>ERZ1673749.4-NODE-4-length-398799-cov-12.745576_pt1 | contig 398799 bp, 384 predicted proteins | sample MGYA00580204_ERZ1673749 | MGnify/ENA primary metagenome ERZ1673749 (study PRJEB41218, sample SAMN15661745) | gut metagenome | host: Homo sapiens | place: Canada: London | collected 2015-08-20/2019-03-30 | study: EMG produced TPA metagenomics assembly of...
ACAGGAGACACCCCAGCAGTATGAGGAAAGAACAGGCTATCAGCTGCCGGAAGGACATCATTATGTATTGGATGCAAATGGTTATGTAACATTTAACGAAGACGGCAGTGTAAAAATAGAAGCCAATCAGCCGGAAGCACCGTTACAGGAGACACCCCAGCAGTATGAGGAAAGAACAGGCTATCAGCTGCCGGAAGGATATCATTATGTATTGGATGCAAATGGTTATGTGACATTTAACGAAGATGGTTCACCGAAAATAGAAGCCGATACAGTGGATGAAACGCCGTCACAGGAGACACCTGAGCAGTATGAGGAAAGAACAGGCTATCAGCTGCCGGAGGGTTATCATTATGTGTTGGATGAAAATGGCTATGTTATTCTTTTAGATAATGGTTCACCCAAAATTGAAGCGGATGATCCGGAAGCGCCATCTAGCAATCAGGAATTAGTACAGCAGCAGGAAATTATAGAAGTTCCTACGATTGTAGAAGATTTTCGTTTCTGGACAGTAGCCAGAAAATACGCATTTTCCAATGAAAAAATAAATATTTATGAAGAGATGACAGAGGAAGCCCGCAGTGTAGGAACACTTGCTAAAAAAGGTGTATGTTACATATTGAAGGAAGAGGAAGACGGATGGCTTTATGTTGAGTCCGGAGCTGTCAGAGGCTTTGTAAAAGCAGAGGATGTTGTTACAGGAGAGGAAGCTCAGAAAATTCTGGAAAGATATCAGAAGGAAGCAAGATCCTTAGCAGCAAGATTTAATGAAGAATATAAAGGAATTGAAGGCGTTGCACCCACAGCAAAAGAAACAGTTCCATACAGAGAAAATAAAGCATTTTTGTATCTGAGGGCTACGGTAAATCAGACAGTTGTAGATAAGGAGTATGCCCTTACAACAGCCAGTCTTTTAAACATAAGAGAGGATAAGAATACAGAGTCCCGTATTATCGGAACGCTGGAAGAAAACAGCCTTTGCTATGTTCTGGCAGATGCAGAGGAAGATTGGGTCTACATAGAGTCCGGAGATGTCAGAGGCTTTGTGGCAAAAGAATATCTGAACATGGAAGAAACGGTTCAGGAAGAAGTAACAGAAAAGGGTGAAGATACTTATACGCTTGCAAAAGAAGAAATTGCGCCGGAAGAGAATGAAGCTTGTTATTATACACTCACTTCTGTAAAATCAGGAGTCCCGGGGGGACAGCTTAGAAGCTCTGTGGTAGAATTTGCTTCTCAGTTTATCGGAAATCCTTATGTTTGGGGAGGTACCAGCTTAACAGAAGGTGCGGACTGCTCCGGTTTTGTACAGAGTATTTTCAAAGAATACGGATATGATCTGCCTCGTGTTGCGGCAGATCAGGCACAGTACGGAACCAAAATTCCGGTAGAAGATGCACAGCCGGGAGATTTGATTTTCTATGCAAAGAATGGTTATGTATATCACGTTGTTATCTATGCAGGAGACGGTAAGACCGTAGAAGCTATGGGTAAGGATTATGGTATCGTGCAGGGTAACTTAAATACGAAAAACGCAGTATGGGCAGTACGTGTATTAGAGGATGAGACAGTTTCCTACGGCGGCGGTGATATAGCAGAGGTAAATGCTACATCTGATATGTACGGTGAAAAACTGGGTAACTTTAAGCTGACTTATTATTGCTCCTGTGAGCTTTGCTGTGATGTGGAAACAGGTATTACAGCAACAGGTACACCGGTAGTAGAAGGAAGAACCATTGCAGTAGACCCGAAAGTTATTCCTTACGGAACACAGGTAATTATTAACGGACATGTATTTACAGCAGAAGACTGTGGCGGTGCAATTAAAGGAAACCGCATTGATATCTATGTAAACGACCATGACAGAGCCAATGCTTTGGGTGTAAATCATGCGGATGTTTATTTGGTAAAATAAGAAATAGAGATATAAGGTGTTGCATTTATGTAACACCTTTTGTCTGTTTAAAAGGAGAGCAGATATGAATTATCGTTTGGATATTCAATATGACGGAAGCCGATACGGAGGCTGGCAGCGTCAGAAGGATACGGACAATACCATACAGGGAAAAATCGAAGATGTTTTAACAAAAATGCTGGGAACAGAGGTACAAATTCAGGGAGCAGGAAGAACTGATGCAGGGGTACATGCCAAAGGTCAGGTGGCGAATTTCCATGCGGACTGTGAAAAGAGCTGCGAAGAAATTTGTCAATATTTAAATGAGTATCTGCCGGAGGACATCGAGATTTCTAAGGTAAGCGAGGCGGAGGAGCGGTTTCACAGCCGCTTAAACGCAAAGGAGAAGGTGTATCAATATCGGATTGTATCCGGTATTCATAAAAATGTTTTTGAAAGAAAATACCAATGCCCTCTTCATGAAACGCTAGATGTAAACGCCATGCAGGAAGCGGCCAAATATTTAGAGGGCACTCACGATTTTAAAAGCTTTTGTTCTAATAAGAAAATGAAAAAATCCTCTGTAAGAACGATTTACAGTATTGAGATTGTGGATTTGACACAGGAAATTGTCATTACTTATACAGGAAACGGTTTTTTGTATAATATGGTTCGGATTTTAACGGGCACATTAATTGAAGTAGGCAGGGGACGAAGAAAGCCGGAGGAGATGAAAGGGATTTTAGAAGGCTGTGACAGAAAAGAAGCAGGATTTACAGCTCCGGCAAGAGGACTGACCCTTTTAGAAGTACGTTATTAAAGAGGAGAGAAGTTATGCAGCAGACAATGGAACAGGAAATAAAGAAGCAGATGGAAATGTTATACCCTAATTCACCGGACCATTTGTATAATAAAATGCAGGTGGAATTTTATTCCTGCAATTATGAGAAAAAGAGCCTTACCTTTCGATTTCCCATACAGAGATGGGAATTAAATCATATGTCCACCATACACGGCGGTATCATTGCAGCGGCTATTGATACCACCTGCGGAGCGATTGTAAGAAACGTAAGTGGAAGTAAGATTATTCCCACCATTAACTTAAATATCAATTATTTAAGTCCGGGGCTTCCCGGTGACGCACTGCTTGTCACTGCAACCGCAGACAGGGCAGGAAGAAAGGTATGTAATGTTCATGCAGTGTGCAGATCAGAGAAAAACGACAAAATCATTGCTACTGCAACGGCAAACTTTATGATTTTAGACTGAAATCAGAAAAAAATATAAGCAAAGCCTTTGAAAAACAGTAATTTTATGGTAGTATATTTTTTAAAGCTATTATTTAGACAAAAAATTGGTTTAAGCCAAAGAAAATTACCATAGACGGAGGAGAAAAAAGTGGAAAAAGAAACAGCAAAAGAAACCGTTTCTAAAAACTTTATTGAGCAGATTATTGAAAAAGATTTGGCAGAAGGAAAGTACGATGAAATTTGTACCAGATTTCCACCTGAGCCAAACGGATATCTGCATATTGGTCATGCAAAATCAATTTTATTAAACTATGGTTTGGCACAGAAATACCATGGAAAATTTAACATGCGTTTTGACGATACAAATCCTACAAAGGAAAAAGTAGAATTTGTAGAGTCTATTAAGAAAGATATTCAGTGGTTGGGCGCTGATTGGGAAGACCGTTTATATTTCGCATCTAATTATTTTGAACAGATGTATGAAGCAGCGGTGAAGCTGATTAGAAAAGGAAAAGCTTTTGTCTGTGATTTAACAGCAGAAGAAATCAGAGAATACAGAGGAACCTTAACAGAGCCGGGAAAAGAGAGTCCTTACAGAAACAGAAGTGTAGAGGAAAATCTGGAATTATTTGAAAAAATGAAAAACGGTGAGTTTAAAGACGGAAGTAAGGTTCTGAGAGCAAAAATTGATATGGCTTCACCAAATATCAATATGCGTGACCCTGTTATCTATCGTGTGGCACATATGACACACCACAATACAGGTGATAAATGGTGTATTTATCCGATGTATGACTTTGCACATCCTATTGAAGACGCTATTGAAGGTGTTACCCATTCTATCTGTACACTGGAATTTGAGGATCACAGACCGTTATATGACTGGGTTGTTCAGGAATTGGAGTATGCACATCCTCCAAAACAGATTGAATTTGCAAAATTATATCTGACAAATGTAGTTACAGGAAAGAGATATATTAAAAAGCTGGTAGAGGATGGAATTGTGGACGGATGGGATGATCCTCGTCTGGTATCTATTGCAGCTTTAAGAAGACGTGGTTTTACACCGGAGTCTATTCAGAAATTTGTTGAGCTGTGCGGCGTTTCCAAAGCAAACAGTTCCGTAGATTATGCAATGCTGGAGTATTGCATCAGAGAAGATTTGAAGATGAAAGCGCCTCGTATGATGGCTGTGTTAGATCCTGTGAAATTAGTAATTGACAATTATCCGGAAGGAGAAGTGGAATATCTGGAAGTTCCAAATAACATGGAAAATCCGGAGCTGGGAACAAGACAGGTTCCATTCGGCAGAGAGCTGTACATTGAAAGAGAAGACTTTATGGAAGTGCCGATTAAGAAATACAAACGTCTGTATCCTGAAAATGAAGTACGTCTTATGAATGCTTATTTTGTTACCTGCACAGGATGTGAAAAGGACGAAGAAGGCAATGTAACAGTTATCCATTGTACGTATGACCCTGCTTCCAAAGGCGGTAATTCACCGGATGGAAGAAAGGTAAAAGGAACTATTCACTGGGTATGTGCAGAAACAGCAGTGAAAGCAGAATGCCGTCTGTACGAAAATATTGTAGATGAAGAAAAAGGCGTATACAACAAAGAAGACGGAAGTCTCAATTTAAATCCAAATTCACTGACAGTTGTAAAAGACTGTCTTGTAGAACCGGAATTGGGAAAAGCAGAAGCTTATGACAGATTTCAGTTTGTAAGAAACGGATTTTTCTGTGCGGATTGCCATGACAGTAAGCCGGGAGTACCGGTGTTTAACCGTGTTGTATCATTAAAGAGCTCTTTTAAATTAAAATAAGATGAATGAATTGATGATTTTCATAGATAAGGATTCTAAAGCTCCTATCTATCAGCAAATTTATGAATTTATTAAAAAAGAAATAGAGAAAGAACAATTAAAGCCGGGAGACAAGCTGCCCTCATCAAGGGCGCTTTCCCGGTATCTTTCTGTCAGCAGAAGTACCATAGACCTTGCTTATGACCAGCTTGCTTCAGAAGGATATATTGAAGCTATGCCATGTAAAGGATATTATGTCTCTCAACTGGAAGGCGTTTATTTTTCAGATAGTCGTTTATCAAAATGTCAGGAAGAAAAGCCAATTGTTCAAGAGAGAGTAAAGAAATATTTCCATGATTTTGCTTTAAATGAAATTGCCAGAGGAAGTTTTCCTTATAATGTGTGGCAAAAGTTGTCAAAACAGGTACTGGCAGAGGCCGATGAGGAATTTTTTCAGCTTGGAAATCCCTGTGGGGAGGATGGAATTAGGCAGGCTGTAGCTGAATATCTGTATCGCTCCAGAGGAGTAAAATGCAAAAGAGAGCAGATTATTATCGGGGCAGGAAATGATTATCTTTTAATGCTTTTAGGGACAATTCTGGGAGCTGGACAGACAGTTGCAATGGAAGTGGCTACCTATATCAGCGCATATTATGATTTTCGTCATATAGGTTATGACATAGAGCAAATTAAGCAGGATGAACAGGGACTTGATATCAGTGATTTAGAAGGAAAAAGTGCAAACATTGTATATGTTATGCCTTCTCATCAATTTCCTATGGGAATGATTATGCCTTTAAAACGCCGTATGGCTCTTCTAAATTGGGCAGAAAAGTCACAAGAGCGTTATATTATCGAAGATGACTATGACAGTGAATTTCGTTATAAAGGGCAGCCTATTCCCAGTTTGCAGGGTTTTGACAGAAATGGCAGCGTGATTTATATGGGGACATTTTCAAAATCTGTAGCGCCTTCTATTCGTGTCAGTTATATGGTTTTACCAGAAAGACTTATGCAGAAATATTTGAAGAAAAAACATCTTTTCTCTGTAACAGTTTCTAAGACAGATCAGAAAATACTGGAACTTTTTTTAAACAAAGGTTATTATGAAAAACACTTAAATCGTATGCGTAAGATTTATAAAAATAAGCATGATTTGATTGTAAAATATTTGAAAGAAATGCAGGATATTTGTGTATTTCATGGGGAAAATGCAGGAGTTCATTTTGTTTTAGAATTTATTAACGGCCTAACAGAACAAGAAGCAATAGACAAAGCCAGAGATGTAGGTATACAGGTTTATGGAGTATCGGAATATTGTATTTCAATAAATACGGAAAAAGAAAATAAAGTACTTTTAGGATATGCCGGTATGGAAGAAAAAGAAATTGAAGAAGCCATGAAGCTTTTAAAAAAAGTATGGCATAAGAAATAGAAAGTTATGAAAGGGGAATGCAAAAAACATTCCCCTTTTAGAAATTATATTTATTCGTTTATTTCTAAGATTTTCCCTACAGACTCATCATATCTGCAGTATTTTCCATTTCCGGAAATAAACGGGGAATAAGTTTTCGTTTTAATATTTTTGATATATACAACTTTTGTAGCAATCATGTAAACGAGAGAAAATTTTTCATTTAAGCTGGAAATCCATTTGTATACTTTATTGTCTTTTTCAGAAAGCACAAGCTCATATCCACCGTCACAAGGTTCTAAGGAAAAATAAATTTTTTCATCTTTTTTTAAAGGAGTAAAGACCTGATTGTAAATGTATTCTGAAAAATGTTCTTTTACAAAAGCTTTAAATCCTTTTAAAGTATAAGTTTCTAAAGAAACTGCATCTGTAATTTTATCTCCTCGCTCAATACGGATTTTTAAAACTTTGAGAATATCTACCGCATCGTTAATAAAACTCAATCGGCTGTATTCCATACTTTCCAGTAAAAAAGAAATTAATTCTTTTGATAAAATATCATCATTTTTTGCCTGCTCAAATAAATTGTTATCCATAGTAAATTCCTCACTTTATAAATAGTTGAATACCCACTAAAGTGATTGTATTATGAATAGAAGATTTTTACAAGAGCTATTTTAAAGTTCATCGGAAGTGTTTTTATTTTCTTCGTCTTCTTTTTCACAGAAACAGTCCTTTACGGTTTCTTTTACAGTTTCTGTAACATTTTTGGCAGCTTTTTTTGTGTCTTCTACTGTATCTTTTATGTCTTCTTTCAGTTCTGCCATATCTTCGGCAAGGTCTTCAAAATCATCTTCAAAGATATCATCTTCGGAGAATTCTTTCGCAAGTTCATCGGTTTTGTTGACTGCCTGATCTACTGATTTTTCAACTACTTCTTTAAATTTGGAAGCTACGTTTACTGCAGAGGCAGCAGTTTCTTTTAAATTATCCTGAAAGTCTGCGAATTCTTCCTGAAGATCAGGGTTTTCTTCTTTCTTTTTTGTAAAATAATAAACGGCAGCTCCGGCAGTTGCACTTAATAGCCCAATACCTAATAATTTTTTACCTAAATTTCCCATAATCAAAATCCTTTCTGAAATTAAAATTCCCTTACTCTACCTATATGTTCTCCATTATAATCCTTTTTCACTCAGGAAGGGAAGTATTTTTTCATTAATTTTCTATGAAATTAATGTTCTTTTGTTGAAAAATGATTGACAAAAAGAAAAAAATCAGTATTATAGTAGTTAGTTAAAACTAATTAAAAAAGCGAAGGTTGTAAGAAATTCTTATTTTTTTAATTATAAGTTAGATAAGACTAATCACAGAAAGGAAGAATGGCATGAGTATTGTAATTATTGGCGGAAATGAACGAATGGTAACACGTTATGAAAATTTGTGCGAAAGTTATGGATGTAAGGCAAAAGTATTTGTAAAAGAAAACAGTTCTATTAAGAAAAAAATGGGATGTCCGGATTTACTGCTGCTCTTTACAAATACAGTGTCCCATAAAATGGTGATGAATGCTTCTCAGGAAGCAAAGAGAAATAATATTCCTATTCGAAGAATTCACAGAGCCAGTACAGCAGCATTGCAATCTGTATTGGAAGATATAAAAGGGGAGGAAAAATAGATGTTGGAAGAAATTTTAATCAGATACAGTGCACCTACATTGGCGGGTTTAAAAACAGCTAATCTTTTCTGGTATTCTTGGGAGTCTAAAGCAGAATTTGAAAATAGTATGGAAGTCTGGACAAGGATTTTTGAGGAAAAGGGACTGGATATTAGAATTATGCGTACTACAGCGCAGAGAGCACTTTTATATGTGAATAGAAAAAAACAGTTGGAAGCAGACTTAAAAAGAGAGAAGACACGCAGAATGCTGAAAGCAGAGGGATACGATTATAGTAGTGTGGAGGAAGCAGTAAAAATCTTGCAGAATAAATTACAGATGTATGAAACCTTTCCTCATGAAATTGGATTATTCTTAGGATATCCGGAGGAGGATGTACAGGGATTTATAGAAAATCAGGGAAAAAATTGTAAGTGTTGTGGGTGTTGGAAAGTATATTGCAATGAATGTGATGCACAAAAAATGTTTTGTAAATTTAAAAAATGTGAGCGTGTGTATGAGAGGTTATTTTTAAAAGGAAGACCTGTAGAAAAAATGATTGTGGCGGCATAAAAATGCCGTCATTTTTGTATAGATAGAGAATTATAGGAAGCAGAATGGCAGGGCAACCGCATAAAAATATCCATTTAGAGAAATATTTCCCTAGATGGATATTTTTAAATGTTTTCCACAATTTTCTCAAAAATCAATTCCTGCACATATTCTAAATGATATGTATATAACATACTCATTTTCTCATAAGTCATTTTTTTCTTTTTATCAAACCGTTTATCCAATTTCATCAGATAATCAATATCCTGTGAGATTTTGTACTTCCTTTTCTGCATAAGAAAAAGAATCCAATGATAAAACATCTCCATAAATTTTTCCGGTTCTATAATCGCAAATACCCGAAGCAGGGTATCCGCAGAAGGAGTCCCATACTTTAAATCCAGTATTTTTTCAAAATAAGGTTCTTGAAGTTTCATAAAAAATGCCATAGAATGAATGTTCACAGAAATCCATTGTGTGGAAGAAACTTTGAATATTATTCGGAAGATACTCTGGTTAGCGGCAAGATGGCAGCGGCAATCACCCGGGGAGTTCAGTCAAAAGAAGGAGTGGGAACCACCATCAAACATTTTGCCTGCAACAGTCAGGAAGATAACCGTATGGGTTCCAACAGTATTTTGTCAGAACGTACTTTAAGAGAAATCTATCTGAGAGGATTTGAAATTGCAGTGAAAACATCTCAGCCTATGGCAATTATGACGTCTTATAATTTGATCAATGGCGTTCATGCTGCTAACTGTAAAGATATTTGTACGGTTGCAGCAAGAAAAGAGTGGGATTTCCAGGGTATCATTATGACAGATTGGACAACTACTATGCCACAGGGCGGCAGTCTTTCCTGGAAATGTGTGGAGGCAGGAAACGATCTGATTATGCCGGGATGGCCGGGAGACAGTGAAAATATCAGAGAAGCGCTGAAAAATGGAAGTCTGAAGCGAGAAGATTTGCAGGCTTGTGTAAAAAGAATGCTGAAAGTGATCTTCCAGACACTGGGATATGAAGATTGCGTAAGTTATGGAGCACAGTTTAGATAAAAAGAGATTAAGAGCCAAGAAATCAATAGGATGTTCGTGGCTCTTTTTGAGGTTGTGCTAATTTTTATGATTCAAATATCTTAAAATAGTGAAATCACAGATTGCCGTTCTACAATTTCAACATCTATCTTCACATGAATAGGCGCTTTATTACTTCCTGTACGAATACGTTCTAATAAAAACTTTGTGGCAAGCAGAGCCTTCTGCGTAATGTTCTGAGAAATAGAAGTTAATTTCGGAACTGTATACTGACATAATTTCAGATTATCATAACCGATTACAGACAGTTCAATAGGAACACGATAACCGCCTAGACGGGCGCCCTCCATGATGCCAATGGCACAGATATCAGCGGTAGTGACGGCTGCAGTAATCATATTCTGCATGGAAGCGATTTGTTTTCCTGCCTGAATCCCTCCTTCATAGGAAGGGGGGAAAGAAAAAACATATTCTGGACGAAATGGGATATCATTTTCTCTTAATGCCTGGCGGTATCCCTGAAAACGTTCTGTCAAAAGAAAGTTATTTTCATAATCTGCCACAAAAGCAATGTGTGAGTGTCCGTGATTAATCATATATTTAGTGGCCAGATACAATCCTTTCTGGTCGTCGGAACGGATATTGATCAGGTTGGGAAGCTCCAGATAGCTGTCGAAAATAGCTACAGGGCAGGGCAGAGACGGCAGAAGCTCACTCAGGGTATCCTGAAAATTAGGATAAAGAAAGATAATACCGTCCACATTCCAGTTTTTTAGGAGTGTGATCACATCTGTATTCTGATATATGGAACGTACCATCGTATAATATCCGTTAATGCGCAGCTCCTTTTCTATCGTTCCAATCATGGTGCTGATATAAGGATTCTCCAGAAGGTTTTCATCTTTATTATCCATGGAAATAATAATTCCAATAATATTGGAGGTCTTATTCGTCAGACTCCGCGCGCTAAGGTTAGGAACATAGCCACATTCTTTGATAATGGCATTTACTTTTTCTATTGTTTTTTGGGAAACACGATTGTGTTTCCCATTTATTACATTTGAAACGGTCATCATACTTACGCCGGCTTTTTCTGCAATATCTTTTAGAGTCATAGTATTCACATCCTTATAGCTTTATAAACTTATATAATATTTATATTTGTCATATATAAATTTATTATATCCAAGAAACTAAAAAAAATCAATGAAAAGTACCGATACATTATTGTGAAAAACACACAAAAATAGAGATATATAAATGTTATATGTGCTGAAAAAGTAAAAAAATATTGACGAATAAAAAAAATAATGGTAATTTAACAATAGATTTAACGCTAAATCAAGTGAACGAAAACCACATTTTATCAAGGAGGAAGTAAGTATGAGAAAAAGAGTAATTGTAGCAGCATTAGCGGCTATGATGGCAGTTACAGGACTCGCAGGATGCGGCGGAAGCGGAACTGGAAAGGAAGAAGCTAAGAAAAATATAGAGGTTCCTACAGAGCCTTTTGGAGATACGATTAAGTATGATCCTTCTGTAGAGATTAACGGTGGAAAGGATATTACCGTGGAATTATGGGAGTGGGGCAGCGATGAACTTTTCCAGGAAATCATTGATGGATATACAGCCATTCATCCGAATGTAACGATTAATCTTGTGAATAATCCCTGGGAGGATTACTGGACAAAACTTCCGCTGGCTCTTGACGGAGAGAATGGACCTGCAATTTTTAATATACATAACAGTTATCATGAGAACTTAATCAATTATATGGCACCGTTGGAGATTCCTCTGGAAGATCTTCAGGCTGATTTTACCGGTGTGGATGCCCATGTGATTGATGGAGAGGTTTATTACATTGACTATGGTATGATGACAGGATCTGTATACTACAATAAAGATATGTGGGAAGCAGCCGGACTCACGGAAGCAGATATTCCAAAAACATGGGATGAGATGCGTGAGGTTGCGAAAAAGCTCACGATTAAAGAAGGAGATACCATTATTCAGGCTGGTCTGAACTTCAATGATGATTTCCATCAGAATTATCTTCTGGGTCTGAACTATCAGTTGGGAGAAAACCTGTTTGAAGAAGACGGTGTGACACCAAAGGTAAACTCAGATGCAATGAAACAGGTGATGCAGATGTTGGTAGATATGTATGAAGTAGACGGCATCGGTTCTAAAGATTTTGGAGAAAAAGGTGCAGACAGCTTTGGACAGGGACAGTCAGCAATGGTTATTCAGTGGGGACATTACTACAATACCCTGCAAACTACCTGGAGCGATATTAATTTTGGCGTATTTGAGATTCCTACCTTTGACGGAAATCCATATGCATACAATCGTTACAATGGAGAGTCTACGTTCGGTGTAAATAAAAATGCGCCGGAAGATCAGCAGGCAGTAGCTCAGGATTTTATTAAATATTTCCTGGCAAATGATGATGCACAGGTAGCATTTAATCTGGCTATGAGTATATTCCCTGCTAAGAAATCTCTGGCAGACAATGAAAAGATTCTTGAAAATCCATCTCTGAAAGTGTTGGCTGAGCACATTGATCACTATATCTGGCCGGGTCCAATGCCTGCCACAATGGAGACATCACTGAAAAAAGCGGGACAGGATATTTTCTTTAACGGTGTTGATATTGATACTGCTTTGAATGAAGCACAGCAAAACATCATCAAAGATATGAAGAATAGTGATTTTAAATCTGTAGAGAATTTGTACGAATACGCAAAATAAAGCAGACAAAGGAGGTAGGTCTTATGTTTAAGAAATCCCACCCTTTGCAGAGTAAGAGTGAGATTATTCTGCGGAATATAGTAGTAATTGCAATGATCGCATTTTTCAGTATTTTTCTGATTGTTCCTATTGGAATTGCTTTTGCAGGAAGCTTTCACGAATGGAATCCTTTAAGCGGAACCTATAATTTCCTGGGCCTGGAGAATTATAAAGAGGTATTTACCAGTTCTCTGTTTGGAAAATCAATGCTAAATACACTGATCTTTTCAGTGGTGGTTATTATTTTCCGTGTGGGACTGGGATTGGGAATTGCCTATGCGATCTATTCTCCGTTGGTAAAACACAAAAGCTTTTTCCGAGCAATTTATTATATGCCGGTTGTTACGCCGATGGTGGCGGTGGCGTTTGTATGGAAGTTCATGTATAATCCGCAGATTGGAACGATAAATCAGATCTTCGGATTGGATGTGAACTGGCTGATGAATCCGAAGATTGCATTGCTTGCAGTTATTATCATGACGATTTGGAAAGATTTTGGTTATGCGGTAGTTATGTATATGGCCGGACTGTATTCGCTGCCTTCGGATGCATTGGAAGCGGCAAAAGTAGACGGAGCGAATGGATGGCAGACGTTCAGATACATTACACTTCCGCTGCTGAAACCGATGACGCTGTTTGTAGTAATTACTTCTATTATTTCTTATATTCAGGCTTATGTTCAGATACTGATTATGACGGAGGGCGGCCCTGGTACAGCTACCTATCTGGCATCTTATATCATCTATGATGAAGCCTTTGTAAAATATAATTTTGGTTATGCGTCTGCATTATCCTTTGTTTTGTTTGTTATTACTGCTGTATTCAGCTGGTTATCTTTCCGGGTATCCGGAAGTGAGGAATAGGAGGTGCCGTTGTGAAAAGAAAAATAAACAGTGTTGTATTGAATATTGGTCTTCTTCTACTGGGGTTGATAACGGTATATCCGTTTGTATGGATGATCCTATCTTCTTTCAAGCAGAATAAAGAAATTATGGCTCTGGAACAGCATTTGCTTCCACAGGAGTTTATTACGACCAACTACATGAATATGAATGCGCATTTTAATTTTATGCGGTTCTTCCTGAATAGTTTGGTGATTACATTGGTGATTACGCTGATTGTGATTTATACCAGTACGATTTGTGGATTTGTACTGAGTAAATATCAGTTCAAGGGCAGAAATATTTTGTTCGGTTTCGTGTTGGCTACGATGATGATTCCCTGGTGTGTGACTATCATTCCGAAATATTCCATGATTCAGTATTTTGGATGGATGGACAGTTATAAAGCACTGATCATTCCGGCAATGTTCAGTGGGTTTGGAATCTTTATGATGAAGCAGCATATTTCCTCTCTTCCCAATGAAATTTTAGAAGCTGCGCGGATTGACGGGGCAAATGAATTTTTCATTTTCCACAGAATTGTCTTCCCCATGGCGAAAAATGGTATTTCCAGTATTGCCATCTTCCAGTTTTTATGGGCATGGGAAGATTTCCTCTGGCCGTATTTGGTGATTAATACCAAGGAAAAACAGCTTTTGGCGGTAGGGTTGAAAATGTTCAACGGACAGTATTCGACAGATTACGGAGCTCTTTTTGCAGCCACAGCAATTTCGATTGTTCCAGTGCTTTTGATCTATCTGTTCTTCCAGAAGCAGTTTATTGCCGGAATTGCGGCTTCCGCAGTGAAAGGATAAAAAGGAGAAGTAAGAGTATGAAAGATATTTATAAGGTACAGACCCGTCCAGTAGCGCTGGAGGCTAATATGGTGATCGGTGAAAAATACAGAATCACCATGCTGACAGAGGGTCTGATTCGATTGGAATACAGTGAGGATGGTATCTTTGAAGATCGGGCTACACAGATGGCGTTTTTCAGAGATTTTCCAGAGACAAATTACAGACTTCTGCACATGGAGGACAGAATTGAAATTCATACCTCTCGCATTCATCTGATCTATAATGAAAAAGAATTTTCGAGTCATGGACTGAGTATTCAGGTAAAAGGAAATCTGAGCGCTTACCATAGTATCTGGCATTATGGAGAAGAAATTCACGACCTGAAAGGTACAGCCAGAACTCTGGATATGGTGGATGGAGAGACAGAATTGGAGCACGGTGTAGTGTCGGAGTTTGGTTATTCTCTTCTGGACGACAGCAAATCACAGATTTTGCTAGAAGATGGATGGATTGAGCCTCGGAAGAAAGGGATTCAGGATTTATATTTCTGGGGATATGGACACGATTACAAAGAGGCCCTTCATGACTTTTACTATCTCTGTGGAAAGTCTCCCATGCTGCCCAGATATGCATTGGGAAACTGGTGGAGTCGTTACTATAAATACACAGAAGACAGTTATCTGGAGTTGATGAAGAAATTTGAAGAAAAAAATCTTCCGTTTACAGTAGCTGTCATCGATATGGACTGGCATATGGTAGATATTGATCCCAAGTATGGAAGCGGATGGACTGGTTATACTTGGAACAAAGAATTATTTCCAGATCCTGCCAGATTCTTGAAAAAGCTTCATGATCGGGGAATGAAAGTGACATTAAATGTGCATCCTGCAGACGGTGTGAGAGCCCATGAAGAGATGTATCGACAGATGGCAGAAACCATGGGCGTAGATTATGAGCAAGAGGATCCGGTTAGCTGTGATCCGGCGGATCCCAAATTCCTTGAAGCATATTTTGAATATCTGCATCACCCCAGAGAAAAAGAAGGTGTGGATTTCTGGTGGATTGACTGGCAGCAGGGGAATAATACAAAAATCGAAGGACTGGATCCTTTATGGATTTTTAACCATTTCCATTTTCTGGACAGCAAAAGAGAAGGAAAAAGACCCCTTACCTTTTCCAGATATGCTGGTCCGGGAAGTCACCGATATCCGATCGGATTTTCCGGAGATACGCATACCACATGGGATTCTCTGAATTTTCAGCCGTATTTCACAGCGACAGCTTCGAATATAGGTTACGGCTGGTGGAGTCATGATATCGGCGGTCATATGCTGGGTTATAAGAACGATGAGATGACAGCCAGATGGACCCAGTATGGAATCTATTCTCCGATTATGCGTCTGCATAGCTCTTGTAGTGAATTTAATGGCAAGGAGCCATGGAGATTTAAAAAAGAAACAGATGACGCTATGTCAGAAGCACTGAGAGAGCGTCATCGGATGATGCCGTATCTGTACACGATGAATTATAAGAGCTATATGGAAGATCGTCCCTTAGTCGTACCGATGTATTATGAATATCCGGAAGAGAGGCGTGCCTATGAAGTAAAAAATCAGTATTTCTTCGGTGAGAATATGGTGGTGGCACCTATTACTTCTCCAAGAATCAAAGGTTTGAACGTGGCAAAGGTGAAGACTTGGATACCGGAAGGAAACTGGTATGATTTGCATACGGGATTGAAGTATTCAGGCGGAAGAATGATGGATTTGTACAGAACGCTGGACAGTATTCCTGTATTGGTAAAAGAAGGAAGTATTCTGCCGTTCACCGATGAAATCAGCGGTGTACAAACAGTGAAAAATCCGAATTCCCTGAGAATCAAAGTTTTTGCAGGGAAAGAGGGAAACTTCTCTCTGTATGAGGATGACAATGAGACCTGCCGATATCAGGAAGGAATTTGCGCTGTCACAGAGATAAACTATACGGAAGGAGAGCAGTCTGTATTAACCATTGCTCCGGCAACAGGAGAGACGTCCGTACTTCCGGAAAAGAGAGCATATACAATAGAAATGACAGGATATGCGAAGGAAGCGTGTCAGCAGGCACAGGCGCTGGTAAATGGGAAAGAAATAAATGCAGAATTTACTTATGCGGAAGAAAAACAGGCAGTGGTAATTTCACTTCCTCAGGTGGCTGTTTTAGATGAGGTTCAAATTGTACTGTCCGGTCATTTGATCAGCGGTGAAAAGCAGGTTGCCAGAAGATGCTTTGAATTTTTAAATCAGGCGGAAATTGGCTTTGTACTGAAGGATGAGATTTATCAGATTCTGATGTCTGGTAAAAATCTTGCTGTGATCAGTACGGAACTTTCTTCCATGAACCTGGATCACGATTTGTATGGAGCATTGATGGAAATTTTGACGGCATAGGATAAAGAGCAGTTGTAAAAACAGATAAAAACCTGTTTTTATAACTGCTCTTTTCTTCATAGAAAATTACGATTTTGAGAGAGGTAAATTATTTAAGAAATAATCCATATCTCCAAATTCATCTTCACTCATATACCTTTACATGGAAAAAGTCTATAGAAAAATGAGGAGAAAATTGTTCCCAAAGATACAAGAGGCGATACCACTTCTGAACAGGGAATATCTACAGAATTTTTCAGTCACTCTAAAAACAAAGCCAGAGGATATGAAAGTGAAGAAGCGTATACATACCTAAGAAAAGTAAGCCAGAAATAAAAATTGAAAGAAGTCTTAAAATAAAAAGGAAATATACGTAGAGTAGACGATTGAGAGCATAAACCATTTACACCCCCTGTTAGCCTTGCTACAATAAACGATAAAGGAATAGAATTCGTTGTTATGATATACAGTGATGAAAAATAACGAGGGAGATAAAGGAATGAAAGTTGTTATTTTGGCAGGGGGATTTGGAACCCGGATCAGTGAAGAGAGTCATTTGAAACCAAAACCTATGGTGGAGGTTGGAGATAAACCCATACTCTGGCATATTATGAAACTATATTCTCACTACGGATATCACGAATTCGTTATTTGTTGTGGATATAAACAAGAGATGATTAAGAAATGGTTTGCAGATTATTATTTGCACAGCAGCGATATCACCTTTGATTTCACGCAGAAAAATAAAATGATTGTCCATAATAATATATCGGAGCCATTTGAAGTTTCATAAAAAATGCCATATTTTCTGTATCTGTATAACCGCATAAGACAGCATAAATACTCATAACTACGATATCCACGAGAGTATGTCTCAATCCTCGATTATCTCTGCTATCTACCAAATCTGAAAAATACTTTTTCATTTCCATCATAAAAATCACCCTTTTCTTTTATTATAACGGAAAAGTGATGATTTTGGTATTAACATTTTTATGCGGTTGCCCTGGCAGAATTCTTTCTTGTCTTGCATCATTGAAAAAGACAGGATATACTAAGAATTGAAAGAATATAAAGTGGGAATTTCTTTAAAGGAGAAAAACATGAGGAAAATTATACTGGCAAGTGCTTCTCCCAGACGAAGGGAACTTTTAGAGCAGGGAGGAATTCCCTTTACAGTTATCCCCAGTCAGGCAGAGGAGAAAATTACCACGGAACAGCCGGGGCAGGCAGTAGAGGAGCTGTCTTATTTAAAATGCAGCGATATTTATGAAAAGTCATTAGGGGATGTTCTTGTGATTGGGGCGGATACGGTTGTCGCAAGTGAAGGAAAAATATTGGGCAAACCGTCTTCGCAAAAAGACGCTGTAAAGATGCTTCAAAGTCTTCAGGGAAGGGAACATGAAGTTTATACAGGTGTGACAATTATGGCAAGAGAGGGAAACGAAAACAGAAAAAAGACGTTTCATGAGAAAACGAAAGTAGTTTTTTACCCTATGTCAGATGAAGAAATCAGAAGTTATGTGAATACTGGGGAGCCTATGGATAAAGCAGGGGCTTATGGTATTCAGGGAAAATCGGCAGTCTTTATTAAGGAAATCAGCGGTGATTATAATAATGTAGTAGGTCTGCCACTGGCAAGATTGTATCAGGAATTAAAAAATATGGGAATAGAAAGTAGGGAATGGTAAAGATGTATAAAGCTTGTATATTTGACTTAGACGGAACAATCGCAGATACTGTGGAGTCTATGGCCTATGTAGGAAATCAGGTTTTGGAGGAATTTGGATTGTCTGCGCTACCGGTGGAGAATTATAATTTTTATGCAGGAGATGGAGCAGATGAGCTGGTAAGGAGGATGTTGGCAGATACACCGGGAGGTGATACGGCAGATTATGAGCAGATACGCACTGTATATCGTCAGAAATTTGCACAAAATCCATTTTATCATGTGAAACCTTTTGACGGGATTTTGGAGCTTTTAGGAGAGTTAAAAAAAGAAAATATTAGAATTGCGGTATTGTCTAATAAGCCTCATGAAGCAGCCATAGAGGTAGTGAATAAAATTTTCGGAGAAGAAATGTTTCATAAAGTACAGGGACAGACACAAAGTATTCCCAGAAAGCCATCACCTGTGGGAGCTTTGGCTATTGCAGAAGCATTTGATGTAAAACCGGAAGAATGTCTTTACTGTGGAGATACGAATACAGATATGGATACAGGAAAGGCAGCAGGTATGTATACCATTGGTGTGACATGGGGATTTCGTCCAAGACAGGAACTGGTGGAACATCACGCAGATAAAATTGTGGACACACCACAGGAGATTTTAGAGATAGCCAGAAATAGATAGCAGGGAGTGGGAAAGTATGTTAAAGCTGATTGCCAGTGATATAGATGGCACGCTTCTTCAAAATGGGAAAAGAGAGCTGTCTTTACAAGCAGTGGAGCAGATAAAACAGTTAAAAGAAATGGGAATTCTTTTTGCGGCTGCCAGCGGAAGACAGTATGCAGTTTTACGAAACTTATTTGAGCCTGTAAAAGATGACATTGCTTATATTTGTGAAAATGGGGCAATGGTTGTGTATAAAGGAAAAATTTTACATAAAGATGTTTTTGAACGGGCATTAGCAGAAGAAATGGCGCATAGCATACTGAATAGAGAGGATATGGAAATTATTGTATCCGGAGAGAAATCTTATTATATTCAGCCTAAAAGAAAGTCATTCGCAGAGTATATGCTTCAGTCAGTAAAAGGTAACGTTACGGTAGTTGATAATATTTTAGAGGTACAAGAAGATATTTTAAAAATATCCATGTACAGGGAAAGTGGACTGGAAGAAACGCTGCCTTATTGGAAAAAGCTTTTTGGAGACAAAGCAACAGTGGTGACTTCCGGTCATGCATGGCTGGATATGATGCCGATGAGTGCGGATAAGGGAAAAGGAATTCGAGTTTTGCAGAATTATTTTCTTATTTCCGCAGACGCCTGTGCGGCTTTTGGAGATAACTTAAATGATTTGGAAATGCTCCATGAGGTTACTTATAGCTTTGCCGTGAGCAATGCCAAAGAAGAAGTAAAAGAAACAGCAAAATATGAAACAGAACGGGTAGAAACCGTTTTAGAAAAAATAATTCAACAAGGAGGAAATTGGAATGAATGAATATAGTGAAGAATGTCTGGTAACTTTTTTGAAAAATCAGGAGCAGTTATTTGCAGAGCCGGTAGCGGAGACAGAGGAAGAGGCGGAGGCGTTTTTAGAGGATTGCATGGCAGTTGTGGTAGACTCTTTAGCCGAAGTAAAGGAATATTTTGAAGAAAACGGCATGGATGTAGACGGAATGACCTTGGAAGAGCTGGAGGATGCCAGTGAAGTCTTTCCTCTTCCAAACGGACAGTATTTAATTGTAGAAGGCTAGTGAGGTGACGGCTCATGGAAATAAACTGCATAGCAGAGAGGCAAAAAGCTTTTTTTGAAAAAAACAGGACAAAAGCTTATGAATTTCGCAAGAAAGCTCTTCTTCGCTTAAAACGAACAATTTTATATTATGAAAAAGAAATCGAAGAAGCCCTGTATAAGGACTTGGGAAAATCAGATTTTGAAGCTTATATGACAGAAGTGGGAATGACACTTTCCGAGCTGAACTATGCAGAAAAGCATTTAAAGGGCTGGATGAAGGAAAAACGTGCCTTGACACCATTGGCGCAGTTTCCTGCAAAAAGCTTTGAAGCTGTCGAGCCCTATGGCACAGTGCTGATTATAGCCCCTTGGAATTACCCTTTTATGCTTTGTATGGAGCCTTTAATCGGCGCTGTTGCAGCGGGAAATTGTTGTGTGGTAAAGCCTTCTGCTTATGCACCGCACACCTCGGCAGTGATTAAAAAAATTCTTTCCGCTGTTTTTCCGAAAGAATTTGTGGCAGCTGTGGAAGGCGGCAGAGAAGAGAATACAGCGCTTTTAGAACAGAAATTTGACTATATTTTCTTTACGGGAAGCAAGGCAGTGGGAAAAATTGTTCTGGAAAAGGCTGCCCAAAATCTCACGCCTGTTACTTTAGAGCTGGGTGGAAAAAGTCCCTGTATTGTAGACAAAACAGCAAATTTAAAGCTGGCAGCAAAACGTCTGGTGTTTGGGAAATATTTAAACAGCGGACAGACCTGTGTAGCTCCTGATTACCTTTTGATACAGGAAGCTGTAAAAGAAGAATTTTTAGAATATTTAAAATACTGGATTGATAAAATGTTTTCGGCAGAGCCGATGAAAAATCAGGATTATCCTAAAATCATTAATGAAAAACACTATGAGCGCATTATGAAGCTTATGGAAGGAGAACATATTATAAAGGGCGGCTTTGGGAATAAAGAAAGGCTGTTTATTGCCCCTACTGTTTTAGATGATATTACGGAAAAGTCACCCATTATGCAGGAAGAAATTTTCGGACCGGTGCTGCCTGTGCTTACTTACAGAGATTTAAAGGAGGCAGAGGATTTTATTAAAAAAGGGGAAAAACCTCTTGCATTGTATCTTTTCACAGGAAGAAAGCAGACAGAGAAAAGGGTTTTAAGGGAAGTATCCTTTGGAGGAGGTTGTATTAACGACACCATTATTCATTTGGCAACATCAAGAATGGGATTTGGCGGTGTAGGTGCAAGCGGTATGGGAAGCTATCACGGAAAAAAAAGCTTTGATACCTTTAGTCATACGAAAAGTATTGTGAAAAAATATCAGGGAGTCGATTTACCTATTCGTTATCAGCCGTATACAAATGGGAAAAAGAAATTGCTGCGTTTGTTTTTGAAGTGATCAAGGAGGGATAAGGATGAAAAATACAAGGGTTGAAGCTCCTGCATTTTGGAACAGGCGTTCAGAAGTATTCGATAAGCAGGTTTTATCAGTATATGAAAATGCTTACAGAAAAACTGTGAAACGTTCTGCGACATTTTTAAAGGAGGAGGACAGAGTTTTTGAGATTGGCTGCGGCACCGGCGCAGCGACCATTCCTCTTTCAAAATATGTAAAAGAAATCACGGCAACGGATATTTCTAAAGATATGCTCCAAAAAGCCAGAGAAAAAGCAGAAAAATTGTCAAAGAATAATATTACCTTTTCCATGGGAGAATTGACGGAAATGGAAATAGAGCCGGAAAGCTATGATGTGGTGACGGCGTATAATGTGCTGTTGTATATGAAAAATCAGGAAGAGGTTTTAAAGAAAATATATGAGATTTTAAAACCGGGCGGTATTTTTCTTTCTGCCACAGACTGTCTGGGAAGAAATTTGTCCAAAGACTCTGTGAAAAAATTCTGGAAAAGTAAATTGCATCTGATGCCTTATGTAGCTTTTGATACACCCATTAGTCTGATGCGGAAAATCCAGAAAAACGGTTTTGAAGTTCTGGAAATTGTCAATCTCCATAAAAATCCGCCGAATATCTTTATTGCAGCAAAGAAAAAATAAGAAGTTTAGAATTATTTAAGAAAGTTTATAAAAGTTTGTTAGCACTCAATATGGTTGAGTGCTAATTTTCTCTTGACTTTTATTTCTTTGGGGACTATTATGGTGTTTAGACAGGGAAACGTTCCCAATATAAGAATGAAAAAGGAGATGTATTTTATCATGGCTAGCAAGCGTGGTACTTTATCAATTAACAGTGACAATATCCTTCCGATTATTAAAAAATGGATGTATTCCGATCATGACATTTTCTTCCGTGAATTAATTTCAAATGGATGTGATGCCATTACAAAACTGAAAAAACTGGAGGTTATGGGAGAATACACTTTTCCGGAAGACCATAAAAATAAAATTCAGGTCATTGTAAATCCGGAAGAAAAGACTTTGAAATTCATTGATACAGGTCTTGGTATGACCGCAGATGAAGTAGAAGAATACATTACACAGATTGCATTTTCCGGTGCAACACAGTTTTTAGAGAAATATAAAGATAAAACAAATGAAGACCAGATTATCGGACATTTTGGTCTGGGATTTTACTCTGCGTTTATGGTGGCAGATGAAGTACAGATTGATACTTTATCTTACAAAGAAGGTGCAACTGCGGTTCACTGGTCCAGTGACGGCGGTACAGAGTATGAAATCGGAGATGGAAACAGAACAGAAGTGGGTACAGAGATTACGCTGTTCTTAAATGAAGAAAGCGTAGAATTTGCCAATGAATATCGTGCAAGAGAAATTATTGAAAAATATTGTTCCTTTATGCCGGTAGAAATCTTCCTTTCTAAAGCAAATGCGCCGCAGGAATATGAAACCATTGAAGAGTCTGAGGTAAAAGAAGACGATATTATTGTAGAACATATTCACGAAGATGCAAAAACAGAAGAAAAAGAAAATGAAAACGGCGAAAAAGAGGTTGTAGAAATTTCTCCTGCAAAAGAAATGGTAAAAATCCATAAACGTCCGGTATCTTTAAGCGATACAAATCCGCTGTGGATGAAGCATCCAAATGAATGTACAGAAGAAGAGTACAAAGCATTTTACAGAAAAGTATTTATGGACTATAAAGAGCCATTGTTCTGGATACATCTGAACATGGATTATCCGTTTAATTTAAAAGGCATTTTATACTTCCCAAAAATCAACATGGAATATGAGTCCATTGAAGGTACAATTAAATTATACAATAATCAGGTATTTATTGCAGATAACATCAAAGAAGTTATTCCTGAATTCTTAATGCTGTTAAAGGGTGTCATCGATTGTCCTGATTTACCGCTTAATGTATCCAGAAGCGCTTTGCAGAACGATGGTTTTGTAAAGAAAATTTCTGATTATATCAGCAAAAAAGTGGCAGACAAGCTTTCCGGTATGTGCAAAACTGACAGAGAAAATTATGAAAAATACTGGGATGATATCAACCCGTTTATTAAATTCGGCTGCTTAAAAGATACGAAATTCTCTGAGAGAATGATGGATTATATTCTCTATAAGAATATTGACGGAAAATATCTGACACTGGAAGACTGCATCAAAGAAAATACAGCAGAAACACCGGAAGAGCAGGAAGTTCTTACAGAGGAAAATAAAGAAGAGGTTCTTGAGGAAGCAAAAGAAGAAGCGAAAAAAGAACCTGAAAAAACCAGTATTTACTATGTAACCGATGAAGTACAGCAGAGCCAGTATATCAATATGTTCAGAGAACAAAATCAGGATGCGGTTATTCTGAAGCACAACATTGACTCTCCGTTTATTTCTCATGTAGAACAGGTAAAAGAAAATGTCAAATTCCTTCGTATTGATGCAGATGTAACAGACGCTGTAAAAGAAGAAGGAAAAGACTTAGAGGAAGAAACAAAGACTTTATCTGAAATCTTTAAGAAAGCTTTAAAGAAAGAAAATCTGACAATTAAGGTAGAAAGCCTGAAAAATGATAAAGTATCTTCCATGATGACAATTTCCGAAGAAAACCGTCGTATGCAGGAAATGATGAAAATGTACAATATGTACGGCATGGACCCATCTATGTTCGGCGGACAGGAAACACTGGTATTAAATGCAAATAATAAACTGGTACAGTATGTTCTGGAAAATAAAGAAAATGAAAACGTGGATATTCTGTGCGAACAGTTATATGATTTGGCGTTAATCAGCCACAGACAGCTGACACCGGAAGAAATGACAAAATTTGTGACAAGAAGCAATGAAATCATGCTGCTTCTGGCAAAATAAAAGATAATTATATAAAAGAGACTGTTACATTAAATGCTCATTCGGAATATTTAAAAGACAGTCTCTTTTTGTTATTTTTTAATAGAGTCCTTTTTTAAATTGTATCATCATTTCCCTTGTAAGGCTTACGTCATAGTCATCATAAGGAATGTCTTCTCTCTCAAACCACTGGGCAGTGGACAATTCTTCTCGGTCTAAGGTGATGGTATCGTCACCGTCTAAATCACAGAAAAATCCTGACAAAACAGAGCCGGAAAGTCCCCACGGCTGGCTTTTGTAATATTGAATGTTTTTTACCTTCAGTCCAACCTCTTCCATGATTTCTCTTCTTACTGTGTCTTCCAGTGTTTCACCGATTTCCGTAAATCCCGCAATCAAGGCATAACGTGTGGTATTTCTTCCGGCATATTTTGAAAGCAATAATTTATTTTTATTTCGAATACCTACAATGACAGCAGGGGAAATTTTAGGATACTCTGTGTTATGACAGTGTGGACAGTACATCATACGTTCTTTTGTATCCGGAAGCAGCTTTTCTCCGCATTTTCCGCAGAACTTGCGGTTTTCATACCAGCTAAACAGATGAAAACCTGTAATCAGTGCAAAGCACAGCTCTTTTGGTTCTTCACTGCGGAAGATTACTAAATCTTCAAAAGTAAAATCCGATAAAAGAGAATGGTCCAGTTCTGGAAGAATATAAAAATGCTGATCATCAATAGAAAATAAATAAATGTAGGGTTCTTTTTCCCAATTTGGAATATCACAGAAACGTGGCAGTAAAAAGCTGTTTTCTGTTTTTTTAATTAAAATTGTTTTTTCATTATAGCATAAAATAAAATCGTGTTCTTTTGGAGAAACAGGTAAGTATTCGTTGTGATAGCAATGTGTTCCAAGATCTTGTATCATAGGTCAGTCTCCTTAATTTTATAAAATTTCGTAGGGGATTTGCTGCTGCCTGAAAAACTTTTGAACCAGCTCATCCCATACATGATCTAAGGTTTTATCAAGAGTAAAGGTTTTTACAGAAGTTCCGGTAGTACAGGTTAAATGTGTTCCGTCGTATTGGAAATTTACGAAAAGACCGAAAATATCATCAATAGAGAGAGGAACACGGTTTCCCAGTAAAAGTTTTTCTGTATTTTTTTTTGAGAGCATGAATACAATTTTAAAGTGAAGAGGTGTTTTTTTTCCTTTCATGATGGAAAAACAAAAGGGCTTGATGTCTTTCCAAAGTGTGTATTCACGACCTTCTGCCTGCAACAGTTCTGCTTCCTGTGTATCGAAAAAATCAGGATGGAGAAGTCCGTCTAAGGTATAAGTAATGGAGGTAGTGACAGTCGCTTCTGACAGCCAGAAAGCATCAAAATCAGTACCAATCAATAATTTTGACATAAAGCTTTTTATATCCTGCACCTGTAATGCAATCATAAAAAATTCCTCATTTCTATAAAAATTTTCCGTATGGAAGAAAGGATAAGAACAGTATAAACGAAAATGAAAAAAAATCCCAGTGTTTTAGGAAAAAACCTTTTCAAATAAGTAGTTTTGTGGTAGTATAAGAAATGGTATTAAAAACTACATAAAGAGGTTATGAAAAATGAAATATAAAATTGTAATAGATAGCTGCGGCGAATTATTAGACAGATGGAAAACAGATGAAAAATTTGAAAGTATTCCTTTGACATTGACCGTTGGGGGCGAAGATATTGTAGATGACGAAAGCTTTAATCAGGCAGAGTTTTTAGAGAAAGTGGCACAGTGTCCGGAATGTCCCAAATCCTCCTGCCCTTCACCGGAAAGATATCGTCAGGCATTTGACTGTGATGCGGAGCATGTGTATGCAGTAACACTCTCATCTAATTTGAGCGGTTCTTATAACAGTGCGGTTTTAGGAAAAAATCTTCTTTCAGAAGATAAACCGGAGCAGAAGGTACATGTTTTTAATTCCTGTTCTGCTTCCGCAGGTCAGACCTTAATCGCCATGAAAATCGAAGAATGTGAAGAAGCAGGAATGGACTTTGAGCAGGTAATAAAAACCGTTGAAGAGTATATTCAGTCACAGAATATTTATTTTGTATTGGAAAATCTGGAGACACTGAGAAAAAACGGAAGACTGAGTAATATCAAAGCTTTTGTAGCAAGTGCGTTAAAAATCAAACCGGTTATGAACGGAACACCGGAAGGTACTATTGTACAGTTAGATCAGGCAAGGGGAATTAACAAGGCTCTTGTAAAAATGGTGGATTATGTTGTGGAAAATGCTAAGGACAGTGCAGAGAAAGTTTTGGCAATTACCCACTGCAACTGTGCTTCTCGTGCAGAAATCGTAAAAGAAGAGATTTTAAAGCGAATTGAAGTCAAGGATGTCGTTGTTTTAGACACTGCGGGAGTCAGCAGTATGTATGCAAATGACGGAGGAATTATTGTGTCCATTTAAGTGCCAAATCTATTGACAAAAAAATTAAAATCAGCTATATTAAGAAGGCTATGGGATACAAAGTTCGACAGAGGTTCCATGCAAATATTTTTTGCCCACCTTCGGGTTAAGGCCATACGGACAGCCGGGGCAACTGCCGATTGGCAACGCTTGTTGCCTTATTGATTGAGTTAAAAGCTCAAATTTTATAAGTTGGTAACTTTACAACCAGTGCACAAAAGGTGCACATCAACTTGTGAAACGGTCAATAAGAGTAGTAAAAGTAAGATATTTGCTATATAGACTCTAAAACTTTCGTCATTCCGAACCCTTAGAGAAAAGAAAATGGGACGAAATGAATATCGTTGGATATTTTGCGAAATACAGCCACAGGTGATGTGTAGAAATACAGCACCTGTGGCGTTTTTATTGTTTCATGGGAATGGCGTTCTATGAAACAATAAAAATGCTTCGGGAGAAGAGCACTGCTGAAAGGAAATGGAATTATGAGTGAAAAACTGAAGCTGTATGGTTTTAATAATTTAACAAAATCCCTGAGCTTTAATATTTTTGATATATGCTATGCGGAAACGCAAAAAGACCAGAAAGAATATATTGAATACATTGACGATATGTATAATTCCGATAGACTGATTACCATTTTGACAAATTTAACACAGATGATAGGTGCACAGATATTGAATATTTCCCAGCAGGATTATGAGCCGCAGGGAGCATCTGTGACTATCTTGATTGCGGAAAAGACTATGGTTCCTATGGGAAAAACTCATGTGGCGCATTTAGATAAAAGCCATGTGACAGTACATACATATCCGGAGTATCATCCGGAAACCTGTGTGGCAACCTTTCGGGTGGATATTGATGTGTCTACCTGCGGGGAGATTACACCGCTTTCCACTCTGGATTACCTTATCGGAGCTTTTGACTCGGACGTAATTACCATGGATTATCGGGTAAGAGGCTTTACAAGAAGCTTAAAGGGAAAGAAGCTCTTTATGGACCATGAAATTCATTCTATTCAGGAATATATTGATAAAGAAACTTTAAAAGAATATAACGCTGTGGATATCAACGTACCGGAAGCGAATTTATTCCATACGAAAATGGTGCGGGAAAAAATTTGTTTAGATGATTATTTATTTAATACAAATATAGAGGAACTTTCAAAAGAAAAGAAACAGGATATAGAAAATCGTTTAAAGAAAGAAATGACAGAAATTTTTATCGGAAAAACAGTCTGATAAAAGGAGGCAGAAATGGAAAAGTTATCGCAGGAAAGTGCCCCGATTTATGAGGCTTTAGAAAAATTCAGAAAGATGAGAGTCGTGCCCTTTGATGTGCCGGGACATAAAAGAGGAAGGGGAAATCCGGAGTTGGAGCGTCTTTTGGGAGATCGCTGTATGAATTTAGATGTAAACTCTATGAAACCTCTTGACAATCTTTGTCATCCGGTCTCCGTTATCCGTCAGGCAGAGGAGCTGGCAGCAGAGGCTTTTCATGCGGCCCACGCTTTTTTGATGGTAGGGGGGACAACTTCTTCGGTGCAGAGCATGATTTTATCGGTTGCAAAAAGAGGAGAGAAAATTATTCTTCCGAGGAATGTGCACCGAAGCGTGCTTACAGCAATGGTACTGTGCGGAGCAGTGCCTGTGTATGTAAATCCACAGTGCAGCAATCGTCTTGGAATTCCTCTTGGAATGTCTGTGGCGGATGTGGAAAGGGTAATTCGGGAAAATCCCGATGCAAAGGCAGTTTTAGTAAACAATCCTACCTACTACGGCGTTTGCTCTGATATTCAGTCCATTGTAAAGCTGGCACATGATAACGGAATGTATTGTCTGGCGGATGAGGCGCACGGAACGCATTTTTATTTTTCAGACAAGCTTCCTGTTTCCGCTATGGATGCAGGAGCAGATATGGCAGCAGTTTCCATGCACAAATCGGGAGGAAGTCTGACACAGAGCTCTCTGCTTTTAATCGGACCGAATATGCCGGAAGGACATGTAAGACAGATTATCAATCTGACGCAGACGACCAGCGGTTCTTATCTTTTGATGTCCAGTCTGGATATTTCCAGAAGAAATCTGGCATTGAGAGGCAGAGAAACCTTTGAAAAGGTCATTGAGCTGGCAGAATATGCCAGAAAAGAGATTAACGAAATTCCGGGCTTTTACGCATTTTCCAAGGAAATCATAAACAAGGACAGTGTGTATGATTTTGATGTGACAAAGCTTTCTATTCATACCTTGGAAACAGGACTTGCGGGAATTGAAGTCTATGATTTGCTGCGGGATGAATATGACATTCAGATTGAATTCGGAGATTTTGGAAATATTTTGGCATATTTGTCTATCGGAGACAGAAAACGTGATATTGAGCGATTGGTGTCTTCTCTTTCTGAGGTTGCAAGGCGGTTTGGCAAGACAAAGGTGGATTTAATTGAGCAGGAATATATTCCGCCTCAGGTGGCAGTATCTCCTCAGGAAGCTTTTTACGCAGAAAAGGAGTCCAAAACACTGAGAGACGCAATCGGCTTTATTTGCAGTGAGTTTGTTATGTGTTATCCGCCGGGAATTCCTATTTTAGCGCCAGGAGAAAGAGTGACAAAAGAGATTATCGAGCATATTGAGTATGCAAAGGAAAAGGGCTGTACCATTACAGGCCCTGAGGATGCAGAAATCAATTATTTGAATGTGCTGAAAGGAGTTTAATATGGATTTATGGTTTTCAGAGAAACAGACAAATAATGTGAAATTTTCTATCCGTGTGGATAAACAGTTATACAGCGGGCAGAGTGAGTTCCAGAGAATTGATGTCTTTGAGTCACCGGAATTCGGAAAATTTCTTACATTAGACGGATATATGATGTTTACAGAAAAGGATGAATTTATCTACCATGAAATGATTACCCATATTCCTATGGCAGTACATCCTCATGTGGAAAATATACTGGTTATCGGCGCAGGAGACGGCGGCGTGGTAAGAGAGCTTACCAGATATGAGGAAATCAAACGAATTGATTTGGTGGAAATTGATGAAATGGTGGTAGAGGTGTGCAAAGAATATTTTCCTCACACAGCCTGTGGACTGGAGGATGAACGTGTGCATATTTTCTACGAAGATGGGCTGAAATTCATCCGCCGCTGCAAAGAGGAATATGATTTGATTATTGTGGACTCCACCGACCCGTTTGGACCGGGAGAAGGACTTTTTACAAGAGAATTTTACGGCAATTGCTATAAAGCTTTAAAGGAAGACGGCATTATGGTAAATCAGCATGAAAGTCCTTTCTACGAGGAAGATGCTCTTGCCTGTCAGCGGGCGCACAGGAATATTACAGAGTCCTTTCCAATCAGCAGAATTTATCAGGCGCATATTCCTACTTATCCTTCCGGACATTGGCTGTTTGGCTTTGCATCTAAGAAGTATCACCCTCTCAGAAATTTGGATGAAAAGCGTTGGAATGAAAGAGGAATAAAAACGCATTATTATACCACTACATTACATAAAGGGGCATTTTATCTGCCTGCATACGTGGAGGAACTGTTAAAAGATGTTGAAAAATAATATAGAAACTTTTTTAGAATGTGATAAGGAATACAACGAGGCGGAAATTGTGCTTTTCGGAGCGCCTTTTGACTCCACAACCTCTTTTAGACCGGGAACACGGTTTGGTAGCAGCGCCGTCCGTCATGAGTCCTACGGTCTGGAAAGTTACAGCCCTTATCAGGATAAGGATTTAAGAGACTGTAAAATTATGGACTCCGGAGATTTAGAGCTTTCTTTTGGAAACACCAAAGCAGCGCTTACAGACATTTATCATCGTACAGCGTTGATTTTAAAAGATAAAAAGCTGCCGTTTATGGTAGGCGGTGAGCATCTGGTGACCTTAGGCGCTTTTCGTGCCGTATGGGAGCAATATCCTGAGGTTTGCATTATTCACTTTGATGCACATGCGGATTTAAGAGAAGAATATTTAGACACAAAGCTTTCCCATGCTTGTGTACTGCGCAGATGCTGGGAAATGACAGGAGACGGTAAAATTTATCAGTTTGGAATTCGCTCCGGAGATAGAGAGGAATTTTACTGGGCAAAGGAGCATGTGAAAATGCAGAAATTCTCCTTTGACGGTCTGGAAGAAGCGCTAGAGGAATTAAAGGGGAAACCTGTTTATTTTACCGTAGATTTAGATGTTATGGACCCTTCCGTATTTCCGGGAACAGGAACACCGGAGCCGGGCGGGGTAAGCTTTGACGAGCTTAGAAAGGCTGCCACATTAGTCTGTGAAAAAGCCAATGTCATAGGCTGCGATGTCAATGAGTTAAGCCCTCATTACGACCAAAGCGGGGCTTCCACAGCCGTAGCAGGAAAAATTATCAGAGAAATGCTTCTGGCTTTAAGCAAGAAGTAAAATATAAAAGAACATGAAAAACAGGAGGAAAAAAACATGGGAAAAGCGTTGATTATCGGATGCGGAGGCGTAGCATCCGTAGCCATTCACAAATGTTGTCAGAATAGCGAGGTATTTGAGGAAATCTGTATTGCCAGCCGTACAGTATCCAAATGTGATGCGTTAAAAGAAAAATTACAGGGAACAACAAAGACAAAAATCACTACTGCACAGGTAAATGCAGACAATGTAGACGAGCTGATTGCACTGATTAATGATGTAAAACCGGATGTAGTTTTAAATCTGGCTCTTCCATATCAGGATCTTACGATTATGGATGCCTGCCTTGCAACAAAGACACATTATATTGATACAGCCAACTATGAACCGGAAGATACAGCAAAATTCGAATATAGCTGGCAGTGGGCATACAGAGAAAAATTTGAAGAAGCGGGAATTACAGCTCTTTTAGGAAGCGGTTTTGATCCGGGTGTAACAGGTGTGTTCAGCGCTTATGCGTTAAAACATGAATTTGACGAAATTAACTACATTGATATCTTAGACTGCAACGGCGGAGACCACGGTTATCCATTTGCCACAAACTTTAATCCGGAAATCAACATTCGTGAGGTTTCTGCAAAAGGCTCTTACTGGGAAGACGGTCATTGGGTAGAAACAGAGCCTATGGAAATTAAGAGAGAATACAATTTTGAAGGCGTGGGAGAAAAAGATATGTATCTGCTTCACCATGAAGAAATTGAAAGTCTGGCTCTTAACATTCCGGGAATTAAAAGAATTCGTTTCTTTATGACTTTTGGACAGAGCTATCTGACACATTTAAAATGTCTGGAAAATGTTGGAATGACCTCCATTGAACCGATTATGTACGAAGGCAAAGAAATTATTCCGTTACAGTTCTTAAAGGCAGTGCTTCCTGACCCTGCTTCTTTAGGACCTCGTACAAAAGGAAAAACAAATATCGGATGTATTTTCCAAGGGAAAAAGGACGGAAAAGACAAAACTTATTACCTTTACAACATTTGCGACCATGAAGAATGTTATAAAGAGGTTGGTTCTCAGGCAGTTGCTTATACCACAGGTGTGCCTGCTATGATTGGTGCGATGATGGTTATGACAGGTAAATGGAATAAACCGGGTGTTCACAACATTGAAGAGTTTGATCCGGATCCATTTATGGACGCATTAAATAAATGGGGACTTCCATGGAAAGAAACTCATACACCGGTACTGGTGGACTAATGAGCGGGGGAGAGAAAAACGAATTTTCCACACCGTATTTTCTGGTAGATGAGAAACGGCTTTTGCATAATCTGGAAATTTTGAAATCTGTGTCAGAAAAAAGCGGATGCAAAATATTGCTGGCACAGAAGGCATTTTCCATGTTTTATGCTTATCCTCTTATGAGGGAATATCTGGCAGGGACTACGGCAAGCGGGCTTTATGAGGCAAAGCTTGGATGTGAAGAATTCGGCAAGGAAACCCATGTCTTTTCTCCTGCATACAGAGAAAAGGAATTTGATGAAATTTTAAAATACGCAGATGATGTGGTATTTAATTCTCCCACACAGTTTAAAAAATTTGCCAAAAAGGCAAAAGCAGCAGGGAAATCCGTAGGACTTCGCATTAACCCTCAGTGCTCTACACAGGAAGGTCATGCGATTTATGACCCCTGTGCTGATTTTTCCCGTTTGGGAACTACATTAGAAAACTTTGAGGAAGAACAGCTTCCTGATTTAGACGGGTTGCATTTCCATACCCTTTGTGAGCAGGGAGCAGATGCTTTGGAAATTACCTTAAAAGCAGTGGAAGAAAAATTCGGCAAATATCTGTATCAGATGAAATGGCTGAATTTAGGCGGCGGACATCACATTACAAAAGCAGATTATGACGTAGATGCTTTAATCAGAATGGTGCGCCATTTAAAAGAAACCTATGATGTGGAAGTCTATTTAGAGCCGGGAGAAGCAGTGGTGCTGGATGCAGGATTTCTGGTTTCACAGGTTTTAGAGGTGGTACATAACGGAATGGATATTGCCATTTTAGACACTTCCGCAGCTTGTCACATGCCGGACGTTCTGGAAATGCCGTATCGTCCTCCTGTAAAGGACAGCGGTTTAGCAGGGGAAAAAGCTTGTACAGTAAGGCTTGCAGGTCCTACCTGTCTTGCAGGGGATGTTATGGGCGATTATTCCTTTGATGCTCCTTTAAAAGAAGGGGATTTGGTAGTCTTTGAGGATATGGCTCTTTACACCATGGTGAAGACGAATACCTTTAACGGAATGCCTCTGCCGGATATTGTCTGGAGAGACAGGAACGGGGAAATGAAACTGGTGAAAAGTTTTGGATATGAGGATTTTAAAGGAAGATTGTCATAAGAGAAAAGATATTGGGTTGAGGAAATTTTACAGAGAAGGAAAGGATAAATGAGAGAATTAAGAAAGCAATTAGATGAGCTTTTGAAACAATCGGGTGGAAATAAAAACGTTATAGAAATGATTAAGAAAGAGAAAGCCATATTTCCTTTTAGTACAGAAGGAAGAATATTTGCGTATTTGCTGGCTACACAAACAATAACGTATGAAAAATATGTGGAATTGCAGGATGCGTATGCTAAGAGAAATCAATATTTGGATTTGTTTGAGATGGCTCCACGTACTTTTGGAGAAACATGGGGAGAGAAACATATTCTTAGTTTATTTCCAGAATTTGTAAAGGCAACAAAAGAAAATATGACTTCTATATATCCCAATTTTGACGGAGAATTTGATTTATGGCTTGATGGGATAAGGGTAGAGGTAAAAGCTTGCAGAGCTAATAGTACAAAGACAAGTGGCAGTCTTGCCAGCAGAGCATATTTACATACAGAAGCTACAACGAATTCGTTTAAATATCATTACCAGCAGTTAAAACCTTCTTGCTGTGACATATTTATTTGGATTGGTGTTTGCCGAGACGACTTATTATATTGGGTACTTACAAGTGATGAATTACAGAAGACCGGAAAACTAAGTCCTCAACATAGAAATGAAAATACAGGCGTTGATGGAGCACAGATATTTGAAGGACAAGTTTTTATGACAGAAGAAGAACTTTCCCCTTTCTTGGTTAATGAGAGAGATGTCCTCAATGAAGTAAAGAGAAAAGGAAAATAACGAATAAGAGCCGTGTTTTTTATAAACATTGGCTCTTATTTGCATTATAGTAAAAATTTATTTTCTCCGTCTACGGCTTTTTTTATAATCTCTATTTCTGAGGGATTAAGATTGAAAATCTCCGCAATTAGTGCATCTAGTTCATTATAAACGTGGATGGTTTCCTCTGAACTGAGTCCGGCAATCAGTTTATCAGTAATGGCAATGATTTTATCTTGTGCTGCTTCATCTATGAAAGGAATAGGGATGTTTTCAATATGAGAGCGTAAAATTTTTACTGAATTGAATTCTTTTTTATAAATGAACTGTGCAATTCTTGAGTTTAGTATTGCTAATACATATTTTATTTTAATTCCCGGTATTTTAGGTATGACGATGTTACAGCTATTTAAGGAAAGTGTTTGTTTATCATCGTAGGCAAAAACAAATTGATTGCTTATAAAACGGTACAGAAGTTTTTCTTGTGCACGGTATATTTCTGTGGGTGCAACTTGCTGGAAGTTTTCAGGCTCAAAGGTAATGTAATTTGTTGTAGTGTTGATATGATATTTAAGAATATCAGCGCCCTTTAATACCATTTCATTTTCACTGGTTTTTACATTAGAAATATATTTTTTGTTATTGCCGGTTACAATGCCTAAAGCAAAGTCAGCGTTTCCCAATAGGAAAGAAGCATTTTGGATAGTTTTGATTTTATTAAGTACCTGATATTCCGCATCTGTTGTTGTAAAACTAAAATATTTGGATGTAACTTTACGTTCTAGGTTTATGGTAAAGGCATCAGAGCCTGTATTTACATTCATGCCTAGGGTGGATAGAGGGGAACGTGTACATTGCAAATCAAGAAGGATACAAGGACACTGAACTCCGTCAAAAGCATTTCCTAAGAAATCGATATTTTTTATGGAACAGTTTTTTAGTATGATTTCTCTGATATTAGTGTGGGCTTTTACATTCAGTATGGCTTCAGGAAGAATAAATGCTAAATGTCCGTTATCTGAAAGATGATTAAGGGATTGCTCAATAAAAATATCGTATGACTCTATATTTTTACCGGAAGTAGCTTTAAATAATTTTCTTAATTTATTTTTTTCGCTTACGGAGAATTCAAATCCCCAAGGCGGATTACCAATAATGTAACGGAAACCTGTATTTGTATATTCAGTTAGATAATTAAACGCAGTAATATGTTCGCAAATAGATGAGACAGGTACGTCATATTTAAGAGCCATATTAAGCCTTGTAATTTTGACACTAACTGTATCTATATCATTGCCAAATACTGAGTCAAATGGAATATGGTCCGGTAATTGTAGAAGAAAGTTTCCTGTTCCGCAACAAGGGTCCAATATTTTTGGCGTGGCTTGGAAATCAAGCTTACTTATGAGATTTTTGACAACCTTTGTCGGTGTATAATAAGAACCGGTAGCTTTTCTGTTTCCTATATTTTTGCAGGAAATGTAGATTAAACCTAATATGTCCTCAGTAGGCTCATATACATATTCTATGTTAAAAATGGAAGAATGAGTTCTGCAAAAAGATATTGCTGTCTCAGTATCATCAATCAGGTTTCGAATTAATTTATCATATTCGCCGATAGAGAATTGTTCGGTTAAAAATTGTAACAACAAATTTGGGCTTTTCTCCATTTGCAATTCCTGTTTGTATAAGAATAAATGTAAAGCACAATCAGCAACCAATAATTGAATAATTGAGACATCTAAATCAATGTTCCTAGCAGTTATTAAATCTAATAGCTTTTGTAAGGATTGTATATTCTGACATTGTTCTGATACATAAGAATTATATAGGGAATTGCCAGATATGAATTTTTTATTTCTTCTACTTTTTAAGGCTTTATTTTCTCCGGAATGAAGTTCTGCATATAATTGGGCAACATATTTTTTTGAGAAGTAAGGTGTTCTTTTATCGGTACATTCCGGAGTTAATTTTCCAAGCTTTATCCAATTTCTTCCGGTAGCAGTAGAAATAGATAATTCTTCACATAATTCTTTTAATGTTAAATCGTCTTCTGATTTTGGTGCAGAGGATAATCTTTCATCAGAAGGCTTTTTTGCCATAGCAGGAATTAACCAAATACCACTTACCATAGTACATCCATCAATTCTATTTGTTTCGCAAAGCTTTTGTACTCGTCTTTCAGAAAGCTGAAATTTCTGTGCAGCTTCTTTTACTGATATATAATCCATAATAATCTCCTAAATAATTATAATAAATATTATATACGCACTGACGAATAGATGCAATATTAATTATGTGTAAAAAATAACCATACCGAAAAAGTATAAATCCGGTATGGTCAATAATTTTTTTGATATATTATTTATTCACTGCATTTTCTCAGCGCATGAAACAGCAGCAGGAAGGAAATTAGCATAAGAATATGAGAAATTCCTGCAATTCCGGAAATCGCAGCATTTGCACCGGAGGAAAGGGAAGTTCCCAAAACCTGTAAAACACCACGAACCAGCATCATGATAACCATAAAAGGCAGTGCAATGGAATGAAGAATGAGAAATCTGCGAAAAGAACGTTCTTCCTCAAGATTCAGGTGTCTGGTAAACAATGCAAGGAGCAGGAACAGGAAAGTACCTAAAACCATAAGATGCACATGTAACAGTGATAAGGTGGTTTTTCCGGAAAAGTCTAAAAACTTTGTAAATTCCCGATAAAAAACGCCTCCTGCCATAGCGAACAGGAAATAATAAAATGCAAAATTCAAATATCGTTTCATAATCAATAAGTCCTTTCTTTTGTATTGAACAATGTTCATTCTACATTTTTTTCACTTTTTTGTCAATAAAATCATGGGATAACCAATCTTATTTTTCGGCATACCATAAAAGAAAAAGGTTTTAGAATTAAATTGAAATTCTGTTTAAATAAAGCAACAGTAATCGGAGGAGATAAGCGTCAGGCTTATTTGGCGGAAATTCTGGAAAAAGAGGGCTATGAGGTTGTGACTTATGCGGTGAACTGTGTTCATGGAAGCAAGGCAGCTTCTTTAAAAGAAGCGTTAAAGGATGCTGCTGTCATAGCTGCGCCTGTTCCCTTTTTAAAAGCGGGAGAGATATTTTCGAAAGAGAAAAAAGAAGATTTGTCTTTGGAAAAAATTTTAGAATACGCACCTGAGGGTTGCAAGCTTTTTGCAGGAGGAATTCCCACAAGTTTTTTGAAGAAAGCAGAGGAAAAAGGAATTATTTGCGTGGATTATTTAAAGGACTGCCGCACGGTTATGGAGAATACTGTTGCTGTGGCAGAAGGTACGCTGGCAGAGGCAATGAAAAGAAGTGACAGAAATTTATATAAAAGTTTTTGTATTGTTTTGGGATATGGCAGATGCGGAAGCACCTTGGTTTCTTATTTAAAGAGAATGGGCTGCTATGTGGCTGTTTATGAGAAAGAAGAAGCATTAAAAGCGAGGGCTGCTTTGTTGGCAGATGAAGTCATAGAGAAGGGGAAATTTCCTCTTTATTTAGAACAGGCAGACTATATTTTTAATACAATTCCGGCAATGGTTCTTCCAAAGGCATTGCTGGAGTATGCGCCTAAGAAAGCATTGATTTTAGATTTGGCGTCTGCTCCCGGCGGCGTGGATTTTGGGGCTGCAAAGGAAAAGGGAATACAGGCTGTTTTGCTTCCGGGACTTCCGGGAAGCTATGCGCCGAAATCTTCGGCAGAAATTTTAGGAAAGCTGATAAAAAGGAAAGGAAAAAGGGAATAGTTGTTTGGAGGGAGATATTATGGAATTGAAAGGAAAACAGATTGGAGTGGCGATTACCGGTTCTTTCTGTACCTATAAAAAATTATTTACGGAATTGGAAAATCTGGTTTTGGAAGGTGCAGAGGTACAGACGATTTTTTCAAATTCTGCACAGAAAACAGACAGCCGTTTTGGAAATGCAGAGGATTTCGTAAAACGGGCAGAGGAAATTACAGGAAAGAAAATTATGAAAACCATTGCACAGGCAGAGCCCATCGGACCCAAAAACCTTCTCGACCTTTTGATTATCATGCCTTGCACGGGAAATACCATTGCAAAGCTGGCAAACGGCATTACCGATACGCCGGTGCTCATGGCGACGAAGGCACATCTGAGAAATGAAAAACCGCTGCTGTTATCCATTTCCACCAATGATGCACTGGGAATGAATATGAAAAATATCGGGCTTTTAATGAATGCAAAAAATATCTATTTTGTACCTTTTGGGCAGGACAACGCAGAGAAAAAGCCCAATTCTATGATTGCTCATACCAATCTTTTAATTCCGGCGGCAAAGGCTGCCTTGGAAGGAAAACAATATCAGCCCATTATTCAGTAAAGGAGCAGGGACATGAGAGGATTTTTTGATTTTACATTAGAAACTTCAGAAGATAAGCTTGTTTTTGACGGAGGAATATACAATTTCGAGGAATTAAAAAGAGAATTAACAGGCAGAGGAATTTTCATTGTAAAGGGAGATGTGCCGGAAATATGTTTAAAAGGATACCGAGAATACGGAGAAGACTTCTTTAAAAAAATAAACGGCACATTTGCTCTGGCGCTTTGGGATGGAAAAGAAAGAAAGGCTATACTTTGCAGAGATAAAATAGGAGTAAAACCGCTGTATTATACCCTATTTAAAAATAAGATTTTCTTTGGCTCGACAATTCAAGACGTGCTGGAAAATTCGGGAATAGAGGCTGTTGTAACAACGGAGGGACTGTGTGAAATTTTTGCACTGGGGCCTGCGAAAAGCCGCACTGCCGATATTTTTCAGGGAATTTCAGAGGTGATTCCGGCACAATATGTAGTTTTTCAAGAGGGAAAACTGCAAAAGCGCATATATTGGAAATTAGAAAGCTTTAAGCATAAAGACTCTTTTCCTGAAACTGTGGAAAAAACAGCATGGTTGCTCAAAGATGCTGTAAAACGTCAGATGCAGGCGAATACCCCTGTGAGTACCTTTTTGTCAGGAGGGATAGACAGCAGTCTGGTAACGGCAATCTGTGCAAAGGAACTGAAAAGACAGGGGCAGCAGCTGGATACCTTTTCTTTTGACTTTGAAGGAAACCGGAAATATTTTAAGGCAAATGCGTTTCAGCCCAGTCAGGACAGACCATGGGTAGAAAAAATGGTACAGTATGCAGACACAAAGCATCGATATCTGGAATGTGACAATGATGATTTGGTGGCTTATCTGTATAAAGCCGTGGATGCGGCAGATTTGCCTTGTATGGCAGATGTGGAAGGCTCAATGCTGTACTTTTGCGAACAGACGGCAAAGGAAAGAAAAGTGGTTTTAACAGGGGAAGGGGCAGACGAGATTTTCGGAGGCTATCCTTGGTTTTATAAGGAAGAGAGCTTTGCTATGAGAGCTTTCCCATGGTCTTTTGATATGAAGCCACGTCAGACACTTTTGGCAGATACATGGATAGAGCGTCTTCCTATGGAAGAGTATGCAAGAGAAGCTTATGAAAAAACCATAGAGGATACACCGGCGCTGGAAGGCGAAACAGGCAGAGAAAAAAGGCGAAGAGAGATTTCTTATTTAAATCTGAAATGGTTTATGGCAACACTTTTAGACAGAATGGACAGAACCAGTCGAGCTTGTGGCTTGGATGCAAGAGTGCCATTTGCAGATGAGAGAATTGTGCAGTATTTGTGGAATGTTCCATGGGATATGAAATATAGAAATCATACGGTAAAAGGGCTGCTGCGCTTTGCGGGCGAGGGATTGTTGCCGAAGGACGTTTTATGGAGAAAGAAAAGTCCTTATCCAAAAACCTATAATCCTTTCTATGAAAAGCTGCTGGGAGAAGAATTAAAAGGTGTTCTGGCAAGACCGGATGCCCCTGTAAAACAGTTTTTGGATGAAAAGAAGGTAAAGCGGTTTTTAAGCAGTCCTTCCGATTACGGAAAACCATGGTATGGCCAGCTTATGGCAGGACCGCAGATGCTGGCATATATGCTGCAAGTGAATTACTGGCTGGAAAAATATAAAATAAAAATAAAAGAATAATGGTTTTATTAAAAATCTGCAAGGCATGGGAGAGGGGCTTGCCCCTTCTCCTGTTTTTGTGTTATTCTAAAGAGAAAGATAAATTCTACACCCGATTATGAAAGGGGAATATGAAAATATGAAAAAATTAGCAGATTTACTGGAGAAGCTGGAATATCAGTGTCTTCAGGGTACAATGGATAAAGAAATTACAAATATTACATTTGACTCCAGAAAAGCAGAAAAAGGCTGTCTGTTTTTCTGTATAAAAGGTGCGGTTTCAGACGGACACGCTTATGCCAAAGATGTGGCAGAAAAAGGCGCAGCTGTTTTAATTGTGCAGGATAAGGTGGAAGTGCTGGAAGAGGTAACCGTTATTCAGGTGGAAAACAGCCGTTATGCCATGGCATGTATCTCCGCCGCATGGTTCGGACATCCGGCAGAGAAATTAAAGACCATAGGAATTACGGGAACAAAAGGAAAAACAACCACAACCTATCTTGTAAAGTCCATTTTGGAAAATGCCGGTCATAAAACAGGACTTATCGGAACCATTGAAACCATTATCGGCGAGAAGAAAATTCCTTCTGCCAATACCACACCGGAGTCTTATCTGGTTCAGAAATACTTTGCAGAAATGGTAGAGGCAGGCTGCGACAGCGTGGTTATGGAGGTTTCTTCTCAGGGTTTGATGCTTCACAGAACAGCAGGTTTTCAATTTGATATCGGTATTTTTACCAATATTGAGCCGGACCATATCGGACCAAATGAGCACAAGGATTTTGCAGATTATCTTCACTGCAAGGCGCTTCTGTTTAAGCAGTGCAAGGTGGGTATTTTTAATGCAGATGCAGACCATTTAGATGAGATTTTAGAGGGACATACCTGTCAGGTGGAAACCTTCGGATTTTCCGAAAAGGCAGATTTAAGAGCAGAAAACACAAAGCTGGTAACAGGAAAAGGAACACTTGGAATTGCCTATGATGTAAAAGGCTTGATGAATTTTCCTGTGGAAATTGATTTGCCGGGAGCCTTCAGCGTATACAATTCTCTGACCGCCATTGCCGTGTGCAGACATTTCGGCGTAACGCCGGAGAATATTCAAAAAGCGTTAAAGCAGGCAAAGGTAAAAGGCAGAATTGAGATGGTAAAAGTTTCTGATGAATTTACCTTGATGATTGATTACGCACACAATGCCATGAGTCTGGAGAGCCTTTTGACAACGCTAAAAGAGTATAAACCAAATCGTCTGGTATGTTTATTCGGATGTGGAGGCAACCGCTCCAAGCTCCGCCGTTATGAAATGGGAGAAGTGTCCGGTAAACTGGCAGATTTAACCATTATTACTTCGGATAATCCCCGTGATGAAGAACCGCAGGAGATTATTGATGATATTAAAATCGGCATTGGAAAGACAAACGGAAAATATGTGGAAATCATTGACAGAAAAGAGGCCATTGCCTATGCCATTCATCACGGACAGCCGGGCGACATTGTAGTTTTGGCAGGAAAAGGTCACGAGGACTATCAGGAAATTAAGGGCAAAAAATATCCTATGGATGAGCGTGTGCTTATTCAGGAAATCTTAGAAGAAGATAAACAGAATAAATGAGTAAAGTTTATGCAGATATTATCGTAGATATCTCTCAGGAAAAGCTGGACAAAAGTTTTCAGTATGAAATTCCGGAAAATTTGCAGGAACAGGTGGAAATCGGAAAAAAAGTGCTGGTTTCCTTTGGAAAGGGAAGCAGAAAAATAAGCGGTTATGTCATTGGCATTTCAGATACGCCGAAGCTTTCACCGGAGAAAATAAAGCCGATTTTAGAGGTGGTCACACAGGGAATAGAAATTGAGTCCCGGTTGATTGCCCTTGCAGGCTGGATTGCCAAAAACTATGGTTCTACCGTCAATCAGGCGTTAAAAACCGTATTATTGGTAAAAGAAAAAGCCTCCGCAAAAGAAAAGAAATATATTCGTCTTGTAATTCCAAAAGAAGAAGGGCAGACTTATCTGGAAGAATTTACAAGGAAGCATTATCTGGCAAAAGCACGCCTTATGGAAGCGCTTTTGCGGGAACAGGTGCTAGAATATAAGGAAACCATGGAGCGTTTAAAGCTTTCTTCCACCGTGATTAAGGGAATGGAAGAAAAGAAGCTGATTGCTGTTGAAAGAGAGCGCTTGTATCGTACTCCTGTACCGAAAAATGTGCAAAATGGATATGAGTACCAGCTTTCCAAGGAACAGAAGGAAGTTGTGAGCGAGATTTTCAAAGAATGGCAGCAGGAGCAGCCTCGTCCTTGCCTTATAAAAGGGGTGACGGGAAGCGGCAAAACACAGGTCTATATGGAGCTTATAGAGGCTGTATTAAAACAGGGAAAGCAGGTCATTGTACTTATTCCGGAGATTGCCTTGACTTATCAAAATGTAGTGCGGTTTTACAGCCGTTTTGGCTCCTGTGTGTCTGTTATCAATTCCCGTTTATCTGTGGGAGAACGTTTTGACCAGTTTGAAAGGGCAAAAAAAGGAGAAATCTCTGTTGTCATTGGCCCACGCTCTGCCTTGTTTACACCTTTTCCCAAGCTGGGGCTGATTATCATTGATGAGGAGCACGAGGACTCTTATAAAAGCGAAAAAACACCTTGTTACCATGCCAGAGAAACTGCTATCCAGCGTGGGAAAATGGAAGGAGCAAGGGTAGTCATGGGTTCTGCATCTCCCAGCGTGGAGAGTTATTACAGGGGAGAAACAGGAGAATACCAGCTTTTATATCTGAATGAGCGATATGGAGGAAAAGAACTTCCAAAGGTAGAAATCATAGATTTAAGAGAAGAATTAAAGGCAGGAAACCGCTCGATTTTCAGCCATGTACTGACAGAGAAGCTTGAAGAACGATTACAAAAAAAAGAGCAAAGCATTTTATTCCTCAACAGGAGAGGATATACAGGCTTTGTCAGTTGCAGGTCTTGCGGTTATGTAGTGAAATGTCCCCATTGTGATGTTTCTCTTACTGCTCACAGAAACGGAAAGATGATTTGTCATTACTGCGGCTATGAGATACCACAGGTAAAAACCTGTCCGTCCTGCGGCTCTCCTTATATTGGAGGATTTAAGGCAGGAACGCAGCAGATAGAAACGCTGCTGAAGAAAAGCTTCCCTGATGCCAGAATTCTCCGCATGGATGCAGATACCACAAAAAACAAAGGTGGACATGAAAAGGTGCTGTCTGCCTTTGCGGCAGGGGAAGCAGATATTCTCATTGGTACGCAGATGATTGTAAAGGGACATGATTTTCCGAATGTAACATTTGTGGGTGTTTTGGCAGCTGATTTATCCTTATACAGTGAAGATTATCGGGCGTCTGAAAAGACCTTTCAGCTTCTTTTACAGGCAGTAGGAAGGGCAGGAAGAGGTCGAAAAAAGGGTGAGGCTGTTATTCAAACCTATCATCCGGAACATTACAGTATTTTGGCAGCAGCGGCGCAGGATTATGAAGCTTTTTATCAGGCAGAGATTGGCTATCGTCTTTTGATGGATTATCCGCCAGCTGCTTTTATGACAGCGATTAGAGGCTCTTGTAAAAATGAAGAATTATTAAAACAGGCAATGGAATATTGCAGAAAATATATAGAAAAAATATATAAAAAAGAAGATTTGATTTTAGTAGGACCTGCTCCGGAAGCTGTTGCAAAGGTGCAGGATTACTATAAAATGGTTTTATATATGCGCCATGAAAACAGAGAAATTTTGGTTAAGTTAAAAGATGCACTGGAAAAATATATTGCAGTAAACAGAGGTTTTCAGGACATTTATATACAATTTGATTTTAACGTTTAGAAAAGGAGAGAAAAAATGGCATTAAGACAAATAAGAACACAGGGTGACGATATACTTGCAAAAGAATGTAGAAAGGTAGAAAAAATGACTCCGAAAATCAGAGAGCTCATTGACGACATGTTTGATACCATGTATGAAGCTTATGGAGTGGGACTTGCAGCGCCTCAGGTAGGAATTTTAAAACAGATTGTAGTTATTGATACTACGGGAGAAGACCCTATTGTATTGATTAATCCGGAAATTCTTGAAACTTCCGGTTCTCAGACAGGAGAGGAAGGATGCCTGAGTGTGCCGGGGATGGCAGGTACAGTAACACGTCCAAATTATGTAAAAGTAAGAGCCTTTGATGAAGATATGCAGGAATTTATTTTAGAGGGAGAAGAACTTTTGGCAAGAGCAATCTGTCATGAAACCGATCATCTCCATGGAAGATTATATACAGAATTAGTAGAAGGTGAGCTTCATCACACAAGCTATGAGGAGGATGAGGAATGAGAGTAGTTTTCATGGGAACTCCCGACTTTGCAACGGGAACCTTAGAAGAAATTGTAAGAAGCGGTTATGAGATAGTTGGCGTAGTAACACAGCCGGATAAGCCAAAGGGAAGAGGAAAAAACCTCATGCCAACACCGGTAAAAGAAGTGGCTTTGAAATATGATTTGCCGGTATATCAGCCCAAAAGAGCAAAAGAACCGGAATTTATCGAAACTTTAAGAGGTTTAAAACCAGATGTTATTGTAGTAGCTGCTTTTGGGCAGATTATCACAAAAGAAATTTTGGAAATGCCTCGTTTTGGATGTGTAAATGTGCATGCATCTTTGCTTCCGGCATATAGGGGAGCAGCCCCTATTCAATGGGCTGTAATCAATGGAGATAAGGAATCCGGCGTTACAATTATGCAGATGGATGAAGGAATTGATACCGGAGATATGATGGACAAAGTTATTGTTCCCATTGCGGAAGATGAAACAGGCGGAAGTTTATTTGATAAATTAAGTGAAGCAGGAGCAAAGCTTTGTGTAAAGGTTTTAAAAGATTTAGAAGAAGGCAAAGCAGTAAGAGAAAAACAGCCGAAAGAGAGTACAACTGCTTATGCATCCATGATTAACAAGGGCATGGGAGAAATTAAATGGGAGCGTAAGGCAAAGGATATTGAACAGTTAATTCGTGGTTTAAATCCATGGCCAAGCGCTTACACAAAAATTCATGGAAAAATGTTAAAGCTTTGGAAAGCAGATGTTTTAGAGGATACTGCCCATAAACAGACAGGAGAAATCGTAAAAATCGAAAAAGATGGTATTTGCGTACAGACAGGAGAGGGACTGTTGAAAATCCGTGAGCTTCAGTTAGAAGGGAAGAAACGCATGGATGCAGCATCTTTCCTGAGAGGTTACTCTGTTTCAGAAGGGGAAATCCTTGGGTAAAAGAATTAGAGGATTGGATAGAGTATGATAAATAAGGTGAATTTAAGAGAACTGGTACTGGGAGTTTTGTTAGAAATCAATAAAGAGGGGCAGCATAGCCATCTGGTAATTCGCAGTACATTAGAGAAATATCAATATCTGGAAAAGCAGGAAAGAGCTTTTATTACAAGAGTTTGCGAAGGAACATTAGAATACAAGCTGCGTTTAGATTATATTCTAGACCAGTATTCTTCCGTACCTGTAGAAAAGATGAAGCCGGTTATCCGTGAAATTTTAAGAAGCAGCGTATATCAGCTTTTATATATGGATAATGTGCCGGACAGTGCAGTTTGCGATGAAGCAGTAAAATTGGCAAGAAAAAAAGGATTTTATAATCTTACAGGATTTGTCAATGGAGTTTTAAGAAAAGTAGCAAGAGATTACAGCAGTATTCATTTTCCGGAAAAAAATCAGCCGATAGAATATCTTTCCGTTCTGTATTCTATGCCAAAGTGGCTGGTAGAAAAATTTTTGGCAGAGTATGGATTTGAAAAGACCGAGAAGATGTTGGAAGCATTTTTAAAAGAAAAACCTACGACTATCCGTATTCGCCAGCATTTGGTGGATAAAGATGCTGTGTTAGACAGCTTGAAAAGACAGAATGTAACGGTTGAACCGGCTCCATACGTGAAAAATGCCTATTATATAAAGAATTATGATTATCTTCCGGCATTGGAAGCCTTTCGTATGGGAAATATTCAGGTGCAGGATGTAAGTTCCATGCTAGTGGGAGAAGTGGCTGATCCAAAAGAAGGAGATTATGTCATTGACTTATGTGCAGCACCGGGAGGAAAGACTTTGTGCATTGCAGATAAGTTAAAAGGAACAGGGCGGATAGATGCCAGAGATATCAGCAGAACAAAGACAGACCTCATAAGGGAAAATGCCATTCGTCAGAACTTTTTAAATGTAGTGGTAACAGAAAAGGATGCCACGCAGTTAGACTCGGAGTCTTTTGAAAAGGCAGATATTCTTATTGCGGATGTACCCTGCTCCGGTCTGGGAGTAATCGGAAAGAAAACAGACATTAAATACAATATCACACAGAACGGAATTGCAGAGCTGGTAAATTTGCAGAGAAAAATTCTGGAGCAGGCTTCTACTTATGTAAAACCGGGCGGTACATTGATTTATAGTACCTGTACCATTAACAAAGAAGAAAATATTGAAAATGTCCGCTGGTTTGTGGAAAACTATCCTTATGAGTTAGAAAGCATTGATGATTATTTATGTGAAGAGCTGAGAAGTGATACTACCAAGGAAGGGTATCTGCAGCTTCTTCCGGGTGTACATGATTGTGATGGCTTTTTCATTGCCAGATTAAAGAGGAAAACAGAATGGAACAAATAGAAATAAAATCTCTAAGTCTGATGCAGTTAAAAAATACCATGATTGAAATGGGAGAAAAAGCTTTTCGTGCAAAGCAGATTTATGAGTGGCTGCATCAGAAACAGGCAGAAAGCTTTGATGAAATGAGCAACTTATCTGCGGCCCTTCGAGAAAAATTAAAAGAGTGCTGTGTACTGACTACTTTAAAGATGTTGGAGGTACAAACTTCTAAAATAGATGGAACACAGAAATATCTCTTTGCTCTTCCTGACGGAAATGTGGTGGAAAGTGTGTTAATGAAATATAAGCACGGAAACAGTGTATGTATTTCTTCTCAGGTAGGATGTAAAATGGGATGCAGATTTTGTGCATCCACCATCGGAGGCTGGACCAGAAACCTGCTTCCTTCAGAAATGTTGGAGCAGATTTATCGTATTCAAAAATTATCGGGAGAGAGAGTTTCTAATGTAGTTGTTATGGGAACAGGGGAACCTCTTGACAATTATGATAATCTTCTGCAGTTTATTCGTCTTTTAACAGATGAAAATGGTTTACATATCAGTCAGAGAAATGTTACAGTGTCTACCTGTGGTATTGTACCGAAAATGTATGAGCTGGCAGAGGAGAATTTACAGATTACACTGGCAATTTCTCTTCATGCTTCTAATCAGGCGAAACGTGCAGAACTAATGCCTATAGCGAATAAATATTCTATTAATGAGGTATTGGAAGCCTGTAGAAATTATTTTGAGAAAACAGGCAGAAGGCTTACTTTTGAATACAGTCTTGTAGGCGGAAAGAATGATACAAAAGAGGATGCCGAGGAGCTGGCGCATTTAATTAAAGGATTAAACTGTCATGTAAATTTAATCCCTGTAAATCCTATTAAGGAGCGGGATTACGTGCAGTCAGACAAAAAAGTTATAGAGAATTTTAAAAATAAACTTGAAAAATACCAAATAAATGTTACTATTAGAAGGGAAATGGGCCGAGATATTGACGGAGCCTGTGGACAGCTAAGGAAAAGTTATATCGATAAGAAAGAGGACTCGTAAGATGAAATCATATTCTGTAACTGATGTGGGACAGAAACGTCAGGTAAATCAGGACTTTGTGTTTGCATCTGAGGAGCCGGTAGGAAATTTGCCAAATCTTTTTATCGTTGCAGATGGAATGGGAGGGCATAATGCAGGTGATTTTGCTTCCAGCTTTGCCGTTCAGACATTTCTTCATTCTGTTTTAGAAGATGAAAATCAAAATCCCATAAAGATTATCCGCAGCGCAATAGAAGAAGCAAATCGTAAGGTTCTTGAGAAAGCCAGAACACATGCAGATATGTCAGGAATGGGAACGACCATGGTACTTGTTACTGTTGTAGATGACTATGCTTATGTAGCTAATGTAGGTGACAGCAGACTGTATCTCATAGAGGATCGGATTACTCAGATTACAAAGGATCATTCCCTTGTACAGGAATTAGTAAGACGAGGATTGCTGACGAAAGAAGAAGCACAAAATCATCCGGATAAGAATAAGATTACAAGGGTAATCGGTATTAGTCCGGAGATAGAGGTAGACTTTTTTGACATACATTTAAAGGAAAACAGTACCTTACTATTATGCTCAGATGGATTGTCTAATATGGTTTCTGATGAGGAAATCTGGAGAATTGCAAATACAAGCAGGGATTTAAGGGAAATGGGAATGCGTCTTGTTTCTCTGGCAAATGAAAACGGCGGTAAAGATAATATAGCAGTAGTGCTGGTTCAGCCAGACACAAAAGAGGTGGAAATATGTTAAATATGGGAATAATTATAGGTGAACGGTATGAGGTTGTGGGCTGTATAGGCTCCGGCGGTATGGCGGATGTTTATAAAGCAAAAGACCATAAACTAAACCGTTTTGTGGCGATGAAGGTGCTGAAGCCGGAATTCAGCGCAGATACAAATTTTATACGGAAATTTCAAAGAGAAGCTCAGGCAGCAGCAGGTCTGGCGCATCCTAATGTAGTAAATGTCTTTGATGTTGGGGAGGATAAAGGCATTAACTATATTGTAATGGAATTGGTAGAGGGTATTACCTTAAAAGACTATATTTCGAAAAAAGGGAAGCTTACAGTAAAAGAAGCCACCAGTATAGCAATTCAGGTTTCTATGGGGTTAGAAGCAGCACATAATAGAAATATCGTACATCGTGATATTAAACCGCAGAATATTATCATTTCCACAGATGGAAAGGTGAAAGTAACAGACTTTGGTATTGCCAGAGTGGCATCATCAAATACTATTAGTACCAATGCAATGGGTTCTGTTCATTATAGTTCTCCAGAGCAAGTACGTGGTGGTTACAGTGACTTTAAGAGTGATATTTATTCGCTGGGTATTACCATGTATGAAATGGTGACAGGCAGAGTGCCTTTTGACGGAGATACAACAGTTGCCATTGCTATTAAACACTTGCAGGATGAGATGGTTCCTCCGTCTCAGTATGTGGCAGAATTGCCTCATAGTCTGGAAGAGATTATCTTAAAATGTACACAGAAAAGTCCGGACAGACGATACAGCACATTGGCAGAGTTGATTAACGATTTGAAACATTCTTTGATTGACCCAAATGGAAATTTCGTTAACCTGACTCCTCTTAGTAATCATGCACAGACAATTATGATTACACCGGATGAAATGAAAGAAATTCAGAACAGTGCTTATACACAACCAACATCTATCTATAACGATGAAGAAGACGATGAAGATGATGAGGATGAAGAAATCTTCGAAAAACCATCCAAAAAGCGCCGCCGCAAGCATGAGGAAGAGGATGAAGATGACGAAGATGAAGATGATGACGATGAAGAAAGTGGTGGAATTAACACAAAGCTGGAAAAAGCTATGACCATCGGCGGTTTGATTATCGGTGGTATTATTATCTGTATCCTTGTCTATATGATTGCATCTGCTGCAGGTCTGATTAAAGGCGGAAGCAGCAAAACAGAGAAACCGAAAGTAGAACAGACTCAGGAAAATAAAGAAGATGAAAAACTGAAAGTTCCTAATATTGTAGGAAAATCTGAAGATGATGCATTAAAAGAGTTAAATTCAAAGCATCTGGGACTGAAAAAGGGCGGAGAAGAAGCTTCTGATACCGTACCGGAAGGTATGATTGCCCGTCAGGACCCTGCAGCGGGAACAGAGGTAGAAAAAAATACAAAAGTTACTTATTACATCAGCACAGGAAAGGCTAAAGAAAAAGAAGAAGTTACAATTCCTACAGGACTGGCAGGCAAGACTTTAAGCGATGTTCAGGCTGAATTACAGCAGTTGGGACTTAGCAAAGTAACGATTGAAAAGACAAAAAGCGAAGATGTAGCAGTAGGTAAAGTTATTTCTGTAAATCCAAAAGAAGGTACTTCTGTTTCCAAAGACACAGAAGTGACAATTACAGTCAGCATCGGTTCCGGCGATGAAATGGTATCCATACCAAATGTTCGTGGAGTAAAAGCAGCAGATGCACAGGCAACCTTAGAGAAAAAAGGACTGATTGTAACAGTGGAAGAAGCTTATGACGAAAATGCCGGTGTCGGAGAAGGTGAAGTATATGCACAGACTCCAAAAGCAGGAAACCGTGTAGAAGCAGGAACTTCTGTAACAATTAAGGTTCTGAATAAAAATGCTGCTTCCAATGGAAGTGGAGAGACACAGAACGGCGAAAGCGTAGAAGCCGGACAGTGGGCTACACCGGAAGATGTCAACATTGAAAAACCAAGCAATTATCAGGGCGGTCAGGTACGCCTTCGTCTGGTACAGGACGGAGATGGCAGCCAGAGTAGCGGAGGAAAAGTTATTCTTTCTGATAAGGTGCTTGAATTCAGTGAAAAAGGCGGATACAATGTAGGACGAATTGTGGGAAAAGAAGGTGTTTCCACAGGAACATTGTATTTTGATGAAATGCAGTCTGACGGAAATTATAAAGTTTTATATCAGTATCAGTTAGAATTTGAAAAAGAATAAGAAACTTTATGTTAATAGTTGGGACAGGATTGAAAATCCTGTCCCATTTTGCGTGTTTGGATAAACTTCTTGACAAATATGTTGGATACGACATACAATGAGATTATTCTTGAGAGGATTGGTGAAAATAATGAGTGAATTTCGTGATTTTTTAGACGAACAGCTTGAGGATAAAGAATTTAGAGAAGAATATGAAAATATGTCTCCGGAATTTGATATTATTCGAGCAATGGTAGCAGCGAGAAAAGAGCGAAATATGACACAAAAGGAATTAGCAGAAAAGACAGGGATAACGCAGGCAGATATTAGTCGTATTGAAAACGGTACACGTAACCCTAGCCTTGATATGATTAAAAGATTGGCAAAAGGAATGGGAATGAGACTAAAATTAGAATTGATATGAAAAAGTAATTTGTGCAGACCGTCTGCACAAATTGCAAACTTAAAGTTCATTAAACAAAAAAGCCTTTATGGGTGGGAATTTTCAATGAAATATTTACAGTATACAGAAAATGTGATATAACTAGAAAAGCTATAAAGAAATACAGGTAGGTTCAATGCAGGGAAGAATTATAAAAGGAATTGCCGGCTTTTATTATGTAACAGCAGAGTCGGAATTATATGAATGTAAAGCAAAAGGAATTTTCAGAAAAGAAAAAATGAAGCCGCTGGTAGGCGATTTGGTAGAAATAGAAATTTTAGATGAGGAAAAGAAATTGGGAAATATTGTAGATATTTTACCCAGAAAGAATTCTCTTATCCGTCCGGCTGTGGCAAATATTGATCAGGCTCTGGTTATTTTTGCCGCAAAAGAGCCAAATCCAAATTTGTCCTTACTGGATCGATTTTTAGTGACTATGGAGCGACAGGAAATTCCGGTTCTGATTTGTATCAATAAAGAGGATTTAGCGCTGCCGGAAGAAATAGAAGAAATCAAGACTATTTATCAAAGCTGCGGTTATCCTGTCATCTTTACCAGTGCAAGCAAGGAAAAGGGAATTGATGAGCTTCGTGCTGTTTTAAACGGTAAGACCACAGCGGTGGCGGGCCCTTCCGGTGTTGGGAAATCTTCACTGACAAATTTGCTTGCTCCCGGTATCGACATGGAAACGGGAGAAATCAGTAAAAAGCTTGGAAGAGGACGTCACACCACAAGACATTCCCAGCTTATTGAATTGTGGCAGGAAACATATCTTATGGACACACCGGGATTTACTTCTTTTTATGTGGAAAACATGGAAAAAGAGGAGCTTCGTTATTATTTTCCTGAATTTCAGGATTATGAGGGAAGCTGCAGATTTCAGGGGTGTACCCATACCCATGAGCCGGGCTGTATGGTAAAAGAAGCTTTAGAGAATGGTAAAATCAGTCGAAAAAGATACGAAAATTATTTAGAAATGTATAGAGAATTAGAGGAAAAGAGGAGGTATTAGAAATGGAATATCAGTTATCCCCGTCTATCTTGGCGGCAGATTTTTCAAATCTGGGTGAGGAGATTACAAAAGTCGAAAGAGCTGGTGCACGTTGGCTTCATATTGATATTATGGACGGGCAGTTTGTGCCGTCTATCTCTATGGGAATTCCGGTGATTTCATCTATCAGAAAAAGAACAGATTTGTTTTTTGATGTCCATATTATGGCGCTGGATCCAACAGCTCTGATAGAAGACTTTGCAAAGGCAGGAGCAGATTTGATTACCGTTCATGTAGAAGCATGTCCAAATTTGGACAGAACATTGCGTCTTATCAGAGAAAAAGGCTGCAAGGTGGGTGTTGCCATCAATCCGGCTACTTCCGTGCACGTACTGGAAAATGTACTGGAAATCGTGGATATGGTGTTGATTATGACAGTTAATCCGGGATTTGGAGGACAGGCATATATTCCTTATTGTGCAAATAAAGTGCGTCAGATACGAGAAATGGCAAAGGAAAGAAATCTGACTTTGGATATTGAGGTTGACGGTGGAATTAACAAAAATACCATTCAGGAGGTAGTGGATGCCGGAGCAAATATTATTGTAGCCGGTTCTGCTGTTTTTCAAGGTGATGTTGATGCAAATGTCAAAGAACTGAAAGGAATTATGGAAAGATAATGAATACCGTACTGATATGTGGCGGATTTTTAGAAGAAGAAACTGCAAAAAGAGCATTGGAAAAAATCAAGCCCGACTGTATTATCGGTATTGATAAAGGCTTGGAATTTTGTTACAGAAATCAGATTTATCCCCAGTATATTCTAGGAGATTTTGACAGTATTGATAAAAAGGTGCTGGATTTCTATGAAAATCAGAAGGAAATTCCGGTGCAGCGATATAAGCCGGAAAAAGATGCCACAGATGCGAGAATAGGTCTGGAACTGGCATTAAAGCTGGGGAGTAAGAGGATTTTCCTGTTAGGGGCAACAGGAGGAAGATTAGACCATTATATGGGGAATTTGCAGTCTTTACAAGTGCCTTTAAAATATGGAGCAAAAGCGTGGATTATTGACAGCCAGAATGTCATTACTGTGTGGGACAGCTCCTTTTCTATAAAAAAACAGGACAGCTTTGGGAAATATATTTCTTTTCTGGCAATGAGTGAAAAAGTGGAAGGAATTACATTAAAAGGCTTTAAATACCCTCTTTTGAAATATACCATGACAAATGATGATGGTATAGGTATTAGTAATGAAATACAGGAAGATACAGCGTATGTGGAGTTTGAAAGAGGTATTCTTTTGATGATTATGTCGAGAGATAAATAATGAGAAATAAAATGTGGAAATTTTCCGTTTCAACTTGCATATCAAACAATAAGGCCAAGGGATTTAACAGACATCGTCTGTTGAATTTTCATGGTCTTATTGCAGTTAATTGTTCAATAGTTTCTTCTAAATGATGAAATCTATTTTTCGATTGCGTCAACTAAAATTATTTATCTGCTATTGCCACAGTCTTTATGGCACTGTATCTTCATAAAGAATTAGCGGAAGCATCTAAAAGCGGGATTATAAAAAAGGAATAAACTTTTCAACGTTGAAAATGTTGATTTACATTGAATTTGAAGCTCTATTGTGGTAATCTAAGAATTGCTATATTAGAGCTTCTTATACATTTATATTACAGAAGAAAAATAAAAGAGATTAACATGATGGATTGTGGTGCTCGATAGGAGTAACAATAAGCGCAAGCCTATCAAATAAAGGAATTCTAAGGAGGAAAATAGAAAAATGAAATTAGGTATTGTAGGACTTCCTAATGTAGGTAAAAGTACATTATTCAATTCTTTAACAAAGGCGGGGGCAGAGTCAGCAAACTATCCTTTTTGTACGATTGACCCAAACGTGGGAATTGTAGCGGTTCCTGATGAAAGATTAAAACTGTTAGGTGATTTTTATCAGTCTAAAAAAGTAACACCGGCTGTAATCGAATTTGTTGACATTGCCGGTCTTGTAAAGGGTGCGTCAAAAGGTGAAGGTCTGGGAAACCAGTTTTTGGCAAATATCAGAGAAGTAGATGCCATTGTACATGTTGTCAGATGTTTTGAGGATGAAAATGTAATTCATGTGGATGGATGTATTGATCCACTGAGAGATATTGAAACAATTAATTTAGAGCTGATTTTCTCTGATTTGGAAATTCTGGAAAGAAGAATTGCAAAGACAACAAAGACAGCCAGAATGGATAAAGAAGCAGCAAAAGAATTAGAATTTTTAAAACAGGTGAAGGCGCACTTAGAAGATGGAAAACCTGCATCTTCCATGGAACTGGATGGAGAAGAACAGGAACTTTATATGAAAGAGTACAATCTTCTTACATGGAAACCTGTTATTTACGCTGCAAATGTTTCAGAAGATGATTTGGCAGATGATGCAGCATCCAATGAGTATGTAGAAAAAGTGAGAGAATATGCAAAAGAAACAGGTAGCGAAGTTTTTGCATTATGTGCAGAAATTGAACAGGAAATTTCTGAACTGGAAGAGGATGAAAAGAAAGAATTTTTAGAAGATTTAGGTATTCAGCAGTCTGGGCTTGAAAAGCTTATTGTTGCAAGCTATCGTTTGTTAGGTCTGTTAAGCTTCTTAACATCAGGAGAAGATGAAACAAGAGCATGGACAATTAAAGTGGGTACAAAAGCACCTCAGGCAGCAGGAAAAATTCATACAGATTTTGAAAGAGGATTTATTAAAGCTGAGGTTGTAAATTATCAGGATTTATTAGATTGTGGTTCTTATGCTGGGGCTAGAGAAAAAGGTCTTGTGCGTATGGAAGGAAAAGAATATGTGGTACAGGATGGAGATGTAATCTTATTCCGTTTTAATGTATAAAAAAGATAAAAAAACAAAGGCTAAATAAAAAATACAGAGGTGAATGAATGACAGAAGTAGAACTAAAGGAAGAAATTGAAAATACAAGAAATGTTTTAAACGTAGCGGTGAGAGAGAGATGGGCAGCAGGAAAGGTTTTAGATATCAGTAGAAATCTGGACTGCCTGATAGAAAAGTATATGGAAATGTGTAATCAAAAAATGGCTGCGGGACAATAAAAAAGACTTGTAAAAACAAAAAATTCATCTATAATAAATGTTGTAAAAATACTACATTTTATCTGCGGATTAGTATACTCCTAATGTTTTAACATCAGTTCGGGTTAAAATGATAGAAAAGGAGAAAGGAACAAAATTATATGATGAAGAAAGAGTTGGGATGTAAAGAAAGGCTGATAGAAAAGCGAGATGGGGAACACACCAAGAAAACAGAGAGAAAAATAGCAGCATATTTATTGGGGAATTTTGATAAAAGTCTTCATAGTACGCTGTTGGAGTTAGCAGATGGTATTGGAGTCAGTGATGCCTCTATTGTTCGTTTTTGTAAAAGTATCGGTTATACAGGGTTTCAAGAGTATAAAATTAATGCAGCAATGCAATGTGTGCCGGAGCCTAGATTGTACAATCCTTCCTTGTCTGTGGATGATAGTCCGGCGGAGCTTTGCAATAAAATATTTGCAATAGAGAGTTCAGCGCTGGAACAGACAAAGCAGGAACTTGATATTAAAGTTATGAATGAAGTTGCTGATTTACTGATAAATGCGAAGAGAATAAACTTGGTAGGAACAGGCGGAAGTGCTATATCTGCCAGAGATTTTCAGCATAAGCTATTAAAAATCGGTGTGAGAGCAGAACTTCAAGAGGATAAAGACTTACAGCTGATGTCAGCATCACTTTTGACAGAGAATGATGTATTGTTTGCTATTTCTCATTCAGGCAGTAATTTGCATGTAGCGGAAACTATAGATTTGGCAAAAAAGCAAAATGCCAAAGTTGTTACCTTGACAATGAAAAGCAAAAACGTTGTGGTGGAAAAAGCAGATTATCCTTTGTATGTAGTCAGCGAAAAGACTATTTTTGAGTCTGAGTCTTTTAGTGCCAGATTAGCGCAGTTGGCAATGTTAGATTGTCTGGTTGCATTAATGGCGTTTAAAAACTTTGATGGCTCTCTGGAAGCAATGAAAGCAACACGTCTTGCAACATCGGTAAATAAAGAATAAGTAATATGAAAAGTATTAAAAAGATAAGGATCAAGTATGGTTCTTATCTTTTTTTATGTAATGGAAATTGCTCTGGAATGTTTCCGGACACATTCGTTGTTCTTGAAAAGATGTAAAATTACTACAAATAAAAACAAAAATAAGTAGTGGAAATACAAAATAAAATAAAAATATAGTAATATTATACAATGCAATATAATATAAATTATGAAATAAGTACAAAATCAATATATAATAAGAAAATAATGTTGTAAAACTACTACATTAGTGCTATAATGCAATTATCAGAAAGGGAAAGGAGAAAGTCATGAAAGCGGTAGTTTTATATTCACCAAATGATTTTAAAACGGTTGAGGATTATCCGAAACCAACAATAGGACCTAATGATATGTTGCTGGAAATGAAAAGAACGGCTATTTGCGGTACTGATATTAGAATTCTGGAAGGAAAGAAAACAAAATCTGTTCGCTATGGACATGTAATCGGACATGAAATCAGCGGTGTGATTTGTGAAGTAGGAGAGAATGTACAGGGATATCAAGTAGGAGATAGAGTTGCTGTGGAAAACGTAATACCAGATGGCTCCTGTGCAATGTGTGTAAGTGGACACGATAATATTTGCCTGAACAGAAAGGCAATTGGATATGAATTTGATGGCGGATTTGCAGAATATGTTCTGCTTCCTCAAGAAGCGATTGAAGGAGGAAATGTAGTAAAACTGTCAGATGATGTTTCTTTTGGAGAAGGTGCATTGATTGAACCATTATCATGCTGTCTGAGAGGACAGAAAAATGCAGGAGTAAAATTTAACGATGTTGTCGTTATTATCGGAGCAGGACCTATTGGTTTGATGCACATTATTTTGGCAAAAGCAGCAGGAGCTCGTAAAGTAATCGTTAGCGAATTAAATGAATTCAGACGTGAAAAAGCTTACGAGTGTGGTGCAGATTTTGTTGTAAATTCTGCAGAAGAAGATTTGAAACAGATTGTTATGAATGAAACAGATGGAATTGGAGCAGATGTTGTTTTAATTGCTATTGGAATTCCACAGCTTGTTAATTCTAATTTAGAATTGGTAAGAAAGACAGGTTCTGTTTGTCTGTTTGCCGGATTTACAAAAGGTGTTATGGCAGAAATTGATCCAAACTTGATTCATTATGGAGAAATCAATGTATGCGGTTCCAGTGCATATAAACGTCAGGATTATCATGAGGCGGCGCAGATGGTTATGAGCGGAGCAGTAAATCTGAAACCGATTATTACAAAGGTATTTAAACTGGAAGAATTTCAGGAAGCATACGAGGCTGTAAAAAGCGGCAAGGAATTAAAAGTCGAAATTAAACCGTAAAAATATAAGAAGAGAAGAAATAAAAAGCAGACGAAAAGGAGATATGTAATTATGGCAATGATGGGAAAAGATGTAAGATTAGCAAGATTAGTAAATCCAAAGAGCAACAAAATGATGGCAATTACCGTAGACCATGCAATTTCCAGAGGAATTGCACCTATGACAGGTCTTCATGATATTCAGGGAGCAATTGATAAAATTGTTGCAGGAAAACCGGATGCAATGACTATGACAAAAGGTATTCAGGAAAGATGCTGGGGACCACATGTAGGTTCAGGTATTTCTGTATTACAGAAAATTTCCAATTATTCTCCTACAGCACCTACAAATGATATCGTATTCGGATGTGTAGACGCAGCTATCCGTATGGGAGCAGATGCAGTATCTATGGGTGCTATGACTTTAGGAGATTTCCAGAATGAACAGTTTGAAAGAATTGGAGAAGTTTCTGATTATTGTGACCGCATGGGAATGCCTTTAATCGGACATGTTTATCCAAAAGGAGAAAGTGTACCGGCAGATGAAAGAACTTCTTGGCAGAATATTGCATATTGCGTAAGAAGTGCTTGTGAATTAGGCATGGATGTTGTAAAAACAACATATACAGGAGATCCGGAAAGCATGGCAAAAGTTGTAGCATGTGTACCATCTTCTTTCAGAATTGTAATTCAGGGTGGCGATTCCTGTAAAACATTAGATGACTACCTTCAGATGACAAGAGATGCCATGGATTGTGGTGTAGGCGGTGTTACAATGGGAAGATTTGTATGGGATTACAAAGATGTAACAGCTCTTGTAATTGCACTTCGCTATATTATTCATGAAGGGTACAGTGTAAAAGAAGCAAAAGAGCTTCTGGCACAGTTAGAGAACGATAAAAATTACGAACAGTTTTAAGAAAACAGAAAGTAAGGGCGGGTTATAAGTTATGGAAAAGGAATACTTACTGGGAGTAGATGTAGGAACTACAAGTATAAAAGTAGCAATTATTGATAAAAATGCAAAGCTTCTGGGAATTAGCAGCAGCTCTTATCCTCTTATTACACCGAATCAGGATTATGTTCAGATTGATACTGAGGGCATGTGGCAGGCGTACTTAAAGTGTATAAGACTGCTGCTTCAGGGGAAAGGAATTTCTCCTGAAAAAATAGCAGGTATTGGAATTTCCAGCTTATGCCCCGGTCTTGCTGCTATGGATGAAAAAGGAAATATTTTAGTAGAGCCTATTATTTATTCCGACAGACGAAGCACAGAAGAAGCAGAAATAATAAAAGCAGCAGTGGGGGTTGAAAAGCTCTTTGATATTACAGCAAACAACTGTATGGCAGGAGCACATTCCGGTACTTCCATGCTGTGGATTAAGAGAAATTTACCGGAAATTTATGAGAAAACAAAATATTTTGGTCATATTAATACTGTTTTGGCACAGAAAATGACTGGGAATTTTGCAATAGATTATTCCAATGCTTCTTATACAAATTTATTTGAAACACAGAAAGGGCATAAAGGACAGTGGTCGGATTATCTTTGTGAAACCATTGGAATTGCAAAAGAAAAACTGCCGCCGTTGTTAAATTCTTCTGACGTAGTAGGCGGTCTTGTAAACGAGGATATTCTTTCCATGGGAATTTCCAAAGGAATTCCGGTAGTTATCGGAGGAGCAGATACGCCGTGTGCAACCTTGGCAGCCGGGGTAAAAGCCAATGGAGATGCCTGTGAGTCTGTGGGAACGACAAATGTTCTGACGATTTGTGTGGATAAGCCAAAGTTTGACAAGAGTTTTATTAACCGCTGTCATGTTGTGGAAGGAACTTGGATTTATCAAGGGGCTATGTCTTATACAGGAGCAGCCTATCAGTGGTTTCGTGATAAATTTTGTCAGGATTTAATGGAAGAAGCAGCAGGAAGCAAGAAAAATTCTTTTACACTTATGAATGAAGAAGCAGAGAAAGCAGCCCCCGGATGTGGCGGAGTTGTTTTTCTTCCCTATATGCAGGGAGAAAGAAGCCCTGTATGGGACCCCTATGCAAGAGGTGTATTTTTTGGAGTATCTTTAAAAAGTGAAAGAAAAGAATTTAATCGTGCAGTTATGGAAGGCTGTGGTTATGGTCTTCGCCAATTATGTGAAATCGCAGAGAAAGTAACAGGGGAAAAATTAGAAAAATTTGCATCTATCGGAGGAGGAGCAAAAAGTGACCTCTGGGCACAGATGAAAGCAGATATTACAGGAAAAGCTATAGAAATTTTGGATATGAATGACATGGCGCCTGTGGGAGCTGCATTGCTGGCTGGAGTGGGAGCAGGAATTTTTAAAGATCCGGTAGAAGCTTCTGAAAAGGTAGAGAAAAAACTATATAAGAAAGTCACCAGCAGTGATAAGTATCAGGATGTTTATGAAAAGAATTATCAAATTTACATTCGATTATATCAGCAGGTGAAGGAGCTTTACAAAATTAATACAAATTTGAAATAGGAGAGGGATTACGTATGAAGAAAAAAATTTTAGCGGGAATACTTACCATGGCAATGCTGTGTACAGGATTAGCAGGATGTGGAAGTAAAAATGAAACAGTGGATGGAGAGTCTAAAGAGAAAAAAGTTAGTATTACTATTTCCGTTCCAGACCCTGATGCATCCTATATTTATCAGGCAGCAGAGGAATTTGCAAAGCGTGCCAATGAGTATTCAGATGGAAGCCTTGAATTTAAAGTGTCTGGAAATGGCTCTTTGTACGGTGGTGATACAGCAGCAGGTATTAAACAGCTTTCAGCAGGATCTTTACAGATGTTGATACTGGCAAGTTCTGTTTATGCAAGTTTTGAACCTGGATATAATGTGATTTCTGTTCCGTATATGTTTGATGATCAGCAGCAGTTTCTGGATTATTTAAACAGTGATGTGGGAACAGAATTAATGAACAGAGTATCAGATATGGGTATTACAACAGTTGGTAAATGGACAAGATCTATGCGTAAAGTAACCAATTCTGTTCGCCCTGTAAATACACCGGAAGATTTAGATGGTATGGTATTACGAGTTCCAAATAACTCTTTGTATGTAGAATTCTTCGGAGCCTGTGGTGCAGTTACAACACCAATGAATTTCTCAGAGGTTTACAATGCGTTACAGTTAAATACTTTGGATGGACAGGAAAACCCAATTGATGTACCATATTCTAATAAATTTTATGAGGTACAGAAATACATATCAGGAACAGATCACATGGCAGATGCATGGCTTGTGGGAATTAACAGTAAATTGTATGACAGTTTAAGTGACAAGCAGCAGGAGGCAATTACAAAAGCAGGTGAAGAAGTACAGCAGTGGAATGTGGAATTTATGGAAAAAGAAGACCAGAAGGCACTGGATACATTAAAAGAAAACGGTATGGAATACAATGATATTTCAGAGGAAGACCGTGAAAAATTTGTTGAAGTTTCTAAATCCTGTTATGACAAATTTAAAGAGCTGATTAAAGATGATGAGCTGTTTGATGCTACTGCTGAATTTTGTGGTAAGGCAGAATAGAGCAATGGGGGAATTTTCATGGAGAAAAAGAAAAGTGTCATTTCAAAGGTATTTGGATGTGTAAATAAAGTAGAAAATGTAATTTTGGCAATTATGGTTGTGGGAATGCTGGTGACTATTCTTTTGCAGATTATCGGACGTGTAATCGGACATCCCTTCCCATGGACAGAAGAAACCAGCCGTTACCTGTTTTTATGGATGATGTTTGTGGCTTTGGCATCAGGATTTAATCAGGCAGAGTCATCTCGTGTTACCTTGCTTTTACAGGTAGGACCTAAGTGGCTGAAAAAATTCAGTGAAATTTTATATGCGGTAATTGTTGTTGCATTTTTCGGATTTATGATTATATGGGGTATTGAAGTTGTACGCCAGCAGATTATGATGAAGGAAATGGGAACAGCATTGGCAATTCCTATGTGGGTAATCGGTATTTGCCAGCCCATAGCAGGTGTGCTTGGAATTATCGGTGTGGCAGAAAGTTTCCTTGAACACCACGAAAAGGTGGCAATCGGAGACAAAGAAACAGAAAAACAAAAGGCATTGGAACAGGGGTGATAGATTATGAGTTGGGCATTGATTATTATTTTCATTGTATTGATGTTTCTGGGAGTACCCATTGCAGTATCTTTGGGAGCATCAGCAGTTATCTGCATTGTAACCATGTCTGATATACCGCTTTCCTTAGCTGCACAGTCTATGTTTACATCTATGAACAGCTTTATTATGGTTGCTGTTCCTCTGTTTATTCTGTGCGGTTCATTGATGGACGAGGGCGGTGTGGCAGATAAGATTTACGGACTTGCAGAAGCTCTGGTTGGCTGGATTTACGGCGGATTAGGTCATGTATCGGTTGTGGTAAACATGATTTTTGCGGGGATGTCCGGTTCTTCTGTGGCAGCGATTGCATCTATCGGTAAGATGAGTATTAACGCCTTGAGCAAAAAAGGATATCCAAAGGATTATGCAACGGCAATCAACTTGTCCGGTTCTATGTTGGCTTCCGTTATTCCGCCCAGTATTTTGATGATTAACGCAGCGGCAACGGCAAATGTTTCCATCGGAAAAGCTCTTTTGGCAGGTTTAATTCCGGGAATTATTATCGGATTGATTTTTATGGTGTATAATTACTTATACTGCAAGAAGCATGGAATTGGAGACCGTACTTCTTTTGAAGCCAAAAAGCTGGGAAAAGCGTTTATAAATGCAATTCCTGCACTTTTGACACCGGTTATTTTATTAGGCGGCGTATATACAGGCTTTTACACACCCACAGAAGGTGCGGCTATTGCCGTTGTTTACACGATTTTAGTATCCATTTACGTATACAAAAATTTGACATGGAAAGATATTCCGAGAATTATCTGTAAAAACGCAAGATCCACAGGAACAATCTTATTCGTGGCAATCGCAGCAAAACCGGCATCTTTACTCTTTGAGTTAGATGGACTTCCGTCAAAGGTAGCTAATATGATTACAGGAATATCAGATAATCGTATTATCATTATGTTTGTGTTATACGCATTCTTAATTGTTGTAGGTATGTTTATGGATGCAACGGCAGCTATCTTCATTTTAGTACCGATTTTATTGCCGGCAGTACAGGCAGTAGGCGTATCACCGTTATTCTTTGTAGTATTTTTAGTTATTACATTATCCTTTGGTTTGATTACACCACCTGTCGGAGTATGCTTGTATGCAGCGGAAAATGTTACGGGAATACCTCTTGAGAGGATTATAAAGGCATCTGTACCGTGGATTTTGCTGATTGCAATTTCTCTTTGCATCTTTATTATATTCCCGCAGATTATCACGGCTCCGGTAGAATTGATTTTCGGAGCATAGCAGTAAGGAGGTTTTTATATTATGAAAATTGTTGTATTAGACGGTTACACAGAAAATCCCGGCGATTTAAGCTGGGATGCTCTGAAAGAATTTGGAGAGCTTGTTGTATATGACAGAACACCCGTAGATAATGACGAGGAAATTATTTCCCGCATTGGAGACGCCGAGGTAGTCTATACCAATAAAACACCGATTAACAAGCATGTAATTGACACCTGTAAAAACATGAAGATGATTAGTCTGCTGGCAACCGGTTACAATGTAGTGGATTATCAGTATGCAAAGAAAAAAGGAATACCGGTTACCAATGTGCCGACTTATGGAACAGCATCCGTAGGACAGTTTGCAATGGCGCTTTTGCTGGAAATCTGTCACCACATCGGACACCATAATGAAACAGTACATGAAGGCAAATGGCAGAACCATGAAGACTGGTGCTACTGGGATTACCCTTTAATTGAGCTGGATAATAAAACAATGGGTATTATCGGATTTGGAAAAATCGGACAGACAACAGGTAAACTGGCAAAAGCTTTAGGTATGCATGTTCTTGCTTATGATTCTTATCCGAATGAAAACGGAAAAGCCATTGCAGAATATGTGTCCTTAGACAAACTGCTGGAAAAATCAGATGTGATTGCTCTGCACTGTCCGCTGTTTCCTGAGACAGAGGGAATTATCAACAAAGAAAATATTGCCAAGATGAAGGACGGCGTTATTATTTTGAATAATGCAAGAGGGCCTCTTGTAGTAGAGCAGGATTTGGCAGATGCCTTAAATTCAGGTAAAGTTTATGCAGCAGGACTGGATGTGGTATCCACAGAACCGATTAAGGGAGATAATCCTTTATTAAAGGCAAAAAACTGCATTATTACGCCGCATATTTCATGGGCGCCGAAGGAAAGCAGACAGAGAATTATGGATTGTGCCTATGAAAATCTGAAAGCTTATGTGGAAGGAAACCCACAGAATGTTGTAAATAAATAGGAAGAAAAGAGGCAGGTCATGAGCAGACAAATTGAATTTGAACACTTAAATCTTTCTAAATGGATACCTGACGAGGAGTTGAAAAACTTCAAATCTACGGTGGAGCATGCGAGAAATACTCTTGTAAAAAGAGATGGAGCAGGAAATGATTTCACAGGCTGGTTAAATCACCCTGTTGCGTATGACAAAGAAGAATTTGAAAGAATTTTACAGGCAGCAGAAGAAATTAGGCAGAATTCTGATGTACTTTTAGTAGTGGGAATTGGCGGTTCTTATTTAGGCGCAAGAGCTGCAATAGAATTTTTGCACCACAGCTTTTTTAACAGTTTGCCGGATGAAAAACGAAAAGCACCCCGCATTTATTTTTGCGGAAACTCGAATTCCTCAAAATATCTGGCAGACTTGGAAGATATGCTGGAAGGATGCGACTTCTCTGTCAATGTGATTTCCAAATCAGGAACGACCACAGAGTCGGCAGTGGCTTTTCGTATTATTAAGCAGAAATTAGAAGAAAAATACGGAAAAAAAGAAGCTGCAAAACGTGTTTACGCCACCACAGATAAGGCAAACGGAGCATTGAAGAAAATGGCAGACAAAGAAGGCTATACCTGCTTTGTGATACCGGACGACATAGGAGGCAGATATTCTGTTCTCACAGCAGTAGGTCTTTTACCTATTGCCGTTAGTGGAGCAGATATAAAAGCTTTGATGCAGGGCGCAGCAGATATGCGTCAGAGAGTGTTGGAAGCACCTTACGAAGAAAATCCCTCTTTACAATATGCGGCATGTCGCAACCTTCTTTTAAGAAAAGGAAAAGAAATTGAGCTTCTGGCAAATTATGAACCAAGCCTTCATTATTTTTCTGAGTGGTGGAAACAGCTCTATGGAGAAAGCGAAGGAAAAAATCAGAGAGGTCTGTTCCCTGCATCCGTAGATTTAACCACAGATTTACATTCTATGGGACAATATATACAGGACGGAGCCAGAATTTTATTTGAAACCGTGCTCTATGTGGAAGAAACAGAAAGAAATGTTTTTATTCCTGAGGAAGCAGAAGATTTAGACGGATTGAATTATCTGGCAGGAAAGAGCATGGAATTTGTCAATCATGCGGCAATGGAAGGCACAATTTTAGCACACGAAACAGGAAACGTACCTGTCATGCGGATAAAACTTCCAAAACAGGATGAATACACCTTAGGACAGATGTTCTATTTTTTCTGGTTTGCCTGTGGAGTGAGCGGCTATATCGGAGGAATAAATCCTTTTGACCAACCGGGAGTAGAGAGTTATAAAAGCAATATGTTTGCCCTTTTAGGAAAACCGGGATTTTAAAATTGTAAAAAAGACTGTCGTTTTGTGGCAGTCTTTTTTATTAGCTGAAATATTTCTTGACTTTCAAATCTTACAGATGTAAGATTAAAGAAAAAATGAAATAATTCAGGTAGGAGGGCTTTATGAAGAAGAAAAAAAGAAGGCAAAAAAAGTTCAAATATGCAATAATTAGTTTAAGTATACTGGTAATTTTTGCTGTTGTCGGAATTTTTGCTTTTCGGGTAATGACAAAAGAAAAACCGGAAGATTTACTGAAGGAATATATGGCGCATATTGAAAAGAAAGAATATGAAGAAATGTATTCCATGATTGACACAAAATCTGTAAAAGAAGAAAAATTTCTGGAGAGAAATTCGAAAATTTATGAGGGAATGGAAGTTGAAAATTTAAAAATTACAGAAATTCAGGTGGGGAAAAAGGAAGGAAAAGAAGTTCCTGTTTCTTATCATACAGCCTTTGATACATTGGCAGGCGTTGTGGAATTTGATAATAAAGCTGTTTTTGTTGATACAAAGGAAGGTTATAAATTACGCTGGAAGGACAGTTTAATCATACCAAATCTCACAAGAACAGATAAAATACAGGTGGAGACCATACCGGCACAGAGAGGTCAGATATTAGACAGAAACGGAAGGATGCTTGCAGGAAAAGGACTTGCAACCTCTGTGGGAATTGTGCCGGGCAAATTAGAAAATAAAGAAGAAGCATTTCAGAAATTAGGGGAAATCCTGCAAATTCAACCGGAGGGAATACAGAGTAAATTAGAAGCAGAATGGGTAAAAGAGGACTCTTTTGTACCTGTTGCAACTATTTCGGGAGAACAGGAAACAGAAGACAAGCTGTTGGAAATTTCCGGAGTTATGCTTTCCGATGTGGAGGTGCGCAGCTATCCCTTGAAGGAGGCAGCGTCTCATTTAATCGGCTATGTGCAGGCAGTGACGGCAGAGGATTTGGAAGCCCATAAGGGAGAAGGATATCATGCTAACAGCGTAATCGGAAGAAGCGGTATGGAAGGTCTTTTTGAGAAACGTTTAAAGGGGCAGGACGGATGCAAAATCTCTATTTTTTCCGAAGATGGAACAGAAAAGGAAGTTGTGGCAAGCAAGATAAAAGAAGACGGAGAGAACATTCTATTAACCATTGATGCAGAGCTTCAAAAAAGCTTATACGAACAGTTTCGGGAGGATAGAGGATGCTCTGTGGCAATTCATCCGTACACAGGGGAAGTATTGGCTTTGGTGAGCACACCGTCCTTTGATAACAATGAATTTATTACGGGAATGTCTTCGGAAAGATGGACAAGCTTAAATGAAGATGCAAATTTGCCTTTATATAATCGCTTTCGGCAGATTTGGTGTCCGGGTTCTTCTTTGAAACCCATCGTGGCCGGAATAGGACTGAAAACAGGTGCTTTTACACCGGAGGAAGACTTTGGAAACGAGGGACTTTCTTGGCAGCAAAGCTCCTCATGGGGAGATTATAAAGTGACGACCTTGCATGTTTACGAACCGGTTATTTTGAAAAATGCGTTGATATGTTCAGACAATATTTACTTTGCAAAGGCAGCCTTAAAAATCGGTCAGGAGAACTTTATGAAGGGCTTGGAAGGGCTTGGGTTTAAACAGGAATTGCCTTTTGAAATTCAAATGTCACCGTCTCAGTATGCCAATAACGGGCAGATTGAAACAGAAATTCAACTGGCGGACAGCGGTTACGGACAGGGACAGATTTTAGTCAATCCGCTGCATCTGGCAAGTATGTATACTGCCTTTTTAAATGACGGAAATATGCTCAAGCCTTCTCTGGAATATCAGGAGGAAAAGCAGGGAGAAGCATGGCTGGAGGGCGTATTTTCACCGGAACATGTAAAGGCAATTATGGAAGGGCTGATTGGGGTGGTAAATGATCCAAACGGCACAGGCTATGCTCTGCGCAGAGATGATATTTTACTGGCAGGAAAGACAGGAACTGCAGAAATCAAGGACTCTCAGGAAGACACAGAGGGAACGGAAATCGGCTGGTTTTGCAGCTTTACCGCAGAAAAAGAGGCAGAAAAACCTATTATGCTTATCAGTATGGTAGAGAATGTAAAGGATTTAGGAGGAAGCGGCTATGTAGTGGGCAAGGATAAGGCGGTTCTTGAGCAGTATTTTGAGCGTGAGGAATAACGAAATTACCGTTGACAGTAAAAGGTGTAAATTATATAATAAGGGCGCATGAAAACGAAGTAAAAAACAGTAAAATACGGATGGGAAAAAATATGAAAAGTGTGATTATAGGAATTGCCGGAGGAACAGGCTCCGGAAAGTCAACGTTTACAAACCGATTAAGAGATGAATTTAAAGATAATGTAGCAGTCATTTATCATGATAATTATTATCGTGACCAAAGTGATATACCTTTAGAGGAGCGTAAGAAAACTAATTACGACCATCCGGATGCAATGGAAACCGAGCTTTTGGTACAGCAGCTTCAGGAGCTGAAGGAAGGCAAGAGCATACAATGTCCAGTATATGATTATACACAGCATAATCGTTCCGGTGAGGTTCAGACCGTTGAACCGAAAAAGGTTATTCTTTTAGAGGGAATTCTTGTGTTGGCAGATGAACGTCTGCGGGATTTGATGGATATTAAAATCTATGTAGAAGCAGATGCGGACGAGAGAATTTTACGCCGTGTTATCCGAGACGTAAAGGAAAGAGGAAGAGATATCGAAGGAGTGGTAGAGCAGTATCTGACAACGGTAAAGCCTATGCACTATTTATATGTAGAGCCTACCAGAAGTACGGCAGATATTGTCATTAACAGCGGTATGAATTCCACGGCTTTTGAATTGGTGAAAAATACCATACAGAAAATTTTAGACAGTGAAGAATAAAAGGGAGTTGTTACTTTAGGTGCATATCTGGAAATATATAAATATTTCTGTATGACATTTAAAGTGACAACTCCTTTTGCGTACACAGCAACAGAAAAGCAGTTGACAAAAAATGAAAAAAACTCTTGCATAATCGAAAAAGTAGATGTATAATTATGCAAAATAAAATTTTAAATATACATAAAAGTAAGAATTTTATGAAAGACAGGATAGAGAGAAAGGAAGAATGAGATGATTAAAGTAGGAATTATTGGCTCTACGGGATATGCAGGCGGAGAACTTGTAAGAATTTTAACCGGGCATAAAAATGCAGAAATTAAATGGTATGGTTCCAGAAGTCATCTTGACAAAAAGTATGCGGACGTTTACAGAAATATGTTTCAGATTGTAGATGCCGCCTGTATGGACGACGATATAGAAACACTGGCAGAACAGGTAGATGTAATCTTTACCGCAACGCCACAGGGACTGTGTTCTTCTCTTGTGAATGAAGAAATCCTTTCAAAAGTTAAAATCATAGATTTAAGTGCTGACTTTCGTTTAAAAGATGTGTCTGTCTATGAAAAATGGTATAAAATCACACATAAAAGTCCACAGTTTCTTCCAGAAGCAGTATACGGATTATGTGAAATCAACAGGGAAAAAATTAAAAATGCAAGGCTTGTGGCAAACCCGGGATGTTATACTACCTGTTCCATTTTGTCGGCATATCCCCTTGTAAAAGAAGGCTTGATTGACACAGATACCTTGATTATTGATGCAAAATCTGGTACTTCCGGAGCGGGAAGGGGAGCTAAAATCGACAATCTTTTCTGTGAAGTAAATGAAAATATGAAAGCCTATGCCGTTGGAAATCACCGTCATACACCGGAGATAGAAGAACAGTTGGGATATGCGGCAGGAGAGGAAATTGTTTTGAATTTCACCCCTCATCTTGTACCAATGAACAGAGGAATTTTGGTTACAGAGTATGCAAAACTGAAAAAAGAAGTTACTTATGAAGAAGTAAAAAAAATTTATGATAAATATTATGGTGAAGAAAAATTTGTCCGTGTTTTGGAAAAGAATGTATATCCGGAAACAAAATGGGTAGAGGGAAGCAATTATACTGATATCGGTTTTCAGATTGATGAAAGAACCGACAGAATTATTGTTATGGGCGCTCTGGATAATCTGGTAAAGGGTGCGGCAGGTCAGGCTGTACAGAATATGAACTTAATGTTTGGATTAGATGAAAAAGAGGGACTTGAGCTTATTCCCATGTTTCCATAGAAGAGGTGACAGCATGATAAGAAAAATGGTAATTGAGGACTACGAGGAAGTATACAGCTTATGGAAAAAGATACAGGGATTTGGAATACGCAGTATTGATGACTCAAAGGAAGGAGTAAGAAAATTTCTGGAGAGAAATCCAAATACCAGTGTTGTAGCAGTGGAAAATTCGAAAATTGTGGGGGCAATTTTATGCGGACATGACGGACGCAGAGGCTGTCTTTATCATGTATGCGTAGATGAAAAATATCGAAGAAAAGGGATTGGAAAAGCCATGGTGGTGGCGGTTATGGATGCACTGCAAAAAGAAGGAATTAACCATGTTTCTTTAATTGCTTTTGCTCAGAACGATGTCGGAAATACCTTTTGGAATACTATTGGATGGCAGCAAAGACAGGACTTAAACTATTATGATTTTATTTTAAATACAGAGAATATTACACAGTTTAATGTGCAGCAGGAGGGATAAAATGAAGAAAATAAAGGGCGGAGTAACTGCCGCAAAAGGGTTTGAAGCAGCGTCCGCAGCAGCGGGAATTAAATATCAGGGAAGAACCGATATGGCTTTGGTATACAGCCAAAAGCCCTGTGAGGCAGCAGGTACTTTTACTACAAATGTGGTGAAAGCAGCTCCTGTAAAATGGGATAAAAAAGTAGTGGAAAGTAATGCAAAGCCACAGGTAATCGTTATCAATTCCGGAATTGCCAATGCCTGTACAGGAGATGCCGGAATGGAATGTTGTAAAGAAGTGGCGAAAGAGGTAACCAAGGTACTGGAAACAGAGACAGAAAGCGTACTAATCGGCTCTACCGGAGTGATTGGCATGCAGCTTCCGGTAGAAAAGATGAAGGACGGTGTGCATTTACTTGCCAAAGAAAAAGCGGAAGGCTTGGAAATGGGAAATTTGGCTGCGAAGGCGATTATGACTACGGATACAAAAGAAAAAGAAGCGGCAGTAACCATTGAACTTGACGGAACAACCGTGACTATTGGCGGAATGGCAAAGGGCTCAGGCATGATACATCCCAATATGTGTACCATGCTGGCGTTTATTACAACAGATGCGGTGATTTCAAAAGAAGCGTTGCAGGCGGCTTTGAGCAGTGATGTGGAAGAAACCTATAACATGATTTCTGTGGATGGAGACACCTCTACCAATGACACAGTTTTGCTTTTAGCCAACCAGATGGCAGGAAATAAGGAAATTCAAAAAGGCACAAAGGAGTTTGAAATTTTTAAAGAAGCCCTTCATGAAGTCAATACAACCTTGGCAAAGAAAATCGCCGGTGACGGAGAAGGAGCTACCGCTCTTTTGGAGGTGACGGTTCAGGGAGCAGAGACGAAGCAACAGGCAAAAACGTTGGCAAAATCTGTGATTTGCTCCAATCTTACGAAAACAGCCATTGCAGGACATGATGCCAACTGGGGCAGAATTCTCTGTGCCATGGGTTATGCAGGAGTGGAATTTGAACCGGAAAAAACAGACTTGTTTATACAGAGCAGCGCAGGAGAATTAAAGCTTGTAGAAAACGGAATGGCTCTGAATTACAGTGAGGAAAAAGCAACAGAAATCTTATCACAGGCAGAGGTTTGTGTTGTGGCAGATATAAAAACAGGAACAGAAAAAGCAACAGCGTGGGGCTGTGATTTGACACATGGATATATTGACATCAATGCAGATTATAGGAGCTAAGAAGATGAATAAAAATATGGAAAAATATCTTGAAAAAGCAAAGGTTTTAGTAGAGGCTCTGCCTTATATTCAGAAGTTTAACAGAAAAATTATCGTAGTAAAATACGGCGGAAGCGCCATGACGGACGAAGCCTTAAAAAGAAAGGTAATCGAAGATGTAACTCTTTTAAAACTGGTTGGATTTAAGCCTATCGTAGTACACGGCGGAGGCAAGGAAATCAGCAAATGGGTGGCAAAAACCGGCAAAGAGCCACAGTTTATCAATGGTCTTCGTGTAACAGACGAAGAAACTATGGAAATTGCAGAAATGGTTTTGGGAAAAGTAAATAAAAGTCTGGTACAGCTGGTGGAAAGTCTGGGTGTCCGTGCCATTGGAATTAGCGGAAAAGACGGCGGTCTTTTAAAAGTAGAAAAGAAGTATTCAGATGGAAAGGATATTGGATTTGTAGGAGAAATTAAAGAGGTAAACAGCAGCGTTTTATACGACCTTTTGGAAAAAGATTTCCTTCCGATTGTGTGTCCGGTGGGGCTGGATGACGAGTGGAATACTTATAATATCAATGCAGATGATGCAGCCTGCGCTATTGCAAAAGCAATGCACGCAGAGAAGCTTGCGTTCCTGACAGATATGGAGGGCGTTTATAAAGATCCTTCTGATCCATCTACTTTAATTTCTGAATTGTGGGTAAAAGATGCAGAGAAATTGATGGAAACAGGCTGTATTGGAGGGGGAATGCTCCCGAAATTACACAGTTGCATTGATGCTATTGAGAACGGAGTTTCCCGTGTGCATATTTTAGACGGACGTATTCCACATTGCCTGTTGCTGGAGATTTTCACCAATAAAGGAATTGGAACTGCCATTTTGCAGGAAGGAGAAAATAAGTATTATGATGAATAAAAGTATAGAAGCTTCAGAAGAAAATCTACTTCATATTTACAATCGTTTTCCCATTGCTTTTGAACACGGAGAAGGTATGTATTTATATGACGAAAACAGTAAAAAATATCTGGATTTTGGGGCGGGATTTGCTGTTTCTGCGCTGGGATACGGAAATAAAAAGCTGGCAAAAGCGTTAAAAAAACAGATTGATTTACTCTATCATACCTCCAATCTGTATTATCATAAGAACTGTGCCGAGGCTGCCGAAAAATTAAATCAATACGCACAGATGGATAAAATATTTTTTACAAACAGCGGCGCTGAAGCCATAGAAGGAGCGTTGAAAACAGCCAGAAGATATGCGTATAATAAAAAATCCGGCAAATATCAATTTATTGCCATGGAAAATTCTTTTCACGGACGTACCTTCGGAGCGTTGTCTGTCACAGGGCACGAGGCATACAGAACGCCTTTTGAACCCTTAGTTCCCGGTGTGTCTTTTGCAGAATTTAACAACATTGAAAGTGTAAAAAAACTGGTTACAGATAGGACTTGTGCCATTATTTTAGAGCCAATTCAGGGCGAAGGCGGTATTCATCCGGCAACACAGGAATTTATGGAAGCAGTCCGAAAGCTCTGCGACGAAAAGGATATTTTGTTGATTTTTGATGAAGTGCAATGCGGTATGGGAAGAAGCGGTTCTATGTTTGCATGGCAGGGCTACGGAGTGAAACCGGATATTCTTGCAATGGCAAAAGGAATTGGAAGCGGTATTCCGGTAGGCGCTTTTGCAGTGACAAAAAAGGTAGCGGAAAATTCCTTAAAACCGGGAGACCACGGAGCAACCTACGGAGGAAATCCGTTAGCATGTAAAGCTGTAAAAACAGTTCTCGATATCTTTGAAGAAGAAGATATTTTAGGACATGTAAAAGAAATTACCCCTTATTTGGAAGCCAAATTAGACAGTTTAACAGAAGAATTGGACTGTGTTTTGGAAAGAAGAGGGAAAGGTCTGATACAGGGGATTGTTTTGAAACAGCCGGTAGCAGAAGTGTGCACAAAAGCCATGGAGGAAGGATTACTGGTCATTCAGGCACAGGGAAATGTACTGCGTCTTGTACCGCCTCTGATTGTGGAGAAAGAGCACGTGGATGAAATGATAGAAAAACTGAAAAAAGCATTGCGTTAAAAAAGAGCGGGGAACATTTTATGCGTTTTTCCATAAAATATTACTGTAATGTCATAACAGAAAAATTTCTGTTTATGTATAGGGGTGAAATTATGGATAATTATCGTATGAATTATGGAGTTTCCCGCTCTTGTAATTGTAAAATGAAACCAAGGGAAATGCCGACGCAAGCCTCTTGTATGCCGAGAACTGCGTCCGACTGTTGTTGTGATAAAATTGAAGATATGGGCGTTTATGCACATGCAGACCATCTTCCTTTAGCCATGGCTTATGTACCGTGTCAGAATTTTATCAATACGTTTCACTTGCAAAAAGCGCTTCAGGTAGGAACGATTTTTCCTGAGCTTTGTATGCCGTTCTGTGGAAAGAGAGGTGTTTGCAGATGACGAAAAACGATATGTATGCAAGAAAAGAACTTCTGCAAAAGATTAATGAAGTGAGCTTTGCGGTGAACGATATTACCTTATATCTGGATACCCATCCTTGTGATGAAAAAGCACTTGCCTACTATGAAGAAATGTCAGAAATGCGGGAAAAAGCATTGCAGGAATATGCAAGACTCTACGGACCGCTGACCATTGATACCGCAAAGGATACTTGCAGTCGCCGGTGGGAATGGGTAATGCAGCCGTGGCCGTGGGAAGGAGGATGCTAAGGTATGTGGAATTATGAAAAAAGATTACAGTTTCCTGTAAATATCAAAAAGCCGGATGCCAGAGCTGCTCAGGTGATTATGAGCCAGTATGGAGGACCGGACGGAGAAATGGGAGCATCTATGCGATATCTTTCCCAGAGATTTACTATGCCGAACAGAGTGGCAATGGGGACTTTAAATGACATTGCAACAGAGGAGCTGGCACACCTTGAAATGGTTTCGACTATCGTGCATCAGCTTACCAAAAACCTGTCTATGGAAGAAATCGAAAAATCAGGATTTGCACCTTACTATGTAGACCATACCGTAGGAATATGGCCTCAGGCAGCAGGCGGAATTCCTTTTAATGCCTGTGAGTTTCAGTCAAAAGGCGATCCGATTACAGACTTATTTGAAGACATGGCAGCAGAACAAAAGGCGCGTACCACCTACGACAATATCCTGCGTCTGGTAGATGATCCGGATATTATTGAGCCGATTAAGTTTTTAAGAGCCAGAGAAATTGTGCACTTCCAGCGTTTCGGTGAAGCTTTAAGATGCGTGCAGGAGGAACTGGACTCTAAAAACTTCTATGCTTTTAATCCCAGCTTTGATATGCCGTGTAAAGCAAGCTGTAAGGATAATTGTAATCGATAATTTGGTTTTGGATACAGTCTCGGTTAAAATATCGGGGCTGTATTACATAGAATAGAAGGATAAAAACTCCATATAATAATGAAAAAGGGGTTTTATATGAAAGCATTGAAAAGAGATATTGGAATAGGTATTGTATTTTCTGTTATTGTAGGTACGCTGGCACATTTTGTCTATGAATGGACGGGAAAAAATTCCATAGCAGCCATCTTTTTTCCGATAGATGAGTCTGTATGGGAGCATGTAAAATTATTGTTTTTCCCAACCCTGTTGTATGGGTTATTTTTAATAAAGAAATGGAAAGAAGCGTATCCTTGTATCGTACCTTCTGTGCCTGTCGGTATTGTAATCGGTTCGTTGTCTATACCGGCATTTTTTTATTTTTATACGGCGATTTTAGGGACACATGTTCTTGTTTTGGACATTCTTATTTTTATTGTCAGTGTCATTCTTTGTTTTTGGATAATTTATAAGCTTATATTATCCTGCAAAACAGCAGGAAATGCAGGATGGATTTTGCTGGCTGCTATCGGCATCAGTTTCTGGGTGAAGTAAGGCAAGCTTACTTGTGTTTATTCCATTCCCCAATGACTTCATTTACAGTGGAAACCGTTACAAATACCTGCTTTTGTGCTGTGTGCAGATAGTTTAAAAGCAGGCGGTATTCCTGTTTTGCAAGAATAGTAACCAGTTCTGTGCGATGCTTTTCATCGTAAGCGCCCTGTGCCGTATAAAGAGTTACACCACGTTTCAAATCATTTAAAATGTAGTCCTGAATGTCCTTGTAATCATCGCATATAATGCACACACGTTTTCGTTTGTTAAAGCCGTCAATGAAATAATCTACGGCAAGACCGTTGCCGTAAGTTCCCAGAATACTGATGATTAAAGTGGAAACATCATAGACAAAAATAGAGGTCATTGCAGTGAAAAGCCCTGCTAAGGTAACTGCTTTTCCAAGCTCGATGTGCATAAATTTATTCATGATTTTGGCAACGATATCAAGTCCTCCGGAAGAGGCATTGACATGAAACAGAAGCGCCTGTCCCAAAGCTACGATTAAAATATAAGCTGCTAAATCAAACACCTGATTTTGGGTAAGAGAGCCGGAAAACGGAAACAGCATTTCAAAAATCCAGAGGAAAACCGGCAGCAGCATAGAGGTGTAAATGGTTTTTGCACCGAAATCCTTTCCGATGAAAATAAATCCGATAACTAGCAGAACTGCATTTAAAATGAAGGTAATCAGGGAAATGGGAATACCCAAAAGCTGAGACAGTACCATGGACAAGCCGGAGATACTTCCCACTACAATTCCGCTGGGAATTAAGAAAAAATACACAGCGGCGGAAACGATAAACATTCCTAAAGTAATAATAGAAAAATCTTTGATTGTATTTTTTGATTTCATGTTTTTAGACTCCTGTATTTTTATATCTTATTCTACCAAAAGAGTTTTGAAATATCCATAGATATTTTCTTTCCCTTGCATAAGTCGTAAGCTTTTTGATAGAATAAGCACTAACAAGGCACGAATGAATGAGAAACGGCGGTCAGATACATGAAAAAAATTTTGAAACAGACATGGAAAACAATCAGATATAATATCAGAAGTCTGCTTATTTTTGAGGCAGGCTATCGTGCTGCCACGTTTTTTCTGGTTATGCAGCTGGTGCGCTTTTTCGTGGACTTTTCTTTAAAGCAGCAAGGGTTCAGTTACCTTACCGCAGAAAATTATAAGGAGTTTTTGCAGTATCCTTTATCCGTTGTTTTTCTGGCGTTGGTATTTTTGGTGATTTTGATTTTTTACTTTGTTGAGGTGGCAGCCTTACTGTGTGGTTTTGTGTATTCTGCAAAGGAAAAGAAGCTGTATGCGGGAGATTTTTTTATTCTGGGAATAAAGAAGACCATTTCCTTTTTTCGACACAGCAAGGTGAGCTGGCTGGTGTGTGCGGCCTGCTCAGGTCCTTTTCTCGCAGCGTATTTTCTGGTAAGAGAAATTTCTTATATTCAAATTTTAGAGTTTACGGCAAGACAGATTTATAAAGAGATAAAATCACCGATGTTGATTTATGGATTTTTAGGTGTATTGCTTCTGATTTCTTTTTTGTTTGTATTTGCATTGCCTTATTGCATTTTAGAAAAGAAAAAGAACTGGCAGGGATTTCTAAGCGGTATGAAATTATTTCGAACCCATTGGAAAAGAATTTTACTGGATTTTTGTTTTCTGCATGTTTTTATGTTGCTGTTTATTCTGATAACGTATAGCGTTGTGATGCTTATTCTTGCCGCAGGTGTATTTTTCTTTAAGCCTGAGGCTGTGAAAATCAGCAGTATTTTTATTTACAGTGAATATGTGAACATGGCTCTCGGAATTTATGCAGGAGGCGTGCAGTTGATTGGAAGCATTGCTTTTGTGTATACGGTATATACCAAATTTCACATACAGCCCAAGGACGAGGAGGAACATCTTTTTTATAAAAAAATGGAGCAGTATTTCTGGTATTCGAAGCTGGGAAGAAGAAAAGCAGCAGGTCTTCTTACTGCTTTATTTGTCCTTTTGGAAGGGATTTATTTCGGCTTTTTGGTTATCAATCACGATACGACACTGAGCCATTTGGCAGCAGATACGGAAATTACAGCCCACAGAGGAGGCGCATGGAAAGCGCCGGAAAATACCATCAGCGCCTTGCAGTATACCATAGACAGCGGTGCGGATTATGCTGAAATTGATGTGCAGGAAACAAAAGACGGCGAGCTTATTCTTCTGCATGACGACTCGTTGAAAAGAACAGCCGGAGTCAAGAAAAATGTGTGGGACATGACCTTAAAGCAAGTGGAAAAGCTGGATGCGGGAGCCAACTTTCATAAGAAATTCAGGGGAGAAAAAATACCGGAATTTACAGAGGTTTTGAAATTTTGCAAAGGAAGACTGGACTTAAATATCGAGATTAAGTATAATGGTAAAAATAAGGGGATTGTAAATAAGGTGGTTCGTGCAATTAAAGAAAATCATTTTGAAGACCACTGTGTAGTAACCTCCATGAATTATCAATTCCTGAAACAAATCAAGAAAACAGCCCCTGAAATTCGAACAGGTTATATTATGACCATGACCTACGGCGGTGTACAGGGGATGGAAGCGGCTGATTTTTTCAGCGTAAAACACACTTACGTAGATGAAAAATTTGTCACGCAGGCACATGCACTTGGTAAAGAAGTACATGTGTGGACGGTGAATTATAAAGGAGATGCAAAACGCATGCTGGATATGGGCGTGGATAATATTATTACAGATGACCCGATTATGGTGCGTAAGGTGCAGAACCGGGAGAGCGGCAGCAGTACCGGATATGTGGAGCTGCTGAGGTATGCTTTTCGTTTTTAGTGGGAGGAAATAAATGGCAGGGAGAAGAAAGAAGAAACGTTCTGCAAAATCCGGATATTACGATTTTAATCTGGTAGCAGTGGTAATTCTGTTGATTTGCTTTGGATTAGTCATGCTTTACAGCACCAGCGCTTATACGGCTCAGGTGAAATATGGGAATGATATGAACTTTTTTACGAAGCAGCTGATTATTAGTGTTGTAAGTATTTTAGGGGCTTTGTTTGTATCAAAGTTTGACTATCATGTGCTTTATTATGTGGGAAAGGTGAGTTACTGGCTATCTATCTTTTTAATGGGGATGGTAAAATTTACGCCTTGGGGTGAGGAGGTAAATGGCGCCAAAAGGTGGCTGAAGCTGTTTGGAATAAGGGCGCTTCAGTTTCAGCCGGCAGAGGTAGCCAAAATTGCGGCAATTATTTTTATTCCGTGTCTGATTATGAAAATGGGACGTGAAATTGCCACAAGACGTGGGTTTTTAAAATTGATGGCTTACGGACTGGGGTTGGCGGCAGCGGCTTTTTACCTTACGGAAAACCTGAGTACAGCTATGATTATTGCCGGTATTACGGTTATTATGATTTTTATTGCGCATCCCAATAAACGTCTGTTTTTAATGTGGGGAGGAATTTTGGCAGTTCTGGTGGTTCTGGCTCGGATTATGCTTCAAATTACCTTGGGCGAGATGACTCTGAACATGGACAATGTAGAAAGCTTTCGTCTTGCCAGAGTCCTTGTATGGCTAAATCCTGAGAAGTATTCTTCTGAGGGAGGCTATCAGATTATGCAGGCTCTCTATGCTATCGGAAGCGGCGGCTTTTTCGGAAAGGGACTGGGAAACAGTGTACAGAAGCTTGGTCCTGTGCCGGAAGCCCAAAATGATATGATTTTCTCTATTATTTGTGAGGAGCTTGGCGTATTCGGGGGTATGGTAGTTTTACTTTTATTTGGCTATATGCTGTATCGTCTGTTTTTTATCGCTCAGAATGCACCGGATTTTTACGGCTCTTTGATGGTCAGCGGTATTTTAATCCACATTGCCTTACAGGTGATTTTAAATATCTGTGTTGTGCTTAACTGGATACCTACTACGGGTATTACTCTTCCGTTTTTCAGCTATGGAGGAACGTCCATTATGTTCCTGATGGCTGAAATGGGGATTGCCCTCAGTGTTTCCAGAGAGATAAAATTTGCGAAATAAGGGTTGACAAATAAAGGGAAAGAATATATACTTTGAACATCAAAATATTAAACAGAAAGAAATCCCGTTACAGGGGAATTTAATAAGTTTTTAAAAGGAGAATGAAGGTTATGTTAGAAAAAATGAGAGAAATTATTGCAGAGCAGTTAAATTGTGAGGCAGAAAGCATTCAGCTCGAAACTTCTTTTAAGGAAGATTTAGGTGCAGACTCTCTGGATTTATTTGAACTGGTTATGGCTTTGGAGGATGAATATTCCGTAGATATCCCATCTGAGGAATTACAGGAATTGACAACAGTGGGAGCTGTTATTGACTACTTAAAAACAAAAGGTGTAGAAGAATAAGAAGATATATGAGAGTGTTGCTCATCATTTGCATGGAATGTAATACTCTCATTTTTTTAGATAAATAGTTTGATATACAAAATATTTTAAATGCAAAGGAGATAGACGATGGGAAAGCTGGCATTTATCTTTCCGGGGCAAGGAGCGCAATATGTGGGAATGGGAAAAGATTTTTATGAAGAATTTCCGATTTGCAGGCAGACCATAGAAAAAGCAGCAGAAATTTCCAAGCTGGATTTAGAGAAAATTTGTTTTGAAGAAAATGAGAAAATTTCAATTACAGAATATACACAGATTGCCATGACAGCCGTGGAAGCGGCAATTTTAAAGGCACTGGAGGAAAAAGAATTTTATTCGGATATGACAGCGGGATTAAGCCTCGGAGAATACGGAGCTTTGCTGGCATCAGGTGCAATGTCTTTAGAAGATATCTTTTATACGGTAAGAAAACGAGGCATTTATATGCAGGAGGCAGTTCCAAAAGGCGGCGCTATGGCAGCGGTTTTGGGAATGGAAGCGGAATTGATTGAAATGATTTGTGAAGAAACGCAGGGAATAGTCAGTGTGGCAAATTATAACTGTCCGGGACAGATTGTGATTACAGGGGAAGAAGCGGCTGTGGCAAAGGCATCTGAAAAGTTAAAGGAAGCAGGAGCAAAGAGAATTTTGCCATTACAGGTTTCCGGTCCTTTCCATTGTGAAATGCTTACAGGCGCAGGAGAAAAGCTTTCCAAGGTGTTAGAAGAAATTCCTTTGAGAGAGATAAAAATTCCCTATGTTTCCAATGTGACAGCGCAGATGGTTACAGAAAAAGAAGAAATCAAGAAGCTTTTGGTAAAGCAGGTATCTTCTCCTGTACGCTGGCAGCAGTGCGTGGAAACTATGATAGAAAACGGTGCAGATACATTTGTGGAAATCGGACCGGGCAGAACGTTAAGCGGATTTATGAGGAAAATCAATCGAAATGTAACGGTAATGAACATTCAGACAGTAGAAGATTTTTGGAAAGTTACAGAAAAGCTGGAAGAAAGAAGGGAAAACAGTGTTGGAAAATAAAGTTGCATTGGTAACAGGAGCAGGCAGAGGCATTGGAAGACAGATTGCCCTGACATTGGCAAAGGAAGGAGCAACAGTTGTTGTAAATTATAACGGCTCAAGAGAAAGAGCAGAAGGCGTGGTTGCAGAAATTGAAAATGCAGGAGGAAAAGCAGAGGCTTACGGCTGTGATGTAAGCGATTTTGAATCCTGTCAGGAAATGATAAACAACGTAATAAATAAATACGGACATCTGGATATTCTGGTAAATAATGCAGGAATTACAAGAGACGGTCTGATTATGAAAATGAAGGAAGAGGATTTTGACGCTGTTTTAAATACGAATTTAAAAGGAACTTTCCATACAATTCGCCATAGTGCCAGACAGATGCTGAAGCAGAAAAGCGGAAAAATTATCAATATTTCTTCTGTTTCCGGCGTTATGGGAAATGCAGGACAGGCAAATTATGCCGCCAGCAAAGCAGGAGTAATTGGCCTTACCAAGACTATGGCAAGAGAACTGGCAAGCAGAGGAATTACCGTAAATGCTGTGGCGCCGGGCTTTATTGAGACGGAGATGACAGAGGTGCTTTCAGACAGTGTTAAGGAACATGCCTGCGAACAAATTCCTCTGGGGAGATTTGGAAAGGCAGAGGATGTGGCAGAACTTGTGGCATTTCTGGCTTCAGAAAAGGGAAATTATATTACCGGTCAGGTGCTTTGTGTAGACGGCGGTATGAGCATATAGGAGGAAACATGAGACGAGTAGTAGTGACAGGAATGGGTGCGGTAACACCCTTGGGATTGAATGTGGAGGAATTTTGGACAGGCTTAAAAGAAGGAAAAACAGCTTTTGGAGAAATTACAAAATTTGATACCACAGAATACAAAGTGCATCTGGCAGCAGAGGTAAAGGGCTTTCAGGGAAAGGATTACATGGATTTTAAAGCTGCCAAACGTATGGAACTGTTTTGCCAGTACGCAGTTGCGGCAGCAAAAGAGGCAATGGAACAGGCGGGCATTTGTATGGAAAATGAAGATCCTTATCGGGTGGGATGTTCCATCGGTTCGGGAATAGGAAGCCTTCAGACCATTGAAAGAGAGCATAAAAAATTGCTGGAAAAAGGGCCGGCAAGAGTCAATCCTTTAATGGTTCCTTTGATGATTTCCAATATGGCGGCAGGAAATGTTTCCATACAGTTTGGATTAAAAGGAAAGAGCATTAACGTAGTAACTGCCTGTGCATCCGGTACCCATTGCATCGGTGAGGCGTTTCGAACCATTCAGGCAGGAGATGCAGATGTCATGGCGGCAGGAGGTACAGAAGCCAGCATTACACCGGTGGGAATTGCAGGATTTTCTGCTCTTACCGCCCTTTCTACTTCAGAAAATCCGAAAAGATGTTCCATTCCTTTTGACAAAGAAAGAGACGGATTTGTCATGGGAGAAGGCGCAGGCGTAGTTATTTTGGAAGAGCTGGAGCATGCAAAAAAAAGAGGGGCAAAAATTCTGGCAGAGGTTGTGGGATACGGTGCAACCAGTGACGCTTATCACATTACTTCCCCTGCGGAGGACGGACAGGGAGCAGCCAGATGTATGGAAAATGCCATAAGAGAAGCAGGTGTGGAGCTTGAGAAAATCGAATATATCAATGCTCATGGCACAAGCACCCACCACAATGATTTGTTTGAAACAAGAGCAATCAAAAGCCTGTTCAAGGACCATGCCAAAGAATTGAAAATCAATTCTACAAAGTCCATGATTGGTCACCTTCTGGGGGCAGCGGGAGCAGTGGAATTTATTGCCTGCGTAAAGGAATTAGAGGAAGGTTATCTTCATAAAACAGCAGGATATCAAGTGCCGGATGAGGAATGTGATTTAGACTATATTACAGAAAACGGAATAGAAAAGAGAATAGAATATGCCTTGAGCAATTCTCTTGGATTTGGCGGACATAATGCCAGCCTGCTCATAAAACGTTTTGAATAAGGAGGAAGAAAGACATGGAATTTGATAAAATCGTAAAGCTTATTCATGCAGTAGGAGAGTCGGGATTATCAGAATTTTCCTTTGAAGAAGGTGCGTTGAAGATTTCCATGCGAGGCGGAGAAAAACAGGGAAAAACAGTGGAATTTCTTCCAAAAGCAGTGGAAATAAAAGAAGAAATCAAAGAAAAACCAACAGCAATCAGAGGAAAAACTGTGAAGTCTCCGTTGGTCGGAACCTTCTATGCAGCTCCTTCACCGGAGGCAGAAACCTTTGTAAAAAAAGGTGATACCGTAAAGAAAGGACAGGTGCTTGGAATTGTAGAAGCCATGAAGCTTATGAATGAAATTGAGTCTGAATACGATGGCGTGGTAGAGGATATTCTCATTGGAAATGAGGATACGGTAGAGTATGGACAGCCATTATTTGTGATTGCGTAGGAGGAATATGATGCAGCTTACAACAAAGGAAATTATGGAAATTATTCCTCACAGACATCCTTTTCTTCTGGTAGATACCATAGAAGAATTAGAGCCGGGTGTAAAAGCTGTGGGAAAAAAATGTGTGACTTATCATGAGGATTTTTTTGCGGGACATTTTGCCAATGAGCCGGTAATGCCGGGAGTTTTGCAGATTGAAGCGCTGGCGCAGACAGGAGCCGTGGCAATTTTAAGTAAGGAAGAAAACAAAGGGAAAACTGCTTATTTTGGCGGCATACAGTCTGCAAAATTTAAGACAAAGGTCGTGCCGGGGGACGTGCTGACCTTAGAGGTTGAAATCATCAGAGAAAAAGGTCCTGTGGGAATTGGAAAAGCAGTTGCTAAAAACCAGCACGGAAAAGTAACGGTGACAGCAGAAATGACCTTTATGGTGGGATAGGAGTGTCTATGTTTCAGAAGATTTTAATTGCAAATCGAGGGGAGATTGCAGTGCGGATTATCCGTGCGTGCAGAGAGTTGGGAATAAGAACGGTAGCAGTATATTCTGAGGCAGATAAGGATGCTCTGCATGCTCAGCTTGCAGATGAAGCAGTGTGTATCGGACCGGCTTCTTCCAAAGACAGTTATTTGAATATGGAGAGAATTTTAAGCGCAACCATTGCCACAAAGGCAGAGGCAATTCATCCGGGATTTGGATTTTTATCAGAGAACAGCCGCTTTGCACAGATGTGTGAGAAATGTCATGTGGCTTTTATCGGCCCGTCTCCTGAAATTATACAAAAAATGGGGAATAAATCAGAAGCAAGAAAGACCATGATGCAGGCAGGTGTGCCTGTGATACCGGGGACAAAAGAAGCTGTTTATACAGTGGAAGAAGGCCTTTCAGAGGCAGAGAAAATCGGATTTCCTGTTATGATAAAAGCATCTTCCGGAGGCGGTGGAAAAGGTATGCGTGTGGCAGAAAGTAAAGAGGATTTTGCTGAAAACTTTCTTATGGCACAGCAGGAGTCTAAGAATTCCTTTGGTGATGATACCATGTACATTGAACGTTATGTGAGAAATCCGAGACACATAGAAGTACAAATTTTAGGAGATAAATTTGGAAATGTTGTACAGTTGGGAGAACGTGATTGTTCTATACAAAGACGTCATCAGAAAATGATTGAGGAGTCACCATGTTGTGCAATTTCGGAAAAAACAAGAAAAAAATTAGGGGAGACAGCCAGAAAAGCAGCTAAAGCAGTAGGATATGAAAGTGCAGGAACCATAGAGTTTCTTTTAGATGAGTCCGGTGAATTTTTCTTTATGGAGATGAACACCAGAATTCAGGTGGAGCATCCGGTAACGGAATTTGTTTCAGGAGTAGATTTGATTAAGGAGCAAATTCGAATTGCAGTAGGACTTCCTCTTTCTGTTTCACAGGAGGACATATCTCTTATTGGTCATGCGATTGAATGTAGGATTAACGCAGAAAATCCAGAGAAAAATTTTATGCCATGTCCGGGGACTATTGAGCATTTACACATTCCGGGAGGGAATGGTGTGAGAGTAGATACTGCTGTTTACGCTGGATATCAGATACCGCCTAACTATGATTCTATGATTATGAAAGTTATTGTTCATGATAAGGACAGGGCTTCTGCGATTGCAAAATTACGAAGTACACTGGGAGAGGTAATTATTGAAGGGATTGAGACAAATCTGGATTTCCAGTATGATATTTTGCAGCAGAAAGATTTTATAGAGGGAAATATTACTACAGATTTTATACCAAAACATTATTCGATATAAGGAGAATTTAGCAGATGTCCAGATGGAAAGAATTGTTCAAAAAAACATCCGATACAGAGCAGACAGAAGAAAAAACATCCGCTCCCTCTGTGCCTCAGGGGCTTTGGATGAAATGCCCGAAATGCGGTGAAATGATTTACAAAGAAGATGTAGTAGGAGCATCCTATGTATGTCCAAAATGCGGGGGATATTTCCGTATGAAAGCCAAAACAAGAATAAAATTGGTGGCAGATAAGGACAGCTTTCAGGAATGGTATACGGACTTTCCTCTTTGTAATCCTCTGGACTATCCGGAATATGAGGAAAAGCTTGCAGCTTTAAAAGAGAAAACACATTTGGATGAAGCAGTGTGTATCGGAGAGGCAAGGATTGAGAATAGTCCGGTGGTATTGGGAGTCTGTGATGCCCGCTTTTTAATGGGAAGCATGGGGCATACCGTAGGGGAGAAAATTACCGGAGCCTTTGAAGAAGCTACAAAAAGGAAGCTGCCGGTGGTATTGTTCTGCTGTTCGGGAGGAGCCAGAATGCAGGAAGGAATTGTTTCTTTGATGCAGATGGCAAAGACTTCGGCGGCTGTTAAAAAGCACAGTGATGCAGGACTTCTATATATACCTGTTCTTACAGACCCCACGACAGGAGGAGTGACAGCAAGCTTTGCCATGCTGGGAGATATTATTCTGGCAGAGCCGGGGGCATTAATCGGCTTTGCGGGACCTCGTGTCATTGCACAGACTATTCATCAAAAGCTGCCTGAGGGCTTTCAAAAAGCAGAGTTTTTAGTAGAGCATGGCATACTGGACGGGATTGTAAAAAGAGAGGATTTAAAGCAGACCTTGTCCGGACTTTTAAAGCTTCATGAAAGACAGAAGGGCTATTGTCAGTTCTCCAATATTGTTCTTTCCAAAGAAGAAATTTTGCAGGATACCAGAAGGAAAAAAACGAAAGAAATGACTGCATGGGAGCGGGTACAGACAGCAAGAGACAGCAAAAGACCGGTAAGCCTTGATTATATAAAGGAAATTTTTGACAGCTTTATGGAACTTCATGGAGACAGGGCATTTCATGATGATGGAGCAATTATTGGTGGTTTGGCACTTTTAGATGGTCAGCCGGTAACAGTAATTGGTATTCAAAAGGGCAGAAGTACAAAAGAAAATATTGGAAGAAACTTTGGGATGCCATCACCGGAAGGTTATCGAAAGGCGTTACGCCTGATGAAACAGGCAGAGAAATTTCAACGTCCTATTATTACTTTTATTGACACACCGGGGGCTTTTTGTGGCATAGAAGCAGAGGAAAGAGGACAAGGAGAGGCTATTGCCAGAAATTTGATGGAAATGGCTGCATTGAAGGTTCCTGTTTTGAGCATTGTCATCGGAGAAGGGGGAAGCGGAGGGGCTTTGGCTCTTGGCGTAGGCAATGAAGTGTGGATGCTGGAAAACGCCATTTATTCGATTTTGTCGCCGGAAGGCTTTGCCTCTATCTTATGGAAGGACAGTAAAAAGGCGAAAGAAGCGTCTGAGGTAATGAAAATTACAGCGGAGGATTTGAAAAAACTTGGCATCATTGAGCAGGTAATACCGGAGGAAACAGCGGCATCAAAAGAAAATCTTCCTGTTCTGTGCAAAGATATGAAGGAGCGAATGAAAGACTTTTTGAGAAGAATGGAAGGCATGACAGGAAAAGAAATCGCAGAGCACAGATACAACAGATTTCGGCGAATGTAAGGGAGGAAATATGATAAATCCATTGGAAATCGGAGATTTAAAACTGAAAATTCCGGTGATACAAGGCGGAATGGGAGTGGGTATCAGCCTTTCTAAGCTTGCGGGAAGTGTGGCAAGAGAAGGTGGAATGGGTGTGATATCCACGGCACAGATTGGATTTCGAGAGCCTGATTTCTTAAAAAATCCATTAGAAGCAAATTTCCGTGCGCTAAAAAAAGAGATTGCAAAGGCGAAAGAAATCGGAAAAGGCGGCGTAATCGGCGCGAATATTATGGTGGCAACCAGACATTATAAGGAGTATGTAAAAAACGCTGTTTTGGCAGGCGTTGATGTAATTTTATCAGGGGCAGGACTTCCGGTAGATTTACCGGAATATGTAAAAGGAAGCAAGGTGAAAATTGCACCGATTATTTCTTCCTTAAAGGCGTTTACCGTAATCAGCAGAGTATGGGAGCGGAAATATGCCCGCTATCCGGATTTTGTGGTGGTGGAAGGTCCAAAAGCAGGAGGACATCTGGGATTTTCCAAGGAAGCGGTACAGCAGCTTACACAGGAAGAATACGATAAAGTTATTGTAAGCATTGTAGAAAAAGCAAAGGAATACAGCCAAAAGGCAGGACGAAAAATTCCGGTTATTGCAGCCGGAGGAATTTTTGACAGACAGGATATGGAGCATGCGTTAAGCCTTGGTGCAGACGGAGTGCAGGTGGGGACTCGATTTGTTACCACAAAGGAATGTGATGCGGACACGCGTTATAAGGAATCCTATTTGAAGGCGAGAAAGGAAGATATTGTTCTTGTAGACAGTCCTGTGGGAATGCCGGGAAGGGCAATTTCCAATGCTTTTCTTGAAAGGGTAAAGACAAAACCGGAAAAAATAACCCATTGTTATCAGTGTATTGAAGGCTGTAAGGGAAAGGATATTCCTTATTGCATTACAGAAGCGCTGGTGCACGCAGCAGTGGGAGATACAGAGCATGGGCTTTTGTTTTGTGGAGAAAATGCGTGGAAATGCAGTAAAATCGAGGAAGTAAAAGAAATAATGAGAGAATTTTCGGGAAACAATACTTGAAAATAGACGATGGTTCGAGTATAATTTTCATGGTAATGGGGTATAGGGTGAAAGCCACATACCCCTGTTTTAAAAATAAGGAGAAATACCATGAGTAAAGTAAGAACAAGATTTGCACCAAGCCCAACAGGCAGAATGCACGTAGGAAATTTGAGAACTGCTTTGTACGCATACTTAATTGCAAAGCATGAAGACGGAAGCTTTATGCTTCGTATTGAAGATACAGACCAGGAGCGTTTTGTAGAAGGCGCACTGGATATTATTTACAGAACTCTTGCAAAGACAGGTCTGGTACACGATGAAGGTCCTGACAAGGACGGCGGTTACGGTCCTTATGTGCAGAGTGAAAGAAATGCACAGGGCATTTATTTAAAATATGCAAAGCAGTTAATTGAGCAGGGAGACGCTTATTACTGCTTCTGTACAAAAGAGCGTCTGGAGTCTTTAAAATCCAGCGTTGGAGAAAAAGAAATTGCTATGTATGACAAGCATTGTCTGCATTTAAGCAAGGAAGAAATCGAAGAAAAGCTGGCTAACGGCGAGCCTTATGTTATCCGTTTTAACATGCCTACCGAAGGCACAACAACCTTTCAGGATGATATTTACGGAGCCATTACCGTTCCGAATAACGAATTGGATGATTTGATTTTAATTAAATCAGACGGATATCCTACTTATAACTTTGCCAATGTAGTAGACGACCATTTAATGGGAATTACACACGTAGTAAGAGGAAATGAATACTTATCTTCTTCACCGAAATACAACCGTATTTATGAAGCTTTTGGATGGGAAATTCCTACTTATGTACACTGTCCATTGATTACAAATGAAGAGCATAAAAAGCTCAGTAAACGCTCCGGACATTCTTCTTACGAAGATTTGGTAGAGCAGGGATTTTTAACAGAAGCCATTGTAAACTATGTGGCTCTTTTAGGCTGGTGTCCGGAAGACAACCGTGAAATCTTCTCCTTGGAGGAGCTGGTAAAGGTATTTGATTACCACCACATGAGTAAATCACCGGCTGTATTTGATATTCAGAAGCTTCGCTGGATGAACGGAGAATATATGAAAGCTATGGATGATGACAAGTTCTATGAAATGGCGCTTCCATACTTAAAACAGGTGATTACCAAGGATTTGGATTTAAGAAAAATCGCAGGAATGGTAAAAACCAGAATAGAGGTTCTGCCTGATATCGCAGATTTAATCGACTTCTTTGAAGCAGTACCGGAGTATGACATTGCCATGTATACGCATAAGAAAATGAAAACAAATCCTGAAATTTCATTAGAAGTTTTAGAGAAAATCCTTCCGGTATTAGAAGGAACAGAGGATTACAGCAACGATGCAATGTATGAGCTTCTCTGCGGATTTGCAAAAGAAAACGGTTATAAAAACGGACAGATTTTATGGCCAATCCGTACTGCACTTTCCGGAAAACAGATGACACCGGCAGGCGCTACGGAAATTCTGGAGATACTTGGAAAAGAAGAGAGTATCCGAAGAATAAAAGCTGCAATCGAGAAATTAAGCTAATCTTATGGAGAAAAATGCAGCACAGGAAAAAGCAATTCATCATAATCAAGGACCAATGATGCTTTTGGCAGGACCGGGTTCGGGAAAGACTACCACCATGACAAGGAGAGTGGAGGCGCTTATCAGAGAGCATCGTGTAAACCCTGCGCACATTCTGGTGGTTACCTTTACAAAGGCGGCTGCAAGAGAGATGAAAGAGCGTTTTTTATCCCTTTGTCAGAAATCCGGCGTAAAAGAAAATTATCAGAGGGTCACCTTTGGTACCTTTCACGGTATTTTTTACGGCATTTTAAGACATGCTTACGGTTTGACAGGGAAAAATATCATCAGCGAGGAACAGCGCTATGATATGCTGAGAGAAATTATTTATAAGCAAAGAATAGAAATAGAGGATGAAAAGGAGTTTTTCGAGGGGCTGGTACAGGAAATCAGTCAGGTAAAGAACAACCGCATTCCTCTGGAGCATTACTATTCTAAGAATTGTCCGGACGAAATATTCCGGACAATTTACTGTACTTATGTCAATAGATGCAGACAGGCACGGCTGCTGGATTTTGATGATATGCTTTTGTATTGTTATGATTTATTGAAAAAAAGAGCCGATATTTTAGCGGGCTGGCAGCAGAAATTTCAGTATATTCTGGTAGACGAATTTCAGGATATCAATCAGCTTCAGTATGATATTGTGAAGATGCTGGCAGCGCCCCAAAATAACCTGTTTATTGTGGGAGATGACGACCAGTCCATCTATGCCTTTCGTGGAGCAAAGCCGGAAATTATGATGCACTTTCCAAAGGATTTTCCTACGGTGAGGACGGAGCTTTTGTCTTGTAATTACCGCTCTACGAAGAAAATCGTAGAAGCTGCCGGAAGGGTAATAAGCTGTAACAAAAACAGATTTAAAAAGAAAATTCATACGGAAAATGAAGAGGGAAAACCTGTGTGTATCAAGGTGTTTGATACGCAAAAACAGGAAGAGCTTTACGTAAAGGACTGCATTGTAAAAGCTTATCAGGAGGGCTGTTCCTACGAAGAAATGGCAATTTTATACAGGACAAATTCCGGCGCCAGATTTTTGGTGGAGACTCTTATGGAGTATAAGGTACCTTTTCAGATGCGGGATGTGATGCCTAATATTTATGAGCATTGGATTGCTCGAAATATGATTTCTTATATAAAACTGGCAATGGGTGACCGAAGCAGAAAAGAATTTTTGCAGGTGATGAATCGCCCCAACCGCTACATATCAAGAGCTGCTTTGGAGGATACACAGGTATCCTTTGAAGCCCTTCGCTGGTATTACGAGGGGAAAGACTGGCTGTGTGACCGCATTGATAAGCTGGAAGAGGACTTATATCTTTTAAAGAATATGACGCCTTACGGTGCAATCAATTATATACGCAAGGGTATCGGATATGATGAATACTTAAAGGATTATGCCGCTTATCGGAAGTTGAAAACAGAGGATTTCTATGAGGTTTTGGAGGAGCTGGCAGAAAGTGCCAAGGGCTATAAAACTTATCCGGAATGGTTTAAGCATATGGAGGAATACACACAAAACTTAAAAGAACAGGCAAAAAATCAGCCGGTGCAGAGACAAGGCGTGATTATTTCTACTTTACACAGTATTAAGGGACTGGAGTTTGACAAGGTATTTTTGATGGATGCAAACGAAGGAACAATACCTTACCATAAGGCAGCCACAGACAGTGACATAGAGGAAGAACGCCGCTTGTTTTATGTGGGTATGACAAGAGCAAGAAAAGAACTTTCTCTTTTCTTTATAAAAGAACGTCATGAAAAGCAGCTGGAGCCTTCCCGCTTTTTGAAGGAATGTGGCTGGCAGGAGGAAAAGAATGGAGCAAGCTCAAATTAAAATTTATATAGGAGAAATTGACAAATGGGCAGGGATATATCAGGCAGAAGAAAGAGCAGAAACAATATGCGGAAGACTTTTGCTGTTATATGGCTTGTTTCGGCTAAAGGAAGGGCAGGAGCTTTTTTTGGCAGATACGTTGACAGAGGCATATCAGAAGCTGAAAAAGCAACTTGTATATGGGACTCATGGAAAGCCTGCTCTTTCGGATAGCTTTTCTCCTCATTTTAATATCAGCCATTCCGGAAAATATGCGGTATGTGCGCTGTCAGAAGTGCCCTGCGGTATTGATATACAGGAAAAAAAAGAGCTGAGAAACCATCGTATTTTTGAGAAAATTTTGTCCGAAAAGGAGCAAAATGAGGTGCTTTTCAGTACAGACCAAGCGGCTGCTTTTTATAAATACTGGGCTAGGAAGGAAAGCTTTTTAAAGCTTACCGGACAGGGAATTACTGTGGATTTAAGAGGGATTTCCAAACCTGTGTGGCAGGAAGATTTTACATTAAAGGAAGTTTATGCAGGTTGTATCAGCGCCGATACAGAGTGTCAGGTCACTTATGAGCATATCTTGCCTTTTGACCTTTTAAAATTCTTTTCTTAATAAAAACTTTTGTTTTTCACGTATCTTTTATTAAGATTTTTTCTTTATAGTAAAGGATATGGAAACAAAGGAGGAAGAAATATGCAGGAAAAGACATTGAAAAAGGTCTGGTACGGAAGTATTGTTCTTTATATAGGAACTTTGGCGTTTGTAGCCGTGCTTACCCCATGTATTGTGCCCCTGATTTTTAAGCTGTGTCATTGGAATGTGGTATATGAAATTTATATTTTGTCCAATGTTTTTACCTATTTTGCCAGCGTGTGGGGAGGAGCACTGGACGCTTATCGTCTTTATGGCTTTGATAAAGCGCTCCATTTTTCCAGCGGATGGCTGATTACAACGGCGGCGGTGATTTTGTATTTTACCATTAAAGGAGACAGAAAATTTCAGTCCAAAAGAGAATTTGCGATTTTTCTTATTTTTATCAATGCTGTTAATATGGCAGTGGCACAGCTATGGGAATTTTATGAGTACGTCATGCTGATTTTCTTTAAAAATGATTGTATCAATCATTATACCCAAGGGGTTCATGACAGCATTACCGATATGCTGTGTGCCACGGTGGCAGGTATCGGTCTTACGGTCTTTCTTGTTTTATATTATAAAAATGGAAGAAGAAGTTTTTTTGTCAATATTTATGAGAAATTTTATGACAGAAATGTGGGGAAATAAATATGTTCTATTTCAGTCATTTATTACGTGATGAAGAAATGAAAGAGGTTATACAGGAAACAGGAATGGGTGTAGAGTCCATCGAATTTTCCATTGCGGAAAATTTAGACAATTTTTCAAAAACCTTGCTTTCCTATGAAAAAAGACTGGGAAAAATGGGCTGTGAAAAGCTTTTGCTTCACGGTCCTTTTCTGGACTTAAATCCGGTATCCTATGACTTATCCATTCGGAATGTGACTATGAAAAGATATGAGGAAGCTTATCAGGCAGCAAAGGCTTTGGGAGCGAAAAAAATTGTGTATCATACCTGTTATGTGCCTGATTTTTATCTTTTAATCGGATGGGCAGAGCGGATGGCAGAGTTTTACAAAGAATTTCTTTATAACAAAGACAATTCCATAGAAATTGTTATGGAGAATGTATTAGACCGCATCCCACAGCCTATGGCAGAAGTGGCAGAAAAAACGGAACATCCTGCCTTTGGATTGTGTCTGGATGTAGGTCATGCCAACTGCTATTCTAAAGTTCCTTGTAAGGAATGGTTTCAGACGGAGAAAAAATATCTGAAGCATTCTCATTTACATGACAATAAAGGGGATAGAGACAGCCATTTACCCTTGGGCACAGGTACGGTTTGCAGGGATACCGTAAGAGAAATTTTAAGAGAAAAGCAGGTGGATACCTGTACCATAGAATGCAGTACGCAGGAAGCCGTACTTGCCTCTTTTTATGGTGCAAAAAACCTTTTCGAGAGTAAAAAAACAGACAATAGAGAGGAAAAACAATGAAGAAAAAAATTATTGCAGCAGCAAGTGTTTTGATTATATTTGTATGTGTATTATGTGCCGTTTTATTTATGGGAAATAAAAAAGAAACAAAAGAAGGTACAAAAAAGGTTTCTATTGAAGTTGTACATGGAGACGGAAAGGCGGAAACTTTTGAGTATAACACAGAAGCCGAATTTTTAGGTGAAATTTTAAAAGAAAATGAGCTTGTAGAAGGTGAAGAAGGCGAATATGGTCTGTTTATTACTTCTGTAGATGGAGAAAAAGCAGATGATACAAAAGAACAGTGGTGGTGTATTACCAAAGGCGGAGCTCAGGTGAATACTTCCGCAGATAAAACATCTGTACAAGATGGCGACAAGTTCGAAATTACATTAAAAGAAGGATATTAAAAGAAAAAGAATCTGCCCGACTTTTCTATGTGTCATAAAAAGGGATTGTCCTCATATATTATTTTAAGAGGTGAGGCAAATGACAGAACAGGATATTACAAAACTGTTTCCTGCACAAATTAGAAAAGCTCTTGGGCAGGCTCTTTTTGACAGAAATAAAATCTACGAAATCCGACTGAGGGTGAATGCGCCTCTGATTGTGATTTATCAGGGAAAAGAATATTTTTTGACCTTAGAAGGAGAGCTGACAAGAGAGGAGGCAAAGGCTTACCATGTTCAAACAGAGGATTTAAAGGAAATGCTGGAATATATCAGCGGCTATTCTCTCTATGCCTTTGAGGAGGAAATACGGCAGGGCTTTCTCACCATTGTGGGAGGCCACAGAGTAGGAATTGCAGGAAAAACCATCTTAGACGGCAATAAGATTAAAAGTCTGAAATACATATCTTATATCAATCTTCGATTATCACATCAGATAAAGGGGTGCGCATCCCCCATACTTCCCTATATTATAAAAAACAGACAAATTTGCCATACCCTGATTATTTCTCCCCCCAGGTGCGGGAAAACCACGCTTTTAAGAGATTTAATCCGTCAGGTCAGCAACGGAAACCGCTATATGCCGGGAGTTTCCGTAGGTGTGGTAGATGAGCGTTCGGAAATTGCAGGCTCTTATCAGGGAATACCGCAAAATGATTTGGGTATACGCACAGATGTTTTAGATTGTTGTCCGAAGGCAGAGGGAATGATGATGCTGATACGTTCCATGTCACCGGAGGTAGTGGCAGTAGACGAGCTGGGCGATTATGAAGACATTCATGCCATAGAGTCTGTTATTCACTGTGGCTGCAAGCTTTTTGCAACTGTTCACGGAAGCTCCATAGAGGATATTAAACGAAAGCCGTTGCTTCAAAGGCTGATGCAGGAAAAGGTTTTCGAGCGTTATATTGTGCTGTATAAAAAAGACTGTGCTGGACAAATAAAGGCTATTTACGATGAGAGGGGAACCGGTCTTTATGATGCTTCCCGAAGGCAGGGGATTTTATGCTGAAAATCATAGGGGCAGTTCTGGTGATTTTTGCCTGTGCAGCATTGGGATATAAGAAAAGTGCGGCAATTTCTGACAGGCTGTTTTTGCTTCGGGAAATTGAAAAGCTGCTGCTGCTTTTAATGGGAGAAATTACTTATCGAAGGGAAGCCTTGCCGGAAGCCGTGCTGCGTGTTTCCGGCAAAGTGCAAGAACCCTTGTGCAGTTTTTTGAAAGAGACGGCAGAGATGGCACAGAAATATCAGGGAGAGCGTTTTGCTTGTATTTTTCGGGAAAATGCAGAAAAATATTTGAAAAACAGCGAGCTGACGCAGAAGGATTTTGAAGAATTTGTACAGCTTGGAGAATATCTGGGATATTTGGATACAGACATGCAGAAAAATACAACACAGTGGTATTTGCAGCAGTTAAAAACAGAAATTGACATCCTTGCAGGGGAGATACCGGTAAAGAAAAAGCTATATCGGAGCTTAGGGGTTTTGTCAGGGATTTTTCTGGCGATTTTGTTACTGTAATACAGCATACAGGAGGAAACAGAGTGGAGGTAGGGTTATTATTTAAAATCGGTGCAGTGGGGATACTGGTGTCTGTTCTGTGCCAGATATTAAAGCACAGTCAGAGAGAGGAGCTGGCATTTTTGACAAGCCTGACAGGACTTCTTTTGGTATTGTTCTGGATACTTCCCTATATTTACGATTTATTCCGTACCATTGAAGACTTGTTTTCATTATAGCAGGAGGGGATATGGAAGTTATAAGAATTGTGATGATAGGCATTACAGGGATGCTGCTGGGACTGCTTTTAAAAGGGACAAGACCGGAATATACCGTATATTTAAGCCTTGGGGCTGGCATCTGTATTTTTTCTTATATGACAGAAAAAATTGCATATATATTTTCTTCTGTTTTACAGCTTCAGGAATATTTGCCGCTGGATACCAAATATTTTGTGATTTTGTTAAAAATGCTGGGAGCGGCTTATGTGGCTCAGTTTTCTTCCGGACTTTGCAAGGATGCAGGTTACAGTGCAGTGGCTTCCCAGATTGAGGTTTTTACAAAGCTGTATATGATGGTTCTGTCCATGCCGGTGCTTTTGGCTTTGATGGAAACAATTCGCAGCTTTCTGCCATGAGGATAAAAAAGATACAAATGATATTTTTTCTTTTTCTTTTGTTTTCCATACCGGTACAGGCTTCTAACGGGGAGCAGGGAAATACGCAGGAGCAGCTTTTAGACAGTATGGAGCTGGAAAAAATGCAGGAAGCGGTAAACGAGCTTTTAGGGGAAGAGACTTTTTCTGTAAAAGAAAGCATCAAAAAGGCACTTTCAGGGGAAGAACCTTTTTCCGCAGAGCATTTTGGGGAAATCGGAAAAGCATTTTTATATCAACAGCTTTTGCCGGATAAGAAAATTCTGGTTCAGGTTATCCTTCTGGTATTGGCTGCTTCTCTGTTTTCTAATTTTACAGGAATGTTCGGAAAAGGAGAAACGGGAGGAATCAGTTTTTACATGGTATATCTTTTTTTGCTTACCATACTCATGAAAAGCTTTGGACAGATGAGTCGGATCATTTCTTCCGGTTTCGAGGATTTTGTGTTTTTTATGAAAGCATTGATGCCCTCCTATTTTCTGGCAGTGACAGCAGCCGGAGGTGTGGCAAGCGCCATGATTTTTTATAACATGGTGCTGGCTGTAATTTACGTTATTCAGGTTATTTTATTAAAGCTGGTAGTACCGGGGATACATCTGTTTGTTTTGTTTCAGCTGGTAAATTATCTTCATAAAGAAGATATTCTGTCTAAAATGGCAGAGTTTTTTAAAACAATTTTAGAGTGGACTCTGCATACCTGTGTGGCAGTTCTTGTGGGGATGCAGGTTATTCAGAACATGATATCTCCGGCTGTGGACTCTTTAAAACGAGATGTCATAGGAAAAACAGCCACCGCCATTCCGGCAGTAGGGAACGCCATTGACGGCGTAACAGAGGTGGCGCTTGGAACGGCTGTGCTTATTCGAAACTGTATTGGCGTAGTGGGAATTTTGGTTTTACTCCTTTTAGGACTTCCTCCTATTATTCGTCTGGGAGTAACCACCTTGATCTATAAGCTTTTGGCAGCCGTTGTCCAGCCCGTGGCAGACAAACGAATGACAGGCTGCCTCTCCACCATGGGAGAGGGCTGCAGATTACTTTTGAGAGTATTATTAACAGTAGAGTTGTTACTACTCATTACCATTGCTATTTTATCCGTTTCATTTGTTTCTCATTAATTGTATAAAAATATTTGCTCAGATGCAACGACATGTTCTTTTGCAAACAATTGGAACATTTTTGCGATTTTTCGAGCATAGCGATGTTTTGGGAGCTGTGTCTGAGTGCGTAAGCACGAGTTTGGCGGACAAAGCATCTATAAGCGGCGTAGAAAAATAAGAAAATGGACAGTTTGCAGGGGAATATGGAGTCAGCATCTGTTAAAAACTTTTTATTACATTTGTTTGAGAAAGAAAGGAGAAAATCTATGCTCTCACAACTATATTCCTGGCTTCAAAACGTAATTTGCTATTTTCTCCTGCTGACCGTAGTTATGAATTTACTCCCCGATGATAGCTACAAGAAATATATTCGTTATTACATGGGCTTGCTGCTTATCCTTACATTTTTATCTCCTATTTTTCAGATTACCGATATGGGACAAAAACTGGAGTCTTATATAGAGAGCTTCGAGGGGTTTGAAACAGAAGCGCAAGAGTGGGAAGAAAAAGCAGAGGCATGGGAGCAAAGCTGGGAGAAGGAGACAGAAATTTTAAGAGGGCAGGAGGTAGAACCATGAAGCTTTTACAGGGAATGATGAAAAAAGAAAAATTGGTTGTCATTCTTCTCCTTGGACTTCTTTTGCTCATTGCAGCTCTTCCCGTAAAGGAAAGGGAAGTGCCGCAAATGCTGTCGGAGGAAGAAAACGGCACAGAACAGGAAAAAGAACAAAAGGACTGGCAGCAGCAGATGGAAGAACAGCTGGAAAAGGTATTGGAAAAGGTAAAGGGGGTAGGAGAAGCAGAAGTTATTCTCACCTGTGAAGGCACAGAGAAAAATCTGGTGGAAAAGGATGAACAGGATACCGTTTATACAAAGGATGCAAAGGGTAATCAAATCCCCTATCTTACATCACAGGAATATCCCAAAGTGCTTGGTGTCGTGGTGGTGGCAGAGGGAGGTGATAATCCCGTAATTATTCGCAACATTCAGGAGGCAGTACAGGTATTATTTCAGGTGGAAGCCCATAAAATTAAAGTAATGAAAATGAATTAGAGGAGAATGTCACATGAAAAAAATCTTCAAAAAAAATCAGGTCATTATTACAGCTTTGGCAATTATGATTGCTGTGGCAGGGTACATCAATTACTCAGACAATCATCTGGGAATTGACAAAACGCTGAAGAAGGCAAGTACGAAAACCTCGCAAAAGGATGAAGAGGAAACACAGGAAACCGATGCCATCGTAGAAGAAATCGAAAGTCTGGATTATGACATCACAGACGAAACTGCCATGGCAGAAGAAAATCAGAAGGCGGCAGAAGAAGAAAAAGAAACGGAAACACCGGGAGAAGCAGTGCTGACAGGTGCATCCGGCTTTGTGGCAGAAGCAAAGGTCAGCAGAGAACAGGTGCGCTCTGCCAATAAAGAAACACTGCTGGAAATCATCAACAATGAAAATTTAGGTGAGGAACAGAAGCAGGAGGCTGTCAATTCCATGGTAAACATGACTAATCTTGCAGAGCAGGAGGAAGCCGCAGAGCTGTTGCTTGACGCGCAGGGCTTTCAGAATGTGGTGGTAAATTTGACAGGTGACAGCGCAGATGTTATTGTGCCGAAGGAATATATGGAAGATGCCAACAGAGCTCAGATTGAGGATATTGTAAAGAGGAAAACAAATGTAGCGGCAGAAAAGATTGTGATTACTCCTTTGGACGGCGGAACCGGGGAAAATGAATAAATCCCCTTGACACATATTTCCCCGTATACTAAAATAGCGTCAGTGTGCTATATGAAATGAAGGAGGGCCTAAGGTGGCTGACTATACGAAAGAAATTACAAAAAGACGTACATTTGCAATTATTTCTCACCCCGATGCAGGTAAAACAACTCTTACCGAGAAGTTTCTGCTTTACGGAGGTGCGATTAATCTGGCAGGAAGCGTAAAAGGAAAAGCAACTGCCCGCCATGCAGTTTCTGACTGGATGGAAATAGAAAAGGAGAGAGGTATTTCTGTTACTTCCTCTGTGTTGCAGTTTAATTATGATGGTTATTGTATCAATATTTTGGATACACCGGGACATCAGGACTTCTCAGAGGATACTTATCGTACTTTGATGGCGGCAGACTCTGCCGTAATGGTTATTGACGCATCAAAGGGTGTGGAAGCGCAGACCAGAAAGCTTTTCAAGGTTTGTGCCATGCGAAATATTCCTATCTTTACATTTATTAACAAGCTGGACAGAGATGCCAACGATACCTTTGATTTATTAGACGAAATCGAAAAGGAACTGGGAATTCCCACATGCCCCATTAACTGGCCTATTGGTTCAGGAAAGAAATTCAGAGGTGTGTATGACAGGGAAACAGGAAAGGTTTTGACTTTCTCAGATACCATGAAAGGTACAAAAGAAGGTCTGGAAGAAGAAATTGCTTTAGATGAACCACGTATTGATGAAGTTTTGGATGCAGATCAGAAGGAACAGCTTTTAGAAGAAATTGAGCTTTTAGACGGAGCAAGCGCTGAGTTTGATCAGGAGCTTGTGGATCAGGGAAAACTCTCTCCTGTGTGCTTTGGATCTGCTCTTACTAACTTTGGTGTGGAAACTTTCTTAAAACATTTCTTGAAAATGACTTCTACACCGTTGCCAAGAAAAGCAGATATTGGAGAGGTAGATCCTCTGACAGAAGATTTTTCTGCTTTTGTATTTAAAATACAGGCAAATATGAATAAAAATCACAGAGACAGAATTGCGTTTATGCGCATTTGCTCTGGCAAGTTTGAAGCATCAAAAGAAGTGTTCCATGTACAGGGGAACAAAAAAATGCGTCTTTCTCAGCCACAGCAGATGATGGCACAGGACAGACACGTAGTAGATGAGGCTTATGCAGGGGATATTATTGGTGTCTTTGACCCGGGAATTTTCTCTATTGGAGATACGGTATGTACACCAGGAAAGAAGTTTCAGTATGAAGGTATTCCTACTTTTGCTCCGGAACATTTTGCACGTGTGCGTCTGTTAGACAGCATGAAGCGTAAGCAGTTTGTGAAAGGAATTAACCAGATTGCACAGGAAGGCGCTATTCAGATTTTTCAGGAAATCATGGGCGGTATGGAAGAAATTATCGTAGGTGTTGTAGGTGTTCTTCAGTTTGACGTATTAAAATATCGTCTGGAGAATGAGTACAATGTAGACATCCGTTTGGAAGCCCTGCCTTATGAACATATCCGTTGGATTGAAAATAAAGAAGAAGTGGATGTGAAGCGTCTCACAGGTACTTCCGACATGAAGAAGGTTATGGATATGAAGGGAAATCCGCTTTTGCTGTTTATCAACAGCTGGAGTATCGGAATGACCTTGGACAGAAACGAAGGTCTGAAATTGGCAGAGTTTTCCAGAAATTAGAAAGAAAAAAGATGCAGAAGGTGGTTTTTTGCGGGAAAAGCAAAAAACCACTTTTAATTTTTTCAGGGTTTTGGTATAATAAGAAGCAGGATATTTCCTATTAGGAGGTTAAATCAGAATGGAAGATAGAAACAGATATAAAATACATGATAACGGCTCTCTTGGGGAAGTACAGATTGCAGACGAAGTAGTGGCGATTATTGCAGGACTGGCAGCAACAGAGGTAGAAGGTGTCGGCTCCATGGCAGGAAACATTACAAATGAGCTTGTTGGAAAGCTGGGCATGAAGGTGCTTTCAAAAGGTGTAAAGGTAGATGTTTTAGAAGATGTAGTATGCGTAGATATTGCTCTTAATATCGAATATGGCTTTAATATTTTAGAAACAAGCAAAAAAGTACAGGAAAGAGTAAAGGCTGCCATTGAAAATATGACAGGTCTTACTGTTTCTGATGTAAACGTGCGCATTGCAAGCGTAGAGATTGAAAAGACAAAATAGTTCATTGACAAGTTCACAGCTAAAAGAGAAGAGAGGTAAGGTGTCTTTTTTAGGGCACCTTATTTTTGCTATAAGAGAATTTAAAAAGGATACGTACAGGAGGAAGAAATATGGGAAGACGAGAAATGAGAGAACACATTTTCAAACTTCTTTTTTTAGGAGAATTTAATGAAACAGAGGAAATGCCGGAACAGATACAGTTGTATTTTGAAGGACTTTCTGACTTACAGCCCACAGAACAGGCTTATATGGAAAATAAATATACTCTGGTAAAAGAGCATTTAGAGGAAATTGATGTTTTGTTAAATGAGAAATCAGCAGGCTGGAAGACAAAGAGAATGAGCAAAGTAGACTTAAATATTCTTCGTCTGGCTGTTTATGAAATGAAATATGATGAAGACGTACCGGTTAAGGTAGCCATCAATGAAGCCGTTGAAATCAGTAAAAGCTTTGGCGGAGACGACTCTGCTTCTTTCGTAAACGGAATACTGGGTAAAATAGCAAGGGAAGATTTATGAACAGTATCTACTCCGTAGGGCAGGTAAACAATTATATAAAAAATATGTTTCAGCAGGATTTTCTGTTGAATAAAGTAAGTATAAAAGGTGAAGTATCAAATTGTAAGTATCATACCTCCGGACATATTTACTTTTCATTAAAAGATGAGACAGGAGCTCTTGCCTGCGTCATGTTTGCAGGACAGAGAAAGGGTCTGGCATTTCCCATGAAAAACGGCGATAAAGTCGTAGTAAGCGGAAGCGTCAGTGTATATGAAAGAGATGGAAAATATCAGCTTTACGCCAAAGAGATTACTTTAGAAGGCGCAGGACTTTTATACGAGCGTTTTCTGGCATTAAAAGCAGAGCTGGAAGAGATGGGAATGTTTGCAAAGGAATACAAACAGCCCATTCCGGCTTATGCAAAAACCGTGGGGATTGTTACGGCGCCCACAGGAGCGGCCATACAGGATATCCGCAATGTGGCCGGAAGACGAAATCCTTATGTTCAGCTTATTTTGTATCCGGCGTTGGTACAGGGAGACGGTGCAAAGGAAAGTATTATTGAAGGAATTGAAAAGCTGGATGCTTACGGCGTCGATGTGATGCTTGTAGGCCGTGGCGGTGGTTCTGTGGAAGATTTGTGGGCGTTTAACGAGGAGGAAGTGGCGAGAGCAATTTTTAACTGTAAAACTCCCATAATATCAGCAGTGGGACATGAAACAGATACCACGATTGCGGACTTTGTGGCAGATTTGCGTGCGCCTACACCTTCGGCAGCCGCAGAGCTGGCTGTGGCAGATATCCGAGGCGTTTTTCAGTCTCTTGAAAATTATCGCCAGAAGCTTTCAAGAAATCTGGAAAATAAAATTCAGCTTTTACAGCAGCAGATAAAATATTATGAAAATCGTCTGCTGTATGGAAGTCCGGAGTTTCAGATAAGGGAAAAGCGTACACGCCTGTTGGATTTGGAGAACAGAATACAGAGTGCGATGGAAGCACAGATTTTCCATGCCAGACAAAACTTGAACATTTATATTGAACGAATGAAGGGGCTGTCACCTCTTGAAAAATTAAATCAGGGCTTTTCTTATGTGGAAAATCAAACAGGATCTGCCGTTACCGGTATTTCTCAGGTGAAGGTGGGAGAAGAACTGAAAATTCAGGTGACAGACGGAACGATTATAACAAAAGTAACCGATGTGAAAAAAGAAAAGAGAGGAGCATAGAGATTGACGGAGAAACTGACAGAAGAAAGAACCATTGAGGAAGGCTTGCAGGAGCTGGATAAAATTGTAGAAAAGCTGGAAAGCAGAGAAATCTCTCTGGAGGACTCCTTTGTCATGTACCAAAAAGGAATGGAAGTCTTAAAGCAGTGCAGCCAAAAAATCGATATGGTTGAGAAAAAAATGCTCCAGATGAATAAAGATGGTGATTTAAGTGAATTTTAAAACAGAACTTCAGGAAAGAACAGACTTTGCAGAGGCTGTGATTGAGAAATATCTGCCTGAAGAGCATGGATTTTCAGGGAGAATGGCAGAAGCTGTAAATTACAGCATGCGAGCAGGAGGAAAGCGTTTAAGACCTGTATTTATGAGAGAAGCTTATCAGATTTTGGGAGGAGAAGGGGAAATCATCGAGCCTTTTATGGCAGCCTTGGAAATGGTTCATACCCATTCTTTAATTCATGATGATTTGCCTGCCCTTGACAATGATGAATTCAGACGGGGAAAGCAAACCACCCATATTGTCTTTGGAGAAGCAGCGGCAATTTTAGCAGGGGATGCTCTGTTAAATTATGCTTATGAAACAGCTTTTTCTGCCTTTGATATGGCAAAGGATGAGGCAGAGCTTCAGCGTGTGGCAAAAGCATTAAAGGTTTTGGCACAGAAAACAGGAATAAAAGGAATGTTGGGCGGACAGGGAGTTGACGTGGAAAATGACGGAAAACCTCTGGAAAAACAGCTTTTGGATTATATATATGAAAATAAAACTTCAGCTTTAATCGAGGCCGCACTGATGGTTGGCGGTATTCTTGCAGGGGCTACGGATATTGAAAAGCTGGAGCAAATCGGCAGTAAAATCGGTATTGCTTTTCAGATACAAGATGATATTTTAGACGTTATCAGCAGTGCAGAGGAGCTTGGCAAGCCGATTGGAAGTGATGAAAAAAATAATAAGACCACGTATGTGACCTTAGAAGGCATTGAAAAAGCGGGGAATGAGGTGCAAAAGCTTACAGATGAAGCCGTTGGGCTTCTTCGTGAGCTTACAGATGAAAAGAGTTTTCTGGAAGAACTGTTTCAGTCTTTATGTGCCCGCAGAAAATAGAGGTGCATTACGAATGATTTTAGAAAATATAAAAAAAGAGAACGACATTAAAAAAGTCCCATTAGAAGATATGGAGCAGCTTGCACAGGAAATTCGGGAATTTCTTTTAGAGCATGTAAGTAAGACCGGCGGGCATCTGGCATCTAATTTAGGTGTGGTGGAGCTTACTATGGCGCTGCATTATGTGTTTTGTTTGCCGGAGGACAAGCTTATCTGGGATGTGGGACACCAATCCTATACTCACAAAATTTTAACAGGGCGAAAAGAAGGCTTTGACGGACTTCGTACCTTAGGCGGTATGAGCGGATTTCCCAAAAGATGCGAAAGTCCCTGTGACGCTTTTGACACGGGACATAGCTCAACCTCCATATCGGCAGGTGTGGGATATGTGCGGGCAAGGGATTTAAAGCAGGAAAATTACCATGTGGTATCCATTATCGGAGATGGAGCGCTTACAGGAGGAATGGCTTATGAAGCTTTGAACAATGCTTCTGTGCTGAAAAAGAATTTTATTGTTGTATTAAATGACAATGAAATGTCCATTTCCGAAAACGTGGGAGGAATTTCCAGCTATTTAAGTAATCTTCGTACAGCAGAAGGATATCAGGAATTTAAAACAGGGGTAAAAAACAGTCTGAGTAAGATACCGGGAATTGGTCCTGCAACGATTAAGCGTCTGCATAAAACAAAGGACAGTATTAAACGTCTGGTAATACCGGGAATGTTTTTTGAAGATATGGGGATTACCTATTTAGGACCTGTAAATGGACATGACTGCTCCAAGCTTATTCAGACCTTTCAGGAAGCAAAGAAGATTTCAGGTCCGGTACTGGTGCATGTAAAAACAGAAAAAGGCAGGGGATACGAACCTGCCATGCGTCATCCTGCCCGTTTTCATGGAACAGCAGCCTTTGATCTGGAAAACGGTCTTCCGCTCAGCAGCGGAGGAAAGGCAAATTATACAGACATTTTTTCTACGGTTATGCGAAAATTCGGTGACCGGGATGAGCGTGTTGTGGCAGTTACGGCAGCCATGCCGGATGGAACGGGCTTAAAGCGTTTTCGCAATATGTTTCCGGAGCGCTTCTTTGATGTGGGAATTGCGGAAGAGCATGCGGTGACTTTTGCAGCAGGTCTTGCTTTAGGCGGCATGATACCGGTGGTGGCAATTTATTCCTCTTTTTTGCAAAGAGCAGTAGACCAGATGATTGAGGATGTGTGTCTGCAAAATCTCCATGTGATTTTTGCGGTAGACAGAGCAGGTCTGGTAGGCAGTGACGGAGAAACACATCAGGGATGCTTTGATTTGACGTATTTATCCATGATACCCAACATGACGGTTATGGCTCCGAAAAACAAATGGGAGCTTTCGGATATGATGAAATTTGCAGTGAATTATGACGGACCGATTGCAATTCGATATCCCAGAGGAGAGGCTTATGACGGGCTGGAGGAATACAGAGCCCCTGTTTTAAAAGGGCGCAGTGAAATGATTTACGAGGGAAATTCCATTGCATTGCTTCCAATCGGAAGTATGGTAAAAACAGCATGTCAGGTTTATGAAATGCTGAAAGCAGAGGGAGAAACGCCGACTCTTGTAAACGCCAGATTTGTAAAGCCTCTGGATGAAAAAATGCTGGACAGACTGGCAAAGGAACATTCCCTGCTTGTAACTATGGAAGAAAATGTACAAAAGGGCGGTTTTGGAAGCGCAGTGCTTGATTATATGCACAGACACCATCCGCAGGTTCGGGTGTTGAATATTGCGCTTCCGGATCGGTTTATCGAACATGGAAATCCTGAAAAGTTAAAGGAAAAAGCAGGAATTGATGCAGTTTCGGTTTATAAAAAAATCAAGGAGGCAAAATAAATGAAGGAACGTCTTGATGTCCTGCTTGTAAAAAGAGGGCTGGCAGTTTCCAGAGAAAAGGCAAAAGCTGTCATTATGGCAGGAAACGTATATGTAGATAATCAGAAAGAAGATAAAGCAGGAACTATGTTTCAGGAAACTGTGAATATTGAGATTCGCGGAAATACTTTAAAATATGTCAGTCGTGGTGGATTGAAACTGGAAAAAGCAATGAGCCATTTTGGAGTTGCCTTGGAAAATAAGGTTTGTATGGATGTAGGCTCTTCCACAGGAGGATTTACAGACTGTATGCTGCAAAACGGCGCTGTAAAAGTTTATGCCATTGACGTGGGACACGGACAGTTGGATTGGAAGCTTCGAAACGACCCCCGTGTTGTATGTATGGAGAAAACCAATATCCGCTATGTGGTGCCGGAGGACTTACAGGAAGCGGCAGATTTTTCTTCTATTGACGTATCTTTTATTTCTCTTACAAAGGTTTTGCTGCCTGTATATCATCTGTTAAAGGAAGATGGAGAAGTGGTTTGTCTGATTAAACCGCAGTTTGAGGCCGGCAGAGAAAAGGTAGGAAAAAAAGGTGTGGTAAGAGAGCCGAAGGTACATGAAGAGGTTATCGAAAAGGTAATGGAATATGCCAAAAGCATCGGTTATGCCACATTGCACTTAGAATATTCTCCGATTAAAGGGCCGGAGGGAAATATTGAATATCTTCTTCACTTGAAAAAGAAGGTAGATAATCTTCCGGAAGACACCCTGCTGGATGTAAAGGAAACGGTGGCAAACGCACATAAAGAACTGGATAAGTAGAGATGGATAAATTTTATATTATTGCAAACAGTGAAAAGGACGAGGGTCTGAAGGTATCGGAAAGAGTTGCGAAATATCTGGAAAGTAAGGGGAAAAGCTGTACCATTCGTCCGGCAAGCTTTGGAAATCGAGCTCCCTTTACTCATTATACGGATATCCGTACCATACCGGATGATGTGGAATGTGTGATTGTGCTGGGAGGAGACGGTACTTTATTGCAGGCTGCCAGAGATGTGGTAAGCCGTCAAATTCCGCTTTTGGGAATAAATTTGGGAACACTGGGCTATCTTGCAGAGATTGATAAGGACTCTATTGAGCCTGCGCTTAATCATTTGATTGCAGATGCGTATACCATTGAGCGAAGGATGATGTTAAGCGGAAAAGTCTATCATAGAGGCAAAATGGTAGCAGAGGATGTGGCTTTAAACGACATTGTAATAGGAAGAGAAGGACCTTTGCGTGTTATTCGTTTTAATAATTATGTAAATGGGGAATTTTTAAATTCCTATACGGCAGACGGGATTATTATCTCCACCGCAACAGGCTCTACCGGATACAGCCTTTCCGCAGGCGGTCCTATTGTATCTCCGGAAACCAACATTATGATTATGACACCGGTTGCCCCTCATACCTTAAATACCAGAAGTATTATTTTTCCTGCGGAGGATGAGATTACCGTGGAAGTGACGGAGGGTGCACAGAAAAACGGAGAGGGAAAAGCAGTGGCATCCTTTGACGGAGACACCAATATTTCCATGAATGTAGGCGACAGAATTGTCATCAAGCGTTCTGTCAGTGATACAAAGATTATAAAAATCAGTAATATCAGTTTTTTAGAGGTGCTTCGTACAAAAATGAAAAATTAGGAGGTGATGAACATGAAAATCGCCAGACAGTCAAAAATTGTAGAGCTAATTAACGAATATGATATCGAGACACAGGAAGAGCTTGCTGCCAGATTAAATGCTGCGGGCTTTAAGGTAACACAGGCAACGGTTTCCAGAGATATCAGAGAAATGAAGTTGATGAAAATGGCAAGACAGGACGGAGGCTCAAAATATGGGCTGGTGTCTTCTCCGAACACAGCAGACAGCGAAAAGTACATACGTGTGTTAAGAGACGCTTATTTGTCAATGGATATTGCCCAGAATATTCTGGTTATTAAAACTACGGCAGGAATGGCAAATGCGGCAGCAGCGGCTTTGGACCATATCAGCTTTCAGGAAATCGTAGGAAGTCTTGCAGGAGACGATACCATAGCCTGCTTTTGCAAAAATGAAGGACAGGCAATGACACTGATGAATAAGATTAAAAAGGTCATTCATGTATATGAATAGAAAAATGGAGTATTCTGAGAATGTTAGTACATTTACATGTAAAAAATCTTGCGCTGATTGAAGAAGCAGAGGTTGATTTTGAAGAAGGACTGAATATTTTAACCGGAGAAACAGGAGCCGGAAAGTCTATTTTGATTGGTTCTGTAAATCTTGCTTTAGGTCAGAAAATGTCAAGAGAAATGATACGTGAGGGGGCAGACTATGCTTATGTGGAGCTGGTATTTCAGGTAAACCCCGATACAGAAGAAAAATTGAAAAAGCTGGAGGTCTTTCCGGAGGAGGGACAGGTGATTATTTCCCGCCGTTTTACAGAGAACAGAAGTATCAGTAAAATAAACGGAGAGACAACAACTGTTTCCGGAATACGGAAAATTTCAGAGCTTTTATTGGATATTCATGGACAGCATGAACATCAGTCTCTTTTGTACGCAGACAAACAGATGGAAATTCTGGATGCTTACGGACAGGCTGAGATTGAAAATGAAAAACAAAAAGTAAAAGAGCTCTATAAGGAGTACCGCAGTATAAAGCAGGAATTAGAGTCTTATCAGTTAGACGAAGAGCAGAGAAGACGGGAAATCAACTTTTTAGAGTATGAAATACAGGAAATCGAAGATGCTCAGCTAAAAGACGGAGAAGATGAGGAATTATCTTCCTCTTATCGAAAGCTTTTAAACGGTAAAAAGATTACCGAAAATTTAGGCGAGGTCTATCAGTTTACAGGGTATGAAGAAGGCGGCGCAGGACAGATAAGCAGAGCCCTGCAAAAGCTTTCCCAGATTGCTTCTTTTGACGAAAATCTGGAAGGACTTTTTTCTTCTCTTACCGATGTAGACAGTCTTTTAAATGATTTTAACAGAGAAGCTTCTTCTTACATGGCAGAATTTACATTCTCTGAGGAGGAATTTTTTGAAATCGAAAAAAGACTGGATATTATCAATGGATTAAAGGCAAAATACGGACATACCATACAGGAAATTTTCGATTATCAGGCAGAGCAGGAGGAAAAGCTGGAAAAGCTTTTGAATTTTGAAGAAAGAAAAGAAAAATTAGAAAGACAATGGAAGGAAAAGGAAGAGGAGCTGTCAAAAACATCGGCCGTTTTGACAAAGGTACGAAAAAAATGGGCAAAACAGTTGCAGGAGCAGATTATCTTGGGCTTGCAGGATTTGAACTTCCTCAATGTTTCCTTTGAAATTTCCTTTGAAGAAAGAGAGAAATTTACAGCTTTAGGAAAAGACCAAATTCATTTTCTGATTTCCACAAATCCGGGAGAAACGGTAAAGGAACTTTCCAAAGTGGTATCCGGCGGTGAGCTTTCCAGAATTATGCTGGCGATTAAAACGCTGCTGGCGGATAAGGACTGTACGGAAACCTTGATTTTTGACGAAATTGATACGGGAATTAGCGGCAGAACAGCGCAGAAGGTTGCAGAAAAAATGGCGTTAATCGGAGAAAAACATCAGGTGCTTTGCATTACTCATCTGCCTCAGATTGCAGCGCAGGCAGCCGGTCATTATATTATTGAAAAACAGGTAAAAAATGGGGAAACGGTTACAGAAATTTTCAGATTGAATGAGGAGAAATCTGTGGAAGAACTTGCCAGAATGTTGGGCGGCGCAGAGATAACAAATGCGGTGCTGCAAAATGCAAGGGAAATGAAAGATTTGGCACAGCAACAAAAAAATACAAGAGTGAAATAAAGAAATAATCACATACTAAAAAGGTACACAGCAGTGTATCTTTTTTTATTTCATAGGAAATTGCGTCCTATGAAATAAAAAATGCTCCGCAAGGATGCGCAGCTCGCGGAAGTGAAATTATCATTTTGTGAACCGCTCGCGCGCGGAGATTGCGCTATTGTGCAATCTTTCTTGTTGCATTAAGTTATAGTGAGAATATTTATATATTTTCTCACTATACTTAACGCCATAAATTATCTTGAAGATAACAATGAAATTTGAAAAAAATAGGAAAGGATTTGATTTTTTGCAGAAAAAACATAATTATCGCCTCCTTATTTTCGTATTATTATTAGCGGATATGTGCTTTATGACAGTTTTCGGAATTCGTTATCTGAAAAAAGCAATTCCGGACACTATTTATATCCGCCAGGGACAGGAAACAGGCGTTTCCCAGATGCTGGACTATCCTTTTGTAACATATTCGAAAAGTATTGATGTGTCAAAAAACGGCAGTTATCAAATACCGTGTTATTTCCTCGATATGTTTTACCTGAAGGATGTACAAGTGGAAACAGCGGATGAAAAATGGGTATCGGTATGTGGTATGCCCGCTGGTTTGTATATGGAAACCGAGGGTGTGCTGGTGGTTGACACAGGAGAAATTACAGGTAAGGACGGCGTACAGGCAGAGCCGGCAGAGCATATTGCAAAGTCGGGAGATTATATTTTGGAAGTGAATGGAACACCTGTCTTTGGGAAAAAAGATTTGATTAAAAATATTGAAGCCAGTCACGGGGAAACCGTGGAGCTTCTTGTAAACCGAAACGGTGAGCAAATACCTCTTTCCATTTCGCCCGTATTAGACCAAAATGACGAGTATAAGCTTGGGCTTTGGGTACGGGACAACACACAGGGAATTGGAACAATGACGTATATTGATGAAAACGGAAAATTCGGCGCTTTGGGGCATGGGATTAGTGATACAGACACAGGAGAACTTCTGGATATTTCAGAAGGAGAACTGTACGAAGCCGAAATTGTTTCTATAAAAAAGGGAGCAAAAGGCATGCCGGGAGAGTTATCCGGTTATATTGAATATGAGCAGGAGAAAAAAATCGGAACCATTGAAAAAAACACAGAGCTGGGTATTTTCGGAGAGGTATTTGATGTGGAACGTTTGCCTCATAAGAAGGTTATGGTAGGATATCAACAAGAAGTAAAGGAAGGAAAAGCGAAACTTTTGACAAATCTGAATAAGGAAGTGAAGACCTATGATATTGAAATAACAGAAATCTATCGAAATAAATCCAAAACAAATAAAGCCTTTGAAATTCAGGTAACAGACCCGAAGCTTTTAGAGGAAACAGGAGGGATTGTGCAGGGGATGAGCGGCAGCCCAATTCTTCAGGACGGAAAGCTGATTGGAGCAGTTACTCATGTTTTTGTACAGGATTCATCGAAAGGTTACGGGATTTTTATTGAAAATATGTTATAAAAATCTAGTGAAAAATCATGAATATGTCGAAATTGAATGAAAATAATCACAAAGAAAAACAAATTGTTGAAGGATTTGACTTGATTCTGAAAACAACAGAGAATATAATACTAATAGTCTTCAGTTATTGACGATTAAAAAGGGCGCCCGTCAAATTCTGAAGAAGTTGTTGTAACAAAATTGATGGAGGAAGATTAATGGAGAAGTTAAATGTCGCTATTGCAGATGATAACGAGAAAATGTTGGACTTATTGGGGAATTTAATTAACGAGGATAAAGAGCTGGAACTGGTAGGACATGCAAATAACGGTGCTGAAATATATGATATTATAAAAGAAAAAGAACCAGATGTTGTACTTTTAGATATTATTATGCCAAAAGTGGACGGACTTACCGTCATGGAAAGAGTGGGAAAAGACAATGCTTTAAAAAAACAGCCAGCGTTTATTGTCGTTTCAGCAGTGGGGCAGGAACAGATTACAGAAGACGCTTTTCAATTAGGTGCAAATTATTATATTTTAAAACCATTTGATAATAATATGCTGTTATCCAGAATTAAGCGTATGCGTAATTTCAGGGACGGAAGAAAAAGGGATATACGAAAAGTAGATGCTTACGAAAATACAGGCAGCTACTATGAAAGAAATTTAGAAGCAGATGTAACGGATATTATTCATGAAATCGGAGTGCCGGCACATATTAAAGGGTACCAGTATTTAAGAGATGCCATTATCCTGTCAGTAAACGACATGGAAATGTTAAATTCAATCACAAAAATACTGTACCCTACCATTGCTAAAAAACATCAGACAACGCCAAGCAGAGTTGAGCGTGCTATTCGTCATGCCATAGAGGTTGCGTGGAGCAGAGGAAAAATGGATACCATTGATGAATTATTTGGTTATACAGTCAGTACGGGAAAAGGGAAACCGACCAATTCAGAGTTTATTGCTCTTATTGCAGATAAAATACGGTTAGAATATAAAAAATAAAGAATTTACAACAATAAAAGAACTTTTCTTTACACGAAAAAAGGAGTATAATGTTGTTAGATAAAACAAGATGTGGAAAGGTATATCTTATCTGACAAGGAGGGCGTTTTAGTGAAGAAAATTTTGTTTGTTGCATCCGAGGCGGTGCCATTTATAAAAACAGGAGGTCTGGCTGACGTAGTAGGTGCGCTGCCTAAGTGTTTTGATAAAAAAGAGTATGATGTACGGGTGATTATTCCAAAGTATTTGTGTATGAAGGAAGAATATAAAAATCAGTTGCAGTATGTGACTCATTTTTATATGGATATCGGATACAGACGGGAATACGTAGGTATCATGCAGATGGAATACGAAGGAATTCAATTCTATTTTATCGATAATGAATATTATTTTTCAGGATATCAGCCTTATGGGGAAATTCGTTTTGACATTGAAAAGTTTGCTTTCTTCTCAAAAGCTGCATTGTCTGTTCTCCCTGTAATCGGATTTCGTCCTGACCTTATTCATTGCCACGACTGGCAGACAGGGCTGGTACCTGTATATTTGAATGACAGCTTTCAGCAAGGGGAATTTTACAGAGGCATTAAGACCGTCATGACCATACATAACTTGAAATTCCAAGGGACATGGGATATTAAAACAGTCAGACAGATTACGGGACTGCCGGCACATTTCTTTACTCCGGATAAAATGGAGGCGTTTAAAGATGCCAATCTGTTAAAGGGCGGTCTTGTGTATGCAGATGCGATTACAACAGTAAGCAATACTTATGCTGAGGAAATCAAAACAGAGTTTTATGGGGAGCATCTGGAAGGGCTGATGCAGGCACGTTCTAATGATTTAAGAGGTATCGTAAACGGTATTGACTATGACGAATATAATCCGCAGACAGACAAATTTATTGTAAAGAATTATAATGCAAAGAATTTTAGAAAAGAAAAGGTGAAAAATAAGCTTGCATTGCAAAGAGAGCTTGGTCTGGAGGAAAATCCAAAAGCAATGATGATTGGCGTTGTATCAAGACTGACAGACCAGAAGGGCTTTGATTTGGTAAATTATGTGATGGACGAGTTATGTCAGGACAGTATTCAGCTGGTTGTTCTGGGTACAGGTGAAGAAAGATATGAAAACATGTTCCGCCATTTTGCATGGAAATATCAGGGCAAGGTATCCGCTAATATTTTCTACGACAATGGACTGTCCCACAGAATTTATGCGGCCAGCGATGCGTTCCTGATGCCATCGTTATTTGAACCATGCGGTTTAAGCCAGCTTATGAGCCTTCGCTATGGTACACTGCCGATTGTACGTGAAACAGGCGGATTAAAGGATACCGTAGAACCGTATAATGAGTTTGAAAACACAGGTACAGGCTTTAGCTTTACAAATTACAATGCACATGAAATGCTGGGTATTATCCGTTATGCAGAGCATATTTATTATGACAAAAAACGGGAATGGAACAAGCTGGTTGACAGAGCCATGGCAAGAGATTTTTCATGGGCAAACTCTGCAAAACAGTACGAAGAAATGTATGATTGGCTGATTGGCAAATAAAATCAGGTAAAAGTATCCTGTCATAGAAATGAAAAATCCTGACATACTAAGAAGGTAGAACAAGAAAACAGGAGGAAATAATCATGACAGAGATTTCAGTACTTGATTTACAGAATTTGCGCCATTTGATTGGCGGATTTGAAACCACTCACTGTAAAATGCAGGATTATGCACAGGAGTCACAGGACCCGCAGATTAAGCAGTTCTTCCAGAAGTCTGCGCAGTCTGCAATGGAAAGTAAGCAGCAGTTAATGCAGTTTTTACAGTAGGAGGGGTAGAAATGACAGAAAAGACAATGGTAGCAGATACGCTTGCAGGAATTAACGGTGAATTGGTACGTTACGGAGAAATGATTACACAGACAGAAAATCAGCAGTTAAAACAGACTTTAAAGCAGATGAGAAATCAGTGTGAAATGTCACAGGAAGAGATTTATCAGATTGCTAGAGCAAAAAGTTATTATGTTCCGGCAGCCTGTGCAAAGCCTGAAGAGGTTGCTCATGTACGTTCTGTTCTCACACAGCCGACTATGAGATAATGAGGAAAAAGGAGATGTTGCTTTTGTGACATCTCCTTTTTCCTGTGATATTTTATTTCAGGACATGGAAAAATTGAGAAATCAGCTTGACAGAAAAGAGGAAAACGTGCATACTGAAAAAGTAATACATATCTTTCTGTCGGATGAAGACGGCATCAGTTTTTCATAACAGCAGTATTCTCTGTATATTTCAAAGAAAACAAAAGAAGAGTGGAAGGACTTCCCGAAGGATAAGAAAAATAGTTGACAAGAAGAAAAAAGTATACTATTATGAAACATAGAAACGAACATAAGTTCGTGCTTGCGAAAGTGTGATTAAAAGGAGAAAAAATATGGCACAGATGGTGAAAGAAGATAAATTAAAAGCATTAGACGGTGCTTTGGCACAGATTGAAAAGCAGTTTGGAAAAGGCTCCATTATGAAATTAGGAGACTCCACTGCAAATATGAACGTGGAAACCGTACCTACCGGAGCTCTGAGCTTAGACATTGCTTTAGGCTTAGGCGGTGTTCCAAAAGGAAGAATTATTGAGGTTTACGGACCGGAGTCCAGTGGTAAGACTACGGTTGCTTTACATATGGTGGCAGAAGTACAGAAAAGAGGCGGAATTGCAGGCTTTATTGATGCGGAGCATGCGTTAGATCCGGCATATGCAAAAAATATCGGTGTTGATATTGATAATCTTTATATTTCTCAGCCGGATAACGGAGAGCAGGCGCTGGAAATTACAGAAACAATGGTGCGTTCCGGCGCTGTGGATATTATTATTGTGGACTCTGTTGCGGCATTAGTACCGAAGGCAGAGATTGAAGGAGATATGGGAGACTCCCATGTAGGTCTTCAGGCACGTTTGATGTCTCAGGCGCTGAGAAAATTAACGGCGCATATCAGTAAATCGAATTGTATTGTTATTTTTATCAATCAGCTTCGTGAAAAAGTAGGTGTCATGTTTGGAAATCCGGAGGTTACCACAGGCGGACGTGCCTTGAAATTCTATTCTTCTATCCGTATGGATGTCCGCAGAATTGAAACCTTAAAACAGGGCGGAGAAATGGTCGGAAACAGAACTCGAATTAAAGTAGTGAAGAATAAAATTGCACCTCCGTTTAAAGAGGCAGAGTTTGATATTATGTTTGGCGAGGGGATTTCCAAAGAAGGAGATATTCTGGACTTGGCAGCAAATATTGGTATTGTGAATAAAAGCGGTGCGTGGTATGCCTACAACGATGGAAAAATCGGACAGGGAAGAGAAAATGCAAAGAAATATCTGAAAGAAAATCCGGAAATTGCAGAAGAAATCGAGCAGAAGGTAAGAGTACATTACGGACTTTTACCGGATGAGAACGGTGCAGAACAGCCAACACCTGCCGGAGAAAGTACAGGAAACGAAGAGACAGAAGAAATTTAAGAGGAAAAACAGATGCTTGTTACGGATATTAAGCCTGTGACAAAACAAAAATTTCAGATTGAAATAGACGGACAGCCCGCCTTTGTAGTGTATAAAGGCGAGCTGTTTCGCTATCATCTTGAAAAGAACAGGGAAATTGAACAGAGCGTTTATACAGAGCTTGTAGATGAAGTTCTGACAAAAAGGGCAAAGCTGAGAGCTATGTATTTATTGCAGAAAATGGACAGAACCCGCTGGGAGATGGAAAGGAAATTGCAGGAAAGCGGATATCCTCCCGTGGCAGTTGAAAGGGCGCTGGAGTATGTAACATCTTTCCATTATATCGATGACAAACGATATGCTGCAATGTATATAGAGAGTCAGAAAAATAAAAAAGGAAAAGCCAGAATAAAAATGGAGTTGGTGCGAAAAGGAGTTTCCTCAGAGGTGATAGCCGAAGTTTTTGAAGAAACAGAAGATGAAACAGACACAAAAGAAACCATTCGCAGCCTGATAGAAAAGAAATGTTCCAATCCGACACAGATGGATGAAAAAGAAAAGAGAAAATTATATGGTTTTTTGTTGAGGAGAGGTTTTTCTTCTTCTGATATTTTATCGGTTTTTCGTGAGATTTCAGAGTAAAAGGATTTTGTATAGATTATACAGATTAGGTCAGGTTAGTTTCCGCTTTTATGTTGACTTTTTAAAGAATTCAGTATAAAATTATACTGTTGTATTCGTACAATGAAAATTAAATAAGGAGGTGCTCCTGTGGCAATCTATGTAATAATTGCAATTATTGCTGTGATTCTTACTGCGCTGATTGCAGTTCCGGTTACCGCAAATATTACTGTTAAGAAAAAAGCAGAAAAAGATGCAGAAACCATTGGAACCGCAGAGGTCAAAGCGAGAAGCATTATAGATGAAGCATTAAAGACTGCTGAAACAAAAAAGCGAGAAGCTCTCTTGGAAGCAAAAGAAGAAAATCTCCGTACCAAGAATGAATTGGAAAAAGAGACAAAAGAGAGAAGAAGCGAACTTCAGAAGTATGAAAAACGTGTTTTATCAAAAGAAGAAGCTCTTGATAAAAAAGCAGATGCTTTAGAAAAAAGAGAAGCTGAATACACAGCGAAGGAAGCAGAATTAAAGAAAAAGGAAAAGAAAGTTGACGAATTACAAGGACAGCGAGTGCAGGAACTGGAGCGAATTTCAGGTCTGACCTCCGAACAGGCAAAAGATTATCTGTTGAAAACTGTTGAAGATGAAGTAAAAATTGACACAGCCAAGCTTTATAAAGAATTAGAAAGCAAGGCAAAAGAAGAAGCTGATAAAAAGGCAAAAGAATATGTGGTGACAGCTATTCAGAAATGTGCAGCGGACCATGTGGCAGAAGCTACGATTTCGGTAGTACAGCTGCCAAGTGATGAAATGAAGGGTAGAATTATCGGACGTGAAGGACGTAATATTCGTACTCTGGAAACACTGACAGGTGTGGATTTAATTATTGATGATACTCCGGAAGCAGTGGTATTATCCGGCTTTGACCCTATTCGTAGGGAAATTGCAAGGATTGCGCTTGAAAAGCTGATTGTAGACGGACGTATTCATCCGGCTAGAATTGAAGAAATGGTTGAAAAGGCTCAAAAAGAAGTTGAAACAATGATGCGGGAAGAAGGAGAAGCCGCAGCATTGGAGGTAGGTGTTCACGGTATTCATCCGGAGCTCATCCGTCTTCTGGGCCGTATGAAATTCCGTTCAAGCTATGGACAGAACGCATTAAAGCATTCTATCGAAGTAGCACAGCTTGCAGGATTACTCGCAGGTGAAGTAGGAACGGATATACGAATGGCGAAAAGAGCAGGTCTGCTCCATGATATAGGTAAATCCATCGACCATGAGGTAGAGGGTTCTCATATTCAGATTGGTGCAGATTTATGTAAGAAATATAAAGAATCACAAATTGTTATCAATGCAGTAGAGTCACATCACGGTGATGTAGAGCCTACTTCATTAGTCGCATGTATTGTACAGGCTGCTGATGCAATTTCTGCAGCGAGACCGGGTGCAAGACGTGAAACATTAGAAACATATACCAACAGATTAAAACAGTTAGAAGATATTGCAAATTCCTTTAAGGGAGTAGATAAGTCTTTTGCTATTCAGGCAGGACGAGAAATTCGTGTTATGGTAGTTCCGGAGCATGTAACAGATGCCGATATGGTGCTTCTGGGAAGAGATATTTCAAAGCAGATTGAGGCTGAGCTGGAATATCCGGGACAGATTAAAGTAAACATAATTCGTGAATCACGTGTAATTGATTACGCAAAGTAATACCGTTGACTTTTTAGAACGATAAAGACTCTTATTTTTAAAATAAGGGTCTTTTTTTTCTGTATTAGGCATAAGATGTACAGGGTGAAAGTATGAAAAGGAATGTCAGGCTTCTTCTTTGTTGGTATTTGTCAGGATTTATACTTGGAATTATAGGGGCAAATTTATTGTTTCGGGGAACAGGGTATTCTTCCGGAATTTTGGCTGTATATGGTACGGCTGCATCAAAAGAATGGATAGATGCAGAAGCGTTGTTTTCTCATCTGCTGTTTCAAAGAAGTATCTATTTTTTGTCCATGATATTTCTGGGGTTGACTTATATTGGGATTTTTGCCGTTGTACTCAGCCTTCTATGGTTTGGTTTTTTGGCGGGAAACCTGATGACAATTTTTCTTTTGGAGTACGGAGTAAAAGGACTTGTGGCAGGGAGCGTCTGTTTTTTGCCGCAGATATTTTTTTATTTGCCGGGCTGGCTTTTGTTGTTCTGGATTGTTATGCGTATGAGCAGGAAGGCTATGGGCAAGAAGAGAAGGGAAAGGGCAGATTATCAAGCTTATATTTTCTTTGGTGTTGGTGCAGGGATTTGTGTTTTATTGGGGATTTGGCTGGAAAGCTATGTTAATCAAAACATTCTGATTTGGATTTTTCAGCATTGGATATGAGAAGGACTGAGAAAATAAAGGTTTTTGTAAAATAAGGTTTGATTTTTGGAGTGCATTTGATATATAATCGTACTATGCCTAAAAGAAGGGGAATGAAATATGAAGTGCGAAATACAGGAGTTTATTGAGCATTTACATAATACCAGAGGCACTTCCAGAAATACAGAAGTATCTTATGAGAGAGATTTAAAAAAATTGGAGCAGTTTTTAAAACAGGAAGGAATTCTCGAATGGCATCAGGTATCGGCTGTTTTGTTGAATTCTTATATTATGTATTTGGAAAGAAAGAATTTTGCGGCTTCTTCCATATCAAGAAGTGTAGCGTCCATAAGAGCCTTTTTTCAGTATTTATGTCAGAGAGAGTGCTGGAGAGAAAATCCTGCGGAAGGTTTAAAAGCACCAAAGATAGAAAAAAAAGCGCCGGGAATTTTAACTGTGGATGAGGTGGACTTACTTTTGAGTCAGCCTAAGGAAAATACAGCAAAGGGTGTTCGGGACAGAGCGATGCTGGAGCTTTTGTATGCGACTGGTATTAGAGTAAGTGAATTAATTCATCTTACATTGCGAGATGTAAATTTAAAATTAGGATATCTTACATGCAGCCAAAGTGAGAGAGAGAGGGTAATTCCTTTTGGAGCAACTGCAAAAACAGCAGTGGAGGCTTACATGGCATGGGCAAGAGCAGAGCTTTTAGGGGAAAACAGCAGTGAATGGCTGTTTGTGAATTGTTCAGGAAAATCTATGAGCAGACAGGGCTTTTGGAAAATTTTAAAAGGTTATGCAGTGTCAGCAGGCATACAGCAGGACATCACACCTCATACGCTTCGTCATTCTTTTGCCGCACATTTGGTGCAAAACGGTGCGGATTTGAAAAGCGTGCAGGAGATGATGGGACATTCAGATATTTCCACAACACAGATTTATATGAATATGAATGTGAATAAAATTAGGGATGTGTATATGAAAGCACATCCCAGAAAATAAAAAGAGGACTTTGTCCTCTTTTTGTTTTTAACAAAGCTCGGCAATGGTAAAGATAAGCTTTTCAGTATCTTCCCATCCAAGACATGGATCTGTAATAGATTTTCCGTAAATATTGTCAGGAGCGATTTTTTGACAGCCTTCTACAAGATAACTTTCAATCATAACGCCTTTTACAAGATTTTGGATATCCTTTGATACAAGGCGGCTGTGAAGCACTTCTTTTACAATACGAATTTGTTCTTTGTATTTTTTTCCCGAATTTGAATGGTTTGCATCAATGACAACAGATGGATTTGCCAGATTTCTTTCATTATACATTTCCAGAAGACGCTGCAAATCCTCATAGTGATAGTTGGGAATGGTATTCCCGTGTTTGCTGACTGCTCCTCTTAAAATGGTATGAGTCAGAGGATTGCCTTCTGTTTTTACTTCCCAGCCTCTGGAAATAAAGTCGTGTCCTCCCTGAGCGGCAACAACAGAGTTTAACATAACAGAGAAATCTCCACTGGTAGGATTTTTCATACCTACCGGAATATCAAGACCGCTTACCATTAAACGATGCTCCTGATTTTCCACAGAGCGTGCGCCAATGGCAACATAGGAAAGCAGGTCAGATAAATAATGCCAGTTGTCAGGATAAAGCATCTCATCAGCGGAAGTCAAACCTGTTTCCGTAAGAGCACGAATGTGCATTTTTCGGATAGCCAGAATACCGGCTAATACATCAGGCTTTGCTTCGGGAACCGGCTGATGAAGCATACCTTTATAACCTTCGCCTGTGGTTCTTGGTTTGTTTGTATAAATTCTGGGAACTAAAATCAGGCGGTCGGAAACCTTTTCCTGTAATTTTGCCAGACGATTGGTATATTCACATACAGAGTCTTCTCTGTCAGCAGAACAAGGTCCTACAACTACAAGAAATTTATCGGAAGCTCCGGTAAAAATATCCTGTATCTCTTTATCTCTTTTTCTTTTCTGTGCTTTTAATTCTTCTGACATAGGGATTTGTTCTTTAATTTCATCCGGAGTCGGAAGCTGTTTTACAAATTGGAAGCTCATAAAAAATCTCCTTTTATCCTCATTTTGGGCAGTGTGCCTTTGGTGTTTCCGTAAATTATAATACAAAAAAAAGAGATTGTCGATACTTTTTTAATGTAAAGTTTAAAACTTTAAAGTGGATGGATGAAAAAAAACTCACGTAAGCAGTAAAGAGAAAGCAAAGTAACAATAAGCTCACTGATAATCAGCCCCCAGAGATAGCCTACAATTCCATAGTGGGGAATAATAAAAAATACGAAAAGAAGGCGAATGCCGAGTCCCAGCGTGTTTAGCCAAAAGGTTTGGTTTGCAGCTCCAAGTCCGTTTAAAATGCCGCTTAAGGTTCCGGATAAGTACAGGCAAGGGCAAATAAAAGACAGTGTTTTAATAAAAGTTCCCGCAAATTCGTTTTTAAAAAGCAGAAGTCCCAGTAAATCTCCTCCTGCATAGAAAAAGAGAAAAGCTCCAAAGCCTAATAAGAAACAGTATTTTATGGACAAAAGAATGTTTTTTCGAATACTTGCTCTGTCGCCCAATGCCTGCTTTTCTGCTACGGAAGGCAGAAGCACTGTGGATAAGGCATTGGTAATGGCGGAAGGAAAAAGAATAAGGGGAAGCGCCATTCCTGTTAAAACGCCGTAGATAGAAAGAGCAGAGGCGTTGTCTAGTCCAAAAAGCTGTAAATGTCCGGGAATAAGTACGGCTTCTATGCTATGCAGAATGTTTACCAGAAGACGGTTGCAGGTTAAAGGCAGCGAAAGCGCTGTAATAGCTTTTAGTTCTTTGAAGGGCGCTGTCATAGAAGCAAGGCGGTAGTGTCCTTTACAGAAGTCCCATAAAATCATAAAACCTGTAAATAGCCATGCAGCCAGTTCTCCGGCGAGAAGTCCGAAAACAGCCAGCTTTGGTGTGATTGGAACTTCTTTTTCCGACCAGACCAAAAACAGCAGAAAAGAGGCTGCCACACGAAAGCACTGCTCAATGAGCTGGGCGGAAGCAGGAACAGAAAGTTTTTTTCTGGCGAGATAATAGCCGTTGACACAAGCGTGAAACACACCAAAAGGAAGGGAAAATGCCAATATTTTTAAAAGAGGGGTACATTGCTCTTCTAATAAAAAATGTACGGCAAACCAGTTCGCGTGACGGTACAGAAAAAATTCTGTCAGAATAGAAATGACAGCAGCCAGAGAAGTTGACAGGAGAAAAACATCGTGCGCTCCCTGCTCATCTTTTAAAGCGGCTTTTGCCGCTACGAGACGGGAAATAGCTGTCTGTATGCCTCCTGCTGCAAGCGCATAGCATAGGGTGTAAACGGGAAAAATAAGCTGATAAATTCCCATACCCTGTGCACCAATTTTTTGAGAAAGGAATATCCTATAAATAAAGCCGATGATTTTTGTAAGAAAGCCGGACAGTGTCAGAAGAAGCGTACCTTTTAAAAGAAAGTTTCTGTTACTCATGGTAAAATCCTTATTTTCTCTTTTTCATAATATATTCTTCAAATGAGCTTGACAGAACAAAGGAAAGGTGTTATTCTACTTCAAGATTAGAAATCAGAGTAAAACAGTCGGAATTGAAAAGAGGCGATAGGATGAAGCTTTCTACAAAAGGAAGATATGGTCTAAGAGCGTTAATCGACTTAGCATTATATAGTGATGAGGAAGCTGTTTCCATACAAAGTATTTCTAACAGACAAAATATTTCAGACAGCTATTTGGAGCAGCTTATGAGAAAGCTGAAAAAAGCTGGTTTGGTTGTTAGTGAACGAGGCGCTCAGGGCGGTTATCGACTGGCAAAGCCGGCGGATGAAATTTCCGTTGGAGATGTGTTAAGAGCCTTGGAGGGAAGTCTTGAGGCAGTATCCTGTGGAGCAGGAAACAATGAACATTGTCAGGGTGAGGATTTATGCGTTACCCGTTATGTCTGGCAGGAGATTAATAAAAGTATTCAGGAAACAGTAGACTCCATAAAAATCAGTCAGTTAGTAGAGGAGAGCCGTAAGGCTCGTGAAAAAGGGCAAATTAAAGTGCAGAAATGTGATTAAATATAGGAGATGAGCGATATGAAAACAAGAATTTATTTGGACAATGCAGCAACGACCAAAACTTCTCAGGAAGTTGTGGATGCAATGCTTCCATATTTTACGGAAAACTATGGAAATGCTTCCAGTATTTACGAAGTGGGACAAAGAAGTAAAGAAGCTATTACTACTGCAAGAGAAGATATTGCAAAAGTTTTAGGCGCAAAAACAGAGGAGATTTATTTTACCGCAGGAGGAAGTGAAGCGGACAACTGGGCGTTAAAGGCTGCTTTTGAAGCATACAGCAAAAAGGGCAATCACATTATCACAACAAAGATTGAACACCATGCGATTTTACACACCTGTGAATATCTGGAGAAAAAGGGCGCTGAAATCACATATTTAGATGTAGATGAGAATGGTCTGGTTAATTTAGATGAATTACAAAAGGCAATTCGTCCGGAAACAATTTTAATTTCTATTATGTTTGCAAATAATGAAATCGGAACCATTGAACCGGTAAAAGAGATTGGAATGATTGCGAAAGAACACGGAGTTTTATTCCATACAGATGCTGTTCAGGCATTCGGACAGGTGCCGATTGATGTGGATGAGATGAATATTGATATGCTCAGCTCCAGTGCGCATAAGATTAACGGACCAAAGGGTATCGGATTTTTATATATCCGCAAAGGCGTAAAAATCCGTTCTTTTGTACACGGAGGTGCACAGGAAAGAAAGAGACGTGCGGGTACAGAAAATGTTCCGGGTATTGTGGGCTATGGCGTAGCGGCAAAAAGAGCAGCAGAAACCATGGAAGTCCGTACAGCAAAAGAAAGAGAATTAAGAGATTATTTTATTGACAGAGTTTTAAAAGAAATTCCTTATGTAAAATTAAACGGTGACCCTGTAAAACGTTTGCCAAACAATATCAATCTCAGTTTTCGTTTTGTAGAAGGGGAGTCTTTGTTAATTATGCTGGATATGAAAGGAATTGCTGCTTCCAGTGGTTCTGCATGTACATCCGGTTCCTTAGATCCTTCTCATGTACTATTGGCAATCGGTCTGCCTCATGAAATTGCACACGGTTCTTTGCGATTGACTTTAGGAGAAGATACCACAAAAGAAGATTTGGATTATACATTAGAGCAGTTAAAAGAAATTATCGGAAAACTGCGTGATTTATCACCATTATATGAAGATTTTGTAAAAAAACAGAACAAATAAGAGAGAAAAAACGGAGGAAATTATTATGTACAGCGAAAAAGTTATGGACCATTTTCAGAACCCAAGAAATGTAGGAGAAATTGAAAACGCCAGCGGTGTAGGAACAGTAGGAAATGCAAAATGCGGCGATATTATGAGAATTTATCTTGATATTGATGATAATCAAATTATTCAGGATTGCAAATTTAAGACATTTGGATGTGGAGCAGCCGTTGCAACAAGCAGTATGGCAACAGAGCTGGTAAAAGGAAAGACTATTGAAGAAGCTTTAAAAGTTACAAATAAAGCAGTTATGGAAGCTTTAGACGGACTTCCACCGGTAAAAGTACACTGTTCCTTACTGGCTGAAGAAGCAATTCATGCAGCTCTGTGGGATTATGCGGAAAAACACGGAATTAAGATTGAAGGTCTTTCCAAACCAAAATCCGATATCCATGAAGATGAAGAAGACGAGGAAGAATATTAATGAGCGGAAAGAAAGTCGTTGTAGGGTTATCCGGCGGCGTAGACTCTTCTGTGGCAGCGTATCTTTTGAAAAAGCAGGGGTATGATGTAATCGGAGTAACCATGCAGATTTGGCAGGAGGAAGACAATGAGTTTCAGGAAGAAAACGGTGGCTGCTGCGGATTAAGTGCAGTAGATGATGCCAGACGCGTTGCTCAGATTTTAGATATTCCTTATTATGTTATGAATTTCCGAAAAGAGTTTAAAGAGAAGGTTATTGATTACTTTAATCAGGAATATTTGGAAGGCAGAACGCCAAATCCCTGTATTGCATGTAACCGCTATGTGAAATGGGAGTCTCTTTTAAAGAGAAGTCTGGATATCGGAGCAGATTATATTGCAACAGGACATTATGCCAGAGTGGAGCAGCTTCCAAACGGAAGATATGCCATTCGAAATTCGGTGACAGCAAAGAAAGACCAGACTTATGCTTTATATAATCTTACACAGGAACAGCTTTCCAGAACACTGATGCCGGTAGGAGAATATACAAAAGAGGAAATTCGCCGGATTGCTCAGGAAGCGGGACTTCCCGTAGCGCACAAAAAGGATAGTCAGGAAATCTGCTTTGTACCGGATAATGATTATGCAGGCTTTATTGAGGAAAGTACAGGGAAAAAGCTGGAAGAAGGAAATTATGTTTTAGAAGACGGTACAGTAATCGGAAAACATAAGGGAATTATTCATTATACCATCGGACAGCGAAAAGGGTTGAACCTTTCTATGGGACATCCTGTTTTTGTGACAGAAATAAGACCGGATACCAATGAGGTTGTTATCGGAGAAAATGAAGATTTGTTTGTAACAGATTTAATTTGCGACAGAGTAAATTTCATGGCAATAGACCATCTGGAAGAAGGAAAAGAATTTACTGCAAAAATCCGTTACAATCATCCGGGAGCAGTATGTACGCTGGAAGACTTGGGAGAAGGAAAAGTAAAAGTCCTTTTCCGTGAATCGCAAAGAGCAGTTACTCCGGGACAGGCAGTGGTCTTTTATGATGGAGAATATGTAGCCGGTGGCGGTATTATTTTAGGAAAAGCATGAGAGAATATAGAGAGAATGGGAAAAGGGCACTTGTAGAGAGTGCTCTTTTTTCTGTCTTTAAACGGATACGCAGAATGTACGGAAATAACATTTATTGGGTGTTATAATATTTTTAGGAAACGTAAATTAAGGTGGTGGAGTTAATATGAAGAATGAGGCGATATTAAGTAGTGACAAAATGTTTACATCTTTTCGGTTTAATAGTCATAATATACGTTTTAGAACATCTCCAAGACTTGAACGATATACGAAAGTAATTGAATGGGATAAGGGATATTTAGTTGTTATGGCTAAATATGAAGGGCACGAGGAGGAAGAGGGTATATAGATTTAATTCCAATTCTTGAAAACTTATATTTTGATACGGAAGATTTTTTAAAACCAATTCAGAAGGTGAGGATTGAATATGTGTGATGTTGTGAAAATGCGGGTTCTGCAAAGTTTTTTGTTATGAAAAATGGCGAAACAACGATTGAGAATATAGGACAATTATCTGATAGGGAAATTCGTATTATCGTGAGTTTATAAAAGAAAATTATAAAGAAATGTATATGAAATGGGCGGAAAAAAGTGATAATGGTTTTTATGGAGAATAACTATTGGGGTATAGAAGATAAAATATCCCAATAGTTATTGAAAACTTTTATAAAGGAATACATTCCGATTTTCTCTCTTTGAAAATTGTATAGTATCGAAAACCGCAGGCTTTTAAAAGGTCGGAAGCCTTCTGGAAATCGTAGGCGATATGACAGGGAGCATGAGCATCAGAGCCCAAAGTCAGCAGTTCGCCGCCTAATTCTTTGTAGCGTTTTAAAATTTCCGTAGAAGGATGTGGCTGTCCCAGACCATATTTAAAACCTGCTGTGTTACATTCCAAACCAATTCCTTTATCTATGAGTGTTTTTAAAATTTCATCTAAGATATCGGCATGATTTTTATAACAATAATGTACATTTTTGGACGGACCGTAGCGAACTACATAGTCAATATGCCCACAGGTATCAAAGCAGGAGTAGGTCTGAAGATTTTTAAGAAGAACTTCGAAATAGCGTTGATATGCCTGTGTCTCAGTGCGATTTTCAAAGAAAGCATTATCATAAGGGTCCAAACAATCTGCAACATGAGTAGAGCCTATAAGAAAATCAAAATTTCTGGAAGTACACAGAGCAGGAATTTCTTCTTTTAAATGTGGCTGTAAGCCCACTTCCAGACCAAAATAAAGCTTGATTTGAGACCGATATTTTTCTTTTAATTGTAAAAAGGTTTTTTCGTATGCATCTAAATCAGCCAGAAAAGTAAAATTATTTCCCGGAAAATCTAAGTCGGTATGTTCGGTAAAACACATTCCTTTTAAATTCTGTTTTATTCCTTCTTTTATCATATCCTCCATAGGACTGGTACTGTCTTCGGAAAAATTCGAATGGAGATGGAAATCATAATACATAAATTTTTTCCTTTCGTATAAATAAAATATGAAAAATTCTTTGCTTTTCTTCCATTATAAAGGCAAAACAGAAGCAATTTCAAGTGAGAAAGCATGAAACCTCAGGAAATTTGAAAATAGACTTGAATTTTTGGATAAAAACAGGTACAATATGGACAAGGTTGATGTTTCTTTAACAAAGTACATTTATTTTGTGAAAGAACTCACATTAAATCAATCACTTTTAGGAGGAATAAAAATCATGGCAGTAAAAGTAGCAATTAATGGTTTTGGACGTATTGGTCGTCTTGCATTTAGACAGATGTTCGGAGCAGAGGGATTTGAAATCGTAGCAATCAACGATTTAACATCTCCAGCAATGTTAGCTCACTTACTGAAATATGACTCTACTCAGGGTAGATACGAATTAGCTGATAAAGTAACAGCAGGTGAAGACTTCATCACAGTTGATGGAAAAGAAATCAAAATTTACGCAAAAGCAAACGCAGCTGAACTTCCATGGGGAGAAATCGGTGTAGACGTAGTTCTTGAGTGTACAGGTTTCTATACATCTAAAGACAAAGCTCAGGCTCATATCGATGCAGGCGCTAAAAAAGTTGTTATCTCTGCACCAGCAGGAAATGACTTACCAACAATCGTTTACAATGTAAACCATGAAACATTAACAGAAAATGATAACATCATTTCTGCAGCTTCTTGTACAACAAACTGCTTAGCTCCAATGGCAAAAGCATTAAATGACTTAGCTGAAATTCAGTCTGGTATTATGTGTACAATTCATGCTTACACAGGCGATCAGATGACACTTGACGGACCACAGAGAAAAGGTGATTTAAGAAGATCTCGTGCAGCAGCAGTAAATATCGTACCAAACAGCACAGGTGCTGCAAAAGCTATCGGATTAGTTATTCCTGAATTAAACGGAAAATTAATCGGAGCTGCTCAGCGTATCCCAACACCAACAGGTTCCACAACTATCTTAACAGCAGTTGTTAAAGGAAACGTAACAGTTGAAGAAATCAACAATGCTATGAAAGCAGCATCCACAGAATCCTTCGGATATAACACAGATGAAATCGTATCCAGCGATATCGTTGGTATGAGATATGGTTCTCTGTTCGATGCTACTCAGACAATGGTTCTTCCATTAGATAACGGCACAACAGAAGTTCAGGTTGTATCATGGTATGACAATGAAAACTCTTACACAAGCCAGATGGTTAGAACAATCAAATACTTCGGAAAATTATTAAACAAATAATTTTTGGGTATTATAAGGCTCAATAAGGGTCCGGTCTATTGTGGACCGGACCCTTTTCGTCTATATAAAAGAAAGACGGGAAAATAAGAAAAAGGAGGCATTTCTCAATGCTTAATAAAAAATCAGTTGACGACATTAACGTAAAAGGAAAAAAAGTCCTGGTTCGCTGTGACTTTAACGTACCATTACAGGAAGGTAAAATTACAGATGAAAATCGTCTGGTAGCTGCACTTCCTACTATTAAAAAATTAATCGCAGATGGCGGCAGAGTAATCTTATGCTCACACCTTGGTAAACCAAAGGGAGAAGCAAAACCGGAATTATCTTTGGCACCTGTTGCAAGACGTTTATCTGAATTATTAGGTCAGGAAGTTAAATTTGCTGCTGACGCTGAGGTTGTAGGACCAAACGCAAAAGCAGCAGTAGAAGCAATGAAAGACGGCGAAGTTGTTTTACTTGAAAACACACGTTATCGTGCAGAAGAAACAAAAAATGGTGAGGAATTCTCTAAAGAACTGGCATCTCTTTGCGAAGTATTTGTAAATGACGCATTTGGTACAGCTCACAGAGCACATTGCTCTAACGTAGGAGTTACAAAATTTGTTGATACAGCAGTTGTTGGATACTTAATGCAGAAAGAAATTGATTTCTTAGGAAATGCAGTAAATAATCCGGAAAGACCTTTCGTTGCTATTCTTGGAGGAGCAAAAGTTTCCAGCAAAATTTCTGTTATCAATAACCTGCTTGACAAAGTAGATACTTTAATCATCGGCGGCGGTATGGCTTATACTTTCTCCAAAGCAGCAGGCGGAAGCATCGGTGTTTCTTTATGTGAAGATGATTATTTAGATTACGCATTAGAAATGAAAAAGAAAGCAGCAGAAAAAGGAGTAAAACTTCTTCTTCCTGTTGACCACAGAATTGGTGATGCTTTCTCTAATGACTGCAATATTCAGATTGTAGGCAGCGGACAAATTCCGGAAGGTTGGGAAGGTATGGATATCGGACCTGAAACAGAAAAAATCTTTGCAGATGCTGTAAAAGATGCAAAAACAGTTGTATGGAACGGACCAATGGGTTGCTTTGAAATGTCAAACTTTGCACATGGTACAGCAGCAGTTGCAAAAGCGCTTGCTGATACAGATGCTACAACAATCATCGGTGGCGGTGACTCTGCGGCAGCAGTAAATATCTTAGGATATGGAGACAAAATGACACACATCTCCACAGGTGGCGGTGCTTCTTTGGAATTCTTAGAAGGAAAAGAATTACCGGGCGTTGCAGCAGCAAACGATAAGTAAGCACTTGACGAGTGGCAAGCCGTAGGCGCAGACAGAGTTTAGTAAGGGGAACATACCCCTGATATAAACTAGATTGCGAGGCTCTTAGCAAGCCAAAGGCGAACAAAAAATACAATTATAAAATCAGAAAGAAGGTCATTCCAATGGCAAGAAAAAAAATTATCGCTGGTAACTGGAAAATGAACATGACACCAAGCGAAGCAGTTGAATTAGTAAACACATTGAAACCACTGGTTGCAAACGAAGAAGTAGACGTGGTATTCTGCGTACCTGCTATTGACATTGTACCGGTTGTGGAAGCTGTAAAAGGAAGCAACATTCAGGTTGGTGCTGAAAATATGTACTTTGAAGAAAAAGGTGCATACACAGGAGAAATTTCTCCAAACATGCTGGTAGATGCAGGCGTTAAATATGTTATCTTAGGACATTCCGAAAGACGTGAATACTTTGGTGAAACAAACGAAGACATCAACAAAAAAATGTTAAAAGCATTTGAACATAGTTTAACACCAATTATGTGCTGTGGTGAAACTCTGGAACAGAGAGAACAGGGTGTTACTATGGACTTTATCCGTCAGCAGGTAAAAGTTGGTTTCCAGGGAATTACAGCAGAACAGGCAAAAGAAGCAGTTATCGCTTATGAGCCAATCTGGGCAATCGGAACAGGAAAAACAGCTACAACAGAGCAGGCTCAGGAAGTTTGTAAAGCAATCCGTGAGTGTATCGCAGAAGTTTATGATGAAGCAACAGCAGAAGCAATCCGTATTCAGTACGGCGGTTCTGTAAATGCTGCAACAGCTCCGGAATTATTCGTTCAGCCGGATATTGACGGTGGATTAGTTGGTGGAGCAGCATTAAAACCAGATTTTGGTTCTATTGTAAACTACAAATAAGAATTATTCCAAATTAAAATGATTGATTTGAAGAGAACCGGAAGCTTCCCTTTGTAAGGAGCTTTCCGGTTCTTTTCTGTTGCATAAAATCTATTCAATATCAAGACCTTCTAATTGGAAAGAAGGTGTGTATGCAGAAGAAGCGCTGCTTCTTTCCTGCATAAAGCCCTGCGTCAGCCCAAGAGAAATTGCTTTGTCCAAGACTTTGTTGTATTCATAAGTTGTTACTCTGCGGTTGATTTTCGGATACATCGATGCTTTGTAAACGGGGGTATATTGACTCAAAAGACTTAGCAAAAAGCTGTCTTTTGGGAGTGTTTCACTCATCCATTCTAAAAGCTTCATAGAGTCTTCTTTGCATCCCGGTAAAACCAGATGGCGAATAAGAACTCCTTTTTGTAAAATCCCTTCCTTATTAAAAGTGGGAACGCCTGTCTGTTCTATCATTTTCTGAATTGCTTTTGAAGCAAAGGAAAAGTAATCCTTTGCTTTGGAGTAGGAAAATGACAGGGAAGCATCATAATATTTCAAGTCGGGCATGTAAATATCAATATAATCTTTTAAAAGTGAAATGACTTCAGGTCTTTCGTAACCGCCGCAATTATAAATAACAGGTATGGAAAGAAGCTTTTTAATGTTATCTAAAGCTTCTATAATAAAAGGAAGATATTGAGTTGGCGTAACCAGATTAAGATTATGAGCTCCTTCCTCCTGAAGTTTTAAGAAAATTTCACTAAGCTGTGATACGGACAGTGTTTTTCCAAAATTTTCACAACTGATTTGAGAGTTTTGGCAAAAACAGCATTTTAAAGTACAGCCGGAAAAGAAAACCGTACCGCTTCCTTGTGTGCCGCTGATACAGGGCTCTTCCCATAAATGCAGCGCTGCTCTGGCTGCTTTTACTTCATTGGTGCAGCCGCAAAATCCGGTTGAGACTGTTCGGTTGACTTTGCAGGTACGGGGACAAAGCTGACAGCAGGTAGTATCCAATAATGAATTCATACAAAAATATTTCCTTTCAGTAAACAAAACCTATTTCGTATTTTATCTCTTTCAACATAATATTAAAAAAGTATGACAATTTCAAGAGGGGGGATAAAAAGCTTTTATTTTGTCTATTTTTGGAGTAAAATGAAAATGCGTAAAACTTAACAAGAGATAGTTTGAGAAAAGGAAGTCTATTTGATGAGTAATAAGAAAAATAGTAAGCAGAGATTAAAGGAGCTAAAGAAGGCAGACCAGAAAATAAAAAGAGAACGAGGAGGAAAAAGCAGGAAAAAGTCAGGGAAAGTTCTTGTAGGCATTGCCGGAGGAATTGCAGCATGTCTTTTGGTAGGATATGTGTCACTGGCTGTTTATTATCATGATAGATTTTATCCGGGAACAGTGATTAACGATAATTCTTTTGGAGGAAAGAAAGTAGAAGATGTCAAAGAAATTCTGAAAAAGAGCTCGAAAGATTATGTTCTGACAATTAAAGAAAAAGAGGATAAAACAGAACTTATCAACGGTGAAGCAATTAAGCTTCAGTATAAGGATGACAGGGAATTGAATGAAGTAAAAGAAAAACAAAATTCATGGCTGTGGCCGATACAGATTTTTCAAGATAAGGCATATACGGTCTCCATGGAACATTCTTATGATGAAGCCAGTTTTACTCAGGCGGTCAATCAACTGGCGTGTATGCAGGATGCAAATATGACACCGCCACAGGATGCAAGGTTGGAAGATGACGGTACGGCTTATCAGATTGTACCGGAAGTAGAAGGAACTGCTCTGGATAAAGAAAAAACCACAGAAGTAATTAAAAAGGCAGTGGATGAGAGAAGAACAGAAGTTTCTTTGACAGATGAGGACTGTTATTTAAAACCTGCTGTACTGCAAAATGATGAAGAACTGGCAAAAGAAGCAGAGAAATTGAATAAAATTACAGCAACGCAGATTACAGTAAATTTCGGAAACGGAACAGAGACAGTTACAAGAGATATGCTGAAATCATGGCTGGTAAAAGGAGAAGACGGAACGTATACGTTTGATGTCAATCTGGTAAAGCCGGTAGTTATCGGTTGGTCTGAAAAATATAATACTTACGGGAAACCACGTGATTTTAAGACCTCAGGAGGTGGAACCGTACGCTTGACCACCGGCGATTATGGCTGGAGAGTATGGCAGGACAAGACAACCGATGCTTTAATTGCCGCATTAAATGCAGGACAAAGCGGTGAGCTTGAACCGACTTGGCTGTATAAAGGACAGACACATGAGGGAAATGATATTAATGGTACATACGTGGAAATATCCATTGATCAGCAGCGGATGTGGTTTTATAAAAACGGAACCTGTTTGGTAGACACTCCGGTTGTTACGGGAAATCCAAATAAAGGACACGGCACCCCAAAAGGCGGTGTATGGAGATTAAAAGATAAAGCCAGTCCCTTTACTTTGGTAGGAAAGAAACCGGACGGCAGCATTGATTATGAAGAACCGGTGAATTACTGGATGCCTTTTAACGGCGGTGTGGGAATTCACGATTTGACAAAGAGAAGCAGCTTTGGAGGAGATATTTATTTGACAAACGGTTCACACGGATGTATCAATACGCCTCTTGATAATGTACGAACCATTTATGAGAATATTGAGGTGAATACACCGATTGTAGTGTATTGATATACAGTAAGAATGAATAAATATATAAAAAAGTGAAAAAAGGACTTGCCAAATGAGGAAAGAGCTGTTATAATCCTTTAACAGATGAATAAATATACAAAATATACATAAGAAATGAATAAAGGAGAGAATAGATATGAAGAAAAAATTATTGGCAGCAGTATTAGCAGCATTGATGGCAATGTCTATGACAGCTTGTGGAAGTGACAAAGAAGAGGGCGGAAAAAGCGAAGGCAAAAAAACAGCTAAGATTATTGATGTGGATCTAACAGATGAGGAATATGCTTTCGGTATTGATAAAAAACAGCCGGAATTATTAGAACAGGTAAATACTTTTATTGCAAAAATCAAAGAAGATGGAACTTTAGATGAAATCTGTGAAAAATATTTCTCAGAGGGAGAACCGACAGCAGTAAAATCTGCAAAACTGGACACATCTAAAGAACAGCTTGTAGTTGCTACAAATGCGGCGTTTGAACCATTTGAATTTACAAAAGGCGATGAGTATTACGGAATTGATATGGAAATCGCATCCCTCCTTGCAGAAGAATTAAATCAGGAGCTGGTAATCCAGAACATGGACTTTGACGCTGTTTGTTTATCCGTAGGACAGTCAAAATGTGATATTGCAATGGCCGGTCTGACTGTAAACGAAGAAAGAGCAGAACAGGTAGCGTTTACCGATACTTATTATGAAGCTTCTCAGCGTTTAATCGTATCCAGCGATAATACAGCTTTTGATGACTGTAAAGAAGCAGCAGACGTAGAAAAGCTTTTAAATGAATTAAAAGAGTCTGACAGCATCGGCGTACAGGCAGGAACAACAGGTCAGTATTACATCGAAGGTGATGAAGAATGGGGCTTCCCGGGACTTCCTGCAAAATGCGTTACTTACAAAAACAGTTCTCTAGCAGTACAGGATTTAATTAACGGAAATATTGATTATGTAATGGTAGATGCTGCTCCTGCAAAATGTATCACAGAAGCAATCAATGAAATGCAGTAAGTGAAAAGGTGAAAAAATGGGTAACTTTGAACAGAAAATAAATAAGTTTATGGAAATTTTTCTGGAGCAGAACGGTTATGTGAAGGTTATAGAAGGTCTGCAAAATACTTTAATGATTGCCATTGTCGGCTTAATCGTGGGTATTTTAATCGGTACTTTGATTGCAACAGTCCGAGTTCTTCCAAAATATAAACGTCTGCCTCGGATTTTAAATGGAATTTGCAGCTTTTATGTGGCATTATTCCGTGGAACGCCAATGGTAGTACAGCTTTTGGTTTTCTACTATGTACTTCTTCCGATTATGGGAATCCGTACTTCCGGAGAAGTTGTTGCTATGGCTGTATTCGGCTTGAACAGCGGCGCATATATTTCAGAAATTATGCGAAGTGGAATTCAGTCTGTGGACGCCGGACAGTTAGAAGCCGGAAGAGCAGTGGGCTTGAGCTTTAGCGTAAGTATGGTAAAAATTGTAATTCCACAGGCAGTGAAGAACATTCTGCCTACCTTGGGAAATGAATTTATTTCCTTAATTAAAGAAACTTCAATCGTAAGTTTTGTCGGTGCTGCTGACTTATATGTGGCATTTAGTTATATCGGAAGCAACAGCTATGAATTTATGGTACCGTATCTGGTAATGGCATTGATTTACATTGTTCTGGTACTGATTATTTCTCTGCTGGTGAAATTATTAGAAAGGAGCCTGAAAAAGAGTGATAGACGTAATTAATTTGAAAAAAGATTTTAATCATGTTCAGGTTTTAAAGGATATCAACGTCACAGTAAATAAAGGTGACATTATGGTTGTCCTTGGACCATCAGGTTCCGGAAAAAGTACGTTTTTAAGATGTTTAAACTGTATGGAAGACCCGACCGGAGGAAGCATTATTTTTAACGGTGTGGATATTGCGGACATGAAAGTAGATATCAATATCCATCGCCGCCACATGGGAATGGTTTTTCAGCATTTTAATCTTTTTAATAATAAGACGGTTATTCAAAATATTATGATGGCGCCGGTACATGTAAAATGTCAGGAATTGAGCCAGACAAAGAGAAGGAATTTTGTGACAAAGGTGAAGAATGTCTTTTCCTCGCAGAAGAAAGAGCTTCTTCCGATTACTACTACAAAAGCACAAATTCGTGATGAGGCAAAGGTACAGGCTCTTGATTTGTTAAAAAGAATTGGGCTTGAGGATAAAGCAGACGTTTATCCCTCTACTTTATCAGGAGGCCAAAAGCAGAGGGTTGCCATTGTGCGTTCTCTGGCAATGAACCCGGATGTTATTCTTTTTGATGAGCCTACCAGTGCGCTTGACCCTGAAATGGTAGGAGAAGTTTTGGATTTAATGAAGGCTCTGGCAAAAGAAGGTATGACCATGATTATTGTTACCCATGAAATGGGATTTGCAAAAGAGGTTGCCAACCGAATTTTATTTATGGATGAAGGAAGAATTTTAGAGGACAGCACACCAAAAGAATTTTTCGAAAATCCAAAGACACCGAGAGCAAAAGAATTTTTGTCTAAGGTTTTGTCTTAGAAAATTATAGAAAAAAGCATTTACCGATTTCCTATTTCGTGATAGAATACCTTTGGTAACAACATGAAATGAGAAATCGGTATTTCTATTATATAGATATAGAAGGGAGAAAAATTATGAGTAAAAAACCAACCGTGTTAATGATTCTTGACGGATACGGATTAAATGACAAATGTGAGGCAAATGCAGTATGCGAAGGGAAAACTCCTGTAATGGATATGTTAAAGGAGCAGTATCCTTTTGTAAAAGGAAATGCCAGCGGTATGGCAGTAGGACTTCCTGACGGACAGATGGGTAACTCTGAGGTAGGTCACTTAAATATGGGCGCAGGCCGCATTGTTTATCAGGAGCTTACAAGAATTACAAAAGAAATCGAAGACGGAGATTTCTTCAAAAACGAAGCTTTGTTAAAAGCAGTAAAGAATGCAAAAGAAAATGACTCAGCGCTGCATTTATTCGGATTATTATCTGACGGTGGTGTGCATAGTCACTTAACTCATGTATTCGGTCTTTTAGAATTAGCGAAAAAAGAAGGACTTTCCAAAGTATTTGTACATTGTTTCTTAGACGGTAGAGATACACCTCCTGCAAGTGGTAAAGGATATGTGGAACAGCTTTGCGATAAGATGAAAGAGCTGGGTGTAGGTCAGGTTGCCTCTGTTATGGGACGTTATTATGCAATGGACAGAGATAATCGCTGGGACCGTGTAGAACTGGCATTCAATGCAATGACAAAAGGGGAAGGTGTACAGGCCGAGTGTCCGGCAGCAGCCGTAGAAGCATCCTATAAAGAAGAAAAAACAGATGAATTCGTAATGCCGACTGTAATTGTAAAAGACGGTAAACCGGTAGGAACTATTCAGGATAAAGACTCTGTAATCTTCTTCAACTTCCGTCCTGACAGAGCAAGAGAGCTTACAAGAGCTTTCTGTGATGATGAGTTTACAGGATTTGCAAGAGAAAAGAGATTAGATTTAACTTTTGTATGCTTTACAGAATATGACCCGACTATCCCGAATAAAGAAGTTGCTTTCCATAAAGTGGCAATCACCAATACATTCGGTGAATTTTTGGCTGCAAACGGCAAAAAACAGGCACGTATTGCAGAAACAGAGAAATATGCCCATGTTACTTTCTTCTTTAATGGCGGTGTGGAAGAACCAAATGAAGGTGAAGATAGAATTCTGGTTAAATCTCCAAAAGTTGCTACTTACGATTTAAAACCGGAAATGAGCGCTTATGAAGTATGTGACAAACTGGTAGATGCAATTAAATCAGACAAGTATGATGTGATTATCATTAACTTTGCAAATCCGGATATGGTTGGACATACAGGTGTGGAAGCAGCAGCAATCAAAGCTATTGAAGCAGTTGATGAATGTGTAGGAAAAACAGTAGATGCAATCAAAGAAGTTGATGGACAGATGTTTATCTGTGCAGACCACGGAAATGCAGAACAGTTAGTAGATTATGAAACAGGTGCTCCATTTACAGCACATACAACAAATCCGGTTCCGTTTATTTTAGTAAATGCAGACCCATCCTATGATTTAAGAGAAGGCGGATGCCTTGCAGATATTGCACCAACTTTGATTGAGTTAATGGGTATGGAACAGCCAAAAGAAATGACAGGAAAATCTTTATTGATTAAAAAATAAAAATTTTTAAAGAGACTGCCCAAAAGGCAGTTTCTTTTATTGTGCAAAATTGCCCTGTGCAAAGAAATATCTTTGTATGAAAAATCGGTGAATGCGAATACTAATACCGGAAATGAAAAAACAGGAGGTTGTACCATGAATCGTTATTTACCGATTAGACAGGTTTACGCCAGAGAAGTGCTGGACTCCAGAGGCAATCCGACAGTGGAGACAGAAGTGACGGTAGGAGAAGGGATTGTGGGGAAAGACGGATATACAGGGAAATCCATTGTTCCATCAGGCGCCTCCACAGGAAAATACGAGGCTTTAGAGCTGAGAGATAAAGAAAATCGTTACTGCGGTCAGGGCGTTTTAAAAGCAGTAGAGAACGTGAACGATAAATTGGCAGAGTGTATTTTAGGAGAAAACGTTTTAAATCAAAGGCATATTGATACCTTGCTGAAAAGAGAGGATGGAACGGAAAATAAAGAGAAAATGGGTGCAAATGCCATTTTAGGAGTATCTTTGGCAGCGGCTGACGCAGCGGCAAAGGCGCTTCGTATTCCATTGTATCAATATCTGGGAGGTTGTCAGGCGCATTGTATGCCTGTTCCCATGATGAATATTTTAAACGGAGGGAAGCACGCGGACAATACCGTAGACTTTCAGGAATTTATGATTATGCCCGTAGGCGCATGCTGTTTTAAGGAAGGGCTTCGCATGTGTGCGGAAGTATATCATAAGCTGAAAGAAATTTTAAAGTCAGAAGGCTTGTCGGCAGCGGTAGGTGATGAAGGCGGATTTGCACCGGACTTAAAAGGAGCGGAAGAAGCATTGGAGTATATGGTAAGGGCAGTGAAGGAAGCGGGATTTATACCGGGAAAAGAAATTTCTTTTGCTCTTGATGTGGCAGCAAGCGAGCTCTATGAAGACGGTATGTATTATTTTCCGGGACAGAGCTTTATGCGAGGCGAAAAAGTGAGAAAAAGTGCAGAGGAAATGATTGATTATTATGAGCAGCTTTTAGAAAAATTCCCCATTGTTTCCATTGAAGACGGACTTTGTGAAGAGGACTGGGAAGGCTGGGTGAAAATGACACAGCGACTGGGAGATAAGGTACAGCTGGTAGGAGATGATTTGTTTGTTACAAATACAAAACGTCTTCAAAAAGGAATTGAAATGGGTGCAGGAAACGCCATTTTAATTAAGGTAAATCAAATCGGAAGTCTGTCAGAGGCTATGGAGGCAGTGGAGATGGCGCATAAGGCAGGATATTGTGCCATTATTTCTCATCGCTCAGGAGAAAGTGAGGACACCTTTATTGCTGATTTGGCAGTTGCAACGGGAACCGGACAGATAAAGACAGGAGCGCCGTGCAGGGCAGAAAGAACAGCAAAATATAATCGGCTTCTGGAAATTGAAGATGATTTAGGCAAAGAAGCACAGTACAGAAATCCATTTATGAAAAATAATAGTTGAAATTGCAAAGTTCCTGTGTTACACTTGTAGTGCTTAGCAATTAGGAGGTGTAACGATGGAATATTTAAGAATTGCTTTAACTGTGCTTTTCATTATAGATTGTATTGCATTATCTGTAATCATTCTGATGCAGGAGGGAAAATCTCAGGGACTTGGAAGTCTTTCCGGTATGTCTGAGACTTACTGGGGAAAAAATAAAGGACGCTCCATGGAAGGTACTTTAGTAAAAGTAACAAGAATTCTTGGTGTATTGTTCTTTGTGTTAGCTTTAGTATTGAATTTGAAATTTTAATCATGACACTCTTGCATTGCAAGGGTGTCATCTTTTTTGAGGATAAAAACATTGAAAAAAAATCAACAAATTAAAAAAAGAAAAAAAATCGTATATGAAATTATGTGCTGCAAGGAATACCAGCCAATGCGTGCAAAAGAATTGGCAGTACTCCTTCAAATCCCCGCAGGAAAGAGGGAGGAGCTTCATAAAATTTTAGATATGCTTCTGGAAGAAGGAAAAATCAGTATCAATAAAAGAGGCAGATATGAAGCGGTGAGAAGCAGTGCGGCAAAAAAAGAAGCTGAAAAAAAATCTGTAAAAGCAGAGAGAAAAAAAGGTCAGTATTATACAGGAACCTTTATCAGCCATCCAAGAGGCTTTGGATTTTTAGAAATTCCGGAAGCGGAAGAAGATATCTTTATTCCAGAGGAGAGTATAGGCACAGCCCTTCACGGAGATACGGTGCAGATTGTAGTGAAAAAAGACGGCAAAGACGGAAAAAGATGTGAGGGAGAAGTTGTTAAGGTGCTGGAAAGGGGCACAAGGGAAGTTGTAGGGACGTATCAGCAATGTGACGGCTTTGGATTTGTCGTGACAGATAATCAGCGTTTCTTAAAAGATGTGTTTATTCCGGCAGGAAAATCACTGACAGCAGAGGACGGAGATAAAGTTCTTGCGGAAATTAAAGACCATGGAAATAAAAGACGCTCTCCGGAAGGGAAAATTATTGAAATTCTGGGAAAACCGGGAGAATGCGGCGTAGATGTTCTGTGTGTGGCAAAAAGCTATGAACTGCCTATGGAATTTCCCGAAAAGGTAGCAAAACAGGCTGAACGTATCAAAGAAACCTTAAATGAAGGAGATTTTTACGGCCGAGAGGACTTAAGGGACGTTGTCATGGTGACCATAGACGGAGAAGACGCAAAGGATTTGGACGATGCCGTATCTCTTACAAAAGAGGAGGATTTGTATCATTTAGGCGTACACATTGCAGATGTGAGCAATTATGTTCAGTACAACAGCGCTTTAGATAAAGAAGCCTTAAAAAGAGGAACAAGCGTATATTTGGCAGACCGAGTTATTCCCATGCTTCCCCAAAAGCTTTCCAACGGAATTTGTTCCTTAAATGCAGGGGAAGACAGACTGGCGCTTAGTTGTCTGATGGATATTGATAAAAAGGGAAGAGTGGTTTCTCATCGTATTGTGGAGAGCGTTATTCATGTAAAAGAAAGAATGAGCTATACAAATGTAAAGAAAATTCTTTTGCAGGAAGATGAAGAGCTTGAAAAACGCTATGAAGAGCTGCTGCCGATGTTTTTCCAGATGAAAGAGCTGTCAGAGCTTCTTCGAAACAGAAGAAAGAAAAGAGGAGCTATTGATTTTGACTTTCCGGAGAGCAAGCTGGTTTTAGATGAGAAGGGAAAAGTGGTCGATATTTATCCTTACGAACAGAATATTGCTACCCGCCTGATTGAGGATTTCATGCTGGCTGCCAACGAAACCGTGGCAGAGGAATATTGTATGCTGGGATTGCCTTTTGTATACAGAACCCATGAGAATCCGGATATGGAAAAAATGGAGACGGTTCTGGAGATGGTTCATCAGGCAGGCATAAAAGTAAAAAAAGGAAAGGAAACCATTTCTCCCAAGGAAGTTCAGAAGATTTTAAAAGAGCTGGAAGGAATGGAATGTGAGCCTTTCTTTGCAAGATTGATTTTGCGTTCTATGAAACAGGCAAAATATACAGTGGAGGATACCGGACATTTTGGCTTAGCAGCAAAATACTACTGCCATTTTACATCACCTATTCGCCGTTATCCTGATTTACAGATACACAGAATTATCAAAGAAACTCTTCGCGGCAAAATGACAGAGGCAAAAATCCAACATTACAAAGGAATTCTGGAGGAAGTGGCAAGACAGTCCAGCGCTATGGAGAGAAGGGCAGAAGAAGTAGAGCGGGAAACCATTAAGATGAAGAAAGCAGAATATATGAAGCAGCATATTGGGGAAGCTTTTGAAGGAACGGTTTCCGGTGTGACAGAATGGGGCTTTTATGTAGAGCTGGATAATACTGTGGAAGGTCTGGTGCATGTAAACAGTCTGACGGATGATTACTATACTTTTGATAAAGACAGATACTGCCTTGTAGGAGATATGACAGGAAGAGCTTACAGAATGGGGCAGAGAGTGAAGGTCTGGGTGGAAAATGCAGATGAGAATACAAAGACAGTGGATTTCAAAATAGAAAGGATGGGGTAGGATATGGCAAAAAAATCAGAAAATCGCCTGATTGCAAACAACAAAAAAGCCTATCATGATTATTTTATTGAAGATACTTACGAAGCCGGAATTGCTCTGGCGGGCACAGAAGTAAAATCCCTTCGCATGGGTAAATGCAGTATTAAAGAGTCCTTTATTCAAATTGATAAGGGAGAGGTCTTTATCTTCGGTATGCACATCAGTCCTTATGAAAAGGGAAATATTTTCAATAAAGACCCTTTACGTGTAAGAAAGCTTTTGCTTCACTCCTATGAGATACGAAAAATTGAGGGTAAAATTCGAGAAAAGGGTTATACTCTGGTGCCTTTGAAGGTATATTTTAAAGGCAGTCTTGTAAAGGTGGAAATGGGAGTGGCAAAAGGAAAGAAATTATATGACAAACGTCAGGATATTGCCAAGAAAGACCAGAGAAGAGAAACAGAGCGAGAATTTAAGGTGAAAAATCTATATTAAGGGGAGGAAAACAGAATGAAATTTAAAGACATGCCTTATGAAAGAATTGATTTTGCAAAGGCAAAAGCAGAGCTTTTGGAAATTATGGAAAAATCAAAAGCTGCAAAGAGCGGAGAAGAACAGTTTGAAGTTCACAAAATGTTTTATCGGTTAAACGATAAAATCCAAACACAGGTAACACTTTGTTCCATTCGTCATACCATTGACACCACAGATGAATTTTACGAAAAGGAACAGAATTACTATGACGAACAAATTCCGGAGTATTCCAATCTATGCGTGGAATATCAGAAAATTTTGTTCTATTCTCCATACAGAGAGGTTTTAGAGGGAAAAATCGGACAGGTAGCTTTTAAAAATATGGAAATTGCCATGAAATCTGTATCAGAAGAAATTATTCCTCTTATGCAGGAAGAAAATACTTTGGTAACAGAGTACGAAAAGCTTCTGGCAAGCGCTAAAATTCCATGGGGAGAGGAGACACTAAATCTTTCTCTTCTGACACCGTATCTGAAGAATAAGGATGCAAAGATACGAAGAGAAGCGCAGGAAAAGCAAAATGAATTTTTTTTAAGTATTCAGGATAAATTGGACGAGCTTTATGACAAGCTGGTGAAAAACCGTACCTTGCAGGCGAAAAAGCTGGGATTTGAAACTTATACGTCTTTAGGCTATCTGCGTATGCAGAGAAACTGCTATGGAAGAGAAGAAATTGAAAATTTAAGACGTCAGGTAAAAGAAGTATGGGTTCCTTTTGCAGAAAGTATTTTTGAAAAACGAAAAGAGCGTCTGGGACTGTCTAAGCTTTCTTATACAGATGAGGTGGTATACAGTCCAAAAGGAAATCCACAGCCGGAAGGAACACCGGAGGAAATCCTTCAGGCAGGGCAGCAGATGTATGAGGAACTTTCTCCTGAAACCAAGGAATTTTTTGATTTTATGATGGACAATGAGCTTCTTGATGTGTTCGGAAGAAAAACAAAGGCAGTAGGCGGCTATATGACCTATATTCCGGATTATAAAGCGCCGTTTATTTTTGCCAATTTCAACGGAACAAGCGGTGATGTAGATGTTATGACACATGAATGCGGTCATGCTTTTCAGGGATATCTGGCAGCAGCCGATCCTATTCGTGAGCATGCAGACATTGGAATGGAAACCGCAGAAATTCATTCTATGTCTATGGAATTTTTTACTGAGCCGTGGTATCCTTTGTTTTTTGGAAAAGAAACCGCACAGGAATATACAGATATGCACTTAGAGGACGCTGTGATTTTTGTTCCTTACGGCTGCATGGTTGACGAATTCCAGCATATAATATACGACAATCCAAATCTGACACCAAAGGAGAGAAAGCAGGTGTGGAAGGATTTGGAGAGGGATTACAAGCCGCATCTGTTCTATGATGGGCTGGAATTCTTTGAAAACGGCTGCTTTTGGCAGAAGCAGCATCATATTTACAGTTTTCCGCTGTATTATATCGATTATGTAATTGCGCAGCTCTGCGCTTTTGAATATAAAATCTGGATGGATAAGGACAGAAAGGCTGCATGGCAGAGTTATTTGAAATTATGCAGAATGTCTGCGGCTAAGTTCCACACAGAGCTTTTAGAGGAGGCAGGACTGGAAACTCCGTTTAAAAATGGAGTACTTGCGAAAATTGTAGAGAATTTAAAGAAATGATAAAAAACGTAAGAGAAAAAGTGCTTTTTTGTAAGCACTTTTTCTGTTTAAAAGCAATAGAAAAGTTTTTAAAATTAAACGAATTCTATAAAAAATAAACAAAATATAAACAAATGTGAATTTTCATGCAAAATTTGTGAGAAAAAAGATTGACGAATTCAATCGAAGACTATATAATAGCTAGTATACGTAAATTCAGTTGATTAAAGTGCTGGTGTAAATGAAATCTAATGTATAGACATTGGATTATTATTTTACGCTGAATGTCTTTCCTATAAAGACAGATGTATGAGAAGACCTGAAGTTACAAGAAGAAATATAAAGGAAAAGGAGTAAGTTGTAATGGCAAAATATGTTGTTAAACGAATTTTACTTGCAATCGCAACAATCTTTATTGTATGCGTAATCACATTTTTTGCAATGAATGCAATTCCGGGTGGACCGTTTGATGGTGAAAAAGCAACGACACCAGAAGTAAAAGCGGCATTAGAAAAGAGATATAACCTTGACAAACCGGTTCCGGAACAGTTTGTAATTTATATGGGAAATATTTTCCAGGGTGATTTTGGTATCTCTACAAAAACAGGACGTGATATCGGAGAAACAATTTTCACATCTTTTAAGATTTCAGCGAAGCTGGGACTTATGGCGGTAGTAACAGCGATTATCTTCGGATTGGTTTTAGGAAGTATTGCTGCGCTTACCAGAAACAGACTTCCTGACAGATTGATTATTTTCTTCTCCACATTGTTTACATCGCTTCCAAGCTTTGTATTAGGTTCTCTCCTGCTTTTGGTATTTTCCATTAAGCTGAAATGGGTTCCTGTATGGAGTCCTGATAATCAGAATTATATTCTTCCGGTAATTGCATTGGCAGCTTACCCTATGGCTTATATCACACGTCTTACAAAAACAAGTATGCTGGATGCAATGGGACAGGATTATGTGCGTACAGCCAGAGCAAAAGGTGTTGCACAGTGGAAGGTTATTTTTAAACATACATTGAGAAATGCTCTTATTCCGGTTGTTACATACGTAGGTCCGATGACAGCAGCAATTCTTACAGGTAGCTTGGTTGTAGAAAAAATCTTTACAATCGGCGGACTTGGCGCAAAATTTGTTGACAGTATTATCAACAGAGATTACCCGCTTATTATGGGTGTAACTATTTTCCTTGCAGTATTGATGGTTACAATGAACTTGATTACAGATATTGTATATAAACTCATTGATCCAAGAATTAAATTAGATTAGGAGGAGACATAAGACATGGAAAATACAAATAAAAATTTGGATCAGATGCCTAAAAAATCTCCTTTTAGCTTTCAGGTAGACCTGAGTAAATTTGAAAAGGCAACAGATGAAGAAAAGAGACAGCAGGAGGTTATGAGTGAGTCCTCCACATTCTTTAAAGACGGTATGCGCAAGCTGATGAAAAACCCGTTGGCAGTAGGAAGTATTATTGTATTGCTTTTAATTATCCTTACTATTGTAATTACACCATACGTTGTACCGTATAAATATTCACAGATTGTTACCGTAAACGGTAAGCGTGACAAAACAGCGGCAAATATGGCTCCGTTCCAGTATTCTGATTTAGAAAAGGAATATATGAAAGAGGGCGGTGAAGTATTCCCTCATATTATGGGTACTGATGAAATGGGTAGAGATTATTTTGTACGTGTTGTATACGGAACAAGAATTTCCCTGTTGGTAGGTGTATTTGCAAGTTGTATCGTTGTGCTAATCGGTGTTATCTACGGAAGTGTTTCCGGATATTTCGGCGGCAAGGTCGACTTGGTCATGATGCGAATAGTGGATATTATCTATTCCCTGCCGGATATGCTGATGATTATTCTGTTATCCGTAGTGCTTCGTGAAACCTTGAACTTGGATGCAATTCCGGCGCTTAGCAAGCTGGGTACAAATATGATTTCTCTGTTTATTGTATTCGGTCTTTTATACTGGACCAGTATGGCTCGTATGGTAAGAGGTCAGATCCTTACAATTAAACAGAATGAATACGTACTTGCTGCAAAAGTAAGTGGCGCAAAACCGGGAAGAATTATCCGCAGACATATTCTTCCAAACTGTGTCAGCGTTATTATTATTTCTGCAGCATTACAAATTCCTTCCGCTATTTTTACAGAGAGCTTCTTAAGCTTCGTAGGTCTGGGTGTTCAGGCGCCAATGCCTTCTCTTGGTTCTCTGGCAAATGCGGCTCGTGCAGGTATTTCAGCGTATCCTTATAAACTGATTTTCCCGGCACTGATGATTGGTCTTATCACTCTTTCCTTTAACCTGATTGGTGACGGTCTGCGTGATGCGTTCGATCCAAAATTAAGGAGGTAATAGAAAAATGAGCGAGACAATCCTTTCAGTAAAAAATCTTTGTACTTCCTTTACAACAGAAAAAGGTGAAGTAATGGCCGTAAACGGCGTTTCCTTTAATCTGGATAAAGGGAAAATCCTTGGTATTGTAGGTGAGTCCGGTTCCGGAAAGAGTGTTACTGCATATTCCATTATGCAAATTCTGGAGAAAAACGGAAGCATCAAACAGGGTGAAGTTTTATTTAAAGGTGAAGATATTACAAAATTTTCAGAAAAACAGATGAGGGCGTTCCGTGGAAAATGTTGTTCCATTATTTTCCAGGATCCTATGACTAGCTTAAATCCAGTTTTTACAATTGGAAACCAGTTAAAAGAAGCCATTGAGTTACATACAGAACGCAAAGGAAAAGAAGCAGAAGCCCGTGCAGTGGAAATGCTTACTTTAGTAGGTGTAAACGAACCGGAGAAACGTATCAAACAGTATCCTTATGAGTTATCCGGCGGTATGCGCCAGAGGGTTATGATTGCTATGGCACTGGCATGTGAACCGGATATCCTGATTGCCGATGAACCGACAACAGCGCTTGACGTTACCATTCAGGCTCAGATTTTGGAGCTGATGCAGAGTCTTCAGAAAAAATTAGGTATGGCTATTATCATGGTTACTCATGACTTAGGTGTTATCGCAGATATGTGCGACGAAATCATTGTTATGTACGGCGGTAGAGTTTGTGAACGTGGTACAGCAGAAGATATCTTTTACAGACCGGCGCATGAATATACAAAAGGTCTGCTTCGCTCCATTCCGAATGTTGACCGTATCGGAGAAAAGCTGGTTCCGGTTCCGGGAACACCGATTAACTTATTAAATATGCCAAAAGGCTGTGCTTTCTGTCCCAGATGTGAAAATGCAATGAAAATTTGTCTTGAGGAACAGGCACCGGAAGTACAGATGCCAGACGGACATTTTGCATCTTGCTGGCTCAGCGTAAAAGAACTTATGGAGAACCAGAAAGGAGCCGGAAGTAATGAGTGATAATTTCGTACCAAATAAAGAGTATCTGGTAGAAGTAAATAATCTGAAACAGTATTTTCCAATCAAAGCAGGGTTTGGTAAAACAATTCCTTTAAAAGCGGTAGACGGCGTATCCTTCGCAATCAAACCGGGAGAAACTCTGGGATTGGTAGGAGAGTCCGGTTGTGGTAAAACAACAGTAGGACGTTCTCTGTTACACTTATATAAACCAACCAGCGGCGATATTTTTTACAATGGTCAGCGTGTAGACGAAAAAAGTATTCAGTCTATGAGAAAGGATATGCAGATGGTTTTTCAGGATCCATATTCTTCCTTAAACCCACGTATGACAGTAGAGGATATTATCGGTGAACCTTTAGACGTACATAAATTATATACTTCTAAGGGAGAAAGACGTGATAAGATTTTACATCTTATGGAATTAGTAGGTCTGAATGCAGAGCATGCAACACGATATGCACATGAGTTTTCCGGCGGTCAGCGTCAGCGTATCGGAATTGCCAGAGCATTGGCTACAAATCCAAAGTTTATTATATGTGATGAGGCGGTCAGCGCTCTTGACGTATCTATTCAGGCACAGGTTATCAACATGTTTGAAGAACTTCAGGATAAGCTGGGAATTGCTTATTTGTTTATCGCCCATGACTTATTGGTTGTACATCATATTTCAGATAGAATTGCAGTTATGTATCTGGGACGTGTGGTTGAAATTGCAGATGCAGATGAATTAAATGCAAGTCCAATTCATCCATATACACAGTCCTTATTAAGCGCAGTACCTTATCCGGATCCAAAGATGGCAAAGGAAAGACAGCGTATTATTCTGGAAGGTGACGTACCAAGTCCTCTGCACATGCCAACAGGCTGTGCGTTCCGTACACGTTGCAAATATGCAACAGAGCAGTGTGCAAAAGAATGTCCGACATTAACTGACAGAGGTAACGGACATCAGGTTGCATGCTGGAATAAATAGTGATACAACATTCCGTTAGGAATTTTGTATAATAAATGTATACTTATGAAGGAAATAAGTAGAAGGAGGCAAAAATGAAAAAACGTGTTTTAGCAATGCTTCTTGCTTCTGCAATGGTTGCCGGTTCACTGGCAGGATGTGGCGGCTCCAGCGACAAACCAGAAGCAAGCACAGAAGATGGAAAAGAAACAGCAGAAGAAGGTTCTGCAGCACCGGAATGGGAAGCTTATGATGAATTAATTGCCAACATCAAGAAGGAAACAGACCTTGTAAAACGTGAGGCAATGATGCACGAAGCAGAAGATATGCTTATGGATACATGGGCAGTTATTCCTTTATACTACTACAACGATGTTTATATGCAGAGTACAGATGTAGAAGGTATTTACTCTAACCTTTTCGGATTTAAGTATTTTGGATTTGCAACAGCTCCAAATAATGAATTATCCTTACAGGTTGCATCTGAACCAAATAAACTTGATCCGGCGTTAAACTCAGCAGTAGACGGCGCTTGTCTGGCACTTCTTTCATTTGCCGGATTATATAAATATGATGAAACAGGAGCTTTAGTTCCGGACTTAGCTGAAAGCCATGAAATGAGCGAAGACGGTCTTACTTATACTTTCACAATGAAAGACGGTTTGAAATGGTCTGACGGTGAAGCTCTTGACGCAACAGACGTTGCATACAGCTGGAACAGACTTGTAGATCCTAATACAGGTGCTGACTATTCTTACTTAGCAGACGGTATTGCTAAGAAAGAAGACGGTACACTTGATATCGCAGCTTCTGAAGACGGAAAAACATTTACAGTAAAACTTGCAGCACCTTGTGCATACTTCCTTGACTTATGTGCATTCCCTGCATTTTACCCAGTTCCACAGCAGAACGTAGAGTCCGCTGAAGGCGCAGCAGATAACCCGGGTGCATGGTGTCTGGAGTCTGGATTTGTAACATCCGGTCCGTTTACATTAAAAGAGTGGAAACACAATGAGTCTATGACTTATGAACCAAACCCAAATTACTATGATGCTGGAAAAGTTTCTTTGAAGAAAATCAACTTTATGTTAAGTGCTGATGATACAGCTGTATTTAACGCATTTAAAGATGGTTCTTTACAGTTTAGTGATACAATTCCAACAGACGAAATGAAAAATGTTGTAAATACACCTGAATTCCACAAAATTGCTACTTTAGGAACATATTACTCAGGATTTAATGTTCAGAGTGAATTATTTGCAGGAAAGACAGCACAGCAGGCAGCAGATATGCGTCATGCATTCTCCTTACTGATTGACCGTCAGTATATTGTAGATACAATCGCTCAGGCTGATCAGACAGTAGCTAACACATTTATTCCGGAAGGTATGTTAGATGGACAGGGTAGCGAATTCAGAGCAAATGATGACGCTTATACTTATCCAGATGCAGAAAACGTTGGTTACTATGATCCAGAAAAAACAGAAGCTAACGTAGAAGAAGCTAGAAAATTATTAGAAGGTGCTGGATATAAATTTGATGATGCAGGTATGTTATCTCCAGAAACACCAATTAATATTACATACCTGACAAATGACTCTGAAGGTAATGTTAAGATTGGTGAAGCTATGCAGCAGGATTTCAATGAAATCGGTATTAACATGACAGTAGAAACACGTGAATGGTCTACATTCCTTGAAGAAAGAAAAGCTGGTAAATTTGACTTTGCTCGTGAAGGTTGGTTAGCAGATTACAATGACCCAATTAACATGCTTGAAATGTGGGAAACAAAATCTGGTAACAATGATATGCAGTTTGGTAGATAATTTACTTTCTGCTATATTCTTGTAATGAAAAGCGCCGCTTTGAGATTGAAAAATCTTGAAGCGGCATTTCTATTTGTCGAGAAATTAATATTCCCTTGACAAATGAGGTAAATACGTTTAGTATTATAGTTGCGCCAAAGGAAGTATGTTATTCTCGTTTGCACAACCAGAATGCTTTTAGGGCTTGTACTGGTTTCGACGGGGGTTTTGAAGTTGAGGAAGCCATCTGCAGACTCCGGGACTGCATACCAACCTGGAAATTAAATATAAACGCAAACGATAACGTAGCGTTAGCTGCCTAATTGCAGCTTGTCAGCCTTAAACCACCCGCTGTTTAAGAACCTGGCATCGACTTTGCGGGGCACTTCGCTTTCAAAGCTTTGAGAAAGTGGAAGATTTTATGAAGCTACTAAGTGCAAAAGCCTGTTATTCGGCGTTTGTGTGAGGGAATGTTAAAAGAATAACTGTGATGGGAGATGCCGCAAGGGATAGACTTTCGGACAGGGGTTCAATTCCCCTCAGGTCCATAGAAAAAGCTCAGTGTTTACTGGGCTTTTTTTACATAGGAAATTATGTCTTGCGAGACAAAAAATTTGACAAATTGTTTTTCTTGACATATAATATACTTAACAAGACAGCCAGTAAGGGAGGTTAAGGCTCCCCGCTTGGCAAATATATTTAGCTAAAATAGCCGCCTATTCTTTTCCAGAGAGCAGGGCGGCTATTTCTTATGTGATGTATATGTAAGGATTGCTACGATAAGTAAAGCTGTGTTTACAATCAAACTCAATTCTTCATACGTACTTATAAGCATCCCCTCCTGTCAAGACTCAGGCGGAGAACCATAGCCGTCCTACTGGCTGCCCGGGTAAGTATATTACATTGTCAAGAAACAATTTATGTAATTAAATTAAGAAAGTGCATTTTGCTGAATTTGTGCAAAGGCTTTTTTTACTGCCGGTATAGAGAGTAAAATAATGGTAATCAAAGCTTCTGCCAACAAAAAGCTGTAGTTATAGATGAAAGGATAAGCTACAGATAATTCTTTTGGGAAATTTTCAGGCATATAATCCATCCAGTATAAATATCCTCCTAAAACGTGAAAAGCACCTCTGGCAATTACAGCAACCAAGTATCCTTTTACCAACCCATTTTTCTGCTTGCGGAAAATTCCAGCCAGCCCAAGAGCAGCAAAGGCAAGGAGATAATCGCAGCATACCTGGAAAAAGGAAAGCACATAAGGCTCCTGTAAAAACTGTAAAATACCAAAAACAAATCCTAAAAGTATGCCTACTTTCGGTCCATACCAATAAGCAATTAATACAATAAAAAGCATACTGAAAGCGGTAACAGAACCGCCAAAAGGAAGTTCAAAAATTTTAATATAAGAGGTAATAAAGCTAAGTGCTAAAGCCATAGAGCAATAAGCCAGCTGTTTGATACTTAATTTTTTTCTTGTGGATTCCTTTCCGGCGAGAATAATGGCTGCAACTGTAAATAAAATTGCTGCCAGGATAGTGACTGCATAACCGGCGGCAGTAAGACCACCTTCTGCATTGATAAAAAATTGAAACATAGAAAAATCCTCCTTCTTTTAGAAGAACAAGAAGGGGCAAAGAAAGCTTGAAAAAAAGATTCCTACGTTGGCATAATCCAAATCAGGTACAAGGGTCGAAGCGGTCCTTCCTCTCAGCCTTTCGGCTCCCCTTCTTATTCTGCTGATATTTATTTCTGTTCCACTATATCACAGTCATAAGAGCAGTGTCAAGAATAGGAAAAATAAGGGAAAATATTGTGAGATAAGAGCGGGTGTGTTAGAATTGGCAGAGAGAAAAGCTTGTTCACATTTTTAACAAATTTATTTGATACAATTTAAAAAAAGGAGGAATTTTCATGGATAAATGTAAGGTACTTGTAGTAGACGATGAAAGCAGAATGAGAAAGCTGGTAAGCGATTTCCTGACAAAACAGGGATATGAAGTATTAGAAGCCGGTGACGGAGAAGCTGCACTAGATATTTTTTATAAAGACAAGGACATCCAACTGATTATTCTGGATGTGATGATGCCGAAGCTGGATGGTTGGGGCGTATGCAGAGAAATCCGAAAGGACTCAAAAATACCTATTATTATGCTGACTGCCAGAGGAGATGAAAGAGATGAGCTTTTGGGCTTTGAGCTGGGTGTTGATGAATATATTTCCAAGCCTTTCAGTCCGAAAATTTTGGTTGCAAGGGTAGAGGCAATTTTAAGAAGAACAAGCGCCATTGGCTCAGATGATATTTTAAGTGCGGGAGGAATTGAAATTAACAAAACTTCTCATACGGCTTCCATTGACGGAAAAACAATGGATTTAAGCTATAAAGAATTTGAGCTTTTGACTTATTTTTTGGAAAATCAGGGAATTGCCTTATCAAGGGAAAAAATCTTAAATTCTGTGTGGAATTATGATTATTTTGGAGATGCTAGAACCATTGATACCCATGTAAAAAAACTGAGAAGCAAAATTGGAGCAAAGGGAGAATACATTAAAACCATTTGGGGTATGGGCTATAAATTCGAGGTGTCATAATGAAAAAATCCATAAAAATACGAGTGGCAGTCAGCTATATCGGGATTATGTGTCTTTCTCTGATTGCCATGCTTTTGGTAAATACACTGTTTCTGGAAAAATTTTATTTATCCAAAAAGACAGACTCTTTAAAAAAAGCTTTTGAGATGGTAAACAGCACGGAGAATTATGCTTATCTGAAATACGACACGGATTTTTTGCAATTTTGTGAGGAAAAAAACCTCTCGATTATTGTAGTAGACCATAAAACCTCCAATCAGATATATGCTTATGCAAGAGATGCGGATAAGCTTTATGCAGAGGCGCAGTTTGGATTTTTGGACAGCTTTTCAAGAGGAAAGCACAGCGTTCTTGAAACAACCGATAATTATGTAGTAGAAAAGAAAACAGATGACAGGGAAACTATGGACTCTGTAAACATGGTGGGAAATCTGGATAACGGAAATCCGTTTTTAATCAATACTCCTGCCCAGAGCTTAAAAGACAGTGCGATTATTTCCAACATTTTCTTTTTATATATCGGTGTTCTTACAATTTTGGTAAGCTCTGTGATTATCTGGTTTATGACAAGACATATTACCAGACCGCTTCAGGAGCTCAGTTCTCTTTCTCAGGAAATGGCAAATCTGAATTTCGAAGCAAAATATCACAGTGCAGGACAGGATGAAATCAGCGTATTGGGAAACAATCTGAATAAGATGTCGGAGGCTCTGGAAAATACCATTTCCGAGCTGAAAACAGCCAATAATGAATTGCAGAAGGACATTGAGAAAAAAGAACAGATAGATGAGATGAGAAAAGAGTTTCTTTCCAATGTGTCCCATGAATTGAAAACGCCCATTGCTTTAATACAGGGTTATGCAGAAGGCTTGCAGGAGTGCATCAACGATGATGCGGAGAGCAGAGAATTTTACTGTGATGTTATTATTGATGAAGCAGGAAAAATGAACAATATGGTAAAAAAACTGCTGACATTAAATCAGTTGGAATTTGGAAATGATAAGGTTTCCATGGAGAGATTTGATTTAACAGAAGTTATTCGTGGCGTTGTTCAGTCGGCACAGCTTTTGGCAGGACAAAAAGAAGCAGAGCTGACTTTTTCACAGGATGCCCCTATTTATGTCTGGGGAGATGAATTTAAAGTAGAAGAAGTGGTGACAAATTATGTTTCCAATGCTCTAAACCATGTGGACTATGAGAGAAAAATTGAAGTAAAGGCACAGAAAGAAGGAAATGTAGTCAGGGTATCTGTCTTTAATACCGGAGATATTATTCCAAAAGAGGATTTGGAAAAGGTATGGATTAAATTTTATAAGGTGGATAAAGCCAGAACCAGAGAATACGGAGGAAGCGGCATCGGACTTTCCATTGTAAAGGCAATTATGGACAGTATGCACAAGAAATGCGGTGTGAAAAATTATGAAAACGGTGTGGAATTCTGGTTTGAATTATCCTGTGCAGATGCGGAAGAATAGAAGAAAAAGAGGTTACGTGTTTGCATTTTTTGACATATTCTGCTAAACTAAAAAGCGGATAAAAAGAAAAAGGAGGAGTACAGATGCCGCCTTTACAAGGACAATGGCTGGAAGCTTTAAAGCCGGAATTTAAGAAAGAATATTATAAAGAGCTGTTTCAAAAAGTAGGGCAGGAGTATCAGGAAAGAAAGATATTTCCTGCACCGGATGATATTTTTAATGCCTTTCATTTTACACCTCTTGATGAGGTAAAAGTAGTAATTTTAGGACAGGACCCCTATCACAATGACGGACAGGCACATGGGCTTTGCTTTTCTGTAAAGCCGGAGGTGGAAATCCCGCCGTCTCTGGTAAATATTTATCAGGAGCTCCATGATGACTGCGGATGTTATATACCGGATAACGGTTATCTGGAAAAATGGGCAAGACAAGGTGTGCTGATGTTAAATACGGTATTGACGGTACGGGCTCATCAGGCAAATTCTCACAGGGGAATTGGCTGGGAGCAATTTACTGACGCAGCAATTCGTGTATTGAATGAACAGGACAGACCGATTGTATTTTTGCTTTGGGGAAGACCGGCACAGATGAAACACAGTATGTTGAACAATCCGAAGCATTTAATTTTGGAAGCGCCTCATCCGAGCCCCTTATCTGCATACAGAGGATTTTTTGGGTGCAGACATTTCAGCAAAACCAATGAATTTTTGGAGCAAAATGGTCTTGCTCCTATTGACTGGCAGATAGAAAACAGACAGGGGATATAGAAATGGGAAAGAAAAATGATAATACATTAGTGAAAAATGCTTCTTTTCTCATGATTGCTGCGCTGATTTCCAAGATTATCGGGCTGATTTACAAAAGCCCTTTGTCAAGCACAATGGGAAAAGAAAGCTTTGGATGCTTTCAGTTTGCACAGAATGTGTATTTTATTCTTCTGATGATTGCATCCTTTAGTATTCCTCAGGCTGTGTCAAAAATCATGGCAGAAAGACTTGCGTTTAAGAGATATCGAGATGCTCAGAGAATTTTTAAAGGAGCGTTGCTTTATGCGGTAATCGTAGGCGGAGCTGTGGCAGTTATCTGTATTGTAGGCGCTCCGATTTTAGTGCCTGACGGAATGGCAAATGCAAGACTTGCGCTTCAGTTTTTAGCGCCGACCATTTTTGTTTCCGGTATTCTGGGTGTTTTCCGAGGATATTTTCAGGCATATCGAAATATGCTTCCGACATCTATTTCTCAGATTTTGGAGCAGATTGCCGTAGCCGTGGTAGCTCTGGTAATGGCAAATTTTATGGTGCATCATTTTGCAGATGCACAGCCGGACGTGCTGCGAAGCTGGAGTGCGGCAGGGGCTACTCTGGGAACGGGAGCCGGTGTTTTAACGGCGCTTATCTTTATGCTGTTTGTCTATCAGGTAAACAGAAAGACTATTCAAAGAAAGATTGCAACAGACAAGGTGTCGGTGGATGAAAGCTACAAGGATGTTATGAAAATCATTGTGATGATTGTAGCTCCGATTATTTTAAGCGCCTTTTTGTATAACGTAAACGGTTATATTAACAGTATGATTTATACCTCTGTGTCAGAGCTGAAGGGCTTAAAAGGAAGCATTGTAGAGGGATTTTATGCGGAATGTGGGTTCTTTTTAACCATTATTAACATTCCTCTTACCCTGTCAAGCACAGCGCCTACTTCTATGATGCCGGAGGTTTCCGGGGCGTATGCCAGAGGGGACTTAAAAACAGCGAAGGAAAAGATTGATAAAGCAACATGGCTTAGTATGTTTATTTCTATTCCATGCAGTGTGGGACTTTTTGCACTGGCAGGTCCGATTACTGCACTTTTATTTCCGTCCACAGACGGTACCGCAGGCTTTTTAATGATGCTTGGTGTAATTACAGTTATTATGAACGGAATGTCCAACATTTCCAATGGCGTATTACAGGGAATTGGAAAGGCTAATATCCCTATGATTAACGCAGCCATTGCTTTGGTAGTTGATGTAGTTGTAGTTACGGTATTGATGTTTGTGACAGATTTTGGAATTTACAATGTGGTGCTGGCTATGATTGTTTATGCACTGGTAATGTGTATTTTAAATGATAGAGCATTGAAAAAAGAATTGCATTACAAAAATCCGTGGAAAACTGCATATTTACCTGCTCTTTTTGCAGCTGTTCCTATGGGAATTGCAGCATTTGTAGTTTATCAGGTTATTTATATGATGACAAAAGCCTTGCCGGGAGGAAATCTTTTGGCGTTGATACCGGCTATTGGTTTAGGTGCATGTATCTATTTTCTTCTGTATTTGTATTTTGCAAAGCCGGGAGAAGAAGAATTGGCAGGGCTTCCGGGAGGAAGAAAACTGATACAGATTACAAGAAAACTTCATATTATGTAAGAAAAAAGAACTGTTACATTCGAAGAGAAAATCAAATGTAGCAGTTCTTTTTAAGGTCATATTTTTAATCATTAGAAAGTTTTTTAAAGGCAGTGGAAAGCATCAACTTAATACGATTTAACTGATTTACTTCACTGGCACCTGGATCATAATCTACCGCCACAATATTTGCCTGAGGATAATCCTTTCGGATTGCCTTAATCACACCTTTTCCTACAATATGATTAGGAAGGCAGCCAAATGGCTGGATGCATACGATATTTGGGGTGTCTGCATGAATAAGCTCCAGCATTTCTCCTGTAAGGAACCAACCTTCTCCTGTCTGATTTCCAATGGAAACAATAGGTTCTGCCATTTTTGCCAGACTTTCAATTTGAGCGGAAGGTGTGAAATGCCGGCTCTTTTTAAATTCATCATTAGCAGCTTTTCGGATAAAGTCAATGGCTTTAATTGCCAGTTTACCCTTCTGAGCAAAAGACTTTTGGAAACCAAGGTATTGAGATTTAAAACTCATATTGTAGAAGCAGTAGCACATGAAATCAATTAAATCAGGGCATACAGCTTCTGCACCTTCTTTTTCTAAAAGTTCAACCAGATGATTATTGGCACCGGGATGGAATTTTACCAGAATTTCGCCTACAATTCCCACACGAGGTTTTTTCTCGTTTGTAATAGGAAGAGTATCGAATTCTCGTATCATCTGACGACAGAACTGGTTAAAGCGAGCAAAGGTTACATGTTTTCCTGAGAGGAAAGCAATGCAGCGTTTTTCCCATTTTTTGTGAAGGTCGTTGGCAGAACCTTTTACTGCCTCGTAAGGACGCATACGATACAGACATTTCATTAAAATGTCTCCAAAGACTGCACCGTAAGCTAATCGGGTTGCCAGCTTCACTGTTATTTTAAAGCCGGGGTTTTCTTCCAGTCCGCTTAAATTAAGGGAAATAACAGGAATGTGAGCCATACCTGCTTTTTCTAAAGCACGTCGTATAAAACCGATATAGTTGGAAGCACGGCAGCCTCCCCCAGTCTGTGTCATGATAATTGCCACTTTGTTTAAATCATATTTTCCTGATTGTAATGCTTGCATAATTTGTCCGACTACCATTAAAGATGGATAACAAGCATCATTATTTACATATTTTAATCCAACATCAACAGCTTCTTTATTTCCGTTTCCTAAAACTTCTAAATGATAACCACTAGTGTTAAAAGCAGCTTCTAAAATATTAAAGTGGATAGGAGACATTTGAGGACACAAGATAGTATATTTTTTTCTCATTTCCTCTGTAAAAGAAACACGTTCAATAGAAGAAGGGTGTATTTCTCTTTCTATTTTTTGTTGTTCTTTTACTTTCAGTGCAGCAATTAAAGAGCGCACACGAATTCTGGCAGCACCCAGATTATTCACTTCATCAATTTTCAGGCAGGTATAAATTTTTCCACTGTTAGATAAAATTTCATTGACTTCATCTGTAGTTACAGCATCCAGACCGCAGCCGAAAGAGTTTAATTGAATTAAATCCAGATTGTTTTTTTCCTTTACAAAATTTGCTGCAGCATATAGACGAGTATGGTAAGTCCATTGATCATTAACTCTCAAAGGTCGCTCAATAGGAGCAAGATGAGAGACAGAATCTTCTGTAAGTACTGCAATTCCATAAGAGGTAATTAATTCTGGAATACCGTGGTTAATTTCCGGATCAATGTGATAAGGACGTCCTGCCAGAACAATGCCTCGTCTTCCTGTTTTTTCAAGATAACGAAGGACTTCTTCTCCTTTTCGCATAATGTCATTTCTGCATTTTCTCATTTCTTTCCATGCATCATGAGCAGCTTTTTCTACTTCCTTGGAAGGAATATCAGGAAATTCTTCCACTAAACGTTTTGTGATAATTTCTTCGCTGCTCAGCGCCAGAAATGGGTTGTGAAAACGAATATTAGGATTTTTTAGTTCATCTATGTTATTTTTAATATTTTCTGCATAAGAAGTTACTATTGGGCAGTTAAAATGGTTTACAGAGTCTTTAAATTCCTGGCGTTCATAAGGAATACAGGGATAAAAAATATAGTTTACACCCTGTTTAATCAGCCAGGATACATGCCCATGTGCCATTTTGGCAGGATAACATTCTGACTCACTTGGGATAGACTCAATTCCAAGTTCGTAAATCTTTCGTGTAGAGGTAGGAGAGAGTATTACCTGATATCCCAGTTCTGTAAAGAAGGTATACCAGAAAGGATAATTCTCGAACATATTTAAAACTCTTGGAAGTCCTACTTTTCCCCGTGTCGCCTTATCCGGAGTTAAAGGCTCGTAGGAAAACAGCCGTTTGTATTTATATTCATATAAATTCGGAATTTGCTCTTTGTTTTTTTCTTTTCCAATTCCACGCTCACAGCGGTTTCCTGAAATATATTGGCGTCCGCCGGAAAATTTGTTGATGGTAAGGCGGCAGTTATTGGTACAGCCCTTACAATTTGCCATGGTGGTTTTATATTCCAGAGAATTGATTTTTTCAATAGGAAGCATGGTAGTTGTCTTATTTTTGTCATAACGCTCTCTGGCAATTAAAGCAGCGCCGAAAGCGCCCATAATTCCTGCAATATCAGGGCGTATAGCTTCGCACTGAGCAATTTTTTCAAAGCTTCGAAGCACAGCATCGTTATAGAAGGTACCGCCCTGAACCACAATATGTTTTCCAAGCTCTGAAGCATCCGAAACCTTGATTACCTTATACAGGGCATTTTTAATAACAGAGTAGGCTAAACCGGCAGAGATATCTGCAACAGAAGCTCCCTCTTTTTGCGCCTGCTTCACCTTGGAATTCATAAATACGGTACAGCGTGTACCTAAGTCAATGGGATTTTCGGCAAAAAGGGCAGCTTTTGCAAAATCCTCCACACTGTAATTTAAGGATTTTGCAAAGGTTTCAATGAAAGAACCGCAGCCGGAGGAGCAGGCTTCATTGAGCTGTACGCTGTCTACGGTCTGATTTTTAATTTTAATACATTTCATATCCTGACCGCCGATGTCTAAGATACAGTCTACTTCCGGATCAAAAAACGCAGCAGCATAGTAGTGAGATACAGTTTCAACTTCTCCTTCATCTAACAGAAGAGCTGCCTTAATTAAAGCTTCTCCATATCCGGTAGAACAGGAATAGGCAATTTTAACGCCGGCAGGAAGCTGGCTGTAAATTTCCTGAATGGCTTTGATGGAAGTTGCCAAAGGATTTCCATTATTGTTGCTGTAAAAGGAATACAGCAAGGAACCGTCTTCGCCTACAAGGGCTGCTTTGGTTGTGGTAGAGCCTGCATCAATACCAAGATAGCAGTTTCCGCTGTAAGTATCTAAGGGAGCAGTTTTTACATTGTAACAGCTTTGACGCTCGTTAAATGTGTCATATTCTTCCTGAGAAGCAAAAAGCGGCTGCATACGGTCGATTTCAAAATCCATTTTGATGGATGCCTGAAGTCTGTCACGCATGGCAGTAAGAGAAAATGCATGGGCATCTGCTTTCGCATTTAAGGCAGAACCAATGGCAGCAAACAGGTGAGAATTTTCCGGTACAATGGTGTGTTCCTTATCCAGTTTTAAAGTACGGATAAATGCAGCTTTCAGTTCAGAGAGAAAGTGCAGAGGACCGCCTAAAAAAGCTACGTGCCCACGAATTGGTTTTCCACAGGCAAGACCGCTGATTGTCTGGTTTACTACAGCCTGAAAAATAGAAGCAGATAAGTCTTCTTTTGTAGCACCTTCGTTAATTAAAGGCTGAATATCTGTTTTTGCAAAAACACCGCAGCGGGCTGCAATAGGATAAAGTGCCTTGTAATTTTTGGCATAATTATTAAGTCCCGGTGCATCAGTCTGTAAAAGAGACGCCATCTGGTCAATAAAAGAACCTGTACCACCGGCGCAGATACCATTCATACGCTGTTCTACATTGCCATCTTCAAAATAAATGATTTTGGCATCTTCTCCTCCCAGTTCGATGGCAACGTCTGTTTGAGGTGCCAGTTCTTCTAAGGAGGATGAAACAGCAATTACTTCCTGTACAAACGGGATGGTTAAATGAGTTGCTAAAGTAAGTCCTCCGGAACCAGTGATAACGGGTATCACGGAAATTTCTCCCATAGTCTGATATGCTTTGTCAAGAAGTCTTGCCAGAGTATTTTGAATATCAGCAAAATGTCGCTCATAATCAGCAAACATAATTTGATGTTTTTGATTTAAAATTGCGATTTTTACAGTTGTAGAGCCAATATCAATTCCTAAGGTATAAAAGGTATTTTTAATTTTTTTATCTTCTGACATTGTCAGAAACCTCCTCTATGTATGTGTTTCTACTTATTATTATATGTATAAAAAAATCAAAGTCATTATACGACAAAATGTCGAAAAAAACAATCGTAAATATTTCACAGCCATTGCGTTTGAAATAGGCTTATGATAGAATAATCTGTACGACAGCAAGAAATAAGAGAATGGAAAAAGAGGAAAAATTGATGTATAAAGTATTAAAACAGGAAGGCAGAGCGAAAAGAGCTCGCATGGAAACGGTTCACGGAACAATCGAAACTCCGGTTTTTATGAACGTGGGAACAGCGGCAGCCATTAAAGGCGCTGTATCTACTATGGACTTACAGGAGATTAAAACGCAGGTGGAGCTTTCTAATACCTATCATCTGCATGTAAGACCGGGAGATAAAGTCGTAAAGCAGCTGGGCGGTCTTCATAAGTTTATGAATTGGGACAAACCGATTTTAACAGACTCCGGCGGTTTTCAGGTATTTTCTTTATCAAAATTGAGAAAAATAAAAGAAGAAGGAGTTTACTTTAACTCCCATGTAGACGGCAGAAAGATTTTCATGGGACCGGAAGAAAGTATGCAGATACAGTCCAATTTAGGTTCTACCATTGCCATGGCATTTGACGAGTGTCCATCCAGTGTTGCCAGCAGAGAATATGTGCAGGCATCGGTTGACCGTACCACAAGATGGCTGCAAAGATGTAAGGACGAAATGGCAAGACTGAACAGCTTGGAGGATACAGTAAATCCCCATCAGCTTTTATTCGGTATCAATCAAGGTGCTATTTACGATGACATTCGTATTGCCCATGCAGAGACGATTTCCAAAATGGATTTAGACGGATATGCAGTAGGCGGTTTGGCAGTAGGGGAAACTCATGAGGAAATGTATCGCATTTTAGACAGCGTAGTTCCGCATCTGCCTGTGGACAAGCCGACTTACCTTATGGGCGTGGGAACACCGGCAAATATTTTAGAGGCGGTATCCAGAGGCGTGGACTTCTTTGACTGCGTTTACCCAAGCAGAAACGGTCGCCACGGACATGTATATACGAACTTCGGTAAAATCAATCTGTTTAATGCAAAATATGAGCTGGACTCCCGTCCGATTGAAGAAGGCTGTCAGTGTCCTGCATGCCGCCATTACAGCAGAGCCTATATCCGCCATTTGCTGAAAGCCAAAGAAATGCTGGGTATGCGCCTTTGTGTTCTGCATAATTTATATTTCTACAATACCATGATGGAAGAGATTAGAAATGCCCTTGATGAAGGCTGTTATGAGGAATATAAACAGAAAAAATTAGAGAGTATGGCAGCAGGTCCGAAAGACTGAGAAATTGGTATAAAAAAGTATTAAAATTGGAAAAATACAGAAAAACCACTTGAAGAAAAGTCGGAAATTGTGTATTATAACAATAATGTCTATAAGTCTGACAGACAAAGATTATTTTTTCAGGAGGAAGTAAGATGTTATTATCAGCAGCAGGTGCAGGAAGCATGATTAGTTTATTCGTACCATTGATTGTATTTTTTCTTTTAATGTATTTCATGATTATGCGTCCACAGAAAAAAGAGCAGCAGAGAGTAAAAAGTATGCTGGCTTCTATGGAGGTTGGTGACAGTGTTGTTACAACCAGCGGTTTCTATGGGATTTTAATCGATATTACAGAAGAAGATGTTATTGTAGAATTCGGAAATAACAGAAACTGCAGAATTCCAATGAGAAAAGGCGCAATCGCTGAAGTAGAAAAAGCAAGTGACGGTGCAGCAGAATAAGAGAAATAAGAGGTGCTGAGGGATAAAACCACAGTACCTTTTTCATTTCACAGGAAATTGTGCAGCAGCGCAAGTTTTTAATATAACAGGAGATAGAAATATGGCATTTATCAGTTTATTTGAAGTAATCGGTCCCAATATGGTAGGACCCTCCAGCTCTCATACAGCAGGAGCAGCTTCTATGGCTCTTTTGGCAAGAAAGCTGTTTCCGGGAGAGATAAAGAGCGTGCATTTTACCCTGTATGGTTCTTTTGCCAGAACTTATCGGGGGCATGGTACAGACAGGGCGCTTTTAGGCGGAATTATGGGCTTTGAAACCGATGATTTGCGTATTCGTGACTCTTTAAGCATTGCAAAGGAGCAGGGACTTCATTATAGCTTTTCTGTTTCTGCGCAGGAGGATGCGGCTATCCATCCCAATACGGCAGATATGGAAATCGAGGGAACAAAAGGGGAGAAGCTTTTTGTCCGAGGAGTTTCCATTGGCGGGGGAAAAGTAAAAATCGTAAAATTAAATCAGATAGAAGTGGATTTTACAGGGGAATACAGCACCTTAATCGTAAGCCAGACAGACAAGCCCGGAGTTGTGGCTCATATTACCAGAGTTTTAAGTGAGGAAGGGGTAAATATTGCATTTATGCGTCTGTTTCGGGAAGAAAAAGGTGCGGCAGCCTTTACAGTTGTAGAGTCTGATGAGAAAATACCTGCCAAGGTGCTGGACAGAATAAGAGAAAATCCGCTGGTTTCCGATATCACATTGGTGCAGTTATAGGAGGAATGGGAAATGGAATTTAATAACGGAGCAGAATTACTGGAATTATGTCAGGAGACAGGATTTCCGATTTCTCAGATTATGAAAAAAAGAGAGGCAGAGTTTTCTAAGATTTCTGAGGCAGAGGTAGAGAAGAAAATGAGAACAGCTTTGGAAATTATGAGAAATTCTGCAAAAGAGCCTTTAAAAAATCCCCAGAAATCCATGGGAGGCTTAATCGGCGGGGAAGCAAAACTGCTGGAAAACCACAGATTAAGCGGAAAATCCATCTGTGGAACAGTTCTGTCAAAGGCAATGACCTATGCCATGGCAGTTTTAGAGGTAAACGCTTCTATGGGTGTGATTGTGGCAGCTCCTACGGCAGGCTCTTCCGGCGTTGTCCCCGGCGTGCTTTTTGCTTTGCAGGAAGAATTTGATTTGTCAGACGAGGAATTATTAAACGGACTTTATACAGCCGGTGCAGTGGGGTATCTTTTGATGCGAAATGCTTCTGTATCGGGAGCAGAGGCAGGCTGTCAGGCTGAGGTAGGAGCAGCCTCTGCAATGGCGGCGGCAGCGGCAGTGGAAATGATGGGCGGAAGTCCGAAGATGTGTTTGTGGGCAGCAACCGGAGCCCTTTCTAATCTGCTGGGCTTAGTTTGCGACCCCATAGCAGGCCTTGTGGAAGCCCCCTGTCAGAACCGAAATTCCATTGGTGCATCCAATGCTTTGATTTGTGCGGAACAGGCGCTTGCCGGTATTCATCAGATTATTCCTTTTGATGAGATGGCAGAGGCAATGTACCATGTAGGAAGATGTCTTCCTTTTGAATTGAGAGAAAGCGCTTTGGGCGGCTGTGCAGGGACAACCAGCGCCTGTGAGAAAAGCTGTAAAATATTCGGAAATACAGAAGAATAGGGAAAAAGAGAGGTATTGCTTAAAAAGAATGGAAACCATAACAAAAAAGCATACCTCTCTGTTTTATTATTGCTTGAATTGTGGTGAAAAAAGGCTTATCATAGTAATAATTTAATTTGAGAAAACGGGGGATCGATATGGAATATAAAATTGCTTTGATGCCGGGAGACGGCATTGGTCCGGAAATTATAAAAGAAGCCAGAAAAGTATTAGACGCCACAGCAAAGGTCTACGGACATACGTTTTCCTATGAAGAGCTGCTCTTAGGAGGAGCGTCCATTGACGCTTACGGAGAACCGCTGACAGAGGAAACCATTGCAAAAGCCAAAAGTGCAGATGCTGTTTTAATGGGAGCAGTAGGCGCAGATGCAAAAACCTCACCATGGTATCGTCTGTCACCCGAGAAAAGACCGGAAGCGGGACTTTTAAAGCTGAGAAAAGAATTAAAGCTGTTTGCCAATTTAAGACCGGCATATTTGTATGAGGCTTTAAAGGATGCCTGCCCTGTAAAGGAACAGTTTTATCAGACAGGAATTGATTTGATGATTGTAAGGGAGCTTACAGGAGGACTTTATTTCGGAGAGAGAAAAACAGTTGTGGAAAACGGAATTGCAAAGGCTGTGGATACTCTTACTTATGACGAAAAGGAAATTCGCAGAATTGCAAAAAAAGCCTTTGAGACCGCTGTGAAAAGAAAGAAAAAAGTCACCAGTGTGGATAAGGCAAATGTTTTGGACTCCTCCCGTTTGTGGAGAAAAATAACAGAGGAAGTGGCAGCCGATTATCCGGAGGTTACTTTGGAGCACATGCTTGTTGATAACTGTGCCATGCAGTTGATTTGCAATCCGGAGCAGTTTGACGTGATTTTAACAGAGAATATGTTCGGAGATATTCTTTCCGATGAAGCAAGTATGCTTACAGGTTCCATTGGAATGCTGCCTTCTGCAAGCTTAAATGAAACCAGTTTCGGACTGTATGAACCGTCTCATGGTTCTGCTCCTGATATTGCGGGAAAAGGAATTGCAAATCCGATTGCAGCCATATTGTCCGCAGCTATGCTTTTACGCTACTCTTTTTCCATGGAGGAAGAAGCAAAAGCTATTGAAAATGCGGTAAATGCAGTTTTAAATGAAGGTTATCGTACATCCGATATTATGTCAGAGAATATGAAAAAAGTTTCCACAGGAGAAATGGGAGACTTGATTATAGAGAAAATACAGTAGATAATAGGAGGAAAGATATGCGAAGTGATGTAGTAAGAAAGGGGATGCAGCAAGCGCCTCATCGTTCTTTATTCCATGCTTTGGGAATGACAAAGGAAGAAATGGAAAGACCTTTGGTGGGAATTGTCAGTTCTTATAATGAAATTGTTCCGGGGCATATCAATTTGGATAAAATCGTAAATGCGGTAAAAATGGGTGTTGCTATGGCAGGAGGTACTCCGGTGGTATTTCCGGCGATTGCCGTTTGTGACGGAATTGCCATGGGACACAGCGGTATGAAATATTCCCTCGTCACCAGAGATTTAATTGCAGACTCCACAGAAGCAATGGCAATGGCACATCAGTTTGATGCTCTTGTTATGGTGCCAAACTGCGACAAAAACGTGCCGGGACTTTTAATGGCAGCAGCCCGTATCAATGTTCCCACAGTTTTTGTAAGCGGCGGACCTATGCTGGCAGGAAAAGTAAGAGGGGAAAAGAGAAGTCTTTCTTCCATGTTTGAAGCCGTAGGCGCTTACAGTGCAGGAACAATGACAGAAGAAGATGTAGAAGAATTTGAAAACAACGTATGTCCGACATGCGGTTCCTGTTCCGGTATGTATACTGCCAACAGCATGAATTGTCTGACCGAAGTTTTAGGAATGGGATTAAAAGGAAACGGAACTATTCCGGCTGTATATTCCGAGCGTATTAAGCTGGCAAAACAGGCAGGTATGCAGGTAATGGAAATGTACCGCAGAAATATACGTCCGAGAGATATTATGACAAAGGACGCTATTTTAAATGCTTTGACAGTAGATATGGCGCTGGGCTGTTCTACCAACAGTATGCTTCACCTTCCGGCAATCGCTCACGAAATCGGCTGGGATTTTGATATTACTTTTGCCAATGAAATCAGCGAAAAGACACCAAATCTTTGCCATTTAGCCCCGGCGGGTTATACTTATATGGAAGATTTGAACGAAGCCGGTGGTGTCTATGCCGTTATGAACGAGCTGACAAAGAAGAATTTATTAAATCTGGATTGTATGACAGTAACAGGAAAAACAGTAGGTGAAAATATTGCCAACTGTGTAAATAAAAATCCTGAGGTTATCCGTCCGGTGGAAAATCCGTACAGTGAAACAGGAGGACTGGCGGTACTCACAGGAAATTTAGCCCCTGACGGCGGTGTTGTAAAACGAAGCGCTGTCTGTGAAGAAATGATGGTACATGAAGGTCCGGCAAGAGTGTTCGACTGTGAAGAGGATGCTATTTGTGCAATCAAAGGCGGCGAAATCAAAGCAGGAGATGTAGTGGTTATTCGTTATGAAGGACCAAAGGGCGGTCCCGGTATGCGTGAAATGTTAAATCCTACTTCCGCTATTGCAGGTATGGGACTGGGCTCCAGCGTTGCGCTGATTACAGACGGACGTTTTTCAGGAGCATCCAGAGGAGCGTCCATCGGTCACATTTCACCGGAAGCGGCAGTGGGAGGTCCCATTGCACTGGTACAGGAAGGAGACCGCATTCGTGTAGATATTCCAAATACCAGACTGGAGCTTCTTGTTTCGGATGAAGAGTTGGAAAAGAGAAGAGCACAGTGGCAGCCAAAAGAGCCGAAGGTAACCACAGGCTATCTGGCACGTTACGCAGCTATGGTGACCAGCGGAAACAGAGGCGCTGTATTGGAAATACCAAAACAATAAGAGGAAGGGGAGGTTTTGCTTATGCAGATGACAGGAGCGCAGATTGTGATAGAATGTTTAAAGGAACAGGGAGTAGATACTGTTTTCGGATATCCGGGAGGAACGATTTTAAACATATATGACGAGTTATATAAGCATCAGGGAGAAATTCATCATGTGCTGACTTCTCACGAACAGGGGGCAGCTCATGCGGCAGACGGATATGCACGTTCCACAGGGAAGGTAGGCGTTTGTCTGGCTACCAGCGGTCCGGGAGCAACTAATTTAGTAACCGGTATTGCAACCGCACAGATGGACTCTATTCCTGTTGTTGCCATTACCTGTAACGTAGGATTGCCCTTGCTTGGAAAGGACAGCTTTCAGGAGGTGGATATTGCGGGAGTGGTAATGCCTATTACAAAGCACAGCTTTATTGTAAAGGATGTGGCAAAGCTGGCAAAGACCATTCGCCGTGCCTTTGTAATTGCAAAAAGCGGAAGACCGGGTTCTGTTCTGGTAGATATTCCAAAGGATATTACAGCCGCTGTAACGGAATTTAAGCCTTATGTACCGTCACCTGTAAAACCATATACAGTGGAAATCAGACAGGAGGACATTGATTGTGCGGCAGAAATGATAAAAGAGTCAAAACGTCCCTTCCTTTTTGTAGGAGGAGGAGCTGTGGCTTCCGGTGCGTGGGAGGAGGTGCGTAAGCTCTCCCACAACCTTCAAATTCCGGTGACAGACTCTTTGATGGGAAAAGGTGTATTCTCAGGGGAAGACCCTTATTATACAGGAATGTTGGGGATGCACGGAACAAAAGCTTCCAATTTAGGTGTAACAAAATGTGACCTTTTAATTGCAGTGGGAGCCAGATTTTCAGACCGTGTAATCGGAAATCCAAGAAACTTTGCAAGAAATGCAAAGGTCATTCATATTGATGTAGACGCAGCGGAGATTAACAAGAATATACTGGTGGACTGCAGTATTGTAGGAGATGCCAAAGAAATTTTGAAGCAGTTAAATGAAAAATTAAGTCCCTGCCAAAGAGAGGAATGGCTGGAATATATCGAGCAGCTAAAGGCAAAATATCCTTTAAAATACAGACAGGAAGGGCTTACCGGACCGGCAATTATCGAGGAGCTGTACAGACAGACAAAGGGCAATGCCATTATTGTTACTGAGGTAGGTCAGCATCAGATGTGGGCGGCACAGTATTATAAATACAATATGCCTCGAACCTTTTTGTCCTCCGGCGGACTGGGAACTATGGGATACGGACTGGGCGCTGCTATTGGAGCGAAGATGGGAAATCCGGACAAAATTGTCATTAATGTGGCAGGAGACGGCTGCTTCCGTATGAATATGAACGAAATTGCCACAGCTACCAGAAATAATATGCCTCTTATTCAGGTAGTAGTGAATAATCAGGTATTAGGCATGGTGCGTCAGTGGCAGACTTTATTTTATGAAGGAAGATATTCCAATACGGTTTTGCAGGATAAGGTAGATTTTGTAAAACTGGCAGAAGCAATGGGAGCAGTGGGCATTCGTGTTACAACAAAAGAAGAATTGCCAAAAGCCATTGCAAAAGCCATTGAGCTGAATACAACCGTTGTTCTGGATTGTATCATTGACAGTGATGATAAGGTATTTCCAATGGTTCCGGCAGGAGCAAATATAGAAGATGCTTTTGATGAAGATGATTTAACATAATTGTCTTTGACAAAAAGACAAATGTTTTTGTTGACAGCTATAAGTGAAAGGTTTATCATAAAGAGAAAGAAAAAAGTGCCATGTATTCCCAGAAGGAGTAGATGGCACACTTTTATAAAAGACATTTAGAGGAGGACGAGTCATGAGCAGAGTGTATAATTTTTCAGCAGGACCGGCAGTATTACCGGAGGAAGTATTAAGAGAAGCATCAGAAGAAATGTTAGATTACAGAGGATGCGGAATGTCTGTGATGGAGATGAGTCACCGCTCGAAAATGTTTGAAAGAATATTGGAGGAAGCAGAGGCAGATTTTCGAGAGCTGCTTCATATTCCAAATAATTATAAGGTTTTATTTATGCAGGGCGGCGCCAGCCAGCAGTTTGCGGCAATTCCCATGAACTTGATGAAAAATAAAGTGGCAGATTATATTGTGACAGGACAGTGGGCAAAAAAAGCATGGCAGGAAGCACAGAAATACGGAAGAGCAAACAAAATCGCAACTTCTGAGGATAAAATGTATTCTTATATACCGGATTGCAGTGATTTGGAAATTGACGAACAGGCAGATTACGTATATATTTGTGAAAACAATACCATTTATGGTACGAAGTTTAAAACACTTCCAAATACAAAGGGAAAACCATTAGTGGCAGATGTGTCCTCCTGCTTTTTGTCAGAGCCGGTGGATATAGAGAAATATGGAATTATGTATGGAGGCGTACAGAAAAATATCGGACCTGCGGGAATGGTGATTTCTGTTATTCGAGAGGATTTGATTTCTGAAGATGTAATGCCGGAAACTCCTACCATGCTGAAGTTTAAAACGCATGCAGATGCCAATTCTCTTTATAATACGCCGAATACGTATTGTATTTATATGTGCGGAAAGGTATTTCAGTGGCTGAAAAAACAGGGTGGCCTGGAAGCCATGAAAGCATATAATGAAAAGAAAGCGCAGGTTCTTTATGATTTCTTAGACAGCAGCAAGATGTTTCAGGGTACAGTTAGAAAAGAAGACCGTTCTTTTATGAACATTCCTTTTGTTACCGGAAAGAAAGAGTTGGATGATAAATTTGTAAAAGAAGCAGAAGCAGCAGGTCTGTATAATCTGAAAGGGCATCGCACCGTAGGCGGTATGCGTGCCAGCCTTTATAATGCAATGCCTATGGAGGGTGTAAAAGAACTGGTAGCCTTTATGAAGAACTTTGAGGAGGGAAATTTAAAATATGTATGAGTATTATTGTTTGAATCCAATTTCAGCAGTTGGTCTTGATAAGTTTCCTGCAAAATATGAAAATACAGAGTGTATGCAGGAAGCGGATGCCATACTGGTGCGAAGTGCAGATATGCACAATCTGGAAGTGGCAGAAAAAACAGCGGCAGTGGCAAGAGCAGGAGCCGGTGTAAACAACATTCCTTTGGAAAAAATGACAAAAAAGGGAGTTGTAGTATTTAATACACCGGGAGCAAATGCCAACGGAGTAAAGGAAATGGTGATTGCGGGAATGTTGCTGGCATCCAGAGATATTATCGGAGGTATTGAATGGCTGGAAAAACAGGATGTTACAGAGGATATTGCCAAAAGAGCAGAAAAACAGAAAAAGCAGTTCGCAGGCTGTGAAATCAGCGGTAAAAAGCTGGGAATTATCGGACTCGGAGCTATTGGCGTGCGTGTGGCAAATGCGGCAATTCATTTGGGAATGGAGGTTTACGGATATGACCCGTATATTTCCGTAGATGCAGCATGGAATTTATCAAGAAGCATTTATCACATCAATGATATTAACATGATTTACCGTGACTGTGATTATATTACCATTCATGTGCCTTTGACAGATGCTACAAGGAAGATGATTGGGAAAGAGGAAATCGCTCAGATGAAGGACGATGTAGTTCTTTTGAACTTTGCCAGAGATTTGCTGGTGGATGAGGAGGCTGTCTGCGAAGCATTAAAAGCCGGAAAAATGAAAAAATATGTAACAGACTTTGCAAATCCTACCGTTGCAAATGCACCAAATACTTTGGTGACACCTCATCTTGGCGCATCCACAGAGGAGTCTGAGGATAATTGTGCAGTGATGGCAGTAAAACAGCTTATGGATTATCTGGAAAACGGAAATATTAAAAATTCTGTCAATTATCCAAGCTGTGACGGGGGTACCTGTATTGATGCGGGACGCTTGACGATTAATCATAAAAATATTCCGAATATGATTTCTCAGTTTACAAAAGTATTAGGTGATGCAGGGGTAAATATTGCCAATATGATTAACAAAAGTAAAGGCGATTATGCGTATACGATGATTGATGTTACCATGCCGATTTCCAAAGAGGTGGCGCAGGCATTAAAAGCCATTGAGGAAGTATACCGAGTACGAATTATAAAATAGAGTTTTCATGAGAAAGGAACAGAACATGAAAAAGAAAATAACGGCGCTGTTATTGGCAGCGGTAATGATGGTTGCAGCCTTTATGGGATGCGGAAAAGCCGAAGGTAAGGCAGAAGAGCCGAAAGAAACAGGAAAAGCACCGATAGATGTGAATATTATGGCATTAAAAGGCCCCACCGCAATGGGACTGGTAGAAATGATGGAAAATTCTGATTACAATTTTTCCATAGCAGCTTCTGTGGATGAGGTTTCTCCAAAGCTTTTGCAGGGGGAAACAGATATTGCGGCAATTCCCGCAAATCTGGCTTCTGTTCTTTATAATAAAACAGAAGGAGACATTCAGGTTCTGGCAATTAACACGTTAGGTGTGTTATATATTGTGGAGAACGGAGAAACTATACAAAGCGCAGCAGACTTAAAAGGAAAGACCATTTATGCCAGCGGAAAAGGCGCAACACCGGAATATGCTTTAAATTACATTTTATCTTCTAACGGAATAAACCCTGAAACAGACGTTACCATTGAATGGAAAAGCGAACATTCTGAATGTGTTGCTGCCTTAGCAAGTCAGGAAAATGCAGTTGCCATGCTGCCCCAGCCTTTTGTCACTACGGCACAGACAAAAAATCCTGAGATTAGAACTGCTCTTGATTTAACAAAGGAATGGGACGCATTACAAGAAGGTGAGGAAAAGAAAAGCAGCATGATTACAGGAGTTGTGGTTGTCCGTAAGGAGTTTGCAGAAGAAAATCCAGAGGAAATGCAGGAATTTTTAAAGGAATACCATACTTCGGTGGATTATGTAAATGAGAACGTTACAGATGCGGCACAGCTAATCGAAAAATATGACATTGTGCCGGCAGCAGTGGCGGAAAAAGCGCTTCCTGCCTGCAATATTGTCTGTATAGACGGGGAGGAAATGGAAGAAAAACTTTCCGGATATCTGGAGGTTTTAAAAGCGCAAAATCCTCAGGCAGTAGGAGGAGAAGTACCAAATCATGACTTCTATTACATCCAGTAAGAAAAATAGAAAAATAAAGCTATGGGCAGTGCTTTTCTGGTTGCTTGTATGGGAAATAGCCAGTCTGTGGCTTGGACAGGAGATACTTCTGGTATCTCCTGTTGCTGTTCTGAAAAGACTTGGCAGTTTGATTTTTGAAGCTTCTTTTTGGAAGACAATTTGTTTTTCGCTTTTTCGTATTATAGGCGGTTTTTTCCTTGCTGTACTGGCAGGAGTGCTCGGGGGAAGCATTGCGTCAAGACTTCCGAAAATACAGGAGCTTTTTGCCCCTCTTATTCTTGCTATGAAATCTGTTCCGGTTGCATCCTTTGTCATTTTAATTTTAATCTGGGTTCCTTCCGAAAACCTCTCTGTAACCATTTCTTTTCTCATGGTGTTTCCGGTGATTTACACTAATGTATTAAATGGTATTCAAAATACAGATAAAAATCTTCTGGAAATGGCACAGGTGTTTCAGGTATCTGGAAAAAACAAAATTCGTTACATTTATCTTTCTGAAGTGCTGCCTTTTTTCAGAGCAGGCTGCAGTGTGTCGCTGGGATTATGCTGGAAAGCGGGAGTTGCTGCAGAGGTAATCGGAATTCCTGACGGTTCTATGGGAGAGCGATTATACGAGGCAAAAGTGTATCTGGATACTCCAGACCTTTTTGCATGGACCATGGTAATTCTTATAGTCAGCATGATATTTGAAAAAATCTTTCTGGCAGCGCTGGATAAGGCTGTTTCGTGGGTAGAAAGGATGTAAAGCATGGCAATTAAGATAGAAAACTTGAGTAAAAGTTACGATGGCAGACAAGTGTTCGAAAATCTGAACATGGAGCTGACAGAAGGACAGATAACCTGTATTATGGCGCCTTCCGGAAAAGGAAAAACCACATTGCTTCGTATTCTCATCGGACTGGAGCAGGCAGACAGGGGAAAGGTAGCAGGAATAGAAGGCAAGGATATCAGCGTTGTCTTTCAGGAGGATAGGCTTTGCGAAAACCTAAACGTCCTTTCCAATATTCGCCTTGTCCAAAAAGAAAAAACAGAAATTCGGGAAGGGCTAGAAGCAGTGGGACTTCTGGACTGCTGCCATCAGCCGGTAAGAGAATTGTCAGGAGGAATGAAAAGACGAGTGGCGATTTTAAGGGCATTGTATGCAAAATGGGATATCCTGTTCTTGGACGAACCCTTTAAGGGCTTGGATAAAGAGATGAAAGAACGTGTTATAGCATTTTTGAAAAAAGGCTGTGAGGGGAAAACCGTTATCTGCATTACCCATGAGGAAAAAGAGGCAGAAGCCTTGGGGGCAGTCATTCAATATTTCTAAAATTTAAAAAGAGGCTGTCGCATTAAATACATATATATTTAAAACGACAGCCTCATTTTTGCTTTTTAGTATTTATCTACATGAAGCAGTTCATGTGTCTTATCTTTCAGTAAGGTATCGTAAAGAGCGAGAATTAATGGATTTTCGTCAGCTTTTCGGATACTTGTCACATGGTCTGCCTGATACAGTCCGTCACGGCGGGCTGATTTGGTACGGTCACCGGCTCTTGGAGGCTGTCCGCCGCCCATAATACATCCTCTGCGGCATGCCATGATTTCAATAATATGGTAATGCTTTCTTCCGCTTTTCACATCTTCCATAACAGTCTGTGCATTGGCAAGTCCGCTGGCAACGCAGACATTTAAGTCAGTGCCTTTATAATTTACAGTGAACTCTTTAATACCCTCGTCACCACGAGCCCCTGCTTCTGCAATGGCATCCATGGTCGCTTTATTATGGTCATCAGCAAGGCGGCGAAGCATTGCTTCTGTAACGCCTCCGGTCACACCGAAGATAGCGCCTGCACCGGAGCCAAAGCCAAAGGGCATATCGCATGCCTCTGTTTCCTGAGAAGCAAAGTCAATACCGGAATTGTTAATCATACGGATGATTTCCGTAGTAGTCAGTACAATATCGGTATCCTGTTCTCCATGAGTAAAATTGTTGGAGCGCAGGATTTCCATTTTCTTTGCTGTACATGGCATAATGGAAACCACGAAGGTTTTCTTATTCTGGCTTCTTTCCGGATTTTTATAATATTCCTTAATAACTGCCGAGAACATTCCCTGTGGGGAACGACAGGTAGATAAATTATCTTTAAACTCAGGATATTGGTCACATACAAATTTTACCCATGCAGGACAGCAGGAGGTTAAAAGAGGAAGTTTTTCATTCTTTTCCACACGGTTTAAAAATTCCTTGGACTCCTCCATAATGGTAAGGTCAGCTGCAAAGGTAGTGTCGTAAACTTCATCAAAGCCCATGCGGTGAAGAACAGCTACCAGCTTGCCCATTACACTGTGTCCCTTTGTTAATCCGAAGGCATCGCCTACCGCTACACGGACAGCCGGAGCAACCTGTGCGATAACCCGTGTATCTGGATCATTGATAGCGTCCCAGACCTCATCCATATTGGTGCGGATGCTGATAGCGCCCGTTGGACAGAAAACACGGCATTGACCGCAGCTTACACAGTCTGTTTCAGAAAGTGGCTTGTCAAAGGCAGGCGTTACCATAGCATCTGTACCACGGTGGGTAAAGCCTAAAACCTCCAGTCCCTGAAGCTCACGGCATGCACGAACACAGTTTCCGCAGAGAATACATTTATTCGGGTCACGAATAAGAGCAGGAGAGCTTGTATCTAAAGGCTTTTCCTCTCTGGTATTCTGGAAACGAACCGTAGTGATGTTCATTCTGTGAGCCAGCTCCTGCAACTTACATTCGCCGCTTTTCACACAAGTAGTACAGTCACGGCAGTGTGCGGAAAGGAGCAGTTCTACAATCATTTTACGATATTTTTTAATTCTTCCGGAATTGGTATAAATTACCATGCCGTCTCTGGGCTCCTCTGAACAGGAAGCAAAGGTACGTCCTCTGTCATCCTCTACGGTACATAAACGACATGCGCCAAAGGTGGACAGCTCAGAATGATAGCAAAGTGTAGGTAAATCAATACCGGCTTTTCTAATGACAGAAAGTACGTTTTTTTCATCGGTAAATTCTACTTTTCTGCCGTCTATTGTCATAAATCCCATAATCATCCCTCCTAATATTCAATATACACTGCATCAAATGCACAGTTATCACGGCAAGAGTCACATTTAATACAAAGATTTGGATTGATGTGATAAGCTTCCTTGCGTACACCGGTAATTGCACCTACCGGACAGTTCTTCGCACATTTGCCGCAGCCCTTACAAAATTCAGGATTGATTACATATTTTCTCATGGCAGTACAGTTTTTCGCAGCACATTTATGCTCTACAATATGTTCTTCATATTCCTTGCGGAAGGTTTTCAAAGTACTGATAACCGGAAGAGGAGCGCTCTTTCCGAGACCGCATAAAGCCATATTTTTCACCATGGCAGCCAGTTCTTCCAGTGTGTCCAAATCTTCCAGCTTGCCCTCGCCATTGACAATTCTCTCCAGAATTTCCAGCATACGTTTTGTTCCCTCACGGCATGGAACACATTTTCCGCAGGACTCTCTTTGGGTAAAGCTCATAAAGAAACGGGCAACCTCTACCATACAGGTATTCTCATCCATAACAACAAGACCGCCGGAGCCCATAATGGCATTGTATTTTTTTACGCTGTCAAAATCCAGCCCAACGTCAAGATGTTCTTTTGTCAGACATCCGCCGGAAGGACCGCCAATCTGAATGGCTTTAAAATCACCGCCGCCTTTGATGCCGCCGCCGATGTCATAGATAATCTCTCTTAAAGTAGTACCCATAGGCACTTCAATCAGCCCTGTATTTTCAATGGCACCGGTAATGGAGAAGGTCTTTGTTCCGGGACTTCCTTCTGTACCGATGGTTTTGAACCAGTCAGCGCCTTTTAATACAATTCCCGGTACATTGGCAAAGGTTTCTACATTATTTAAAACCGTAGGCTTTGCCCAAAGACCTTTGTCAACAGTACGAGGCGGTTTTACACGAGGCATACCTCTGTCGCCTTCAATAGAAGCAGTAAGAGCAGAACCCTCGCCGCATACAAATGCTCCTGCACCACGGTTGATGTGCATGTGGAACTGGAAATCCGTACCTAAAATATGGTCGCCTAAAAGCCCTTTTTCTTCCGCCTGTCGGATTGCCTTGCGAAGTCTTGCAACGGAAAGAGGATATTCGGCACGAACATAAATATAACCATTTTGAGCGCCTGTTGCGTAAGCGGCAATAGTCATACCTTCAATCAGACGGTATGGGTCGCCTTCCATAACACTGCCGTCCATGAAAGCGCCGGGGTCGCCTTCGTCTCCGTTACATACCACAAAATGTTCCGCTACATCCTTGTGAGCTGCAACCTGTTTCCATTTGCGTCCCGTAGGGAAGCCGCCGCCTCCTCTTCCGCGGAGTTTGGACTTATCCACTTCATTTAAAACATCTTCCGGAGTCATGTCAAAAAGCGCTTTTGATAAAGCCTCATAGCCGCCGGAAGCAATATATTCATCAAGAGACTCTGCGTCAAATTTACCGCAGTTTTCCAAAGCAATACGAGTCTGTTTTGCAATAAAAGGAATTTCATCGGGAGTCGGATAAGCTTTACCGCCTTTTTTATAGAAAAGACGTTCTACCGGCTCTTCATTTAAAACCGTGCGCTGGAAAATTTCAGCACAGTCGTCCTCCTGTACTTTTACATACTGATAATGATAAGGCTCGATACGTACCAAAGGGCCTAATTCACAAATTCCCTGACATCCTGTTTTTACTGTGCCGATATGGGGAACGTCTTTTTGAAATTCAACGGAAACCCCTTCTAAATCCTGACAGAGCTCAACCATTTTCTGGTAGATTTTCTCAGAACCGGAGGCTACACATCCTGTTCCCGCACAGACTAAAATACGACATTTATAAGAAGCCAGTTCTTCACGGGCAGCTTCTCTTTCTTTTAATAAAGCTTCTCTGTTTTCAATTATCATACATTATCACCTCTCAGTTCTGCGATTAAATTCAGAGCTTTTTCCGGCGTCATGGAAGGATAAACTTCGTTGTTTACCGTCATAGTAGGCGCTAATCCGCAGGCGCCCAGACAGGAAACCGTTTCTACGGTGAACAGCATATCATCTGTGGTATGCTTTTTCTTGCTAAGCCCCAGCTCCTTTTGCAGGGCTTCTAAAATAGGAATAGATTTGCGGACATGACAGGCAGTTCCGTCACAAACTTTAATTATGTATTTTCCCTTTGGTTCAAAAGAGAAATTTTCATAGAAAGTTGCCACACTGTAAGCTTTTGCCTCACGTACTCCGATTTCTTTCGCAACATAGGTCAGCAGCTCTCCGGGCAGATAACGATATTCTGCCTGAATATCCTGCATAATGGGAATTAATGAACTTGCTTTACGGCCATAAAATTCGATGATTTCATCGGTTTTTTCATAATAACTTTGGTCAAGCATGCTTTGATACCTCCTCCTAATAGTCAAATACGCAGCCAAAGGGAAATGAACCTTCACTTTGCGAAGCTATTCCTATTATACTTGATATGTATAAAATTCACAATCATTTTCTGTTATAAAAACAAAAAATATACAATTTATATATACAAATTTTAAGAGAAACAGGGCAAAACTTTACAATTTACCGGATTGATGATAATATAGAAAAAAGGAGGCGCAATATGTCTGAGGAATTATATAATTTAATGGATTGGCAAAAGATAGAGGCTCTTGTTTATTCAGAGGAAAGCGAGCCGCAGAAAACACTGAAACCGAAAATTATGAAAAACGGTATTCTTTTTCAATGCTTTTTTCCGGAAGCACGAAAAGTAAAACTTCTTTTTGGGAAAAAGAAACGGGAATATAAAATGGAAATGCAGGATGAGGCGGGATTTTTTGCCTGTCTGATACCGGAAAAGCAGATTTTAAATTATACGTATCAGGTGTTTTTGAAAAACGGTGAAGAAAAGCTGGTACAAGACCCTTATTATTTTGAGAGCCAGATTACAAAAGAGGAAGAAAAGAAATTCCGTGCGGGAATTTGTTATGATATATACGAAAAATTAGGAGCGCATTATCAAAAGATAAAAGGCGTTTGGGGAGTACATTTCGCAGTTTGGGCGCCCAATGCCCTGCGTGTCAGTGTGGTAGGGGATTTTAACCATTGGGACGGCAGAGTACATCCGATGAACCGGCTTTCCCGGTCTGGGATTTTTGAATTGTTTATTCCCGGTGTCAAACTCTCTGATTTATACAAGTATGAAATTAAAACAAAAGATTTACGGGTGTTTTTAAAAGCAGACCCTTATGCAAATCAGGCTGAGGTCCGTCCGTGCAATGCTTCTGTGGTAACAGATTTGTCCGGTTATCAGTGGGAAGACAGTCTGTGGATGAACAAAAGAGGTAAGCTCCAAGGAGAGGACAGACCACTTTCCATATACGAAGTGCATTTAGGCTCATGGAAAAAGCCGGAGGACGGCAGAGAATTTTATAATTACCGGGAATTGGCGAAAATGCTGTGTGCGTACGTGAAAGAGATGGGATATACTCATGTGGAATTATTACCTGTGATGGAGCATCCTTTAGATGAGTCATGGGGCTATCAGGTGACAGGATATTATGCTCCTACCAGTCGCTTTGGAAATTGCGAAGACTTTATGTATTTTGTGGATTATATGCACCAAAATGATATCGGCGTGATTTTAGACTGGGTTCCGGCACATTTTCCAAAAGATGATTTTGCTTTGGCAGGCTTTGACGGCACAGCTCTTTATGAGTATTCCCAAGCAGAGAAGGCAGAGCATCCTCACTGGGGAACGCTGGTATTTGACTATGCCAGCCCTGAAGTAAAGAATTTCCTCATATCCAATGCTCTGTTTTGGGCGGAAAAATACCATGCAGACGGTATCCGTATGGATGCGGTGGCGTCTATGCTTTATCTGGATTACGGAAGACAAGATGGACAGTGGCAGCCGAATATGTATGGCGGAAATGAAAATCTGGAAGCAGTAGAGTTTTTGAAACACTTAAATTCTATTTTTAAGAAAAAATATCCCGATGCCCTTTTAATTGCAGAGGAGTCTACTGCATGGCCGGCTGTTACGGGAGATTTAGAGGATAATGGCTTGGGCTTTGACAGAAAATGGAATATGGGATGGCAGAATGATTTTCTGGATTATATGAGAAAAGACCCGATTTTCAGAAGCGGTGTCCATGATGAGCTGACCTTTAGTATGTTATACGCATATAGTGAAAAATTTTTGCTTAGTTTTTCTCATGATGAGGTAGTACACGGAAAAGGTTCTTTTCTTAATAAAATGCCCGGTGAAAAAGATAGGAAGCTTGCAAATCTGCGAGCAGCCTATGGCTTTTGGATGACACATCCCGGCAAAAAGCTTTTATTCATGGGACAGGACTTTGCCCAGGAAAGGGAATGGTCTGAAAAGACCCCTCTTGATTGGGAGCTGTTAGAAGAGAAGGAACATAAACAGATGCAGGACTATGTAAAAGCATTATTAAAGCTTTATCAGGATTATCCGGCGCTCTATGAATATGATGATACTCCTGACGGCTTTGAATGGATTAATCATATAGAAGCAGAAAAAAATATGCTTACCTTCCTTCGGAAAGCAGAGAAAAAAGCAGATACCTTAGTTGTGGTATGTAACTTTTCTGATTTGGCGTATGAAGCTTATGCGATGGGTGTTCCTTATGCAGGAGAGTACAGAGAAATTTTTAACAGTGATGATGAAAGCTTTGGAGGTACAGGCGTAAAAAACAGCGGAGTACAGAAAGCAAAAAAAGAGGAAAAGGACGAAAGACCTTATTCCATAGAAATTCAGGTAGCCCCTCTTTCCGTACAGATTTTTTCTGTAAAAGAATGTGGGGAAAAGATGGTAAAAGAGTCTAAGGTACGCCGTGAATTGGAGAAAAAAATAAAAGAAGAACACAAAAAAGAGGAAAACAGAAGATGAGAATTATCTTGACAGACGCATTGACAGAACCGCTGGAAATTGCGGGAATTGGAGAGTTTTTCAGACAGTATCTCACATGGGATTACTGGAGTCAGAAGCTGCCCTTAATCGGAAGCTTTGCAGGGAGAGTCCTTCTGGCAATTTTGGTCTATGTAGTTGCCAGTAAAATCATTCATAAACTTTGCAAATTGATTGTGGCATCTATGAACAGGGCGAATGCAGATACCGGAGTTACACAATTTGTATCCTCATTCGCAAAGGCTGCCATGTATTTCTTCCTGATTGTTTCCATTGCAACCAGCTTTGGAGTGAAGGAGTCTTCCATTGCCGCACTTTTGGCATCCAGTGGTGTTGCCATTGGTCTTGCCTTGCAGGGGGGCTTGTCAAACCTTGCAGGCGGAGTGATTATCCTGATTTTAAGACCTTTTGTAATCGGAGATTATATTATTGAAAATTCGGGAAAGCAAGAGGGCACGGTTGTAAAAATTGACCTTTTTTACACAACCTTATCCACAGTGGATAACCGAAGAATTACCGTTCCAAACGGAGCGCTTACCAATTCCAGTATTGTCAATGTGACGGCAAAAGACAACCGCAAGCTGGAAATTAAGGTAGGAATTTCCTATCAGGCAGATTTGAAAAAAGCCAAGAAAATTTTGGAAACACTGCTCCACGAGGATGCCAGTATTATGTCAGACCAGGAGATGCAGGTCTTTGTGGACGAGCTGGCGGCAGACAGTGTGATTTTGGGACTTCGTGCATGGGTAAAGACAGAGGAATACTGGGCGACAAAGTGGCGTTTGAATGAAAAAATCAAGCTCACCTTTGATGAACAGGGGATTGAAATTCCGTTTCCGCAGTTGGACGTGCATATTAAATAAAGTGTATGCAGGAAAAACTTTATAGAGAGTTTAGAGTTTTTAAGAATTAAGAAATATTATTTCTATTGTTTTGTGATAAAATACTATTATGACAACAATAGAAGGGAAGATGAACATGAAAACGCAGGTATTGTACAAGAGCAGAACCGGCAATACAGAAAAGCTGGCAAAAGCAATTTTTGAGGCTGTTCCCGGACAGTGTAAGGATATTGCACCTTTAGAAGGACAGACAGATTATGAAATGGGAGACATATATTTTATAGGATTTTGGACGGACAGAGGAAGTGCCAGCGTGGAGGTGTTGGATTATCTGGGCAGCCTTCAGGGAAAGAAGATTGCATTATTCGGTACCTGCGGCATGGGAAATGATTTGGAATATTATAAAAAAATCGAAGAAAACATACGTGTTTTTATTGAGGATGACAACGAATATCTGGGCGCTTATATCTGTCAGGGAAAGATGCCGATTTCTGTGCGTGAGAAATATCTCAGCATGAAGACACCGGAAAATACGAAGATGATAAATGCTATGCTCCGTAATTTTGACATGGCAATGCTTCATCCTGACACGCAGGATTTAGAAGGCGCAAAAGCCTTTGTACAAAAGGTATTTGAAGATATTAGGAAGGAAGAATTGCAGTATGAATAAAATAAGAGAAGCGTTTCAGCGATTTATGTATGGAAGGTATGGCAGTGACCGTTTAAATCAGGCGATGCTGATTGTTTTTCTGGTCTGTGCCATGTTGGATATTTTCGTGGATAATGTATACTTTAGCGTGTTGCTTACTTCATGGGAATTTTTACTTGTTATTCTTATTTATTTCCGTGTGTTTTCCAGAAATATTTCAAAGCGATATGCGGAAAATCAAAAATATCTGGCGTTGGAAAATAAGGTACGAAGATTTTTCGGGAAAACAAAATACATACAGCAGCAGAGAAAGGACTTTCATATTTATACATGTCCCCAGTGCAAACAGAAAATCCGTATTCCAAAGGGAAAAGGTAAGATTAGTGTAAGATGCCCCAAATGCGGAGCTGAGTTTGTTAAGAACAGTTAAAGCTGATAGAGAGAGGTTATGATTTGAGATTTATCATATCCTCTCTTTCTTTTTTAAAAATGGAATTGGTTATACCAGATGCCAAATACAAAAATTGACATAAACGAAGGGGAAAACAGAGAAAAATAGGATAAAATATATGAAAAACAGAAGTTATATTGACAAAAAATCGTCATAATAATATAATGTCGATAAAATAACAAAATTGGTACAACCAATTAGAACGGAGGAAGGGCAATGGACAAATTCAAAGTTCTGGAAATTAAAAAAAGTGTATTTTCCGGCAATGAAAAACGTGCCGATGAGCTTCGCAAGCAGTTGAAGGAGAAAAAGTTATTCCTATTAAACCTAATGTCTTCTCCCGGTTCAGGAAAAACTACAACCCTTACAGGAACCATTAAAGCTTTAAAAGGGGAGCTTCGCATTGGGGTTATGGAGGCAGATATTGACTCTGACGTGGATGCAAAAACAATATCTGATTTGGGAGTAAAAACCATTCAGCTCCATACGGGAGGAATGTGTCATTTGGATGCCGGCATGACAGCTCAGGGGCTGGAAGGTCTTGAGACAGATGAACTGGATTTGGCAATTTTGGAAAATGTAGGTAATTTAGTCTGTCCTGCGGAATTTGACACAGGGGCAGTAAAGAACGTTATGATTTTAAGTGTGCCGGAAGGTCACGATAAACCGCTGAAATACCCGTTGATGTTTTCTGTGTGTGACGTGGTTTTGATTAACAAAATAGACGTACTTCCATATTTTGATTTTGACATGGAAGCATGTAAAAGAAATATTCTGATGCGTAATCCAAAGGCAAAAATCATTCCCATCAGTGCAAAGACAGGGGAAGGAATGCAACAGTGGACAGAGTGGCTTTTGGGCGAAGTCAGACATTGGAAAGAATAGAAAAAGAGAAAAGGAGAGTCGCTTATGGCAGAAAAAAGAGAATTAATTTTAAAGCTGGGACAGAAAATTACAGACCGTATCGGACACAAGGTTACGGTGGATGATCCGGAATACTGGGGGCTTGCCTGTATTGTAACAGATGAAATGGCAGAGGTAGCGCTGAAGATGAAAGTGCGTAAGCCTATGACATTTCCACAGCTTTTAAAAGCAACAGGAAAAGAAGAAAAAGAGCTGGAAAAGCTTTTGGAAGAAATGAGTATTGTAGGTCTGCTGGAATATAACTGGGAAAATCCGCAGAAAGAAAAACAGTACATATTACCGATGTTTGTGCCGGGCAGTGCGGAATTTACCAATATGAACCGCAAACAGCTGGAGGAACATCCGGAGCTTGGCAGATTTTTTGAGAGAATGTCAAGACTGCCCTTAGAGAAGGTAACGCCAATGGTGCCGCCGGGAGGAGCCGGTATCGGTATGCACGTTATTCCGGTAGAAAAAGCCATTGAAATGGAAAATCAGTCCATTGACATTGAGCATATTTCTCACTGGCTGAAAAAATATGAAGGAAAATATGCGGCAAGTCCGTGTTCTTGCAGATTGTCAAGACAGACCTATGAGGAAGGCTGTGCAGATGACCCGGAGGACTGGTGTATTGCAGTGGGGGATATGGCAGATTACGTAGTAGAAACACAAAAGGGCGGACGCTATATCACTTATGAGGAAGTGCTGGATATTTTGAAAAAGGCTGAGGATAATGGCTTTGTACATCAGATTACCAATATTGACGGAAAAAATAAAATTTTTGCCATCTGCAACTGTAATGTCAATGTATGCTATGCACTACGTACTTCCCAGCTGTTTAATACGCCGAATATGTCAAGGTCTGCTTATGTTGCTCACGTAAAGACAGAAAATTGTGTTGCCTGCGGCAGATGCGTGGAATATTGTCCGGCAGGAGCGGTCAAGCTGGGACAGAAGCTCTGTACAAAAGATGGACCAATCGAATACCCGAAGCATGAGCTTCCGGATGCCGTGAAGTGGGGACCGGAAAAATGGGATGAAGATTATCGGGATAACAATCGGATTAACTGCTATGACACCGGTACAGCGCCATGTAAAACAGCCTGTCCTGCGCATATTGCAGTACAGGGCTATTTGAAAAAAGCCGCACAGGGCAAATACAGAGAAGCGCTGGCTTTGATTAAAAAAGAAAATCCGTTTCCGGCAGTATGCGGACATATCTGTAACCGCAGATGTGAAGATGCCTGTACAAGAGGAACCATTGACCAGGCAGTTGCCATTGATGAAGTAAAGAAATTCATTGCAAAGCAGGATTTAACAGCAGAAAACCGTTATATTCCGCCGATTGTTCCGCCTACCACAGGCAGATTATTTGATGAGAAGATTGCCATTATCGGCGGTGGTCCGGCAGGACTTAGCTGTGCCTTTTATCTTGCAGAAAAAGGTTATAAGCCTACTGTTTTTGAAAAGAATGAAAAGCCGGGTGGTATGCTGGTTTACGGAATACCTTCTTTTAAACTGGAAAAAGACGTGGTAGAGGCTGAAATTGATGTGATGCGCCAGATGGGTGTGGAAATTAAATGCGGTATTGAAGTAGGAAAAGATATTACCTTAGAGGAACTTCGGAAACAGGGATATAAAGCTTTTTATCTTGCAATCGGATGTCAGGGAGGAAGAAAAGCCAATATCCAAGGAGAAGATGCAGAAGGTGTTATGACTGCCGTAGATTTCCTTCGTACAGTAGGTGACAATCAGAATTATCCGGTAGAAGGACGTACCGTAGTCGTAGGAGGCGGAAACGTAGCCATTGACGTGGCGAGAACTGCAAGCCGCTGCGGAGCATCTGAGGTTTCCATGTTCTGTCTGGAAAGCAGAGAGATTATGCCTGCATCAGAAGAGGAAATCACAGAGGCACAGGAAGAAGGCATCACTCTGAACTGTGGCTGGGGACCGAAGGAAATCCTTACAGAAAACGGAAAAGTCAAAGGAATTGTATTTAAGAAATGTCTTTCTGTCTTTGATGAAAACAAACGCTTTGCACCGAAATTTGATGAAGCCGTAACCATGACCGTTCCTTGTGAAAGAGTCTTTTTAAGTATCGGACAGAGCATTGTCTGGGGTAATTTATTAGAAGGCTCAAAGGTTGAATTAGGAAGAGGAAACGGTGCGGTGGCAGATAAAGTAACGTATCAGACAGCAGAACCGGATATCTTTGTAGGCGGTGACGTTTACACAGGACCGAAATTTGCCATTGATGCCATTGCAGCAGGAAAAGAGGGTGCAATTTCCATTCATCGTTTTGTGCAGCCGCACAGCAGTTTGACAATCGGAAGAAACAGACGTCAGTTTATTGAGCTTGACAAGAGCAATATTCAAATAGAGGAATACGATAATTCTTCCCGCCAGATACCGGGTGTGAGAAAAGACATTGATGCTCATAAATCCTTTAGAGATGCAAAAGAAGCCTTTACAGAAGAACAGGTGAAAAAAGAAACAGCACGCTGTCTGGGATGCGGAGCTTCCGTTGTAGATGAAAACAAATGTATCGGCTGCGGTGTTTGTACTACAAAATGTGAGTTTGATGCCATTCATCTGTATCGAGAGCATCCGGAATGCAGTACCATGCACAAATCAGAGGATAAGATGAAGGTCATTCTTCCTTACGCATTTAAGAGGGAAATGAAAATCCGTTTTGGAAAAAAGGAGAAATAGAGGATGCACGAGCTGGGAATTGTCTTTCATATTATTGACAGCTTAAAAGAAGTGGGGGAAGAAAACCATTTAAAGCAGATTGCGGGGGTGACTTTGGAAGTCGGGGAAGTTTCCGGAGTTTTGGAAGATTATCTGCAAAGCTGTTGGCGGTGGGCGTCAGACAGAACAGAGCTTCTAAAGGGAGCATCACTTACTGTGGAACAAATTCCGGCAGTGACCTTTTGCGAGGATTGTAAACAGACTTATTCTACAACAGAATTTGGAAAAATCTGTCCCTATTGCAAAAGTGAACATACATATCTTGCAGCCGGAAATGAGTTTAATATTAAAGAGATAACTGCCTGCTGAAAAATGCAGGCAGAAAGAGAAAGGAAGGGATTTTATGTTATTTCAGATTTACGGAGATAACACCATGTGGCAGCTGTTAGGCTGGATTTTGGTATTTGCGGGGCTTATTCTCATGAATGAGCTGGCAAGAAGAAGCAAAACAGGAGGAATTTTCTGTTTCTTAATTTTACCTGCGGTCTTGACCGTATATTTTGTGGCGATTTATGTAGGAGCAGCCATGGGCGCAGATTGGGCGCTTCATAACCAGACTTATCTGCACATGACAAGCTGGTTCCATTATGCAAAGCTCTATGCGGCAACAGCGGGATGTATCGGCTTTATGATGATTAAATACAAATGGGGAATTGGAAAAAAAGAATGGTTTAAGCTGTTTCCTTTTCTCATTGTGGCAATTAACATTTTAATTGCAGTAGTCAGTGATTTTGAGTCCGGTATCAGAGGTATGATGGCAATGGCAGAATACGGAGACCGCTGGTGGCTGTCATCTGAAAACGTATGGCTGTACGGAGGCTGGTGGAACTGGGTAAACGGTATTTCCGGCTTAATCAATATTTTCTGTATGACAGGCTGGCTGGGGATTTATGTTTCCAAGGATAAAAAAGATATGCTGTGGCCGGATATGACATGGTGTTTTATTCTGGCTTATGATTTATGGAACTTTGAATATACTTATAACAATCTGCCTACACACGCATGGTACTGCGGACTGGCGCTTCTTTTAGCTCCGACAGTTGCCAATGCCCTTTGGAATAAAGGTGGCTGGATACAGAACAGAGCAAATACTTTGGCTTTATGGTGTATGTTTGCACAGGTATTTCCGCTGTTTCAGGATGCCAGCAGATTTACCACTATACCGGTATTGTATGCAGACGGATTTATGGATGCTGCCACAAGACCAACCGTAGCAAATCCCACTATGCAGGGGGTGGTAGCGGTTATTGCGCTGATTGCCAATATTGCATGTATGGCAATGATTATCAAACGTGCAAAACAGCAGAAGAAAAATCCATATACACATGAGATTTTCACAGACCAGAAAGACTTTAAGCTGGCTATGGAAAGAGCAGAGAGATAAAAAAGAAAAACTGTTGTATGAGCAGTTATTGATAGTTCAATAGCTGTTCTATACAGCAGTTTTTTTCTAATCAAAATAAATCTGCGTATCCCCGTCAATACATTGCTTCAGAGAATACTCAATCCAATCCACCGCTCCCTGTGTATTTCGGTTTTTTATATAAGTCCACATGGTATAATTGCGGTTATAGAGCATTTCTACACCATACAGTTCACAGAAGCGCTCCCACATGGTAAAGATAGGGGCATGAAAAGACTGAAAAATCAGTGGTATTAAAGTATTTTTGGAGGACAGGGCAAATTCATGCTGAAAGGCAAAAGCAGCCTCAATGGCTTCCTGAACGCTTGCAGTATTTTGAATGGCTTCTACTTTTTCCAAAAGTACCTGAATTTCCTCATCGGTAATCATGGGAATACTCAGTCTGGCGATTAGCGTGTCAAGAGCAATACGCACTTCTAAAATCGAACGGATTTCCTCTCTGCGAATACGTCCTCCGTTATATTTCATAATGGCAACTAAGGTTTCTACCGTACCTTTCCTGCGATAGTCGGCAACAAAAGTTCCGCTTCGGGGTTTTACAATTAAAAAACCCTTTTTTTCCAGCTCCGCAATTCCGCTGTTTACCACGGCACGGCTGACCTGCATCATCTGAGCAAGCTGGCGTTCGGGAGGAAGCTTTTCGCCGATTTTTAATTTTCCTGACAAAATCATATTTTCTAACTGGTCTACAAAAAGTTCCCGAAGAGATGGCGAACTTATTTTTTCAAATTCCATAATCCTTCTCCAAAACAGTAAAATTTGAGTTCATTATATTGCGAAATAAAAGAAACTGCAAGAGCTTTCTTATTTTTAATTGACCGCAATGAAATGGTATAGTATTATATAGTTGTTTTACAATTTAGAAAAAACAGCGGTATAAGCTGCCGTTCAGGAGGAAACCATGTTAATTGTTAAGAAGTTCGGAGGAACCTCTGTTGCCGATAAGGAACGCATTTTCAATGTGGCAAAACGGTGTATAGAGGATTATGAAAAAGGAAATGATGTTGTGGTCGTTTTGTCTGCAATGGGAAAATATACGGATGAATTGATTGAAAAAGCTCATGATATCAATCCTAATCCACCTAAGCGGGAAATGGATATGTTATTTACCATTGGTGAGCAGATGTCGGTATCTCTTATGGCAATGGCAATGGCACAGCTGGGAGTCAGAGCTGTTTCCTTAAACGCTTTTCAAGTACCTATGCACACGACCAGCAGCTATGGAAATGCAAGGCTGAAAAAAATTGATACAGAGAGAATTAAACGAGAACTGGAAGACAGAAAAATTGTAATTGTAACAGGCTTTCAGGGAATAAATAAATATGATGATTATACCACACTTGGCAGAGGCGGTTCTGATACCACAGCAGTTGCTTTGGCAGCAGTTCTTCATGCAGATGCCTGTGAAATTTATACAGATGTAGACGGCGTTTACACAGCAGACCCACGTCTTGTGCCGACAGCAAGGAAATTAAAAGAAATCACTTATGATGAAATGCTGGATTTGGCAACATTGGGAGCGGGAGTATTACATAACCGTTCTGTGGAAATGGCAAAAAAATACGGCGTACGTCTTGTAGTGCGTTCAAGCTTAAACAATTCAGAAGGAACAGTGGTGAAGGAGGTTGTCAATAAAGTGGAAAGAATGATTATCAGCGGGGTTGCATTAGATAAAAATGCAGATAGAATTTCAGTAATCGGTATTCAGGATATGCCGGGAAGCGCATTTAAGCTTTTTAATACATTGGCAAAGAAAAATATTAACGTAGATATTATTATCCAGTCCGTAGGAAGGGAAGGAACAAAGGACATTTCCTTTACAGTTTCCCATGAAAATCTGGATGAAGCCATTGCGCTTTTAGAGGAAAAGAAAGAAGCTCTGGGCTTTGAGAAGGTAGAATATAACTGCGATGTTGCAAAGCTTTCTATCGTAGGAGCGGGTATGATGTCTAATCCGGGTGTTGCGGCAAAGATGTTTGAATGTTTGTATAATCAGGATGTAAATATCAACATGATTGCCACTTCTGAAATCAGAATTACCGTTTTAGTAGCACAGAAGGATGCAGTGGCAGCTATGAACGCAGTTCATGAAGCGTTTGGTTTATCTGAGAGAAATTAAATAAAGAAAGCGGGGTAGTGTAATGCAGCAATTTTATTATGGCGGAGATATTCTCACCATGGAAAAAGAAGGGGAAATCTTAGAAGCGGTACTTGTGGAAAACGGCAGAATTAAAAGTGCTGGAGATTTTGAAAAGGTGAAGCTTTTGGTAAAAGAAGATGCACAGTGGATAAATCTGGAAGGAAAAACACTGATGCCCGCATTCATTGATGCGCACAGTCACATCTCTACTGCCATTCAAATGTCACAGGCAGCAGATTTAAGTCAGTGCGAAAGCTTTGAAGAAATTCTTTCTGTTTTAAGAGAGTATCAGAAAGAACAGCAGATAGGAAAATCAGGAGTGATTATTGGCTTTGGATATGACCATAATTTTCTGCCTGAGGGGAAACAGCCTGATAAAAAGTACTTAAATCAGGTTTCCAAAGAAATACCTATTTATATTTCTCATGCTTCCGGCCATATGGGATGTGCAAATGATGCTGCATTAGCTTTAGCAGGTATTACAAAAGATACACAAGATCCGGAAGGTGGTAAAATCGGTCGCTCTGATAAAGATAATGAACCTAATGGTTATTTGGAAGAAGCAGCGATGATGATGTTGCAAAAGGCAATAGGTCCTAGAATAAAATTCGATTTGAAAGAAGGTTTGAAAAAAACGCAGGAGTTGTATTTGCAGAACGGAATTGTAACTGTACAAGACGGTGCAGCTTCTCCTGAATCTTTTGCAATGCTTCGACAGATGGATGAGAGTAAAGAACTGATTTTAGATGTAGTATTATATCCTTTATTACAAAATAAGGCCAAAGAATTATTTTTAGAATTTCCTGAATATGCAGAACAATATTGCGGGAATTTAAAGCTGGGAGGCTATAAAGCAGTTCTTGATGGTTCTCCTCAGGGACGTTCCGCATGGCTGACAAAACCTTATGAAAATAGTGGAGGTTATTGTGCTTATCCATGGTTTTCTGATGAAGAAACAGAAAAATTTATGAAAACAGCAGTGGAAGATAGCAGGCAGATTTTAGTACATTGTAACGGAGATGCAGCAGGAGATCAGTTTATCCAGGCTTATAAAAAAGCATTGGAAAATAGTAAAAACTCTCAAAAAGATAAGCTTCGTCCAGTGATGATTCATTGTCAGACAGCAAGGGAAGACCAGTTAGAGGAAATGAAAGAATTGGGTATTCTTCCGTCTATTTTTGTGGGACATGTCTATTATTGGGGCGAAGTACACAGAAATAATTTAGGTGAAGAAAGAGCAGCACGCATCAGTCCTTGTCATTCTGCATTTTTAAGAAATATGAAAGTAACTTTTCATCAGGATACACCGGTTACAAAGCCGAATATGCTACATTCCGTGTGGTGTGCGGTAAATCGTATTACGCGCGCAGGAAATCAGTTAGGCAAAGCGCAGTGCTGTACTGTATATGAGGCACTTCAGGCGGTGACGATAAATGGTGCATACACATACTTTGAAGAAAAAGAAAAGGGAAGTATTAAAGAAGGAAAAAGGGCAGACTTTGTTATTCTGGATAGAAATCCAGTGAAAACAGAGAAAAGAATGATAAAAGAAATACAAGTTTTGGAAACCATAAAAGAAGGAAAAAGTATTTGGAAAAAAGGAAGATAAATATGGATGCCAAAGAAAGAAGAAGACTGCTCCGAAAAAGAGCAGTAAGAAGACAAGTAGGGCTTATTGTCGCCGCTGCTTTTGTTATAGGGCTCAGCATCTATTTTGTGTCCAGCATAACATCTGCCAGAGCACAGGCAAAGGAAGAAAAAGCGAAAAAAGAAGCCCAGATTGCTAAGGAAGAAGCAAAAGAAGCTGCTGTAAAGGTTCGTCAAAAAGAGCACGAAAAGGCAGCAAAAGAGCAGGAAGCACTGATGAAAAAGCTCCAGACAGAAACGGAAAAAATGGTAAGCGGATTTGCAGGAGACTGGAGCGTATATATTCAGGAAATGGACTATGGGAATGAAATTGTTCTTAATAACGAGCCCATGTATCCTGCAAGCTTAGTAAAGCTGTTTGTTATGGCTGCCACTTACGAAAATTTGGATGAGGTTATGGAAACTCAGACAGAGTATTACGGAAGTGAGAAAAAGGCGTGGAAGGAAACAAAGAAGCTTTTAGAGGAAATGATAGAGGTTTCTGACAATGAAGCTTATAATGAACTGATAAAGGTGCAGTCCCCTGATCGAAGCTTTGTAAAGGGAGCTGCAAAAATTAATGAGTATCTGAAAGAAAATGGATATGAAGATACAGGAATACATACCACGCTGCATCCGGCATATTCCAAGTCTGAAAAAGACGGTAAAGGAGATAATGTAACTACAGTAAAGGACTGTGGAAAACTTTTAGAAAAAATTTATACGGGAAATTGTGTCAGTCATGAAAAATCAGGAAGTATGCTACATTTATTGTTAAATCAGGAAAATACCATTAAAATTCCTCAGGGACTTCCTGAGGGAACAAAAGTTGCCAATAAAACAGGAGAAACTTCTGAGGTACAGCATGATGCGGCAATCGTATATGGAGAAAACACGGATTTCATTTTATGTATTATGACAAAAAATACCAATGGAGTGGAAGAAGTATATGGAGATATTCATGAACTTACGAAAATGGTATATGATACTTTAAATCCATGAAAATAAGAGCTATTGTGTCAGGAAAATACCTGATACCATAGCTCTTTTTGTGTAGAAAATAGATTTTTTGTAGAGAAATTCAGGGTAGACTGGGAGTGAAAATAATTACGAAAGGGAATGAAAAAGTTGAGTTACAGGATTTTGATTGTAGATGATGAGATAGGAATTTTACAGCTTTTACAGGATTATTTTGAGATACAAGGATATGAGGTTTTAACTGCGCAAAATGGGGAGGAAGCCATAGAAAAAGCCATGGAAGATTTAGACTTAATTTTGCTTGATATTAATTTACCGGACATTGACGGCTTGCATGTGTGTCAGGAAATCAGAGAAAAAATAGAGTGTCCTATTTTATTTTTAACCGCAAAAATAGAAGAACAGGACAGAATTAATGGCTTTTTAATGGGTGGCGATGATTATATTTTAAAACCTTTTTCCATAGAGGAATTAGGTGCAAGAGTCATGGCGCATATCAGAAGAGAAAAACGCCGTCAACCTGTAAAAGACGATCAAAAAGGATTTGTGATTTCTTATAGTCAGCGAAGTGTTTTTTATGATGGAACTCCAATTACACTTACAAAAACAGAGTTTAATATTTTAGAATTATTGTCTATGAATCCGGGGCGGATATTTAGCAAAGAGCAGATTTATGAGCAGGTAAGGGGTATTGACGGCACAGGAGATAATACTATTATTACAGAGCATATCAGGCGCATTCGCAATAAAATCAGTGCATATACAGACAGAGAATATATTAAAACTGTATGGGGAGTGGGATATCAATGGATTGGATAGATGTAAAGCTTGCAAACTTGAAGAAACGAATACAGGAGATGTCTTTATTTCGTGGGATTTTATGTTACTTTCTGATTTATGGAGGGGCTGCATTCATCTTTACAATTCTCACTGTGCGTATCTGTGAAAGACGGCTCTTGATGTGGCATACAGGGAAAATAGAATTGGAGAACTGGCAGGTGCTTTTATGGGGAATAAGTTCCAGATTTTCCGGCTTTTTTTATTTAACAGTATCCGTGATTATTATGCTAAGACAGTTTTATAAGAACAGATTAAAGCGACCTTTTGTTCTTTTAGAAAAAGGGGTTTTGGAAATACAAAATCAGAATTTACAGTTTTCTTTGGAATATGAAAGTCAGGATGAAATGGGACAGCTTTTGAAATCTATGGATAAAATGCGGGAAACATTAGTAGAAAATTATGAGCACATGTGGAATCTGATAGAGGAACAAAAGCAGTTAAATGCAGCATTTGCCCATGATTTGCGTACACCTTTAACCGTTTTAAAAGGATACTGTGAGTTTTTGAGCCGGTATTTACCTCAAGGTGCAGTGAGTCAGGAAAAGATGACAGATATTTTGCTTTTAATGACAAAACAGCTGGAACGATTGTCTGATTTCAGCAAAACTATGAAAGAAGTCCGAAATTTGGATGAATATCCCATTGAAAAGGAAAAAACAGAGTTATTCCATTTTTGCAAAACTGTAGAAGGTATTGCAGAAGCTTTGAATATAGGAGGAGCTGTTACACTTTCTGTGAAATATTTGTCTGCAGAGATAGAAAAGCAGAAGGTATTTTTTGATGAAAATATTGTGCTGGAAGTTTTGGATAATCTGTTATCTAATGCTATTCGCTTTGCTAAAAGTCAGGTGATTATATCGATTGAGATTGAAGAAGAGGTAATGGGAAAATATATGTATTTATATGTAGAAGATGATGGAAAAGGTTTTTTAGAAAGTGAATTGCATAAAGCTATTGGGCCTTATTACAGCAGTGAACAGGAAGAAGAACACTTTGGAATTGGACTTTATATTTGTAATATGCTCTGTAATTTACACGGTGGAACGGTTAGTCTGGCAAATAGAATAGATGGAAATGGAGCGATTATTTCAGCCTCCTTTTTGATTTCTTAAAAAATTTTTAGGAAAAAATAGATAGAATGTAGAGTTTTTTCTTTTATGATAAGAGCATCAAAGGAAAGGAAGCTGAGAGTATGAGTTTAGAAATTGAAATAAAAAACCTGAGTAAAAATTATGGAAAAAAACAGGCGCTTGACCATGTAAATCTTACAATTTCACAGGGAATGTTTGGACTTCTGGGAAGAAATGGAGCAGGAAAAACCACGTTGATGAAAACCCTTGTTACCCTTCTGAAAAAGCAGCAGGGAAGTATTACGATTTGCGGAATACCTGTGGAAGAAACCGCAGAAATAAGAAAAATTGTGGGCTATCTGCCGCAGGATTTTTCCATGTATCCGAATATGACCGTGTATGAAGCTATGGATTATCTGGGCGTTTTATCCGGTATGTCAAAAGAAGAGAGAAGAAAAAGAATACTCAAACTTTTAAAACGTGTAAATCTTCAGGATGACAGAGGAAAAAAAGTAAAGGCATTGTCAGGAGGAATGAGAAGAAGATTGGGAATTGCACAGGCAATTCTCCATAATCCCAAAGTATTGATTGTAGATGAGCCTACAGCAGGTTTGGATCCGGAAGAACGAGTACGTTTTCGAAATCTTTTAAGTGAGATTGCAGAAGAAAGAATTGTAATTTTATCGACTCATATCGTAGGAGATATTGAAGCTACTTGTGAAAATATTGCTGTTATGGATCAGGGAAAAATTCTTTTTAAAGGCACCGTAGAAGATTTCCTTTCTCTTGCAGAAAACAAAGTTTATACAGTAAAAGTCAGTAAAAAGGAACTGCCGCAGTTAAAGAAAGAATATCGTGTAACAGGTATGCTTACTGCAGGCAATAATGTCTCTGTAAGGTTTATTTCTGATGAAAAACCACCTTTTGCAGCAGAAGTATGTACTGCAGGAGTAGAAGATGCTTATATGTATCTCATGGGAGAAAGGGCAGGTGAGATGGATGTTCTTTAAATTGCTGCAAAAAGAATGTATGCAGGCTTTTAAAAGTCTGATTTATTGGATTTATGTAATATGCGTGTTGTTATTTTTCTTTACACAGATGGGAAGTCCTGGATTTGATGCAAAGAAACCTGTTGAAACAGAAGATGGAGTATACGGAACGAAAATTTCAAAAGACGAAAAAGATATTCAGGAAGTTTTGTTAGGAGAATTGGCACAGGATTTTTATGAGGATAGCTGGACAACATATCCGGCAGGTTTTATTAAATATGTGAAGATAGATGAACAAGAAACAGAGGAAATAAACAGGATTTTGGAAGAGATGACAGGTCTCACTGAAAAGCAGAGAAGTATGGCAATTGAGTCATTTTATGAAAAAGGAAACTCACAAAGCTATATGTATTCTATCTTCAGGCTTCCTGTAAAAGAGGGTATTTCTTATGATACTTTTAAGGAAAATATGAAAAAAGTATGTTCTATTTTAGGGGCTGGTTCTTCTTATGAGGAAAGTAAATTCAGTCAGGGTGTAGACGTTTTGGCAGATTATGAAGATGCTGTGGCAGAATATGAAAATCTCATAGAAAAGGATAAATTCACAAGAGGATATGCAAGACTTTTCAGTGATTATATGGGGATTGTTTTAGGAATTATGCCCGTGTTTGTAGCTGTTACAAGATGTATGCGAGATAGAAGAGCAAAGATGCAGGAATTGATTTATGTTCGTAAAGCTTCTTCTGCTGCTGTGATTTTAAGCAGATATTTATCTATGGTAATGACAATGCTTTTACCAGTAATCTTTGCAGCTATTTATACTTTGATGCAGTGCATTGGTTATACAAAAGGTATGAATATTTCTATTGATTATTTTGCATTTGTACCTTCGGTGTTTATTTGGCTGCTACCGGAAATTATGGTGGTATCTGCTCTGGGTATGCTTTTAACAGAGCTTACGGATACAGCCATTGCTGTTCTTGTACAGGCAGTATGGTGGTTTAGTAGTGTATTTATGCAGGCGGGAGGTTTAGCTTCCGGAAATTTCGGTTTCCATCTGGTTGTACGTCATAACAGTGCCATGGATTATCAGGTGTTTGTGGATCATTATCAGGAATTTATCATAAACAGAGTTTTTTATGCAGGATTAGCATTGATTTTTGTTGGGTTATCTGTGTGGGTTTACAGTATGAAAAGAAAAGGAGCATGGGATTTATATGGAAAGATACTTCATGGTAGCAAAAGAAAATCAAAAGCATAATTTGCTAATGCCATTTTTACTTTGTATTTTACTTCTTATGGTTTCCCCTCTTTTTCTGGGGATAGAAAACCTTACAGAAATAGAAACTGCAAAAGTTTTAGAGTATTATGTGGTATTTATCAGTGTGATTTTATTGCCGGCAGTGTTTTTGCCGGAACAGGATAAAGATATTAGAGACTTATTGTCATCGAAATATATGCCTATAGCAAAATTGTACAGCATTCGTATTATACAGGTACTGATTTATTTAATGTTACTTTTAGGTGTTTATATGTATCTTTTAAAAGCTGGAAATTGTACGTTTGCTTTTGGAAGAGTATATATGGGTGAGTTGGCAACTATGGTCTTTTTAGGAGGAATGGGTATTTTCTTTTATGCACTGACCGATCAGGTAGTAGTGGGATATATGATACCTCTGTTGTATTACATGTTGAATATTACCATTTCCCCTAACAAGATAAAAGCGTTTTATCTGTTTTCCATGAGTATTGAGAAATATGAGTGGAAATGGACTTTAGGCATTGCAGGCGTTGTATTTTTGGCAGTAGGAATTGTTATCCGCTCCAAAAGAAAATGAAAATTTATCGAAAAACGATAAAAAAATATTGAAAAACAAAAAGTTCTGTGGTATTCTTTGGTAAAGAGAAAATCACAGGACTTTTTTTAAGGAGGTAAAAGATGAATTGGAACAAAGATAAAAGCTTAAAATTTACAAGAGTCTGTATTTATTTGTTTGCAGTCATTCTTGTGGGGATGTGTATTGGTGCTCCGTGGTTGTATCGAGGTTTCTTGGAGCTTCGCAGTCCTCTTTTAGATGGAATGCTGCCGTATTTTTTAGTTACCAATTATATTACAGCAGTTCCAGTTGGAATTGCACTGTATAGAATGAATGGTCTGTTGAAAAACATTAGTAAAAATCAGGTTTTTATTTTTGAAAATACGGAATATTTAAGACAGCTGTCCTGGTGCTGCGTAGCAGCAGGAATAATTTTTGCAGTCAGCGGTTTATATTATTTTCCGTTTTGGTTTTTATGTGGAGCGGCTATGTTTATGGCTTTAGTGCTGCGTGTGATAAAGAATGTTTTTGCACAGGCAGAAGAAATTAAAAGAGAAAATGATTATACCATATAGGAAGGGTGATAAAAATGCCTATTGTAGTAAATCTTGATGTAGTTATGGCAAAGAGAAAAATCAGTGCGGGAGATTTGGCAAAAGCTATTGATATTACACCTGCAAATTTATCTGTGTTAAAAAATGGAAAGGCAAAAGCAGTTCGTTTTACTACTTTGGAAGCTCTGTGCAAGACGTTAGAATGTCAGCCGGGAGATATTCTGGAGTATGTTTCTGAGGAAGAATTCTAAATAGTTTTCAGAAAGTGAGGAAGAAAAATGGAAGATAAAAATCGGGTAAGTACAGAAATGGACTTACCTTTAGAAAGTGAACCCTTTTTTAAGGAAATAAAGGTAGATAAATGGGATAAAATCTTTGCAGTGGCTTATTTGTTTTTAGGGTATGGATTATGGAAAACAGGGCAGTATGACTCATTTTTTAATATATCAGGCTTTGTTCTTTTTTATATTGCAGTAGTCTCATTATATTGTTTTGTAAAAGGTTTTCACATAAATGGGGAAAAGATATTTTGGAGTATCATTTTGCTGGGAATTGGGTTACCTTACGGATACTATTCTATTATGCCACTTGCACAGTTGGGAATGCTGGCAATAGTAGGGGCATATTGGACATTGGTTATGACAGAAGCTCTTATTTTGGAAGGTAACACTTCCTCTTGGGTGTTTTTGGATGTATGGCATGCCTTGGTAATTTTGCCGTTTTCTAATTTTTTATGTCAAATCAGAGTGCTTTTACAAAGTTTGTTTTATAAATCTCAGAAAAAAATAGGAATTATGATTTTGCTGGGAATTGGGATTTCTCTTCCGGTACTGGTTATTATTTTGCCGGTTTTATCTCAGGCAGATGCAGGGTTTTCCCGGATGCTCACCAGAGTTTTTGAGAGAGTTTTTGTTTTTGAAGGAGGACTTTTTCTTCAGCTATGTATAGAAATTCCTGTTGTAGTTATTCTTTCCTCCTTGATGTTTGGTACTGTCTATGGAGGAATTTATCAGAGAAATATAGAGAAAGATATTTGCAAAGAATATAAGGAAATATCGGGAGAAGGATTTCATATCATACCGGATGTAGCTATTTATACCTTTGCAGGAATTATTGGATTTACCTATCTTTTGTTTATTGCTTTTCAGGCAAAATATCTTTTTTCTGCCTGCGTAGGTATTTTACCAGAGAGTTTTACTTATGCAGAATATGCACGACAGGGCTTTTTTGAACTTTGTGGAATTACTGCTTTTAATGTATTGCTTCTCTTTTTTATGAATATTTTTGCAAGAACTGTAACAAGAGAAAATAAAGTTCTTTCTGTAATAAATATAGCTTTTTCTACAGTGACAATTTTGCTTTTGATTACAGCAATGAGCAAGATGGGAATGTATATTACGGCTTATGGTTTTACTATAAAGAGAATACAGGCAAGTGTATTTATGATATGGCTGTGTCTTGTTCTTTTCATGATTATCTGTCATCAGAAAAAGAAAATCCCATTGGTTCGCTGGGCTGTTTTTTCAGGTGCGGTTCTTTATACTTTGCTTTGCATATTGCCTTTGGAAGCTATGATTTCTTAGGGGGAAAACCATATAAAAAGTGGTTGCCAGAAGTTTTATCCTTGTATATACTGTATTTTTGCAAGATAAAATATACAAGTGAGGGATTTATGGAAACAAAGGATTTTATGACAAAACCGGTAAAAGGGTTATTTTTTCATTACTTAATCCCGTCCATTATGGGCACAATGGTAACTTCTATATATGTTCTGGCAGATACCATTATTATTGGAAAAGGGTTGGGAAGTGTGGCAATGGCAGCATTAAACATTGCACTTCCCATTTATAATGTGTTCTTTGGATTGGGACTTTTATTTGGCGTAGGCGGCTCTGTGCTGATGTCAATTTTCAGAGGACGAGGAGAAAAAGAAAAGGCAGATGCATACTTCACAGCTTCCTTTCTGTTAAATATTCTCGTGTGGCTTTTGCTTCTTGTGGTGAGTGTAGTTTTCATGGAAGATATTGCATGGCTTTTAGGCGGAACAGAGGAAACTATGCCATATATTATGGACTATATTCCTTACATTATATGGGGAATGGGAGCATATTTTCTATCTGCTTTTTTACAGACTTTTGTAAGAAATGATGGTGCACCAAAGCTGGCAATGAACGGTGTGATTGTTGGAGGAATTACCAATATCGTATTGGATTATGTGTTTGTATTTCCAATGAAAATGGGAATGGCAGGAGCTGCAATCGCAACAGTAATGGGCTCTTATTTAACCGTAGGAATTCTGCTTATTCATTTTTTTACAAAGAAAAATCAGTTGAAATTCAACCTTCGTGGTATTCGTGTAAGCTATATGAAGGATATTCTGGTGAACGGAACAGCCAGTTTTTTGATTGAGGTTTCATCGGGAATTACCATTTTTGTATTTAATTTGCAGCTTTTAAAATATGTGGGAAATACGGGAGTTACGGTATTCGGCATTATCTGCAATACAGCCATTGTGGTAATGTGTCTTTGCAAAGGCGTTAATCAGGCATCTCAGCCTATTATCTCTGTAAATTACGGGGCAGGGCAGTTTGAAAGAACTTTTTCCGTAAGAAAACTGACGATGATTACATCTATTATTGTCTGTGGCGTGATTGTAGCAGTTGGAATTTTTGCACCGGATTTCTTTACTTATATCTTCTTAAATCCTGATAAGGAAATCCTTTCCATGTCAGGAGACGCAGTGCAGATTTACTTTATCGGATTTTTATTTACAGCAGTAAATATGGTGTATATTTGTTATTTTCAGTCTGTGGTGGAAAATGGATATTCCCTGCTTTTATGTCTTTTAAGAGGCTGTATTCTGGTACTGATTTTTGTCTATGTATTGCCTGTTTTTATGGGAGTTACAGGAATTTGGCTGGCATACCCGGCGGCAGAATTATGTACTATGGCAGTGGGAATGTTTGTAATAAAGAGAACAGACAGAAAAAATTTTCAAAAAATAGTTGACAAAAAACAAAGTTAAGCATAAAATGATACCAACAAAAGCAAAACCGATGAGAAAGAGGAGTAAGCTTGAAATGAAATTACAGAGAGCGGCAGATGGTGGGATTGCCGTATGGACTTTGAAGCTGAATGGACTTTCGAGGGCAGCCCGAAATGAAAAGAGTAGGCGTTGTCGGGAACCGAACCCGTTATCAATCAGGCGTGTATGTCAGTACATGGTAAAGTGGACATTTGGCAATGTCAAGTTGAGTGGTACCGCGATAATAAATGATTTTATTACCGTCTCAAGTTAGTTTCTAACTTGGGGCGGTTTTTTATTGTATAGGAAATTGCGTCCTATACAATAGAAAGCCCTTGCACATCGGAATGGAAAAAGAAAAGCAGAGAAAAGGAGAAAAAATTATGAAGAAAAAAGTATTTGTTATGATTTTAGGAGCAATTTTAACAACAGGTCTTTTCACCGGATGCAAAGGCGAAAATAAAGAGAGTAAAGAAGGTGTCTATCACATTGGCATTTCTCAGTTTGCAGAACATGGTTCTTTGGATAACTGTCGGGAGGGATTTTTGGAAGGCTTAAAAGAAGAAGGTATTGAAGAGGGGAAAAATCTGGAGATTGATTTAGACAATGCCAATTCCGATACTGCCACAGCAGCACAGATTTCCGATAAATTTGTGTCAGATAAGGTGGATTTGATTTGTGCCATTGCAACACCAAGCGCACAGGCAGCTTACAACAGTGCAGCAAACACAGAAATTCCCGTTGTGTATACAGCAGTGACGAATCCGGAGGAAGCCGAGCTTGCAGGTGAGGATAAAACACCGGTGGGAAATGTGACAGGAACAAGTGACCAGCTTCCCGTAGAGGCGCAGCTGAAGATGATACGTGAAATGCTTCCGGATGCAAAAACAATCGGTATTTTATATACAACCAGCGAAGCCAATTCCGTTCACAGTATCAAAGAATATGAAAAATATGCCAAGGAATACGGATTTACCTTAGAAACAGCAGGTGTTACCAATACTTCCGAGGTGTCTTTGGCAGCAGCAGGATTGTTGGAAAAGGTAGACTGCCTTACCAATCTTACAGACAATACGGTTGTCAGTGTTCTGCCAACGATTTTAGAGCAGGCAAATAAAAAAGGTATTCCTGTTTTCGGCAGTGAAATTGAACAGGTAAAACTGGGGTGTCTGGCAGCCGAAGGCTTAGATTATATCAATCTTGGTAAAGAAACAGGAAAGATGGCGGCAAAAATCTTAAAGGGTGAAGCAAAAGCAGAGGAAATGTCTTATGAGCTTTTAGAGGGAAGCAGCCTTTACATCAACGAAAAAGCAGCAGAAAACTTAAAAATAGAACTTCCGGAAGAACTGAAAAACAGAGCAGAGGAAGTATTTACAGAAATTGAAGGATAAGAAAAGAGGAAAAAAAGATGGATTTTGCAATCAGTATTATTGAGCAGGGATTGATTTACGGCATTTTAGCATTAGGTGTATATATTACTTATAAAATTTTAGATTTTCCTGATTTGACAGTAGACGGAAGCTTTCCTTTGGGAGCAGCCGTAACAGCGGCGCTTTTAAAATCCGGCGTAAACCCCTATCTCACACTGCCTGTGGCATTTTTTGCCGGGGCAGCAGCCGGACTTTGCACAGGTCTTATTCATGTAAAATGTAAGGTACGGGATTTACTTTCCGGAATTATTATGATGACAGCTTTATACACGGTGAATTTAATGGTGGCAGGAACAAATAATGTCCCTTTATTTTCTAAAGAAACCATTTTTAAAAATGAGTTTTTATCCGGTATATTCAGCGGCGGAATTTCCAAATACAGCAATTTGATGATTATTTTGCTGGTGGTTCTTATCAGTAAATTTGCATTAGACGGATATCTGAAAACAAAGTCAGGATACTTATTAAGAGCCGTAGGTGATAATGAAAATCTGGTTACTTCTCTTGCAAAAAACAAGGGAAATGTGAAGATTTTAGGCCTTTCCATTGCCAACGGACTGGTTGCATTAAGCGGCTGTATTTCCTGTCAGCAGCAGGGAGTATTTGAAATTTCTTCCGGTACAGGAGCTATTGTCGTAGGACTTGCCAGTGTTATTGTAGGAACAAGTCTTTATAAAATGCTGAAAAAAATATCCTTTATCAAGGTTACGACCTTTGTATTTTTAGGTGCAATTCTCTATAAGGCGTGTACAGGAATTGCCATTTTATACTTCCCGCCACAGGCAATGAAAATGATTTCTGCATTGTTCCTTTTAGGCGTGTTAGTCTTAATTCTGGTTGTTGATAAAAAAGAGAAGAGAGGGAAAAGCCATGCTTGAATTAAAACATATTCATAAATACTATAACCCGGGAACAGTGCATGAAATGTGTCTGTTTGAAGATTTTAATCTGACCATAGAAAAAGGAGAATTTGTATCCATTGTAGGCAGTAACGGTTCAGGAAAAACCTCTCTTTTAAATATTATCTGCGGAAGTATTGAATTAGATGAGGGGAAAATTCTGGTAGACGGTCAGGATATTACAAAGCAAAAAGAATATAAGCGTCTGGAGAAAATCGGACGTGTGTATCAAAATCCGGCTATGGGAACCTGCCCTTCCATGACTATTTTAGAAAATATGGCAATGGCAGATAATAAGGGAAAAGCCTTTGGATTAAAAAGAGGAACAGATAAGAAACGCATTGCTTTTTATAAAGAAGAGCTGGCAAAATTACAGCTTGGCTTGGAAGATAAATTGAATACAAAGGTAGGAGCTCTTTCAGGAGGACAAAGACAGGCATTGGCGCTTTTAATGAGCACCATGACGCCTATTGATTTCCTGATTTTAGATGAGCATACGGCAGCATTAGACCCGAAAACCGCAGATTTAATTATGGAATTAACAGAGAAAATTGTGAGAGAAAAGCATTTGACAGCGATTATGGTAACGCATAATCTTCGCTACGCAGTGGAATACGGAGACAGACTTCTCATGTTGCATCAGGGAAATGCAGTTATGGATGCGGTAGCAGAAAAGAAAAAAGAAATAAAAATTGAGGATATTTTAGAAAAGTTTAATGAGATTAGCATAGAATGCGGAAATTAACAGCCCTTGAAACGAACTATATATCGTGCTAGTATATATACATACTGACTAAATATAGTGGAGGGTAAAAGGATGAATGTTGAAGAATGGCTGGGCAGCGAAAACCGGCTTGGAATGGATATCTGGAATAAAAAGTATCGGAATGAAGAAGAGGATTTTGAAAGCTGGATTACACGTATCAGCGGCGGAAATGAAGAAATCGCAAAGTACATAAAAGAAAAGAAATTTCTTTTCGGAGGAAGAATTTTATCCAATCGAGGACTGGATAAGCAGGGGAAAAAGGTGACTTATTCCAACTGCTATGTGGTCGAACCGCCAAAGGACAACATAGAAAGTATTTTTGATTGTGCCAAAAAGCTGGCACGTACGTACAGCTACGGTGGGGGCTGCGGTGTGGATATTTCCGAGCTGAGTCCAAGAGGTGCGAAAATCAATAATGCGGCAAAGGAAACCAGCGGAGCGGTATCCTTCATGGAATTATATTCTCTTGTGACTTCTTTAATCGGACAAAACGGAAGAAGGGGAGCGTTGATGATTTCCATTGACTGCTCCCATCCTGACGTTCCGGAATTTATTGAGCTGAAAACTGATTTGGAAAAAGTAAATACAGCGAATATTTCCGTGCGTATTCATGAGGATTTCATGGAAGCAGTGAAGAAAAACGAAGAGTATTGTCTGCATTATACAAGAGAAGAGACAGGACAGGTTATTGAACGTATGGTAAATGCCAGAGAGCTGTTTCACCGCATTACGGAAACAAACTGGGATTATGCAGAACCGGGCGCATTGTTCTGGGACAGAATTACCGGCTGGAATTTACTTAGCAATACAAAGGAATTTTCTTATGCAGGCGTAAATCCCTGTGCAGAAGAGCCCTTGCCGGCAGGAGGAAGCTGTCTTTTAGGAAGCATCAACCTTTCTGCTTTTGTAGAAAATCCTTTTACAGAAAATGCCTATTTTGACTTTGAAGAATTTAAGCATTGTGTACAGGAATCTGTAAGAGCTTTAAATGAAGTGTTGGAAGAAGGACTGCCCTTGCATCCCCTTCCGGAGCAGCGAGAAAGTGTCAGTCAGTGGCGTCAAATCGGATTGGGAATTATGGGACTTGCAGATGCACTGATTAAGCTGGGGCTGACTTACGGGGAAGAGGACGCAGTTTCTGTCTGTGACAGAATAGGCTTTGTCATGGCAGATACAGCGATTGCAGCCTCCGCAAGGCTTGCCAAGGAATTGGGTGCATTTCCAAAATGTAAGGTGGAGGAAATTATGGAAACACCTTATTTTCTGGCAAATACAACAGAGGGAACAAAAGAGCTGGTGCGTAAATACGGGCTTCGCAATTCTCAGCTTTTAACCATTGCTCCTACGGGAACCTTGTCTACCATGTTGGGCATTTCAGGAGGAATTGAGCCGATTTATGCCAACTATTATGAGAGAAAAACAGAGTCCTTACATGGAGAGGACGTGTATTATAAGGTTTATACAAAAATTGTAAAAGATTTTATGGAGGAGCACAAGGTTTCCGATGACAGACTTTTGCCGGACTATTTTGTAACGGCTATGACTTTAGACTATCATCAGAGAATAGATATGCAGTCCATCTGGCAGCGACATATTGACGCATCCATCAGCTCTACGGTAAACGTACCTTCCGGCTTTACTGTGGAAGAAACAGAAAATCTTTATTTATATGCCTTTGAGCAGGGGTTAAAAGGAATTACTATTTTCCGAGACGGCTGCAAGCGTGTGGGAATTTTAAATACAAAGGAAACGAAGAAAATCACAGCAGGAGAAGGACTGAAACGAGGAGAAATTATTCTTGTCACAGACGATGTGGTAGGCAAGAAAAGAAAGCTGATTACAGGCTGCGGAAGTCTTCACTGTATTGCCCTTTTTGACCCGCATACAGGAGCACTTTTGGAAACATATTTAAGCAAAGGTTCTACCGGAGGCTGTAATAACTTTATGGTTGGTCTTTCCAGAATGATTTCTATCAGTGCAAGAGGCGGAATTGATATTGAAACTATTGTAGATCAGTTAAATTCCAGTGGTTCCTGTCCGTCTTATACTGCTCGTAGAGTAACTAGAAAGGATACAAGTAAAGGTGCATGCTGTCCAATGGCAGTGGGAAATGCTTTAATGGATATGTATAAAGAAATGCAGGAGGAATTAAGTCAGAAAGCGGGAAAAGATGAGAAAGGCAAGAAAATTCCAAAACCAAAAGCAGTTCCGGTAAGGGGAGAAACAGATAAAATGTATTGTCCGGAGTGCGGAGAACCCCTTGTTTTTGAAGAGGGATGTAATATTTGCAAAAGCTGTGGATGGAGTAAATGTCACTAATGAACAAAAGGAGACGATATGAAACTTTTATTTAAACAAAGGATATTTTCATGGCTTGACAGTTATGATATCTATAATGAGCAGGGAGAAAAAGTGTATACAGTAAAAGGTGAATTAGCGTGGGGACATTGTCTAAAAATTATGGATCAATATGGGCAATATTTAGGTACAGTAAAAGAAAAAGTGCTCACATTTTTACCTAAGTTTGAACTCTATGCGGGAGAACAATATTTGGGGTGTGTTCAGAAAGAGTTTACTTTTTTTAAGCCTAAATTTGTTGTTGATTTTAATGGCTGGAGCGTGCAGGGAAACGTATGGGAATGGGATTATGAAATACAGGATCAGACTGGAAGGGCAGTAGCCTTGGTAAATAAAGAAGTATTTTCTTTAGCGGATACATATGTCATGGAAATTGACAGACCAGAAAATGCTTTGTATGTATTGATGCTGGTTCTGGCTATTGATGCAGAAAAATGTTCCAGTCAGTCATAAGAGAAGGAAGACAGAACGATGAGATTAGAAAAGTTGCAAAACCTTTTAAAAGAAAAAAGATTTCCTTTTACCTATTCTGAGGAAGATGGTTGCGGAAGTATTGATTTTGAATATCGTGGAGTTGCTTATCATGTATGGGAATTTTTTGATGATGATATATGGGGAGCAGAAACCAATGTGAAAAATATGGGGCGACATGAAGATTTATTCGGAGAGTATGAAAGGGAAATTATAGATATTGTTCAGACATGGAATTAAAAAATGAAAAAACAGCCTTGACATTGACGCAGCGGAAACTGTTATGGTAATTGTACAGGAAGAAAAGGAGGAAGAAATATGGAGTACAGTATCAGACAGTTGGCAGATATTGCAGGGGTAAGTACCAGAACCCTTCGTTATTATGATGAAAGAGGTCTGCTAAAACCCAGCAGAGTAAATGAGAAAGGCTGTCGTTACTATGAACAGGAGCAGGTGGACCTGCTGCAGCAAATCTTATTTTACCGGGAAAGAAATCTGGGATTGGATGTGATTAAAGAGATTATCAGCAATCCCCAATTTGATGCGGCACAAGCGCTTGAGGAACATTTGATTGCTCTTATGGAACAGGAAAAACATATTTCTACCTTAATTCAGACTGTAAAAAATACCATTGCAGACATGAAAGGAGAAGAAAGAAATATGAGTGATAAAGAGAAATTTGAAGGTTTTAAACGAGAGCTGATAGAAGAAAAAGAAAGACTTTACGGGAAAGAAGCCAGAGAAAAATATGGCGAAGAGGCTGTTGATGAGGCAAATCAAAAAATTATGGGACTGTCCGAGGCAGATTACGAGAGATTTAAAAATCTGGAAAAGGAAGTGCTTCGTCAGTTAGAAGAAGCTGTAAGAAACAAAGAATTGCCCGAAAGCGAAACAGGACACAGAATTGTGCTTTTGCATAAGGACTGGCTGGGATATACATGGAAGGAATATTCTGCTCAGGCACATAAAGGGCTGGCGTCTATGTATATAGCCGATGAGAGATTTCTTGCATATTATGATAAGAATATAAAAGGGTGCGGCGAGTTTCTTGTAAAAGCGGTGGACTATTGGGCAGGAAGATAAGGTGTCTTGACTAAGTTGCGGAGAAATTTTATGAGTAATGAAGTAGTAAATTATTATGAAAATTATCGAGAAGAAGATAGAATTACGACTAATAATGCAAGGAGAATAGAATTTTTAACAACAATATATAAATTTGATAAATTGTTGAAGGGTAATTTGAAAATTTTAGATTGTGCTGCTGGTACAGGTGCTTATGCTTTTTATTTGGCAGATAAAGGACATAATCTCACAGCAACAGATATAACACCAAGACATTTTGAAGATGGGTGCTTTGATGTGGTGTTAAACATGGGCCCTTTTTATCATTTAACCGATGATATGTCAAGGAATAAATGCTTAAGCGAGTCTATAAGAGTTTTGAAAAAAGGTGGATATCTTATTACAGCATATATTCCAAGATTATATCTTAATCAGATGCTTGTTATGTCAGTTATTACATGATAATCCAAAATGCTTTTGGACTGATACATATTATTCATCATACGATGAAATGCAGAAATTATATAAAGATAATGGCATAGAATGTATAGACCAATTTGCACAGGATGGATTAGCACCTTTATTTCATAATAGAGTAGACCAGTGGAACAATGAACAATTTGAAATATGGCTTAAATATCACTTGTCTGTATGTTCGGAAAAATCAATTATAGACATGAGCAATCATGTGATTATTATAGGCAGAAAAAATTAAATAGTTTTTCAGAAACAAAGGAGTTGTTGCTTTTCATGGTGGTTAGAAATATCACTGAAAGCAACAACTCCTTTATTATTTAGTTCCATTCTTCAGCCAAGAGAAAATCACGGATATTACGGTGCTTGATACCATTGCGGCTCATATCAAATTCATATAAAGAAACCACATATTTCGGGAAATTGTCTCGGATTGTATCGTATACTCCGAATTCACGTTGAACAGTTTCCTCGGAGGCAAGCAGATAGGTAACCTGAATATGTAGCTTTTCATCTCGCTTATGGCAGACAAAATCAATTTCTTTATCGCCGGTTTTTCCTACTGTAACATTATAGCCACGGCGTAATAATTCTTGATAAACAATGTCTCGCAAGTACACAGTCCCATACATAGCCTCGTAAAGACTGTTGGAATTCCCATATTCAAAAACGAAAATAAGCAATATAGTGGTTAAAATAAGAGAAAAGCCAAAAGGTGAATTACTGTAAAAATAAAAAATAACAACTGTCTTGTCACTTGTAAAAACATGGTGTATAATAGCTGTCAAATGCTTGGCAGGAGGAAAGAGAAAATGAAAGCCATGAAAGAGGAAATCGAACAGCTGAAAAAAGAAAAAAATGCAGTAATTTTAGCACATTATTATGTTCCAAAGGAAGTTCAGGAGGTTGCGGACTTTGTAGGCGACTCCTATTATTTAGCAAAAAAGGCAAGAGAGACAGAGGCAGAAATTATTGTTTTTGCAGGTGTTTCTTTTATGGGGGAAAGTGCCAAAATTTTAAATCCCACGAAGAAAGTATTATTGCCGGATGCAGAGGCAGATTGTGCAATGGCACACATGGCATCAGCGAAAAAAGTACAGGAAATGCGAGAAAAATATGAGGATTTGGCAGTGGTATGCTACATTAATTCAACAGCCGCTTTAAAGACGGTTTCTGATGTATGCGTGACCTCATCCAACGCAGTAAAAATTGTAAAAGCATTGCCAAATAAAAATATTTTCTTTATTCCGGATGAAAATCTGGGAAGCTATGTGGCAAAACAAGTACCTGAAAAAAATATTCTTTTAAATGACGGATATTGTCCGGTACATAAAAAAATTACAGTGGAAACCGTAAGGCAGACAAAGGCAAAATACCCACAGGTAGAATTCTTGGCACATCCGGAATGCACAGAGGAAATTCTGGCAGAGGCAGACTTTATCGGAAGCACTTCGGACATTATCGGCTATGCAGAAAAGTCTTCAAAAAAGGAATTTTTAATTGGCACAGAGGACGGTGTTTTCGCAGAGCTTATGAAAAAATGCCCTGAAAAAAGCTTCTATTCTGTTATGCAAGGACAGTGTTGTGCAGATATGAAAAAAGTCACTCTTGAGAAGGTGCGTGACTGCTTAAAAGAAGAAAAATATGAGGTGGAAATTACAGAAGACACCAGAGAAAAAGCACAGAAAGCATTGGACAAAATGCTGGAGCTGGCAAAGTAGGGGGTGTCTTTATGAATAAGATAAAAGCAGATGTGCTGATTGTAGGAACAGGCGCAAGCGGACTTTTTGCAGCGCTTCATATTCCTTCCGATATGCAGGTTATATTGATTACAAAGGATGACCTTAAAAACAGCGACTCTTATCTGGCGCAGGGTGGAATTTGCGTTTTAAGAGACGAAAATGACTATGAAAGCTTTATGGAAGACACCTTAAAAGCGGGGCACTATGAGAACCGAAAAGAGTCTGTGGATATCATGATACGTTCTTCCAGAGAGGTCATTAATGAACTGATTTCTTACGGAGTAGATTTCGCAAAGCGTGACGGAAAGCTGGATTATACAAGAGAGGGCTGTCATTCAAAAGCCAGAATTTTATTCCATGAAGATATTACCGGAGAGGAAATTACAAGTAAGCTTTTAATGGCTGTGAAAAAGCTTCCAAATGTAAAAATTATGGAGCATACCACCATGCTGGATTTAATCGAGAAGGACAATACCTGTATGGGAATTCTTGCAGAAACGGAAAATGAGGAATGTATGGGAATTCAGGCAGAGCATACCATACTGGCAAGCGGCGGAATTGGAGGTTTATATCAACATTCTACCAATTATCCCCATTTAACAGGAGATGCTCTGGCAATCGCTATGCGCCATAAAGTGGAATTAGAAAATATTGATTATATTCAAATTCATCCTACGACCTTATATTCTTTAAAACCGGGAAGACGTTTTCTGATTTCGGAGTCTGTAAGGGGAGAAGGAGCAAAATTATATAATGCAAAAGGAGAACGTTTTGCAAATGAGGTGCTTCCAAGAGACCTGATGACAAAGGAAATCCATAAGCAGATGGAATTGGATAATAAGCCTTATGTGTGGCTGGATATGACGGTTTTAGGAGAAAAAGTGATTTTAAATCATTTTCCTCATATTTATGAAAGATGTCTGGAGGAAGGCTATGATGTAACCAAGGAATGGATACCCGTAGTTCCTGCCCAGCACTATTTTATGGGGGGAATTCATGTGGATGCAGACAGTAAAACAACAATGAAAAGTCTGTATGCAGTAGGTGAGACAAGCTGTAACGGCGTGCACGGCGCTAACCGTCTTGCAAGCAATTCTCTTTTGGAAAGTCTGGTTTTTGCTGAGCGTGCGGCAAAAAATATTGAAAAAAATAGGGAAAAATGCAAGACAAATGATGCTGATTTTGATAAACTGTATCAAGAGACACAAGAGTGTATTGTAAGTCAGAAGGAATGTCTGACAGAGGTGTATAAGAACGAAATTCTGAAAGAAATAGAAAGAGAGAGACAGGCAAAATGAACGATATTACAATGAAATTAAATGCAGATAATTTGATAAAAATGGCATTACAGGAAGATATCAGCAGCGAGGATGTTACTACAAATGCCGTTATGCGAAACAGAAAACAGGGAGAAGTACAGCTGATTTGCAAGCAGGATGGAATTATTGCCGGACTGGGTGTATTTGAGCGTGTTTTCAAGCTTTTGGATGAGACAACAGAGGTAGAATTTTACGCAGAAGACGGCGATGAGGTAAAGAATAAACAGCTTTTGGGAGTAATACGTGGAGACATCCGTGTGCTTCTTTCCGGCGAGCGTACTGCGCTGAATTATTTGCAGAGAATGAGCGGAATTGCGACTTATACACATCAGATTGCAGAGCTTTTAAAAGAAACAAAAATCAAGCTTTTAGACACCAGAAAAACAACTCCGAACATGCGTATTTTTGAAAAATATGCGGTAAAAGTCGGCGGCGGTTATAATCACAGATACAACCTTTCTGACGGAATTTTATTGAAGGATAATCATATCGGAGCAGCAGAAAGTGTGAAAAAAGCAGTGGAAATGGCAAAGGAATATGCTCCTTTTGTTCGTAAAATCGAGATTGAAACAGAAAATCTGGAGATGGTAAAGGAGGCAGTAGAAGCCGGAGCAGACATTATTATGCTGGATAATATGACGCCGGAGGTAATGAAAGAGGCAGTGAAGCTCATTGACGGCAGAGCAGAAACCGAGTGCTCCGGTAATGTTACAAAAGAGAACATTGAACGTCTGGTAGAAGTTGGCGTAGACTATATTTCCAGCGGGGCTTTGACACATTCCTCTCCGATTTTAGACTTGTCCTTAAAAAATCTTCACGAGGTATAATACAGCGAAGGAAGGGGATTTTTCAGAATGGTTGGAGAAACACGCAGAAAAGAAATTTTAAAATATATTTCGGAAAGCGACAAACCGGTATCAGGAACAAAGCTGGCAGAACTTTTTCATGTAAGCAGACAGGTAATTGTACAGGATATTGCATTACTGCGTGCGGCAGATTGTGAAATTCTGTCTACCAACAGAGGATATATCTGTCAGGGAACAAAGAAATTTGTTCGGGTTTTTCAGGTGTGTCATACCGATGAAAAAATAGAAGAAGAATTAAACGCAGTAGTAGACTGCGGAGGCACAGTTATAGATGTGTTTGTACAGCACCATATTTACGGAGAATTAAGAGCTTCCCTGCAAATCAGCTCCAGAAGACAGGTAAAACAGTTTGTGGAGGATATTCGCACAGGAAAATCACGTCCTCTTACAAATATTACATCCGGTCATCACTGCCATACCATCAGTGCAGACAGTGAGGAGGTTTTAGAGCTTATTGAAGAAGCCTTTCAGAAAATGGGAATTTATGAGGATGAGAGAGAAAATATGGAAATTACAATCAGAAATGCAAAATTAGAAGAAGCCTCTGTATTGGCGCAGATTGAAGCAGAGTGTTTTCCAAAGGCAGAAGCAGCTTCGGCAGAGGAAATTCAAAAACGCATGAGTACATTTTTAGAAAGTTTTTTCGTAGCAGAAGTACAGGGAGAAATTGCCGGTTTTATTAACGGAGCGGTGACAGACCGGCCCTCTTTACCGGACGAGCTTTATCATAATGCGGCACTGCATAAGCCTGACGGAGCTTACCAAACAGTGTTTGGATTAGACGTAAGAGAAGGATACAGAAATCAGGGAATTGCAGGAAAGTTGCTGGATTTTCTCTCCGATACGGCAAAAGAAAGAGGAAAAAAAGGTGTGATTTTAACCTGTAAAGAACATTTGCTGAAGTTTTACGGAAGTCATGGATTTGAAAACTTTGGGGTGGCAGACTCTACACATGGAGGAGCTTGCTGGTATGATATGAGAAAAATGTTTTAGAAAAGTTTATTTTATTGATAATCAAATATAACGATTTTAAGAAAAAATACTTAATAATATGGCTTGCTATATTTATAGGTATCGTGTTAATAAGTATTGCATGGATACAAATAGAGAAAAAGAAGACTCTGAATATAAATTTAGCAAAATATAAGTACGAGCGTGAGCTGGAAAATAGCCCTTGTATATCGCCGGATGGTAATGCGATTTTAAAAATGGTGGTTGTATATGACAAACCAAGGGGCGGAGAAGGATATGTTTTAGGGTTTGCACATTTTAAAGATACAAACGAAAAAAGGTGGATTTAGAAATGAATGAAAATGAGGCTGTCGCATCAAGTGTAAGTATTCGTAATATACAACTTAATGCAGCAGCCTCATTTTCATAAAATTATTATAGAGCTAAAAGCGTCGGTTCTGTCATTTTAATATGATTTTCCAAAGAGGTTCTGTCAATGAGCGCCGGCACTACACCGGTTCTGGAAATACAAAATCCGGCTGCATGAGTTGCGATTTTCACTGCATTCAAAAGAGGATAACCTTCTGTTAAATAGGAGGCAAGAGCAGCAATAAAAGCGTCAGCGCCTCCTGTGGAGTCAATGGAAGGAAAATCAGCAGCAGGAAAATAACCGGAAAAATCTGCTGTTTTTACGTAAGAACCCTGATGACCTAAGGTGATAATAATCACAGGACAGCCTTGGCGGTAAAAATAATCAGCCTGCTTTTCTACTGTGTTTTCAGAAGGACATAAAATTGCGGCTTCTCGTTTATTGGGAACGAAAATATCTGCATTTGCCAAAAGCTCAGTTGGCAGCGCCTTTAGAGTGGCTGGCTTTACAATGGTTTTGGCGTGATGGAAATGCGCTGTTTTGGCAGCCTGTATGCAGGTATTCATTGGAATTTCCGTGGAAATCAGGCAATAACCGCAGTCGTCAAATAAATGTTCTCTTGATAAAATATCCTCGGGAGAAAGAGTTTCATTAGCGCCGGGCAAAACGGTAATACAGCTTTCCGCATCTTTTTGTACGTGAATATATGCCTTTCCGGTGGCAGAGGCAGAGCTTCTTCGTATTCCGTGAGTCAGCACATGCTCTTTCTTTAACGTATCATAAATAACGGTGGAGTCATAATCATTTCCGATTTTTCCGATTAAAATCACTTCACGTCCGAGGCGGGCAGCGCCAATGGCCTGATTTGCTCCTTTTCCCCCAAGGGAAATACAGGAGGCGGTAGTAACGGTGGTACTGCCGGAGCTTGGGAGCTCGTCTACGGTCAGTGTAATATCCGTATTGATGCTTCCTACGGAAATCACTTTTTTATAGCGGCAGGAAGGCGGCGCATTTAAGCTTTCTTCATGGTCCAAAGTGAGATTATCAGAAGTAAAGAGTGTAAATTTAGGTTCATTTAAGTTTTCGCAGGCTGCAATTAAATGATAGCAGACTTTTTCTCCGAAAGCCTCGTAGGGGATTTGGAGAGAGGAAATTCTGGGAAAACAGATGGCGTCTCCCGCATCCTCCCGAAGACTTATAAGGGATAAGTCGGAAGGAATATGATAATGAAAGCTCTTTACTTTTTCATACAGAGAAAGAGCAGCCTCAAAGTGGGTGCTGACAATTCCTGTAAAGCCCTGTAAGGAAATCTGGGTATAAAAGTCAGGGTCGGTAACGAAAAGCTTCATATCCTCTGAGTAGGGAATTTCATTGTCAAAAAGACATTTCTTAAATCCTTCAAATACCATTTTGGAGCGAAAGCTTCCGGGCTTTGTCAGACATGCAATATGAGTATGGCGATAATCTAAAAGCTTTTGGGCAGCAAGATAGCCCATCTGCATAAAATCCAGACAGTGAGAGGCTTCCGGAAGGGAGGAGTTAATGTAGGAAACAGCAATATCCTGCTCCTGAAAATAATGTTCGTATTGAACACTGTTTTCACTGACAGGCTCCCAGATAACACCGTCCACATGATGCCTGCACAGTGCAGTAATGTGTTTTAATTCCTTTTCTTCAGAGTCCATACTGTCGCAAAGAAGAACATTATAGCCATGCTTTTGCGCCATATCCATAATGCCCTTTAGCATCAGGTTCAGCAAAGTGCTGTGCCTTAAAAGAACACCGATGACAAAGGTCTTTGCATTGGAAATATTTTTGGCTGTGCCATAAGGCGTATAGTTGTATTCTTTTACAATTTTCAGTACACGATTGCGGGTTTCGATATTTATATTATCTGCTTTGTTGTTTACAATTTTTGAAACGGTTGAAATAGAAACGCCTGCCAGCTTGGCAATTTCTTTAATAGTCATAAGATGACGTCACCTCACTTGTGTTTAATCTTATAAAGTATTATTCACTATCTGGAATTATTTGTCAATAAAGCTTCCGTACCTTTTTTGTTGCCGTAAAAAAGAGAAAGGGGTATAATCAAAAAAGCAGTAAATTCTGACAAATGAGGTGGGAAAATGAAAGAATTTGTTTGTAAAAGAAAAAAGGTGTTTTTTCTTATAGGAATATATCTGTTGTTTCTTTTATTTGTGTCTCAGGATGCTTGGCTTTATGATACAACCATTGCCAAAATTACAAAAGTACAAACAGAAAAAACAGGAGAAAAAGAAGGGGCAAGAGGTGAGACGGAGGCTTATTACCGACAGACAATGCAGGGGATTTTACTGAACGGAAAATGGAAGGGAAGTAAAGTTACGCTGAAAAATGAATATACGTATTCCAGTGTTACAAATCAGAAATACCACAGAGGGGATAAGGTGTTTATTCATGCCAGTGAAAACGGGGAAAGGCTTTCAGGAAAAATCAAAGGTCTGAAAAGGGATACTTATCTGGCGGCAGTAGGAGGAATGTTACTTTTTTTGCTCATCCTGATTACAAAGAAGCAGGGAATTTATACTATAAGCACGATGATTTTTAACACGGTTGTCTATGCCGTGGGATTTCATTTTTATCTAAAAGGCGGAAATATGATTAAAATCTGCAATATCATGGTTTTCTGCTTTACTTTTGGAACGATTTTGCTTTTAAACGGATTTCACAAGCGAACGCTGGCGGCAGTCTGCTCAACTCTTTGTGTATTTACGGTTATTATGGGAATATTTCATTTTATTATGTATTTGTATGGAGACGTGGACTATTCTTCTATGGAATATCTGGGAAGCGTGGAAAATCCCGCAGAAATGTTTGAGGCAGAGGTTATGCTGGCAGGACTTGGAGCAATTATGGACGTAGCCGTAACCATAGCGGCGGCAACAGGAGAACTTATTCGGAAAAAACCGGATATTAAATTTTTGCCCCTGTATCGCTCCGGCAGAGAAATAGGATATGACATTATGGGAACCATGCTCAGTGTGCTGTTGTTTACCTTTGGAAGCGGTTTAATTCCCGGATTTCTCATTCGAATGAACAATGACATTTCTTTTTTGTCCAATATACGATATCATATTTCCTTTGAAATCTGCCGGTTTCTTATAGAAAGTATCGGGATTGTGCTGGCAATTCCAATTTCTATTTTTGTATCCGCAGTCTTTTTAAAGGTACAGGTTAGGAGGGAAAAATGACAGGAATACTTGTGTTGATATTGTTTCTTCTCATGGTAGCAGTGGGAGGAGAAAGAGGTGCAATCGCCGTTTTGGTGCTCTGCGGCAACATCCTTGTTTTAGGAGGAACGATTATTTTGCTGGCAAAGGGCTATCCTGTTTTTCTCGTTGTCTTTCTGGCTGCTGTAATCATCAGCTACATATCTTTGATGAAGCAGAATGGAAAAAACGTGAAAACCTTTGCGGCATTTGCGTCTGTAACAGGAATTATGTTTGTACTGAGTCTTCTGATTTATTTGCTGGTATGGAAAGCACAGGGCGGCGGATTAAATGAAATACAGTCCATGCAGGAGGATATTATGTATTTTTATGAGTCGGATATTCATATCAGCATGTTACAGATTGCAGTATCAGTAACCATACTAAGCGCTTTGGGTGCGGCAATTGATACGGCATTGTCGGTAACCTCTGCGGTTTATGAGGTGAAGCAGCATCGGCCGGAGCTATGCCAAAAAGAATTGTTCGCCTCCGGCATGCAGGTGGGGAAGGAAATTATCGGAACTACGGTAAATACTCTGCTTTTTGTGTATTTAGGTGACTCTATGCTGTTGTTTGCCTATTTGAAGAAGGGTGGATATACCATAGAAACCATTGTGAATTCCCGCTTTTTGTTTCAGGAGTTGTCCGTGATGCTTTTTGGGGCAGTGGCATGTGTGCTGATTGTTCCCTTTGCGGCATATTGCGTGGCCTATACGCTTTCAAATAAAAGTGGATTAAAAAAATCTAAATTTCTTCATAAGAATTGACAAAAATAGTAAACTTATGCCATTATAGAAGCTGACAACAGGTTGAAATGAAAAAGAAGGTAAAAAAATGAGTGAACAATTACTGGAATTGAAGAATATTAAAAAGGGATTTGGAGAAACCGATGTTTTAAACGGAATTACTCTGTCCATTGAAAAGGGAGAGTTTATCACCTTTTTAGGGGCGTCAGGATGTGGTAAAACCACAACTCTGCGTATTATTGCAGGACTGGAAGCGCCGGACAGCGGAACGGTATTTTTAGACGGAAAGGATGTTACGGCTGTGCCTCCCAATCAAAGGGATGTGAATACGGTTTTTCAAAATTATGCGCTGTTTCCTCACTTAAATGTAGAGGGAAATGTGGGATATGGATTAAAGATTAAGCGAGTACCCAAGGCAGAAATTAAGAAAAAAGTGGCAGAAATCTTAGAATTGGTACAGCTGACAGGATATGAAAAGCGTATGCCTTCTGAGCTTTCAGGCGGGCAAAAGCAGAGGGTTGCCATTGCAAGAGCGCTGGTAAACAGCCCCAAGCTTTTGCTTTTGGATGAGCCCTTGGGTGCGCTGGATTTGAAGCTTCGCCGTACCATGCAGCTTGAGTTGAAACGATTACAGAAAAAGCTGGGTATCACCTTTTTATACATTACCCATGATCAGGAAGAAGCCATCAATATGTCCGACCGAATTGTGGTTATGAAAGACGGCAGATTTGAGCAAATTGGAACGCCGGATGAAATTTACAATCATCCGAAAACCAGTTATGTGGCAGATTTTGTAGGAAATGCCAATGTGATTTCCGGCGTGGTGCAGAAGGTAGCAGATACAGAAGCGCAGGTACTGATAGAAAATCAGATGATGTATGCAGAACCCATTGACGGAATCTGTGAGGGCATGCAGGTAAATCTGGCAGTACGAAGAGAAAATTTAAAGGTTTGCACAGAATGTAAAGAAGGTCTGGATGCTGTTTTAGAAGACAAATCCTTTACAGCAGGGCAGCTTCATCTCACATTGAAACTGAAATCCGGAAAGACCTTGGTGTCCTGTCGATATGGTATGGATGCGGACTTAAAAGCAGGGGATAAGGTCTGCGTGGGTTGGAAACCGGAGCATGCGGTATTTGTGGATTTGGAGTAGGAGGCGGAACATGAAAAAGAAAAAATCAGGTTTGTTTCTTACTGTTCTTCCTCTTTATCTTTTTACCTTATGCTTTGTAGTAGGACCACTCCTTTACATGGTGGCACTGAGCTTTGCTACCAATGGAAGCGGTTCTTCCACAATATGGAGCTTTACGCTGGAAAATTATAAAAAGATTGCAGAGCCTGTATATTTAAAAAGTTTTGTGCAGTCTTTCCAGCTTGCCATTACCAGTACCCTGTTGATTGTACTTATGGGGTATCCTTTCGGATATTTTATGGCGAAGCTTTCTGCAAAACGGAAGAAACGAATGATGCTTTTGATTATGATACCTTTTTGGACAAGTTCTTTAATTCGTATGTATGGATGGATTTTAATTTTGCAGGCAAAAGGTGTTTTAAACGGTTTCTTGATGAAACTGGGGATTATTGAAGAACCGTTGAAAATTCTGTATTCCTATCCTGCGGTAGTTATTGGTATGGTATACGCTCTCTTGCCTTTTATGGTGCTAGCAGTATATTCCAGTGTGGAAAAGATGGATTGGTCTTATGTAGAGGCAGCAAGAGATTTAGGTGCAAATGCTGTAAAGGCATTTTTTACGGTTACCTTTAAGCTTACCTTGCCGGGGCTTTTGACAGGGGTTATTCTTACTTTTATTCCTTCTATGGGGCTGTTTTTCATCGCAGATATTTTAGGAGGAAATAAGATTGTACTGGTGGGAAGTGTGATTCAGGACCAGCTTACCAGAGGAAGCAACTGGCCTTTTGCGGCAGCCCTTGCAGTGGTTCTGATGCTGCTGACATCTCTGATGATGTTTGTATATAGAAAGGTTACTCATGTAAAGGATTTGGAGGGATTATTTTGAAAAAGAAATGGAAATGGTCAAATTTATATTTGGCAATTATGATTTTACTGATGTATTTTCCCCTTGTTATGGTAGTGATTTTTTCCTTTAATGAGTCCAGACTTTCCGCTAATTTTACAGGCTTTTCGCTCAAATGGTATGAGACCTTAGCCAATGACAGAGATTTAAAGGAAGCGCTTTTTAACAGCATTTTGCTTGGGGTTTTAAGCTGCGGAATTTCTGCGGTAATCGGAACCTTAGGGGCTGTGGGAATGGCAAGAGTGAAATACAAAACAAAGGGAATGATGGAATATTTTTCTACAATTCCCATTATGATACCGGAAATTATTCTGGGAATGGTTTTTCTTGTGTTCTTTTCCATGTTAAATCTGCCCTTTGGTATGACAACACTGGTAATTGCACATACTACCTTTTGTATTCCCTATATTTTTATGATGGTAAAGGCACGCTTAGTGGGAATTGATAAATCCCTTGAGGAAGCGGCAAGAGATTTAGGGGCGGGACCGATAAGAACCTTTTTTGATATTACCATGCCTCTTATTGCACCGGCTGTTTTATCCGGAAGTTTACTGGCATTTGCCATGTCCTTTGATGATGTGGTTATCAGTATTTTTGTAAACGGTCCAAGGCTGAATACCCTGCCGGTAAAGGTGTATGCACAGCTAAAAACAGGGGTAACACCGGAAATCAATGCTCTTTGTACCATTATTTTAGTAGTAATTACAGCAGTTTTGCTTCTTTCCTCATTTTTGAGTAAGAGAGCAGAAAAGAAATATTAAAATTTAGAAAGTGAGATGTGAAAATGAAGAAAAAAATAGTTTCTATGATTTTGTGTGCGGCGTTGGCAGGAAGTATGCTGGCAGGCTGCGGAGAGAAGAAAGAAGAAGATAATAAAGAGCTGGTGCTTTATACATGGGAAGGTTTGTTTCCTCAGGAGGTTTTGACAGATTTTGAAGATGAAACAGGTATTCGTATTATCAGCTCAAACTTTGACTCTAACGAAACCATGTTTGAGAAGGTACAGCAGTCTGACGGAAAAGATTACGACCTTGTAATCGGTGACGATTATATTATTGAGCAGATTGTAAATAACGGACTGGCAAAAGAACTGGATAAGGAAAAGCTGAAAAATTATGACAACATCAATCCATTGTATCAGAGTCAGTTTTACGACCCGGAAAATAGATATACCATACCGCACGGAGCAGGTATTCCTTTAATCGTATATGATCCGGAGCAGGTAGATTTCGAAATTCAGGGATATGAAGATTTATGGAACCCGGCGCTGGAAGATAAAATTGCAACCATTGCCAGCTATCGTGCCGTAGAGGGTATGGTGCTTCTCACCATGGGAAAAAGCATGAATGAACAAGACCCTGCGGTAATTAAAGAAGCAGGAGAAAAGTTAAAAGAATTAGCGCCGAATATTCGTATGATACAGGATACCAATACACAGAATGCTCTATTAAACGGAGAAGCTTCCGTAGGTATTTTATATACCTCACAGGTCATTGCAGCTTTGGCAGAAAATCCTGATTTGAAGGTTGTTTATCCAAAAGAGGGCTTGGGCTTTGGAATTATGAACTTCTTTATTCCGAAAAATGCGCCGGATACAGAAGAAGCTTACGCATTTTTAGATTACATTTTAGAGCCTGAGGTAGCTGCAAAATGCTTTGATTTTGTAGGATATTATTGTACAAATAAAGCAGCAGATGAGCTGGTTAATCCTGATTTGGTTGTTCCGGATTCTGTAACAAAAGGGGAAATTATTCAGAATGTAAGTACAGAAGCAGAAGAAGCATATAATCAAAACTGGACAGAATTTAAAGCAGCCTGCGACTAAGCTTTCGGAGGTACATAAAGTTGGAAGAATGTAGAAAAGAGGGTGCTTTGGCATCCTCTTTGCCGTCTTATGCCTATTCTCCGTGGAAGGCGGGACGAAGCAAAGAGGAGCAAAGAGAATTTACGGAAATAGAAGAAATAGAGATACCGCAGGGGATTGAAATTCTGGGAAAATATACTTTCTACGGATGCAGAAGCTTGAAGACCTTAAAGCTTTTTGACGATGTAAAGGAAATCGGAGGAGGCTCTTTTACAGGCTGTTCCTCCCTTAGAAATTTAGTCATGTTTTTAAAAGAAGACGGTATTTCCTGTATCAAAGACGTTGTCAGCGAGACCTTTCATGAGATGTATGTAAGCATTGTTTTTCTCAATACAGATGAAAGGGCAGAGCTGATTTTTCCCGAATATTATGAGGAAGGCGTGGAAAATACCCCTGCCAGAATTTTGGAAACGCATTTTCATGGGTGTGGTTATAAATACCGCCAGTGCTTTACGGACAAGAAAGTAGATTATAAGCGATACGACAGTTTATTTTCCACAGCTTTGGTGTATGAAAAAGAAGAAATTTTAATTCCCATGGCAGTGGGAAGGCTTTTATACCCTTATCAGCTTGCAAAAGAAGCGGAGAAAAATTATGCAAATTATGTGAGAGAAAATCTGGAAAAATGCGCACGTTTTTATCTGGAAAAATCCAACTGGCATGAAGTATATGAGTATTTCGGTAGGAAAAATTTCTGGAGCAGAGAAGCTTTAGAAAACATCATAGAGGAGGCTTCCGAGAAGAAAGCCGTGGATATTGCAGGGTATCTCATGGAAGAAAAAAGGAAAAAATTTGCAGGAAAGGAGAAAAAATTTGAGCTATGAAAAAGAGAAACGCATAGAAGAAATCAATCGGAAAATTTTGGTATCAGCCAGAAATGAGCTGTATCTTCATTTGCGGTTTTTAGATGTTGCTTTATCGACCTTGCGCTATCAGATGGATGCAGGAACAGATACCATTGGAACAGACGGAATTGGACTTTATTATCATCCGGCTTATCCGGGCGGGCTGTATCGAGAAGGTCGAAGAGAAGTAAACAGAGCCTATCTTCACGTGATTTTGCACTGCATTTTCGGGCATTTATGGAAGAAAACAGAGCATCGAAAAAAACGTGCGTGTCAATATCTGGACAGAGAAATCGTGGATATCCTTTGGAATACAGCCTGTGATATTGCAGTGGAGTCTGTCATAGACGGTCTGCCTTTTCATTGTGTGAAAAAGCCCATGAGCAGAGAGAAAAAGAATTTATATGCGTGGTTAAAAAAGAGAAGAAATGTGCTGCATGCAGAAGGGATTTTTCAAGAGCTGACAGAGCAAAAGCCGGACTTGGAAACTGCAAAAAGGTGGGAAAAAGAGTTTCACACAGACAATCACGGGCTCTGGGAAAGAAGGGACAACAACCGACCTCCCAATGAAAGACCAAAGGAGAATTGGGAAGATATTCGTGATAAAATGGAAACAGAAATGGAAACCTTCGGACAGGATTTGTCAGAGGGCTCGCCGGGATTTTTAGAGCAAATTAAAGTAGAAAACAGGGAAACCTTTGATTATAGAAATTTTTTGAAGAAGTTTGCCGTGGTAAAGGAAGAAGCGCATTTAGACCCGGATGCCTTTGACTATGTATTTTACAGCTATGGGTTGTCTGTCTATGGAAATATGCCGCTGATTGAACCGCAGGAAACAAGAGAAGTCAAGAAAATAGAAGAATTTGTCATTGCCATTGACACCTCTATGTCCTGTTCCGGAGAGGCAGTGAAACGATTTTTGCAGGAAACTTATGGAATATTGAAGGAAGAAGAAAGCTTTTTCAGGAAGATTAATATCCATATTCTCCAGTGTGATGAAAGAATTCAAAAAGATGAGAAAATTACTTCAAAAGAAGAGCTGGAGAATTATATGGAAACTCTGGAGCTGGCAGGACAGGGAGGTACGGATTTTCGCCCTGTTTTCGCTTATATTCAGAAATTACAGGAGAACAAAGAACTCACAGGATTAAAAGGACTTTTATATTTTACAGACGGACAGGGGATTTTTCCCAATAAAATGCCCCCGTATGACACAGCTTTTATTCTTATGCAGAAGGATTATCAGGAGGTAGAAGTGCCGCCTTGGGCAATGAAAATTTATATACAGGAGGAAGGAGCAGAGCATGAATATTAAACGTGCAAAACAGGAAATTAAAGATACAATAGAAGCATATTTGTTAAAGGATGAACGGGGAGAATACTGTATTCCTTCTGTCAGACAAAGACCTGTGCTTTTAATCGGACCGCCGGGTATCGGAAAAACACAGATTATGGAGCAGATTGCCAGAGAGTGTAAGATTAATCTGGTATCCTATACCATTACCCATCATACAAGACAAAGCGCTATGGGACTGCCATTCATTCGGGAAAAAGAATACGGAGGAGAAAATCGTTCTGTAACAGAATATACCATGAGTGAAATTATTTCTGCGGCGTATGATAAGATGAAAGAAACAGGGATAGAGGAAGGGATTTTATTCATTGATGAAATTAACTGCGTATCAGAGACCTTAGCCCCTGCCATGCTGCAATTTTTGCAGTGCAAGACTTTTGGAAATCAGCAAGTGCCAAAGGGCTGGGTGATTGTAACAGCAGGAAATCCTCCGGAATACAATAAGTCTGTTCGTGAATTTGATGTGGTAACCTTAGACAGAATAAAAAAGATAGAAGTACAGGAGAATTTCCAAGTATGGAAGGAATATGCTTATGAAGCAGGTATTCATCCGGCAGTGATTTCTTATCTGGATATCCGTAAGGAGAATTTTTATCGTATGGAAACCGGCGTGGACGGCAGAATGTTTGCTACTGCCAGAGGCTGGGAGGATTTATCTGAGCTTTTATATGTGTATGAAAAGCTGGGAAAAACCGCAGACAGAGAAGTTATCATGCAGTATATTCAGCATTGGAAAATTGCCAAAGACTTTGCAAATTATCTGGAACTGTTTGAAAAATATCAGACAGATTATCAGATTGATGCTGTTCTTGCAGGGACTTTCGCAAGCTTTGCAATCGAAAAGCTTCGAGTGGCAGCCTTTGATGAGCGGTTTAGTGTGGTGGGACTTCTCATTGGAAAATTAAATGAAATGTTTCGAAGCTATCACGATAACGAAGCATATATGGAAAAGCTGTTTGAACTGCTGAAAAGCTGGAAGGAAGCGCTTTCGGATGAGCGGAAAGCCTCTGTTTCTATGGGGGATATTCTGGACATGGAAAATCGGGCGCTGGAGGAGAAAAAGGTTGCCGGACAGCTTACAAAAGATGCGGAGTATATTTGGTTAAGAGCGATTGAGCGTCTCAAAGACTACAAGGAGACAGCAGATACGCTGGACATTGTAGGAGAGAGCAAGGAAGTTATTTTTGACGGGGTAAAAGAAAGATTTCAGGAAGAAAAGGAAAAACGAGAAAAGGACATTGAAGCTCTACGCAATAATCTTCAAAATGCCTTTGACTTTTTGGAGGCAGCTTTTGCAGACGGACAGGAAATGGTTATCTTTGTGACAGAACTGAATACTAGTCCGCACAGTTTAGAATTTATCAGTGAACACGGATGTGACAGCTATTACAAATATAATAAAAAACTGTTGTTTCATGAAGAATATACAGAAATTTTAAATGAATTAAAGGAAATCGAGCAGGAATTATAAAGGAAAGGGAACTATTGTTTTGGATATCATCTGTTTTGGATGTATTCATACGATAGTTCCTTTTTTCTGTCTTTTATACAACTTCTATTGAGTAAAGAGATAAAATGAATTATAATTCAGAAAAAGGAAAAGAAGAAAAGAGTAGGAAAGATGAAAATAGCCATTTGTGATGATGAAAAAGAGATAAGAGAAAGTCTTAGAAACATATTGGAAGAATATAGAGAGCCTTTGGAGCAGATTGATTTATATGTAGGCGGAGAAGAACTTTTGGAATGTGGCAAAAGTTACGATTTACTATTTTTAGATATTGATATGAAAGGTATCAATGGGATAGAAACAGCAAGAAAAATTCGCTTAAAAGATAAGAAAATAAAAATTGTATATGTGACGGCTTATAAAGAATATGCAAGTCAGGCGTTCTCCGTACATGCTTTTGGCTATTTGTTAAAGCCCATAAAAAAAGAAAAAATTTACAGGCAGATACAGGATGCACTTTCTTATGAGGAAGAAACACCGAAAGAGATACCGATTTTAGAATTTATGACTTTGGAAGGGCGTGTTCGTATTCCTTGCGATACTATTTATTATTTTGAATTTTTTAATCGGAAGATTAAGCTGGTATCTGAGAAAGAAACCTATTTTATGAGAGGAAAAATCAGCGATATCCGAGAAAAAATGGAAATATACGGTTTTTCCGCTCCTCATAAAAGCTTTGTGGTAAATTTGGATAAAGTGAAAAACATTAAAGGTTATGATATTTATCTGATGAACAATGAAATACTTCCTTTATCTCAAAAACAGGCGGTTGCATTTAAAAAATCGCTGAGCAGATTTCTGGTAAAAAAGGAGTAAAACTATGGACATTTTTTACGGGGCGGAGATTATCCTATTTTTAGGACTGTGTATCTGGTTTTCCCGAAAAGTGAAAAAACAGGCACAGGAGCGTTTGATTTTTTATTTTTTGTTGTTTTTTGCAGGAATTTTTATCAGCTATGTGTTATCGGTTCATTTAAAAAGTACCATTTTATCAGGAATTATATGGAATATGTCATGGTTGTATGTAATTGAAGATCCGTTTGCGGTATCCCGTATCGGGGCTGCCTTAATCCGCTGGATGATAGATATTTTTTGGATATTGATTTTAGACGGAATGATGAAACAGCAAAGCGTTTTGACGCTGAAAAGAGGGCAGAAGCTCATCTTTTGGACAATGCCGATACTTTCTGTTATTTTTCTCATTTCCCTGCTTATTATCGGGGATTATTATGTAAGGTGGAATGGATATGCACTGATTATTTTCAACATTGTTCTTCTGTTTGGTATGAATTTGGTGGTGTTTTATTCCTATCAGCTTGTGGCAAAAAGCTGTGAAAATAAGCAGAGAGAAGAACTGCTCTATCAACATTATTTAAAGTTGGAGGAAAGCTATCAGGCATCACGGAAGATTGTACATGATTTAAAAAATCACATGCAGGTAATTACAGAGCTTTATGAAATGGGAGAAATTCAGAAAGCAAAGCAGTATAATCAGGAGGTTTTTCATATTCTAAACCAAAGCCATCATTTGTGGTATACAGAAAACAGAATGTTAAACATTATTTTAAACGAAAAGCTCTGCCATAAAAATCTTCAAAATGTGAAGCTGGAGCTAGATATACAGGAACATTGTCTTGACAGAATAAACGAAATGGATATCACCACGATTTTTGCCAATTTACTGGATAATGCCATTGAGGCAATCGGAAGCGAAGGACAAGAACCACGATTTTTGAAAATCAGTGTAAAAGAAGCAAAGAACTTTTTGATTATACATGTAGCAAATTCTATGGGAAATATGCAAAAACAGGAAAAGAAGCATGAAGGCTTAGGACTTGGAAATGTAAAGGAGGCGGTGGAAAAATACGAAGGAATATGTACGATTGAAAAGAACGAAAAACAATTTCAAGTGATTATTATGATTTCATCAAATCATTTTCAGGAGGTAGAAAAAAATGAGAAAAAATAGTTTTATGAAAAAGTTTACACCGTTTATTTTGGTTGGAATGTTATTGTTTCTGACTGGTTGTCAGGGAAAACTATCGGACAAATTCGATGAGGAAGAAGTTAAAAATGTAGCAAAGGATATTGTGACACAGGTAAATGAAGGCAATGTGGAAAGTGTATACAATGACATTTTCAGCTCTGTTATGAAAAATGCCATTGCATTAGACACTTTGCAGGAAAATTTATCATACACCTTAGATAAAGTAGGAGAGTTTGACAGCTTCGAGAAAATAGAGGTAGCAGGAACAAAAGACAAAGATACAGGGACGGAATACGCCACCGTTATGGTTTTAGCAAAGTACGAAAAAGGAAAGGCAATGTTTACTATTTCCTTTGATGAAGATATGAAATGTGCAGGCTTCTTTATTAAGTAAATGAAGTGGGGGCGTAAAACATGATAGTAATCTGGATTATAATTGCCTTATGTGGCATTTGCTCGTTGATTTTGCTATCAGGACGAGGCAGTATTTTAATTGCCGGTTATAATACCATGTCAAAGGAAGAACAGGAGCAATACGATGAGAAAAAACTTTGCCGCATTACAGGAGCAGGAATGTTGGTCATTACCGTACTTACGGCAGTTCTGGAAACTTTTGGTGAAAAGATACCGGATTGGTTCTGGACACTCTATGCTGTTTTGGTTATCTTTATTGCAGTAGGGATTATGATTTTGAGCAACACAATCTGCAAGATAAAAGAAAATACGGGAAGTAAGAAGAAAAGCTATAATAAAGTAGTTATTTGCATTATAGCAGTATCCATAGTGTTTTCCAGTTTGATTATGGGAATTGTTTTCAGTAAAGGTAAGATTGAAATTGCTGTATCAGCAAACAGTCTTGACATTCAAGGGTATTGGTGGAGCAATTATGAGATAAAAACAGAAGAGATTGAGGAAGTAGAGCTTACAGAGAATTTTCAGACAGGAACAAGAACCAATGGATTTTCCGGTGCGAATTTATTGCAAGGAGAATTTAAAAATAAAGAACAGGGAAAATATACTTTGTATGCGTATAAAGACTGCAAAGCTTACATAATCCTGCACACAAAAAAAGGAGATGTGGTAATAAACGAAAAAACAGAAAAGGAGACAAGGGAACTCTATCATGAAATAGAAAAAACTTTAAAATGATAGTCTCTTATTGTATAATGGCTTTACCAAAAGAATTATTGAAGTAGAGATCGTGCTGCTACGCACCCACAGGGTTAAAAGAAATGCGGGATAGGGCACATCCGCCAATAATTCTTTGGCTAAGCAAATATAGATTATTGATTTTCAGCCGGCTTTTCAATTTCATCAATAGCCATGCGGAAACCATTTTGAGCAGCCTTCATTCTCCAGAAGTCTGCTTTTTCTAAGTCTTTTTCAGTTCCTTCTCCATAGCGGTATAAAACAGAAAGGTTGTACTGGGCAGCCGGAATATTGGCATTTGCTGCTTTTTCAAAAAGCTGGAATGCTTTTGCCGGTTCATAGGGAATGGGATTTCCTGTAAGGAAATATCCGCCCATACAGCACATGGCACGGAAATCGCCTTCTGCCGCTGCTTTTTTATACCAGTCAAAGGCTTTTGACAAGTCCTGTTTTACTCCAATTCCTTCCTCATAACAGCGTCCTACATTATAGAGAGCATTGGTATTTCCGGCTTTTGCAGCCTGTTCCATATAAGTGAAAGCTTTTTTCTCATTTTTTTCCACACCTTTCCCCTGTGCATAGAGAAGGGCAAGACGCATAGCAGCTTCTGCATGACCTTTTTGTGCAGCCTTTTCATACCATACAGCAGCTTCTGTTAAATTAACAGAGGTTCGAATACCATTTTCATAATAATATCCCACAGCATAGATAAAATCTTTTTGACCGTTTTCTGCAAGAATTTTTAATTCCTCTACTGTAAAATTCAGATTTTGAATATTCATAAGTTAAATCTCCGTATTCTATAAATTTTCAAGCCATCGCTTGTATTCTAAACGAGCATATTATGATTATACCATGAATTGAGAAAATGTAAATAAAAGGCAAAAGGCATTTACAACTGGAATACAGAATTATATAATAGAGAACGGATTACAAATCAAAATGATTTATGATATACAGGGAGGAAGAAAAATGCTGGAATTACGGAACGTTTCCTTTCGAGTTGCAGAAAATTCTAAAGACAAAGAAAAAGGAATTTTAGAAAATGTAAGTTTTACTCTTGAGGATAATAGATTCGTTGCTATCACGGGACCGAATGGAGGCGGAAAATCAACACTTGCAAAAATTATTGCAGGAATTGAAAAGCCTACTCAGGGACAGATTTTATTAGATGGAGAAGATATTACAAACTGGAGTATTACAGAAAGAGCGAAACATGGAATTAGTTATGCTTTTCAACAGCCGGTACGCTTTAAAGGTGTTACGGTCTTTGATTTAATTAATTTGGCAGCGGGAAAAGAGATTTCTTTATCCGGAGCATGTCAGTATCTTTCAGAAGTAGGACTTTGTGCAAAAGACTATATTAACAGAGAAGTAAATGCCAGCTTGTCCGGCGGAGAAATGAAGAGAATTGAAATTGCCACAGTTATGGCAAGAGGAACAAAACTATCTGTTTTTGATGAGCCGGAGGCAGGTATTGATTTATGGAGTTTTCAAAATTTAATACAGGTATTTGAAAAGATGCACAAGGAAAAGAAAGGCTCTATTTTGATTATTTCTCATCAGGAACGTATTTTAAATACCGCAGATGAAATTCTGGTAATTGCAGATGGAAGGCTTGTAAAAAGAGGAAGTAAAGAAGATGTGTTGCCTGCATTGTTAGATGCAGCACAGGCAGATACCGGCTGTGAAATGTGGCAGAAGGGAGTGCAGAGATAATGGATAACGTACAAAAAGAGCTGTTAAAACAAATTGCAGGGCTGCATGAAATTCCTGTAGGAGCATATAACATCAGAACAAATGGAAAAACAGAGGCAAGAAACAGCACAGAACATATCGAAATTGTCCCGAAAGAGGGAAGTGATGGTATTGTGATTAAAATTAAAGCCGGAACAAAGAATGAGAGCATTCATATTCCTGTTGTGCTAAGTGAAGCCGGATTAAAAGAGACGGTTTATAATGATTTTTATATCGGGGATGACTGTGATGTTACGATTGTTGCAGGCTGCGGTATTCACTGCGGAACAGATGATTCCAGTGAGCATGATGGAATTCACAGCTTTTTTATCGGTAAAAATTCAAAGGTAAAATATGTGGAAAAACACTATGGAAGCGGTGATGGTAAAGGACAGAGAATTATGAACCCGGAAACCATTGTGGAAGTAGGGGAAAACAGTTATATGGAAATGGATACTGCCCAGATTAAAGGTGTGGACTCTACCATCCGTAAAACAACGGTAAAGCTGGACAAAAATGCCAGTATCAAAGTTATGGAGCGTTTGATGACTCACGGAGAACAGAGAGCAGAAAGTCATTTTGTAGTGGATTTAAACGGAGAAAATTCAGGAGCTAATATTATTTCTCGCTCTGTTGCGAAGGATAATTCTTATCAGTTGTTCCAATCTGTACTCAATGGAAACGAAATGTGCAGCGGACATACAGAATGTGATGCGATTATTGTAGGAAATGCAAAAATCAGTTCCATTCCTGAAATTACTGCTAATAATTCTGATGCAGCGCTTATTCATGAGGCTGCCATTGGAAAAATTGCAGGAGAACAGATTATTAAGCTGATGACTTTGGGATTGACAGAGGAAGAAGCTGAAGAACAGATTATCAGCGGATTTTTAAAATAATATAAGTTTTCTTTATTTTTCAAAGCTGAAAAATGAAAAAATCGCTGTATCCCTTGTGCATAATGGGTTACGGCGATTTTTGCCATTGCTGTAATTTTAGAAGGAGTAAAAAAATATGAATTCTGTATCAAAGAAAAATAAATATGAAATCGATATGTGCAATGGTTCTATTATGGATAAGCTGATTTCCTTTTCTCTGCCATTGATGCTTTCGGGAATTTTGCAGTTGATGTTTAATGCCGTGGATATTGTGGTAGTGGGGAGATTTAGCGGCAGTCAGGCATTGGCAGCGGTAGGTTCAACCTCTGCGCTGATTAATATGTTTACGAATCTGTTTATCGGTGTTTCTCTTGGAGCGAATGTACTGGCAGCTCGTTTTTATGCCTCGGGACGTTCCAAGGAAATGTCAGAGACTGTTCACACATCCATTACTTTTGCATTGATCAGCGGAATTGTGATGGTGTTTGTAGGATTGTTTTTTTCCAGATTTGCTTTAGAACTTATGGCAACACCGCCAGATGTTATTAATCAGGCAGCTCTTTACATGAAAATTTATTTTCTGGGAATGCCTTTCTTTATGCTATATAACTACGGAGCGGCAATTTTAAGAGCAGTGGGAGATACAAAGCGTCCGTTGTTTTTTCTGATTGCAGCAGGATTGATTAATGCAGGACTAAATATGGTACTGGTTATTGTGTTTCATCTGGGCGTAGCAGGAGTGGCTATCGCTACGGTGATTTCTCAATTAGTTTCCTGTGTTTTGGTGCTACGGTGTCTTTATCAATCAGACAGCAGTTATCAGCTTCGCTTTTCCAAACTTACCTTGAAGAAAAATCATTTAAAACAGATTTTTCAGGTGGGAATACCGGCTGGAATTCAGAGTACAGTTATTAATTTTTCCAATGTGCTGCTCCAGTCCTCTGTGAATTCTTTTGGTTCCATTGCCATGGCAGGATATACAGCAGCTAACAATATTTTTGGTTTCTTGTTTGTTGCGGTGAATTCCGTTACTCAGGCATGTATGAGCTTTACCAGTCAGAACTTTGGAGTTGGAAAATGGAAGCGCATGGATAAGGTTCTCTGGAATTGCATTATTCTTTCTGTTGTAGTTGCGGTACTTTTGGGTGGCGGCGCTTATGTATTTGGACCGGAGCTTCTACGGATTTATACAAAAGATCCGCAGGTTATTCAATGTGGAGTGGAGATTTTACTTTACACCACAGTTACCTATTTCCTGTGTGGTCTGATGGATTTATTTCCCGGAGCTTTACGTGGAATGGGACATTCAGCAGTGCCTATGTTTTTATCTGTAATAGGAACAGTGGGGACTAGAATTCTTTGGATTTTTTGGGTATTTCCGGAGCATCGTTCATTAGATTGGCTGTTTATTTCCTATCCGGCGTCATGGATTGCAACCATTGTACTTCAGGTTATTTGTTTTTGGTTTGTAAGAAGAAGTGTTCATAGGAAATTGAAAATAAATAGGAGGTAAGAAAAGATGGTTTATACAGTTACTTTTAATCCTTCTCTGGATTATATTATTTCTTTACAGGGATTTCAGATGGGAACGACTAATCGAACCAAAGAAGAACAAATGCTTCCGGGAGGGAAAGGAATTAATGTTTCCACAGTACTTCAAAATTTGGGGATAGATAATACAGCATTGGGATTTACGGCAGGATTTACCGGACAGGAAATTGAGCGTATGGTAAGAGAAATTGGATTTCAATGTGATTTTATCAGGACAAAAACAGGATTTTCCAGAATTAATGTGAAATTGAAAGATTATGACGGAACAGAGATTAATGGAATAGGTCCTGTAATTCAAAAGGAAGAAGCAGAAAAAATGATGGAAAAACTCAAACATTTAGAGGAAGGGGATGTTCTGGTTCTGGCAGGAAGCATACCGGAGAGTCTTCCAAATTCTATTTACAGAGATATTTTAGCAGAACTTCAGGGTAAAGGAATTCTTTTTGTTGTGGACGCTACAAAAGATTTGCTTTTATATGTGTTAGAATATGAACCGTTTTTAATTAAACCTAATAATCATGAACTTGGGGAAATCTTTGATGTGGAATTAAAGACCAGAGAGTCTGTAATTCCTTATGCAAAAAAACTTCAGGAAAAAGGAGCCAGAAATGTTCTGGTATCTATGGCTGGGGAAGGCGCCGTTCTTGTAGCAGAAAACGGAGAAGTATTTATGCAGCCAGCACCGAAAGGAACATTAGTGAATGCTGTAGGAGCAGGTGACTCTATGGTAGCCGGTTTTATTGCCGGATGGATGGAAAGACAGTCTTATTCCCATGCGTTCCGTATGGGAGTTGCAGCAGGAAGTGCCAGTGCATTTTCCCATCTACTGGCTACCAAGGAAGAAATTCAGACAATTTATGAACGATTAGAAAAATAATAAATCATTACAAATAGCCAGACGTGGTATAAAATTCTTTCTTTGAAAGCTTAGTGTTTGTATAGAGAAACAAATTATGTTACAATAACAGTAAGTTGGTATTGGAAGGAGGGTGTCGCATGATTTATAATAATGTTCGACATGAATGTAATCTTTATAATTTCTTTTTTGCTCCTCGTGGAAACCGCAGAGTTATGGAACTGGGAAGAAAAATTACCCAAATGTACTTAAATCCTTTTGATAAGATTATAGGGATTATTGGGGCAAAAGATTCAGGTAAGAGTAAGTTGATTAAAGGAATGTTTCCGGGAATTCAGATGGTGGAGTCAGATGATGAATTTGATATTTTAAATATGCCCTTGCTTAATGCGGAGGATGTGGGTTTTTATACGCCGAGAACGTTCCATGTAGATGTGCGCAGTGCCAGAAAATATGTTTCTCTTGAGGAAATTGCAAAGGCAGTACACAATGTAATAGGGATGAATAAAAGAGTAATTGTAGAGCACTTCGAAATTTTATATCCAGTTTTGAAAAGAAATGCAGATTTGCTGATTGGAATTGGAGAGGAAGTGATTGTTACAAGACCTTCTCTTTTCGGACCATTGCCGGACAATATTGCAAATGTTGTTTTTGACTCTTTAATTTATCGAAAAATGACACATAGCGCAGAAGAGTTGTTTGGGTATTGCGTAAAAGATATTGATCGGCCTAAATGTATCCGTTCTGATATTAAACATGGGTTTATGTTGAATTATACAGAGAAACCGTCTTTTGATTTGGCAGAAATTGAAGAAAAGATACTTGATTTAATTCATCAGGATTTGCCTATCAAACCCTACGATGAGGAACATATTCAGATTGGTGATTATGTAATGGATTGTACCGCACCTCTTTTACATGTAGAGAGTACGGGGCAAATAGAAGATTTTTCTCTGGTAAAAGAATATTATTATGAACCGAAATTCCACTTATACGCAGTAGCCGGAACCGTAGGACATAAGCATGAAGAAACAGAGAAAAATGAAGAATTAAATAACATTGAGATTTAAAACAACTGAAGAAACATCAATTTAAAAAATAGTCATAAAAGGGAGAAAACCATTTTGAGTTTTCTCCCTTTTACTATTACTGATATTTTTTTAAATAATATTTCTCCAAAAGAGAAATAAAACCATACAAAAGAATAGCAATAACACATAGAATAACAATTGCCATAATCATGGTAGTAAGCTGGAATACCTGGCTGGAATAAATAATCAAATACCCCAGTCCCTGCTTACTTCCAATCATTTCTCCTATTACAATTCCAATCAAGGAAAGTCCGATATTGACCTTCATGACACTGAGAATTAAAGGAATAGAAGCTGGCAGAATAACTTTGATAAGAGCGTCTTTTTTATTGCCTCCCAGAGTTTGAATTAGCTTTAATTTATCAGAATCGATTTCACAAAATCCTGTATATAAATTTAAAACAGCACCAAAAATAGCCACAGAAATACCGGCAATAATAATTGTTTTCATATTACTGCCCAGCCACACAATAAGCAGAGGAGCCAGAGCAGATTTTGGTAAACTGTTTAATACTACTAAATAGGGCTCTAAGATACTGGAAACTCTGGGGAAAATCCAAAGAATTACAGCACAGAGGATACCGAGTAAAGTAACCAGTGCAAAGCTTATTAAAGTTTCTGTGAGTGTGACGGAAATGTGTTTTGTCAGGCTTCCATCTGAAATCATTTTAAACATAGTATCTAAAATCTGTGAAGGACTGGAATAGATAAAAGAGTCTATGATGCCCAGTCGGGCAGTTATTTCCCATAATCCCAGAAAAAGAATTAGTAAGAGAATACGGAAACATTGAATGAGGCGTACATTGCGCTTTTGAATTTGTAAATAGCGTTTCTGTTCAGCAGATACAGAATGTAAATCAGCCATGAACATTCAACTCCTTCCAGATTTCATTGAAATAGGTTTTAAATTCCGGAGCATTTCTGGATGCCATAGGCGTGCGTTCTTCCATAGAAAATTTGATATTTATAATTTTTTGGACAAAAGCTGGACGATTGCTGAAGATAATTACTCGATCTGCCATACTCACAGCTTCTGCAATGTCATGTGTTACAAGAATAGCAGTTTTTCCTTCCTGACGGATAATAGTTCCGATATCGTCTCCAACAGAAAGACGAGTTTGGTAATCTAGGGCAGAGAAAGGTTCATCTAACAGAAGTAAATCGGGTTCTAAGGCTAATGTGCGAATAAGAGCTGCTCTTTGTCTCATTCCACCAGATAATTGAGAAGGTCTGGAATTTCTGAATTTGTACAACCCGTAGTTCTCCAGAAGATTTTCAACGTGTTTTTTTGTTTCCGGAGTAACTCTCCCTTGAATTTCCAGTCCCAGCAGCATATTGCTGTAAATGGTGCGCCATTCAAATAAATGGTCTTTTTGCAGCATATAACCGATATTGGTATTGGACATGGATAAAGGAGTTCCGTTTAAGAGGAGTTCTCCTGCGGCGGGTTTTAAGAGACCGCAAAGCATATCTAAAAATGTGGATTTGCCACATCCGGAAGGTCCTACAATAGCTATAAATTCTCCTGGAAATACAGAAAAAGATATATGAGAAAGAGCCGGAGTTTCACCGGCTTTCGTATGGTAGGTATAACTTATATCTTTTACTTGAAGAAGAGGCAAACTCATAGTGAAGCTCCTTTCTTGAATTTTTCATATAGTATTATATGAAAAGAATACGTTTTTTGACAGAGAAAGGAATTGACAAAGGACTACTATGTGGTACAATATAGTTAAGAAGGTACTATGTAGTATATAGTAGTGATAGTGAGGAAAGACAGGTGGTGGAAATTATGTATGACAAATCTCAAATGATGAGGGGGACATTGGAAGGCTGCATTTTGAAAATCATCAGTGTAGAGACAACGTACGGATATGAGATTGTTACGAAACTTCAGGATTTTGGATTTGAGGATATGAAAGAAGGAACCATTTATCCGATTCTGGTGCGCTTAGAGAAGAAAAATATGATTTCCTCACAATTCCGCCCTTCTCCCTTGGGACCGAGCAGGAAATATTATTCTCTTACACGAGAAGGACAGGAACAATTAAATGAGTTTGAAATTTGTTGGCGAACTGTATCAGATACGGTGGAGGCTATATTGAAATTATAAGGAAATGGGGTGGCAAATATGAAGAAATGTAAATGGAGTGTATTAAAACGAGAAAACGATGGAAAACAGTTAAACTTAGAGGTAGAGGATCAGCTCTATATAGATAAAGTCGTACGGTATTTAAATAGCCATAAAAACGGAATGATGGAGACAGAAATTGTACGAAAGGATCTTATTGGACTTGCAGCAGAGGCAAAGGAAGAAGGCATATCTTTAGAGCAGAAGCTTGGTTCAGCGAAGGAATTTGGGGAAACACTGGCTCTTGCAGGAAAAGAAGAAAAACAAAAAGAAAGATTGTATTATTTTTTATGGCAGATAGGAAGTGCATATCTTTTAGCTCCAGTTATAATATTAGCTATACTTGCGTTTGGGAAGTTAATTGCAATTGTACTTAACTTTGAATTTCAATTTGAGAAAATTCGATTTAATTTGCCTTTTTCTTTGTGCTATCTTGTATTACCTCCGTTATTCTCAATTTATGAGGTATTCTTCAAGTATTATTTTATTTTATCCGGTAAAATTGGCAAGGTATTGGGTGCGGTGGAAACGGGATTTTCATATTTACTTCTGTTTGGAATGTGCTATCTCCCTATGTCAAAATTTAGTTTTAACCAAATGCCGGGTGGGAATATTTATATTCCAAATATTTTTTGGATAGTATTTGAACTTTTGATTGCAGTAATCTACATATATGGAAGATATAAGTTTTTTGAATTTGCAGAGAAAACGGCAGAGAAATATCATTTGGAAATGTAGATTTTAGAAATGGGGTGGCAAATATGAAGAAAAACGTATGGAAAGAATTAAAAAAAGAAAATAATGCCAAAGCCTTGAATTTGGAAATAGAAGACCAAAGGTATTTGGACAAAGTGACTGCTTATGCTGTAAATCAGGGTGTGGGAATGATGGAGACAGAAATTATTCGAAAGGATTTAATCGGTATAGCAGAAGAAGCACAAAAAAATGGAGAGCGATTAGAAAATTCTCTGGGAGATGTAAAAGAATTTACAGAAAATCTGGTTACAGAAGGAAGAAAGGAGAGCAAAAAAGACCAGATTTATTACTGTATTCAAGAAATCGGAAAATCTTATCTGGTTGTAATCGCGCTGGTTTTCTTTCTTGCAATAACAACGGATTTCAAACATTTTTTGGGAACTGGCATATTCAGTCTGGCAGATTTTTTATGGGTTTTCTTCTTGCCTTGTCTTCTATCATTATGGCAGATGCACACTATTGGGCGCTTTGTATTGGTTAAAAAAATTGGCTGGATTTTAAGTGCAGTGGCTGCTGCTGTTATAATTTTCCCCAATATACTGTTTAAAATAGTATTTGAGGATATTTTGCCTTTTTCGGAGATTATGGTTCCTAATTGGGTATTTCTGATATTATTACCCTTAGCTGGAGGGGTATACTGGTATGGAAAACAAAAATTTGACCATACTGTAGAACAGGTAGTGAAAAAACATAATCTATAAAAAAGAATTTAAGAGGGTACTTGACAAATACCATAGAATTTATTATATTAAAGGAGGAAAAAGATTGTGAATTATTTAACAGGAGGACTGTGACTATGAAAATTTTATTTTTTGACACAAAAAACTACGACAAAGACTCATTTGAAAAACAGATTGCAAATTATCCTGAGATTGAAATGGATTATTTAAAGACAGACCTTGCTCCAAAGACAGCTCCTCTGGCAAAAGGCTATGATGCAGTGTGTGCGTTTGTAAGCTCTGATGTAGGCGCTGAAACGATGACCGTGCTTCACGAAGCAGGTGTCAAGCTGATTTTAATGCGCTGTGCAGGATTTAATAATGTTGATATGGATAAAGCAAAAGAATACGGTATTCGTGTTATGCGTGTGCCGGGATATTCACCGGAAGCAGTAGCAGAGCATGCTATGGCTCTTGCACTGGAGGTAAACCGCCGTCTTCATAAGGCTTATGTAAAAGTAAGAGAAAACGACTTCAGCCTTGGCGGTCTCATGGGCTTTAACTTCTATCAGAAAACAGCAGGTATCGTGGGAACAGGTAAAATCGGCGCTGCTATGGCAAAAATCTGCCGTGGATTTGGCATGAAGGTTATTGCCTATGACGTATACCAAAATCCGGATTTAGCAGACTTTGTAGAATATGTAACTTTAGATGAATTACTGGCACAGAGTGATTTGATTTCTCTGCATTGCCCATTGATGGACAGCACTTATCATTTAATTAACAAAGATACTATTGCAAAAATGAAAGACGGTGTTATCCTTGTAAATACATCAAGAGGCGGACTGGTAAAAACCAATGATTTGATTGACGGAATTCGTGCAAGAAAATTCTTTGGAGTAGGTCTTGACGTATACGAAGAAGAAACAAAGAACGTATTTGAGAACCGTTCTGATGAAATTTTGGAACATTCTACAACAGCCAGACTGCTTTCTTTCCCGAATGTTATGATTACTTCTCATCAGGGATTTTTCACAGAAGAGGCGCTGACTGCAATTTCTCAGACAACCCTTGATAATGCAATGACTTTCTTAAAAGGCGAAACAAACGAAAACGAGGTAAAATAAGCCGGAAGGGATAGAAATGAATAGAAATTATCAGAAAGAGCTGGAAAAGATTATTGAGAAAAATAAAGCGGAAAATAAAGTTCCAAGTCTCTTTCTACATAGCTGCTGTGCACCTTGCAGCAGCTATGTATTAGAATATCTTTCTCAATATTTTGAAATAACCGATTTTTTCTATAATCCGAATATTTCTCCAAGGGAGGAATACGAAAAAAGAACAGAAGAAATGAAGCGTCTCATTGAGGAGATGCCTTTTGTACATAAGCCCAAATTTGTAGAAGGGGAATATTGTCCGGAAGATTTTTTCAAAATGGCAAAGGGACTGGAGAACGTGCCGGAGGGCGGAGAGCGATGCTTTCAGTGTTTCCGTATGCGTATGGAGGAAGCGGCACGTTTGGCAGCAGAAGGCGGGTATGATTATTTCACAACAACGCTGACCATTAGTCCGTTAAAAAATGCACAAAAAATAAATGAAATAGGGGAGGAGCTGGCAGAAATCTATGATGTTAAGCACCTTCCCTCTGATTTTAAGAAGAAAAACGGATATAAGCGTTCTACGGAATTGTCAAAAGAATATCAATTATATCGTCAAGATTATTGCGGCTGTGTATTTTCGAAAAAAGAAAGAGAAGAACAAAAGAAAAAATCTTGCATTTAATACTATAAAGTGATAAAATTCTGCTCAAAGCATTGGCTACAATAAAGAGAAAGAAGTGAGAACAGAATTATGGCACAATTATGGGGAGGACGTTTCACGAAAGAAACAGATCAGCTGGTTTATAATTTCAATGCTTCCCTCGGCTTTGATAAAAAGCTCTATAAGCAGGACATTCAGGGAAGCATGGCACATGTTAAAATGCTTGCAAAGCAGGGAATTTTAACAGAGCAGGAAAAGGATGAAATCCTCAAAGGGCTGACAGGAATTCTTCAGGATATTGAAGAGAAAAAGCTGGAGTTTTCTCCGGAATATGAGGATATTCACAGTTTTGTAGAAGCAAATCTGATTAAAAGAACAGGTGATGTGGGAAAGAAGCTTCATACAGGAAGAAGCCGCAACGATCAGGTTGCATTAGATATGAAGCTTTATGTCAGAGATGAAATTCAGGAGACAGATATGCTCTTAAAAGAGCTGTTGGAAACACTTTTGAAGTTAATGGAAGACAATTTACATACGTATATGCCGGGATTTACCCACTTGCAGAAGGCGCAGCCGATTACGGCGGCACATCACTTTGGCGCATATTTTGAAATGTTCAAAAGAGACAGAAGCCGTCTGGCAGATACGAAAAAGAGATTAAATTATTGTCCTTTAGGCAGCGGAGCTTTGGCAGGAACAACGTATCCTTTGGACAGAGAATATACGGCAGAGCTGCTGGGCTTTGACGGAGCAACCTTAAACAGCATGGACTCTGTTGCAGACAGAGATTATTTAATTGAATATTTATCAGACTTATCTGTGATTATGATGCACCTGAGCCGTTTCTGTGAAGAAATTATTTTGTGGAATTCCAACGAATATCAGTTTATTGAAATTGATGACGGATACAGCACAGGCAGCAGCATTATGCCTCAGAAGAAAAATCCGGATATAGCAGAGCTGGTAAGAGGAAAGACAGGTCGTGTCTACGGGGCGCTGATGTCTCTTCTTACTACTATGAAGGGAATTCCTTTGGCATATAATAAGGATATGCAGGAGGATAAAGAGCTCGCATTTGACGCAATGGATACGGTAAAAGGCTGCATTGCCCTGTTTAACGGTATGCTGGAAACCATGGAATTGAAGAAAGTGAACATGGAAAAGAGTGCGAAAAACGGATTTACCAATGCCACAGATGCGGCAGATTATCTTGTGAAAAAAGGCGTACCGTTTAGAGATGCTCACAGCATTGTGGGCGAGCTGGTATTATTCTGCGTGAAAAACCAGATTTCTCTTGATGAAATGCCGTTAGAGGAATATCAGAAAATCAGTCCGGTATTTGAGCAGGATATTTATGAAGCAATCAGCATGAAGACCTGTGTGGAAACCAGAAATACCATCGGCGCTCCGGGACCGGAGGCAATGAAAAAGGTACTGGAAATTCAGAAAAAATATCTGGAAGATTGTGAAAAACATTGACATTTTGACAGGATTTGCTATATTAAATAAAACGAAACGGAGGAGATAAGCAGATGAGTGAAAAATTAAGAGTCGGAATTTTAGGCGCAACAGGAATGGTTGGACAGAGATTTATTTCTTTACTGGAAAATCACCCTTGGTTTGAAGTGGTGACTGTTGCAGCAAGTGCAAGAAGTGCAGGAAAAACTTATGAAGAAGCAGTAGGAGCTCGTTGGAAAATGACAACTCCTATGCCGGAAGCAGTAAAGAAATTAGTGGTTATGAATGTTGCCGATGTAGAAGAGGTTGCTTCCACTGTGGATTTTGTTTTTTCCGCAGTAGATATGTCAAAAGAGGAAATCAAAGCCATTGAAGAAGAATATGCAAAGACAGAAACACCGGTAGTTTCTAATAACAGCGCTCACAGATGGACACCGGACGTACCGATGGTTGTTCCGGAAATCAATCCACAGCATTTTGATGTGATTGAATTCCAGAAAAAACGTCTGGGAACAACAAGAGGATTTGTTGCGGTAAAACCAAACTGTTCTATTCAGAGCTATGCGCCTGTATTGACAGCATGGAAGGAATTTGAGCCTTATGAAGTGGTTGCTACTACTTATCAGGCGATTTCAGGTGCAGGAAAGACTTTTAAAGACTGGCCGGAAATGGTAGAAAATATTATTCCTTATATTGGCGGAGAGGAAGAGAAGAGCGAGATGGAACCGTTGCGTCTTTGGGGTGAAATCGAAGACGGCGTAATCGTTCCTGCAAAAGAACCTGTTATTACCTGTCAGTGTGTACGTGTTCCTGTTTTAAACGGACATACAGCGGCAGTCTTTGTAAAATTCAGAAAGAAACCTACAAAAGAGCAGTTAATTGAAAAATTGACAGCATTTAAAGGAATTCCACAGGAATTAGAGCTGCCAAGCGCACCAAAACAGTTCATCCGCTATATGGAAGAAGCTGACAGACCACAGGTACAGGCTGATGTAGATTATGAAAACGGCATGGGCGTAAGCGTAGGACGCTTAAGAGAAGATAAGGTATACGACTTTAAATTTATCGGTTTATCTCACAATACAGTTCGTGGCGCAGCAGGCGGTGCAGTGCTTTGTGCAGAAACCTTAAAAGCAAAAGGATATATTACAAAGAAATAAAAAATGATATTTTTTTAACAGAGGTGGCAGCCTGCAAGAAACAGGTATGCCGCCTTTTTTCTTCCATAGGAAAATTCGTACATGGCAAATTGCGTCCTATTTGACGCTTTTAAAAAGTTGTGTTAGCATAAAAGATACGTAATTTTGAAAGGAAAGAGAGCTTTCATGAATAAATCACTATTTATAGCAGAAAAACCCAGCGTTGCACAGGAATTTGCAAAAGCGTTAAAAGTAAATACTTCAAGGAAGGACGGATATTTAGAGTCGGAAAATACCATTATTACCTGGTGTGTGGGACATTTGGTGACCATGAGTTATCCGGAAGCCTATGACCCTGCACTGAAAAGGTGGAGTTTAGAAACCCTTCCGTTTCTTCCGGAGGACTTTAAATATGAAGTTATTCCTTCTGTAAAGAAGCAGTTTCAGATTGTAAGCGGGCTTTTAAACCGCAAGGATGTGGAAACGATTTATGTATGTACGGACTCTGGACGTGAAGGAGAATATATTTACCGCCTTGTGGCAATGATGGCAGGGGTAAAAGATAAAAAGCAAAAAAGAGTCTGGATTGACTCCCAGACAGAGGAGGAAATTATTCGTGGGATAAAGGAAGCAAAAGATATCAGCGAGTATGATAATCTTTCTGCATCTGCATACCTCAGGGCAAAAGAGGATTATCTCATGGGAATTAATTTCTCCAGATTACTTTCTTTAAAGTACGGAAATGCTGTGTCAAATTATCTGGGAAGCCGTTATCAGGCAATTTCTGTGGGAAGGGTAATGACCTGTGTTCTGGGAATGGTGGTGCGCAGAGAACGGGAAATCCGAGAATTTGTCAAGACACCTTTTTACAGAGTCATCGGTAATTTTAAACAGCAGGGGCATACTTTTGAAGGAGAATGGAGAGCGGCAGAGAGCAGCAGATATTTTGCATCGCCTCTTTTGTATAAGGAAAACGGATTTAAAAAGAAAGAAACAGCTATGGAATTAAAGGAAATTCTTTCTGCAAATCCTCCTTTGGAAGCAGTGGTGGAAAAGATAGAGAAGAAAAAGGAAAATAAAAATCCTCCGCTGTTATTTAATCTGGCAGAGCTTCAAAATGAATGTTCCAGATTATTTAAATTAAGTCCTGATGAAACCTTAAAAATTGTGCAGGAATTATATGAGAAAAAGCTGGTTACTTATCCAAGAACAGATGCCAGAGTCCTTTCCAGTGCAGTTGCAAAGGAAATCTATAAAAATATCAGCGGCTTAAAGAACTATGAGCATGGAAGTATTTATGCGGCAGAGATTTTAGAGACAGGTTGTTATAAAAATCTCATAAAAACAAGATATGTAAATGATAAACAGATTACAGACCACTATGCCATTATTCCCACAGGGCAGGGATTAAATGCTTTACGCAGTATTTCCGTGCAGGGAAGTAAGGTTTATGAAGTGATTGTAAGAAGGTTTTTAAGCATTTTTTATCCTCCGGCAGTATATCAGAAAATCAATCTGGTATCGGTGATTGAAAAAGAAAAATTATTTTCTTCTTTTAAAATACTGGTATCAGAAGGCTATTTAAAAGTAACTCCGAATTCTTTTGGAAAGAAGAAAGATAATGCAGGAAAAGAAGAAAAAACCATTGCAGAGGATGGGGAATTTCTTAACTGGATTTTGGGTATTAAAAAAGGGAGTTATCTTTCCATTGAAGACTTTTCTATAAAAGAAGGGGAAACATCACCGCCAAAGCGCTATACCTCAGGTTCGATGATTTTGGCAATGGAAAACGCAGGACAGCTTATCGAAGATGAGGAGTTGCGTGCACAGATTAAGGGAAGCGGTATCGGAACCAGCGCTACCAGAGCAGAGATTTTGAAGAAATTGGTGACCATTAAATATCTGGAATTAAATAAAAAAACACAGGTGATTACGCCTACACTGTTAGGGGAAATGATTTTTGATGTAGTGAATTGCTCCATCCGCTCTCTTTTAAATCCGGAGCTTACGGCAAGCTGGGAGAAGGGGCTTACATACGTGGCAGAAGGCAGTATCACTTCGGAAGAATATATGTTTAAGCTGGAAAATTTCATTAAATCCCGTACAGAAGGTGTGTTGGGGCTTCGAAATCAGTTGATGTTAAAGCAGTTTTTTGACGCTTCTTCCAAGTTTTATAAAAAACCGGCGCAAAAAAGGTTGGAAAATCAAAAAAAGCGTAGTAAAATAGAAAAAAATAATTTAAGAGAAGGTAGGTAGAAAAAATGGAGCAGTTAACGATTAAAGAGTTATATCATGATTTAAGCAAAACCCTTGCAAAAGAGCTTTTAGAAGAAAAGACTTATCCATGGGAGGCTCTTCCCTGCATTGGCGAATATATTCTGAAATTAGGAGAGACTTTAGACGAAGCAGAGTATGAGAAAAAAGGCGATAATGTATGGATTGCCAAAACAGCGAAAGTAGCGCCGACTGCTTATATCAATGGTCCTGCCATTATCGGAAAAGAGGCAGAGGTTCGCCATTGTGCTTTTATCAGAGGAAATGCTCTGGTAGGAGAATGCGCAGTAGTGGGAAATTCCACAGAGTTAAAGAATGTTATCTTATTTGATAAGGTTCAGGTTCCTCATTACAATTATGTAGGCGACTCTATTTTAGGCTATAAGTCTCACATGGGGGCAGGGTCTATTACATCCAATGTAAAATCAGATAAAAAACTGGTAGTTGTAAAGGCTGCAAACACACATATTGAAACAGGTTTGAAGAAATTCGGCGCAATGCTTGGAGATGAAGTGGAAGTTGGCTGCGGTTCTGTTTTAAATCCGGGAACAGTAGTGGGAAGCAACAGCAATATTTATCCTCTTTCTTCTGTAAGAGGCGTTGTTCCTTCTGACAGTATTTATAAAAAAGGCAATGAAATTGTAGAAAAACAATAGCGTATGTATTATAGAAAACCACATTATTATGACAAATTTTCCTGCACAGCGGAGCAATGTCCGGATACTTGCTGTGCAGGCTGGCAGATTGTAATTGATGAAAATTCTTTAGAAAAATACAGTAATGTCTCCGGTGATTTTGGTATTCGTCTTTTGAATTCCATTAACTGGAGAGAGGGGATTTTTGAACAATATGAGAAGAGATGCAGCTTTTTAAATGCAGAAAATCTCTGTGATATTTATAAGGAATTAGGTGCAGATGCGCTGTGTGACACCTGCCGTTTATATCCCAGACATATTGAAGAATTTGAAAATTTAAGAGAATTTTCTCTGTCCTTATCCTGTCCCGTAGCAGCAAAAATGATTTTGCAGTGTCAGGAACCGGTGAGGTTTCTGGAAGAAGAGGACGAGAAAGAAGAAGGTGAAGAAGACTTTGAAGATTTTGATTTTCTTTTGTTTGACTGTCTTTTAGAGGTGAGAGAAAAGCTGTTTTCCATTGTGCAAAACAGAACAATTCCCATAGAAAAGAGAATGTACTGTGTCTTGAAAATAGCAAAAAATTTACAGACTGCTCTTGATGAGGGAGAACTTTTTGAAAGGGATTTTATTTCAGATATGGAGCTGTATTTGCAAGAAGAAATAAAGGAGTTTTCAGGTGGTTTTTATGAAACTGTACAGGTGCTTAGAAAAGATTTATTAAGACTTGAAGTGCTTCGGGAAGAATGGAAAGCAAATTTGAAAGCGACAGAAAACCTTTTCCAAAAAGGCGAAATATGGTATATGGACAAGAGAGAAAGGTACAAAGCTGAAATAAAAAATACCATAGGGCAGGAACAGTGGGATATTTATAAAGAACAGCTGTTGATGTTTTTCTTATACACTTATTTTTGTGGCGCAGTTTATGATGATATGATTTATTCGAAAGGTGTTTTATCTGTAATATCCGTTTTCTGGATAGAAGAAATTACTTTTTGGAATTGGGCAAAGGATGAAAGAATAATAGAGGAAAAAAATATATTGGAGACAGCTTATCGTTATGCAAGAGAAATTGAGCATTCTGATGAAAATCTAAATTTGCTGGAGGAAATTTTTGACTCAGATAAATGGTATGAACCAGAAGCCTTAAAGAGTATTTTAGTCAGTGAAAGGAAAACAGTATGAGTAAAGAAAAGGAAGAAAAACAGGAAAAACCATATTGGGAAGGAAAAGAATATTCTTTTTATAACCATAAAAAATGTGAATTTTTTCCTTGCCATGAAATTACAGATCCGGAAAATTTTAACTGCTTGTTTTGTTATTGCCCTCTATATGCTTTGGGTAGTAAATGTGGAGGCAACTTTAAATACACAGAGCAGGGAATAAAAGACTGCAGTGCCTGCAAGCTGCCTCACAAGAGAAAAAATTATGGTTATATTATGAGTAAATATCAGGAAATTATGGAGTTGGCGAAGAAAAACCAATAGTCTGTACGAGAGAAATACAGGCTGCTAAATCTTCACACACATAGTCGCAAAAAGGAGCTAAATCAGGGCTGTAAGGGGTTAAATCCGGTATCATACAGGAAATACCTCCTGCGGCCTTTGCTGCTTTTAAGCCATTGATGCTGTCCTCCACAATCATACAGGAGTCAATAGAAACATGGAGTTTTTCAGCGGTTTTTAAGAAAATATCAGGGTTTGGTTTGCTCTTTAAAACTTCATTTCCGCATACAGAAACACGAACTTCTTCATAGATATTTGCTAATTTCCAATAGTGTTCTGCCTGTGCTCTGTCCGTGGAGGTAGCAATTCCCCATGGTATCTTTTTATTTTTAAGAAAAGAAAGTAATTCATAAAGTCCTTTCTTAGGAGGAATGGAATAGGTTTCTACATAAGTATTTAAGTAGTCACTACGGATTTTTCTGGCTTGATAATAGTCAATAGTGCCGTTGTACCATTCTTTAAAAAGAGCAGAATTGCGCTCTCTTGATCCGCCTCTTAATTGTTTTAATTGGTCTTCTGTGAGAGAAAAGTTCAGTAAATCAGCAGCTTTTTCCCAACCTTTTTTCATGATTTTTTCTGTATCGAATAAAACACCGTCCATATCAAAGATGATTGCTTTTATCATAATAATTCCTCTTTAAACTTTTTTTCTTTCAGAATAGCAGAAGTTTGGAAATGTAGCAAGAAAGAATTAAATAAGAAAAAGCATTGGCAGGTGATTTTTGACATGATAGAATATAGAGGAAAAATATCTGAATGGAGGTTTTAGCGATGAAAGAAGAAATCAGAGAAATTATAGATTATTATAGTAAACAGAGAAATCCACAGGAACAGGAAAATATAGTTGCCATGCTTCGAGAAATACAAGAAGCAGAAGGGTGTATTACTATGAAGGTACAGGAAGAGGCTGCGGAAGCGTTGGGAGTTAAGCCGTCTGTTTTATCTTGTATTATTAAGCGTTATCCCAGCTTGAAGGAAGCTGATTATGCGCATGAGGTGGTGTTATGCACAGGAAAAAGCTGTCAATGCAAAAACAGTATGGAAATTTTAGATATGGTAAGGAAAGAATTTGGCATTTCAAAAGACGGTATATCAGCAGACGGAAGCTTTCATCTGACTACAAGAAATTGTTTAAAGCAATGCAGAACTTCTCCCAATATGCTTTTGGACGGAGAGTTGTATGCCAATTTAACAAAAGAAAAGGTATTATCATTATTAGGGAAAAGGAGATAAAAAATTGGAATATCAGGCATTATTATTTGATTTAGACGGTACTTTAACTGCTTCGGGAGAGGGGATTACCAAGTGTGTGCAGTATGCGTTGGAGAAGCTGAATAAGAAGGAACTGGCACAAGATTTAAAGAAGCTTGAGGTGTTTGTAGGACCTCCTTTATTAGAACAGTTTATGGCTTATGCAGGGCTTTCAGAGGAAGAAGCGGAGGAAGCAGTGAAATATTATCGAGAACGCTATCTGCCTGTTGGGATATTTGAAAACAGACCTTATGAAGGAATTGAAGAGGTACTGAAAAAGCTAAAAGAGAAGGGATATATTCTTGCAGTAGCATCTTCTAAACCAGACTCTATGGTAAAAACCGTTTTAAATCATTTTTCTTTAAGCGCTTATTTTCAGGTGATAAAGGGCAGTGATATTACAAAGCCGAAAATGACAAAAGCCGAGGTTATTGAAGAGGTTTTAGAGGAGCTGGGATTTTCTCAAAAGAGAGAGTCCGCTATTATGATTGGAGACCGTCATCATGATGTTTTAGGCGCAAAAACAGCAGGGATTTCCTGCATTGGAGTTACTTATGGCTATGGGGATTTTCAGGAATTGCAGCAGGCAGGAGCAGTAAAAATCGTTGACAGCACAAAGGAATTAGGGGGGCTTTTTGGTGTCTGAGAATACTTGACAATCAAACTATAATGTGGTAAATTGTCGCATTGAGAAGTAAAAAGGAAGGAAGATGAAATGTGCTGATTTTAGTCATTATGTGTATCGGAATATGTATTGGAAACAAGTTTTTGTCTCCAAAATATAAGAAAGCAAACGAGATTTTTCAGATTATGTGTACGCTGTCTTTGATTTTTTCCATGGGTGTTATGCTGGGACAGGACGACAATTTTTTTGATAAGCTCTTTACATTAGGCTGGGAAAGTTTTTTGTTTTTCCTTGTGCCTTCCGTATGCTCCGTTATACTGGTATTTATTTTGACAAAGCGTTTTATGGATGACAAAAGAAAAAAAGAAAAGGATTGACTTATGGTAATTTTAGCAGTTTTGGCATTGGTTTTAGGTGTCCTTGTGGGTACTTTTGATGTGCAGAATTTTTTACTGGATGCACTGGTATCGAATAAGGATTTGGTTTTATATCTTTTGATGTTTTCTGTGGGAATGAGCATTGGTCTTCACAAAGGAATTATTAAAAAGATAAAAGAATATCATGTGAAAATATTGATTATTCCGGCGGGGATTATTGTAGGAACACTTCTGGGAGGGGTGCTTCTCAGTATGGTAACAAAGTATAACGTAGGAGAGAGCACTTCGGTGGTAAGCGGTTTGGGGTGGTACAGCCTCGCAGGTGTTACCATAGGAAATCTGGCAGGAGCGCAGCTTGGAAGTATTGCTTTTTTAAGCAATCTGATGCGGGAAATTTTTTCGTTTTTTACAATTCCTTTTATTGCAAAACACTTTAATTATTATTCCTGTATTGCTCCGGCAGCGGCTACAAGTGAAGATACCACACTTCCTATGATGATGAAATATACAAATGAGGAAACGGTAGTCTTATCGGTAATTAATGGAGTTTTATGCTCTGCGGTAGTACCGGTATTAATTCCTTTATGTTATCAATTAAAATTTTAAATGAATAAAGAGAGGTTGTTGCGTTAAGTGCATATCGAGAATATGTATGAATATTCCAGATTTCTGCTTAATGTGACAGCCTTTTTCTTTTATATTTCTAAAATATAATTATTTTACTTGTGTAGAGCCTTTCTTTCAGATATAATATACATAACAAAAAGGTCGTGTAGTAGAAGGAGAAAGGAGCGGTAGGAATGAAGAAATATGGTATATATATTTTTTTGTGCGGAATATTGCTTGCGGGATGCAGCAGCGAAAAAGAACCCTCACAGATTGAAATTCCCGAAGAAAAAATAGCCAAGTTTCAAATGGGAAGTATAAGATCAAAACCGGAAGAATATAAAAAGCTATCTGATTTCATTGAAAATATGGAAGGGGCTGTGCCGGAAAAAGACCAGAAGAAAGCACCTCATAGAGGAGAAGACTATTATCCTGTCTCCTTTATCTACGAAGATGAAACAAAGGATATTTTCTATTTCTTTCCAAAAGGTGAGAAATGGTATCTGGAAACAGAGAATGGAGACGTTTATGGAAACGCAGATTTTATTCTGGACTATGTAGATATTGATTTTAACATTGATGTAAAAAGGGAGATAAGGATAGACAAAGATGTATTAAAAAGAACTTTGGAAATAGGAAAAGACTTTAAAACTTATGATACAAAATTTTCCTTTGCAAGTGGCGTTGTAAATACAATGGAGAAGACAGGAGATACAGAAGAAGAGGCCATTTCTAAAGTGAGAAAAAGTAGCATAGAAAATCAAAAGATATACGAATATGCTAAAAAATCCGGTTATGAAGTTTCAGAAAAAGAAGTGGAAGAAAGGATAAAAAAAATACTGGAAGATTTTAACGAACAGGAAGATTATCCGGAATATGAAGCTATTTGTAAAGAATACGGGACAACCATGGAAGAATGTTTGGAGAAGAGTAGAGATTATATCAAAGAAGAAATGACAAAAAATAAACTTTCACTTGAAACGTACAAGGATTTTCAAAATGGAAAAGATAAAATAAAGGATAAGACCTATGAGACACCCTATGAATATTCTCGGGCAATCTTAGATGAAGTTGTATATACGGAAATATCAGATGAAGATATATCTTCTTATATTCAGGAATTGGATGAAGCAGAAGCATATTATTTGGAAAATTTTTAGTTACTAACTAGAAAAAGGAGTTATCGCCTTTAAAGCGGTAACTCCTTTTTTAGGTGCGCCTTGCGGCGCACGCCGCTAATGGATGAAAGTTCCTAATCCGCCCTAGTAGTGGGAAGGATACAGCCAAGACCAAGGGTGTCCTATTCATGGCAAGACTATGATTAACGTGAGGGGAATCTGAAGGAAGGTGGAGGCAAATCTCTGGTCTGATGAACAGAAATCACATCAGGCTATAGTTAAGGATAAGGCTGCCTAACAAGCTGAAGTCCAATAACTACTCGGAATTAACTGTAGTAAATGTGGCAGATAGATGGAGAGAAAGTGGCGTGTGGTACCAAGGGAGGTCTTGTCAGCAAGTGGAAACAGAGTAAGAAACTTGTAGTAATAACGAATGGCAAGAAGTCAGCAGAGGTCATAGTAAACCGATGGTTGCAAACATCGGCGAAGGACTGAACTTTAGGAGGCACAAGCAATGAATGTAACTGAAAGTAGATTTAAGAACAGACAACTTCATATAGAGGACTATCTGCAAATGGTATCTGCGGAACAGAGAGAGTATGCAGAAGTGTTCGACTACTCTAAGATTACTGAAAAGAGCGGTGTCATCACAGACTATTGGACGAACAATCTTTTGGAATTGATTTTGCGGAAAGACAATCTTAACAATGCCTATAAGCAAGTCAAAAGAAGCAGAGGTAAAGGTGGAATCGATGGTATGTAGGTGGATGAACTTCTGCCCTTCCTTAGAGAAAATCAAGAAACCTTAATCCAAGAGATAAGGGGAGGGAAATATAAACCCAACCCAGTTCGAAGGGTAGAAATACCCAAAGAGACAAAAGGCGAGTACAGGAAGCTGGGAGTACCTACGGTTGTTGATAGAGTGATTCAACAGGCAATCGCACAGGAACTCTCGCCAATCTTTGAGGAGCAGTTCTCAGAGAACAGTTTTGGTTTCAGACCGAAAAGAGGGGCACACGATGCCCTAAGACAATGCCAAAAGAACGTAAATGACGGCTATGTATATGTAGTGGATATGGACTTAGAAAAGTTCTTTGATACCGTATGTCAGAGTAAGTTAATCGAGGTGTTGTCACGAACCATCAAGGACGGCAGAGTGATTTCATTGATACACAAATACCTGAATGCGGGAGTTATAGCAAACGGGAAGTATGAGCGTACAGAAATCGGGATGCCACAAGGAGGACCATTGAGTCCGTTGCTTAGTAACATAATGCTAAATGAGTTGGACAAGGAACTGGAACGCAGAGGACATAGATATGTCCGTTATGCAGATGACTGTATGATTTTCTGTAAGAGCAGAAAAAGTGCAGAAAGAACCTTGAAGAACATCATTCCGTTTATTGAAGGAAAGCTTTTCCTGAAAGTGAATAGGAAGAAAACAGAAGTGGCTCACATCAGCAAAGTCAAGTATCTCGGTTATACTTTTTATAGATACAAAGGCAAATGCAGATTCAGAGTACATCAAAAGTCAGTAGTCAAGATGAGAAATAAAATCAGAGAGCTTACTGATAGGAACAAAGGTATTAGCAATGCAGAACGAGAAAGAAAATACCAGGAGTATGTGCGAGGATGGGTAGAATACTTTAGACTTGCAGATATGAAAGGACTTCTTAAAACAATGGACGAATGGGCAAGGCGTAGGATTCGAGCAGTCTATTGGAAACAATGGAAGAAAATTAAAACAAAGTATCGAATGCTGAAAGCATTAGGAATGGAACATTGGAAAGCAAAGGAACTTGCTTGTAGTAGAAAAGGATACTGGAGGATGGCTCAGGTGTTAAATTCAGTAATCACAAATAAAATAGTAGCCAGGCTAGGATATACATCTATGCTTGACTACTATCTAACAGTTTGTGAAAACTAAGGAACCGCCTAGTACCGAACGGTATGCTAGGTGGTGTGGGAGGACGGTAAATAGAATAATCATTTACCTCCTACCCGATTGAATGATATTGTATTAATCTAATGTTTTGTGATATTCCTGTAAGGATTTTAAGGACTGAGCCTCTTTATTTAAAATCGCTTTTACACCGGTTGCACTTGCCAGAGCTGCTGACATTGTGGTGATGTAAGGGATTTTTTTGTTAATTGCTGTTTTTCTTAAATAAGAGTCATCGTATTTACTCTGTTTTCCGGCAGGAGTGTTGATGACTAAATCAATTTCTCCGCTTACTAAAGCATCGTAAACATTTGGACTGCCTTCCTGAAGTTTTTTCAGAGTCTTACATTCTACACCATTTTCATTGAAGAATTTTGCACATCCTTCTGTGGAAACAATGCCAAATCCAAGTTCTTTAAACTGTTTTGCAGCTTCTAATGCCTGTGCACGGTCATTTTTGTTTACGCTGATTAAAGCAGTTCCGCTAAGAGGAAGTTTTGCTCCTGCTGCCTCCTGTGCTTTGTAGTAAGCAGTTCCGAAGGACTCGCTTAAACCGAGCACCTCACCTGTTGAACGCATTTCAGGTCCTAAAAGAGGGTCAACTTCTGGGAACATATTGAATGGGAATACGGCTTCTTTTACACCATAATATGGATGCGCTTTTTCCTTAAATGCAGTTACGTCAGGACGTTCATTTGTCAGCTCGTAAGTCATAAGCTTTGTGGCAATGTTTGCCATGTTGATGTTACATACTTTAGAAACAAGCGGTACAGTACGGGATGCACGTGGATTTGCTTCCAATACATAAACCTTATCTTCGCAGATTGCGTACTGCATATTCATAAGACCTACAACACCCATTTCACATGCGATTGCAGTTGTGTATTTTCTGATGAGTTCTTTATTCTTTTCAGAAATTTCAACAGAAGGAATAACACAAGCGGAGTCACCGGAGTGAATACCTGCCTGTTCAATATGCTGCATAACAGTTGGAACAAATGCGTGTGTACCATCAGAGATAGCATCTGTTTCACATTCCAAAGCGTTCTGTAAGAATTTATCCATGAGAATTGGACGTTCTGGTGTAACATCAATAGCAGCAGCCATGTAATCTTTTAACATATTGTCATCGTAAACAACTTCCATACCACGTCCGCCCAATACATAAGAAGGACGAACCATCATTGGGTAACCAATACGATGAGCGATTTCCAGAGCTTCTTCAACGTTGACAGCCATTCCTGATTCAGGCATTGGGATTTCTAATTTGTGCATCATTGCATTGAATAAGTCTCTGTCTTCAGCCATATCAATAACAGCAGGAGAAGTACCCAGAATATGAGCGCCGCGTTTTTCAAGTTCAGCAGCAATATTCAGAGGAGTCTGTCCACCAAACTGAACAATGATACCAAGTGGTTTTTCTTTGTTGTAAATGGACATAACGTCTTCTACAGTCAGAGGTTCAAAGTATAATTTGTCAGAAGTATCGTAGTCAGTAGAAACAGTTTCAGGGTTACAGTTTACCATGATGGTTTCAAAGCCTAATTCACGCAGAGTGAAGGCAGCATGAACACAGCAGTAGTCAAATTCAATACCCTGACCAATACGGTTTGGACCCCCGCCAAGTACCATAACTTTTCGTCCGTTTGATACAGGAGCTTTATCTTCTCCGTTATATGTAGAGTAGTAGTAAGCAGCCGGTTCTTCTACACCGCTTACAGGTACGGCATCCCAACGTTCACCCATGCCAAGAGATTCTCTGTGTTTGAATAATTCCCATTCGTCAATATCTAAAAGCATAGCAAGGTATTTATCAGAAAATCCGTCTTTCTTAGCCTGAATAAGAAGTTCATCAGGAAGGCTTTTACCTTTGTAAGTCAGAATTTCTTCTTCTAAATCAACCAGTTCTTTCATCTGCTGTAAGAACCAAAGTTTGATATGTGTCATATCGTGAAGTTTTTCTAAAGAAGCGCCTTTACGGATTGCTTCGTAAAGAATGAACTGTCTCTGGCTGGTTGGTTTTTCAAGTTTTGCATATAATTCATCTAAAGTAAGTTCGTGGAAGTCTTTTACAAATCCAAGACCATAGCAGCCTCTTTCCAGAGAACGGATTGCTTTTTGTAAAGCTTCTTTGTATGTTTTACCGATGGACATAACTTCGCCTACGGCTTTCATCTGTGTGCCCAGTTTATCCTGAGAGCTTTTGAATTTTTCAAATGCCCAGCGAGCAAATTTTACAACAACATAATCTCCGGATGGTTTATAGTTTGCAAGAGAACCGTCTTTCCAGTATGGAATTTCATCAAGGGTAAGTCCTGCTGCCAATAATGCAGATACGTAAGCAATTGGGAAACCAGTTGCTTTACTTGCAAGAGCAGAGGAACGGGATGTTCTTGGGTTGATTTCGATAATGATGATACGGTCTGATTTCGGATCATGAGCAAACTGTACGTTTGTACCGCCGATTACGCCGATAGATTCTACAATTGCGTGTGCCTGTTTCTCCAGACGATCCTGCAAATCCTGAGAGATTGTCAGCATTGGTGCAGAGCAGAAGGAGTCACCTGTATGCACACCCATTGGGTCGATATTTTCAATAAAACAAATAGAGATTTTCTTTCCTGCTTTGTCGCGAACAACTTCAACTTCGAGTTCTTCCCAACCGATTACAGATTCTTCTACAAGAATTTGGTTTACCATAGATGCGGCAATACCTCTTGCAGCTACTTTTTTTAATTCTTCTTCATTATAGACGATACCACCGCCTGTACCGCCCATAGTATATGCAGGACGAATAACACATGGGTATCCTAATTCTTCAGCAATTTTAAGAGCTTCTTCTACAGAATAAGCAGGTGCACTTTTTGCCATTTCGATACCAAGTTTATCCATGGCATTTTTAAATTCGATACGGTCTTCACCGCGACTGATAGCATCTACCTGAACACCGATAACTTCTACATTATATTTGTCCAAAACACCGGCATGATAGAGCTCTTCACAAAGATTTAATCCGGACTGTCCGCCTAAGTTAGGAAGCAGGGCATCAGGTCTTTCCTTTGCAATAATTTCAGTCAGGCGATCCACATTTAAAGGTTCGATGTAAGTAACATCTGCTGTGGATGGATCAGTCATGATAGTAGCAGGGTTGGAGTTTACCAGTACGATTTCGTAGCCAAGGTTACGTAAAGCTTTGCATGCCTGTGTACCGGAATAGTCAAATTCACACGCCTGTCCGATGATAATTGGGCCGGAACCGATAATAAGAATTTTGTGTATATCATTTCTCTTTGGCATAAAGAACCTCCATTTATATATTTTTTTTTATGACTTTACATACGTAATAAAGTATAGCATAAAGAGCAATCGTTAAGCAAGGAAATAATAAGATTTTCTTTACTCTAAAAAACTTTTATGCTATACTATGCTAAATTAATTAGGCCTAGGAGGGAAGAAAAATGATAGAAGTTCGAAATTTGACAAAATCGTATAATGTATTGGAAAAACCTGTAGTAAAGAATGTTTCGCTTTGTGCAAGACCAGGAGAGATTACTATCCTTTTAGGACCGAATGGGGCTGGGAAATCTACTACGATTAAAAGTATTGCAAATCTTTTAAATTATGAAGGGGAAATTCTGATATGTGGTCATCCAAACAATACCATTGAAGCGAAGAAATGTTTCAGCTATGTACCGGAAATTCCTATGTTGTACGATGTTCTTACTGTGGATGAAACTATAGAATTTATTGGCAGGGCGTATCGTGTAAAGAATTATAAAGAAATAGCAGATAAGTATCTGGAAGCATTTAAAATGACAGAAAACAGAAAAAAATTAGCAAAAGAGCTAAGCAAAGGAATGCGGCAGAAATTAAGCATGATTTTGGCGTTTATGATTGAACCGAAGGCATTGTTGGTAGACGAGCCTATGGTAGGATTAGACCCCGCTAGTATTGAAGAAGTGTTGGAGCTTTTTCGGCAGCTTCGTGCAGAGGGTACGGCAATTCTCATCAGCACCCACATTATTGACATTGTAAATGATATCTGGGACAGGGCTTATATTATGAACAGGGGAGAGATTGTAAAAGAAATAGACAGAAAAGATGCAGGAGAAGAAACCTTAAAGGAAATCTTTTTTGAAACTACAAGGGAGGGAGATGTATGAATTCATTCTTCTATTTGTTTCGGACAAAAATAAAAGGTTCTGTAAGAGTTCAGTTTTCTTCTTTAGGAACAGGTATGGCAGTCATTTTTACGGTTTTAATCTATGGAATACTGATAGGAACGATTTTTACATCTTCTGTACCTTATGACAAGGAAACCATGTATTTGCAGGCTGCTACGGCAATTCTGGCAGGCATTGGTGTTACGGCTTTCTTTTCAATGCTGTCGTTAATGAGTAAGCGAAAAGCGCTTTTGTATGATACGGATGCTTTTTATTTTTTTTCCGGTCCTTATACAAAGACGCAGACAAATCTTTTTATTTTAGTACAGACTTTAAAAGGCGCATTAGGCTATGGGCTGATAGGCTGCTTCTTTATGGGCTTGCTTTCTATGGGCGGATATTTTTCCATTCCGTATTTCCTGTTATGTTTGCTGGTGCTTTTCTTAATCAGCTCCATATTTTTACTGATGACAGATTATATTTATATGTGGACCCTGGTAAAGCCCAAAGCAAAGATTTGGAATTATATTGCAGTAATCTTGGTGCTGGCATCGGCAGGAGCAGTTTTTTTTATTTCTATGCAGGCAGCAGGCTACGATTTGGAAGATGGATTTTTAAAGTTTGCCGTAAGCAGAGAATTTTATTATGTACCCTTCTTTGGATGGGGGAAGCTTGTTTTGAGCGCTTTTCTGGGAAAAGAGTATATGGGTATGATAATTGGTCTGGCTCTTTTGCTGCTCGCTAATGCTGTTTTTGTAATCCTGTTTTTGACCTTCCCAAGAAATATTGTGGAGCAGGCTGTGCGGGACGCAGAGGAAATCAGCAATTATGTTCGCAGGGTAAAGGCGAATGGAGGAAATATTCTCAGCAGTGAAGGAAAGATAAAGCAGGTGCGGGGAGAATTTCCGGAAGGCGCAAGAGCAATTTTCTATAAGAATATTCTCAGTATGAAAAAAACAGGCAGTTTTTTAAGAAAACAGGATTTCTTTGTGATTGTGGTGTATTTTCTTATTAGTTATTTCATGATAGCGGAAAGACGGTTTTATATGTTCAGCTACATGATGATTTTATGGCTGTTTAATCTGCTAAATGATACCGAGTTTCTGGGTGATTTAAAAAATTATCAGATTTATCTGATACCGGAAAATCCATTAAAAAAATTGATTTATGTAGTTTTGCCTGCTTATTTCAAAATTTCTATTTTAATCGGTACGGCAATTTTAATTGCAGGTATTTTTAATCGGATGCCGGTCTTGACGACTTTGCAATATTTCTTTATGCTGTTAGGATATGCAATGATTTTTATCTCCGGTACGGTTTGGGCTGCGAAAGTTATGAAAACAAAGGCAAGTGTGGCATTAGAAAATCTTCTTCGTATGCTGATTATCCTGCTGGCAGCAATTCCTGCAACAGGAGCAGGTTTTTTGGCATGGTTCTTATTAAAGGATTTGTATGTTTTTCAGGCAGTCGTTACAGTGGTTACCATAGTGATGAATTTTCTTGTATCAGCGATTATCCTTATTGCATGTCAGGGCATGATGAACGGGAGAGAAATATAGAAGGGAACGAAAGAAATGTTGGCATCAAAAGAAGAAATTAAAATTCAGCAGGCAGTGGTACATATTTTAGACTCTGCACTTGGCATGCCGGTCTTATCTGATACGCTGTTGGACTGTGGTTCGGATTTTTCTGATTTTTTGAAAAGTCATATTTTTAAAATTGACAGCAGTGATGAAATAAAAAATTGCAGCTTTACAGAGGAGTCATCTGTTTTTCTCTTGGTGGAGGAATGGAACTCTGAGAATTTTTTGGAAGTGTCGCAAAAAATTGCGGGAGAGCTCTATACTCTTATGAGCCAGAACATTGACATTCCGGCAGCGGATTTGCTGGTGGTGGAATATCAGGTGGAGCAGCACAGTTATCTGGCACTTTTGAAAATGAACTATAAAACTTCCTATACCCATCTGACGAATTCAGACCCTTGGGGAAATAATAATGATATTATTAAGCAGAAGGCCATTCTTCCGGGAGAGACGCAGAAGCTTACCGAAGCGGCTTTGATTGACCTTATGGCTCCTCAGTATGTACGGCTGGTGGAAAAGAAATATGATGTAAACGGTGTAAAGACCAATTATTTTTCTCAGAACTTTTTAAAGTGTAAAGGCTCTTTGTCTTCTAAGACAAAGCTTGCCATTGTAAATAAAGCTGTGACTGAGGTTCAGAAAAAGTATTTTCATGACTCGGAGCAGTTTGAAGTACAAATGGAAACAAAGAGTATTTTAAATCAGGAATTTTCAGAACAGGGTGGCTTGGAGGTGCCTGTGGTAATTGATAAAATTTTCAAGGAGCACCCTCAGATGAAAGAAGAGGTTCAGGAAAAGCTGGAAAAATACAATCTCACAGAAGATACCATAGAACCTCAAAATCCGCTGACAACAAAAAAATTTACTAAGCAGCATTTGATGACAGATACGGGAATTGAGCTGAAAATACCTATGGAAGAATACAATAATAAAGATAAAATTGAATTTATCACAAATCCGGACGGGACAATTTCTGTTTTAATTAAAAATATCGGAAGTATTGAAAGCAAGTAAGAACCATGTTATAATTACCTGAAAAAATCATCTCTGTAAAGTCGTTGCACATCAACGCTTTGGTGAGATAAAGAAAAAAGAAGAGGTACATAATATGGAAAGAGAAAAATTTTCTTCAAGGATTGGTTTTATCCTGATTTCAGCAGGTTGTGCCATTGGACTCGGAAATGTATGGAGATTTCCTTATATCACGGGAAAATACGGCGGTGCGGCATTTGTGCTGATTTATTTATTCTTTTTGCTTGTTTTAGGACTTCCGATTATGGTAATGGAATTTTCCGTGGGAAGAGCAAGCCAGAAAAGTATTGCAACATCTTTTAACGTTCTTGAACCAAAAGGAACAAAGTGGCATATTTACCGTTACTTTGGTATGGCGGGAAATTATCTTTTAATGATGTTTTATACTACCATTGGCGGCTGGATGCTGGCATATTTTGTAAAGATGATAAAGGGGGACTTTGCAGGGCTTAATCCTGACGGGGTGGGTGCTGAATTTGCAAAGCTTACCACAGATATGCCTACTATGATTTTCTGGATGGCAGTGATTGTTGTCATTGGATTTTTGGTGTGTTCTATGGGACTGCAAAGTGGTGTGGAACGTATTAACAAGATTATGATGGTGGTGCTTTTAGGATTAATGGTGGTACTGGCAATCAATTCCTGCCTGCTGCCGGGAGCATCAGAGGGACTGAAATTTTATCTGCTTCCTGATTTTAGAAAACTGATAGATGCAGGAATTTCCGAGGTAGTCTTTGCAGCTATGGGACAGGCATTTTTTACCCTTAGTCTTGGTATTGGAGCGCTGGCTATTTTCGGCAGTTATATCGGAAAAGAGAGAAAGCTTACAGGAGAGGCAATCAATATTACGATTTTAGATACCAGTGTGGCTTTAATTGCAGGTTTGATTATTTTCCCTGCTTGTTTTGCTTTTGATATTAATCCGGGAGAAGGACCGGGACTTGTATTTGTTACACTTCCCAATGTATTTAATGAAATGAAGGGCGGAAGACTTTGGGGATCTTTGTTCTTCTTATTTATGACTTTTGCTGCATTATCTACGATTATTGCAGTATTCCAGAACATTATTTCCTTTGCACAGGACTTATGGAACTGGAGTCTGAAAAAAGCGGTTTTGATAAACGGAGTAGCTATTTTTGTTTTATCCCTGCCTTGTATCTTCGGTATGACAATCTGGAGCGATTTTACAATCTTGGGAAAACAGATTATGGATTTAGAAGACTTCTTGGTAAGCAACAATATGCTTCCTCTCGGCTCTTTGGTTTATCTGCTGTTCTGTGTAAATAAATACGGCTGGGGCTGGGAGAATTTCCTGAAGGAAGCCAACACGGGAGCAGGTATTTCTTTCCCGAAAAAGATGAGAGTATACCTTACTTTTGTACTTCCGATTGTAGTATTTTATATTTTCATTCAGGGATATTGGAGTCTTTTTGCAGGATTAAAATAAAGGAAAAGAAAGTTTCAGAAAAATTTCTTGAAATCGGAGAGTTTTATAGGTATACTTAGAGAAAAGCGGTGCTTTATGCCGTTACGGGAATTAAGAGATAAAGGAGCTTATACAATGAAACGAATTTTATTGAAATTAAGTGGAGAAGCTTTGGCAGGACCGAAAAAAACAGGTTTTGACGAAGCTACCGTTATGGAAGTTGCAAAACAGGTAAAGGTACTTGTAGAAGAAGGCGTTCAGGTTGGTATTGTAATCGGAGGAGGAAACTTCTGGAGAGGACGTACCAGTGAGAACATCGACAGAACAAAGGCAGACCAGATTGGTATGCTGGCAACAGTTATGAACTGTATTTATGTTTCTGAAATTTTCCGTGCAGCAGGAATGAAGACAAGTGTGCTCACACCATTTGAGTGCGGTGCTTTCGCAAAGCTGTTTTCCAAAGACCGTGCAAACAAATACTTTGAAAAAGGCATGGTTGTATTTATGGCAGGGGGAACAGGACATCCTTATTTCTCAACAGATACAGCTACGGTACTTCGTGCCATTGAAATCGAAGCAGAGACTATTTTCCTTGCAAAAGCTGTTGACGGCGTTTATGACAGCGACCCGAAAACAAACCCCAATGCAAAGAAATATGATGAGGTTCACATTCAGGAGGTCATTGACAAGAAACTGGCAGTTGTAGATATGACAGCTTCTATTATGTGTATGGAAAATAAAATGCCAATGCTGGTATTCGGTTTAAATGAAGAAAACAGCATTGTGAATACTGCTCATGGTAAATTCACAGGTACAAAGGTGCTTGTATAGTCGGAGCTTAAAATTAGGAGGAAGAAAACATGGCAACAGATGAGAGAATTCAGGTATATGAACACAAAATGACAAAGACTCTGGAAGGTCTTACAAAGGAACTGGTTACCATTCGTGCAGGACGTGCAAATCCGCATATTTTAGATAAACTTACCGTAGACTATTATGGAACACCGACACCGCTTCAGCAGGTGGCAAATATTACAGTTCCGGAAGCTAGAATGATCCAAATTCAGCCTTGGGAAGCATCCTTGATTAAAGAAATCAGTAAAGCAATTTTATCTTCTGATTTAAACTTAAATCCAAACAGTGACGGTAAAATCATTCGTCTGGTACTGCCGGAGCTGACAGAAGAGCGCAGAAAAGAATTGGTAAAGGATGTTAAGAAAAAAGGCGAAGCAGCGAAGGTTGCAGTTCGTAATGTGCGCCGTGATGCCAATGATGCTTTTAAAAAGCTGGCAAAGCAGGATGTATCTGAAGATGAAATTAAAGAATTAGAAGAACAAATTCAGAAAATCACAGATAAGTTTGTGAAAGAAATCGAAAAAGCAGTGGAAGAAAAGTCAAAAGAAATTCTGACTGTATAAGAGAAAACATAGGAAGGGGCACATACAAATTCCGTATTGTGCCTCTTTTATGCGTAGGAGGAAAAAATATGACAATTCCCAGACATGTGGCAATTATTTTAGACGGAAACGGAAGATGGGCGAAAGCAAAGGGAATGCCCAGAACCTACGGACATATTAAGGGATGCGAAAATCTGGAGAAAATTTGCGGTATTGCCAAGGATTTAGGCGTAAAATATTTGACAGTATATGCTTTTTCCACAGAGAACTGGAAGCGTTCAAAAGAAGAAGTGGACGGTCTTATGAAGCTGTTTCGGAACTATATGAAGCGCTGTATTCAGATTTCAAGAGATAATAAAATGTGTGTACGTGTCATTGGTGACCCAAGTATGTTTGATGCAGATTTACAGCAAAAAATCAAAGAGCTGGAGGAATATTCCAGCCAGTTTGACGAGCTGCATTTTCAAATTGCTTTAAATTACGGAAGCAGAGATGAAATCAAAAGAGCCATGGTAAGGATGGCGGAGGATGTGGAAAAAGGAGTTCTTCTCCCTCAGCAGATTACGGAGGATGTGATTTCTGATTACTTGGACACAAGGGCACTTCCCGACCCTGATTTGCTAATTCGAACAAGCGGCGAAGAAAGGCTTTCAAACTTTTTAATGTGGCAGCTTGCTTATACAGAGTTTTACTTTACCGATGTGGCATGGCCGGATTTTGATAAAAAGGAATTTGAAAAAGCCATTGATAAATTCAATCACAGAGACCGCAGATACGGTGGCGTAAAGGAGGAGTAGAATGTTTAAGACAAGACTTTTAAGTGGAATTGTTCTTGTGGCGATTGCAGTCGCTTCTGTTGCCGCAGGAGGTCCTATATTATTTGCTGTGCTTCTGGCAATTTCATTAATCGGAGTAGGAGAGCTGTATCGTGCCATGGAGGTGCACCAGAAGGGCTTTGGGGCATTGGAAATCGCAGGGTATGTAGGAACGGTTTTGTATTACCTTTCACTGCTTTGGGTAAAAACAGATGAATTTTCCATGATGATTTTACTGTTTGCCCTTGTACTCATTATGTGTGTCTATGTGTTTACGTATCCAAAATATAGAGCAGAACAGATTATGGCAGCCTTATTCGGCATTTTCTATGTTGCGGTTATGCTGTCCTATATTTATAAAACGAGAACCTTAGAGGGCGGTGCATGGCTGGTAGGCTTGATTTTCTTAAGCTCTTGGGGGAGCGATACCTGTGCCTACTGTGTGGGAATGTTAATCGGAAAGCATAAAATGGCGCCGGTATTAAGTCCGAAAAAATCCGTTGAAGGCGGTGTAGGCGGTGTGTTAGGCGCAGCGCTTTTGGGAGCGCTCTATGCACTTTTGATTTCCGGTGTCAATCAGGCAGACGGTCATACTCCATTGATGTATGCAGTGATTTGTGCGGTAGGTGCGCTGATTTCCATGGTAGGAGATTTGGCGGCATCTGCCATTAAGAGAAATAAGGAAATAAAAGATTACGGAAAACTTATTCCGGGGCACGGCGGTGTTTTGGACCGTTTTGACAGTGTTATTTTTACAGCTCCGTTTATTTATTTCCTTGCCAGTGTTTTAATATAAAGAGGAAAGCGTATGAAGAAAATTGCAATTTTAGGTTCAACAGGTTCCATAGGAACACAAACCCTTGATATTGTCAGCAAAAATGATGATTTGCAGGTGGTAGGAATTGCTGCGGGAAGAAATATTGATTTGCTGGAGAAGCAAATCCGTCAGTTTTCTCCAAGGCTGGCAGCGGTGGGAGATGAAAAGAAAGCGCAGGAATTAAAGCTTCGTGTACAGGACACTGACTGCAAAGTAGTAGGCGGAATGGAAGGTTTAATTGAGCTGGCGGTTATGGAGGAAGCGGAAATTCTGGTGACCGCCATTGTGGGGATGATTGGAATACGTCCTACGGTTGCCGCTATTTGTGCAGGAAAGCATATTGCTCTTGCAAACAAAGAAACCCTTGTAACAGCAGGGCATATTATTATGCCTCTTGCAAAAGAGCACAATGTAAAAATTTTACCGGTTGACAGCGAGCACAGTGCAATTTTTCAGGCATTAAACGGAGAAAATCCAAAAACCATTGAAAAACTGCTGATTACTGCTTCCGGCGGCCCTTTCCGTGGTAAGAAAACAGAAGAATTGAAAAATATACGTGTGGAAGATGCGTTAAAGCACCCGAACTGGGCTATGGGACAGAAAATTACCATTGACTCTGCGACTTTAGTGAATAAAGGACTGGAGGTTATGGAGGCAAAATGGTTATTTGACGTGGATTTGGACAGAATACAGGTGGTAGTACAGCCTCAGAGCGTTATTCATTCTATGATTGAATTTAAAGATGGCAGTATTATGGCGCAGCTTGGCACGCCGGATATGCGTCTGCCTATTCAATATGCGCTGTATGAGGGTGAGCGAAAATACTTAGACGGGGAAAGGCTGGATTTTGCAAAGCTGGCATCCATTACCTTTGAAAATCCGGATATGGAAACCTTTAAAGGTCTGCCTCTGGCAATGCAGGCGTCTAAGACGGGCGGTTCTATGCCCACCGTTTTTAATGCCGCAAATGAAAAAGCAGTGGCGCTGTTTTTAAACCGAAAAATCGGATTTTTAGATATCTATGAAATTATTGAGAATGCCATGAATGAGCATGAATTAATTTTAAATCCTACGATTGAAGAAATTATAAATATTGAACAAGACGTATATAAGAGGATTGAAGGCAGGTGGTAAATTGAAAATTTTAATAGCAATTTTGATATTCTCCGTCATTATTATTTTCCATGAGCTGGGGCATTTCCTTTTGGCGAAAAGAAATGGAATTAAGGTTACGGAATTTTCTCTGGGGATGGGACCGAGACTGTTATCAACGCAAAAGGGAGAAACCCGTTATTCTTTAAAATTATTTCCCATAGGCGGGTCCTGTATGATGGTTGGCGAAGATGATGACGATGACAGCGAGGGTTCTTTTAATAAGGCATCTGTGTGGGCGAGAATATCTGTTGTTGCGGCAGGACCGATTTTTAACTTTATTCTGGCTTTTGTATTTGCCATGATTATTACCAGCGTGGCAGGCTATGATCCTGCCAGAGTGTTACAGGTGGAAGAAAATTCTCCTGCGGCAAAGGCGGGGCTTCAGGAAGGGGATATTATTACAGAATTTCAGGGGAGAAACATTGTTCTAGGGAGAGATTTGGACTCCTACATGATGCTTCACGGACTGGAAGATGAAGACATTACCCTGACCTATAAACGAGATGGTAAAGAAAAAGAAGTTTCCTTTGAAGCATACAGCGAAGAAAAATACATGCTGGGATTTTCTTATGTACCCACACCGGATGGAGAACCGGAAGTTACACAGGTTGTTTTAAACGGCGCTATGATGGAAGCCGGAGTACAGGCCGGAGATATTATCCGTGAAATCAATGGAGAAGCTATTGAAACCAGTCAGGAAATACAGGAATACTGGGAAAAAAATCCGCTGGACGGTTCAGAAATTAGTTTGGGAATTGAGAGAGACGGAGAGGTACAGACGATTTCCTTAAAACCTCAGATGACAAAGCAGATAGATACCGGTTTTGTTTATAATCTGTATCGGGAAAAAACCAACTTTTTAGGGGTACTAAGATACAGCGCTTCTGAGGTGCGATACTGGATTTCTAATACCATAGAAAGTCTTATGATGCTGATAAAAGGGCAGTTTAGCGTAAATGACTTATCTGGTCCTGTGGGGATTATTGATGTTATTGGCGACTCTTATGAAGAAGCCAAAGAGGAAGGCACGGTTATGGTATGGCTTCAAATGCTGTACTGGGCAATTCTGCTTTCTGCCAATTTAGGTGTCATGAATTTACTTCCTATTCCGGCTTTAGACGGAGGAAGACTTGTCTTTCTTGCAGTTGAAGCTGTACGAAAGAAGAAATTAGATCCAAATGTAGAAGGCATGATCCATTTTGCGGGATTTGTTTTATTGATGCTTTTAATGGTATTTGTAATGTTTAATGATTTTCGAAGATTATAATGGAACTGTCACATGAAAGAATAATCAAGAATATCTATGCAGTTTTGGCGAAAATGTATAGATATTCTCGATATTTATTTTATGTGGCAGCTTTTTTATACTAATTCTGCAATTCTGGTGACGCCTACGTAAATTTCCTGAATTTCGTACCATGTGGAGTAATCAATAATTCCTGTGGCAGGAAGTCCGAAAATCTGCTGGAATTTTTTGACTGCGTTTTGCGTGTTTTCTCCAAAGACTCCGTCTACGGAAATTTTCGGAAGAGCAGGATAGGCGTTGGCAATGGCATTAAGCTGTTCCTGTATCTGTCGGATCTTACTTCCGGATGAACCGATGTCTAGGGGCTGACCGGGCCACGAGGCAGGGATGCCGGAAATTTCCTCGGCAGTGTTGATGTACATGTTGCTGCCGTAGAAGTTTCGTAAGATTTCAATGGCAGAATAGCCTTGATCTCCCAGATATTTTGAGCCCCATTGTGTCATCCAGTTCGGGCACTGTACCCTCTGTCCGTCACAATACTGAGTTAAAATCGGTTGCCGTACCCCCGGTCTTGAAAGATAATTGTCAAAGAGCTCATCTACAATACGGGAGATACTTTCAAAGATATTTCGCCCGTGCATCCATTTGTGGTCGAAAGCAGTAGATGAAGTGATAGTAAAGTCGTATCCCTTGTTTCTGTACCATTCGGTATATACACGATTTAAAGTAAAGGACATAATTGCCAATACATTCGCACGAATGGTATTATCCGGCCAAGTGGCATAAATTTCGCTGCTGGCTACATTTTTGATATAATCTCGATAACGGACATAATAATCCTTTGCGGTGGAGTCATTTGGAGAACCATCATGTACAACCACATATTCCGGAATAACCACACGGCTCAGAACGATTTCTCCTGACGTATCCATAGGCTTGATTTCGTCTTCGGGATTTTTTTCGGGATATTCCCCATAGAGGGTATGAGCAGGAATGACAATATCTTCAAAAGCTCCGGGAGCAGCTTGGGGAGACAAGACAGCTCTTTGAATAGCAGTAGCATCCGGTAAAATTTCTGCTCCGGAAATATCCAAATCATCAAAGCCTTCTTTTGAAATGTGGAAAGTATATTCTGCATAGGGCTGATATTCAGAAGGCGCCATACTATATTCCAGTGGCGGAGCAGGAAGCTGAATTTCCGGTATCATGCCGTTAGCATCTGTTTTCACTTCTTCAATCACAGAGTCAGGGTCTCCGGTATAAGAAATTTGAACAGAAGCATCCTCCACAGGCTGATTGCGAATGGAAGAAAGAACATAAAGCTGCAAAGTCCCTTCATCCGGGTGGTCTGTCTGCATAGATTTTAAAGAGGCTGTATTCATAAAAATACCTCAGATTTTTCGTTGCTTTAGTATATGCGAAAGAAAAGAAAAGGTGAAGATATGGTTGAAATTTTTCGGGATTAGAGCTAAAATAGGAGCATAAGAAACGTGTGAAATATAAGAAGGCAGGGAGAAGGGGAGTAAGGCTGTCGTAGGAAAAGGAATTCTTTTCCGGACAGTTTTTTTCGTGTAATGGGAAAATACTTTGTAAATACAGGAGGAAACGATATGGCAAAATATGTAATGGCATTGGATGCAGGGACAACCAGCAACAGATGTATTTTATTTAACAAAAAAGGAGAGACTATCAGTTCGGCGCAGAAGGAGTTTACTCAATATTTTCCGAAACCGGGCTGGGTGGAGCATGATGCAAATGAAATCTGGTCTAATCAGTTAGGCGTTGCTGTGGAAGCTATGCAAAAAGCAGGAGCTGATGCAGAGGATATTGCGGCAATCGGTATTACCAATCAGCGAGAAACGGCTATTGTCTGGGATAAAAATACAGGAGAGCCTATTTATCATGCCATTGTCTGGCAATGCAGAAGAACATCAGAGTATTGCGACCAGTTGAAAGCCAAGGGGCTTACGGAGGTTTTTCGAAAGAAAACAGGCTTGATTATTGATGCCTATTTTTCAGGCACAAAGGTAAAATGGATTTTAGACCACGTAGAAGGCGCCAGAGAGCGTGCGAAAAAGGGAGAATTGCTTTTTGGAACAGTGGAAACATGGTTGATTTGGAAGATGACAAAGGGAGCCGTTCATGTGACGGACTATTCCAACGCATCAAGGACACTTCTTTATAATATCAATACATTAGAGTGGGATAAAGAAATCTTAGAAGAATTGGATATTCCGGAATGTATGCTTCCAGAAGTAAAACCCTCCAGCTGCGTTTACGGAATGGCGGACAGCAGCTTTTTCGGAGGAGAAATTCCCATTGCAGGTGCAGCAGGAGACCAGCAGTCGGCGCTTTTCGGACAGACCTGCTTTGAAAAGGGAGATGCGAAGAATACCTATGGGACAGGCTGCTTCTTGCTGATGAATACAGGAGAAAAGCCGGTCTTTTCGCAAAATGGTCTTGTTACCACCATTGCATGGGGGCTGGACGGAAAGGTCAATTATGCGTTAGAAGGCTCTGTGTTTGTGGCAGGAGCGATTATTCAATGGTTAAGAGATGAGCTGCGCCTGATTGACTCGGCAGAAGACTCAGAATATATGGCAAGGAAGGTAAAGGATACCAATGGATGTTATGTTGTGCCGGCTTTTACGGGGTTGGGAGCGCCATATTGGGACCAATATGCCAGAGGAACCATTGTAGGTCTTACAAGAGGTGTGAATAAATGTCATATTATCCGAGCCTCTCTGGAGTCATTGGCATATCAGGTTCATGATGTGATTGAGGCTATGAGGGCGGACTCCGGTATGGAATTGAATTTCCTGAAGGTAGACGGAGGCGCCAGCGCCAATAATTTCCTTATGCAGGCACAGGCAGATATGATACAGGTTCCTGTAAAAAGACCGGTGTGTGTGGAAACAACGGCAATGGGCGCAGCGTATCTGGCAGGCTTGGCTGTGGAATATTGGAATAGCAAGGAAGAAATTATTGAGAATTGGAGTACAGACCGTGTCTTTTATCCTGAGCTTACAAAGGAAGAAAGAGATAAAAAGACAAAAGGTTGGAAGAAAGCAGTAAAATGTGCCTACGGATGGGCAAGAGAAGATTAATTTCAGAAAGAAGATGTCATAATGTTTGGAGAAAATCATGCACATATTTTCATGAATGGACTCAATTATAGAGCGGCAGTAAACTGTCATAAAAACGGAGTGGATACAGATGTTATTCATAAACATTTTCAGGCATATCAGGAAAAGGGTGTTTCCTTTGTCAGGGACGGAGGGGATGCTTTGGGAGTATCTGAAAAGGCAAGGGAAATTGCGTCAAAATACGGGATTATTTATCGGACGCCTGTTTTTGCCATTCATAAAAAAGGGCATTACGGAGGAATTGTAGGAAGACCTTTTGAAAATATGAAAGAATATGCCGACTTGGTAAAGGAAGTGAAAAAGCGGGGCGGAGATTTCATTAAAATTATGACAACGGGTATTATGAATTTTGATACGGATGGCTCTGTGACAGAAAAACCCTTGGGGTTTGACGAAGTAAAAGAAATGGTACATATTGCTCATGAAGAGGGTTTTTCCGTGATGGCACATACAAATGGGGCAAGGGCTGTTCGGGAAGCAGCTGTTGCCGGTGCAGACAGTATTGAACATGGAAACTATGTAGATGAAGAAGCTATGTGGGCAATGAAAGAAAATAAAACCGTGTGGGTGCCTACTATAACCGTAGTGAAAAACATGATTGGCTGCGGCAGGTTTTCCGATGAGGTTCTGGAAAAGATATGGGAAACAGGAAGCCGCAATATACAAAGGGGATATGAAATAGGCGTACAGCTTGCACTGGGCAGCGATGCCGGAGCATATCTTGTGCCTCATGGACAGGGGATTAAAGATGAATGGGAATGTTTTCAGGAGATTTTGGGAAAGAATAATAAAGAAGTAACCGAAATGCTTCTGGAGGGGGAAAGTAAAATTCAGGAGAAATTTATACGGAGGTAATAATCAATAAATGCAGGAAAAGAACAGCTTTGTTTTGAAAGGAAATATTTGTTACAGTGACGGCAGCAAAAAGCTTGTGATTTGTCCAAATAGTTATGTAGTGTGTCAGGAAGGGATTTGCAAAGGTGTTTATCAGGAACTTCCAAAGGAATATGAAGGTTATGTGGTAAAGGATATGGGGGATGCGCTGATTACACCGGGCCTGGTGGATTTGCATACTCATGCGCCTCAATATGCTTTTCGGGGCTTGGGAATGGATTTGGAATTGCTGGACTGGCTGAATACGCATACTTTTCCGGAGGAAATGAAATATGCTGATGCAGATTATGCAAAAAAGGCATATACAATGTTTGTAGAGGATTTAAAGAAAAGCGCTGTGACCAGAGCTGTGATTTTTGCTACCCTGCATATAGAAGGAACAAAAATATTGATGGATTTACTGGAAGCGTCCGGACTGGATACTTATGTGGGAAAAGTGAGTATGGACAGAAATGCACTGGAGGGCTTACAGGAGGAAAATGCAGAGGCAGCAGCAAAGGCGGTAAGGCAGTGGCTGCTGGAAACAGAAGGGCGTTATGAGCATACGAAGCCTATTTTAACCCCCAGATTTATTCCGTCCTGTTCCGATGCTTTGATGGCGGAATTGAAAAGTATTCAGGAAAAAACAGGATTGCCTTTGCAGTCTCATTTGTCAGAAAATCCGGGAGAAATTCAGTGGGTACAGGAACTTTGCCCCAATTCTTCCAGTTACAGTGATGCGTATTATCAGGCAGGCTTGTTCGGAGGAGATTGTCCTACGATTATGGCACATTGTGTCTGGTTAAAGGAGGAGGAAATTTCTCTGATTAAAAAGCAAGGTGTGTTTATTGCGCATTGTCCACAGTCGAATACAAATCTTTCATCCGGTATTGCGCCTGTTCGGCGGTTTTTAGATGAGGGGCTTTCTGTCGGACTTGGAAGTGATGTGGCAGGAGGATACAGCACCTCTGTTTTAAGAGCTATGGCAGATACCATTCAATGCTCCAAGCTTCGTTGGCGTCTGGTGGATGCAAAACAGAAGCCGGTGACATTGGAGGAAGCGTTTTATATGGGAACAGCAGGAGGCGGAGCATTTTTCGGAAAAGTGGGAAGCTTTCTGGAGGGATATGAGTTTGATGCAGTCGTTTTTGATGACAGTGAGCTTTTACATCCGCAGGAATTAAGTGTAAGAGAGCGGCTGGAAAGACTTATTTATCTGGCAGATGACAGACAGATAAAAAGTAAATTTGTAAAGGGAAATTTAATCTACGAAAAAAATGAAAAAAACTCTTGACGAATAGAAAAACATTTGCTATACTTTCACTTGTCGTTTGAGAGAAACGACAGGTAAGCGGGAGTGCTGGAATTGGCAGACAGGCAAGACTAAGGATCTTGTGTTTGTATAAACGTGTGGGTTCAAGTCCCATCTCCCGCATGTATATACATAATATACAAATGCTTACCAAGAGGTAGGGCAAGCGGGAGTGCTGGAATTGGCAGACAGGCAAGACTAAGGATCTTGTGTCTGTATAGACGTGTGGGTTCAAGTCCCATCTCCCGCACTAAGTTAATCAAGCACTTATGTAAAAGTAAAAGAGATTTTATTTTTGCATAAGTGCTTATTTTATTGCATAGGGAATTGTTTCCTATGCAACAGGAGCAGAAAATAAAGGAGATTGATTATGTTAGAAATTGGATGTCATTTATCTTCCTCAAAAGGCTATGAAGCTATGGCAAAGGAAGCAGAGAAAATTCACGCAAATACTTTTCAGTTTTTTACCAGAAACCCAAGAGGGGCAAAAGCCAAGGAAATTAAGCAGGAGGATGTAGATGCTTTTCTCATAAGAGCCAAAAAGCAGGGGATTGACAGAATTTTGGCACATGCCCCATACACTCTGAATGCCTGTTCGGCAGATGAAAGTATTCGAGAATTTGCAGTGAATACCATGAAAGACGATTTAAGGAGAATGGAATATACTCCGGGGAACTGTTATAACTTTCATCCGGGAAGCCATGTAAAACAAGGAGTGGAAGTGGGAATTCAGTATATTGCAGATATGTTAAACGAAATTCTTAATCCTAAGCAGAGCACAACGGTATTATTGGAAACTATGGCAGGAAAAGGAAGCGAAGTAGGAAGCCGTTTTGAAGAATTAAGAGAAATTATAGACAGAGTGGAATTAAAAGAAAAGCTGGGAGTTTGTCTGGATACTTGTCATGTATATGATGCAGGATACGACATTGCAGAGAATTTGGACGGAGTTTTGACAGAATTTGATAAAGTGATTGGATTGGACAGGTTAAAAGCAATTCATTTAAACGACAGCATGTACGGATTGGAAAGTCATAAGGACCGCCATGCAAAAATCGGCGAAGGAAAGCTGGGACTGGAAGCGATTGTAAGAGTCATCAACCATCCGGCGCTTCGAGAGCTGCCCTTTTATTTGGAAACTCCAAATGATTTAGAAGGATATGCGGGAGAAATCGCACTTTTAAGAAATTCCTATAAAGAATTGTAGAAAATTTGTAGAAATTTTCAAGAAGAAAAAGAGGAAATAGAAGAAATTTCGGAAATAATAAATATGAAGAGTTCTTTTGAAAGTATGCGGTATTACCGCAAGATGTTTTGCCGAAAGGTATCAGAAAGTCGGGTGACTGCCTATGAATATTCGTGAACAAATGGAAAAAAGAGAATTAGAGCTTTTAAGCCCGTACGCTTCTCACAGTATTCATTCTAAGGGAAGGGAAAGAGAAGAGCAGGAATGTGATATCCGTACAGTTTACCAGCGGGACAGAGACCGCATTGTGCACTGTAAAGCATTTCGTCGTATGAAGGATAAGACACAGGTGTTTTTGTCCCCTCAGGGCGACCATTATCGAAATCGCCTGACCCATACCCTTGAGGTTTCTCAGACAGCCAGAACCATTGCGAAAGCGCTGTCTTTAAATGAAGACTTAGTAGAAGCCATTGCGCTGGGACATGATTTGGGGCATACGCCCTTTGGTCATGCGGGGGAAAGAGCCTTAAACAGAGTTTGCCCCTTGGGCTTTGCACATTATAAGCAGAGCGTTCGAGTGGTGGAGCGTTTAGAAAAAAACGGAGAAGGGTTAAATCTTACATGGGAAGTGCGGGACGGAATTTTAAATCACAGAACCAGCGGAAAACCTCATACCTTAGAGGGTCAGGTAGTTCGTTACTGTGATAAGATTTCTTATATTCATCATGATATGGATGATGCTCAGAGAGCAGGAATTATTACAGAAGATGACATTCCCATTACCCTGCGTATGCTCTTGGGAGCTACTACAAGGGAAAGGCTGAATACATTTGTCCATAATATTGTAGAGAACAGTCAGGGGAAAGATAAGATTATGATGTCTCCGGAGATTGAAGAAGGACTTCGGGATATCCGTGCTTTGATGTTTCAGGATGTTTATTTAAATCCTGCGGCAAAAAGTGAAGAAAAAAAGGCAGAACATGTAGTAGAAGAATTATATACATATTACAGTAAATATCCGGAAAAGATGTCAGAGGAATATCAAAAGCTTCTGCATCAGGACGAGCCAAAGGAAAGAGTAATATGTGACTATATATCAGGTATGACAGACCAGTATTCTCTGGAAAAGTTCCGTGAGCTTTTTATTCCCAAAGGCTGGAGCGTTCAGGGAAAGGGACAGTAGAAAAGAGGAAGTTGTATGTATTATTCAGATGATTTGATTGAGGAAGTCCGCTCAAAAAACGATATTGTGGACGTGATTTCGGATTATGTGAAATTGCAGAGAAAGGGAAGCTCTTATTTTGGACTTTGCCCTTTTCATAATGAAAAATCTCCGTCCTTTTCAGTAAGTCCGGGAAAGCAGATGTATTATTGCTTTGGCTGCGGAGCAGGAGGTAATGTTTTTACCTTTATTATGGAATATGAGAATTACAGCTTTGTAGAGGCGTTGAAATATTTGGCGGACAGAGCAGGGGTACAGCTTCCTGAGGTTGAATATTCAAAAGAAGCAAAGGCAGCTTCGGATTTTAAATCCATGTTGTTGGAAATTCAGAAAAAAGCAGCTTCTTTTTATTACTATCAACTAAAACAGGAAAGCGGAAAGCCGGCATTGGATTATCTGAAAGGAAGACAGCTTTCTGAGGATACGATTAAAAAATTCGGATTGGGGTGTTCGCCCAGATATTCGGGCGCATTGTATCAATATTTAAAGGGGCAGGGGTACTCTGATGAATTATTAAAAGAGTCCGGTCTTTTCAATATTGATGAGCGAAGAGGCATGCAGGACAAGTTTTGGAACCGTGTGATGTTTCCGATTATGGATGTAAATAATCGTGTGATTGGATTTGGCGGCAGAGTTATGGGAGATGCAAAACCCAAATATTTGAATTCTCCTGAAACGAAAATTTTTGATAAGAGTCGGAATTTATACGGCTTGAATATTGCCCGTACCTCCAGAAAACCGTACTTTATTATCTGCGAGGGCTATATGGATGTTATTGCCATGTACCAGGCAGGCTTTCACAATGCGGTGGCATCTCTCGGAACAGCGCTTACCTCAGGACATGCCAGTCTTATGAGTCGTTATACAAAGGAGGTTCTGCTGACTTATGACAGTGACGAGGCAGGACAAAAAGCAGCCCTTCGAGGTATTCCGATTTTAAAGGCGGCGGGAATTTCTCCGAGAGTGGTGAACCTTGCGCCGTATAAGGACCCGGATGAATTTATTAAGGCAGAAGGCAAGGAGGCTTTTGAAAAGCGTCTTGAGGAGGCAGAAAACTATTTTCTGTTTGAGATTAAGGTACTGGAAAAGCAATACCATTTATCTGACCCGGAGAGTAAAACACAGTTTTATCGGGAGATAGCCAGAAAACTTCTGGAATTTCCGGAAGAGCTGGAAAGAAACAACTATATTGAAAGTATTTCTGCCAGATATCAGATAAAATTTGAAGATTTAAGAAGAATGGTAAATAACATGGCGCTGTCAGGAACAGGCGTTGCGGTAAAGCCCAGAATGGAAGCTGTTTCAAAAAAGAAAGAGGGCAAGGAAGATGCAGGTCATACGGCGCAAAAGCTGATGCTGACATGGCTGAGCTCCTATCCTTCCATGTTTAAAACTATTGATGGATTGATAGAACCGGCAGATTTTACAACACCCTTGTATCATAAGGTTGCTGAAATAGTATTTGAACAGCACAAAGAAGGTGAGGTAAATCCTGCAAAATTATTAAATCGGTTTTCTGACGCAGAGGAGCAGAAGGAAATTACATCTCTGTTTCATGCTTCTCTTCATTTGGAAAGTGAGGAAGATGCAAAAAAGGCGGTGCTGGAAACGGTATGCAGACTAAAAAGAGACAGTATTGCATGGCAAAGCACCAATTTACCGTCTACGGACCTTTTCGGACTGCAAAGGATTGTAGAAGCCAGAAAGCGTCTGGAGGATTTGGAGAGAGGCAGAGTGACGCTGCATATTTCTTTTGATTGAGGAAATGATATATACGATTGTTAAGGAAGAATAAGTGAGAGGAAGGAACAGTTTATGGAAATGAACATGGCGAAATTCAGCGAAAAGCTCGGAGAGCTTATGGAGCTGGCGAAAAAGAAGAAAAATGTATTAGAATATCAGGAAATCAGTGATTTCTTTAAGGATTTTCCTCTGGAGCCGGAGCAGATGGATAAAGTATTTGATTTTCTGGAAGCAAACGGAATTGATATCCTGCGAATTCAGGACAACGATATGGATGACTTAATTATCAGTGACGATGATGATTTAAACCTCAGCGAGGAAGACGAAGTAGATATGGAAAATATCGACCTTTCTGTTCCGGAGGGGGTCAGCATTGAAGACCCTGTTCGTATGTATCTGAAAGAAATCGGTAAAGTTCCGCTTTTAAGTGCAGAGGAGGAAATCACACTTGCTCAGCGCATGGAAGAAGGAGACGAAAGTGCGAAAAAACGCCTTGCAGAGGCAAACCTTCGTCTGGTAGTAAGTATTGCGAAACGTTATGTGGGACGTGGTATGCTGTTTTTGGATTTAATTCAGGAAGGTAATCTGGGATTGATTAAAGCCGTTGAGAAATTTGACTATCGTAAAGGATATAAATTTTCTACCTATGCTACATGGTGGATACGTCAGGCAATTACAAGAGCTATTGCAGATCAGGCGAGAACTATTCGTATTCCGGTTCACATGGTAGAAACTATTAACAAGCTTATTCGTGTATCCCGTCAGCTTTTACAGGAGCTGGGAAGAGAACCTCATCCGGAGGAAATTGCAGAAGAGATGAATATGTCCGTAGAGCGTGTTCGTGAAATTCTTAAAATTTCTCAGGAACCGGTATCCTTGGAAACACCAATCGGTGAGGAAGAGGACAGCCATTTGGGCGATTTTATTCAGGATGATAATGTTCCTGTTCCGGCAGACGCAGCTGCATTTACCTTATTAAAAGAACAGCTTGTAGAGGTTTTAGGCACATTAACAGAAAGAGAACAGAAGGTTCTTCGCCTGCGCTTTGGTTTAGATGACGGAAGAGCAAGAACTCTGGAGGAAGTAGGAAAAGAATTTAATGTAACCAGAGAGCGTATCCGTCAGATTGAGGCAAAAGCGCTTAGAAAGCTTCGTCATCCAAGCCGCAGCCGCAAGCTGAAGGATTATCTGGATTAAGGATGAGTACAATGAAAGAAATACAGATTTCCAGAAGATTGCAAAGCGTTGCAGCCTTTGTACAGGAAGGAAAGCGATTGGCAGACGTGGGCTGCGACCATGGGTATATTCCAATTTATCTTTTGCAGAAAAAGAAAATAGAAAAAGCCATTGCCATGGATATTAATCAAGGTCCCCTTATGAGGGCGAAGGAGCACATTCAGGAATGGGGACTGGAAAATTACATAGATACCCGTTTATCTGACGGCGTTAAGGCTTTAAAACCAAATGAGGTTCAGAGCATTGTAATTGCCGGTATGGGCGGTCCCCTTATGGAGAAAATTCTTACAGAAGGAAACGAGGTTCTGCAAACAGTAACAGAACTGGTTTTACAGCCTCAGTCCGAAATCGGACATTTCAGAAGGTTTCTCATTGAAAATGGATATGAAATTACTCATGAGGAAATGATTTTGGAAGACGGAAAATACTATCCGATTATGAGAGCTGTTCATGGCAAAGCAAAGGAACAGACAGAAGCGGAATATCTCTATGGAAAAAAACTTTTGCAGAACAGAAATCCCGTCTTAAAAGAGTTTTTAGACAGGGAACAGGTAAAAGCAGAGGAGCTTTTGGAAAAACTGAAAAATTCACAGACACCATCTGCAAAAGCAAGGATTTCCGAGTTGGAAAAGGAATGGAAAGATAGAAAAGAGGCTCTTACATATTATGAAGTGTAAAGATATTATTGCAAAAATAGAAGAAAAGTATCCGGTATCCTTTGCAGAGGGATGGGATAATTCCGGCTTTCTTGCGGGAGATGCTTCGTGGGAAGTAAACAAGGTTTTTCTTGCATTAGATGCCACAGATGAGGTCATAGACGCAGCCATTCAATGTGGGGCTGATATGATTATTACCCATCACCCGTTGATTTTTTCGGGAATGAAGAAAATTACTGCCGATGATTTTATCGGAAGGCGGATTATTAAAATGGTACAGCATAAAATCTGTTATTATGCAATGCACACGAATTTTGATGTGTTGGGAATGGCAGAGCTCAGTGCAGACTATTTACAGCTTTCGCACAGAGAAGTATTAGATGTCACTTACGAAGAAGACACACGCAAGGAAGGAATAGGGCGGTGTGGAGATTTGCCGGCTCCGATGACTTTAAGAGAGTGTGGAAAATTTGTAAAAGACCGGCTGCATCTTCCTTTTGTGCAAATTTACGGAGATGAAAATAAAATCATAGAAAAGCTTGCTATATGTACCGGTTCCGGAAAAAGCCTGATGAAGCAGGTATTGAAAAACGGTGTGCAGGCATACGTTACAGGAGATATGGATTATCATTCTTCCATTGATGCAGTGGCGCAAGGGATTTGCATTATAGATGCAGGACATTACGGGACAGAATATATTTTCATGGATTACATGGAAAGAGAGTTAACGGCAATGCTGCCGGATTTAGAAGTGGAAAAAATGCCGGTTTCTTACCCATGCAAAATAATTGATTGAAACTAATTTTGAGGTTGCCACATTATGCGATGCGGCAATCTCTTTTTTCTGAATAATAGGAATAAATATATGAAAAATATATAAAATGATAGAAAAATAAAGACTGTTGTAGTAAAATAATATGTATCTAAATCAAAAATTGAGGGGAAGCTTAACAAAGAGATGTGGTGAAAGGAGAAATATTATGGGTGACAGAATGATACAGGTAAACATCCTCGGAGAACAAAAGGAATATCCTTACGGAACCACTTATGGAAAAATTGCACAGGAATATCAGAGTAAGTATGAATATCCCATCGTTTTACTTATGAAAGATAATAAGCTTTGTGAGCTTCATAAAAAGCTGAAAAAAGAAGGTACCATTGAATTTATTACAACACAGGACCAAATAGGGCATGAAACTTATCGAAGAAGTGTTTCTTTATTACTTTTGAAAGCCCTGCATCATGTTGCTGGATACGATAATATAACGAAGGTAACGATGCACTACTCAGTCAGCAGCGGGTATTATTATACGATTGACGGGGATATTGTACTGAACGAGGATTTCTTAAATAAAGTAAAAGCCTATATGCTGGAGTTGGTGGAACGCAAAATTCCTATTTTAAAAAGAAGTGTAGGCACAGACGAAGCTATTGAGCTATTCCATAATCATAAAATGTATGATAAGGAAAAGCTGTTTCGTTTTCGTAGGGTATCCAGAGTAAATATTTACAGTCTGGAGGAATATGAAGACTATTTCTATGGGTTTATGGTAAATCATACAGGATATTTGAAATATTTTGATTTATACCTCTATGATGACGGACTGGTATTACAGCTTCCGAAAAGAGAAAATCCGAAAGAAGTTCCGCCCTTTGTTCCACGACCAAAGATTTTTCAGGTACAGAAAGAGTCTGCCCAGTGGAGTGAAGCAATTCAGGCAGATACTGTCGGCGATTTAAATGAAAGGATTACAAAAGAAGGTGCCAGCAATCTTATTCTTATTGCAGAAGCCCTTCAGGAAGCAAAAATAGCTCAGATTGCAAAAAAGATTGTGGAAGCCGGAAATCGGAAATTTATTATGATTGCAGGACCATCTTCTTCAGGCAAAACCACATTTTCTCATCGCTTATCCATACAGCTGTCAGCGCAGGGGATGAAACCGCATCCTATCGGTGTTGATAATTATTTTGTAAACAGGGAAGACACGCCTTTGGACAGCAATGGCAATTATAATTTTGAATGTCTGGAAGCCATTGACGTGAAACAGTTTAATGAAGATATGAGCGCTTTGTTAAGAGGCGAGGAAGTAGAACTGCCCCGTTTTAATTTCAAGACAGGACACAGAGAGTATAAAGGGGATTTCCTAAAACTGGGAGAAGAAGATGTGCTTGTTATTGAAGGAATTCACTGTTTAAATGATAGATTAAGCAGCAGCTTGCCTTCTGAAAGTAAATTTAAAATCTACATCAGCGCACTTACCCAGTTAAATATTGATGAGCACAACCGTATTCCTACCACAGACGGAAGACTGATACGGCGGATTGTCCGTGATGCTAGAACCAGAGGAGCATCTGCAAAAGCAACCATAGGAATGTGGAACTCGGTAAGACGTGGGGAAGAAGAAAATATTTTCCCTTATCAGGAGTCGGCAGATGTGATGTTTAATTCTGCTTTGATTTACGAATTGGCAGTTTTAAAACTTTATGCAGAACCACTGTTGTTTTCGATTACAAAGGAAGAACCGGAATACGCAGAAGCAAAACGTCTGCTGAAATTTTTGGATTATTTTCTGGGAGTGCCAAGTGAAAGTATTCCGAGCAATTCTATTTTGCGGGAATTTGTAGGAAATGGATGCTTTGATGTGTAAATTTGTTTGCATTTTCACCGCTCTTATGATAGAATATGCCGTGCGTAACAAGTAGAACAAATAATCGCGGCTGACAGAACCGAAAGGGGTCAGGTGAGGAAAGTCCGGGCTTCACAGGGCAGGATGCCAGATAACGTCTGGTGGAGGTGACTCTAAGGACAGTGCAACAGAAATGTACCGCCGGAATATTCCGGTAAGGGTGGAAGGGCAGTGTAAGAGACTACCGCCTTTCTGGTAACAGAAAGGGCACATGTAAACCCCATCCGAAGCAAGACCGAACAGAAAACCATGTGGCTGCCCGTCACGTTTTCAGGTGGGTCGCTTGAGCCTGCTGGCGACAGCAGGACTGGATAGATGATTATTCACGACATAACCCGGCTTATCGTTTTGCTTGTTATTTTATGAAAAGGAGCTATGATTTTGCAGATGTGCTTGTCTGTGAAATCATAGCTCCTAATTTTTTTAAGATATTGAAATATTTTCCAAAAAGGTATATGATAAAAGGCGTCATGACAAGACAGAGGAAAAAGGAGGATAACACTTATGAAAAGAACAAATACAAAAAGTGTAACAGAAGCAACAACAAAGACTACTCCGGCGAAGACAGAAAAAGTAACAGAAAAGGCAACAAAAACAACAAAGAAAGCAGCTACAAAAAAAGGTGCAGTAAAAAAAGAAGTGGCAGAAACTGTATTTGTACAGTATGCAGGTCAGGAATATGATATAAATGAAATCAAAGCAGCAGTGAAAAAAGCTTGGACAGAAGAAACAGATAAAAAAGAAAGTGATATTACAGAAATTCAGATTTATGTAAAACCGGAAGAAGCTGCGGCTTATTATGTAGTGAATGGAGAAGTTGCAGAAGGCGGAAATAAAATTCTTCTGTAAGTCAAAAAATAAATGGAAAAAGAAAGGGGCTGTGAAATAACAGTCTTTACGGAAAAGGGGCTGTCGCACTAAGTAATTAGTGCGTAGCTCCTTTTCTAGGTGCAAAAAAATAACTGCCAGACCTCGAAAGAATCCGGCAGTTGGTGTAAAATTAAGTTATGCGACTAACTAAATTATTACAAAAAGATTATACGAAAAATTCAGACGGATATCAACTTAAACTTCCGTTAAATCTTGAAACAATCATTCCGGATAATGATTCTGTGCGATTACTAAGTCAGTTTGTGGAGGCTATGGATTTGACTGACCTGTATTCTACTTATAAAAGAATAAATTCTGTATCGCCAAGAACACTTCTGAAGATTGTACTCTACTCTTACAGATGATATTTTTTCTTGTCTTGGTGGTTTTTGTTTTCAAGAAATGGTGGAACAGGAGATTAAAGCAAATGTGAAAGCAGGATTATCCTACGTAGAATATAATATGCAAAGCAAAAAACGGACCATCAAAAATCTAGTCTACAGCAAAACATATTTTGGGGAGAATATGAAATTTGTCTGGATAGTGAAAAATATAAGGGCGTTTTACGGGCATTGACATTTTTTGACTCTGGGAAAAAACAGTTTAACATTTATGATGGGTGGTTGGAAATATTTATCGTATTCCCAAGTCTTCCTTCGTCCATTAGTTAGATGAAGGAAACTAAACCATGTTTACAAACATAGATGCAGGTATTGACACACACAAATCAATTATGTTACGGTGCTTTATGGCAAAAGAAAGCATATAAGCACCTACCAAATAGGTACTTTATATGGAATAATACAGACAGTTCTATTAAAGTGGGGTATTCATGGACGATTTATAAAATCATTATTCCAAATACACCGAAGGATATTCTAAAAAGCAGATACGGACATTGCTTCAAGCGGCGTATGAATACCATTCTGTTTATTTAGAGATTTTACTGGCTTTGTTTGTAGGTTTACGCAAGGGTGAAATTTTAGGGCTAAAATATTCAGAATTTTTCAAGAATTAGAAATTCGAAAAAAGGAAAATATGCAGTTGTTTGAAAAACTTGGAGAAGATGAACCAGAATTTGCTTGAACTCCTTCCGCAAAAAGCATATAATATAATGGGCTAACATACTGTTTCAGAATGTTTTCTGCTGCTTCATATCAAACAATATCATATTCTCATATAGGGTATTAAATGCTAGAAAAAGCAGGACAAAATTTTTAAGAATTTAATTATAAAATAGGTGATTTATAGTATCAAATTATGTTATGCAGTGCTATGTATTTTATGCAAGACCATGAAAATGGTGTATAATTATGCATAGTGCTGCACAGTAGAAAAAAAGTAAATTTGCTACGCAAGGGCAAAAATCAGGTGAAAAACAGCATTTTTCATACTGAAAAGCGTCCCTGAAAATCATAAAAAAACAGCTATTTTTCGTGAAAATCGAAAAAGAAAAGAAGATTACTTTTTTGTATATATTAAACAAAAACGAAAGGAGAAATATGAGAAAACTAGCTTTAAATGATGAAATATTACTAAAAATCGAGAAACCCGCCCGGTATATCGGGAATGAAGTCAACTCGGTGATGAAAAACAAAAATGAGGTGGATATCCGTTTCGCCATGTGCTTTCCGGACGTATATGAAATCGGAATGAGTCATCTTGGAATTCAAATCCTCTATGATATGTTCAACAAAAGAGAAGATACTTGGTGTGAGCGTGTCTACTCTCCATGGCCGGATTTAGATGCCATTATGAGAGAAAAGCAAATTCCGTTATTTGCGTTAGAGTCACAGGACAACATCAAAGATTTTGATTTTCTGGGGATTACTTTACAGTACGAGATGTGTTACACCAACGTGCTTCAAATTCTGGATTTGGCGCAGATGCCGTTACGTGCCGAGGACAGGGGTGAAGAATATCCTCTGGTAATGGGAGGAGGACCTTGTTCATACAATCCGGAGCCATTAGCGCCGTTTTTTGATATGTTTTATATCGGAGAGGGTGAGACTGTTTTCAACCAGCTTTTAGATGAATATAAAGTATATAGAAAAGCAGGAAAAAGCAAAAAAGAATTTTTAGAAAGAGCAGCGGAAATTCCGGGGATTTATGTGCCCGCTTTTTATGATGTAGAATATCATGCGGACGGTACTATTGCTTCTTTCAAGCCCAATAATTCTCACGCAAAAGAGAAAATAGAAAAACAGGTTGTTATGGACGTAACCAATACTTACTATCCTACAAAGCCCGTAGTTCCGTTTATTAAGGCGACACAGGACAGAGTGACTCTTGAAATTCAGAGAGGCTGTATCCGTGGCTGCCGTTTTTGTCAGGCAGGCATGCTGTATCGCCCCACAAGAGAAAAAGATGTAGAGGTATTAAAGGAAACAGCAAAAGCGATGCTGGAGAGCACAGGACATGAAGAGATTTCACTGAGCTCATTAAGCTCCAGTGATTATTCTAAGCTTCCGGAGCTGATTGATTACCTAATTGAAGAATGTTCACAGAGAAAAGTAAATATTTCTTTACCGTCTTTGCGTATCGACGCTTTCTCTCTGGACGTTATGAGTAAAGTGCAGGATATTAAGAAAAGCAGTCTGACATTTGCGCCTGAGGCGGGTTCTCAGAGACTGCGTGATGTAATTAACAAAGGTCTGACAGAAGAAGTTATCCTAGAAGGTGCGGGAAAAGCCTTTGAAGGCGGTTGGACAAGAGTAAAATTGTACTTTATGTTGGGATTGCCTACGGAAACAGAAGAAGATATGAAGGGGATTGCACATCTGGCAGAGGCAATCGCCAAGAGATATTATGAAATTCCAAAAGAACAGAGACATGGAAAATGTCAGATTGTAGTCAGCACATCCTTCTTTGTACCAAAGCCGTTTACTCCGTTCCAGTGGGCAAGTATGTTCCGCAAGGAAGATTATCTGGATAAGGCAAAGATTGTAAAAGAGGAAATTAAGGCACAGTTAAATCAAAAGAGCATTAAATACAATTACCACGAAGCAGATGTGACAGTGCTGGAGGGCATTTTAGCACGAGGCGACAGGCGAGTGGCAGATGTATTAGAGGCAACTTATAAAAAAGGCGCTATTTTTGATGCGTGGTCAGAATATTTCCGATATGATTTATGGATGGAAGCATTTGAGGAAGCAGGAATTAACCCTGAATTCTATACATTAAGAGAACGTCCTTTAGACGAAATTTTCCCATGGGATTTCATTTCTATCGGAGTTACAAGAAGATTTTTGGAAAATGAATGGAAGAAAGCGCAGCAGGAGGTTGTGACACCAAATTGTAAAATGCAGTGCTCCGGCTGTGGCGCGGGAAAATATAAAGGAGGAATTTGCATTGAAGGTTAGAGTAAAATTTGCCAAAGAAGGGGCAATGAAATTTATCGGACATTTGGATATTATGCGGTACTTTCAAAAAGCAATTAAAAGAGCGGGTATTGATGTGGCATATTCCGAAGGTTTTAGTCCTCATATGATTATGTCTTTTGCAGCGCCTTTGGGAGTTGGCGTTACCAGTACGGCAGAATATTTTGATATGGAAATTAACACGCCGATTTCAGGAAAAGAAGCGGTAAAACGACTGAATGAGGTAATGGTAGAGGGAATGGAAGTAAAAAGCTTCCGAAAAATTCCGGACGGAAAAGCTAATGCTGCTATGGCATTGGTAGCTGCTGCAGATTATTATGTAGAGTTTCGGGAAGGAATGGAACCGGAAACAGATTGGAAAAACAAGATTGGCGATTTTATCGGACAGTCTGAAATTCTTATTGTAAAGAAAACCAAGAAAAATGAAAAAGAAGTAGATATCAGACCATATATTTATGAGATGCGTTTGGAAGAAAATCGTATTTTTCTGAAGCTTGCAGCCGGAAGCGTAAAAAATACAAAACCGGAGCTGGTAATGGAGGCATTTCTGGCTTTTTGGGGACAGGAGTTTGACAGCTTTTGCTTTACAATTCACAGAGCAGAGGTTTATGCGGATAAGGGAACAGAGGAATGTAGAAATCTTATTTCTTTGGAAGATTTAGGTGAAGAAATTGAGTAAGCTGATACTGACTGAAATGAATTATAGGAACACCCCTATATTGGTAGCTGCGTTAGAGAAGGAAGGACGCATTTGCCAGCTTAATCCTATGAGTTTAAATTCAGACAGTATTCTGGGGAATATTTATATAGGAAAAGTGAAAAATATCCAAAAAAATATTCAGGCAGCATTTGTCGAAATCGAAAATGGGATAATGTGCTATTATTCTATGGCAGAAAAAGCTTCCCCCTGCTTTGTAAATGTAAAGAAAAATAATGTACTGAAAATCGGTGACGAAATGATTGTTCAGGTATCCAAAGAAGGAATAAAGAGCAAGCTTCCTTATGTAAGCAGTAATTTGAACTTTACGGGGCGGTATCTGGTATTGACCTCAGAAAGAAAAGAACTGGGCTTTTCCGGCAAATTAAAAAAAGAAGAAAAGAAACAAATTCGGGAAATTCTCAAGGACAAAATACCTGAAAACGTAGGCATTATTGTCAGAACCAACTGCAGGGATGCACAGGAAGAGGAAATTCTGCACGAGCTGGAAGAACTGATGAAACGTTATGAAGCTGTCTTGCAAAAAGGCAAAAGCAGAGTGTGCTTTTCTGTTTTGGAAAAAAGTATGCCGGAGTATGTGCAGATTTTACAGAATTTGTACAGTCAGGATTTGGAAGAAATTGTAACGGATAAGCAAGAACTATATGAGTGTGCGGTACAATATTTAAAAGGCTATAAGCAGCAGGAAAAAATTGTGCGCTACTATGAGGACAAGCTGCTGCCGTTGTATAAGCTGTATAATCTGGAAAAAGCATTTGAGCAGGCGCAGAACGAAAGAGTATGGCTGAAATCAGGCGGCTTTCTGGTAATTCAGCAGACAGAAGCTTTTGTATGTATTGATGTAAATACGGGGAAGTTCACATCAAAGAAAGATATGCAGGAAACATTTCGTAAAATTAACTTAGAAGCGGCAAAGGAAATTGCATGGCAATTAAGACTTCGGAATTTATCGGGAATTATTTTAATAGATTTCATTAATATGGAAAGAGACGAAGATAAAGAAGAGCTTATGCAGACGCTTCAAAGATATTTGTGGCAGGACTCCATAAAAGGAACTGTGGTGGATATGACGGAATTAAATATTGTAGAAGTTACAAGGAAAAAAGTGAGAAAATCTCTTGCAGAAGAACTAAAAGAGCTTTTGTGAGGAACAGGAGGTGCCTGTGGAAACAAAGTCAAAATTGACAACGCTATGTTATATAGAAAAAGATGAGAAGTATCTCATGCTTCACAGAGTGTTAAAAAAGAATGATATTAACAAAGATAAATGGATTGGCGTAGGCGGACATTTTGAAAAGGGAGAAAGTCCGGAAGACTGTCTTTTACGTGAGGTAAAAGAAGAAACCGGTTTGACTTTAACCTCTTACCAATTTCGTGGGATTATTACCTTTACATTTTCTTCTCAGGGAAAAGAAACAGATACGGAGTACATGTGCCTTTACACAGCGAATGGATATGAGGGAGAATTGATTTCGTGTTCGGAAGGAAATTTAGAATGGGTGAATAAAAAAGATGTTTTTTCTTTGAAGCTTTGGGAAGGGGACAAAATCTTTTTCCGCCTGCTGAAGGAAGGAAGACCATTCTTTTCTTTGAAACTAGTATATCAGGATGATGAATTAAGAGAGGCGGTTTTAGATGGAGAAAAACTGGAGTTCTGATGAAAATAAGAACAGAAAAAAGCTGAAGCCGTGGCATGGAGCAGTGCTTTTTGGAATTGTAATGCTGTCCTTTTATACAATTATTGCATGGGCACAGATGAAATGGGGAATGTACGGACTGGCATTGACAGAGTTATATCTTCTGTTCCTGAGTATATTTGCAGTGAAATTGTTAAAAATACCGTTAAAGGAAATATTTCCATTGAAAAGACCAAAATGGAAAAAGACACTTGGGGTATTGCTGATGTGGGTAAGCTCTTATGCCCTTATGATACCTGTTACCATGTTTATGGCGTACTTTTTCCCAAAGCAGATGTTTGCAGTCAGTGAAGGACTTAATGAGGTTATTTATAGTGTGCCGCTTATTTTATCTGTTTTTATCAGCAGTGTTATGCCCGCTGTTTGTGAAGAAGCTCTCCACAGAGGGTTTATTTTAAAAAGCTTCCAAAGCAAGTGGAAGAACAAATGGTTTTTGTCTGTACTGATGGGGATTATATTTGGACTGTTTCACGGAAGTATATGGAGATTTCTTCCAACTGCGATTTTGGGCGGCATTTTGACCTATATTATGTTGGAAACAGAAAATATGTTTTATCCGGCACTCTTTCATTTTACCAATAACTTTTTGCCGTCTTTTTTGCTGAGTCTTTCCGGAAACAGTCTGCAGACCAAGGCTGCATCGGAGCTGCTCGTACAGCAGGGAATTCCGGTTGCTTTTTTAGGAATTTATCTGGCAATGGCATGGGTGGTACCTTTTGGCTTTTACACGGCAGGTTATTTGCTTCGAAAAGGAGAACAGGGAAAGAAACAGCAGTATATAAAATCCAATGGTGTGTTAATCAGTCTTGTTGTGTTGACTGTGCTGCCTATTATTCTGGGTATGATGATTTTTCTGTACGGATTGTTTTTTGATGCGAATGCTTTCTTTTCTATCATGTAGATACGTTGAAAAAATTTAAAATAGTTATTGACGAATGGGGAAATAGCTGTTATGATATTAGCGTATGCCGCACAAAGAGGTTTAAGCGCTTGGAAACAAGCCACCATATTTGGCGAGTAATGATAATAGGAGGTGCCATATGTACGCAATTATTGCAACAGGTGGTAAACAGTACAAAGTAGCCGAAGGCGATGTTATCAGAGTAGAAAAGCTTGGAGCAGAAGCTGGTGAAACTGTTACATTTGACCAGGTACTTGCTGTAAGCAACGATGGTTTAAAAGTTGGCGAAGACGTAGCTAATGCAAATGTAACTGCATCTGTAATTGAAAACGGTAAAGCAAAAAAAGTTATCGTTTACAAATATAAGAGAAAAACCGGATACCACAAGAAAAACGGTCACAGACAGCAGTTTACTAAAGTTAAAATCGAAAAAATCAATGCTTAATCAATATGATTAGAGTGACGATTTATCAGAATTCAGAACAGAGAATTTCAGGATTTGCCATGCAGGGACATGCAGGTTATGCCGAAAGCGGCAGTGACATTGTGTGTGCAGCAGCATCTGTGCTTGCGCAGAATGCAGTAAATTCTATTGAACAGTTTACCGAGGATACGTTTACCGTAGATGTAAATGAGGATTTGGGTGAATTGTACTTTAAGATAGATGCCGGCTATTCCCATGAGACAGAATTGTTGTTGAATTCGCTTATCCTCGGTTTGCAGGGGATAGAAGAAGAATACATGGAATATATCGATGTAATATTCGAGGAGGTGTAAAGACATGTTAAAAATGAACCTTCAGTTATTCGCTCATAAAAAAGGTGTTGGTTCTACAAAGAACGGACGTGATTCCGAGTCTAAAAGACTTGGCGCTAAAAGAGCTGACGGACAGTTTGTAAAAGCTGGAAATATCCTTTACAGACAGCGTGGAACAAAAATTCATCCAGGCGTAAACGTAGGTAGAGGCGGTGACGACACATTATTTGCATTAGTAGATGGTGTTGTGCGTTTTGAAAGAAAAGGCAGAGATAAAAAACAGGTTTCTGTTTTTCCAGTAGCTACTGAAGAGTAATTCACGATAACAAGGGCGGCTTCAAATCTTTAACGGGTTTGAAGCCACTTTTTTTCAATAAAGAAAGAGGTAAATATGTTTGCAGACAGAGCGAAAATTTATATCCGCTCCGGAAAAGGCGGCGACGGACACGTAAGCTTCCGTAGAGAGCTTTATGTGCCAAACGGCGGTCCTGACGGCGGCGACGGCGGTAAGGGCGGAGACGTTATATTTGAAGTAGATAAAGGCATGAATGCACTGACTGATTATCGTCATAAAAGTAAATATGCCGCAGGAAATGGTGAAGAAGGCGGTAAAAAAAGATGTCATGGTGCAAACGGAAAAGATATTGTGTTAAAGGTACCGGAGGGTACGGTAATTAAAGAAGCAGAAAGCGGAAAAGTAATCGCAGATATGTCCGGAACAAATACAAGACAGGTTGTATTAAGAGGCGGACGCGGTGGAAAAGGAAACCAGCATTATGCAACAGCAACCATGCAGGTGCCTAAATATGCTCAGCCGGGACAGCCGGCACAGGAGCTGGAAGTACAGTTAGAGCTGAAGGTTATTGCTGATGTAGGTCTGATTGGTTTTCCTAATGTAGGAAAATCCACGTTGCTTTCCAGAGTAAGTAATGCAAGACCACAGATTGCCAACTATCATTTTACAACCTTAAATCCACATTTGGGCGTTGTAGATTTGGATGATTGTAACGGCTTTGTCATTGCAGATATTCCGGGGTTGATTGAAGGCGCTTCTGAGGGTGTCGGATTGGGACATCAGTTTTTACGTCATATTGAAAGAACAAGGGTATTAATCCATCTGGTAGACGCTGCGTCTACGGAAGGCAGAGATCCTATTGATGATATATATAAAATAAACAAAGAATTAGAAGCTTATGATCCTGAGCTTATGAAACGTCCCCAGGTAATTGCGGCTAACAAAATTGATGCCGTATATGAAGGAGACGAAGATCCGGTACAGAAAATCCGTGATGAATTTGAGCCTCAGGATATGAAAGTTTTTGCAATATCTGCTGTAAGCGGAAAAGGTTTAAAAGAACTTTTGTATTATGTTAAACAGTTGTTAGATACCATTGATAAAGAACCGGTTATTTTTGAACAGGAATTCTTCCCGGAAGATGTATTGATTACAGAAAATCTGCCATATACAGTTGCTCGTGACGAAGATGACGAGCATGTATTCATTATCGAAGGACCGAAGATTGAAAAAATGCTTGGTTATACAAATTTGGATTCCGAAAAGGGATTTTTATTCTTCCAGAAATTCCTGAAAGAAAGCGGAATTTTGGAGGATCTTGAAAAGGCAGGTATTGAAGAAGGCGATACTGTTCGGATGTACGGTTTTGACTTTGATTACTATAAGTAATAGAAACAGGAGAGAAAAATGACAAGCAAACAAAGAGCTTATTTAAAAGGTCTTGCTATGACAATGGAACCGATTTTTCAGATTGGAAAATCCAGCCTGACACCGGAAAATACAGCAGCAGTGGCAGAGGCTTTAGAAGCAAGAGAGCTGATAAAAATCAGTGTACTCCAGAATTGTATGGATGACCCGAAGGAAATTGCAGCAGTTTTGGCAGAGCGTACACGTTCTCAGGTTGTGCAGGTTATTGGCAAGAAAATTGTTTTATATAAAGAAGGAAAAGATAATAAAAAGAAAATTTTCCTTCCATAAAAAAGAATATTAAAAGAGGGTTGGCTATGTGGGAGAACAGGAAAAAAGTCGGAATTATGGGAGGGACATTTGATCCTATTCATATAGGGCATTTGATTTTAGGAGAAATTGCTTATGAGCAGTTTCAGCTAGATAAAGTATTATTTATGCCAGCCGGTAATCCGCCTCATAAGAAGAACCGTAAAGATGGAGCCAGCAATCAGCAGCGGGTGGAAATGGTAAAAAGAGCCATTGCATCAAATCCTCATTTTGAACTATCCTTGGTGGAAATGGACAAAACCACTTATACCTATACTTACAAAACGCTGGAGGAATTAAAGGAGCAAAATCCGGATACAGATTATTATTTTATTCTAGGAGCGGACTCTTTGTATGATTTTGAAGAATGGAAAGAGCCCGGAAGGATTTTACAAGCATGTACGGTTCTTGTGGCAACTCGAGACCATACAAGCCATGAGCGTTTAAACAACAGAATTTCCCTTTTGGAAGAGAAATATCATGGCAGAATTGAAAAAATGAATTCCCCTACCATAGATATTGCTTCGAAAGAGCTTCGTGCTCGAATTGCTGAGGGAAACCCCATTATTTATTATGTACCTGATGAGGTTGCCGCTTACATCAGAGAAAATAATATATATAAGGATTGTGATAAAGATGAAATATGATTTTGCCGAAATTGAAAAAAAACTGAAGAAATATTTGGACAAAGACCGTTTGCTTCATACGCTGGGTGTTATGTATACAGCGTCTGCACTGGCTATGGCACATGGAGCAGATATGGAACAGGCTCAGATTGCCGGTCTTCTTCATGATTGTGCAAAATGTATTTCCAATAAGAAAAAGATGAAGTTTTGTATGAAAAATGGGATAGAACTTTCACCATCTGAAAAGCAGAATACATTTTTAATTCATGCAAAGCTGGGAGCACATATTGCCAAAGAGCAGTACAAGATATCAGATGATGAAGTGCTTTCTGCTATTCGCTGGCATACAACAGGAAAAGAGAACATGACAACCTTGGAAAAAATTGTGTATATTGCCGATTACATTGAACCGGGCAGAGATAAAGCACCGCATTTGTCATGGGTGAGAAAAATAGCGTTTATGGATTTAGATGAATGTATGTATTATATTTTAAAGGATAGTTTGAATTATCTGGAGAGGAATACAAAAGTAATAGACCCGGCAACGCAGAAGGCTTTTTATTATTATGAAACGCTGCATCTTGGAAAAAAACAGAAAGGATTGGACAAGCATGAACAGTAAAGAAATCGCACGTATAGCCTGTGAAGCTATGGAAGATAAAAAAGCACAGGACATTAAGATTATCAATATTGAAAATGTGTCTTCACTGGCAGACTACTTCATCGTTGCAAGTGGAATGAACCGCAATCAGGTACAGGCAATGGCTGATAATGTGAATGAAATGCTGGGAAAAGCAGGAGTAGAACCAAAGCAGTTAGAAGGTTATCAGAATGCTAACTGGATTTTAATGGATTACAGAGATGTTGTTATTCACATTTTTGATGAAGAAAATCGTTTATTCTATGATTTGGAACGTATTTGGAGAGACGGAGAAATTGTAGAAAGAGAAGAATTAAATTAAGTACAGTGAATGAAGCAGAACAGTCAGGATGAGTTTTATCATTTTGCTGTTCTGTTTTCTTATGGAGGAACAAAATGATAAATGTGATAATTCGAAAATATCAGGAAAAAGACTGTGAAGAGTTGGCAAAGCTTTTTTATGACACGGTTCATAATGTGAATTGCAAAGATTATACAAAAGAACAATTAGATGTATGGGCAACAGGAGAAGTGAATATACAGCAATGGAATACTTCTTTTTTGGCACATGAAAGCTTTGTGGCAGTAGAAGGAAATAAAATTGTAGGTTTTGGAGATATAGAGAAGACCGGATATCTGGACAGACTTTATGTGCATAAGGATGCTCAGGGAAAAGGGATAGCTACTGCGCTTTGTGAAAAACTGGAAAATGCAGTAGCAGCCACCGAAATTGTGACAAATGCGTCCATTACAGCAAAGCCCTTTTTTGAAAAAAGAGGCTATATTATGTTAAAAGAACAGCAGGTTTTTCGAAAAGGAATTGCATTGACAAATTATATTATGGAAAAGAAAAAGTAAGTTCTTCGATTTTGGAAGAACTTACTTTGGGATTTAACGCATAAAGCGAAAAACACCAATGACTTTTCCTAAAATCTGGAAAAACTGATCTTGTTCCACGATAATAGGTTCCATAGTATCATTTTCCGGCTGCAGTCGGATATGCCCGTCTTCTTTATAAAAGGTTTTTACAGTGGCAGAGTCTTCCACAAGGGCTACTACTTTTTGACCGTTTTCTGCAGTTTGCTGCTGTTCCACAATCACATAATCGCCGTTAAAAATACCGGCGTTAATCATACTGTCTCCCTGAACAACCAACATGAAAGTTTTGTTATTTGGCATATACTCAGAAGGGATGGGAAAATATCCGTCAATGTTTTCCACTGCCAGAAGCGGCTGACCGGCAGAAACCTTTCCGATAATCGGAACGTTTACTGTCTCACGGCGTACCAGATTAAAATTGTCATCTACAATTTCAATTGCTCTGGGTTTGGTAGGGTCTCTGCGGATATAACCGTTTTTTTCCAGAGTTTCTAAATGAGAATGTACAGATGAAGTAGATTTTAAATGAACTGCTTCACAAATTTCTCTTACAGAAGGGGGAAATCCCCGGTTTAAAATTTCATTTTTCATATATTCTAAAATTTCAGATTGTTTTTGAGTAATCTTTCCATATTCCATACGTTCTACCTCCAGAATACATTTTGAAGAAAAAAATGTATTATTCTGTAATTATCATACCACATATTTTTCGAGAATGCAAACAAATATTCGGAATACGTGTTCGATAATTTATCGAATATTTGTTCGAGAAAAGTGTTGACAAACGTATGTTCTTGTAGTATTATAAGCTCACAACAAACAAATGTTCGCAATCATTACGGATTAGGAGGATTATATTATGAATAGAAGAATAGGAAAAGAGAAAGTAGGAATAAAAGGATTTTTTATTGTAGTTTTTATAATCGGATTTCTTATATTTCTTTTATTTCAGACATCAAATACAGCGAATGCAGGAACACCCAATTCTATTCGTCACAAATATTATACGAGCGTAGAAATTGAACCGGGAAGCAGCTTATGGGAGATAGCAGAAGAATATATGTCTGAAGAATATGCGTCCGTGGAAGATTATATTAAAGAAGTAAAAGAAATCAATCATTTGACAGAAGACTTGATTTATGAAGGTGCATATTTGTGTATTCCATATTATTCATCTGAGATAAAATAAAAAAGAAAAGTAACGCTTCCTGTAATGTGATTTTTGTAATGTTATAATGAAATCAGCAAGAAACCAGTGTTATCTGAAAAAGGAGCGTGATTAGAATGAAAACAAAGAAACTCCGAATAATAAAGATGTGCCTTATTGCAGTGGCAGTTGTATTTCCTATATCAATTTGTATTCTGCCTTCTTTCAATGCTTTGCAGACAAACTTTTGGATATGGGCAGGTTATGTGGCTTATCTGTTATTTATGACTTTTTTCATGAGTATGTTTTGGGAACATAAATATGATGCAAGAGACGTAGATAACAAGGAAATACATATTACACAGGAGCTTTTAAAAGAACGGAATAAATGGGGCAGCTTCTTATAGAAAATAACGCTAAGATAAAAATTGTGGCAGAAAAGCAAGTATTCATGAGATATACCTATTTTCTGCCATAATTCCTTTAATAAATGGTTTTAAGAATATAAGGTTCCTTTTAAATAGTCAATAAACTGCTGTGCAGTTCGTCCGGAAAGACCGCCATGCTGCAATTCCCAAATATTCGCTTTTGCCAAGATTTCATCTTCCGGCATATTGATTTCATTTCGTTTTGCCAGAGCAAGCACAATATTCTGAAATTCTTTTTTCTCCGGTGAGCCAAAATAAATAGTAATACCAAAGCGTGAAACCAAGGACAGTTTTTCCTGTACGGTATCATTGGTATGTAAATCATCGTCACGTTCATTTTTATCACGAAAGCTTTCTCGAATGAGATGCCTGCGATTTGAGGTGGCATAAATCAACACATTGTTAGGCTTTTTCTCTAATCCGCCTTCGATAACGGCCTTTAAGTATTTGTATTCGATTTCAAAATCCTCAAAGGACAGGTCATCCATATAGATAATAAATTTATAATTTCGATTTTTGATTTGAGTAATTACATCATTTAAATCCTGAAACTGATGCTTATATACCTCGATAATACGAAGTCCTTTTTCATAATATTGGTTTAGAATTGCTTTAATGCAGGTAGATTTTCCTGTTCCTGCATCACCGAAGAGGAGACAGTTATTGGCGGGCTTTCCTGCCAGAAAAGCCTCTGTATTATCCGTCAGCTTTTTCTTTTCTAATTCGTATCCGACTAAATCATCCAGTTTTACATGGGCAACTCTGGTAATCGGAATAATTTCTGTTGTCTGAGAGGGATTTTTATGCTCCAGACGAAAGGCTTTGTGAAGTCCTAATTTACCTACTCCGAAATCCTTATAAAAATCAACAATATGTTCCATAAATTCTTCCGGAGAAGCAGAATTTTCCAAAAGGCTGCTCAAAGCAGAAAGCCGACCGGAAATGCGTTCATTTACATATAATCCTCTCTGATGTTCTGTTTGGTAATTACTGATTAAATTACAGCAGGAGGACGTTCCGTAAAAGCTTTCAAAAGCAGAAAAATCCAGATGAAATAAATCCTTAAAAATCGCAAAGTCATGGAGAGCCAGAGCATTTAAGGAAGGACTATGTGTCAGTCCTGTTATTTCACAGGAAACGCTGAAAGCATTTTCGTGATTGACTAAAAGCCAGGTAAGGTAATGGTTCCATAAATCTCCTCGAAAACCATAGTCATTTGCCATTTCCACTAAACGGTTCATGCAGCTGTAAAAAAGAGGTTTTGATTTTTCCGGCGCTTCCGGTTCTTTACAGCAGATAGACAGGGCATCTGTCATATCCTTTAAAATATCTCCGTGAGGAAAGTTTCTGTATAAGATACATTCATCAATGTGAAACATAGGGCAGCTCCTTTCAATAATTTCCGTGTATACGGAGGTTTTGTACTTCAAAGCTCAGACCGCATAAAGCATTTTTAACAGCGCTGTCGCTTAAATTTCCTTCAAAATCTACGAAAAAACGGTATTCCCAGTTACGGTTGGCAATAGGTCGAGACTCAATTTTGGTCATGTTTAAACCATTGTAAATAAAATGGGACAGGCTGTTATACAGACTTCCGCTTTCGTGAGGCAGTTCATAGCTGACGCTGATTTTATGGGCAGCTTTTTGGTATATTTTATCCTTTGTAACAATAATGAAACGGGTAGAATTTTCCGGATTAGAGAAAATACCTTCTTTTAAAACAGAAAGTCCAAAATATTCAGCAGCATAAGGGCTTGCAATAGCTGCCTGTGTTTTATCCTTTTCCAATGCGACTTTTTTTGCTGCGGCAGCAGTATTACTAAAATCATGGGTACACCAATTTTCGTTGCTGTCCAGAAATTCCCGACACTGCATTAAAGCTTGCGGGTGAGAATATACATGCTGAATGTCGGAAAGAGTGCTTCCCGGTATACCCGCAAGAACATGCTGGCATGGGATAATCTGTTCTCCTACGATAACATGGTCGTAAGCGGTAAGTAAATCATAATTGTCCTGTACAATTCCGGCTGTTGAGTTCTCAATAGGCAGTACGGCATAGCGTGCACGGCCGTGTTTAATTTCTTCCATAGCATCTTTCCATGTGTCTACATGGTAGCTTTGAATAGAATTGCCAAAGAAACGACACATGGCAGCATGACTGTATGCGCCTTCCACTCCTTGAAACACAACTGTTACATTTTCTTTTTCCAAGTTATCCACAGGAGTAAAAAGGCTTTTTTGAGATATTCCGTGTTCCTGAAGAAGCTGATATTGGCGTTTTCTGCTGATGGACATAATCTGCTGATATAGCTCCTGAATGCCGCAGCGGTTAAAATTACTGTGCGTTTTTTGAGAGACTGATTTTAATTTTTCCAATTCTCTGGTACGGTCAAAAACCGGTTTTTCATTTTCAATTTTAAATCGTGCTACCTGTTCGGCAATTTCCATCCTTTTTTCGAACAGGGAAGTCATTTGATTATCAATAGCATCTATTTCTTTTCTTAAATCCTGTAAATCCGGTATCATATAGAAATCCTTTCTAAATCCATAGTCTATGTGCACTATGATACACCGCCAATTTAAACTGTGCAAGTTTTTTGTATAAAAATGGCATTTCCATTCCATAATATAAGGAAAGTAAATGCAAGGAGAAAATGAGTATGAAGGGTGATTTTTTGAAATGCGGAGTATTGGGGTGGGGCATGGAAATTTTCTGGACAGGTCTGCATGCTCTGGGCAGTGAAAATTGGAAGCTTACCGGCTATTCCTCTTTATGGATGTTTCCCATATACGGAATGGCGGCGTGTATCGGACCTGTTTCAAAGAAAATACAGGATTTGCCGTTGGTCTTGCGAGGCAGTATTTACATGACGGGAATTTTTACGGTGGAGTATCTTTCCGGCATGTTTTTAAAGCATTATAATATGTGTCCGTGGGATTACAGCAGCAGTCCTTTTCAGTATAAAGGCGTTATTCGGCTGGACTATGCGCCGGTATGGTTTTTGGTTGGAATAATCTATGAAAAATTCTTGAAATGCAGAAGTAACTGTTATATGATAGTACGTGATGATAAAGTTTGAGAACACATAGGAGGTAATCTATGAGACACTTAATGAGTCCGTTGGATTTGTCCGTGGAGGAATTGGCGAAGGTTTTAGACCTTGCTAACGATATTGAAAAAAATCCAGAGAAATATGCCCATAAATGTGATGGGAAAATCTTAGCAACCTTGTTTTATGAACCAAGTACAAGAACACGTTTAAGTTTTGAGTCTGCCATGATGCGTCTGGGAGGAAAAGTTTTAGGATTTTCCAGCGCAAACTCAAGCTCTGCCGCAAAGGGCGAAAGTGTGGCAGATACTGTGCGTACTGTGTCTTGCTATGCAGATATCTGTGCTATGCGTCATCCAAAAGAAGGTGCGCCGTTAGTTGCGTCTATGGCATCTGAAATTCCTGTTATCAATGCAGGTGACGGAGGACATCAGCATCCTACACAGACACTTACAGATTTACTTACAATCCGCTCTTTAAAAGGAAGACTGGACAATATTACCATTGGTCTTTGCGGTGACTTAAAGTTCGGAAGAACAGTACATTCTTTAATTGAAGCGCTGGTACGCTACGAGGGTGTGAAATTTGTTTTGATTTCTCCGGAAGAGCTTCGTATTCCGGATTATATTCGTGAAGACGTTTTAAAAGCCAGCGGTCATGAGTTTATTGAAGTAGAGCGTTTGGAAGAGGCAATGCCGAGTCTTGACCTTCTGTATATGACACGTGTGCAGAGAGAACGTTTCTTCAACGAAGAAGATTATGTACGAATGAAAGATTTCTATATCTTAGATAAAGCGAAAATGGCGCTGGCAAGAGAGGATATGCTGGTGCTTCATCCATTACCAAGAGTAAATGAAATTTCCGTAGAAGTAGATGCAGACCCAAGAGCAGCTTATTTCAAACAGGTACAGTACGGTGTTTATGTAAGAATGGCATTGATTTTAAGCTTGTTAGGATTGGGGGTAGACTTATGTTAAATGTAGGCCGTTTAAGTGAAGGTGTGGTTTTAGACCATATTAAAGCAGGAAAAAGCATGACAATTTATCATGACTTAAAGTTAGATAAGCTGGACTGCTGTGTGGCAATTATTAAAAATGCCAGAAGTGATAAAATGGGACGCAAGGACATTATTAAAGTAGAATGTCCCATTGACTCATTAAATTTAGATATTCTGGGATTTATCGACCATAATATTACGGTAAATATTATTAAAGACGGAGAAATTGTAGAGAAGAAAGACCTTTCTCTCCCAAAAGAAATCCGGAATGTAATCCGCTGTAAAAACCCACGTTGTATTACTTCTATTGAGCAGGAGCTGGATCATGTATTTATTCTGGCAGATCCGGAGAAGGAAATATATCGCTGCAAATATTGTGAAGAAAAGTACAGGGGAAACAGAAATAAATAAAGTTTACCGGCAGTCATCTGGATGCAGAGTCTGCCGGTTTTTCTGTAACAGAAATAATAGGAGGAGCTTATGAAAGAGAATGCAAAAGGACATTTGCTGGCATTGTTCACCATTTGTGTCTGGGGAACAACGTTTATTGCCACAAAGGTTTTGTTAAAGGCATTTACACCGATTGAAATTTTATTTATGCGGTTTTTAATTGGTTATTTTTTGCTTTTGCTTATGAACCGTCAGGGCTTGTCTGTCAGTAATAAAAAGCAGGAGTTGTATTTTATTGGCGCAGGGCTTACAGGGGTAACTTTTTATTTCCTTTTGGAAAATATCGCATTGACGTATACTTATGCGTCTAATGTGGGAATTATCATTGCTACGGCGCCTTTCTTTACCGCAATTTTGGGAAGAATGTTTTTGAAAGAGGAGAAGCTGAAAACAGGATTTTTTGTGGGGTTTCTTACCAGTATTACCGGAATTATTCTGATTAGCATACATGGAAGCAGCGCTTTTTCTTTAAATCCTAAGGGGGATATTCTGGCATTTCTGGCTGCTTTTGTGTGGGCATGCTATTCTGTATTGGTGAAAAAAATCGGTTCTTTCGGAATTTCTATCATTCAGAGTACCCGCCATATTTTCTTTTATGGCATTTTGTTTATGATTATTCCTGTATTTCTTATGGGATTTGAATGGAAATTGGAGCGGTTTAGTAATCCGATTTATTTGGGAAATATGCTGTTTTTAGGAGTAGGGGCTTCTGCTCTTTGCTTTGTGACATGGAATTTGGCGGTAAAGCTTTTGGGAGCAGTACGTACCGCTGTGTATTTATACCTTTCTCCGGTTGTTACAATTCTTGCCTCTGCGATTATTTTAGGAGAAAAAATAACAGTGATATCGGTAATTGGAGCAGGTTTGGTCTTTGCAGGACTGCTTTTATCGGATAAAGGAAAAGGAAAAAATTAGAAAAGGCTAGACATTTTATACATGAAAGGCTATTATTTATTCCATAGGAAATTGCGTCCTATGAAATAAATAACGTTCCGCAAGGATTGCACTGCCTATGCAGAAGAAAAGACGCTCAGGGAGGATATGGAATGAAAAAAGTTGTGAAATTCGGTGGGAGTTCTCTTGCCAGTGCAGAACAGTTTGAAAAAGTAGGGAAAATTATTCGTGCAGATGAAAGCAGAAGATACGTTGTTCCGTCTGCACCCGGAAAACGTTTTTCAGAGGATACAAAGGTTACGGATTTACTTTATGCCTGTTATGAGGCAGCAGACGATGAGGGGAAATTTCAAAAGATTTTAGAAGAAATCAAAGCTCGCTATCAGCAAATTATTGATGGCTTACAGATTTCTCTGTCATTGGAAAAGGAATTTGAGGAAGTAAAAGAGAACTTTAAAAATCAGATTGGGAAAGAATATGCCGCATCCAGAGGGGAATATTTAAACGGAAAAATTATGGCGGCATATTTGGGCTATGAATTTGTGGACCCGGCGGAAATCATTCGTTTTGACGGAAACGGACAGTTTGATGCAGGAATTACAGAGCTTTTGGTTGCCAAGAAATTAAATAATATAGAACGGGCAGTTGTACCGGGATTTTATGGAGCAAAAGAAAACGGAGAAATTAAAACCTTTTCCAGAGGAGGTTCTGATATTACCGGCTCTATTCTTGCAGGAGCTTTAGATGTAGACTTGTATGAAAACTGGACAGATGTTTCAGGAGTTATGGTAACAGACCCCAGAATTATCCCAAACCCAAAGTCCATTGATACCATTACTTATCGTGAACTCCGTGAGCTTTCTTACATGGGCGCTACTGTGCTTCACGAGGATGCTATTTTCCCTGTAAGAAAAGCAGGTATTCCGATTAACATTAAAAATACCAATGAACCGGAAGCAGAAGGAACAATGATTGTAGAGGATACCTGTAAAAAGCCATTGTATACCATTACCGGTATTGCAGGGAAAAAAGGTTTCTGTTCTCTGTTTATTGAAAAATCCATGATGAATGCAGAAATCGGTTTCGGAAGAAAGGTATTGCAGGTGTTAGAAGAACAGGGGATTTCTTTTGAACATATTCCATCAGGAATTGATACTATGACGGTATTTATCCATCAGGATGAGTTTGCGGAAAAAGAGCAGCAGGTAATTGCAGGCGTACATAGAACTGTAAATCCGGATTACATGGAATTAGAGTCAGACTTGGCTTTGATTGCTGTGGTTGGTAGGGGCATGCGTTCAAATCGTGGTACTGCCGCAAGAATTTTTGCTGCGCTGGCACATGCTGATGTTAATGTTAAAATGATTGATCAGGGCTCCAGTGAGTTAAATATCATTGTGGGTGTGAAAAATGAAGACTTTGAAGTGGCAATTAAAGCGCTGTATGACATTTTTGTAGAAACACAGATTTAAGAGGTGATTTTGTGAAATTAGTAATTATTGAACCATTAGGTGTGGAAAAAGAGCAGCTTTTAAAAATTGCAGAAGAAAAGCTCTCAAAAGATGTAGAAATTGTATATTATGATACAAGAGTCACAGACACCGAAACTTTGATTGAAAGAGGAAAAGATGCAGATATTCTCGTGGTGGCAAATCTTCCTTTAAATGAAGAAGTGATAGAAGGTTGTGAAAAATTAAAACTTTTATCAGTTGCTTTTACAGGTGTGGATCATATTCCTTTGGATTTATGTAAGGAAAAGGGAATTTGTGTATGTAATTGTGCAGGTTATTCTACGGCAGCTGTATCTGACTTAGTCTTTGGTATGCTGATTTCTCTTTACCGCAGACTTGCACAGTGTGATACTGCTGTGAGAAACCAAGGAACAAAAGACGGTTTAGTAGGCTTTGAGCTGGAGGCTAAGAAATTTGGTGTAATCGGTGCAGGCGCAATCGGTACAAGAGTAGCCCGCATTGCAAAAGCCTTTGGGTGTGAAGTTTATATATACAGCAGAACAGAGAAAGAGATTGAAGGCGCTCAATTTGTATCAATGGAAGAGCTTTTATCTGTCTGTGATATTGTTTCTCTGCACGTACCTTTAAATAAGGAAACAACACATCTGATAGATAAAGGAAAATTAGCATTGATGAAGGAAAATGCTGTGCTCATCAATACCGCAAGGGGTCCGGTGGTGGACAGTGAAGCTTTGGCAGAGGCGCTGAATGAAGGAAAAATTGCAGGAGCTTGTGTGGATGTATTTGAAAAAGAGCCACCAGTAGAAGCATCGCATCCTCTGTTTCATGCAAAAAATATTTTGGTGACACCACATGTGGCATTTGCTACAAAAGAAGCTATGGTGAAGCGTGCGCATATTGCATTTGAAAATGTGAGAGCATGGGAAAATGGGAAACCGCAGAATGTAATGTAAAATTGTTCACTGACAAAAAAGTTTGAACTTTTTAGAACGGATTTATAAGGAAAATGGCAGATTGGAAAAAGTGCAAATTTCAAAAGGTTTGCACTTTTTCTATGTTTCGGGGAAAAAGGCAGAAAAACGATACAAAAATAAAAAAAGCTCCGTCTCCTGTTGATTTTTCTGAAAAACAGGGATAATTTATTGGCCGACACCTTTAGATGCGTTAAATGTGACAGGTAAAGATGAAAAGTCAAGGTAGAAATACTTTGGCTTTTTATATTCTGAAACATAAAAATTACTATATTTGTATTCTGAATATTGTGAAAAATACAAATGGATTATTATAGTGAAATAGATTATAGTTAGAGAACCCAACAATTTTCTACGCTAGGCTGAAAGGAGGATAGACGTTTAATGGCTGAAATGAGCCTGTTATATTTATTAAAGCAAAGTACGGAAATTAAGCAGAGAAAGGATGTGAGAGAGCAGGTAAAAAAGGCAATGAGTGCGTTACAAGCGCTTACCAGATATTTGTATGAGAACGGAATACAAGAAATTCCTTCAAACTTATGTGAATATTATCAATTTCTGGAGGAAAGACCGTTATGCGACTATATTACTTGCATCAAATCGGTGGAGCCTTTTTACGATGCAGGAATAGTCAACAAAGAAGTTGAAGAATTATTTCAAGAGGAAAATCTAGAGGAAATCCAGCAGAATGCAATTGTTGGAAACGGAATACGGTTTTTTCGTGAAAAACTTCAGAAGCTGGAAGAAGAAAAATCTGAAGATACGTGGATTTACATTAAGGAATGTGAGGAAGAGTATGTGCGATTTCGGTTGTTTTTATCAGAAACAGAATTTAGAGATTCCATTTCTATGGAATATGATATAGCTAACTTAAATGTGCCTGCGGAAATCGTCCAAATATTAAAAAAATCTTTTTCATGTAAAAAACATTATGGCAAGGACGTAGAAGTATGTCCGGTGTGCGGAAAACCGATTATGGAAAAACGCGAAAATATTTGCGATAACGAAGTTTGCAACTGGTACATTCAAAAAGAAAAATTAGAACCTAAAACTATAAAACTTCAAGGAAAGGCAATGGAGTTGCTTCCCGGTATTTATCGATTTTGTCTGTCTCTGGGGATTGCGGAAAGAAAAATTTATCAAAAATTGAAAGACCTTTATGGCGCGGACCATGTTTTTTTATATCCACATGTGGACCGATATGATATTGATGTTCAGAAAAATGGAAAGGCGGTATATCTGGATATTAAGGATGTAAAAAATCCGTTAAGACTTTTTAAGACACTTACAGAAACCAGTGATTTATCGAAATTATTCTATTCAAAAGAGAACCCCGTTTATCTTGTTATTCCAGAGCATCGGATTTCCATTTATACGCAGACGAACAGAAACCTTAGTTATATAGAACAGCTACGCAGCTATCTAACAGAAGCCGGAATGGATATTCGTGTTATTCGGGAGGCACGATTGCCTGTTATGTTGAATAGCGAATGGAGGTGTCAGGATGAGCCGTTATCGTGAATTATATAAAGAACTCAAAGAAGTCTTGCCTTTTTATAAAAGGACAAGTCAGATAGCAATAGAAGTATGCTTATATGTTATCCATTCCATAGGAGAGGATATAGAAGCAAAAGAGGGGTGGAGCGTTTTTAATAAATATTATCTGCGTTTGTCTGAAAAAAGGGTTACAGCAGAGCATCAGAGATGGCTTTATATGGTGAGAAAGTACTGGCATTCTTATGGCAGCCGTTTTTACTGGAACAGGGATTTGGATGACTACATGACACATATGGAACGTGAACGTATATTTACGATAGAAGAAGGACATATTCGTATCAACCCATCTTGCCAGGTTTCTGTGGAGAGATTTTTGTTATTTCGAAATTTTTTAAATTCTCTTCCGGATGAAGAAGAAATAAAAAAAGAGGTTTATTGTGAAAAAATCTTTTATAGAAATCAAGAGGCCTTTGAGCTGAATGTAGAAAGTTCGTCAGATGAATTAGCTACGCTTCCTGCTTATAGAGAAAAGAAAATCTATACAATCCGGCAAGATAAAGATTGGAATATGATTTTGGCAGAAATGGGGGGAATATTTTCACATAGACCATCCATTCAGCTTGAAATTTTGGATGGAGATGAGTTAAAACTGGATGGTTTACGCCACGTTGTAGGGACTTTAGGCTCCGGAAAGTCAACTTTAAAACAGGCTTTAATCTATGATGCGGTGAAAAATGAACATTTAAAAATAGCAGTTGTAGAAAATTCAATTTCAAAATTGCTTGAATTATGGATGTTGTTAAAACAGTGTGGAATACAGGCAATACCATTTATCAGTACTTCAAGTGAAGAAATCTATTTACGAGAGTATCTTGCGGCTTGCAGAGGAATTCGTGAAATAAAAAACTCTGATGAAATAGCTATTTTGTCCGGAAATTGTATTTTAAAAGCAGTTGCAGGGGATGAAACTGAAAAATATCCATGCAACCGGCTCTTGAATGAGCAATCAGTTCCGGTTGTCTGTCCCTTTTTTGGTGCATGTGGACATCAGTTCCGTATACGAGAACTGATAGATGCGGACATTATTTTAATTACGCCACAGGCGATCGCAAGGAGTAAAGTTGAAAAACCAATAGATAATTATAATCGGAGCATGTACGAACTTTTATATGATCTTATGGATCTTATTATTGTAGATGAGGCAGATGACATTCAACAAGATTTTGAACGTTCTTTAATGGTAACAGAGCATATTAACCGGGAACAGGAGTCTATTCTTGTAGAAATAGAAAAGCTATATAAAAAAGTTGAAGGTTGTAGTGTGATTAAAAATGATTTATACAATTTTAAACAGGACTTCGAACGAATGAAATCTCATTTGACCCTCATGGAACGGATTTTTATTAAATATCACGATATTATTGAACATTATAATAACAAAAATATTTTGATCAATGTTTTGCGGGATAAAGTTTTGAAAGGATTTTCTTATGAAAAAGTCCTCATCGATGGAAAGGAAACATCTTTTGAAAAACTTCTTTTGGAGTATGTAAAACTAACAGAGGGAATGTATGGAATAACAGAGGAGCAGCTAAGCAATGAGATAAAAACTATGTTGGATTTTCTGTTTGATTTCCACTGGACGGGTAGCTATGCAGAGAAGAAAATTGAAGAAAATAGTTTAGCTTTACTAAAAAGATATGGTGTAACGTATGCTTCTGACATTAAAAATAAGGAACTTCAGTTCCAACGATATATATTACTTATGTTGCTGGTTCCGTTTGATGTAATGCTGAAAAGATTAGTTCGATTATATAGCTCCGTATATTTTGAAATGGAAGGTTACAGTAAAAGTGTACGTATGTTTGCCGGAATTAGAGAACAAATGCGCCACCTGGTTACGGAACCATGTTTTGGTATGCTGCTTGGCTATAAATTGGAATTCAAGGATCATCTGCTTTATATTGATGCACTCCGTTATGTAGGTGTAGGAAGAGAGATGCTGTTGAATTGGTCAGGGGCTAAAGAAGAACTTGGGAAGAAGGGTCCAGGCATTTTATGTCTGTCAGGGACAAGTTTAGCGCCGAAATCTGCGCATTATCATATTGCGAAAAAACCGGATGCCATTCTGTATGGAAAACCGGAAGGGAAAATTTATATGAAATTTAAGCCCTTAGCAGATGGAAAATCTTATATCCGTATTTCCGGAACGAATGAAAGACAGAGAAAAGAAAATCTTAAAAAAATGATAGATAAGTTAGCAGATACCCTTCGTGCTTGCCTTTCCAAAAGTCAATATCGGAAGATTATGATTATTTGCGGAAGTTATCAGGAAGCAGAAGCAGTGTGTGCAAAGCTCAGATATCATAATTTTAATGCTTATTTTGTGAATGAAGATGGGGCAGAAAAGAAAAATTATATGGTCTATCGTAAAGATATTGAAAGATTTCCGGTTCTGAGTAATTATGCGGATATTTTGGTGGTTCCGCTGATTGTTATTTCAAGAGGATTTAATATTCTGGATGAAGACGGGAATTCTTATTTTGGTACGGAATTTTATTTGGCAAGACCGTATATGGTTCCCGGAAATTATGCGAATGAAATTCAAATGATTCATTATCAACTGGACAAAATTATAGATGCTGTAAAAAAAGAAAACAAAGATTATCAAAATCGAATGTTAGCATTTCGAAAAGCTTGTTTTGCCAAATTTATTCATGTCACTAATATTACATACTGGAAAAGCTTAAACGAGGAAGACAGGGAAATCATGACATGGTTTATTTTAATCCAGATGAAGCAGGCAATTGGGCGTTTACAAAGAAACGGGAATGAAAGTTTTGTTTTTTTGTGTGATAGCGCCTTTTGCGATGGGCTGCAGAAACAAGGGACAGAACTAAGCCCAAGTACAAGCACAATTCATTCTATGGAATTTTTATTGGAGAGTATTATGGAAGACAAGGCAACAAAAATTTTGTATCAGAACTTTTATGAAGCAATTTGTGAGATGAACAGGGAAGCAGAACGGATATATTGTAATCTGCAGGAGGAAGATGAATGAAAGAAAACAAATTACAATTGCATGCGATGGAAGTACGAAGAGAAGCTTTAAAAGAACACAAAATCTATATTTACCGGATGCCTTCTCATCTAAAAGATTTTTTAGGGAAAGTAAAACCAATAAAGGAATATGATTGGACAGGAACAGTAATCAAGAAAGTTGTTATTTTAAATTTCCCCGGTGTTTTATTTGCGTTTGGAAAAGTATATCAAATTTCCGGCAACGATAATATTTGGTTCGTAAGCATGGAAGAAATCAACGTGGAGCTTTTGAAAATCCGAACCATAGAATGGATTAAAAAAAGCTACGAAGATAATTTCAACGAAAAATTTCCTTATGATTTAGAAGGAGACTGGGGAAAATGCGAATGTGTGTCTATGGATACTTTGTATAGGTATGAGGCGCTCATGTACGGATTATTACCAAAATATTATGGGTATCGGCTGACACAAAACCCAATACGTATGGATACTTTGGGTTGTGAGCTGAATTTTACACTGGTTATGACGGATGGAACTGATACAGAATTAATAACGCCGCCTATTTTTTTAGGAAGGAAAAACCAAGAAGCATTTATTTCGGAAAATATTGAGGAGATTGTGACAGATGAGGAAACATATTATACAGATCAGCCTTTTTCTTACTATTTGGATATAAGGCTTAAAAAGTGTATTGATGAGGAATATTATACTCTTCACACAACTTTACATACCAGAATATGGACGGGTTATTCTATTATTAACAAAAATACGGGAAAAAACTATTTATCCGGAAAACAAAGCACAAAAGTATATCTTTGTAGGGACAGTAAATATTATAATCATGTGCAGCCGGTTTATTTTGAAATTGATGTGAAACGTGGGAAGAAAGAAAAGGCCTGGTGGTGTGATTGTGCGGATAGCTGTTTTTTAGAACTTGAGCAGATTGATATCCAAGAAATATTGGAACAAAATCAAGCTGTCAGAAATTTTGAAATGAACGGTCATGCACTTATTATCACGAAGTTTTTAAAAAATTATGTAAGCAGAGGTGCAGGTTTACCGGAGCGAAAAGAAATGTGGGAGCGAATAACAGAATGTTTTCCAGAACTAACCCCACGTCAACCTCTTAATGAAATACACATAATAGGGAAAACCATTTTAACTACTGCAAAAGAAGTAGAAGATGAAGAAGGAATTAGTGAGGAATTACAGTTTCCGAATATAGCAATCAATAAAAAAGGATATTTGTATAACGGGAATTGTAATAGAATTATTTTTTATGTGGCATCAAATAATCCTGTTATTCAAAGTGCTTTTCAAGAGATGCTTCAGAGTTTGCTAAGAGTTTCTTTTTCAAATCATAATATAGTTCAGATTAATGGAAAAGAAGTTCAGATTGTCTTTGTAAAAAACCAATTTTCCGGAATGCTCCCCTGTATAAACAGAAAAACGCATGAGAAAGAAAGAGAAGAAGAATTAAGAAAAATATTTGGTGATGATAAGAGAAACACTTTAAAATTGGCAGCTATTGATATGCTTGATTTTCGTTTGAAAAAATATAGTAATTTGAAAGATATCGATCCAAAATATTTTATTCGGAATAAATTAGCAAAAATGGGAGTAATGACACAATTCATAGACGGCTCTGTTGTAGACGGGATGGAGAAGGAAACGGTTTATAGAAATAAAGACTTTCTTTCCAGATTGAAAAATACCGTAGAGGATCTTGTTTTTGCGGGCGGGTTTTATTCGCCGCTCATGTATGAGGATAAGAAATATTTCATACATGAAATGGATTGCATAGTTGGATTTGGAAGAATATCAGATTTAAACAATGGTAAGATATTTGGAATGACGTTAATTAAAGACGGAGCTATGTTTATAAGACTTTATAATGATGAAGAACGATGGTTTTCTATACCTGAGATGTGTCAAAGACTTGATAGAGAACTTTTGAAAAAAGTAAATTTTATAGGCTGTAAGGCTAGTGTTTTAGCGGATGGGATTAAGCAATGGTTTTTAAGAACTATTAATGAGCTTACATGTATTCATAAAAAAGTTGTTTGCTTTATTGATTGTGCAAGCAGAAATCAATTAAAACTAGCTAAAAATGCTGATTTTAAGAAATGTATGGAAACAGAGCTTTTTATTCATAAAGAAAACTTAACATTAATTCGCTTTAATACAACGGATGAGGTACCGAGCGCCCATACTTTAGACGATAAGAAGCCTTATAACCGGATTAGTGGTGTATATCAGAGTGAATACAGAAGAAATACGTTCTATCTGGTACATAAAAGGTCGGATATAAAGGCTCCAAAAGCTTCTTTGACAAAACTAATGCTTCCTTCAAAACCACTTTATCTTCAGACAGTGGCAGAGATTGATATTGTAACATCACAGGAAACTTTGTTTTCATATTATGCAGAGTTAACCTTTGATTTAATGAGTATGCCGCTTACTGCATCACCGCAGACGCTTACCCCATTGCCACTATATTTATTAAAAAGACTTACAGAATATATTATTGCAGAGAATGGGAAAGACATGACAAGGCAAGAGCTGGAAGAAAATGAAGCAACACAAGAAAGGCGGTCATACAATAAAAGAGAATTTATGGGTAAAATAAAGAGGCGATTTTAGAAAAAAGATTTGACAGCAGGAATGAAAATAAAACCTGCTGTCACTCAAGAAAGATTGCGCAAGCGGTTCACAAAAGGATTATGGGTTGATTTCCATGAAGTTAATCCAGAAATCATCGTAAATATTGACTTTTATTTTGTCCTGGAAGGTATAGGAAGATACTTCAAATTTGCTTTCTTCTAAGTAATACACAAGTACAGTGCGATTTATAGGATTTACAATCCAATATTCCCGAACTCCTGCACCAGCATAAAGGTTTAGCTTTCTGACATAGTCATGGCTGGAGTTTCCCGGAGAAATAATTTCGATAATCCAGTCAGGCGCTCCGGTGCAGCCTCTTTCTGTCAGTTTGTTAGGGTCACAGATAACGCTTATATCTGGCTCAACAATGGTCGTTCTTTCTTCCCATAATTTAACTGCAAACGGAGAGGGATAAACTTCGCATAATCCGGCTTTTAAATCAATATAATTTGCAATTTTTTGATGGATTTTTCCTAAGATTTTTTGATGGATACGGCTGGGAGCAGTCTGGTAATAAATCTGACCGTCTATCAGTTCGGCTCGTACATCTTCAGGAAGAGTGTAATAATCAATTTCTGTGTAAATCTGTTTTTGTGGTATTGCCATAGTAAAACGTCCTTTCTACTCGATGGATTGTGACAGAGTGGTAATACTCATGTATTTCTGACATTTGAGCATCTCCCTTATAGCGCTGTTTTAAAGATGGAAATACTTTTTCTATTATGTCTGATTATATATTATAAAACTATTGGTGTAAATAGATATGGATGTAGTCAAGCTAAAAATTTTAAACTTTTTTGTTACGCAACATCTTGACAGGGCGAGTCGTTTTTATTATACTTTAAGTGTACTAGGATACATAGTACACACAATACAAATTGTCATACACTGGGAAAGGAGGAGAGACCTTGATTGTTATTGATTACCGAGATCGGAAACCCATATATGAACAAATTGTGGAAAAATTTCAAATGTTGATTATTAAAGGAGTTTTGGAGCCGGACACACAGATGCCGTCTGTAAGAAGCCTGGCTACGGAGCTGTCCATCAATCCCAATACCATACAAAAGGCATATTCTCTTTTGGAACAGCAGGGATTTATCTATCCTGTAAAAGGCAGAGGAAACTTTGTTTCAGGAAATCAGGCATTGGTAGAACAGCGAAAAAATGTTTTCTTACAGAAGCTGAAAATACTGATAAAAGAAGGAAAAGAGATTGGAATTTCAAAAGAAGAGTGTGTGGAAAAGACAGCGGAATTTTACGAGGAGGTTAAAGTATGATTAAAACAGAAAAACTGTCCAAATCCTTTGGTTCTTTACAGGCAGTGAACGAAGTATCTTTAAAAATTTCGGATAACAGTATTTTCGGACTGGCAGGAACCAACGGCGCAGGAAAAAGTACACTCTTGCGTATGCTGGCAGGAGTTTTAAAACAAGACAGCGGAACAATATTTATAGATAATAAACCGGTGTACGAAAATCCTACTATAAAGGAAGAAATTTTCTTTTTGCCGGATGTAGCTTATTTTTTTCAAAATGCAACCATGAAAGAAATGGTTCAGTATTATGCCATGTACTATCGAAAATATGATAGAGAGCGTTTTCATAAGCTGGCTTCTAATCTGGGCTTAGATGAAAAAAGAAAAATCAGCACTTTTTCAAAGGGAATGAAACGTCAGGCTGCATTGATACTGGGAATTTGTTCAGGTACAAAATATTTGTTTTGTGATGAGACTTTTGACGGTTTAGATCCGGTTATGCGTCAGGCTGCAAAGAGCATTTTAGCCTATGAGGTTTCCGAAAGAGAATTTACACCGATTATTGCTTCTCATAATCTGCGTGAGCTGGAAGATATTTGTGACCACGTAGGGTTGCTGCATAAAGGCGGTGTTCTTCTGTCAAAAGATGTAGAAGATATGAAGCTGCATATTCATAAAGTACAGTGTGTCATACCGGATGAGACAGCGGAAGGAGAGCTTTTGCAAAAGTTGGATGTGATGCAGTATGAGAAACGGCTTTCTCTTTTGACCATGGTGGTGCGAGGGGAACGAGAAGAGATTATGAGGAAAATCAACGAAAGAAAACCTCTGTTTGCAGAGGCAATTCCCTTAACTTTAGAAGAAATCTTTATCAGTGAAACGGAGGTGGCAGGATATGACATCAAGAAATTATTTATTTAACAGTATAAAGGAAAATATTCGGAGAAATTTTTATTTGCTTATTCTTATTACTTTAGGATTTCTTGCGGTATTTCCGTTACAGACAATTATGGCATTAGACAGGGCGAAAGCAATTACTCCTATGGAGGATGAAATAAATCCGGTAAAGATAGAATTTTTAAATTGTATTGGAATAGAGAATAATATGGCAACAATTTTTATCGGCGTGATTGCTGTTTTATTAGGCTTTATAGGTTTTTATTATCTGTATTCCGGTGAAAAAACAGATTTTTATCACAGTCTTCCTTTAAAAAGAGAAGAGCTTTTTGTTATTCCTTTTTTCAGCGGGTTTTTCATGTTTTTTGTGCCGTATTTGCTGAGTGTAGGCATTACCTACCTGATTGGCATCGGCTATCATGGAGTCAGTGCACAAAGCGGATTTCAGGCGATTGTTGCAATTGGGATGAATATTTTGTTTTTCCTTGAATTGTATGTGTTTGCAATTTTGGCTATACTGCTGACAGGGAATTTATTTACAGGTATTCTTGCTTTTGCGGGCTTTATGTCTTACGGTTGGATTGTATATGGGGCATATCATTATATGAACAATATGTTCTTTGACACTTTAGCACAGTTTCAAGAGCCGGGGATTACAAAATATTTAAGTCCTATTATTTCACATTTGGATGCGCTGGATCTTTGGGTAGCAAAAACAGGCAGTATAAGAGGGTATGTGATTTATGCAGTAATTTTAATTGCTGTGGTTTTAGCAGTAGATGTGTGTATTTATAAAATACGACCGTCCGAGAGCTTTCATAAATCCGTAGCTTTCCAGAAGCTTCAGCCGATGATTAAGGTTTGTGCAGTGCTGCCGATTTCTGTTTTAATTTCTCTGTTTTTTAGTGCGGGTATGGAGCATGAATTTTTGTGGCTGTGCGTATCTGTGATTTTAGTGTCAATTGTTTTATCTTGTGTATTTGAATTTTTATTTACTATGGATATTCGTAAATGTATTCGGCCCCAAATATCAACCGGTGTGATTTTAGCTGTCTTGGCAGTGGTTTTAGCCGGATATAAAATGGATATTTTAGGTGTGGATGAATACTTGCCGGAAAAAGATGATGTGGAGACTATGTCTGTTTATTTTACTAGTATCAATGAAAGAGCAAATTATCCGATGAAATATCCGGTGGGAGCAGATGAACAGATGGAGAGAAATCAGACAAAAGATTTTGATGCTATATATGAAATGGCAAAGCTTGGTGTAAATTATTATAAGGATCATGATAAGCAAAGTGTTGATATAGCTCCGGCTTTTCTTCGGACTCAAAGCACATGGGCTCTTACAGAAGAGGATGAAAGCGTTATGGTATCTGTATACATCCGCTATCACTTAAAAAACGGAAGAACCGTAAACAGAGCTTATTACTTGCCGGAAAGCAAAGAAATTTTAGCCTTGGCCTCTGATATTTATGATAACTGGGATTATAAAAAAACAATGCTGCCTACTAGCTATGTATCAGAACAGGATATAGAATACTTATATGTAAAAGATATTTTTGATAAAAGACTTCAGCTTAATGCAACAGAAGACGTTATAGATAATATTTATAAAACCTATAAAGGAGAGTTGGAAAGTATGACTTTGGAACAAAGCTCCAAAGACAGAATTCTAGGCTATCTATCCGTAGAAGAAAAAATTGAGGAAAATTATAATCAGACAACGGATTTTCCGATTTATGAAAGTTTTACAAAGACAAGAGAGCTTCTGGAAAATGCAGGACAGCCTTTAAAAGAGCTTTCATCAGATGACATTCTGAGTATTACTTGCTATGGAACAAGAAGCAATGGCGAATATGTAGAAGAAGTAATTACAGACAAGGCAGAGATTGAAGAAATTCTTCCAAGCCTTACTTATGAAATGGGGCATTATGGATTGGGAAGCAAGGTGAGCTATGAGCTTAATTTTAACATTCTGTTTGAAGACAGAGGAACTCAGATGCAGAACAATTTATACATGATGGAAGGAGAAGCTTTCAACAGTCTTTTAGAAAAACTGAATATTGACTAACCATTCGAATAGAAAAAAGGAGGAGTTGCCGTTTAGGAGATATGTCTCATGCGGCAACTCCTTTTTTTTGCGCCATTGACAAGCATGAGAAAACAAGGGTACAATAGAATTAAAATTTGCAAGAAAATCGGGAGTAAGGAAAATGAGCAGACGATTGAATTTAGAGGATGAAAAAGAACTGATGGCACTTGGAAAAGCCCTTTCTTCTGAGATTAGAATTCGCATTTTAGAGCTTTTGCAAAAAGAACCTCTCTGTGTAAATGAAATTGCAGAAATATTGGAAATACCTCCGTCTTCCGCAGCGCTGCACGTGCGGGTGCTTCAGGAAGCGAACCTAATTCGTACAGAACTAAAGCCGGGAATTCGTGGTTCTATGAAGCTTTGTATTCTTCAGGAAACCAGCATTTTACTGCATTTGGAAAAAAGGGAAACGAAAAAAAGAGAAGAAATTATTTCTATGCCCGTAGGAAATTATGTGGATTATAAAATTACACCTACCTGCGGGATGGTAAACGAGGAGGAATATATTGACGGGGAGGATGAGCCCAGATGCTTTTATGACCCCAGAAGGACGACCGCAAAGCTGGTGTGGTTTTCTTCCGGTTATTTGGAATATCGTTTTCCAAATGCAGGATTGCAAAGAGAAGATGCCAAAGGAATGGAATTTTCCGCAGAATTGTGTTCGGAAACCGCAGATTACAATTTAGACTGTCCTTCTGATATTACCTTATGGATTAACGGCATAGAAGCAGGTACTTGGACCTGCCCTTCCGATTTTGGAGGCAGACGGGGGAAATTAAATCCGGATTGGTGGGAAGATAAAAACACTCAGTACGGAAATTTAAAAACATGGCGTATCGACGAAACAGGGACGTATTTAGATGAAGAATTGATTAGTAACAAAAGGATTAAAGAATATTCTCTGGCAGAGGGAGATTATATTTCGGTGCGAATAGGAATTAAGGAAGACGCTCCTCATGTGGGTGGTGTAAACATTTTCGGAAGCTGCTTTGGGGATTATCCGCAGGACTTAGTAATGAAATTAAAATATTAGGCAAAAAAGTCTTTACAAGGGGAATAGATATGCTATAATTTCATTATAAACATAAAATATAAAATAAAACATAAAAAATGTTTTAAATAAAGTAAAGCTATAATTGGGAGGTAGAGATGGAGAAACAACTATTAAAAAAATTTCAGGAGCTTTATGGAGAGGGAGGAGATATTCGAAGCTATTTTTCTCCGGGACGTGTAAATCTTATCGGGGAGCATACGGATTATAACGGAGGACATGTTTTTCCATGTGCTTTGACAATCGGAACTTACGGCGTGGCAAGAAAGAGAGAGGATAGAAAAATCCGCTTCTATTCTGAGAATTTCAGCCGTTTAGGCGTTTTTGAAACAAGTTTGGATGATTTGGTATACCGAGAAGAAGCCAACTGGACAAACTATCCAAAGGGAGTTGTCTGGACCTTTAAAGAAAAAGGCTATGTGGCAGATACCGGTTTTGACATGGTTATGTATGGAAATATTCCAAACGGTTCCGGTTTATCTTCTTCTGCTTCCGTAGAGCTGTTGATGGGTGTTATCTTAGTAGACCTTTTTGGCTTTGAAGGACTTTCCATGATTGACTTGGCTCTGTACGGACAGTATGCAGAAAATAAATTTAACGGTATGAACTGTGGAATTATGGATCAGTTTGCCATTGCCATGGGAAAAGAAAATCACGCTATTTTCTTAGATACCGGCAATCTGCATTATGAATATGCACCAATTCAGATGGACGGGGCAAAAATTGTGATTGCAGCCAGCAATAAAAAGAGAAAACTGACAGACTCAAAATATAATGAAAGACGTGCGGAGTGCGAGAAAGCGCTGGCAGATATTCAGAAACACGAGAATATTCAAGCGCTTGGTGAACTGACAGAAGAAAAATTTGAAGAAGTGAAAGCTTTTATCGCAAATCCAATATGCCGTAAAAGAGCAAAGCACGCAGTATATGAAAACCAGAGAACCATTCAGGCAGTAAAAGCATTGAAAGAAAATGATTTGGAAACTTTTGGAAAGCTTATGAACCAATCACATATTTCTCTTCGTGACGATTACGAAGTGACAGGAAAAGAGCTGGATACCCTTGTGGAAGCTGCTTGGAAACAGGATGGAGTAATCGGCTCCCGCATGACAGGTGCAGGCTTTGGCGGTTGCACAGTCAGCATTGTAAAAGAAGATAAAATTGACTCCTTTATTCAGAATGTGGGAGAAATTTATGAAAAAGAGATTGGTTATGCAGCAGATTTTTATGTAGTAGAAATCGGTGACGGTTCCAGAAGAATTCAGTAAAATAAGAAAGGTGAAAAAAATGTTAAATAAAGACATCAGAGATTTAGTACAGTACGGTATGGAAGCAGGTCTTGTTCCTGCATGTGAAAAAAATTATACAATTAATTTACTGCTTGATTTATTTCATGAAGATGATTATGAAGAGCCAACAGAAGCATGTAATACCGATTTAGAAGAGATTTTAAAAAATCTTTTAGATGAAGCAGTGAAAAGAAATATTATCGAGGATAGCATCGGATACAGGGATTTATTTGATACAAAAATTATGAACTGCTTAATGCCTCGTCCTTCTCAGGTGCAGGAAAAATTCTGGAAAGAATACGAAAAAAGTCCGGAAACAGCTACCGATTATTTCTATAAATTAAGTCAGGACAGCGACTATATTCGCCGCTATCGTATTAAAAAGGACCAGAAATGGACAGTGGAAAGCCCTTATGGAACCATTGATATTACCATTAACCTTTCCAAACCAGAAAAAGACCCGAAAGCCATTGCAGCTGCAAAAAATGCAAAAGCAAGCGCTTATCCGAAATGCCAGCTCTGTATAGAAAATGAAGGATATGCCGGAAGATTGAACCATCCTGCAAGAGAAAACCATAGAATTATTCCGATTACAATCAATGAAAGCCAGTGGGGATTTCAGTATTCTCCTTATGTTTATTATAATGAACACTGTATCGTATTTAACGGACAGCATGTACCAATGAAAATTGAAAGAAATACTTTTGTGAAGCTTTTTGATTTTATTAAGCTGTTTCCGCATTATTTCCTTGGCTCTAATGCGGACCTTCCAATCGTAGGCGGTTCTATTTTAAGTCATGACCATTTCCAAGGCGGTCACTATACTTTTGCAATGGCAAAAGCTCCAATGGAAGAAACGGTCACTATTCCGGGATATGAAGATGTAGAAGCAGGTATTGTAAAATGGCCGTTATCTGTGCTTAGAATTCGCAGTAAGGATGAGAAGCGCCTCATTGATTTGGCAAGTCATGTTTTGGACGCATGGAGAGGATATACAGACGAGGCTGCATTAGTTTTTGCAGAAACAGACGGAGAACCACATAATACAATCACACCGATTGCCAGAAAAAAAGGCGATATGTATGAATTGGATTTAACACTGAGAAATAATGTTACAACAGAGGAGCATCCATTAGGCGTATATCATCCTCATGCAGAATATCACCATATTAAAAAGGAAAATATCGGTTTGATTGAGGTTATGGGATTGGCAGTGCTTCCTGCACGCTTAAAAGAAGAAATGGAGCTTTTGGCAGAATATCTTGTGGAAGGTAAAAATCCTGCTGAAAACGAAGTTTTGGAAAAACATGCGGCATGGGTAGCAGAATTTGCGCCAAAATACGAAAAGATTACAAAGGAAAATGTAATGGACATTCTTCATGAAGAGGTTGGACAGGTGTTTGTTCATGTGTTGGAGGATGCCGGTGTATACAAATGTACAGAAGAAGGAAGAGAAGCGTTCAGACGTTTTCTGGCTGTATTATAAAGAGAAGACAAAAAAGATGGGCATTGCCTGTCTTTTTTGCACTTTATGTGGTATAATGAGCCTTGCAGAGTCCTGCGTGTACGCAGAGGACTCTATAAGGCGAAAAACTCACGGAGACGGCAGTCGACGTGGTATAATGTTTGCATTAAAAAATTTAAGGAGAATTCAATGAGGGAAAAAATCCTGCTGATAGATGGACACAGTATATTAAACAGGGCATTTTACGGATTGCCTGATTTGACAAATGCGGAAGGACTTCATACAAATGCGATTTATGGTTTCTTAAATATTTTATTTAAGATTTTGGAAGAGGAAAAGCCGGATTATCTTACGGTTGCTTTTGATTTACATGCTCCTACCTTCCGCCATAAGCAGTATGAGGCTTATAAAGGAACAAGAAAGCCTATGCCAATGGAATTAAGAGAGCAGATACCGGTGATGAAGGATGTACTTTCAGCAATGGGCGTTACCATGATTACCAAAGAGGGATATGAGGCAGATGACCTTCTGGGAACCGTAGCAAAGAAAAGTGAAGAAAAGGGTATGGACGTTACCATTCTTTCCGGTGACAGGGATTTATTGCAGTTGGCATCTTCTCATATTTGTATTCGTATTCCAAAGACAAAGGGCGGAAAAACTACCATCGAAGATTATTATGAAAATGATGTGAAAGAGGCTTATCAGCTTACGCCGTTACAGATTATTGAGTTGAAAGCATTGATGGGAGATACCGCAGACAATATTCCGGGACTTCCGGGTGTAGGAGAAAAGACAGCGACGAAAATCCTGTTGGAATACGGAACAGTAGAAAATGCCAAGGCGCATGCAGAGGAATTAAAGCCGAATAAAGCAAAAACTGCTTTTTTGGAACATTATGATTTGGCTGTACTGAGCAAGGAACTGGCAACCATTTGCATTGACAGTCCGATTGAATATGATTGGGAAGGTGCGAAAATTCATAATCTTTATACACCGGAAGCGTATGAATTTTTCAAAGAATTGGAATTTAAAAATTTCCTTTCCCGTTTTGAGGATACAGGAGAAGAAAATAGAATAGAAGAAAGCTTCCGATATATTACAGATTTTACAGAAACAGAGAAGATTTTTGAAAGAGCTTTAGAAGAACCTGTTGTAGGTATTGAGCTTTTGGAAGAAAAAGGGCAGATTTTAGGCTTAGGTCTGGCATGGGGAGAAGAAAAAACAGAGGTATACAGTATTTTGCCGCAGGGCTTTGTGACAGAAGACTATCTCATTGAAAAAACGCAGGAGTTTTGCCAACAGGGCAAACTGATTGCTTCATTGAATATTAAGGCAATGCTGCGCTATATGGATTTGAAATCTCATAACGATATGTTTGATGCAGGGCTTGCAGCCTACCTTTTAAATCCTTTAAAATCCGAGTATACTTACGATGATATTGCAAAAGAATTTTTAGGAGAAATGTTTCCTGCTAAGGAAGATTTACTGGGTAAATTATCCTATATAAAGGCTGCTAATGAAAAAGAAGAAGAACTTGCCAAAAGCGTCTGTTATATGGCATATACTGCTTTGAAATCCAGAACATCACTTTTGGAAGCTCTGGAAAAGGAAAATATGAAAGAGCTCTATACTGACATGGAAATGCCTCTTTTGTTTACACTTGCAGATATGGAGAAAGAGGGTATTTTAGTCGAAGCGGAGGCATTAAAGGAATATGGAGAAAAGCTTCAGGTTCGCATTGAAGCTTTGGAAAAAGAAATCTGGGAGCAGGCAGGAGAGGAATTTAACATTAATTCTCCCAAACAGCTTGGGGTGATTTTGTTCGAGAAATTAGAGCTGCCCGGAGGAAAGAAGACAAAAACAGGATATTCCACAGCGGCCGATGTGCTGGAAAAATTAGCTCCCGAGCATAAGCTGGTGGCTGATATTTTAGAATACAGACAGCTTACAAAGCTAAAATCCACTTATGCAGACGGACTTGCCAACTATATTGCAGAAGATGGCAGAATACATTCTACTTTTAATCAGACCATCACCGCAACAGGGAGAATTAGCAGTACAGAGCCGAATTTACAGAATATACCGGTTCGTACAGAATTGGGAAGACTGCTTCGAAAAGTATTTATTCCAAAAGACGGATTTATATTCTTAGACGCAGATTATTCCCAGATTGAGCTTCGTGTGCTGGCACACATGTCAGGAGACGAGAAGCTAATTCAGGCATATCAGGAAGCGCAGGATATTCACAGAATTACGGCTTCACAGGTCTTTCACATTCCTTTCGATGAAGTAACACCTCTTCAGAGAAGAAATGCCAAAGCTGTAAATTTTGGAATTGTATATGGTATCAGCTCTTTCGGACTTAGTCAGGATTTAAGTATCAGCAGAAAAGAGGCTGCCCAGTATATAGAAAGCTATTTTCAGACTTATCCGAAAATCAAAGGATTTTTAGATGGTTTAGTAGAAGAGGCTAAGGAAAAAGGCTATGTTTCTACGTTGTTTCACAGACGCAGACCGGTACCGGAGTTAAAATCCAGCAATTTTATGCAGCGTTCTTTCGGAGAAAGAGTGGCTATGAACTCCCCAATTCAGGGAACGGCGGCAGATATTATTAAAATTGCCATGATACGAGTAAATAAGCGCTTAAAAGAAGAAAATTTAAAATCCAGATTAGTTTTGCAGGTACACGATGAACTGTTGATTGAAACAGCAAAAGAGGAAGTGGAGCAGGTTTCTGCTATTTTGGAGCAGGAGATGAAGGAGGCGGCACATTTATCTGTGGCTCTTGAAATCGATATGCACACAGGGGAAAACTGGTACGAGGCAAAATAGAGATTTACAAAGGAGGAATGGGTATGAGAATTATAGGAGTGACAGGCGGAGTGGGTTCCGGAAAAAGTGCGGTATTAAATTATATAGAAGAACATTTTGACAGCCGAATTGTGAAGGCGGATGACGTAGGGCACTTACTGATGATGCCGGGAAGAGCTTGCTATGAGCCGGTTATTCAGCTGTTTGGGGAATGGATTGTAAAAGATGATACTTCTTTAAACAGAGAAGCCATTGCCTCCATTGTATTTGAGGACGGGGAAATGCTGAAAAAGCTGGATGATATTATACATCCTGCGGTGAAAAAATATATTTTAAAAGAAATTGAAAAATCAAAAAAAGAAGAGACAGAATTTTTCTTTATTGAGTCAGCTTTGCTGCTGGAAGAAAAATATGATGAAATTTGTGATGAGATGTGGTATATTTATTGCGAAAAAGAAGTACGTATGGAGCGACTGAGTCATGACAGAGGATATTCCGATGAGAAAATTCAGCGCATGATGGCAAATCAGCTTCCTGATGAGGAATTTGAGGCTCGGTGCGACTTCCAGTTATATAACGATGAAGATGTAGCACATACTTATCTTCAAATTGAGCGAAAGATGAGAACTTATTATGAATTTATGTAGTATAGCCAGCGGAAGCAGTGGCAACTGTATTTATGTTGGAAGTGATACCACCGGCTTATTAGTGGATGTGGGGATTAGCGGAAAGCGTATTGAAGAAGGACTTCGCAGCATTAACCATACCACCGGTGACTGTAACGGTATTTTGGTTACCCATGAACATTCCGACCATATTAAGGGGCTGGGAGTGATTTCCAGAAAGTATAAAATTCCGATTTATTGTACCAGAGGGACAATGGAGGCAATGCAGGGAATGAGCTCTTTGGGAAAGATGCCGGAGGGGCTTTTTCATCCTATTGAAGCAAATAAAAGGTTTCAGATAGGCGATTTAGAGATACAGCCCTTTGCAATATCCCATGATGCGGCAGAACCGGTGGGATATCGGGTGAATCAGGGAGAAAAATCCGTAGGTATTGCAACAGACTTGGGATATTATGATGAATATATTGTTCAAAATCTATCAGGTCTTGATGTGCTTCTTTTAGAAGCAAACCATGATGTGAATATGTTGCAGGTAGGAAGCTACCCTTATTATTTGAAGCAGCGTATTTTAGGGAAAAGAGGACACCTTTCCAATGAAACGGCAGGGCGTCTTTTGTGCAGGCTTTTACACGACCAGATGAAAGCTGTTTTTTTAGGACATTTAAGTCGGGAAAATAATTATGAAGCTCTCGCTTATGAAACTGTATGCTCCGAAGTTACCATGGGAGAAAACCCGTGGAAATCTACGGATTTTAAAATTATGGTAGCGCACAGAGAGCAGGTTTCCGATTTAGTGACAGTATAAAAAAGAAAGAAATGAGGACAAAAGCATGAAAAAAACCATTATCACAGTAGTAGGACAGGATACCGTAGGTATTACAGCAAAGGTTTGTACTTATCTGGCAGAAAACAATATTAACATTTTAGACATCACACAAACCATTGTAGACGGATACTTTAATATGATGATGATTACAGACACCAGTATGTGTTCCAAGAAAATCAGTGTAATTTCAGAAGAGCTGGATGCAGTGGGCACAGAAATCGGTGTTGTTATTCATGCACAGTTAGAAGATATTTTCACAAAAATGCATCGTATTTAAAAGATGGCAGGAAGAAAGGACAGGAAACAACTATGATTAACATGTATGAGGTAAATGAAACGAACAAAATGATTGAACAGGAAAATCTGGATGTTCGTACCATTACACTTGGAATTAGTCTTTTGGATTGTATTGATGCAGATTTACAGGAGTTAAATCGCAAAATTTATGAGAAGATTACCCGCCTTGCCAGCCGTCTGGTCGAAACAGGAGAGGACATTTCAAAGGAATTCGGAGTTCCCATTGTAAACAAAAGAATTTCTATTACACCCATTGCCCTTGTAGGGGGCGCTGCCTGCAAAACTCCGGAGGATTTTGTGACCTTGGCAGAAACGTTAGACAGAGCTGCTAAAGAAGTAGGCGTGAACTTTATCGGCGGATATTCTGCAACAGTATGTAAAGGAATGACACAGGCAGATGAGCTCTTAATTCGTTCTATTCCTCAGGCTTTGGCTAGTACAGAAAGAGTGTGCAGCTCCGTAAATTTGGGCTCTACAAAGACAGGCATCAATATGGATGCTGTGCGCCTTATGGGTGAAATTGTACTGGAAACAGCAGAAGCAACGAAAGAGGATGACTCTTTAGGATGTGCGAAGTTGGTAGTATTTTGTAATGCGCCGGATGATAATCCTTTTATGGCTGGAGCTTTTCATGGGGTAACAGAAGCAGATGCCATTATTAACGTAGGTGTTTCAGGTCCGGGTGTTGTAAAAACAGCTTTGGAGCAAGTACGGGGCGAAAGCTTTGAGGTTCTCTGTGAAACTATTAAAAAGACAGCATTTAAGGTAACACGTGTGGGACAGCTGGTAGCGCAGGAAGCATCTAAACGTCTTGGCATTCCTTTTGGAATTGTGGATTTATCTCTTGCGCCTACACCGGCGATTGGAGACAGTGTGGCAGATATTCTCTGTGAAATCGGTCTGGAATATGCAGGAGCGCCGGGAACAACCGCAGCATTAGCCCTGTTAAACGATCAGGTAAAAAAAGGCGGCGTTATGGCGTCCTCTTATGTAGGCGGATTAAGCGGAGCTTTCATTCCTGTAAGTGAGGATCAGGGTATGATTGATGCTGTGGTAGCCAATGCTTTAACTATTGAAAAGCTGGAGGCTATGACTTGTGTATGCTCCGTAGGTCTTGATATGATTGCAATTCCGGGAGATACAAAGGCATCTACTGTTTCCGGTATTATTGCAGATGAATGTGCAATCGGTATGGTAAACCAGAAAACAACAGCAGTTCGTATTATTCCTGTTATCGGAAAAGGTGTAGGAGAAACTGTTGAATTCGGCGGTTTACTGGGATATGCACCGATTATGCCGGTAAATCCATATTCCTGTGAGGCTTTTGTCAGTCGTAAGGGAAGAATACCGGCACCAATTCACAGCTTTAAAAACTAAGAATTAAAGAATAATCGGCGGCTTTTGCAAATCGTTTGTAAAGGCTGTCGATTTTTTATTGCACTTTACTGTTTCATAAAGGTTGGAAGCAAACAAATCTTTTTCAAAAAGAGAGTGAGCTTCTTTTGGCAATAATTTTTTATAATCGGCGGCTTTTGTAATGATTGGAATATCACTGTTTTTCTGTAAAATACGCAAAAAGGAAGAACTTTCTTTTTTAAATCCCAACAGTCTTACATACGCAGGAGAGATAGCAGGCAAATCAGAGGGAATATTTAATAATACATGGAGCAAAGCCCGACAAATGCGGGTGTAAGTCAGCTCTTTTGTTTTTAATTGTTCTGCAAATTGTGTAAAAGTTTCAAAGGTATTCAAATGATGATAAATTCGTCTGGCTAAATCAGGAGACATATCAGAAAAGGCACACAGACTTTCCGGTGTATTTTTCATCAGTTCATATTTCAGAAGTAGTGAGAAGTCATCTTCTATGAGAAAAGTTTCGTTTTCCAATAGAGCGCAGAGGTAATCCTTTACAGCAGGCGGCTGTGCATTTTTTAAAGTATCAGAAAGAAATTTCTGAGTATTCCAAGCAGCAATAAGCTCTCTGCGTATGGCAGAGGCACTGGGATATTCTGAAGAAAGGGAAGTTTCATGGTAGGAGCTGCCAATTCTCTTTATGGTAACAGGGACAATGGAACTGTTTTGAGCAGCGAGAGACTTACAGTATTCGATACCTAAAATATTGTTTGGCGTATCTAAAAAGTCTTCAGAAAAAGGGATATCTTTTTCTTTCAAATATTCTGCCAATGCAGATTTTCTGGCAGCAGGAAAAGACAGTCCCTGTTTAAGAAAACTGCGCAGCTTTTCTTTATAGAGCTTTGGTTCGTCTGCGAGCAGCTTTCCTAAGAAGCGACAGGTATCAATTTCACCGCTCTCGCTTCCGAAGCACAGAAAATCAATGGAATTTAACGCATTGAAAACAGAAACTGCCCCTGATGAAAAATATTCTGCACTGCCGCAGGCATAAAAGGAAGGAAGCTCGAAAACAATATCAGCGCCACCCAAAAGTGCCATGGCAGTTCTCTGATGCTTTGCGAAAATAGCAGGAGTACCCCGCTGTACAAAATCTCCGCTCATTAAAATAATAGCAATATTCGCCCCTGTCTGTTCTTTTGCCTGTTGAATTTGATATTCATGTCCTTTGTGAAAAGGATTATATTCTGCGATAATACCCACTGCTTTTTGCATAATCGTACCTCCGTTTTCTACTGCTTAGTATACAGGAGAAAGTAGAAAACTGACAATAGTTTTCTGTCGGTGAAAAAATGTTTGAAAAATAATACAAGAATAAGAGAGCTTTTCCACAAAAATCCAAAACCTTCTCTTGTTTGTGATAAAGAAACAGTGTATAATGAAAAATAGAAATGGTCAAAACGGCCAGAATTACAGAGCAATCTGTATATAGATTATCTTAAGATATCGGAGGAAGAGAATATGAACGTATTAGTAGTAAACTGCGGAAGTTCATCACTGAAATTCCAGTTGATCAATTCTGAAACAGAGGCAGTAGCAGCAAAAGGCTTATGTGAACGTATTGGGCTGGACGGAAGATTAGTATATCAGCCAACAGGCGGAGAAAAAGAAGTAACAGAAGCAGCAATGCCTACTCATACTGAAGCGATTAAAATGGTATTAGATGCTTTAGTAAATCCAAACACAGGTGTTTTAAAAAGCTTAGACGAAGTAGAAGCAATCGGACATCGTGTACTTCACGGCGGAGCAAAAATTTCTGACTCCTGCATTATCAATGACGAAGTTATTTCCGTAATCGAAGAATGCTGCGATTTAGGACCTCTGCATAACCCTGCAAACTTAATGGGTATCCGTGCATGTATGGAGCTGATGCCGGGCAAACCAAACGTAGCCGTATTTGATACAGCTTTCCATCAGACAATGCCGGAAAAAGCATATATGTATGCAATTCCTTACGAATACTATGATAAATATAAAGTTCGTAAATATGGTTTCCACGGAACATCTCACAGATTTGTATCCAAAGAAACAATTAAATTCTTAGGCTTAGACCCTGATAACTCTAAAGTTATCGTAGCGCACTTAGGAAACGGTTCTTCCATCAGTGCAGTTGTAAACGGCAAATGTGTAGATACTTCTATGGGACTTACTCCATTGGAAGGTCTTGTTATGGGAACACGTTCCGGTGACTTAGACCCTGCTGTTCTTGACTTTATCTGCAAAAAAGAAAACATTGACGTAACAGAAATGGTAAATATCCTGAATAAAAAATCCGGTTTACTGGGACTTTCCAAAGGACTTTCCAGTGATTTCCGTGATTTAAATGAAGCAAGAGAACAGGGCAACGAAGATGCAAAACGTGCAGTAGACTGCTTATGTTATAGAATTATTAAATATATCGGTTCTTATGTAGCAGCTATGAACGGTGTAGACGCTATTGCATTTACAGGCGGTATCGGTGAAAACGCAATTCCTGTACGTGAAGCAGTAGTAAAAAGCTTAGGATACCTTGGAATTACATTGGATGAAGAAGCAAACCAGACAAGAGGAGAGAACAAAATCATCTCTACTCCGGACTCTAAAGTAACAGTAGCAATCGTTCCTACAAATGAAGAATTAGCTATTTGTCAGGAAACTGCTGAATTAGTTTCAAAATAATGGTTGACAAACTGTAAATCCCTATGTATAATTTACAAGGTGTGATTAGGAGACTATTATGCTAATTGATTTATCAGAAATTTTATCCATAGAAGGAAAGACACAGGTTGTTGAAGCACCTGTTTCCATGGATTTCTTTCAATCAAAGCTGGGAAGCTTCCCGGTTATTGAAAAAAAGCCAATCTGTGTGACTTTAGTCAATACAGGTAAGAAGGTTGTCAAAATAGAAGCAAAGGGCAGTATTGTTCTGGCGATACCTTGCGATAAGTGCCTGAAGGATGTTCCCACTGAATTTGAGGTTGATATATCGGAGGAAATTGACATGAAGGCTTCGAGGGAAGACAGGATAAAAGACTTAGATGAAATTAATTATGTCACAGGTTGCAGCCTGGACGTAGAGCAGTTAGTGCATAATGAGATTTTAATCCATTGGCCTTTAAGGGTTCTATGTAAAGAGAACTGCCGGGGAATTTGCCCTAAATGCGGCAAAGATTTGAATGAAGGCTCATGCGAATGCGACCAGACAAGTCCAGATCCCCGAATGGCGGTAATCAGTGATATATTTAGCAAATTTAAGGAGGTGTAACCTATGTCTATATGTCCAAAAAATAAATCTTCTAAAGCAAGAAGAGATAAAAGACGTGCAAACTGGAAAATGAGTGCTCCAAACTTAGTAAAATGCAGCAAATGTGGTGCGTTAATGATGCCTCACAGAGTTTGCCGTGCATGCGGAAGCTACAATAAAAAAGAAATCATTAAGACAGAGGAAGCCTAAGCTTTCCTGTAAGATAGAGGGTGTGATTTATTTCACTGCCCTCTATTTTTGCGTTTACAATATTTTAGGACAAAAGCAAAAAGCCGGAATACCAAGAGGATATTTCGGCTTTTTTGCAATATGAATTTATGAGAGTGTCCGAGGCTCTTTTGTAGAGCTGCGGGAAAATAATTCTACCGGAATTGTGATTTTCTGTATGGGATAATTCGGATTATTCATAGACTCTGTAAATATACGTCCGATTTCCTGTCCCATACGTGAAAAGTCCTGTCCGATGGTAGTGATATCCAGACTGCGGATGGCATCATCATTATCAAATCCGCAAAGGCTGATATCCTCAGGAATACGAATACCCATAGAGTGACAGGCAAGTTGTATCAGCTGGGCAACACGGTCATTTTCGGCAATAATTGCTGTTGTTCCTCTCTGATATAAAGTACGTAAGGTATTCTGAAGAGGACCGCTGCTTGGCGCAAGACACTCTTCTTCTGTAAGCTTGTGCGGATAATATACAAAATTGGAAGAATTTGGCTGAATTCCCCCTCCCTGTAAAGCGTGAAGAAATCCTGCAAAGCGGTTGCGGACAGTTGAGGTTTCCTCCAGTGGGGCAGTTGTGAAAAATGTGATATTGCGATGTCCCAACTGAATAAGGTGTTCGCCTAATAATCTTCCGCCTGCAAAATTGTCTGAAACAATGTTATGAATATAAGGACAATCAGTTGTCTTATCAATTACAATAATCGGTATATTCATAAAAACAAATTCATTGAGAAGCTCCAAATGAATTTTATCTCTCTCAGGATAATAAATAAGTCCGGAAAGATTTTGAGAGAGAAGAAGGCGCAAATTGGATTTTTCTTTGGCGCCGGATACATAAATACTCATCATATAGCCGTTAGCATTTAAGACATTGTTTACCACCTCGACAGTTTTAAACATCCCGCCCTTTGTGATGTCAAAAGGAAGGAGAAAGGAGACCATTTTTGAGGGGAGATACTTTGGCGGTGTAAGGCGGTTTAGATGATTGGCTGCATTTGGAGCAACGAAGCTGCCTACACCTCGCTTTCGATATAAAACGCCCATTTGTTCCAAATCCGTCAGGGCATGTTTTGCCGTAATTCGACTGACCTGATATTGTTCCGATAATTGCTTTTCCGTACAGAGTGGCTCGGAATAAGAAAAGTCATTTTTGCGGATTTGAGCAAGGATGTCCTCTTTTATAATTTCATATTTTGGCTTGTTTGAATTCTCTTGCTTCATAAATTTCCATCTTTCTGAAAATGTATCGTTAATTTGTTCTGTTATTATTTTATAATACCTAGTTTGATATGTCAAATTATATATTTATATTGACAAATTCTCATAGGAAAGTTAATATATGATATATCAAATACAATAGAAACTATCATGTGAGAAAATATGAAAAGGTGGTAAATGAGATGAAAACAACAGTACATATTATTTCACATTCTCATTGGGACAGAGAATGGTACATGGCATTTGAAAAACATAGAATGAAACTGGTGGAACTGCTGGATACAGCATCCGATTTACTGGAAAATAATGAAAATTACCGCAGCTTCCACATGGACGGACATACTGCTGCTTATGATGATTATCTGGAAATCAAACCGGAGCAGAAGGAAAGAATTAAAAAATTAGTTCAGGAAGGAAAGCTTACAGCAGGACCTTGGTATGTATTGCAGGATGAATTCCTGACAAGTGGAGAGGCTTGTGTTCGAAATTTATTAACAGGTCGCAAAGAAGCCCTGAAGTTGGGGAAATTATGTCCAATCGGATATTTTCCGGATGCTTTCGGAAATGCAGGACAGATGCCGCAGGTACTTGCACAGGCAGGTATGGAAGCAGTTGCCTTTGGACGTGGAGTAAAATCCATTGGCTTTAACAATGAAACCTTGGAAAAAGGAACTTATGAAACAGCATATTCTGAAATTAATTGGCAGTCACCGGATGGAAGCACATTATTAGGTATCTTATTCCCAAACTGGTACAATAACGGAATGGAAATTCCTGTTGAGCCGGAGGAAGCAAAGAAATTCTGGGATAAGAAGCTTGCAGATGTAAGACAGTATGCGGGAACCAGCCAGCTCCTTTTTATGAACGGATGTGACCACCAGCCTGTACAGAAGGATTTACCACAGGCTATTGAAACAGCTAAAAAGTTATATCCGGAAATTGAATTTATTCATTCCGATTTTGAAACGTATGTAAAAGCCGTCAAAGAAGAGCTTGGCGAAAACATTTCTGTTGTAAAGGGAGAACTGACCAGTCAGGAAACAGACGGACGTTTTACATTAGTAAATACTGCTTCCAACAGAATTGATTTGAAACAGTTAAACAGAAAAGGCGAAACAGCGCTGGAGCGTAAAGCAGAACCGGCAGCAGTTTTAGCGGGACTGGAAGGAAAGAAATATCCGAAAGAGCTTTTAGAATATAGCTGGAAGGTTTTGATGCAGAACCATCCCCATGACAGTATTTGCAGCTGTAACGTAGATGAAGTAAATGATGAAGTGGCTATTCGTTTTGTAAAGAGCAGACAGGTAGCAGAGCAGCTGTGCAAGGAAAGCATGGAATACTTAACAGAGCAGATAGATACATCAAATTTGAACAGTGAAAACGGTAAGGTATTGCCATTTGCAGTTTATAACTTCACGGGCTGGAATAAAACAGACGTGGTAAGCGCTGTATTAGACGTAGACAGATGCTTTGAAAATATACAGGAAAAAGCTTACTGGGAAATGCAGAATATAAAGCTGCCTGTATTTGTATTAAAGGATGCCGAAGGAAATATCGTAGATGCAAAAATTGAAGATATGGGTACGGCATTTGATTATCTTTTACCGGATGATAAATTCCGCCAGCCATACATGGCAAGACAGGTTCGTGTGACCTTTGAGGCAAAAGAGGTTCCGGCAATGGGATACAGAGTATATCATTTACAGGAAGCAGAAGCAAAGCAGGCAGATGATACAAAGACATTGATTACCGGCAGCAACACAATGGAAAATGAAAATATCCGCGTGGAAATTCATGAAGACGGAAGCTATACACTTACAAACCTGAAAACAGGTCGTGTTTATTCACATATCGGATATTATGAAGAAACAGGCGATATCGGAAACGAGTACATTTATGTACAGGATACAAACGGTCAGGCAATTACAACACAGAATAAGCCGGCAAAAATTACTCTTGCAGAGGATACTCCTTTCTGTGCAAAATATCATATTTGCCAGAGTATAGAAGTACCGGAAAGCGCAGCCAAGGAATTGGAAATTGCACAGAAATCTTTCCAGGAATGCTATAACCGCCATATCGGCCGCAGTGATAAAATGGTTGAGCTGGCAATTGAAACAGAACTTACTTTGGAGAAATCCTCCAAGAGTCTGAAGATACAGACAACTATTCACAACACAGCAAAAGACCACAGAGTTCGTGTTGTAATTCCGACAGGACTTGCAGCTGATACACATTTTGCAGACTCTGCTTTTGAGGTAGTAGAAAGAAATAATCGCCACAGCAAACAGTGGGAAAATCCAAGCGGCTGTGACCGTCAGCAGAGCTTTGTGGCAATGCAGGACGAAAAAGACGGTATGCTGATTGCAAACCACGGATTGTATGAGTATGAAGTGCTGCCGGATATGGAAAACGCCATTGCAGTTACACTTCTTCGCTGCGTGGGTGAATTGGGTGACTGGGGATATTTCCCGACTCCAAAAGCACAGATGCAGGGAACTTATACACTTTCCTATGAAATTCTGCCATTTGCAGATGGAGAAAGACTGGATGTTTATACACTGGGATATCAGTTCCAGAATGAACTGATGGCAGTTCCGACAGGTATTCATACAGGGGTTAATCCGCAGGAAAAGGGCTTCTTCAACTGGACAGGAGAAGGGGTAAACTTCAGTGGACTGAAACAGCAGGAAAATGGTTCTGATATTATGGTTCGCTTTATAAATGTTACAGAATTACCTCGTGAAATTGAAATTCAGAAACAGAGCTGGATGGAAAAAATGTATAAGAGTAATGTCATCGAGGAAGAAAAAGAAGGTCTGGAAGTAAGGGAAGACGGAATGTACCATGTGGTATTGAAACCATTTGAAATTCTGACTTTAGGTATTAGATAGAAAAATTTTTAGAATAAAGAAGGCTGTTCATTAAGCAAATATTCTTGATATGCGCTTAATGCAACAGCCTTTTTACAGTAATTCCATATTGATACTTTTCGGAGTAAAGCCATATTTGGTATACAATTCCATAGCGGTGAGGTTTTTGGCATTTACCTGTAATTCCAATCCATCATACTGTAAATCTTTATAGAGACGGACAAGGTAATCTAAAAGCTGATGTCCAAAACCATTTCCACGTTCTTTTTCATCAACTGCCAAGGCGTCAATAAATAATATTTTTCTGTCCTGCATAAGTCCGCCGGATATGTTTCTGGTAAGATAAATCATGACTCCGATAACAGAGTTTTCTTTTTCTAATACTACAATTTCTTCATTTTTGATATGTTCAAGAAACCGTTCTTCGGATAATACCACAGAGCAGTGCTTGTAAATATCAGGTCTCCAGTTTGCATGCAGAATATGAACTTGCTGCATAAGCCGTTCAACTTGTTGGTAATCCTGAGCATTGGCTTTACGGATATTTCCATTCATCTGTTCTTTCCTCCTTATAAAATGGTTATAATGCCTAAGTATAGCACAAATAAAACAGTTCTGTTTATAAATATTAAAAATAAATAAAATTTCTATTGCTTTTTTTGCCAGTATCTATTATTATGATTGAGTAAGAAAAAACTGCAGAGTAGATTTGTATGCGTAAAGTGCCCTCTGGATAGAGAGTTGCTGGAAGGACGAAAAGGTAAATCTTACGGTGTACAAACTCGCATCTCGCTGCAACAGAAGATAAGGCTGAGATTATCTCCTATTGTGGTAGTTTTGATGAAGGAGGTATTTTTTTTATGTTCAAAAATAATTCAAAAGAGAACATTTTTTTATCTTCAGCAAAAGAGCTGAAGAAGGTTCAGGCATTATCAGTATGTGCCATGTTTGCAGCTTTATCTTTAATTTTAAATCAGGTGGCGTCCATTACCATTGGACCATATATTAAAATCGGTTTTTCCGGTATTCCAAACCAGTTGGCAGATTACTTATTCGGTCCTGTTACCGGCGGCTTGTTTGCGGGAATTTTGGATGTTGTAAAATATTTTATGAAACCGGATGGTCCGTTTTTCTTTGGTTTTACTTTTAATGCAATTTTAGCATCTCTGATTTATGGTTGTTTCTATTATAAAAAGAAATTAACGTTAAAGAGAGTGTTACTTGCAAAATTTGTTGTATTTTTAGTAGTAAACGTTATTTTAAGTACTCTGTGGCTGGATATGCTTTACGGAAAAGGATTTCTTGCATTACTGCCTATGCGTGCGTTAAAGAATGTAATTATGTGGCCGATTGACTCTTTTATCTTCTTTAGTATTACAAAGGTAATTGAGCAGACAGGAGTATTCAGACCATTGAAAAGAACTGCATAAAGATAAATATGGAAGGATTACGCAGACAGCCATGCGTAGTCCTTTTTTCTTATAACGAATAGTTGAATTTCTTGTCTCAAAATTAAATCACAGTTAATTGTGCCGACAGCCTTCCCTTGTTATAATATTCAAAAGAGAAAATTTAATATGAGGTATAGGTCTATGAAAATAAATGAAACTATCCGACAGAGACGCATAGAGAGAAATTTAACGCAGGAGCAGGTGGCAAATTATTTGGGCGTTACAGCTCCCGCAGTCAATAAATGGGAGAAGGGAACTTCTTATCCCGACATCACCACTTTACCTGCATTGGCAAGAATTTTAGAAACGGATTTAAACACGTTATTATCCTTTAAAGAGGAACTGACGGAGCAAGAAATTGCAATTTTTTTAAACACTCTATCAGAGCTGCTGGAAAAAGAAGGCTTTTTAAAGGTTTATGAAATTGCTATGGAAAAAATCAGAGAATATCCGGTATGCTATCCGCTGCTTCTAAATGTGGCGATGTTTTTAGAGGGAGCAGGGATGTACAGCAAGGAAGGGAAAAAAGACTTAAAAATACATAAAAAAGAAATTGAAGCCCTATATCATCGGGTATTGAACAGTCCTAATCAGAATGAGAAAAATTATGCTCAGTCCATGTTGATTTCCAAGTATATTCAGCGAAAAGAATATGAAAAAGCAGAAGAAATGCTGCAATCTCTGCCGGAGAAAACTTCTGTGGACAAGAAACAATTACAGATAAATCTTTTTCTTTCCCGTGGAAAATTAGAAGAAGCTGCAAAGCTGGAGGAAGAAAAACTATTTTCATCCATTACAGAAATTCAGAGTGTTTTATTGATGCTGATGGAGATTGCATTAAAACAAGAAAGAAAAGAAGACGCAGAATATTTCGCAGAGGTGTCAAAGCAGGCGGCAAAATTATTTGATTTGTGGGAATATTATTCTTATGCAGCGCATTTTCAGCTATACCTTGCCCAAAAAGACAGAGTCAAATGCTTGAAAATACTGTTTCCTATGATGAAAGCTTTGACGAAGAGCTGGGAAATCAATCAATCTCCTTTGTATCGTCATATTAAAACAAAAAAGACGGAAAAGGGATTTGGATTGAAATTAAGAAAAGCGCTTATTCAAGAGCTATGCGAGGATGAGGAGGCGTCTTTTTTAAAAGAGTGTGAAGATGTGCAGAAGCTTTTGAAAGAAGCTGAAGCAGATGAAAAAATGTAATATTTATGTAATATTTAGAAAGAAAAACTTGCGGTTTTAGAAAAAATAAGTTAATATAGGAGACGCAGAGAGTTATTTGTCTAAGGAGGAAGAAACAGTGAAGAACAAATGGCTGAAAAAAGGAATGGTTGTCTTAACGATTGGATGTATGGCACTTCCTATGACCGGTTGTAAAGCTGAAAAGATATTTGATAAAGTATTAGAAAAATCTGACTCAAAGAAAGAAGAAAGCAAAGAGACGGAGAAAAAGGAGGCAGAGCCGGAAGTACCGGTAGAAAAACCACAGTGGACAACAAATTTAAGCGGTTCTGTTACTTATACAAAGGATACGGAAGCAGAACCATTGCAGGTAGAAGCAACAGCTTCCGACAATGGAACAATTTCCTATCAGTGGTATAAGAGCTTGACCAATACAAACGGCGGCGGCACAGTGATTGAGGGAGAAACCTCCAGTACCTTTACACCGCCTACTGATGAAGTAGGAACTGTCTATTATTATGTGGTTGCCATCAATACCATTGGAAGCTCTACAAACAGACTGACCAGTGAAACTATGGAAGTAATCGTATCAGAAGCAGCTCCGGAAGAAGCGCCGACAGAAGAAACAACTCCGGAAGAAGCACCGACAGAGGATGCAGCGGCTTCAGGCGAAGCAGCAGAGGGAGCGGCAGCCGAAGGAAGCGAAACAACAGAGGAAACTACACCACCGGAGGAGCAGCCGACAGAATAATTTAAAATTATGATGTTTTCAAGGATTCTCTTAGGAGAGTCCTTGCATTTTTTATAGATGTTTAGTAAAATCATGTTAGATATAACAGGAGGCACAACATGGAAGAAATGACAAAAGTGGCAGTAGATGCCATGGGCGGTGATTATGCTCCTTCCGAAGCAATTAAAGGTGCGGTAGCTGCTGTAAAAGAAAAGGAAAATGTGGAAGTATTTTTAGTGGGAAAACAGGAAATTCTGGAAAAAGAATTATCATCCTGTACCTACCCAAAAGAGCGAATTCACATTGTAGGAGCAAGCGAGGTTATTGAAACAGGAGAACCGCCGGTAGCCGCTATTCGTGGAAAGAAAAATTCCTCCATTGTAGTAGGAATGAAGCTGGTACGACAGGGCGAGGCAGATGCTTTTGTATCTGCGGGAAGCTCAGGAGCGATATTGGTTGGAGGTACTACAATCGTAGGAAGAATTAAAGGTGTGGAAAGAGCGCCTTTAGCTCCCCTTATCCCAACGAAAGACGGAGTATCTTTACTTATTGACTGTGGAGCAAATGTAGATGCAAGAGCTTCTCATTTGGTACAGTTTGCCCGCATGGGTTCTATTTACATGGAGCATGTTATGGGTTTAAAAAATCCCAGAGTGGGAATTGTAAACATCGGTGTAGAAGAAGAAAAGGGAAATGCTCTGGTAAAAGAGACCTATCCTCTGTTAAAGGAGTGTAAGGACATTAACTTTATCGGCAGCATTGAGGCAAGAGAAATTCCGGCAGGAGCAGCAGATGTTATTGTATCGGAGGCTTTTGTGGGAAATGTAATTCTAAAGCTGTATGAAGGTCTGGGGGCTACTTTGATATCTAAAATCAAAGGAAGCATGATGTCCAGCTTTCGCAGTAAAATGGGAGCGCTGCTTGTAAAGCCTGCCATGAAAAAAACGCTGAAATCTTTTGATGCCAGTCAGTATGGCGGCGCACCGCTTTTAGGCTTAAAAGGTCTGGTAGTGAAGTGCCATGGCAATTCAAAAGAAACAGAATTTAAAAATGCCATTATTCAGTGCATTTCATTTAAAGAACAGCATATCAGCCAGCGTATAGGTGAAAATCTGGTTGCTGTACAAGAGAAAAAAGAGGAGATTTAGGAGGATATATCATGGAATTGGAAAAATTACAGAAGATAATAGCAGAGGTTTTAAATGTGGATACAGAGGAAGTAACTTGGGACACCACATTTGTAGATGATTTGGGTGCAGACTCTCTGGATATTTTCCAAATTGTGATGGGTATCGAGGAAGAATTTGATATTGAAATCCCAACAGAAGAAGTGGAGCAAATTGTTTCTGTCGGAGATGCAGTAGAACAGATTAAGCGTTTAATCGGATAAAAACGAAATGTCTTCCCACAAAATCAGAAGTATTCTGATAAAGGGAGGACATTTTTGTATCATAAAGAGAGAATAAAGGAGCAGATATGAAAAATTCAAAGAAATTTTTAGAGCTGGAGAAGAAAATCGGATACGAATTTGAGAACTTTGACCTCTTAGTCAATGCACTGACTCACAGCTCTTATGCAAACGAACACCATATTGCTTATAAAGGAAATAATGAAAGACTGGAATTTTTAGGAGACGCTGTATTAGAGCTGACCTCCAGTGAATTTTTGTTTTATCAATACACAGATTTGCCGGAAGGGAAGCTGACAAAAAAGCGTGCCAGTATTGTATGTGAGCCTACTCTTGCCCTTTGTGCAAAGGAAATTTCCTTGGGAGACTATTTGCTTTTAGGCAAAGGAGAGGAAGCGACAGGTGGAAGAAACAGAAATTCTATTATTTCAGACGCAATGGAAGCGCTGATAGGTGCAATTTATCTGGACGGCGGTTTTGCTAATGCAAAAGAGTTTGTTCACAAATATATCTTAAATGACATTGAGAACAAGCAGCTCTTTTATGATAGCAAGACTACACTTCAGGAAATTGTACAGGCACAGTATGAAGATGATGTAAAATATGTATTGGTAAAGGAAGAAGGACCGGATCACAATAAGTCCTTTTATGTGGAAGCACTTCTGGGTGACAAAAAACTGGGAGAGGGCTGCGGACATACAAAGAAGGCGGCAGAGCAGCAGGCAGCTTACTGCGCCATTAAAAAGCTGAGAGATGAAAAGGGAGACTTATGTATTTAAAGAGTATTGAGGTGCAGGGATTTAAGTCTTTTGCCAATAAGATTACGTTTGAATTTCATAACGGAATTACGGGAATTGTAGGCCCAAACGGAAGCGGAAAAAGTAATGTAGGCGATGCAGTGCGTTGGGTTTTAGGTGAGCAAAGCGCCAAACAGCTTCGAGGGGGTAACATGCAGGATGTTATTTTCTCAGGGACAGAGACAAGAAAACCGCTGGGCTTTGCCTATGTGGCGATTACACTGGATAACAGCGACCACAAATTACCCATTGATTATCAGGAGGTTACCATTGCCAGAAGACTGTACCGCTCAGGGGAAAGTGAATATCTTTTAAACGGAACCTCCTGCCGCTTAAAAGATGTAAATGAGCTTTTCTACGATACAGGTATTGGAAAAGAAGGCTATTCCATTATCGGGCAGGGACAGATTGATAAAATATTAAGCGGAAAACCGGAGGAAAGACGTGAGCTTTTTGACGAGGCAGCCGGAATTGTAAAGTTTAAAAGAAGAAAGAATACAGCCATTAAAAAGCTGGAGGAAGAACAGCAAAACCTTACCCGTGTCAATGATATTTTATCCGAGCTTACGAGACAGTTAGCGCCTTTGGAGAAGCAGGCAGAGACAGCCAAGGTATATCTGAAGAAAAAGGAAGCCTTAAAGCAGCTTGATATTCAGATGTTTCTGGTGGAAATGGCAAGAATTCGGGAGCAGTTAAAGGCTGTGGAAGAAAAATACGAGATTGCCCAGTCGGACTTGGAAGAAACCTGTAAAAGCTTTGATGTGACGAAAACAGAGTATGAAAATTTGGAAAAAGAGCTGGAAATTCTGGAAACAGAAATCCAGAAATCCAGAGAGCAGTCTACACAGAAAACCTTAGAAAAACAAAATCTGGAAAACCAAATTCACCTGTTGCAGGAGCAAATTCATTCTGCAAAGCAAAATGAAACCCAGTATCAGGAAAGAGCGGTTGCTTTAGACGCAGATATTGACAAGAGAAAAAAAGAAGAACAGGGATATCTGGAAGAACAGTCCCAATTAGAGGAAAAAGCAGCGGAATTTTCAAGGGTTCAGTCTCAGGCACAGGAAGCGTTTAAGGAAATTGCCATTGAAATTCATAATTTAGAAGAAGCCATTGAAAGCGGTAAAAACGAAATTATTGAAATTTTAAATCAGAGGGCTTCTATCAAAGGAAAATTACAGCGTTATGACACCATGATGGAGCAGATTTCCATTCGGAAGGTTGCTTTAAATCAGAGAAATTTGACCTTGCGAAGTGAAGCTGCACAGTTAGATGCTTCCGAGGAACAGTATAAAGTACAGAAGCAGGAAATTGAAGAAACCATTGAAAAGCTTATTCGTCAGGGAAACCGCTGTGAAGACCAGATTAAAAAATATCAGGCAGAAATTTCAAGAGCGACACAGCAGTTGGAAAATGAAAAGACAGCTTATCACAGAGAAGCTTCCAGACTGGAGTCTTTGAAGAATATTACGGAGCGTTATGACGGCTATGGAAACAGTATTCGCCGTGTTATGGAGCAGAAAAAAAATGTTTCCGGAATTAAGGGCGTTGTGGCAGACCTTTTAAAAGTAGAAAAAAATTATGAGACAGCCATTGAAACGGCTTTGGGAGGCAGTATTCAGAATATTGTTACAGATAATGAGAATACAGCCAAGGGAATGATTGAATTCCTGAAGAAGAACAAGTATGGGCGTGCTACCTTCCTTCCTCTTACCAGTATGAAGAATAAAAAGACCTTCAATAATCCGGCAGCCTTAAAAGAGCCGGGGGTAATCGGTGTTGCCAGCGATTTGGTTCAGGTAGAGGCAGAGTATGAAGGATTGGCGAATTATCTTCTGGGAAGAACTTTGGTAGTAGACCACATTGATCATGGAATTGCCATTGCAAAGAAATATCAGTATACTATTCGTATGGTTACCATAGAAGGGGAGTCCTTAAATCCCGGCGGTTCTCTGACCGGTGGTGCTTTTAAGAATAACAGCAATCTTCTGGGAAGACGAAGAGAAATCGATGAGCTTCATGAAAATGTAGAAAAATTAAAATTAAATATCGAAAAATTACAGGCAGCATTGGAAGAATACCGCAATAAGCGAAACCACTTCCGTGATGAGGCTGGCCGTATACAGGAAAGTCTTCAAGAGCAGTATATTCAGGAAAATACCGTGCAGATGAATTTGAATTCCATGTCAGATAAAAGAGCAGAGATTAAGCAGGGATATGAGAATTTAAAAAGAGAAAATGCAGAGCTTGAAAAGCAAACGAAAGAAATTGAGGAAAACAGCCAATCCATCCAATTAGAAATGGAAGCCAGCGCCAGTCAGGAAAGTGCATTGGAAAAATCTATCAATGAAAAGCAGGAAGAATTGGAAAGCAGGAAAAAGCAAGAAACGGATATTTCCAAGGAACTGGAAAAGAGTCAGTTGGAGGGAGCAGGTATTACTTCCAGAAAAGGCTTTATTCAGGAAAATCTAAGACGTATTAAGGAAGAACTGGAAAGTCTTACCAATCAGAAAGAAGCTCTTTTTGCAGGAATGGAAGAAGGCAAAGAGGAGGCTTTGAAAAAAGAAACGGAAATTGTAAAAATTCGTCAGGAAATCGAACTTGCGGCAAAAGAGGAAGAAGAAGATAGAGAAAAATTGCAGGAAGCTCTTTTGAAAAAAGAAAAGATGACACAGGAGCATAAGGCATTTTTCTCAAAAAGAGACGAATTGTCTGCAAGGATGAATTTGCTGGATAAGGAAAGCTATCGTCTGCTGGGGCAGAAGGAAAAGCTGGAAGAAAATCAGGAGACGCAGGTAAACTATATGTGGGAAGAATATGAGATTACATATAGTCAGGCGCTGATTGATATGCCGGATGAATTACAGGAAAGAGCAGAGATAAAGAGCGCAATTTCCAATATGAGGAGTGAAATCAGGCAGTTGGGAAATGTCAATGTCAATGCCATTGAGGAATACAAAGAGCTGTCGGAGCGTCACACTTTTATGAAGACGCAGCATGATGATTTGGTTCAGGCAGAGGAAACCTTACAGGGAATTATCAATGAGCTGGATACCGGAATGCGCCGCCAGTTTGAAGAAAAATTCGGACAAATCCGTATAGAGTTTGATAAGGCATTTAAGGAGCTTTTCGGAGGCGGAAAGGGTACGCTGGAGCTTGACGAGGAAGAAGATATTCTGGAGGCGGGAATTCGCATTATTTCCCAGCCGCCCGGAAAAAAATTGCAGAATATGATGCAGCTTTCCGGTGGAGAAAAGGCGCTGACAGCCATTGCCCTTTTATTTGCCATCCAAAATCTGAAGCCGTCTCCCTTCTGTCTGCTGGATGAGATTGAGGCTGCACTTGACGACTCGAATGTTACAAGATATGCAAAATATCTTCATAAGTTGACAAAAAATACACAGTTTATTATTATAACACATAGAAGAGGTACGATGGCAGCGGCAGACCGCTTGTACGGTATTACCATGCAGGAAAAGGGAGTGTCAACGTTGGTATCCGTAGACCTCATTGAAAATGACTTGGACAAGTAGGAGGTAAGAATGGCAGAAGGAAAAGAAAAGAAGGGATTTTTTAAGCGACTGGTAGAGGGACTTTCCAAAACAAGAGAAAATATTGTTTCGGGAATTGACTCTATTTTCAGCGGATATTCCAGTATTGACGATGATTTTTACGAAGAAATCGAAGAAATTTTAGTAATGGGCGACCTTGGTATCAATACCACAACAGCGATTATTGAGCGCTTAAAGGAGCAGGTGTCAAAACAGCATATCAAAGAACCGATGGAGTGTAAAAAGCTTCTTATGGACAGTATTAAGGAGCAGATGCAGGTAGGAGAAACTGCTTATGAGTTTGAAAACCGCAAATCCGTTATTCTGGTAATCGGCGTTAACGGAGTGGGTAAGACCACTTCTGTGGGAAAACTGGCAGGAAAGCTGAAAGGACAAGGGAAAAAAGTGATTATGGCGGCGGCAGATACCTTCCGTGCAGCAGCGGGAGAGCAGCTTACACAGTGGGCGAACAGAGCCGGTGTGGAGCTTATCGGCGGTCAGGACGGAGCAGATCCGGCTTCTGTGGTATATGATGCCATTGCAGCTACGAAAGCCAGAAATGCGGATGTTTTGATTTGCGATACAGCAGGAAGACTTCACAACAAGAAGAACCTTATGGAAGAGCTTCGCAAGATTTACCGCATTATCGAAAAAGAATATCCGGAAGCATATTTGGAAACGCTGGTTGTTTTAGACGGTACAACAGGACAAAATGCCCTTGCTCAGGCACGTCAGTTTAACGAAGTGGCGAATGTTACGGGAATTATTCTTACAAAGCTGGACGGTACGGCAAAAGGCGGTATTGCAGTGGCAATTCAGTCAGAATTGGACATTCCGGTAAAATATATCGGAGTGGGTGAAGGCATTGATGATTTGCAGAAGTTTAATTCCGACGAATTTGTAAATGCCCTGTTTAACATGGAAAACAATACACAGGAAGACTAAAAGAGAGTGGGGAGATGCACATGCTTACATTAGAAAAATTTGAAGAAGCCTCAGAAGTAGTAAAACAGGTAACACAGGAAACAAAGCTTGTATACAGTGATTATTTCAGTAAAAGTACAGGAAACAAGGTTTATTTAAAACCGGAAAATATGCAGGTGACAGGTGCTTATAAAATCAGAGGAGCTTATTATAAAATCAGCACTCTTTCAGAGGAAGAAAGAGCAAAAGGCTTGATTACGGCATCTGCGGGAAATCACGCACAGGGAGTGGCTTATGCCGCAAAGGCTTTTGGAGCAAAAGCGGTCATTGTAATGCCAACAACCACACCGCTGATTAAAGTGGAGAGAACAAAGAGCTACGGAGCAGAAGTTATTCTTCACGGAGATGTATATGATGAAGCATGTGCCCACGCTTATGAGCTGGCAGAAAAGCATGGCTATACTTTTATCCATCCTTTTGATGATCCTGCTGTGGCAACCGGACAGGGAACTATTGCCATGGAGATTATCAAGGAGCTGCCTCTGGTAGATTATGTTTTAGTGCCTATCGGAGGAGGCGGTCTGGCAACAGGTGTTTCCACTTTGGTAAAACTTTTAAATCCTAATATTAAAGTTATCGGAGTAGAGCCGGAAGGCGCAAACTGTATGCAGGCATCTATCTTAAACGGTGAAGTTATGACACTGCCTACGGTGAACACCATTGCAGACGGTACAGCAGTAAAACGTCCGGGCGAGAAAATTTTCCCGTATATTCAGAAAAATGTAGATGAAATTATCACAGTAAAGGATGAAGAGCTGGTTGTTGCCTTTTTGGATATGGTAGAAAATCACAAGATGATTGTAGAAAATTCAGGACTTCTTACGGTGGCAGCGTTAAAGCATCTGAAATTCCAGAATAAAAAGGTAGTGTCCATTTTAAGTGGCGGAAACATGGACGTAATTACCATGGCATCTGTGGTACAAAACGGTCTCATTGCCAGAGACAGAATTTTCACTGTTTCCGTACTTCTTCCAGATAAACCGGGCGAATTGGTGCGTGTGGCTGCTGTAATTGCAAAACATCAGGGCAATGTTATTAAACTGGAGCATAACCAGTTTGTAAGCACTAACAGAACAGCGGCAGTGGAATTAAAAATTACTTTGGAAGCTTTTGGCACAGAGCATAAGCAGGAAATTATGAAAGCATTAGAGGAAGAAGGATATCGTCCGAAACTGAAAATGGCAAGCTTATAATCCTTTGGAAGAAGGTAAAGGGGGTATTTTGAAGAAAGAGAAGATTTTGACTTATTCTATGATTGGATTTTATTGTCTTTGGTGTATGTTGGAAATCTATATGATATTTTCAGGCACTCGATTAAGCGGGCAGAGCGTATCAGAAAATACAATGCAGATACGAATGGGACTATATAATGTAAAAAATGTATTGGGATATGCCCTTGCTTTTGTTTTTGCACTGGATTGCTGGTATTTTGGATTTTATAAAACAAAATCCACGAAAGCGCTGTTTCTGAAAATGCTGAAAAATATGACAGTTTTATTGGCATTATATGTTGTAATGACCGGAATTGCAAGTTTTATCAATTCGGGAATAGGCGGTTATATGAACTATTTTGAACCTCTTTATTTGGTAATTAGTGTTACAATTATGAGCTTTCTTGTTGGAACTTATTTAAAGACCATTAAAAAATGTTAGTGAGGAAACTTATTACCTAATATGCTAAGAGGGTGAGCAGATGAAAAAGTTAAAAAATATTTGTTTAACAATTATTATTGTATTAGCTGCTTTATGGGGTACTATGTTTCTCACAGACTATTTTCGATGTTCTTCCTTTGAAGAACCGATATTTGTTGTCCCAAAGGATATTATTGATGAAAGCGGTTCAGGAACATATCAAGGTTTGGGATATACTGTTGAGATTGAAAAGTATAATCATGAAGTATATGGGAAGGGCATACTGTCAATAGACATGAAGCTGTTTGGCAAAAGAATTATCAGTGCGATTACATAAAGCTCTATGCTAATGATTGGGGCGGGATTTTCGGAATTCCGCTCCAAAACTATATTAGGGTGAAAGGGGAAAGTATGACTTTAGAAAATAAACTGGATATCACAGACTCCACAGAATTAGCCAGAATGGAAGAAAAGATAAGTAAGAAAAAAGCAGTTGAATTATTTGAAAATGGATATTTGGATAATTATGAAGTAGGAACATTTCAGATGCTTGCAGCCATTCATAGATATTTATTTGGCGATATATATGAGTTTGCAGGAAAAGTACGAACTGTAAATGTTGCAAAAGGAAATTTTCGATTTGCACCGGTGATGTATTTGCAGGCAGCTATTGAAAATATTGAGAAGATGCCACAGTCAACATTTGAGGAAATTATTGAAAAATATGTAGAGATGAATATAGCGCATCCATTCCGAGAAGGGAATGGCAGAAGCACAAGAATATGGCTTGATTTAATTTTGAAAAAAGAGTTAAACATGGTTATTGATTGGAGTGTTGTTGATAAAGAAGATTATCTACTTGCAATGGAAAGAAGTCCGATAAAAGATATTGAAATAAAATATATATTGAAACAGGCTTTGACTGATAAAGTAGAAAACAGAGAAGTGTATATGAAGGGAATAGACCATAGTTACTATTATGAGGGATATTTCATATATAAAGCAGAAGATTTATAAAAACATTTCCCTATCAACGAAGAAAAGAGCCGAGGCTGTTGTGGCAGCCTCGAAGACAGAAGTGCAAGGTACTTATGACATTGCCGGAAGACCAAAGAGAGCATATCGAATAAGAAATAGAATAAGGAGATGAACCGGATAGAAAAAGTAAAAGAAATATTTCGGTCCGTTTCCTTTTTTATGATTATAAAGGTTTATCGGAATAAAAGCCAGACACGCTGTTGCCTCCCAATATAATGCCAGACAGCCTGCAATGGTTTTTTCTACAGGATAGAGATAGAAAAAGTATAAGACAAGAATAAGTACAATACCTTTCCAGTTATAATCTGTCTGAAAGAGAATTCCTGCTAAAGTTCCAAGGATAGCAGGTATGATACAAAATATTTCTTTTTTCTCTTTTAATATTTCCATCGCCCACATAGTCAGAAAACCGATAAGCAGAGTAAACATCACGTTTTGATAGGAAAATTCCAGAAATTTTCCCTGAAAGCATAAATCAAATGGAATTTCTGAAATACAGGCAAACAGAAAAAGACGCAGGGCATATTTCCTTTTATTTGAAGTATGATAAAATCCTTCTACAAGGAGAAAACAAAAGATAGGAAAAGAAATTCGTCCGATTTGTCGAAGAATAAAATCCATTTTTGAAAAGAAAATACTGGCATCATAAGAAAGTGCCGTGGATAATCCTTGATTATAAGCGGAAATAACACCTCTTTCTAATAGAATAGCGCCTATATGATCGATCAGCATAGTAATCAGTGCAATCCATTTTAAAGCACCTGAATTCAGTATAGGAGGAAGTAACTGTCTTTTGGATAAAGAAAAATTTGCTTTCATACAAAATCCTTTCTGTTTGATTTTTAAGGTACATCTTGATATCTTAATTTACGAGTATACCATAAATTGTAATTGTATGAAATAAAATACCTGAATTTTCTTGCAATCTTTTGGGAAAATAGGTATGATTGCTGTGCTGGAAATAAATATTGAAAGGAATATAAAATGAGAGGTTTAGATACAAACGTAAAACGGATTCGCCGAAAAGTATTTAAAGAAATTGCAAAAGTCGGTTTTCAGTCATCAGATGAAACACTGGTAGCAGATATTGAAGCAATACCTTATAAAATCGTAAAAGAAAGGGCTACTTATAGAGAGAGTATTTATCGAGAAAGAGCAGTAGCCAGTGAACGAGTACGTCTGGCAATGGGAATGTCTTTAAGACCGGAAAATACAGCAGTTCATATTACTTCTGGTTTAGAGGCCAGTAATATTGATGAAAAATATTATGAGCCGCCGCTAATGCAGGTAATTCCTTCTGCTTGTGATGCCTGTGAAACAAAAATGTATGAAGTTTCCAATATGTGTAGAGGATGTGTAGCTCATCCCTGTAAGGAAGTTTGCCCCAAAGGAGCAATTTCTATAGTAAAAGGAAAATCTGTTATTGATCAGGAAAAATGTATTAAATGCGGAAAATGTAAAAGCGTCTGTCCTTATGATGCCATTGCCAAAAAAGAACGTCCTTGTGCCAGAGCTTGCGGTGTCAATGCCATTGAAAGTGATGAAATGGGAAGGGCAACGATTAACAATGACAAATGTGTTTCCTGCGGTATGTGTATGGTAAGCTGTCCTTTTGGGGCTATTTCTGATAAATCTCAGATTTTCCAGTTGGCGCACGCTTTAAAAGAGGGAAAACAGATTATTGCAGAGGTTGCACCGGCTTTTGTGGGGCAATTTGGAGACGAAGTGACTCCGAGAAAATTAAAAGCAGCGCTTTTAAAATTAGGATTTTCAGAGGTTTACGAGGTTGCATTGGGAGCAGATATTGGAGCAGTAGCCGAGGCGCATCATTATGCAGAAAAAGTCAGTACAGGAGAACTGCCGTTTTTACTGACTTCCTGTTGCCCGTCGTGGATTATGATGGCGAAAAAGTTCTTCCCAGATATGATTGAGAATATTTCTCAGGAATTGACACCGATGGTGGCAACTGCCAGAACCATTAAAAAGGAATATCCAGATGCACAAGTAGTGTTTATCGGACCATGTGCGTCTAAAAAGTTGGAGGCTTCCAGAACAAGCGTCAGAAGTGATGTGGATTTTGTTATTACATTTGAAGAATTAGCGGGAATGTTTGAAGCAAAAGAGATTGAACCAAAAGAATGCGAAGGGGATAGCTCTTTTCATAATGCCACAGCAGCAGGAAGAGGATATGCTGTTTCCGGAGGTGTTTCCAGTGCAGTGGGAGATTGCCTAAAAGAATATTATCCTGAAGTAGAAGTGCATATTGAGCATGCTGAAGGATTAAGCGAATGTAAAAAGCTTTTGACAAAAGCAAAAGCGGGAAAATTAAAAGGCTGCATGATTGAAGGTATGGGTTGTCCGGGTGGCTGCATGGCAGGAGCCGGAACAAATATACCATTTACGAAAGCAGCGGCAGAACTGAAAAAATATCAGCAGGCGTCTTCCAAACAGTTGCCACCGGCTGAATTAGCGGAAATTCAATTAGATTAAGGAAAAGAACCATAAGTTTTCTTTTTGATAGAAAATTTGTGGTTCTTTTTATATTTACCCCAAGCGGAGATTTATATTTGCAGAATTCTTTTTTAAAATCTTTAGAAAAACTTTAAAAAGCTATGTCTCTTCTCTTTAAATATCTCCATTAAGATAAAGATAACTTAAAAGAAGACAAAAGGGGGAACTCTTATGAAGATATTATTAACAAGTGATTGGTACAAGCCGATTGTCAACGGAGTAGTGACATCCGTTGTGAATTTAAAGAAAGAATTGGAAGAAAGAGGACATGAAGTAAAAATTTTGACATTATCACCGACTTATGAGTCTTATCGAAAGGAAAACGTATATTACATAAAATCTTTAAATTTGGAAATGATTTATCCAAATGCAAGAGCAGTTCTTCCTCATGTGGAAAGCTTTATTCAGGAATTGATTGGCTGGAAACCGGACATTGTACATTCTCAGTGCGAATTTATGACTTTTTCTTACGCAGTGAAAATCAGTAAGAAATGTAAATGTCCATTGCTTCATACTTATCATACCATTTATGAAGATTATATTCATTACCTTCCCGGAGGCTTGTCCTCCTATAAGCTTGGAGCAGCTTTTGAGAAAAAAATCGTTGCACAGCTTTCCAGAAGGATTTTAAATAAAACAAATCAGGTAATTGTACCTACGGAAAAAGTAGAAAAAATTTTAGAAAAGTATGAAGTAGAAGAACCGATTTCTGTTATACCTACGGGTATTGATTTAAAAAATTTCCAAATCAGAATGACAGAAAAGGAATGTGAAAATTTGAAAAAGTATTGGAACATTCCTCTTGAGAATAAGGTGCTTGTCAGTGTGGGAAGATTGGCAAAAGAGAAAAATCTGGAAGAAATCTTAAATTATTTTGCCCGTCTTATCTATGAGGAAGAAAAACAGAATTTAACACTTTTAATCGTAGGAGACGGTCCTGACAGAGAACGTTTGGAAAAAATCAGCGAGAGATTGTCTTTGACAGGAAAAGTAATTTTTACAGGTATGGTAAATCCACAGGACGTGGGAATTTACTATCAGTTAGGAGACGTTTTTGTATGTGCCTCTAACAGTGAGACACAGGGAATTACTTACATTGAAGCCTTAGCCAGTGGAAGACCGGCACTGTGCCGTAAGGATGAATGTTTAAATCAGGTAATCACAGACGGATATAACGGTTTCCAATATGAAACCTACGAATATTTTAAAATGCACTTAGAATATATTCTGGAGGATGAAACAAGAAAAGCGGAAATGGGATTAAGAGCAAAAGAAACCGCTTATCTCTATTCCACATGGAATTTCTGTACAATGGCAGAAAGCTTATACAAAGAAGTGCTGAAACGTCAGGAGGCAGAGAAAGAAGCTTCCGTATGGGCACATAGAGTTTATAACAGAATTTTATGGAACAGAAAAGGGCTGTTAAAGAGAGGGGCATGAAAATGATGAAGAAGATAAATATGTTATCAAAAGCAGATATGGTAAAAGGGCAGGGCGTGCTTTCTGCTCATGATGAACAAGTTGCATTGGCAAAGCAGGTAATGAAGCAGGAAGCAGTTGTTTTGGAAAATGCAAAAGCTCCATGTGATATTGTGCATTATCATTCCATTAATCCGGAATATTACTTTTCTATTCCGGCCAAGAGAAAGCAAAGCGCTTTAGTGGGGTATGTACATTTTCTTCCGGAAACAGTGGAAAACAGTATTTCCCTTCCAAGAGTTGCGAAAAATACTTTTTATAAATATATGATATCTTTTTATAAAAAGATGGATTATCTGGTTACGGTTAATCCGGTTTTTATTGATAAATTAGCAGATTACGGTATACCGAGAGAAAAAGTGACTTATATTCCCAATGTTGTTTCAGAAAAGAATTTTTATCCGTTAAGTACGGAAAAGAGAAATGCAATCCGAAAGAAATGTAAGATTGGAAACGATACATTTACAGTATTATGTGTAGGGCAGTTACAAAAGCGAAAAGGCGTACTGGAGTTTATTGAAATTGCAAGAAAAATGCCGGATTGTCAGTTTGTGTGGGCAGGCGGATTTTCTTTCGGAAAGATTTCAGAAGGGTATGAAGAAATCAGAGAAGCCATGAAACATGCACCAAAGAATATAAAGTTCTTGGGAATTGTAGACAGGGAAAAAATGAATGAAGTCTATAATATGGCAGATGTTATGTTTTTGCCATCTTATGAAGAACTGTTTCCCATGACAATTTTGGAGTCAATGAACTGCGCTTTGCCGGTTCTGGTTCGAGACCTTTCTATCTATGATCCGATTTTGTTTGACTATGCTTTGCGAGGAAAAGGAACTTCTGATTTTATCAGGATTTTAACACAGCTAAAAGAAGAACCGGACTTTTATCATAGAAGCGCCCATGCTTCTTATGAAGGTCATTTAAGATACAGTACAGAGGCGGTAGGAGAGCAATGGAAAAAGTTTTATCACAGGGTTCTGCGGGAACAGGCAGAGAAAAAAGAGGTTTTACTATGGAAAAAACAAAAACAGCAATGTGTTTAAATTTATGTACCATTCTTGGTATGGCGGGAATGATATGGTTTATCTGGTATGGGATTGATAACCGATTGTTTGTATCTTCTGAGTCTTTGCAGGCATTTTTAGACCGTTTTGGACTTTTTGCTCCTGCCCTTTTTATCCTGATACAGATGGTGCAGGTAGTCATTCCTATTTTGCCGGGAGCAATCGGATGTCTGGGCGGTGTGCTGATTTTCGGACCGGTATGGGGCTTTGTATATAATTATGTAGGAATAGCCATGGGCTCTGTTTTGGCATTTCTTTTGTCAAAGCATTATGGAAGACCATTTGTTCATCATATTATCGGAGAGAAAAATTATAACAAATATATTGGCTGGCTGGACAAAGGCAAAGCCTTTGATAAAGCCTTTGCCGTGGCAATTTTTCTTCCCGTAGCGCCGGATGATTTGCTTTGTTACATAGCCGGACTGACGAAAATGTCTTTAAAGAAATTTACATGTATTATTCTTTTGGGAAAACCGGGTTCTATTTTTTTATATAGTTTGGGGCTTACGGGAATTATGGAGCTTATCAAATATGTATTTTAGAAGGGAAAAGTTATCGTTATAGCGATAGCTTTTTTCTATGTACAGAATATTGGTGCTGTGTTAGAATGAAGACAGACCGGAGGTGAAGAAGCGTGGAGAAAAAAGTATATGAGATTATGCAGAAAAACAGAAAAGTTGCAGAAATTTCAGAAACAGGATTTTGCAAAATTTATGATGAAAGCTTTTTACCGTATAATCTATACTTAGAGGAAAATGATGATATTGATACACTTGTAAATAACGTAACTAATTTTTATTATTGGTGTGCCACACGAGTTCTTACTTTAGATAGAAAATATGCAAAAGAAATTCTCAACAGCATTGGGATGCGTCAGGCAGTTACTGACAGGGAAAGAGCGCAAATTGCTTTAAGCTATCGATGTGCTTCTTTAACAGATGTTTTTTGGGTACGTCAAAAAGGTGAAGAAATAACTTTTGAAGAAATTAATTTATATAACAATCATTTGAAAAATACTTTTATTGATATTTCTCTTCGGGGAAAACAGTATACCGCAGATAATCATGAGCTTGCAAAGGACTTATCTACAAATGGATGCTTTCCAAAAGCTTGGAAAAGGGAAGAAGAAGGGTTTATACTTCTAAAAGACGGCGGAGAAGATGCTGTGGAAAGAGAATTACTGGCAAGCAGGATTTGCCAATGCTTTGATGTCAGTCAGGTTATCTATCAAAAATCGTATTTTTCTCATGAAAAAGTAACAAAAAGTGAGAATATTACTTCTTTGGAAACCTCTCTTGCATCTATGGAAGCATTCGAGATATATGCACAGAACCATGATAGAGATGTAAAAGAATATATTTTATCTTTAGACAGCCACAATTATTATATGATGAATATTATTGACTATTTAGTGGGAAATACAGACAGGCATTGGGGAAACTGGGGAGTGCTTGTGGACACGAAAAATAACAAGCCGATTTCTCTCCACAAACTTATGGATTTTAATCGAGCGTTTTACGCCTATGATAATATAGATGGAGCAAACTGCCAGACGACATTTTACAAAAAAATGAGTCAAAGAGAAGCAGCGGAAGAAGCGGTAAAGAAGATAGGACTTAACCAGATAAAAGAGGTAAAGAAAAGTTATTTTGAAGCATTGCCTCAGTATTGGGGAATGTTTGAGAAAAGATTGAGCTTATTGAAAGGAATATAAGCATAGAAAAAGGATTTTGCAAGCCACAGTTGAACTTGCAAAATCCTTTCGCATTTTAAGTATTTACATCAGAAAGTGAGAATTAAAATCTTCCTTCTTTTGCAGCTTCTTCAATAGCAACAGCAACAGCAACAGTCATACCAACCATTGGGTTGTTACCAGCGCCGATAAGTCCCATCATTTCTACGTGAGCAGGAACAGAAGAAGAACCAGCGAACTGAGCGTCAGAGTGCATACGTCCCATAGTATCTGTCATACCGTAGGAAGCTGGACCTGCTGCCATGTTGTCTGGGTGAAGTGTACGTCCTGTACCACCGCCGGAAGCAACAGAGAAGTATTTTTTACCCTGTTCAACACATTCTTTTTTGTATGTACCGGCTACTGGATGCTGGAAACGTGTTGGGTTTGTAGAGTTACCTGTGATGGAAACGTCAACGCCTTCTTTGTGCATGATAGCAACACCTTCTGTTACATCGTTTGCACCGTAGCAGTTAACTTTTGCACGAAGTCCGTCAGAGTAAGCTTTGCGGAATACTTCTTTTACTTCGCCTGTGTAGTAATCCATTTCAGTTTCTACATAAGTAAATCCGTTGATACGAGCGATAATCTGAGCTGCGTCTTTTCCTAAACCGTTTAAGATAACGCGCAGAGGCTCTTTACGAACTTTGTTTGCTTTTTCAGCGATACCGATAGCGCCTTCAGCAGCAGCGAAAGACTCGTGACCTGCTAAGAAAGCGAAGCATTTTGTATCTTCTTCCAGTAACATTTTTCCTAAGTTACCATGTCCAAGACCTACTTTACGCTGGTCTGCAACAGAACCTGGAATACAGAAAGACTGAAGACCTTCACCGATTGCAGCAGCAGCGTCAGCAGCTCTTTTGCAACCTTTTTTGATTGCGATAGCAGCTCCTACGGTGTAAGCCCATTTTGCATTTTCAAAACAGATTGGCTGAATTCCTTCAACCATTTTGTATACATCTAAACCGGCAGCTTTTGTAACTTCAGCTGCTTCTTCGATAGAGTTAATTCCGTACTCTTTTAAAACAGCCAGAATTTGTTTCTCTCTTCTTTCATATGATTCAAATAAAGCCATTATCCTATCCTCCTGATTTCTATTCTGACAAATCCCGTTGATTACTCTTTACGTGGATCGATGATTTTAACAGCGTCAGCTACACGACCGTACTGTCCCTGAGCTTTTTCGAATGCTGTGTTTGCGTCATCACCAGCTTTGATGAAGTCCATCATTTTACCAAAGCTTACGAATTTGTAACCGATGATTTCATCATCTTCGTTTAAAGCGATGCCTGTTACATAGCCATCTGTCATTTCAAGATAACGAGGACCTTTCTTTAATGTTCCGTACATTGTACCAACCTGAGAACGTAAGCCTTTACCTAAGTCTTCAAGACCTGCACCAATTGGAAGTCCGTCTTCAGAGAAAGCACTCTGTGTACGTCCGTATACAATCTGTAAGAATAATTCTCTCATAGCTGTGTTGATAGCATCACATACTAAGTCAGTATTTAATGCTTCCAGAATTGTTCTTCCAGGTAAAATTTCAGATGCCATAGCAGCGGAATGAGTCATACCGGAACATCCGATTGTTTCTACTAATGCTTCCTGAATGATACCTTCTTTAACATTTAATGTCAGTTTACAAGTACCCTGCTGAGGAGCACACCAGCCTACACCGTGTGTTAAACCGGATATATCTTTGATTTCTTTTGCTTTTACCCACTTTGCTTCTTCCGGAATTGGAGCTGCACCGTGATTCACGCCCTGTGCTACTGGGCACATTGTTTCTACTTCATGTGAATAAATCATTTTAAAACTCCTTTCAAGTATATATACTTCAAATGCGTCAATAATTTAACGCTTTATTCAAACCTATTTTCTCATAAAGTGACAAAAAAATCCAGACCTATTTTTCCTTTTCTTTAAAATCTTGCAGGTTTCTTTTTTTATAAAGTCAGACAATTATGCGTGAGTGTGAAATATTTGAAAAATATGATAGAAATAGCATACATATCTGGTAATTTAACGGGAATTATGGTATTATATAAAGAACAAAAAAGAAATTTATGAAGGAGGTTTTGCTATGAAAAAATATGAGCTTATTCGGGAAATCAGCAATATGTGTCGTGGAGAGATGGAATCTAACATTACAGAAATTGAAACAGATAATTTAGATGTGTATATGAAAGAGCATATCAGCAAAGCTGCTTCCTGTGAAAAGACAGTGCTGGATAATGGTTGTGTTACTTATGATGTTATTACAAATGGATTAAAAGAAAAATATACATTTTCTGAAATTTAATTCGGTACCTCCAAGTGTTTTGGATAAGAGCATTTGGAGGTATTTGTTTTTTTAAAAGAGACAGGCAGGAAATTGGATAAATTTTATCTATAAATCATAAAATGATAGACGGAAGGATAAACATAGAGTATAATGTAGAAATTCAAAAACCCTAAAAGGGAATATAGAAAGGAAAGAAGAAAGTGAAAAAATTATTTAATAACTTGCCTTTTCGCCTGCTTTTAGGCGTTGTAATCGGTATTCTTGCAGGGCAGGTGGCAAATCTTCCGGTAATGCACGTAATCGTAACTGCCAAATTTATTCTGGGGCAGATTATTACTTTTTGTGTGCCATTGATTATTATCGGTTTTATTGCGCCGTCTATTACAAAATTGGGAAACAATGCGTCTAAGATATTGGGAGTGGCAATTCTTTGCGCCTATTCCTCCTCTGTTTTGGCAGCTCTGTTTTCTATGGGAGCGGGATATGGACTTATCCCTCATTTGTCCATTGTTTCAGAGGTAGACGGATTAAAAGAACTTCCTAAATTGGTGTTTAAACTGGAAATTCCTCAGATTATGCCTGTTATGAGTGCATTAGTCCTGTCTGTTATGATTGGCCTTGCTGCTACATGGACAAAAGCCAAAACTACGATACGGTTTTTAGATGAATTTCAGAAGATGATACTTCTCATTGTATCAAAGGTGCTTATTCCTATTTTGCCATTCTTTATTGCAGTTACTTTCTGTGCATTATCTTATGAAGGAACCATCACAAAACAGCTTCCTGTATTTCTTAAAGTGATTTTGATTGTAATGGCAGGGCATTATATCTGGCTGGCGCTTTTATATCTGATAGGAGGAATTTATTCCGGTAAAAATCCGTGGAAAGTATTAAAAAATTATGGTCCGGCTTATTTGACAGCAGTAGGAACTATGTCATCTGCAGCGACATTGGCAGTTGCGCTGCGTTGTGCTAAGAAATCAGAACCTGAGCTTCGTGATGATATGGTGGATTTTGGAATTCCCCTTTTTGCCAATATTCACCTTTGTGGTTCTGTGCTGACAGAAGTATTCTTCGTTATGGTAGTTTCTAAGATTTTATATGGAGAATTACCTTCTGTAGGAAGCATGATACTGTTTTGTGTTCTTTTAGGTGTGTTTGCTATTGGAGCTCCGGGAGTACCGGGAGGTACGGTTATGGCATCTCTGGGGCTGATTATCAGCGTTTTAGGATTTGATGAAACAGGTACAGCTTTGATATTGACAATTTTTGCATTGCAGGACAGCTTTGGTACTGCTTGTAACGTCACCGGTGACGGAGCGCTGACTATGATTTTAACAGGATTTGCGGAGAAGCATAAAATAGAACAACAAAAAATAGAAATCGACTTGTAAATAAAGCATATTGTACAGAAAGAACCCGGAAACATGGAAATTGAACATGTTTCTGGGTTTTTTATTATATTTTTTTCATTTCTGCATAGATATAATATAGACAAACAAAAGAGCACGTAAATAAAGGGAGGTAACCAATTATGAAATTTAAAAAAGTATTTGCAATGCTGATGACAGCAACGATGCTTACATCTATGTTGGCAGGCTGCGGCGGCAGCACAGAAAACGAAGACAAAGAAACACCAAAGAAAGAGTCTTCCGAAGCAAAAGGCGACAAGGAAAAAGGCGGGGACGGAAAGGTATATTATCTGAACTTTAAGCCGGAGCAGGCAGACCAGTGGGTGGAGCTGGCAAAAACTTATACAGATGAAACCGGCGTAGAAGTAGAGGTACAGACAGCGGCAGCCGGCACTTATGAGTCTACCTTGAAATCTGAAATGGCAAAGGACGAGCCTCCTACACTGTTTCAGGTAAACGGTCCGGTGGGGCTGGCTTCATGGAAGGATTACTGCTATGATTTATCTGACTCTCAGATTTATAAAGATGTGAGCAGTGACGATTATGTATTAAAAGACGGAGATGCTGTTCAGGGTATTGCTTATGTAATTGAAACCTATGGTTTGATTTATAACAAGGCACTGCTGAATAAATACTTTGAACTTCCGGATGCAGAAATCAAATCCATTGATGAATTAAACAATTTTGAAGCACTGAAAAAAGTAGCAGACGGTATTCAGAAAAACAAAGATGAGTTAGGTGTTTCCGGTGCATTTACATCTGCCGGTATGGATGCTTCTTCTGACTGGAGATTTAAAACACATTTAGCAAACCTTCCGGTTTACTATGAATATAAAGAAGACGGAATTACTTCCTCAGAGGCAATCAAAGGCACTTATCTTGAAAACTTCAAAAATGTATGGGATTTATATTTAAAAGACTCCACTTGTGAACCTTCTATGATTTCCTCTAAGACAGGTGAAGATGCAGCTTCTGAATTCGCACTTGGCGAAGCTGTTTTCTACCAGAACGGAACATGGGCTTACAATGATATTAAAGACATGGAAGTAGCAGATGAGGATATGGGAATGCTTCCTATCTACATTGGTGCAGAAGGTGAAGAAAATCAGGGACTTTGCACAGGTTCTGAAAACTACTGGTGTGTAAATAAGAAAGCATCAGAAGAAGATATTCAGGCAACATTGGACTTCCTTACATGGGTTGTAGAAAGTGATGAAGGACGAGATATGCTTGCAAATGAAATGGGATTTATTACACCATTTAAGACCTTTGACGAGTATCTGCCGGAAAATCCGTTGGTAAAAGCATATGATGAATATGCAAAAGCAGGCAAAACACCGGTAAGCTGGAACTTTACAACTATGCCTTCCGAAGAATGGAAGAATAAGGTTGGTTCTGCAATGCTGGAATATGCACAGGGAACAGGAGAATGGGACGCTGTGAAAGCTGCATTTGTAGATGGCTGGGCTTCTGAATACGAAGCAGCACACGCAGAATAAAGAAGATGAGAAACAGGGCTGCTGTGTAAAAGTTTTTTATACAGGCAGCCCTTTTCCTGATAAAAGGGGGAAGAAAATTGGAAAAATCAATTAAAAAATATTTTCCTGTGTTTGTATTGCCCACCATGCTGGCATTTGTTTTAGGATTTATTGCACCCTTTGCTTTGGGTATTTATCTTTCCTTTTGCAAATTTACAACGGTAACAGATGCCAGATGGGTAGGGTTTCAAAATTATTTAAAAGCTTTTCAGGACACAGAATTTTATCACGCTTTATGGTATACGGTTCTATTTACCGCAGTATCCGTCATTTTGATTAACGTATTGGCATTTACCGTGGCAATGCTTTTAACAAAGGGAATTAAAGGAACAAACCTTTTCCGTACAGTATTTTTTATGCCGAACTTAATCGGCGGTATTATTTTAGGTTATATCTGGCAGCTTTTGTTAAACGGTGTGTTGGCACAGTACGGAAAAACTTTAACTTTTTCCTCTACCTACGGTTTCTGGGGACTGGTTATTCTGGTGTGTTGGCAGCAAGTAGGTTATATGATGATTATCTATATTTCAGGCATTCAGAATATACCGGGTGAGCTCATTGAAGCGGCAAAGATTGACGGGGCAAATGCAAGACAGCTTCTTCGTCATGTTACCCTTCCTATGGTCATGCCGTCTATTACCATCTGTACGTTTTTGACACTGACCAACGGCTTTAAGCTCTTTGACCAGAACTTAGCCCTCACCAACGGCGCACCGTCAAATATGTCAGAGCTTATAGCATTAAATATTTACAGAACTTTCTATGGTCGTCCCGGCTATGAAGGCGTAGGACAGGCAAAAGCCGTTATTTTCTTTGTCTTAGTGGGAATTATTGCTTTAATACAAAATCGATTGACCAGAACAAAGGAGGTGCAGCAGTAATGAAAGCAAGAAAAGCAAAACATGGTTGGCTGCTGACACTGATTTTTTCAGTTATCAGCGTACTGTATATGTACCCCATTATACTGGTATTTATCAACTCTTTTAAAAAGAAAGCATATATCAGCCGTTATCCCTTTAAAATTCCAAAGGGAAATATGTTTGTAGGCTGGGAAAACTATATCCGAGGTCTGGAAAAGACAGGATTTTTCGAAGCATTTTTATGGACCTTATTTATTACCGTATGCTCGGTGGTTCTGATTGTCGTTTGCTGTTCCATGTGTGCGTGGTATATCAGCAGAGTAAAAACCTTGAGTACAAAAATTATCTATGTTTTATGTCTGTTTGCGATGGTAGTTCCTTTTCAGATGGAAATGTATACCTTATCTAAAATTGCAAATATGCTGAAGCTGGATAATCCTTGGGGATTGATTATTATCTATCTGGGATTTGGCGCAGGACTTGCAGTCTTTATGTTTACAGGATTTGTAAAGGCAATTCCGATTGAAATCGAAGAAGCAAGTATGATTGACGGATGTACGCCGCTGCAATGTTATTTTAAGGTGGTATTTCCTATTATGAAACCTACCTGTATTACAGTGGCAATTTTGGATGCCATGTGGATATGGAACGACTATCTGCTGCCTGTGCTGGTGTTGGACACAAAGAAATATAAAACAATTTCCATTGCCATTCAGTATTTGAAGGGTGGATACGGTTCGATTGACATGGGAGCTATGATGGGCGTTTTGGTATTGTCCATTCTTCCGATTATTGTGTTCTATCTTTTCTGCCAGCGTTATATTATCGAAGGTGTTGCAGCAGGCGCTGTAAAAGGTTGATTTCGTTGACAGAATAAAAATACATGTTACAATAAAAGAAATATAGGAAAACAGAAACAGGACTGGCAGAGAACGTCAGTCCTGTTTGGTGATTATAAAGGTGGGAGATATGTACAGGATTTTAATTGTAGACGATGAAAAGCTGGAGCGAAACGGCATTAAGTTTTTATTGAAAAAGACAGGAACAGAGCTGGAGGTTTTTGAAGCATCAAACGGAAGGGATGCGCTGGAGCTTTTGAAACATCAAACAGTGGAAATTCTTCTGACGGATATTAAGATGCCCTATGTGAGCGGTTTGGAGCTGGCAGAAAAGGTATCTTCACAATATCCGGAAATGAAAATCGTGATGTTCAGCGGATATAGTGACTTTTCTTATGCACAGACGGCAATCCGATACGGGGTCTCTGATTATATTTTAAAGCCCGTAGATCCTTTGGAATTCCAGAAGACCATGAAAAAGCTGTTGGAAGAAATCGAAAGAGAGAAAGCAGAAGAAGTACAGCAGATTAAAACACAGGATTATTTATACCAGTTCTTTTTGCAGAATTATTTGTACGGGGGAAAAGTCGATATTGAGGAAATGAAGAGAAATCTGGATTTCCAACAGTATCATTACATGGTTTTAATTCAGACCTCCAGCAGTTTTTTTGAAATGGAAGAAGAAATCTTTAAAGAAAAATTAAAAGAGGAAATTCGCCGTGATTTCTTTTATCTGAATTTAAATGCGGGAGAAGGACTTTTCTTCTTTAAGGAGAAGCACAGCGATTATGCGCTTTTGTGCAGGGAAATTTATCAGTTTTTTAAGCTTCGTTATAATACGGAATGCTTATTGGCTGTCAGCGAGGAATTAAAAAGCTTTGAGGAGTTGCCGGCGGTTTTCGGAGCGTTGGAAATGGTGCTGGAAGACCAGTTTTATCAGCCGGAAAAGCATATTTTTTCTTTAAAAGAGAATGAAGACAGAGAAACAAACACAGCGCTTGGGGATGCAGAGCTTTTAAAACGAATTTTAGAAGACATTCATCATCGGGATATGGGGCATTTAAAAAATCATTTTGAGCAGTTGAAAGTCGTGTATCATCCGGAAAAAGCATATTCTGAAATGTATGTGAAATTTTTATTTTCCAGTATTATAAAAGAAATTTATGAAGCCATGGATTTGCCTGATGAGAAAAGATTGAGCAGAGAAATTGACCGCTTATATCGTGCCAAAAGGCTGCAAGATGTATGGAAGCTTACCGAAAAAGCCATGGAGGAGCTGGAGGAATATCTGGCAGAAGAAGAAAAGGGTACGAGAAGCGAAGTGACGCAGGTGAAAAATTACATTTATCAGAATTATCAGGAGGAATTAAGCGTAGACATTCTGGCGGAAAAGGTATATTTGTCACCGGGGTATTTAAGCTATATTTTTAAACAGGAAACAGGTATGAATTTAAATCGCTTTATTAAAGCCTTTCGTATGGATAAGGCAAAAGAGCTGCTGGAAAACAGTCAGAAAAAAATTTCTCAGATTGCCAAGGAAGTGGGATTTTCCAATAATTCTTATTTTTGCCGAAGCTTTCGAGAATATTTCGGAGTAACGCCGGAGTTTTGCAGGAAAGGAACTGCGGAGTATGAAAAAATGGATACAGAAATATAAAGACCTGAAATATCGGTATAAGCTGACGATTATGATGATTTTGTGCAGCCTGATACCGGTATGCGTCATCAGCGGTTATACCCAGATAAGAACCGTACAGATTATGCGGGAAAAAGAACAAATCGGATTAGAGCAGGTGCTGGAGCAGTCCGTGAACAGTATTGATAATCGGATACAGATTTACACAAACCTGATAAATTATTTAACCTATTCCTCGGATTTACGGGAAATTATGGAAAAAGAGTGTTCCTCTGATTATGAGGCATATCTGGCGTATACGGAAATTGCTGACCCGATGTTTACCATGCCACAGCTATACCACGAGGAAATCAGAAGCATTACATTATATGCTGAAAACATTCAGGTAGAACACGGCAATACCTTAGCTCCTCTGTCTGTGGCACAAAACCAGACCTGGTATTCTAAAATCAATGAAAAGGGTACGGTGCAGTGGCTGGTAAAGCAGGGAAATAAAAAAGAAATTCTGGCAGTGCGTAAGTTTTATCGGCAGGACAGCATACAGGCAATGCTGGTTTTGACCTTGGATTACAATAGGGTATTAGAGCCTTTTGCCGATTTGCTGACGGAAAACAGAGGGGGCTTAATCTTAGACGAACAGGGAAATGTGGTGTATTCCGGATACCGCATGGATGCCCCTTATAAGCCGGATAAAGAAACTTCTCTAAACTATTTAAAAGAACATTATGTATGTATAGAGAAAAAAATAGAAGATACGAAATGGAATTTCTGTCTTTATCAGCCAAAAGAGGAGCTGGAGAAATCGGTTTGGACATTGCTTCTTGGAAACATTCCTGTGCTGCTTCTCTGTCTTTTGCTGATTTTACTTTTGGGATATTTTTTCTCAAGGAAAATGGTAGAACGTTTGGAACAGCTTACAGAAAATATGAACCAAATCAATCTGGGGCTTCGTAAAGTTACGGTGGTGAGCCAATCTAAAGATGAAATCGGTGTGCTGGTGCGTACCTTTACCAGAATGATGGATGAAATCAATAAATTGATTTCTCAGGTATATGAGGCAAAAATTAAGCTGCAAAAAACAGAGATGAAAGCCCTTCAGGCGCAGATTAATCCTCATTTTCTCTACAATTCTCTTTCTATTATTAACTGGAAAGCCCTTGAGGCAGACAATGAGGAGATTAGCCGGATTACGCTGGCATTGTCTACCTATTATCGCACCAGCCTGAACAAAGGAGAGACTATGACAATCGCTGCAAACGAAATCCGAAATATTGATGCCTATCTTCAAATTCAGCTTATTATGCACGACAACAGTTTTCAGGTTATCAAAGAAATACAGGAAGATGCTTTAAGCTACTCTGTGCCCAAGTTGATTTTACAACCGTTAGTGGAAAATGCCATTGAGCATGGTTTAGACGTATCGGAAAAGGAAGAGAAATGGCTGAAAATTTCTGTCTGCAAAGAGAAAGATGCCTTAATTATGGCAGTGGAGGACAATGGCATGGGTATGTCAGAGGAACAGGCAAAGTCTATCATCACTTATCGTTCTAAGGGATATGGGGTACGCAATGTCAATGACAGAATAACACTGCTTTACGGAGAGGAATATCATTTAAGGGTAAAAAGCCGTCAGGGAGAGGGATGCCGAATAGAGATTGTTATTCCTGTCAATAAGGAGGAAAAACGATATGAATAAAAAATTATTTTGGGGCATTGCTGTGGCAGCAGTGATTGTCTTTGGCATATTGTTCTTTCCGTGGAAAAAAGAGACTGCTAAAGAAGAACCTCCAAAAACGGATAACAATGCAAAATGGCAGGAAGCAGAGCATACTCCTTACGGAAAATATCCGGAAACAGTCACCTATACGCTGGGGAAAATATCAGGAGGCAATCACTCTAATCTTCCGGCAGGAGATACTTATGAAGACAACGGTTATACACGTTATTTAAAGAAAATGCTGAATATTCAAAACAAGGATGTATTTGAACTGGAGGATGGAAATCAGTATGAGGAAGCAGTAGAAATCGCCATAAAGGACAACAATTTACCGGACATTATGGTGGTGAAAGGGCAGGAAACCGTGCAAAAGCTGGCAGAGGCAGGCATGATAGAGGATTTGACTGAGGTTTATGAGGAATGTACCACATGGCGCATTAAAGATATGTATGCCAGTTATACAGACGCACTTTTAAATTCAGGAAAGTATGGGGGAAAGCTTTATGGATTTCCGGATACGGTTATCGACCACGGTCCAACGCTTCTGTGGATGCGAAAAGACTGGATGGACAAGCTGGGGATGGAAGAACCTGCCGACATGGACGAAGCAATGAATTATATTTTAGAATTTGTCAATCAAGACGCAGCCGGAAACGGAGAGACTATCGGCCTTGCCTGCACGCCGGAGCTGGTAGCCGGAAGCAGCGAAACCTATTCTGCTGACGGAATTTTTTCGATGTTTCATGCAAGTCCCAGAAAATGGGTACAGGATGCAGAGGGAGAAATTGTGTACGGCTCTGTGACACAGGAGTGTAAGGCAGCACTGGAATACCTGAATACACTGTATACAAAAGGCGTTTTGGATAAAAAATTTCTTTTACGTACCTCAGAGAATATAGAGGAGCTAATCAAAAATGGGAAATGCGGAGCTTTTTTCGGAAAATGGTGGGCGCCGAATAATCCTCTGATGGAGTCTTATGATTATGATAAAAATGCGGAATGGACGCCTTATTTCTTTACAAAAGAGGATGAAAATGTATTGCAGGAGTATGAAACCTTTGAGGACAGACTTTATGTGGTGGTGCGAAAAGGATATGAGCATCCGGAAATTGTGGCAAAGTATATCAGTGTGATTTTTGATTATTCCCGCTATGATGACAAAGAGGCAAATGAAGTAAATGAGTATTTTTCATTAAATGTAGACCCTACGGCAAGACCGTTGAACATTAACGTGGATTATCGGGATACACTGTATCAGACAACGGAAAATATTCGAAATGCGCTGAACAAAGAAAAGCCGTCCTCCTCCTTGACAGGGCTTGAAAAGTCTTATTATCGTACGTGTAAGGCTTATTTAGACGGAAATCTGACTACGGCAAATGCCTGGGCCGCCTATACCTCCCGTATTACGGCAGTAGGCACACTGGTGGACTTGAATTTTAAAAGCCGTCAGCCCCTGCCTCTTTCAGGAGAAGGCTTAAAGGTCGGAGAAGACCTTTTGAAATTGGAGCAGCAGACCTTTATACAGATTGTCTGTGGTGAAAAAACGGTGGGCTATTTTGATACTTTTGTGAAAGAATGGTATGCAGCGGGAGGAAAGGATTTTACTCAAAAGGCTCGCACAGCAGCAGAAAATGAATGATTGTAAACCTAAAAATAAAATATAGTTGACAATTAAAGGCGGATTGTGATACGATACCTTTGCAAAAATAAGGACAGAAGAAAGGTAACGAAAAATGATAATGGCAAAAGAAAACAACAAAACTTATGATTTAGTGTATATTAGCATGTTTACGGTATTAATCGCAATCTGCTCATGGATTTCCATTCCGGCAGCAGTTCCTTTTACCTTGCAAACCTTAGGCGTTTTTCTGGCAGTGGGAATTCTGGGCGGTAAAAGGGGAACGATGGCTGTTTTGGTGTATATTTTACTGGGAGCTATCGGAATTCCCGTTTTCGCAGGCTTTTCCGGCGGAATTGGTGTTCTTACAGGAACAACAGGAGGCTATATTGTAGGATTTCTGGCATCCGCTCTTGTGATGTGGGGTATGGAACGTGCTTTCGGAAAAGGAAAAAAGATACAAATTCTCTCTATGTTTTTGGGACTGTTAGCATGTTATGCAGTAGGAACTTTATGGTTTATGGCGGTGTATACTCATCAGACCGGTGAAGTGGGAGTTTTGGCAGTTCTTGGCTGGTGCGTATTTCCGTTTGTGATACCGGATATTTTAAAAATTGCTTTGGCAGTAATATTAACGGGAAGATTAAAAGGAGCAATCAGAAGATGAAACAGGAATGTTTAAAAATCAGGGCACATCATGGTATGTGCCTTCATTTTTTTGAAGGAAAAGGATATAGTAATGAATTTACTGCTCACATGCAGAAAATTTACGAAGAAATGCAGAAAAATCCGGAGGTTGAAATAGTCACCTGTGGAGATGAAATCTGTAAAAAGTGTCCGAATTTGGAAAACGGAATTTGTAAGACATGGGAACTTGTTTTGCATTATGACAGAGAAGTTTTAAAACGCTGCGGACTGGTTGAGGGAACAAAAATTTTCTGGAGTGATTTTGCAAAGCTGGTAGAAGAAAGAATTATTTTTTCCGGGGAGCGTCAAAATATATGCGGAAATTGTCAGTGGTCGTCTATCTGTACAGAGAAAGTGGAAAAAAGCCTATTGGAAACTGAAAAAAATTGTGTTACACTATAAAAAAACCACTGGAGGGAAAGAAAATGAGAGCAGAATTTGATGAAACATTAGTAACCGGAAATGAAATGATTGATGGACAACATAAAGAACTGATTGAGCGTATCAACCAGCTTTTAGAAAGCTGCGAAGACGGACAGGGAAAAGTAAAAGCAATTAAAATGCTGGATTACTTATTAGATTATACAGAATTTCATTTCAGCGCAGAAGAAAAATTGCAGGAAGAAATTCAGTATCCGGGAATTAACGAACATAAAGCAAAACATGCAGAATTTAAAAATGCTGTAAAAGAGCTTCAGGAAATGCTGGAAGAGGAAGAAGGACCGACAGAAGCTTTCGTGGCTCAGGTTAAGAAAAACGTAGTAGATTGGTTATTCGACCACATTAAAGGCTTTGACCGTTCTGTGGCAGAATACAAATTTATGGCTTCTAACGCAGACAGATTATAATAAGAGGTTGCCTATGATATTATTTGTAGAATATCCCAAATGCAGTACCTGTCAGAAGGCAAAGAAATGGCTTGTAGAAAATCAGGTGGAATTTGAGGAGCGTCATATTGTAGAAGACAATCCTTCTAAGGAAGAACTCAAGGCTTGGTATGAAAAAAGCGGACTTCCTTTGAAGCGTTTCTTTAATACTAGCGGAATGAAATACAAAGAATTGAAGTTAAAGGATAAGCTGCCTGATATGTCAGAGGAAGAACAGCTTGAGCTTTTGGCTTCAGATGGAATGCTGGTAAAAAGACCTGTACTTGTAGGCGATAATTTTGTCCTTACAGGTTTTAAAGAAAAAGAATGGACAGAAAAATTAAATTAAAATCAGCAGGGGAGCCCGTGAGCGGGCTGAGAGGAAGTTATCAACTTCGACCCTTTAACCTGATATGGGTAATGCCAGCGTAGGGAGATGAATGTGAGAACCGGGAAACGTGCAGGCGTTTTCCGGTTTTTTATTTCATAGGAAATTGCGTCCTATGAAATAAAAAATGCTCCGCAAAGATGCACAGCGCGCGGAGATGAAATTATCACTTTGTGAACCGCTCGCGCGCGGAGATTGCGCAACAGCGCAATCCTTTTATAGCTGTAAATGCCGGAAATATCATAGATACAACTCACATATTCCACAGCAAACATGTCCATTTTCTTGTTTTTCTGCGTTGTCTATGGATGTTTTGTACGCCAAACTCGTGCATAAGCACTCAAACATGGCTTCCAAAACATCACGATACTCGAAAAACTGCGAAAATCTTCCAAATTGTTTGCTTATGGAATATTAAGTTTATATCTCTATATTGCAGTCTTTGTAATATAAAAACAGGATAGGAGAAAAAGGAATGAGATTAGAAAGAAAAAATATGTGTTTATATGCTGTCACAGACAGAAGCTGGGTAGGGGAAAGGAGCTTTTTAGAGCAGATTGAGGACTCTTTAAAGGGTGGAATTACATTATTGCAGCTTCGTGAAAAGAATTTAAGTAAAGAGGAATTTTTAAAAGAAGCGCATGAGGTAAAGAAGCTGACGGATAAGTATGGTGTGCCTTTGATTATCAATGATGATGTGGAGATTGCCTTGCTGGCGGATGCAGCGGGCGTTCATGTAGGACAAAAAGATATGGAAGCGAGAGAAGCCAGAAAAAAGCTGGGAGCAGATAAAATTCTGGGCGTATCCTGTCGTACCGTAGAGGATGCGAAAAGAGCAGAAGAAATGGGAGCTGACTATCTGGGAGTAGGAGCCATGTTTGCAACGTCCACAAAAACAGAGGCAGAGGTGATTACGAAAGAGCGTCTGATGTCTATTTGTCAGTCAGTTTCCATTCCGGTAGTGGCAATCGGAGGAATTAAAGAAGAAAATATGGAAGCTTTAAAAGGCAGTGGTATCTCCGGTGTTGCAGTGATTTCGGGAATTTATGCACAAAAAGATATAGAAAGCGCTTGCAGGAGACTTTTGAAATTGTCAAAAGAAATTACAAAGTAGGAGGTGAAAGAAGAATGAAGAAAGTATTAAGCATTGCAGGCTCGGATTGCAGCGGAGGCGCCGGCATTCAGGCGGATATAAAAACCATTTGTGCACATAACATGTATGCCATGACAGCCATGACAGCGTTGACAGCACAAAATACGACAGGTGTTTATGATATTATGGAAGTATCTTCGGAATTTCTGGCAAAGCAGTTGGATTGTATTTTTCAGGATATTTATCCGGATGCCGTAAAAATCGGAATGGTTCCAAACAGTGAGCTTGTCTGTGTGATTGCTGAAAAATTGCAGGAATATCAAGTGAAAAATGTTGTAGTAGACACGGTTATGGTATCTACCAGCGGAAGCAGACTGATGCAGCAGGAAGCCTGCAAAGTGATGAAGGAACAGCTTTTTCCTTTGGGAACAGTATTGACACCAAATCTTTTTGAGGCAGAGGTTCTTTCAGGAATAGAGATTAAAAATTCAAAGGATATGGTGTTGGCAGCGACAGAAATCGGAAAATACACGAAAGGGGCAGTCTTAGTAAAAGGAGGACATTTGACTCAGGGAGCAGACGACCTTCTCTATGAAAACGGGAAGGAAATCTGGTATCATAAGGAAAAAATTGATAATCCAAATACACACGGTACAGGCTGTACGCTTTCCTCTGCCATTGCATGTAATCTTGCTAAGGGGTATTCTTTACAGAAAAGTGTAGAAAATGCAAAAGAATATCTTACCGGAGCCATTCAGGCAGGGCTAGATTTAGGAAAAGGCAGAGGACCTTTAAATCATCTTTATATGGAAAGCCGTTAACAGAGTCAGGCGTGTCTGCAATAATTTATAAAATTTCTTTATTTTTTGTAACGTTTTCATAAGTATTGAGTTAATAAGGTGAAAGGAGGGAAGGAACATGGAGTTTGAACAAATATACGAACAGTATTTTAAGGATGTTTTTTTGTATTTACGAAGCCTATCTGCGACAGCACAAACCGCAGAGGAAATTACGCAGGAAACCTTTGCAAAAGCATGGAAATCCATAGAAAGCTATGATGGCACAAAGGACATTCGTGCATGGCTTTTCACTATTGCAAAAAATACATATTACACACATTGCAGAAAAGAAAAATTTTATGCAGATTATGAAATAAAAGAAAATCAGTCGGAAACATCCGTAGAATTTGTTCAAATGCTGGCAGATAAAGAGAGAGCTTTTTCCATTCATAAATTTCTGCATGATATGAAAGAGCCTTATAAGGAAGTGTTTAGTCTCCGTGTTTTTGGGGAATTGCCCTTTGAGAAAATCGGAGAGCTGTTTGGAAAAAGCGACAGTTGGGCAAGAGTTACCTTTTACCGTGCAAAAAAACAAATTGCAGAATATATGGAGGTGTCAGAGAATGAAGAAAATAACTTGTGAGATTATAAAAGATATTTTACCGCTATACGTTGATGATGTGGTAAGTGCAGATACAAGGACTATGGTGGAGGAGCATTTGGCAGAATGTGAAAGCTGTAAAAAAGAGGCGGAAGCTATGCGTAAGTCCATAAAAATTCCTCTTCATAAAACAGTGGAAAAGGAACAGGCAGAGGTTTTGCATAATCTGAAAAAAACTTTTAAAAATAAGAAAATCAGAATTTCTATAATTTCTGTTTTGGCGACAGCAGGAGTGATTGCAGGGGTTTACAGTGCATTGGTACTTCCTAAAATTTATATTCCTTATGAGGAAAAAGATTTTTCTATTGAAATCGTTGATGGAAACGTTTATGCCAATTATAAAGGGACGAAAGAATACGATGGTTCTGTGACAATTAATCCTACGAAAGAGAAAAAAGTAGCTTTTTATCTATATACAAATCCTTGGAATACCTATATTCAGCCGCTTTTTAAAAGGGAAAAAGAAGAACAGCTTATTTACATTGGAAAAGCAGATGAAATGAAAGAAATTTATTATGGAGAATTTGATTTGGTATCAGAAGATAATGAAGCTATATGGGAGAATGCAGAGAAAATCTGGATAAAATAAAAAATATATAATTATGTTTTAGAAAATAAAAGTGTGCTTCCTGCTGCAAGAAATAATAAAGGAGGCACACTTTTGATAGTTGATTATTTCACTGTAATAAGTTTATATTTGCTGTTTCCAATTCCGATTTTTTTTCCGTGAGCGATAGCGCTTTCCCAACAGGTTTCCGGGAAAATACTGTGGAAATGGTCATGGTTGTGGGAAGCTCGTTCCTCTTCGCTGCAATCTCCCAGCATACTGTTTGAGAGAACAGGCTGTGCGTTTACGGCATCTGCACAAGCCACATCAAGAGCTACCGGGTCAAAGGAAGCAAACATTCCTACATTGGGAACAATGGCAGCGTCATTTTCTCCGTGACAGTCGCAGTATGGAGATACGTCAATGACCAGACTGATGTGGAAATGCGGGCGGTTATGGATAACAGCCTTGGTGTATTCTGCAATTTTGTAGTTTAAGATTTCATTGGACTCGTCAGAAGCAGATAAAATGGCGTCTTTTGGACAGACACCGATACATCTTCCGCAGCCAACGCATTTATCATGGTTAATGGTTGCTTTTTTATTTTCAAATTCAGGGGCGTCATGAGCGCAAATTTTTGCACACATCTGACAGCCGATACATAAATTCTGGTCTACATGAGGTTTTCCGGCAGAGTGCATTTCCATTTTTCCGGCTCTGGAGCCGCAGCCCATTCCGATATTTTTCAAAGCGCCTCCAAAGCCTGTTGCTTCATGACCTTTGAAATGATTTAAAGAAATGAATACGTCTGCATCCATAACCGCACGTCCGATTTTGGCTTCCTTAACGTAAGTTCCGCCCTCCACAGGAACTAAGGCTTCGTCTGTGCCTTTCAAACCATCGGCAATGATAATCTGACAACCGGTTGTAGTTGGGTTAAAACCATTTAAATTAGCGCTGTCTAAATGGTCAAGGGCATTTTTTCTTCCGCCTACATATAAAGTGTTGCAGTCTGTAAGAAAAGGCTTTCCTCCTAATTCCTTTACCACATCGGCAACTGCTTTTGCATAATTCGGGCGCAGAAACGCAAGATTTCCGGGCTCTCCGAAGTGCATTTTAATAGCAACATATTTGTCTGAGAAATCAATATTTCCAATTCCGGCAGTTTTGATGAGTCTCTGCAATTTTGTGAGAAGATTATCGCCGTTTTTCACTCTTAAATCTGTAAAATATACATTTGATACTTCCATTGTCAATCCTCCTGTTAAATATTTATAAAAGAATTTTATCATTGGAAAAAGCAAGATACAATAGAAAATATGGATTTTCTTTAGGCTGTTCAGGGAAAGAGAAATGTGGTAAAATTTACTGAAAAATGACGAAGGGATTGTAAAATGAGAAACAGACTTTATCTGACATGCAAAAACGGGCTAAACAGTAGTATTTTTATACAAGCTTTAAGAAAATTGGCAAAACAGCAAAATTTATTTTTGAAAGAGAAAGTGAAAGAGAAGACAGAACAGAAACTTGTACAGGTCTATGCTTTGTTAGAAGAAGCAGGAGAAGACAGGAAAGAGTATCAAAAGCAACTGGAAGAAATGGGAAATCTTTTGGATGTTTTGGAATGTGAGAAAATTTGTTTTTCTTCTTTGCCGGAGGGAAATAACGCAGAAACTTTTGAAGAAAAATCTGTTTCTGTTTTTCATATTTTGCAGAAATATCATATTCCCGTAGAGCTGCAACCGGAAAAGAGCAAGCTTTTAAGTCTTGATATGGTATGTTTTCTGGCTGTTTTCGGGGAGTGGGAAACAACACAAACAGTGGACTGTATTGTACAGACAGCAATAGAGAAAGATGATAGTGATAGGATGATAAAGCTTTTACTTTGTACTGACAAAGAAACTTCAGGAAAAGTAAAAGATACGGTACAGGTTCTGGAGACTAATATAGATGATTGCAGCGGAGAACAACTGGGGTATGCTATTGAATGTTTGATGAAAGCAGGCGCATTAGATGCTTCTTGCTTTCCTATTTATATGAAGAAAAACAGAGTTGCTTATATGCTGCAGGTATTATGCAAAAAAGAGCAGCAGGAAAAGCTGGAAGATATTATTTTTCGAGAAACCACCAGTATAGGATTACGCAGATATGAAGAAAACCGTAGAATTTTGCCCAGAACTTTTAAAGAAATCCAATTAAAAGATGGACAGAAAGTAACTGTAAAAGTATGTGAACACCACGGGCAGAAATTTTGTTATCCGGAATTTGAAACGGTAAAGAGAGTATGCGAAAAAACAGGCAGAGCTTACCGAGATGTATATGATGAGGCATCTGCTGTGGCAGGAGGATATTATGAAAACTTATGAAGAAAAGAAGCGGGATTTGTATGAAAAAATAAAGGAATATACAAAACAAGATATTTGTATCGCTTTTTCAGGGGGAGTGGACAGCAGTCTTCTTTTGATGCTGGCAAGGGAATGTATACAGCAGTATAAAAACTCGGGAAAAATTCATGCAGTAACATTTCATACAGTTCTCCATCCGCTTTGTGACTTAGAAGTTGCAAATAAGGTAGCCAAAGAAGCAGAAGCAATACATAAAGTAGTTTATGTAAATGAACTTGAACAGGAAGAAATTCGATTTAATCCTGAAAACAGATGTTATCTTTGTAAAAAAACTTTATTTCAAAAGCTTATGGATTATGCAGAGGAACAGGGAATTTCTATCATTATGGAAGGAACGAATGAGGATGATCTGCACGTATACCGTCCGGGTTTAAAAGCAATTAAGGAGTTAGGAGTGTTAAGTCCACTGGCAGAAGCCGGTTTTACAAAGGCAGAAGTAAGAAAATTGGCAGAAGAATTGGGGATTTCTGTTGCAAGCCGTCCCTCTACACCATGTTTGGCTACAAGACTTCCCTATGGAACAGAAATTAAGAGAGAAGACTTAGAGAAGATTGCTTTAGGAGAGGACTATTTAAAAGAATATGGTTTTTCTGTGGTGAGGATAAGGCTTCATGGAGAAATTTGCAGAATTGAAATTCCGAAAGAGGTTTTTTCGGATTTTTTGGAAAAATCTCAAGAAATAGTAAAACATTTACAGAAAATCGGATTTCAGTATGTAACGTTAGATATACAGGGATTTCGAAGCGGAAGTATGGATGAATTCAGAAATGAAAAGTTGTCAAGAAAAAATACTTGACAGAGTAAAAAGTCTGTTGTATGATAAGCAAGGTGATGCGAATGGAGAAATTTGTAGAGCAGACTTTACTGTATGATTTCTATGGTGAACTGCTGACAGTTCATCAGAGAAGAATTTATGAAGATGTGGTCTTAAATGACTACTCGCTCAGTGAAGTAGCTGACGACTTGGGAATTAGCCGTCAGGGAGTACATGATAACATTAAGCGCTGCAATAAAGCTTTGCAGGATTATGAGGCAAAGCTGCATTTGGTAGAAAAGTTTTTAAGTATCAAAGAAAAAGTTCATCGTATTCACGAACTGAGTAAGAAATGTGAAAAGCTTAGCAAACAGGAATTAGTTTTCCAAGTGGAAAATATTTCTCAGGAAATTTTAGAGGAGTTATAACAGATGGCATTTGAAAGCTTAACAGACAAATTACAGAATGTATTCAAAAACTTAAGAAAAAAAGGCCGTCTGACGGAAGCCGATGTAAAAGCTGCCTTAAAAGAAGTAAAAATGGCTTTATTAGAAGCCGATGTAAGCTTTAAGGTAGTAAAACAGTTTATGAAAGCGGTACAGGAAAGAGCCATTGGACAGGATGTAATGTCCGGTTTGAATCCGGGACAGATGGTAATCAAAATCGTAAACGAAGAGCTTGTGAAGCTTATGGGAAGCGAGACAACAGAGATTGCCTTAAAGTCAGGAAATGAAGTGACTGTTCTCATGATGGTAGGACTTCAGGGTGCCGGAAAAACAACGACTACCGCAAAGCTGGCAGGAAAGTTGAAATCTAAAGGCAAAAAACCTCTGTTAGCAGCCTGTGACGTATATCGTCCTGCGGCAATTAAACAGCTTCAGGTAAACGGTGAAAAACAGGGTGTGGATGTATTTTCCATGGGCGATAAAAACAGTCCTGTGGATATTGCGAAGGCTGCTTACGAGCATGCAAAAAATGAAAAGTATAATGTCTTGATTTTGGATACAGCAGGTCGTCTTCACATTGATGAAGACATGATGGAAGAACTGGAAAAAATCAAAGAAGCAATTACTGTGGATCAGACTTTACTGGTCGTAGATGCCATGACAGGTCAGGATGCTGTAAATGTAGCAGAAACCTTTGGTGAAAAGGTAGGAATTGACGGTGTTATATTGACAAAGATGGATGGTGACACTCGAGGTGGTGCTGCTCTTTCCATAAAGGCAATCAGCGGAAAACCAATTTTATATGTTGGTATGGGTGAAAAGCTTTCTGATTTAGAACAGTTTTATCCGGAACGTATGGCATCCCGTATTTTAGGTATGGGAGATGTTATGAGCCTGATTGAAAAAGCACAGGCAAATCTGGATGAAGAGAAGGCAAAGGAAATGGAACAGAAGTTCCGCAAAAATTCTTTTGGCTTTGATGATTATCTGGAAAGTATGAACCAGATGAAAAATATGGGTGGTTTATCCAGTGTATTGAGTATGCTTCCAGGTGTAGGTTCTCAGATGAAAGATTTGGAAGGTATGGTGGATGAAAAGGATATGGCTCGTAAAGAAGCGATTATCTTGTCTATGACACCGAGAGAACGTTCTCATCCGGAAATCTTAAATCCATCAAGAAAATATCGTATTGCAAAAGGCGCCGGTGTGGATGTATCAGAAGTCAATCGTATGGTAAAGCAGTTTGAGCAGGCTAAGAAAATGATGAAACAAATGCCCGGTCTAATGGGTGGCAAAGGTGGTAAAAGAGGAAAATTCAAACTTCCCTTTTAACATATATGAAAGATAATGAAATAAACCAGGAGGTGAAATGAAATGGCAGTAAAAATCAGATTAAGAAGAATGGGACAGAAAAAGGCTCCTTTTTATAGAATCGTTGTAGCAGATTCCAAATCTCCAAGAGATGGAAGATTTATCGAAGAAATCGGAACATACGATCCAACTCAGGAACCAAGCGTATATAAAGTAGATGAAGAAGCAGCTAAAAAATGGCTTGCAAATGGTGCTCAGCCAACAGATGTTGTTGCTAAAATCTTTAAACTGGCTGGTATCGAAAAATAATCTGGGAGGTGTCTTGTAATGAAAGAATTAGTTGAAGTAATTGCAAAATCTCTCGTAGATTGTCCTGAAGAAGTCATTGTGACAGAAACAGAAGATAATGATGCGATTTTCGTTGAACTTAAGGTGGCAGCTTCCGATATGGGTAAAGTAATCGGTCGTCAGGGACGTATTGCAAAGGCAATCCGTACTGTTGTAAAAGCAGCTTCTTCCAAGAGTGAAAAGAAAGTAGTCGTAGATATTTTACAGTAAGCAAGAGGTGAGCGCTATATGCGCCCCTTTTTGCTATGCAGGAAAAGGAAAGAAGGCTGTAGTAAATACTTATTTACTGCGGCTTTTTGTATGTAGAGTTTTAATGAGGAGATTTAACTGATGGAAGATTTATTGCAGGTGGGTGTAATTACCACTACACATGGAATCAGAGGAGAAGTAAAGGTTTTTCCTACCACAGATGATGCGCATAGATTTGATTATTTAAAAAGTGTACTTTTAGATACAGGAAAAGAGTTGTGTGAGCTTGATATAGAAAGAGTAAAATATTTTAAGCAGTATGTTATTTTGAAATTTAAGGACGTAGATGATATCAATGATATTGAGCCATATAAAGGGAAAAGCCTGTATGTAACAAGAGAGTTTGCAGTGCCTTTAAAAGAAAATGAGTATTATATTGCAGACTTAATCGGTATGGAAGTTTATTTGGAAGACGGAAAGCATTTTGGGACTTTGATGGATGTTATGGAAACAGGAGCAAACGATGTTTATGTGGTTCATCTGGAAGCGGGAAAAGAAGTTTTAATTCCAGCGATTAAAGACTGCATCAAAGAAGTAGATGTAGAGAATGGAAAAATGGTCGTTCATCTTTTGAAGGGCCTGTGCTAGGAGGGATAAAATGGATTTTCATGTACTTACGCTGTTTCCTGAAATGGTGGAAAATACAGTCCAGACCAGTATTACAGGAAGAGCAGTGAAAAACGGAAAAATAGCCCTCCATACGGTAAATATCAGAGATTTTGCAGACAATAAACATTCTCGTGTAGATGATTACCCTTACGGGGGCGGTGCAGGAATGGTCATACAGGCAGAGCCTGTGTATCAGGCATATCAGTCTGTAAAAAAACGGACTTCAAAGCCCAGATGTATTTATCTCACTCCTCAGGGAAAGGTTTTTAACCAGACTATGGCAGAGGAGTTTGCCTTGGAAGAGGAGCTGGTTTTTCTCTGTGGGCATTATGAGGGAATTGACGAGAGAGTTTTAGAGGAAATCGTGACAGATTATGTTTCTATCGGAGACTATGTGCTCACCGGAGGAGAACTGGCTGCCTGTGTTATGATTGATGCAATTTCCCGGTTTGTTCCAGGCGTTTTAAATAATGAGGAGTCTTCTCAGTTTGAGTCCATGCAGGATAATTTGCTGGAATATCCCCATTATACCAGACCGGAAAGCTGGAGAGGAAAAAATGTGCCTGCGGTATTGCTGACCGGAGACCATACAAAAATTGAGGCGTGGCGTTTGGAAGAGTCTTATAAAAGGACAAAGGAAAGACGTCCTGATTTAAGAGCAAAAAACCGTCCTGTGACAGCCGCTTATTTCAGTCCGACAGGGGGAACAAAAAAAGCAGCGGAGCTATTGGCTTGCTGTTTGACGCAAAATCCGCAATATATTGATTTGACGAGAAGAAAGCTGCGCAGAGAAAAAAGAGAGTTTTCCGGTCAGGAATTACTCCTTGCAGCAGCGCCTGTCTATGGCGGACAGCTTCCGTCCTTGGATGACAAGTTATTTTCAAATTTAAAGGGAAATCAAACACCTTGTGTCATCATGGCTGCTTATGGAAACAGACATTATGATGATACCCTCTCCCAGATGAAAAAAATCCTGGAGGAAAGAGGATTTGTGTGCATTGGAGCTATTGCACCGGTTATTCCACACATTTATTCGGATAAACTAGGGGCAGGCAGACCCAATGAGCAGGATGCGGCAATTTTTAAGAAATTTGCGGTACTGATAAAAAAACGCATAGAAGAAGGGGAAGAACAGGGATTTGCTTCTGTTCAAGTTTCCGGAAATCCCATGCCGGATAAAAAAGAGATGAAGCCTGTACCAAAAGCTTTTATAAAAGAACGCTGCACAGGCTGTCAGGTATGCGTGCAGAAATGTCCTGTGTATGCCATTTCCAAGGATACGCTGGAAATTGACGAAAGGAAATGTATTTCCTGTATGCGATGCGCTTTACTGTGTAAAAAGGGAGCAAGAGCTTATGACGCATCTGCGGTAAAAGCTCATTTAGAAGAAAAATTTCTGACACCGAGAGAGGTGGAATTTTTCTAATCTGTTTAAAAATCAAGGGAAAATACTTGACAAGGATATGGGGAGATAGTATAATTACCCATGTTGTAAAAAGAGATGGTCCTCTGTTGCTGATTGCATTAAGAACGTCCGAATTTAAAGGAGAAAAATCATGAACGAAATTATTAAAAACATTGAAGCTGCTCAGATGAAAGCAGAAGCACCGGAATTCAACGTAGGAGATACTGTAAGAGTTCACGGTAAAATCAAAGAAGGTAATCGTGAAAGAATTCAGGTTTTCGAAGGTGTTGTATTAAAGAAACAGGGTGGAAGCAACCGTGAAACATTCACAGTTAGAAAAAATTCTAACGGAATTGGTGTTGAAAAAACATGGCCATTACACTCCCCTAACGTAGAAAAAGTAGAAGTTATCAGACGCGGTAAAGTAAGACGTGCTAAACTGAACTACTTAAGACAGCGTGTAGGTAAAGCAGCGAAAGTAAAAGAGTTAGTAAAATAATAACGGAAACATGACAGGGACACATACTTTGGTATATGTCCCTGTTTCTTCAATACGGATAATTTAGGTGAAAACAGGATGAAAAAGAAGAAAAGCAGAAAAAAGAGAGAACAGCAAAGGGAAATGGCGCTGGAGTTTATTAAAAGTAAAAGAGGTAGAACAGTTTTTAGCTGGGTATTTCAGGTGGCAGTGGTGTTGGCTGTTGCTGCAGTGGTATCTATTTTCTTTTTTCAGAGTATTCGTATGCAGGAAAGCAGTATGGAACCTACCTTGCGGACAGGTGAAACTTTTTTTATAAATAAGCTGGCATATAAGCTAACAGGGCCCAAAAGAGAAGATATGATTGCCTTTACAAAGGATGGAAAAGACAATGCGGCAATTCATATTAAAAGAGTAATCGGACTTCCCGGAGAAACAATTCAAATTCAGAATGGGGAAGTTTATATTGATGGAAAAAAATATAAAGAAAAAATGAAAGTGGATAAAATGACAAATCCCGGTCTGGCAGACGAAGGGGTTACTTTGAAAAATGATGAATATTTTGTGTTAGGTGACAATCGAAATAACAGTGAAGACAGCCGCTTTGCAGAGGTAAAGAAAGTTAAGAAGAAATATATTGAAGGTAAGCTGTGGTTTCGAGTTGCACCGGTAAACAAAATGGGATTTATAAAACATTAGACAAAAGGAGAAATAGCATGAATTATCAATGGTACCCGGGACACATGACAAAAGCAAAACGTATGATGCAGGAGAATATTAAGCTCATTGACCTGATTATTGAGGTGGTGGATGCGAGAATTCCTTTTTCCAGTCGAAATCCGGATATAGATGAATTAGGCAAAAATAAAGCAAGACTTATTTTGTTAAATAAATCAGATTTAGCAGATGAGCGCGAAAATGAGAAATGGGCAGAATATTTTAAAAGCAAAGGCTATTATGTAGTAAAATTAAATGCAAAAAGCGGTGCAGGGATAAAAGGAGTTCTTCCTGTTGTCATGGAGTCCTGTAAAGAAAAGCTTGAGCGAGACAGAAAAAGAGGAATTATCAACAGACCAATCAGAGCGATGGTAGTGGGAATTCCAAATGTAGGAAAATCTACATTTATCAATGCATTTGCAGGGAAAGCCTGCACGAAAACAGGAAATAAACCAGGCGTGACAAAGGGAAAACAGTGGATACGCATTAACAAAAACGTAGAACTTCTGGATACACCGGGGATTTTATGGCCGAAATTTGAAGATCAGAGCGTAGGAGCAAAACTCGCTATGGTAGGCTCTATTAAAGACGAAATTTTAAATTTAGAAGAATTATCTCTGGAATTGTTAAAATATCTTCATGAGTCTTATGAGGGCGTTTTGACAAAAAGATATGATATTGAGGAAAGCGAAAATGCACTTTCTATGTTGGAACAAGTTGCAGAAAATAGGAAATGTATACAGAAAGGTAACGAGCTGGATTATTTAAAGGCAGCTAATATTTTATTAGAAGAGTTTAGAAACGGGAAAATCGGAAAAATTACTTTAGAAAAGCCGGAGGCTTAAAATGGAAAGTATTCAGGAAATTAAAGAGAGATTTAAGAATACACCGATACAGGAATTGCCTGCTTTTTGTGAAATTTACAGGGCGGATGAACGAAAAGGTGTACAGAAGCTTGTAGAACAGGGGCACAAGCGCATAGCTGCTTTAGAAAAAGAAAAAGAACGTTTAAAGCAAATGAGAGAATTTGAGCGTGAATATGAACATTTAGGCTATATTTGTGGGATTGATGAAGTGGGGCGTGGCCCTTTTGCCGGTCCTGTAGTGGCAGGTGCAGTGATTTTGCCGCCGGATTGTGAAATTTTATATGTGAATGACTCAAAACAGCTTTCTGAAAAAATGCGAGAACAACTTTATGATGAAATTATGGAAAAAGCAGTTTCTGTGGCAGTTGGATATGCAAGTCCTCAGAGAATTGATGAAATCAATATTTTGCAGGCGACCTATGAAGCCATGCGAGAGGCAGTTTCAAAGCTTGCGGTGACTCCCCAGATTTTGTTAAATGATGCAGTGACTATTCCTCAGATTACCATCCCTCAAGTGCCTATTATTAAGGGAGATGCAAAGAGTATTTCCATAGCGGCGGCCAGTATTGTGGCAAAGGTTACCAGAGATCGCCTGATGAGGGAATATGATAAAATCATGCCGGAATATGGGTTTGCATCCAATAAAGGATACGGCTCTAAAGAACATATTGAGGCCATTAAGAAATATGGTCCGACTCCGATACACAGAAGGAGTTTCATTCATAATGTGACAGGGGAAAATTATGAATGAAATTGGCAGAAAATATGAAGAAAAAGCAGCTGAACTTTTGGAAAAACAAGGATATTTTATATTAGAACGAAATTACCGGTGTAAACAAGGGGAGATTGATTTAATTGGAAAAGAGGGGGAGTATCTGTGTTTTATTGAAGTGAAATACAGAAGTGATTTAAGTTACGGAAGCCCACTGGAAGCCGTGACGAAAGCAAAGCAGAGAAAAATTTCCAGAACAGCCTTGTATTATCTTACCAAAGAGGGATATCCTGAGGATACGCCTTGTCGTTTTGACGTAGTAGGGATATCTTCCAATAGGGCAGAGCTTATTCGAAATGCCTTTGAATATCAAAGATAAATGAAAAAAAATCAATGGGATAATTGCATAAATTTAACAGAAAATCTTAGGTACTATTACATAAATGTTACGAAAAAATGAAAAAAGGCTATTTTTCTTGTGAATATTATGTTATAATCAGTTTCGGTTATGAAAAGGAGCTTTGATTATGAGGAAAAAAACAAGTACAGGTCTGATTTTGGGGCTTTTATCAGCAAGTCTGATTATCACTCCTTGTTACGCTGCGACTACACAGAGTAAGATTTCTGCAGAGCAGGGTAAACAAAAGGAAAATGAGAAACAGTTAAATGATGCTCAGGGAAGAATCAAAAGTCTGGAATCCAAGAAAAATAATTTGGAAGAGTACTTGACAGAACTGAATAACCAGCTTAGCGAATTGGGAGAAAACCTTCAGGATATTCAGAGTCAGTCAGATGCAAGACAGGAAGAACTGGCGGAGCTTGAAACCCAACTGGGAGAAGCGCAAAAAAAAGAGGAAGAACAGTATTCCAAAATGAAACTTCGTATTCAGTATATGTACGAAAATTCAAATAGTTCTTATATAACATTATTTTTGGAAGCAAAGGATCTTTCAGAATTTTTAAGTCAGGCAGAAAATATGTCGCAGATGACAAAGTATGATAGAAAGATGCTGGAAGAATATAAAAAGACAACAGCGGAAATTAAAGAAAAAGAAGAAAGTATAAAAAAAGAGCAGGAAAAGCTTAAAAAGCTTCATAAAGAAAGTTTAGAAAAGCAGGACGAGATTTCATCAGTTATGAAAAGTACCCGGTCTCAGATGGAAGAATATGAGACACAGATTTCTGCGGAAAAGGATACTACAAAAGCATTGCTGAATAAAATCAATGTGCAAAGTGATAAAATCAATGCTTTAATTAAGCAGGAAAAGGATGAGGAGGCTGCACAGTCACAGAAACCGTCTGTACAAACTCCAAAGCCGGATAATACTGCGAAACCGGAAAACACAACAAAACCGGAAAATAAGCCTGCGCCGGAAGAAAGTAAACCGGAAACACCGCAGAAACCGGAAGATAATAACAACAATTCTCAGGAAAGTGAAGGTCAGAATACATCTGGTGAGAAATATTTAGGAAAATTTAAGATTACGGCATATTGTAACGGTTCTTGCTGTTCAGGGCATTCCAGCGGCTTAACTGCCAGCGGAACTGTTCCGGTACAGGGAAGAACAGTAGCTATGAATGGAATTCCTTTTGGAACGAAATTAAAAATAAATGGATCTGTGTATACAGTAGAGGACAGAGGTGTACCTTATGGACATGTTGATATTTATTTTGAAAGTCATGAGGATGCGATGGAATTTGGGAGAATGTACGCAGATGTATATCAAGTGAATTAAAGATTACATAATAAAAACAGATGGCCTTGTGACCATCTGTTTTTCAATGTTTGATAAGTTTTTAGCACCTCTTCAGAAGCTTATTGATTTTCTTTGTTGTATTTCGAACTTTGTTTACAGATAAGTCATGGTTTAAAATATCCATGATACTTGCCAGATATTTACTCATATCAGCTTCCAGATAATAAGGACGTGTCAGCAATTCTGGATTTCTGTAGTTTAGATTTGTAGTAATCACACGATAAATATATTCTTTTTCGTAATATTCATCGAATTTTTCCAGTCCGTCTGTGAAAAGACCAAAAGTAGTACATACAATTACACGTTTTGCCTTACGTTCTTTTAATTTTCTTGCAACATCTAACATACTTTCTCCGGAAGAAATCATGTCGTCAATAACAATCACATCTTTTCCTTCTACGGAGTCGCCTAAAAATTCATGAGCAACAATTGGATTACGTCCGTTTACAACGGTGGAATAATCACGGCGTTTGTAGAACATACCCATGTCAACACCTAAAATATTAGAGAAGTACACAGCTCTTTGCATAGCACCTTCGTCAGGGCTGATAATCATTAAGTGCTCGTTATCAATTTTAAAATCTTCGATATTTGCACATAATGTTTTTAAGAACTGGTAAGTTGGCATGAAGTTATCAAATCCGGATAACGGAATTGCATTCTGCATACGTGGATCATGAGCGTCAAAAGTAATGATATTAGAAACACCCATTTGAACTAATTCCTGAAGTGCAAGAGCACAGTCGAGAGATTCTCTTTTGCTTCTTTTGTGCTGGCGGCTTTCATAGAGGAAAGGCATGATTACGTTAATACGATGTGCTTTTCCGGCAGCAGTAGCAATAATACGTTTTAAATCCTGATAATGGTCGTCAGGTGACATGTGATTCACATGTCCGCACATATTGTAAGTTAAACTGTGATTACAGACATCTACCATAACAAACATATCTGCACCACGAATAGATTCGTTGATTACACCTTTGGCTTCTCCTGAACCAAAGCGTGGGCAGCTGCAGTCAATGAGAAAACTGTTTTCAGCATAACCCCGGAAGTTTAATCCGGATTGATTGTGAGAATTTAATTCTTTTCGGAATTGTACCAGATGAGCATCTACCTGAGAAGCTAATTCAGAACAGCTTTTTAATGCTGCTATTTTAATAGGAGCCACCGGGATAGATTTTTCCAGCAAACTGATATTAACCATAATGACCTCCATTTTACAGTTATTTGACATAATTACACAATAAGTTATAACATTCGACACGCATGAGAGTCAAGGAAAAATATTGCTTTTTTCATATAATGTTGGTATTATAAAAAATAACGGGCATTTGCAGGAGGAAGAATATGAAAAATAACCGACATAAAATCAGCCAGGTAAAAGAAGGAAGCATTGCCTGGGAGTTAGAATTAGAGCCGGGAGATGAGTTGATCAGCATCAATGGAGAAACCATAGAAGATGTTTTTGATTATCATTATCTGGTGAATGATGAATATATAGAATTGCTGATAAGAAAATCAAATGGCGAAGAATGGGAACTGGAAATCGAAAAAGAGTTTGAAGAGGATTTAGGCATCGAGTTTGAAAACAGTCTGATGGATGAATATCGTTCCTGTAGAAATAAATGTGTTTTTTGCTTTATTGATCAGATGCCACCGGGAATGCGAGAAACGCTGTATTTTAAAGACGATGATTCTCGACTGTCTTTTTTACAGGGGAATTATGTAACGCTTACTAATATGAGTGACCATGATATTGACAGAATTATTCATTATCATTTAGCGCCGATTAATATTTCTTTTCAGACTACAAATCCTAAGCTTCGATGTAAAATGCTGAATAATCGTTTTGCCGGAGATATTTTTCCTAAGGTACAGCGCTTATTTGAAGCGGGAATTGAGATGAATGGACAGATTGTTCTGTGTAAAGGGTTAAATGATAAGGCTGAATTAGAACGTAGTATTTGTGATTTAACACAGTATTTGCCTCATTTGCGCAGCGTTTCTGTGGTTCCTGTGGGACTTAGTAAATATAGGGACGGGCTTTATCCATTAGAGCCTTTTACAAAGGATGAGGCAGCGCAGGTAATTGACACCATTGAAAGCTGGCAAAAGAAAATCTTTCCTGAATTTGGGATTCATTTTATTCATGCCAGTGATGAATGGTATCTGCTGGCAGGCAGAGAACTTCCTGAGGAAGAACGATATGACGGCTATCTTCAGTTAGAAAACGGAGTGGGTATGTTGCGGCTTTTAGATACAGAAGTGACAGAGGCTCTGGAAGAAACAGTTTCTGATAACAGAAAGAGAAAGATTTCTTTTGCAACAGGAAGGTTGGCATATCCGTATATATGCAAATATGCAGATAAAGTGAAGGAAAAGTTCCCTCACATAGAAATCCAAGGATATGAAATACGCAATGACTTTTTCGGAGAGAGGATTACCGTGTCAGGGCTTTTGACAGGCCAAGATATAATCAAGCAACTTGCAAATGAAGATTTGGGAGAATGTCTGTTGCTTCCTTGTAATTTGCTTCGAAGTGGAGAAGATGTATTTCTGGATGATACAACCGTAGGTGAAATTGAAACAGCTTTAAAAGTTCCTGTGCAGATTGTAGATGAAGCAGGTGCGGATTTTGTAGCGGCAGTTTTAGGAGAAAATACAGGAAAAACAAATAAAAGGAGAACAATGTATGAGCAAACCGATTGTAGCAATTGTTGGAAGGCCTAATGTAGGAAAATCAACACTTTTTAATGCCCTTGCAGGGGAAAAGATTTCTATTGTAAAAGATACACCAGGAGTAACAAGAGATAGAATTTATGCAGAAGTAACATGGTTGGACAAGACGTTTACTATGATTGATACCGGAGGAATTGAACCGGAGAGTAATGATGTTATTCTTTCTCAGATGAGAGAGCAGGCACAGATTGCTATTGATACTGCAGATGTCATTATTTTCATGACAGATGTTCGTCAGGGCCTGGTAGATGCAGATTCAAAAGTAGCGGATATGCTTCGAAGAAGTAAAAAGCCAGTAGTTTTAGTTGTAAATAAAGTGGATAGTTTCCAAAAATTCATGATGGATACTTATGAGTTTTATAATTTGGGAATTGGAGAACCGGTACCTATTTCTGCTGCATCTATGTTGGGATTAGGAGATATGCTGGAAAAAGTCGTAGAACATTTCGATGATGATGCACAAAATGATGAAGAAGATGAAATTCCCAAAATTGCAGTAGTAGGAAAACCAAATGTAGGGAAATCTTCTCTGATTAACAAAATTTTAGGAGAAGATAGAGTCATTGTTTCTAACATTGCAGGAACTACCAGAGATGCTATTGATACAAAGGTGACTTATCAAGGAAAAGAATATACTTTTATTGACACAGCAGGTCTTCGTAGAAAAAACAAGATTAAAGAAGAACTGGAGAGATATAGCATTATTCGTACGGTAACTGCTGTAGAAAGAGCAGATGTGGTGGTTATGATGATTGATGCCACAGAAGGTGTAACAGAGCAGGATGCAAAAATTGCAGGAATTGCTCATGACAGAGGAAAAGGTGTGGTAATTGCCGTAAATAAATGGGATGCTATTGAAAAGAATGACAAAACGATTTATAAGTTTACCAATAAAGTAAGAGAGACTCTTTCTTATATGCCTTACGCAGAGATTATGTTTATTTCTGCACATACAGGACAGAGAATTCCAAAGCTTTTTGAAACTATTGATATGGTTCTGGAAAATCAGACACTGCGTATTCAGACAGGTGTCTTAAATGAGATTATTACAGAAGCAACAGCTCTTCAGCAGCCACCTTCTGACAAGGGGAAACGTTTAAAAATCTTCTATACAACACAGGTTTCTGTAAAACCGCCTACTTTTGTTATTTTTGTAAATGATAAAGAATTGATGCATTTTTCTTATGTGAGATATTTGGAAAATAAAATCAGAGAAGCATTCGGATTTAAAGGAACTTCGTTGAAGTTTATTATTCGTGAGCGAAAAGAGGGAGAATAGAGAAAATGTTAGCGCGAGTGATTTGTCTGGCAATCGGTTATGTATGTGGGTTGTTTCAAACCTCTTACATTTATGGAAAGAAAAACGGAATTGATATACGTGAACATGGAAGTGGAAATGCAGGAAGTACGAATGCATTGAGAACGCTGGGAAAAAAAGCAGGGGCATTAACGCTTTTGGGGGATTGTTTAAAATGCGTTGTGGCTATTCTTATTGCAAAATTACTTTTTGCATCACACCAGGGAAATGATTTACTGCTTTTAGAGTTATATGCAGGTGCGGGTTGTGTTTTGGGACATAATTTTCCTTTTTATCTGAAATTTAAAGGTGGAAAGGGTATTGCAGCATCGGTAGGTCTTTTGTTGGCATTTGACTGGAGGCTGTTTCTGATTTGTGCCGTATTGTTTTTTGGAGCATTTTTCCTGACACATTATGTGTCTTTGGGCTCTTTGTTGGCGTATTTTGGATTTGTAGTGGCGCTTATTATTTTCGGACAAATGGGGACTTATGACTGTACGCAGCCTGCTTTATATGAAATGTATGGTGTGGCAGTAGTTTTAATGCTTCTGGCATATTGGAGGCATAGACAGAATATTGTTCGTTTGATACATGGAAATGAAAACAAAATTTTTCTTAGGAAAAAGAGGTAGAAGCTTATGAGCAAAGTAAGTGTAATTGGGGCAGGAAGCTGGGGCACGGCTCTGGCAATTCTTTTAGAAAAGAATGGGCATGAGGTGACCTTGTGGTCGCATAGGGAAGAAGAAGCAAAAGAACTGGCAAAAAGCAGAGAACACAAATCAAAGCTTCCGGGGGTACAGATACCGGAGAGAATTGAAATTACCGGTAATTTAGAAAGCGCTTTACAGGCAAAAGATGTACTTGTCTTTGCAGTACCTTCTGTGGCAGTGCGCAGTACAGCAAAAAAGGTTGCCCCTTATGTAAAAAAGGGACAGCTGATTGTGAATGTGGCAAAGGGAATAGAGGAGACGACTCTGATGACACTTACGGATATTATCGAAGAAGAAATTCCCGGAGCAAAGGGCTGTGTGCTTTCAGGACCCAGCCATGCAGAGGAGGTAAGCCGAGGACTTCCTACAACCTGTGTAGTCGGAGCAAAGGACAAAGAAACGGCAGAGTTTTTGCAGAACGTTTTTATGAGTCCTGTATTTCGTGTTTATATCAGTCCGGATATTCTGGGCATTGAGCTGGGCGGTGCGCTAAAAAATGTCATTGCGCTGGCGGCAGGAACAGCAGACGGACTGGGATACGGGGATAATACAAAGGCAGCCTTAATTACGAGAGGAATTACGGAAATCGCCCGTCTGGGAATTGCCATGGGGGCAAAAGCTGATACCTTCTATGGATTATCCGGTATAGGAGATTTAATTGTAACCTGTGCAAGTAAGCACAGCAGAAACCGAAAAGCAGGTTATCTCATGGGACAGGGCAGAAGTATGCAGCAGGCGATGGACGAAGTAAACATGGTTGTAGAAGGCGTATACTCTGCAAAGGCAGGTCTTGCATTATCACAAAAATATAAAGTGGAAATGCCGATTATCGAGCAGGTAAATAAAGTGCTTTTTGAAGGAAAAGCGCCGGCAGCTGCGGTAAAAGAATTGATGGTAAGAGATAAGAAGATTGAGTCTTGGGATAGCACATGGACAATGGAATAAAAGTAAAAGGAGCTGCATATTTGTATGATATGCAGCTCCTTGTGTTAAGGATAAGCATCAAGGCATCATATCTTCGGGAATGCCTGTGATACGTTGTCCGGTATTCATAGCAGAAATGGCGGACATTTCCTCCGGTGTCAGAGAAAAGTCGAAGATTTTGCTGTTTTCTTCTAAATGATTTTTCTGGCCTGCTTTTGGGATGACAGAAATATTCTGCTGTACAAGCCAGCGAAGACCGATTTGCGCAGGTGTTTTCTGATGTCGGTTTCCGATTTCCAGCATAAGCGGACTGTTCATATAAGCCCCTCTGGCAAGGGGAGCATAAGCCTGTAAGGCGATGCCGCTGCTTTGACAGTAGGAAACAAGCTCAGGAGTTTGGAAAAGCGGATGCAGTTCTACCTGATTAACGGCAGGAACAATATCGGAACATTCCTTTAAAAGTTCTAAATCATGTACAGAAAAATTGGAAACACCGATGGATTTAACAACACCGGAAGCCTGTAATTTTTCTAAGACGTGCCAAGTGTTGCAGAAGCAGCCGGGCACAGGCCAATGGATAAGATACAAATCCAGATATTCTAGTCCCAGACGCTCCAGACTGCGATAAAAGCTGTCTTCAATATTTCCGATGCGCTGTGCCGTATTCCATAATTTTGTGGTGATAAATAATTCACTTCGCGGAATGGAAAGGGCTTTTATGGATTTTCCGATGCCTTCCTCGTTTTTATAAAAAGAAGCCGTATCAATCAGGTGGTAGCCACAGGAAAATGCTTCCAGAATTTCTTGTTTTAGTTGATTGTCATCTGTTGTTTTATATGTGCCAAGTCCTAAGAGAGGCATCTCTTTTGTGTCGTTTAAATGAATAATATGATTGCCGAAAGACATATAAAAACCTCCTTGTACTATTGACAGTATAACATGAAAATGTGAAGAATGTACAACGTTTTTATTAAATTTCAAAATTGGCAAAAGATTGTTCAAAAACCTACAAAATCCATAGCGAATAAAGGGGAAAATGCTGTTTTCTGTATATGGAAAAAGATGTCAGGAAGAAGACTTATACAAAAGGGGAAAAGAGGCTTTTGAAGCTATTGCACAAAAATAACAAAAAGTTAAATAAATAAGTGGAGATATTGAAAATATTTACGGGTTGGACTTAGAAAAAAACATAAAATATCTTGATAAAAATAATGAAACCATGTATAATGAGCTTAATTGATAAATTATTGTCATTCAGTGCGTAAAAATATAAAACAGCGCACAGAAAGGATGGAAAAATGCACTTAATCAAAGATGAAAATGGCAATGTAATTCCTCACGGAAGTGATCATCATCATGACCACGAGCATGGACATGAGCACTGCGGCAGCTGCAACAGTGACTGTCAGGGAAACTGCACAGATGAAGTGGTAGCCTTGTTAAATTATATGTTATCACACAATGAGCATCATGCAGAGGAATTGGATCAGATGGCAGAAAATCTGGAAAAGCTGGGTATGCCGGATGCGGCAAAAACCATTAAAGAAGGCGTTGCAGATTTCAAAAAAGGCAATATGCGTTTGGGACTGGCCCTGACACTTGTTAAGGAACATTTAAAGGAGGCGTAAATATGTGTCTTGCAACTGTTCAAAAAGAAAGTGACAACACGGTTATCTGTAAAATGGTAAGCCGTATTGATGTAGAAGGAGAAAATGTTATTCTTCGTGACATCATGGGTGAAAAAACAGTGATTAAAGGGAAAATCCTTATGGTGGATTTAGCAAACAGCCTTGTAAAGCTGGATTGCGAATAAGATTTTAAAGGGTAACACCTTAAAATAATATAATATTTTAAATGCGGAGGTACAAACTTATGAAATTATCAGATGCAATGAGAGAGAAAATGCTCCTTTCTTTTGAGCTTTTCCCACCAAAAACAGACAAAGGTATGGAAAATCTTCCGGGAACAATCGAACATTTATGTAAGTACAAACCAGAATATATTTCCTGTACATACGGTGCCGGCGGAACAAACGTTGGTAAAAACATGGACGTATGTAAAATGATTAAAGATGCAGGAACAATCCCTGTTACACATTTTACATGTATTGGAAATACAGCAGAAGGTATTAAAGACCAGCTTCAGAATTATCTGGACAACGGTGTAGACCATATGCTGGCTCTGCGTGGCGACCTTCCGTTCGGATGGACAGGAACAGGCGGAGATTTCGCTTATGCAACAGATTTGGTTGCTTATGTTCGTAAAGAATTCGGCGATAAAATCGAAATCGCAGTTGCAGGTTCTCCTGAAGGACATATTTCCTGCCGCAGCTTAGAAGCTGATATCGCAGTTCTGAAACAGAAACAGGACAACGGTGCTGACTACATCATGACTCAGTTATGCTGGGATATGGAACAGTTTAAATACTGGTTAGACGCAATCCGTTGCGCAGGTATCACAATGCCGGTTGACGTAGGTATCATGCCAATCTTAGATCAGGCTGCTACAATCAATATGGCTCTGTCACGTAACGCATGTGTAATGCCACGTGAACTTTGCGAAATCATCTCCAAAAATTGGATCTTCCCAAATCCATTTGTACAGGATCCATTTGATGCAGATGTAGAAGGTAAAAAAGCAAGATTTAAAGAAGCTGGTATTGAATATACAATCAGACAGATTGATGAATACCGTGCTTGCGGTATCGATGGTATCCATCTGTACGCATTGAACAAATGGAAAGATGTATCTGAAATCATCGACCGTTCCGGACTTCGTACATTAGTATAAGAAGTATAAAAATGTAAAGAAACATAGGAGGTGCCCTTTATGGCGCATGTAATTGCAGTTGCCGGAAAAGGCGGCGTAGGTAAGACAACACTGACAGGACTTATTATTCAGTATCTGGGCGAAAAGGGCAAAGGTCCTATTCTTGCAGTAGATGCAGATGCAAATTCAAATTTAAATGAAGTGCTTGGTGTAAAAGTAGACGCAACCCTCGGTGATGTCCGTGAAGAAGTTGCCCGTTCTGAAATGGCAAAGGATAATCCTATTCCTGCCGGTATGACTAAGGCGGATTATATGGAATTTAAGTTTGATGATGCGTTGGTAGAAGATGATGATTTTGATTTGCTGGTAATGGGCCGTACTCAGGGGAAAGGCTGTTATTGTTTTGTAAACGGTCTTTTGCAGGCGCAGCTTCAGCGATTAGAAAAAAATTATCCATACATTATCGTAGATAATGAAGCAGGTATGGAACACATCAGCAGAGGTGTGCTTCCAAGCATGCAGACAGCAATTCTGGTCAGCGACTGTTCCCGTAGAGGTGTGCAGGCGGTAGGAAGAATTGCAAAACTGATTGAGGAATGTGATATGCACCCTCGTCAGATTGGATTGATTATTAACCGTGCACCCGGCGGCGTACTCAATGAGGGTACAAAGCAGGAAATTGAAAATCAGGGACTTCATCTTCTGGGGGTTGTACCTCAGGACGAGACTGTTTTTGATTATGATTGTGAAGGGAAACCTACAATCAATCTTCCGGAAGACTCTCCGGTAAAAAAAGCTATACGGGAAATAGTCGATAAGTTAGATATTTAAAGCGTAAGCTTTCTCCTCTCTGTCCGGGCATAAGAAAAACCTGTTGTAGCGTAAGCTATGCAATGGCTGGAAACAATTTTGATGCAGCCGTTGAGGCAGAGAGGATTTTTTATAAAGCTTGTAACCCCCCTGGGGTGGATATAGGGGTATACAGTCCACCCCGAAAATTGAAGAATGCCAACTTCAGGAAAAATATTTGAAAAAGAGGCGACAATAAAAGGAGGATATTCATGAGTGAATTCAGATTAACAACAGTAGAAGAATTTGAAGCTGCTACTGCGAGACTTCTGGAAACAGGCGCTAAAGTAGGCGCTGATTCCTGGCAGGCTCGTGTAAAAAATCAGACACCACATTGTAAATTTGGAGAAGAAGGTATTTGCTGCCGTATCTGTACAATGGGTCCATGCCGTATTACAAAGAAGGCACCAAGAGGTATTTGCGGTTGTGACGTACATGGTATTGTAGGTCGTAATTACTTAAAATTTACAGCAGGCGGAGCTGCTACACACTCTGACCATGGCCGTGAAATTTGTCATACTTTATATGAAGCATCAGCAGATGGATGCTATAAAGTAAAAGATCCTGAAAAACTGATTCGCATTGCAAATGAATGGGGAATGGAAACAGAAGGAAAAGATATTTATGAATTGGCACATGAAGTTGCATTAGAAGGTTTAATGGAATATGGTAAACCATTCGGAACTCAGAGATTTTTAAAGAGAGCTCCTGAATCACAGCAGAAGCTGTGGGAAGAAAATGAATTAGCACCTCATGCTATTGACAGAGAAGTTTCCCGTTCTCTTCACATGGCTCACATGGGATGTTCTTCTAAGCCGGAAGCTTTAGTAAAACAGTCTATTAGAGCTGGTTTAAGTGATGGTTGGGGCGGCTCCATGATGGGTACAGAATTCTCCGATATCTTATTTGGTACTCCAAAGCCAATTGAAACAGAAGCAAACTTAGGTGTTATGGTAGAGGAAAACGTAAATATCGTTGTACACGGTCATGACCCAAGTCTTTCTGAGATGATTTGTGAGGTTGCTGACAGCCCAGAAATGATTGCTTATGCAAAAGAACAGGGCGCAAAAGGTATTACAATTTCCGGTGTATGCTGTACATCTAATGAAGTTGCAATGCGCCGTGGTATTCCGATGGCTGGTAACTTCTTACAGCAGGAAAACGTTGTATTAACAGGTGCTTGTGAAGCAATCGTTGTAGACGTACAGTGTATTTTCCCAGCATTAGGACCTTTAAGCAAATGTTTCCATACAAAATTCATCACAACATCTCCAATTGCTCAGATGCCTGATTCTGAATTTGTTCGTTTTGATGCTCATACAGCATTAGAAAAAGCAACACAGATTGTTAAAATGGCGATTGAAAACTTCAAAAACAGAAAACCTGAATTAGTTCATATCCCACAGATGAAACAGAAAGCAACTGTAGGTTATTCTACAGAAGCAATCGTTAAAGTTCTGGATGGTGTTACAAACTCACAGGTTGATGAAACAGGTACAACAAAACCATTATTACAGTGTATTACATCTGGTGTACTTCGTGGTGCAGTTGCTATGGTTGGATGTAATAATCCAAAAGTTCGTCCTGACCTTGCTCATATCGAATTAATGAAAAAATTAGTTGCAAATGATATCATCATTATTGCTTCCGGATGTTCTGCTCAGGCTGCTGCAAAAGCAGGTCTTATGGACAAGAGAGCAAAAGATATCTGCGGTGATGGTCTGAAGAGAGTTTGTGAGCTGGCTGATATTCCTCCAGTACTTCACATGGGCTCTTGTGTTGATATCTCCCGTATGCTGGTTCTGGCTGCAACCCTTGCAAAAGATTCCGGACTTCGTATTTCACAGCTTCCAGTTGTTGGATGTGCTCCAGAATGGATGTCAGAAAAAGCAGTATCTATCGGTAACTATGTAATTGGTTCCGGACTTGATACATACCTGGGTGTTGATCCTTATGCTTCAGGTTCCAGTGAAATGCTTGAAATCCTTACAAATGGTACAAGAGAATGGTGTGAAGCAGCATTTACTGTAGAAAAAGACATCGACAAATTGGGCGATTTAATGATTGAAAGAATTGAAGAAAAGAGAGCTGCTCTTGGTATCTAATCTTTAAACAGGAAAGGTGAATGACATGAAAATTGCAGTTACAGGAAAAGGCGGCGTAGGAAAAACTACGTTTGCAGCAACCCTTGCACGTTTATATGCAGAAGAAGGAAAACATGTGCTGGCGGCAGATGTAGACCCTGATGCAAACTTGGGATTAGCCCTTGGCTTTGATGAGGAAACTCTGGATTCTATTATCCCCATCACAAAAATGAGAAAGTTAATAGAAGAAAGAACAGGTTCAGGAGAGGATAATCAGTTTTATAAACTAAATCCGCAGGTAAGTGATATTCCTGATACATATTCCAAAATGGTAAATGGTGTAAGGCTGTTGGTTTTAGGTACTGTAGAAACCGGCGGAGGCGGCTGTGTTTGTCCTGAACATGTAATGCTCAGAAGGATTATCAATAATTTGGTGCTTCATCGTGACGATGTAGTTATTCTGGATATGGAAGCAGGATTAGAACATCTTGGCAGAGGGACTACAGAGTCAATGGATCAGTTTATTGTAGTAATTGAACCAGGTGCAAGAAGTGTTCAGACATATAAGAATGTAAAACGTCTTGCAGAAGATCTTGGTGTTAAACAGGTTCGTGTTGTTGCCAATAAGGTTCGAAATGCAGAGGATGAGGAATTTGTAAGAAGTAAAATTCCGGCTGAAGACCTTCTGGGTTTCATTCACTATAACACAGAAGTTATCGATGCTGATCGTCAAGGAAAATCACCTTTTGACTTCAGCAATACAGTAAAAGAAGAAATCACAAAAATCAAGACCATAATCGATAAGGGATTATGAGAATGTTAGGAGGAAAAGACATTGACATTATTTGAAACAGTATTTAGTGGAAATGACGCTGTCTATGGTTTAACAGAAGGTGCAATTAACGCTGCCATTGAACAGCATGGTGCTGACAAAGCTGTCAGCTTCCCAAATACAGCATACAGCTTACCTTGCTATTATGCTGTAACAGGCGTAAAGGTAAATACCTTAGGCGAATTAAAAGAAGCATTAGGAGTTGTAAAAACTCTTATGACAAGAGAAATGAGAACACATGACATCTTTATGTCAGGTGTAGCTACAGCTCTTTGTGCAGAATTTATCGAAGTATTAAAATATATTGATGGTGCAACACCTTATGAAGAACCATGCTATGGACATTTAGCAGATGCTGTTATCCGTGAACTTGGTGTTCCTCTTGTTACAGGAGATATCCCAGGTGTTGCTGTTATCTTAGGAAAAGCTCCTACAACAGAAGATGCAGTTGCATTAGTTAAGAGCTATCAGGCACAGGGTATTCTTGTTACTTTAGTAGGTGATGTGATTGACCAGTTGACAGAAGCTGGCATGAAGACAGGTGCAAATGTACGTGTTATTCCATTAGGTAAAGACGTTACATCTGTAATCCATGTTGTATCTGTTGCTTTAAGAGCTGCTTTAATTTTCGGTAACATTACACCAGGTGATGCTGGAAACTTAATGAAATATACAATGGAACGTGTTCCTGCATTTGTTAATGCGTTTGCACCATTAAATGATGTAATCGTTGCATGTGGAGCTGGCGCTATTGCTCTTGGTTTCCCTGTTATCACAAATCAGGAAGGTGTATCTGAAGTTCCTAAGAGCTTAATTGTTCAGACAGATGTAAGCAAATTTAATGCAACATCTCTGGAAGCTCGCGATATCAAGATTAAAATTACAAACATTGATATTCCGGTTGCATTCGCATCTGCATTTGAAGGTGAAATCATCCGTCGTGGTGATATGCAGGTTGAATTCGATGGTTCTCGTGTAGACTGTGCAGAGCTTGTACAGACAGTAGACGCTTCTGAAATCGAAGACCACAAGATTACAGTAGTTGGTCCTGAAGCAGACGAAATGGAATTAGGAAGCAAAAACAACATTGCTTACGTTGTTAAAGTTGCTGGTAAAAACATGCAGTCTGATTTTGAACCGGTTATCGAACGTAAATTCCATAACTACATTAACTGTATCGAAGGTGTATACCACACAGGACAGCGTGATATGCAGCGTATTCGTATCAGCAAAGATGCATTTAATGCAGGATTCCGTATTAAACATATCGGTGAAGTATTATATGCTTCTGTTAAAAATGAATTTGATGCAGTTGTTGATAAGTGTGAAGTTGTTATTTACACAGATCCTGCTGAATGTACAAGAATTCGTCATGAAGTTGCAATTCCAACATTCGACAAACGTGATGACCGTCTGAAATCTCTGACAGATGAATCTGTTGATGTTTACTACAGCTGTATTCTTTGTCAGGCATTCTCTCCATCTCACGTATGTGTTGTTACACCAGAACGTCTGGGACTTTGTGGAGCGGTTTCATGGTTAGATGCAAAAGCTACAAATGAACTTGATCCAAACGGACCTTGCCAGGTGATTACAAAAGAAAGACCAATCGATGAAAGAATTGGTGAATACGAAGACGTAAATGAAGCTGTACAGAAATTCTCTCAGGGTGCTCTGCAGGATGTATCTCTGTACTCTATCATGGAAAAACCAATGACATCTTGTGGATGTTTTGAATGTATCTGTGGTATTGAACCATTCTCTAATGGTGTTGTTATTACAAACCGTGAATATGCAGGTATGACACCACTTGGAATGACATTCCCAGAACTGGCTTCTATGACAGGTGGTGGTGTTCAGACACCTGGATTTATGGGACATGGTAAACATTTTATTGGTTCTAAGAAATTCATGAAAGCAGAAGGCGGTATTGAACGTATCGTATGGATGCCAAAAGAATTAAAAGAAACTGTTGCTGAAAGAGTAAATCAGACAGCAAAAGAACTGTACGGAATTGACAACTTCATCGATATGGTTGGTGATGAAACAATCGCAACAGACCCTGAAGAATTAGTTGCATTCTTAACAGAGAAAAACCATCCGGCCCTTTCTATGGATCCGATGATGTAAAAAGAAGGTGGAGTTTTCTCCACTTATGCGAAATGGGAGACACTTTCCGAAAATGCGGGAAGTCTCCCGTTTCATACTTTTGCGGAAAGTTGACGGAAAAAGTCGAGTATTAAAACTTTTTTCTGGAAAGTTTTTCATGAAACTGCATGGGGAAACTTGTCAATATAGTCCGTAATGTAGTATAATACAGAGTGGTAAATGCTGATTGCCATAAAGTGTTTGCCGTTTATAAAAAATATGAAGGAGGCTAACTGAAATGCCGTTTAATCAGAAACCACAGAAATTCAATGCAAACATTAACACAGTTGAAATTGGCTGCGGGGACAAAGCAATCAAATTAGGAGGAGAAAATACTTTTCCTTTCTATACTTTTGACGCACCCATGGAAAATGCACCAAAAGTAGGTGTGGAAATTTCAGATATGGGGCTTGCTAATGTTCCAGGTATCCAGGAATACTATGCAGGTGCAACAACTATGGCTGAAATCGCTAAAAAAGCTGAAGCTGTAGAAGGTGCTGATTTCGTTTGCTTACGTTTGGAAGGCGGAGATCCAAATGGAGCTGACAAATCTGTTGATGAATTAATCGCTATCGTAAAAGAAGTTGGAGATGCTGTTACTTGCCCATTAGTTGTAGAAGGATGTAAAAACGTTGAAAAAGACGCTGAATTACTTCCTAAAGTAGCTGAAGTTTTACAGGGTAAAAACGCATTAGTTCTTTCCGCAAGAGAAGAAAACTACAAAGCTGTTGGTGCAGCAGCAGGTCTTGCTTACAATCAGAAGGTTGGAGCTGAGTCCGCAGTAGATATTAACCTTGCAAAACAGTTAAACGTTGTAATGACACAGTTAGGTGTAAAAGCACAGGATATTGTTATGAATGTTGGTTCTGCAGCAGTAGGATACGGTTTTGAATACGTAGTTTCTACAATGGATCGTATTAAAGGCGCTGCATTATCTCAGAACGATAATATGTTACAGATGCCAATCATCACAACAGTTGCTGATGAATCCTGGAGTGTAAAAGAAGCTATGGCTTCTGAAGAAGATATGCCAGAATGGGGTTCTCTTGAAGAAAGAGGTATCAGCATGGAAGTGCAGACAGCAGCTGCTGTTTTAGCATCTGGTTCTGACGCTGTTATTCTGAAACATCCTCAGTCCGTTGCAACTATTTCAAAAATGATTAAAGAATTAATGTAATCGTAAAACAGGAGGATTAAAACAAATGGGATTAACAGGTATTCAAATCTTTAAAATGACACCAAAGAAAAACTGTAAAGAGTGCGGTTGCCCTACATGTATGGCTTTCGCTATGAAAGTTGCACAGGGCGCTTTGGAAATTTCAAAATGTCCACATATGTCTGATGAAGCTTTAGCTGAATTATCTGAAGCTACTGCTCCGCCAATGAAAACAATCAAAGTCGGTGCGGGCGACAATGAATATACATTAGGCGGCGAAACAGTTTTATTCAGACATGAAAAAACATTCGTAAGCAAAACAAGATATGCAGTAGCTCTTTGCACATGTATGGATGATGCAGCAGTAGATGCAAAGCTTGCTGAACTTCAGAAAGTTGATTACGAACGTATCGGCGAAAGAATGTACGTTGAAGCAATTTACGTAAACTATGAAGAAGGTTCAGACAAAGACCGTTATGTAGAAATGGTTAAAAAAGCAACTGCAACAGGAAGAACTCTGGTTCTTGGATGTACAGATGTTGAAGTTGCAAAAGCAGCATTAGAAGTTTGCAAAGATGGTAAACCGGTATTAAATGGTGCAACAGCAGCAAACTACGAAGCAATGAACGAAGTTGCAACAGCAGCAGGCGTTGTTTTAGGTGTTGCAGGCGCTGACTTAAATGAAATTTACGATACAGTTGCTGCATTAGAAAAAGCAGGAAACAAAAACTTGGTTATCGATGCAACAGGTGCAACTGTAAAAGAAGCTTATGGAAACGCTGTTCAAATTCGTCGTGCAGCATTAAAAGATCAGGATAGAACATTTGGATATCCTACAATTGTAAACTTAGCAAAGGTTGCTCATGGTGACAGACACTTACAGCAGGCTCTGGCTTCCTTATTCACAGTTAAATACGGTTCTATCGTAGTTATGGAAACTCTGGATTATGCAGAAGCATTACCATTGTTCGGTTTAAGACAGAACGTATTTACAGATCCACAGAAACCAATGAAAGTAGAACCAGGCGTATATCCATTAAATGGTGCTGATGAAAACTCTATCTGCCTGACAACTGTAGACTTTGCTCTTACATATTTCGTTGTATCCGGTGAATTAGAGCGTTCAGGCGTTCCATGTAACTTGATTATCTCCGATGCAGGCGGACTTTCCGTATTAACTGCATGGGCTGCTGGTAAATTATCTTCCACATCTGTTGCTAAATACATTCAGGAAAATGTAGAAGGTAAAGTTAAATCCAGAAAACTGGTTATTCCAGGAAAAGTAGCTGTATTAAAAGGAGATATCGAAGCAAAACTTCCAGGATGGGAAATCATTGTTGGACCAATGGAAGCTGTACAGTTAGTAAAATTCTTGAAAGATTTAACTGCTTAATGTTTGTGAAGACAGTAATGGCAGGCTGTTTTTAGGGAAGCGGTCCGCTTCGGCGGACCAAAGCTTCTCAAATCTTTTTTCATTTCTGTAATTTTCCCCATTCCTATATCAAATGAATGGAGAAGTATAGAATAAATAGATTGAAAATAATAATTTTAAAATTATATATAAAGTAAAAGGAGAAGTATTATGGCAAAATTTGTTACAATTGGTGAAAGAATTCACTGTATTTCCCCAGTAATCCGTAAAGCTATGGCTGAACGTGATCCAGAACCAATTTTAAAACGTGCGAAAGAACAGTTAGATGCAGGTGCAACATACCTGGACGTTAATATCGGACCAGCTGAAAATGATGGTGAAGATTTAATGAAATGGGCTGTTCAGTTATTACAGTCTAATTTCGATAATGTACCTTTAGCATTAGATACAGCAAATAAAAAAGCAATCGAAGCTGGTATCTCTGTATACAACAGAAGCAAAGGTAAACCAATCGTTAACTCTGCAGACGCAGGCGGAAGAATTGAAAATATCGACTTAGCAGCAGCAAACGATGCAATCGTTATCGCTCTGTGTTCAGCAGAAGGTATTGCAGCAGACAACGATGAACGTATGATGCACTGCCAGAACATGCTGGAAAGAGGTATGATGCTTGGTATGGAACCAACAGATTTATGGTTTGACCCATTATTCCTGGTTGTAAAAGGTATGCAGGACAAACAGATGGAAGTATTAGAAGCTATCAAAATGTTCAGCGAAATGGGATTAAATTCTACAGGTGGTCTGTCCAATAACTCAAATGGTATGCCAAAACATATCCGTCCAATTATGGATTCCGCTTTAGTTGCTATGTGTATGATGCAGGGATTAACATCTGCAATTGTAAACCCATGTGACTTAAGACTTATGGAAACAATCAAATCTTGTGATGTATTCAAAAACAATACATTATACGCAGATTCTTATCTGGAACTGTAAGAAAAAGACTTATTGAATAAGATACAAGTACAGGCTGTTGCAAATGATTTGCAACAGCCTGTGTAAAAAAACAGAGAAAGGCAGAATTCGTATGTTTAAAGTGACTTTTAAATTCGGTAGCGGCGAGGATGTCACGACCTTTGCCCAGGAAGGTGAAAACCTGTTAGAAGTAGCACGTGTAACCAATGTGGCGATTGATGCTCCATGTGGCGGAAATGCGTCCTGCGGAAAGTGCAAGGTGAAATTAGTAGAGGGAGAATTACATTCTCCAAAGACACGTCATATTTCTGATGAAGAATATGATGAGGGCTGGCGACTGGCATGTGTAAGTAAAATTACGGGTGATGTTGCGGTGGAAGTACCCGATATTGCATCTGCTTATCGCAGTCGAATGAAAGTTGCAGATTTAAGTTCTAAAAAAGAAATTGCCATTTTTGAAAAGGCAAAAAATGATTTAGAAGAAGCAGGACTGACACTGAAAAACAGCATGGGTATTTTAGATGTTTCTATGGAAGTTCCTTCTTTAGATGATACCATGCCAGATAACGAGCGATTCGTAAGAGCAATTAAAAAAACAACAGGAGCTTCAAAAGTTAGACTGCCATTTCAGGTGCTTACAAAGATAGCAAGAGTATTCAGAGAAAGCAATTTTGAAGTTCGTTGTGTAATTCGTACTTCTGATGAGGGAGATATTTTTGTATATGATGTATATCCAAAGTCAGAAAGTGTAGTAATCGGTGGTCTTGCTATTGATATTGGAACAACTACAGTATCAGCATTATTGATTAATATGCTCACAGGTGAAATTATCGGTAAGGCTTCTGCCGGAAACGGACAAATTCGATATGGTGCAGATGTTATTAACCGTATTATTGAGTCCATGAAACCGGGTGGAAGTGAGAAGCTGCAAAAAGCAGTGATTGATGAGACAATTAATCCATTAATTCAACAGATGTGCAGGGCGAACGGATTTAAGCCAGAGCATATTTATAGAATGTCAATTGCTGCAAATACAACTATGAATCATCTTATGGCGGGAATGGAAGGAGATCCTATTCGTATGGAGCCATATATTCCTACCTATTATAAGACAAACTCTCTGTTTGCATCTGATATTGGAATTGCTATTAATAGAGACGCACATATTATTATAGCACCTAATATTGGAAGTTATGTAGGAGGAGATATTACTGCCGGAGCCCTTGTCAGTATGCTTTGGAATCGTCCGGAATTCTCTCTCTTTATTGATTTAGGTACAAACGGCGAATTAGTATTTGGAAATTCTGATTTTATGATGAGTTGTGCATGTTCCGCAGGCCCGGCTTTTGAAGGCGGAGATATTAGTTGCGGTATGCGTGCAACAGATGGAGCTATTGAGTCATGTACCATTGACAAAGATACTATGGAGCCTTCTTATCATGTGATTGGTGAAGAAGGTGAAAAACCAATTGGTTTATGTGGTTCAGGAATTATTGATGTAATTGCTGAATTATTCAGAACAGGTATTATTAATCCAAAAGGAAAATTCGTGCGCGAAGGAAAGCGTGTACGTCATGATGAATACGGAATGGGCAGTTATGTTCTTGCTTTTGAAGAAGAAGCAGGTTCTGTGAGAGATGTAGAGATTAATGAAGTTGATATCGATAACTTTATTCGAGCAAAGGGAGCAATCTTTTCTGCAATCCGTACTATGCTTGCCTCTCTTGATTTTGATGTTGAAATGATTGATGATGTATATGTTGCAGGTGGTATCGGAAGCGGTATTAATATGCAGAATGCAGTGAGAATAGGTATGTTACCAGATATTCCTATGGAGAAGTTCCACTATATTGGAAATTCTTCTTTATCCGGTGCTTATACTATGTTGCTTTCAACAGAGGCAGAAAGAAAATGTTATGAATTAGCATCAAATATGACATATTTAGAGTTGTCTACAGTTCCTACCTATATGGATGAATTTGTAGCATGCTGTTTTATTCCTCATACAGACACATCTTTATTTCCGTCTAGTATGCAGGACGAATAAAAACAAATATTATCCGAGGTGAAGATATGAATTTTGACTACGCAAAAGACAGTAAAGAGCAGCGTCCCTATGAACATTATTTAGCAGCTTATAAAGATATGGATCCGAACGAAATCAGTGAAAGAACGGGAATTTCTTATGACGAGGAAAGCCGGAAATTTACCGTATGTTTTATGGGAAGCACTTATCTTGTTTCATTCCCGGATTATGAAATCTCTCATGTGGAGGATGAGATTGGGGTTTATCCTTTAGAAGAAGCTATGAATGCGAAAATATTTATTATTCGGTATTTGGCAGAACGCTTTGCAGCTCCTTTTTCAGGAAAATTTCTGACTTATCATGATGTTCCGTGGGGCGAAGTTTATTTTCGTCAGTTTCAGGGCAGATGCTTAATGCGCTTTGCTTTTTCCTATGGGAATAAACTGGAGCATTTTCAGAAGGTTATGGAGCATTTAGGAGCAGAAAAATCTACCGAAGGCGACTGTTCTTATAAATTAGAATTTATGAATAATTTATTTATAAAGTTTATCCTTTGGGAAGGTGACGATGAATTTCCTCCTTCTTCACAGATTTTATTTTCAGATAACTTTGCGGTGAGCTTTGCTGCGGAAGATTTGGCAGTGGCAGGTGATATTGCAATCAACATGATGAAAGCGGTAGAAAGAAAGTTATTTTAAAATAAAAAGAGAAAACAGAAAATAAATTTCTAAAGTTTGAAATTGGACATATAAATGATAATGAAAATAATGTGGCATAGCCATTTTATTCTTTAAATTTTATTAACTTTAAGGAGGTTTTTGGAATGGGATTCAAATCAGATATTGAAATCGCACAGGAGTGCACAATGGAACCGATTACAAAAATTGCAGAAAAGGCAGGTATTGATGATAAATATCTGGAGCAGTACGGAAAGTACAAAGCAAAAATTGACTACAATTTATTAAAAGAGTCCGATG